>MKWU01000046.1_pt1 | contig 203687 bp, 187 predicted proteins | sample 809101 | NCBI WGS metagenome assembly MKWU01 (sample SAMN05860141, study PRJNA318959) | sponge metagenome | host: Aplysina aerophoba | place: Slovenia: Piran, Adriatic Sea, Gulf of Piran | collected 2013-05-07 | reverse complement strand
CGGGCGGCGGCGGCCATCGCGCGGGCGGTCTCCTCGCTGACCGCGCCGTGGGCGTCGATCGTCTCGCGGGAGACGCCAGCCTGCACCTTCATCTCATCGGAGTAGGTGATGGCGCCGCCGACGAAGTACTCGGACGAGCCGGGGATCTCGGTGAGCGCGGCGCCGATCATGCCGCCGGTGCACGACTCCAGCACCGCGAGCGTGTAGCCCTTCTCGCGCAGCAGGTCGCCGACGCGCTCCGGCGGGTACTCCTCGTCGGTGCCCCAGATGTAGTCGCCGAGGGCGTCGCGGACCATCGTCTCGGCGCGGAGGAGGGTCGTGAGGGCCTCGGCCTCGGTGTCGGCCTTCGCGATGCCGCGGAGGTAGATGCCGTCCTGTTTCGCGTAGACGCCGAAGTCCATGCCGGGGACGTCGTAGACGTCGCGCACCATCTCGTCGACGGCGGCCTCGGACAGGCCGATGGTCTTGAAGGTGCGGGCCATGATCTTCTGGCCGGGGAGGCGTTCCTTGAGGCGCGGGGCGATCTCGGTCGTCCACATGTTGGTGAGTTCGCGCGGGGGGCCGGGGAGCGTGATGAGGATCTTGTCGCCCTTCTCTATCCACCAGGAGGGCGCGGTGCCCATGGCGTTGCGGATGGCGGCGGCGGAGGGGATGATGCCGGCCTGGCGGTAGTTCTGCTGGGGCATGGGGTTGATGTTGCGGCGGGAGAAGTTCTCCTCCAGCCACACCTTGAGCTCCGGGTCCGTGGTGATCTGCTCGCCGAGCATGTTGGCGATGCCGTCGCGCGTCATGTCGTCGAGCGTGGGGCCGAGGCCGCCCATGGTGATGACGACGTCCGATCTGCGCCACGCGCGGTCGAGCGTCTCGGTGAGGCGCGTGAGGTCGTCGCCGACGATGGTGACGAACTTGAGTTCGAGGCCGAACTCCGGCAGGCGCTGGCCGAGCCAGGACGAGTTGGTGTCCTGGGTCTCGCCCATGAGGAGCTCGGTACCGACGGCGATGATCTCAGTGTTCATGTCTTCCCTACCCCGGAATCACGGCACGCGCGAGTATAGCGGGGAATCGACATCGATGGACAGGATGGACAGGATGGGGGCCGTTGTACGCGGTGAGCCTGTCCAGCCACGGCGAGTGGAGGCTGCCGCGCGCGGCGCCGGAGGGAAGGGTTCACAGGGAAATTCTGCTCATTTCTGCTCACCGGGCCTCGATCCACCTCTGAATCCGGCCTTCCGCGTGAGCAGTCCAACTGCCCATTGCTGCTCATTCGCTGCTCTTTTCTAGTCCTTTCCTGCTTATTCCTGCTCATTTCTGCTCACCCGCCTCCTGGTCCTCGCGCCCCCGGGATGCCCGGTACGGCGGCCAGGCAACCAGCGTACGCGATCGGGGGGTGTGGGCGTAAGGGGCGGGTGTCACACGTTGGGGGGAAACCAAGAATCAACCTCAGTTTTGGTACAGCACCCTCGAAATATGTTCTATCGCTTGCAGGAGCCAATCACGCGTGGGGGGTGCAAGGGCTAGCTTCGAGGCGATTTCACCTTGAAGTTTAGACAGAACGATACTTTCGTTTCGACCACGCCTAAGCGTTCCTATGACCAGAAAGAGGAGCAATTCCACTTGCCCTCGTGGCGCTCTTCCAGCTAGTTGAACTATTATTTCGGATGTCACTGTTACCGCGGAATCTTCAGAGCAATCAGGTCCCTCAAGGATACCAAACATTGCCCGGGTTCCATCCGTCGTGATGTAACCGTTAGCTTCAAGACGCCGGAAGATATCTTCAGACCTGACCTGAACAAACCAATAATTCAGCAGCACAAGTTCTTCAATCCATGTTGAATAGGCCTCGTTGGTAATGATAGTTGAAGTGTTCAATTCTTGCAAGATAGCCTGAGTGTTCACCGCCTTGACGCCTATCGAGCGAGAGAATTGAGTCAATCCCAGGTCGTCACAGACCAGAATGTGGTTGGTTGTTGTTTGTTCATCTCCTGCATAGGCAGCACCCGCGCCAGCTGGAGTGAGTGTTTCAATGATTTTCTCCGGATCCTCGGTTTCAAGCAAGGGATACGACGCCATCCTGTCAAGGGATTGAGCGAACGCTAATAAAGAGCCAACGTGTTCTCGCCATGTAGTCCAGCCTTCTTCGGCCATTTCTACTAAAGTGTACTCCCCGTCGTTGCCCTTGCCCAACCAACCCGCGGGAGCGGGGTTCATAATCGCCAAGCCATAAACCTTTTGAAGTTCATCGATCACATACTGTGGCACAGCAACACGGTGAAATCTACGCTTAATGTCTTCGATTATTCCTAATTTGTACACGGTAAGCAAGGCAAGTAAGTCGAGCACGACAACGTCTGCTTCATCTAGCAGGATACGCGCATGTTCTGCATCCTCAGTTGATCCTGTCCCAAATCGAATCCTGGTGAAGTCATTAGCGGTATGTGCGTGCCACACCGATGCTTGCCAGACTTCCACTACAGACCTTCCGATGAGAGAAGCGAAGGATGCGAAAGGCAATCGCCCTTGTCTGTACAGTTCCCCAACTCTTCTTACAAACTGATCTCTCTTTTCAACGTTCTGGAAGAGTTTGGTGAAGTCGTCCTTCTTTATCTCTATGCGGTGCATTTCCATGTTACCAGGGAAGCGAGTCGTGAACTCAGCGCTGGTCTCCTGAAATGCGCGGACATATTTGCTCTGCAAGGCCGTAACTTCGTATGAGAGGTCCTCCATCCCCTCGCGCAGCACGATAGTGTCTCCTACAGTTCTCCCCATCAGACGTTGGGCTAGGTCATGATTCCGGCGGATGTCGTAAGGACCATTGGGGTCTTCTCCATCTTCTAGGATCTGCCACCACCGTTCCTCGGTCTCGTTCTTCAAGAGCACGGCACAGCCGGGGCCTATAGTCTCAGGCTCAACCCAATCCTTATCCCGGCCAAGGAACATTGTGAAGTACCCGAGGTGAGCTGAGGGGTCATCAAGTCGGTAGCGCCGAGCCAAGTAAGCATCGTTGAGGTAGTCGGATTGCCCGAGTAGCAGCTTCATTTGGGCTAGTGCAAGTATTGAATGTGGGTCATGGCGAAGGTCTGAGACACTAATTCCCAAAATGGTCTTGAGGGCTGCCTCGTGATTCCCGTTACGAAATTGAACTGAGGCCAGTTTGACGTAGTCTGTGCCTGCGGAATCAACACGAGAGCAGAGGTCTTGAAGACAAAGAAGGGCAGCTGGAAGGTCGCCGACGTGGTCGAGTATCTGAGCCTCAACCTCTAACGCAACCCTAGGAGGCTGACGGAGAGCATTACGCATCGCCCGTGCCCAATCAAGCGCTTCGCGGAGTCGCTTGCTATTCACCAAGCATGCTAAGAGCTGCGTGGCAGCTGGATGCGAAGGGAGCTTGTTCACAACCTGAGCCAAGCAATCAGCAGCTTCCGCGTAACAGCCCAATGCGTAGTAGTGAGCACCCAGCCGGAGCTGGATTTCCAAACGGTCCGAGGCTTCAGCGTATTCTAGTGCTCGCTTGAGCAATTCCTCGCTATCGCTACCGTCACCGAGGATTTCCCGTCGAACAGCCGCCACGGTGAGGAGGCGGGGGTTGTCAGGCTTTCTTGCCAGAGCGGTGTCTAGAAGAGGTCCAACAGAATCTTCTGCACCGACCTTCGCTTCCGCCATGTATAGAACTTCGGCCCTACGAACATCCTTCCAGTCAGGGTCATCCAGTACGACCGTGCCTTTCAGCAGTTCGACCGCCAGTCTTGCATCCCCAGAGGCAAAGGAGGCATCTGCGAGAGGCAAGACAGTCTCCGCATAGCGCGCTGAGTCCTGGAGGCTCTCGAATGCTCGGCGAGCTTCTCCAATTCGATCTTCGTGAAGTAGCAACAATCCCTTGTTGAATATTGCGTCAGGGTGGCCAGGATTCTCGCTGAGGACCTCATTCAAATCCTCCCACGCCTCATCCATTGCTCCGAGCAGTATGCGAGCAAGCCCACGGACAAGATAACTTTCCTGACGTCTGGCCGACAATTGCGTATCGCGTAGAATCTCGAGAGCATGGTTCGCTTCCGTTTCCGCTTCTCGCAATAGTGAAAGAGATTCTTCCGTCAAGATGTTCATTGAAGTTCCATTTTGCGCTTGATTAAAGAGGAATTGGCTGAGTGCCAAGTGGGCATTGGCCTCTCTAGGAGCAATTTCAATTATAGATCGACAGAGAGTTACCGCATCCTCCAGACGTGATTTCTGTGCCCACGTGCTAGCTAGAACCAAACCACACTGTGAGTCTCGCACTATCCATTCTTCTGTGGCAATGAGTCGTTCAACTTCTCCCTCTTTATCTGCCCCCATGAGTTCGGCTATGAGCACTGCAGTTGCTTGCGGGTTAGAGGGGTCTAAATCTCTGGTTTTACGGGCCAGTTCGATAGCGCGCTCGGAATCATGGCCTAAGTTCGCAGCCACGGCAGCATTCGATAATGCCTTAACGTTGTCCGGCTGGAGATAATACGCCTCTTCTAGCAGATTTTGTGCGCTCTCAAAGTCTTCGTCGGCTAGCGCACAAGATCCCAAATTTGTGACGATACGGAACTTCAATTCAGGCGGAATGTCAATTGTGTCACGCTGAATTTGATCTAATTCTGTCCTGGCCGAGTGTATTAGACCCCGATTAATAAGATCCCGAGCAAAGTCAATCTTCGAGATCAAGTCGCGGTTCGCCAAATCAGGAGAGGTATCCTGTCTTGCGGGTTGATCTGCCACCACTAGAAGATTCTTCAGGTCGGATATCTGCGTCTGCAATTCATGGAGGTTTGTTTGGCCTTCAGCATGCATCTCTTCCATCCGATTTGCAACTACTGAAAGGCCTTCATCACTTCGATACAGTGCGCCTAAGAGTGCACTAAGGAACGTGGTGATGATTTCACTTGCACGTACTCGGCATTCTTCTTCTAATGGAAGAACAAACCCTCCTTCATGAATGAAAGATGTGACGACATCATCGTCAATGTTGCGCGCTCCGGCATGAATACTCCCGAAGAATTCAATGAAGGCCTCGCTCGACGTCCACTGTAGAAGAGCTTCCTCTGTACCCTCTTGGACTTCTGGGAATCGGCCGCATGTGACTTGAATCGAACGCCGTACGATATCAGTGTCTTCTATGAAAAAGCTGCGGATTTGTTCAGTCGCCAGGCTCGCAGTGATACTGAGGCCCACCTGAGCAATCAGAGCCGTGATTATGGGGTCCATAGTCACCTCTATCGTGCTTATCCCCACAGCCACATTCAGAAGAATGCTTGCTGTTCCAGAATAGGATACCCCACCTCCCGCTGCTATAATGGCCCCCTCTCGCACGAACCCTCATGCTATCTGCCTTCAACATCAGTAAGGCCTACTCGACCAGGACGCTGTTCAGTGGGCTCACCCTCAACGTGGACGCCGGAGACCGGATCGCGCTGATCGGCGCGAACGGGTCCGGGAAGTCGACGCTCATGGACATCCTGGCGGGCGATACGCCGACTGACTCGGGGAACGTGTCCATGCGGCGTGGGGTGTCTGTCGGCTACCTCCGGCAGGAGCCGGCGTCGTTCGACGGCAAGCCACTCCTCCAGGAGGTGCTGGACGCCAGCGAGGAGGTGATCGCGCTCGTGGCCGACATCGCCGCGACGCGGGAGGCACTGGCGTCGGAGGCGGACCCTGCGCAGCAGGCCGGTCTGTTGGAGCGCCTGAGCGAGCTCGACATGGCGCTGGACGCCGCGGGCGGGGACGACCGGGAGCACGAGGCGAAGACCATCCTGTCGGGCCTCGGGTTCAAGCAGAGCGACTTCGCGCGGCCGATGAGCGAGTTCAGCGGCGGCTGGGTGATGCGGGCAGGCCTCGCGCGGCTGCTGTTCCAGAACCCCGCGCTGTTGTTCCTGGACGAGCCGACCAACCACCTCGATCTGGAGGCGAACCTGTGGTTCGAGAAGTACCTGGCCGGGTTCCCGGGCGGGGTGCTCATCACGTCGCACGACCGCGCGTTCCTGAACCAGGTGGCAACGAAGGTGCTCGCCATCGAGGAGGAGGAGGTCGTCCTCATGCGGGGCAGCTACGACGAGTACGTCGTGGCGCGCGAGCAGTCGCTGGAGATCAAGCGTGCGGCCGCGGCCCGGCAGGAGCGCCGGATGCAGAAGCAGATGCGCTTCGTGGAGCGTTTCCGGTCCAAGGCGACGAAGGCGACGCAGGTGCAGAGCCGCCTGAAGCAGCTCGAGAAGGTGCAGGTCATCGAGTTGCCGCGGACGACGAAGAAGGTGCGGTACTCGTTCCCGGAGCCGCCCCGCAGCGGCACGGACGTCATATCGCTGAACGGCGTCAGCAAGTCGTACGGTGAGACGGCGGTGTACCGGGGCGTCAACCTGTCGCTGTCGCGCGGCGACCGCGTCGCGCTGGTCGGGCCGAACGGCGCGGGGAAGACCACGATGCTGAAGATACTCGCGGGCGTCCTGCCGATCGACGGCGGGGAGCGGAGGACCGGGCACAACGTCGTGACGTCGTACTACGCGCAGCACGTGCTCGAACTGCTCGACCCGGCGAACTCGATCCTCGACGAGCTGCGGCACGCCGCGCCGGACATACCGGAGCAGCGCCTTCGCACGACGCTGGGCGGCTTCCTGTTCAGCGGGGACGACGTCCGCAAACCGATATCCGTGCTGTCGGGCGGCGAGAAGGCGCGGGTGGCGCTGGCCAAGCTGCTCCTGCAGCCGAGCAACCTGCTCCTCATGGACGAGCCGACGAACCACCTCGACATCGCGTCGCGGGAGATACTCGCGGACGCCCTCGAGGACTACAAGGGCACGATCTGCCTCATCACGCACGACCGGACGCTCATCCGGCAGACGGCCAACAAGATCGTCGAGATCGACGGCGGAGAGCCGACAGTGTTCCTCGGCAGCTACGATGACTACCTGTACCGGAAGCAGACCGAGTCCGGCAACGGGGTCGCCGCGCCCGCGGTCAACGGGGCGGTCGGCGCAGCGCCGGGGCGAGGCTACGGCCGGAAGCGCGGCAGGCCACTCGACGACGCGGAGGTCGAGCGTCGGTCGCTGCGGAGCGAGGCTCGCAGGCTGTCGATGCGCATCGAGGAACTGAGCGTCTCGTTGTCCGAGCGGGAGTCGCGCATAACGGAGCTGGAGGCGATGTTCTCGCAGCCCGACCGGTTCGAGGGTCCGGCGCACATGGCGTCGGCGGGAGAGGAGTACGGCACGCTCAAGGAGGAGGCGGGGACGCTCTGGGAGGAGTGGGAGCGGCTGTCGCTGGAGGCGGAGGACGTCGAGGGGAGGTTGGAGGGGCTGGGGGTGCGGTAGGGGGGCGAGCCTCCGCAGGAACGACCGGGGCCTTGTCAGGCCGTGTAAGGAGATGAAAAGGGGGGGAGGCGGCAGGCCACGCTCGCCAGTGCCTGCCAGCCGAGTAACGCAGTAGACGGCAGGACGCGCCCCGCCAGCACCCCCGTCCCCGCCCCCGGTAGGGGCAGGTTTGAAACCTGCCCCTACACCACCGTGGATTCCCGCCTGTGCGGGAATGACGGAGGGAGGAGGCGTGGTTCGGCGGGCGCGGCATCGGCGGGGCGCAGGGCACCCACAAGGGATGCCCCTACACCAGGCGGGGTTCCCTGCCTCCGCAGGAACGACGAACGCCTATTTCACAGGAACGACGGGTGGGCGCCCACAAGGGACGCCCCTACACCAGGCGGGGCGCGGTTGTGAGGGGCGCAGGCGTCGTGCTATGCTGAGGAGCGGCGTCCCGAGAGCGGGGCGCTGTTATTGTGCTAGGGAAACCCTCACCCCAGCCCTCTCCCAGGGGGAGAGGGGGAGATACTGGATTCCCGCTTTCGCGGGAATGACGGAAGGCAAGGGCTGCGAGGTTGCGCGCTAAAGCGCGAGCCCCCGCAGGAACGACGAGATCACCCTCACCCTAACCCTCTCCCCAGAGGGAGAGGGGACAGCAATAGAGAGCCTCTCCCATCAGGGGGAGAGGGACAGGCGGAACGGAGAGTCATGCACCTGGTGATAGACGGACACGGCTGCGACGCCGCGGAGCTCTCGGATGCGGAGCGCGTGCGGCGGTTCCTGGACGAGTTCCCGGACCGCATCAGCATGACCAAGATCACGCCTCCCGCCGTCTACACGTACCACGGGCCGACGGAGGAGGACTGGGGCGTCTCCGGGTTCGTCATCATCGCGGAGAGCCACATCAGCGTGCACACGTTCCCGGACCGGGGCTACGTCAACATCGACGTCTTCTCGTGCAAGGAGTTCGACGCCGACGAGGCGATGGCCGAGGTGTGCGGCTTCTTCTCCATGGACGACATCCGCCACTGGGTGCTGGACCGGGGGCTGGAGCACCTCGACCCGGCCACGGCCAAGACCGTGGTTGAAGAAGAGCGGGAGACCGTCCGGCAGCGCGTTTAGGGCACGCTGCGTGCCGTCTCCCACAAAGTCATTCCGAGCGGAGTCGAGGAATCTCTCGGGCAGACCCCGGCATTCACCAACGCTCCCCGAGAGATATTTCGACTTCGCTCAACATGACACCGCCCCTGGAGTACCCTCACCCTAACCCTCTCCCAGGGGGAGAGGGGACAACAGGAGAGTCCCTCTCCCAGGGGGAGAGGGGACGATAGGAAGCCCTCTCCCGCTGTGGGGAGAGGGGATGACAGGAGAGCCGCCATGACCGAGGGCGAGGCCCTTCGGCAGGCTCAGGGTGAGCGGAACTACAATCAACCCGCTCATGGTGAGCTTGTCGAACCACCTTCGGACAGCCCCAGGGTGAACGGAATGAGTGATGCCGAGCAGCCCACCCTCCCCCACACGTTCCTGATACTCGACCCGGACGAGCACACGCTCGAGCGTTCGCGGTGCGTCGTGCTGCCTGTGCCGTACGAGGAGACGACGAGCTACCGCAAGGGGACGCGCCGCGGGCCGGAGGCCATCATCCGCGCGTCCGCCGAGATGGAGGACTACGACGTCGAGCTCGGCTGCGAGCCGTGCGCGGTCGGCATCCACACGGCGCCGGCGCTCGAAGCCGTGAGGGGGCCGGAGGCGATGGTGGAGCGCGTCCGGGAGGCGGTGTCCCACTACGCAGGCCAGGGGAAGCTCGTGGGGATGCTCGGGGGCGAACACTCGATCACGTCGGGGGCAGTCGCCGCGCTCGCGGAGCGGCATCCGGGGCTGAGCGTGCTCATCTTCGACGCGCAGGCCGACCTTCGGGACGATTACCAGGGCTGGGCGCACAGCCACGCCTGCGCGGCGCGGCGGGTGCTCGACCACGCGTCGAGCCTCACGCTCGTGGGCGTGCGCAGCATGACCGGCGAGGAGGCCACGTTCGCGAACGAGCGGGGCGTCGCGCTGTTTCCGCGCGGGCCGGAGGCGATAGGGGATGTCGACGGCATCGTCGACACGCTCGGGGAGGACGTCTACGTCTCGTTCGATCTCGACGCGTTCGATCCGTCGTTCATGTCGGCGGTCGGGACGCCGGAGCCGGGCGGCATGGGGTGGTGGGAGGCGCTGCGCATCCTGCGCGCCGTCGGTGAGCGTCGGCGCATCGTTGGGTTCGACGTGGTCGAGCTCGCGCCGGACGAGGGGCCGGAGGCGTGCGCGTACACGGCGGCGAAGCTGGTGTACAAGCTGTTCGGGTACACGTCGGCGGGGTAGGACCAACGCAAGGGTCGGCAAACGCAGGGGCGGTTCGCGAACCGCCCCTGCACCACGCCCTGACCCTCACCCATCGAGGGCGAGGGGACCGAACAGGGCACCCACAAGGGATACCCCTACACCCGAGGGCGAGGGGACCGAACAGGGCACCCACGAGGGATGCCCCTACACCCGAGGGCGAGGATGACAGGAGAAGGCGTATGCTGGACGGCGACGGGATGAGCGGAGCATGACGCGATGACGCCTGAGCAGACGGTTTATATGGACCACGCGGCCACCACGCCGGTGCTGCCGGAGGTGGCAGAGGCGATGCGTCCGTTCTTCACGGAGCGCTACGGCAACCCGTCCAGCATCTATGCGCTCGCGCAGCAGGCGCGGCAGGCGCTCGACGAGGCGCGGGAGCAGTGCGCGCGCGTCCTGGGGACGCGGGCGGGCGAGATCGTCTTCACGAGCGGCGGGACGGAGTCCGACAACGCGGGCATCATGGGCCCTGCCCTCGCGCTCAAGGAGCGTGGGCGGCACGTCGTGACGACATCGATCGAGCACCACGCGGTGCTGCACGCCGTCGAACTGCTCGGGAGCCTCGGCTGGGAGGCGACGTACGTGTCGCCGGGCCGCGACGGCGTCGTGCGTCCGGAGGACGTCGCAGCCGCCGTCAGGCCGGACACGGCGGTCGTGAGCGTCATGCTCGCCAACAACGAGATCGGCACGCTGCAGCCCGTCGCGGAGGTCGCACGGCTCGTCAAGGAGCGCGCGGCGTCGGAGCGGCGCTTCATCGCGGTGCACACGGACGCGGTGCAGGCGGCGGGAGCCGCGCCGGTCAGGGTCGACGACCTCGGCGTCGATCTGCTGTCGCTGTCGGCGCACAAGTTCGGCGGGCCGAAGGGCGTCGGGCTGCTGTACGTCCGTCGCGGCACGCCGTTCGCGCCGACGCAGGTGGGCGGCGCGCAGGAGCGCGAACGCCGCGCGGGCACCGAGAACACGGCGGGCATCGTCGGGATGAGCGTCGCGCTGGAGCGCGCGGAACGCGAGCGCGAGCAGAACGCCGCAGCGTGCGCCGCGCTGCGCGACCGCCTGCTGAGCGGCATCCTCGAGCGCGTGGACCGCGTCGAGGTGAACGGCGACACGGACGCGCGGTTGCCGGGCAACGTGAACGTGTCGTTCCACGGCGTCGAGGCTGAGCCGCTGCTGATGGGGCTGGACCTCGCGGGCGTCGCAGCGTCGAGCGGCAGCGCGTGCACCGCGGGGTCGCTGGAGCCGTCGCACGTGCTGCTGGCGCTCGGGCGCTCGAACGAGCTGGCGCGCAGTTGCGTGCGGTTCACGCTCGGGCCGGAGAATACGGCGGAGGAGGTCGACTACGTCGTCGAGACGATGGCGCACCTCGTGCCGAAGCTGCGCGCGCTGTCGAAGGCGGCGTCGCGGTAGCAGGCTGCGATGAAGCTCCCTGAGCCCGTAGCGGAGTTCCTGTACGAGCCACCGGTCGCGCCCACGCTCTGGCCGCGCCGCGTCTTCCACCTCGTGGCGGGGTCATGCCTTCCCCTCGCTATCCTCTTCCTGCCCCTCGACCTGGCAGAGTGGCTGCTCATCGCGGGGAGTCTCGGCGCGGTGGCGCTGGAGGTGCTGCGCGGGCTCGTGGGCGGGGTCAACGACTGGATGGTGCGTACGCTCCCGTTCTTCAAGGCAGCCGAGGACCGCCAGGTCACGGGCGCGACGTACATGTGGCTCGCGGCCACGTTCCTCGTTTTCGTGTTCGACAAGGAGATCGCAGTGCTGGCGCTCCTCTTTCTGTCGGTGGGCGACCCGTTCGCGGCGCTCATCGGCGTTCGCGACCACCGCACGCGGCGGTTCGGGAAGTCGCTCGCGGGGACCATTGCTTTCGCGGTCGTGGCGCTGGGCGCGGGGCTGCTCGCGACGCTCCACCCGGACGTTCCGCTCGCCTGGTGGGTCGTGCCGGGCGCGGTCGCGGCTGCGCTCACGGAGTTTGCGCCGGTCCCGGTCGACGACAACCTGACGGTTCCACTCGCCTCGGCGGCGGTCATGGCGCTGCTGGCGATGGTGTAGGGACGTGGCGATGCTGGAGATACGAGCGCCGCGAGACTTCGATGCCCCCGCCCGTCTAGCCTCACGGTTCGCCAGGCGCTACCAGGACCCGAGGCGGGATGACTTCGCGCCGGATGGCGTAGTCATCGACCTGCGCGATTGTGCGGTCATCGACCCTCCCGCAGCGCTGTGGTGCGTAGTGTATGCGTCGCTCGTGCGGTGGAAGGGGATACGATGCCGCGTGCTGGCCCCCAACGATCCAACGCTCTGCGCCGAGCTTGCCGCCCAGGGATTCTTCTCCGCCCTCTCCAGCAGCGGCACCGAACTCCACGGCAGTATCGAACCCAGGGGGACGGCCAGGGACTCTATCGTCTTCCCCATCAGCGACATAGCAGGCGCTGTGATGAGCGAGGCTGCAGGCTACGAGATTCAGGGGCGCCTTCAGCAGACCAACGGCATCTCGGCAAACATCCCCGGCCTCGTCGCGGAGATATTCTTCGAACTCATCAACAACGCGCTGGAGCATTCAGAGTCACCCGTTGGGAGATTCGCTACGGTCCAGGTACGCGGCCAGAGCACCGTTCTCTGCACTGTGGCTGACGGTGGCATCGGGATAACAGAGTCTCTTGGCCACAACCCGGCTGTACCTTCTCTGCGGCAAGACCAAGACGCAGTCTTGCTCGCTTTGGAGGAAGGGATCACCGGTACCGACTCGCCGACCAGAGGCATCGGTCTCAACTGGGTCAGCAACGCATCCCATCTCATAGTGCATTCCGGAGATGGTCTCGTTGAAGACGGCAGGGACATCACACCAAGAGGGGTTACCTTCCCAGGTACCCTCGTGTTATCCATATGTGGAGGTGGATGACGGTGCCTCACATAGTGCTTGCAGACTTCATCGAGACGCATGTCCTCGGAGCGCGCAGCTCCGTTGGAGCGTTTGCACCTGCGCTACAGGCGGGCTTGGCCACCGAAGGCGGCACGATCGAGTTCGATTTCAGAGGTATCCAAGCTGTCTCTCCGTCTGCACTGGACGAGCTGCTGACCTGCATACGCGCTCTGTCGCAGGAGCGCGATATCCAACTGTCTAACATGGCCTCAGGGGCCACCTGGAAATTCGAGGCCATCGCCCGCGCGCATGGGCGGACGCTGGTTGAGAACGGGCCCGCATCCTGGGTGCTCAAGGCCCCGGCCATGCGCCATGCCTAACCGGCTCATCAACGAGACCTCCCCTTACCTGCTGCAGCACGCGCACAACCCCGTCGACTGGTACCCATGGGGCGAGGAGGCGTTCGAGCGGGCGAGGGCCGAGGACAAGGTGGTGCTGGTCTCCATCGGCTACGCGGCGTGCCACTGGTGCCACGTCATGGAGCGCGAATCGTTCGAGAACGAGGCGACCGCGCAGGTGATGAACGACCTCCTCGTCGCCATCAAGGTCGACCGTGAGGAACGGCCGGACGTGGACGGCATCTACATGAGCGCCGTGCAGCAGCTGCACGGGCACGGCGGCTGGCCGCTCAACGTCTTCCTCCTGCCGGACGGGCGTCCCTTCTACGGCGGCACGTACTTCCCTCCCCTGGACCGCAGCAACATGCCGTCCTGGACGCGGGTTGTCGCGGCGGTCAACGACGCCTACCGCAACAACCGCGACGCAGTGCTGGAGAACGCGCGCGTTCTCACGGACGCGTTGCGGAACGCGTCCGGCATCGCGATGGCTGACGAGGACGTGAGCGACGCGCTGCTTGCAGAGGCGAGCGCGGGAGTCGTCGCGCTGCACGACGCGGAGCACGGCGGCTTCGGCGGGGCGCCCAAGTTCCCGCAGTCGATGCCGATGGAGTTCCTGCTGGCCCGCAACGCCCGGGCACAGGACGCGGACGCCCTCGAAACGGTCGAGGCGTCGCTCGCGGCGATGCACAACGGCGGCATCTACGATCACCTCGGCGGCGGGTTCGCGCGCTACTCGACCGACCGCTTCTGGCTGGTGCCGCACTTCGAGAAGATGCTGTACGACAACGCGCTTCTCGTCTCGTTGTACACGCAGGCGTTCCAGGCGACGGGGAACCCGCGCTACCGGGAGGTCGTCGAGGAGACGGTCGCGTACCTGCTGCGCGACCTGTGCCACGCGGACGGCGGCTTCTTCTCGTCGCAGGACGCGGACAGCGAGGGCGTCGAGGGCAAGTTCTACGTCTGGACGCCGCAGGAGCTCGAGGCGGTGCTCGGCGCGGAGGACGCTCATCTGTTCCGCCGTTACTACGGCGTGGGCGTGCACCCGAACTTCGAGGGTCGCCACATCCTGCACGTGCGCGACAGCGCGGCGGCTGCCGGACGCGAGTTGGGTGTCGACGCGGCTGAGCTGCTCGAACGTCTGCGGCCGGTGCGCCGCGCGCTCCTGGAACGCCGTGCCGAACGCGTGCCTCCGGCGACGGACGACAAGGTGCTGACCGCGTGGAACGGCCTCGCGCTGCGCGCGTTCGCTGAGGCGGCATTCGCGCTCGACCGGGTGGACCTTCGCGAGGCCGCGGAACGCAACGCCGATTTCCTGCTGCGCGAGATGCGCCGCGACGGACGGCTGCTCCGCACGTGGAAGGACGGCAAGGCGCACCTGCTCGCCTACCTGGAAGACTACACGCTGCTCATCAACGGGCTGCTGTCGCTGCACACCGCGACGTTCTCGCATCGCTGGCTCCACGAGGCGCAGGCGCTGACGGACGAGATGCTGGCGCTCTTCTGGGACGACGACGAAGGCGTGTTCTACGACGTGGGCTCCGACCACGAGGAGCTGATCGTGCGCCCGCGCGACATCACGGACAACGCCACGCCGTGCGGCAGCTCGGCAGCCGCCGAGGCGCTGCTGCGCATGGCCGTACTTACGGGCGACGAGTCGCTCGCACAGAAGGCGGAGCGCCTCATCCGGGGCGTCGCACCGCTCGCGGCGCGCTATCCACTGGGGTTCGGGAACTGGCTGCGGATCATCGACCGTTACCTCGCGCCGCCTACGGAGGTCGTCGTCACCGGAGACCCGTCCGGCGAGGGCGCTCGCTCGCTGTTGGCGCCGCTGCGGGAGCGGCTGCCATCATTCGCATTCGTGGGGCTGGCCCCGGGCGAGGTGTCGCCGTTCCTCACGCCGCTGCTTGAGGGACGCGCCGGCGCGGCTGCGCCCACCGCTTACGTCTGCCACGGCTACGTCTGCGATCTGCCCGCCCACGACCCGGCAACACTCGCACTGCAACTCGCCGGCACTCCCTGACAGGCCCTCGGCTTAATCCGCATTAAGGGTCCCTGCGTTTCACCAACGCCCCGGAACAGTTAGAATGCCGCCGGGCTGAGATGCTAGAGCGCAACTTCTGGTTCAGGACCGCTATCGTCGTCATCGCGTTCAGCGCGATCATCTTCGTCGTCGACACCATGCGGCGGGTCTGGGACTTCCTCGGCGACCTGATCCTCGTCCTCTTCCTGGCCTACCTCGTCGGGTCGCTCATCATCCACACCGTCAGGCCACTCATGCGCGTACCGGGCATGAAGTGGCCCCTGGCCATCCTTATCGTCTATCTCTTCCTCATCTCCATCGTGGCGGTCCTCGGCGCGCTGGTGATTCCTGCCACCATCACGCAGACCATCACCCTGGCAGAGGAAATACCGGACCTGGTGGACCGCATCCCCGAGTTCATCACGGCTGCCGAGAATTATCTCGCGAGGTTCCAGATACAGATTGACCTCACGACACTGCTCCAGGTCGATCAGTTGGACAGCATCGCCGCAAACGTCCAAGAGAGCATCACGAGCAACGCCATCGGGCTCCTGAGGAACGTCGTCGCCGTTGTCTTCGCCATCTCGCTGATCATCGTCATCTCCTTCTACGTCGTGCTGGACGGCGGACGCCGCCTCAACGAGGCGCTCAAGGTCCTGCCCCGTAACGCCGAGCGCGAGACCCGGTACGTACTGGGAGTCATCGACGAGACGTTCCGCAGCTACCTTCGCGGCATGATGCTCATCTCCCTCATCTACGGTGTCGGCACGGCCTCGGTCATGCTGTATACCGGCCTGCCCGCCGCGCTTCCCACAGCACTCGTCTCCAGCCTGCTGCTTGCGGTCCCGTTCATCGGGGACTGGCTCGCGCTCGCGCTGCCGCTCATCATCGCCGCCGTCTGGGGAGACTTCACGGACCTGATTACGGTGCTGCTGGTGCTGCTGTTCATCCAGCAGGTCATGCTCAACATCCTCAGCCCCCGCATCCTGGGGAGCGCTGTGCGGATGCCCGCCATGCTCGTCGTCGTCGCGGTGGTGCTCGGTGCGCGGCTCGCCGGGATCACGGGAGCGCTCCTCGGCGTGCCGACCATGGGCGTCATCTACACGCTCGCCGTGCACTACGGAATGGTCATCCGAACGCGGCGGGAGGCGGAGGAGCAACGTCGCATCCTGGAGAACAGGGAAGCGTCCACGAGGGAAGCCGAATCGAGGGCGATAGCGGAAGAAGAGGCGCTGGCTGCACTGGAAGCGATGGCGGCGGCGGAAGCGCTCGCCGAGCTGGAGGCCACCCAGGCCGCAAACGAGGAGTTCGCTCCCGAGGAACCCCTGGAGCCGTACCTTCCTCCCGAGCAGGAAGAGGAGCCAGAGCAAGCGCCTGCTCCTGACCATGTCCCCGCAGCCGAGGCCGAAGAACCTGCGCCCGAGGTTCAGGACAGGCCAGCCGAGGATGAGACTCGTCCTGAAGACGACCCCCTGCAGCAGAGCAGGCCCCGGTAGCCCACCCTCAGCCTGAACTCTCCCTGAGGGAGAGAACAATGCACCCTCCCCTGCGCTATCCTGACGAGTCGTGATGGATGCCGGAGACTTCCTCGTACTGGATGTCGAAACGTCGGGCGGGTCGATGCAGAACTTCCCGGAGGGGTTCCGGCTGCTCCTGACCGGCACGCGGCAGGGCACGCTCTACGGGATGTACACCGCCGAACCTGCGAGCCTCGCCCAACTGCACAGCCTCGTGGTCAACTTCGATGGCCCTGTCGTCACGTTCAACGGCGCACGCTTCGACATCCCCATCCTCGACCGCTGGATGCGTGACGCGTTGGGGCTCGGCCTCGCCGTGCAACAGCACTACGACCTGATGATCGCAATCGTGCAGGCGGCGGGGCGGCGCATCAGCCTGGACCGGCTCTGCGCCTACACGTTCGGAGAAGAGAAGGTGACGTGGGACCACCGGCAGAACGCGCGCGCATGGGCCGAATACCCTCAGCGCCTCGTCGACTACAACCGCGTCGACCTCGATCTCACGCACGAACTGTTCATGCGCGTTCTGCGCGGCGAACCGCTCTTCCTCGGCGACGCGACGGTGACGCTGCCGCCGCCAGGCTGAGCACTATCCCGCTACGTTGATGATGATGGTCAGGACGATCGCTATCGCGATGATCCCGATGATGATCTTCTTCTTGTCCATGCGTACCTCCCCTCCCCAAGAGTCACCACGTTGTATCATCTGGCGCTGCCCTTTTGAAACGTGTTTCTGCTACGGGCGGCAGGAAAAAAAGAGAGGCGGCACATGCGCGCCGCCTCTCCCTTCGATATCCCTCAGCGTAACCGGGCCTAGAAGCCGTACATGTCCACCGTGCGCTCGCCCTGCTTGAGGCGGGAGATGGTGTTCGCTTCCTTCTCTTCGCGAGCCTTGGCCTTTTCCGTTACCTCAGCTATGCGCGCCTGCGGCACGACAACGACGCCGTCCCGGTCGCCAACAACGAGGTCGCCGGGGAAAACCCATATCTCGCCGATGCGGACGGGGATGTTGATGGCGCCGTAGGCTTCCTTGTCCTTGCCCGTGCCCCTGATGCAGAGCCCGGCGGAGAAGACGGGTATGCCCTCCCCGCTCTCGTACAACTCGTCCAGGAGGGAGCCGTCGCGCACGCAGCCGTCTATCACGAGACCGGCCATGCCGACCTGCTTCGCGGCGTGCGTCATGATCTCGCCCCAGTACCCGGCCTCGTGGAAGTGTCCGGTGTCCACCACCATCACGTCACCGGGCTGCGCGTGGTAGATGCCGCGGTGCAGCCACAGGTTGTCCTTCGGCGGCGAAAGCACGGTCATCGCCGGGCCGCATATGTACCAGTTCGCCACGACCGGTTTGATGTAGGACGGCAGCGCGCCGATCTGGCCTCCGGCCTCGTGCAACGTCGCGGTCCCGATGCCTCGTACCGCCTCGATCAGTGCGGCATCCGGGCGAGTGAGTGTCTGCGTCATTGTTCTCCTCCTGACGATCGTTCTGGATCCCGCTTTCGCGGGAATGACCGGAAGATATGCTAGCGTGCGAGCATCTGCTCGTAGTTGATCCCCATCACTTCCACGACCGACTTGCCGTCCATCACATCGCGCGCCATCGCCTGCTCACGAGCGACGATGCTCTCCGCCTCCGGCACGACCTCGGCAACCCGGTCCTGCGGCACAACGACGATGCCGCTGTTGTCGGCGATGACGTAGTCGCCGGGCGCGAGGCTTACGCCGCCTATCTCGATGGGCTCGTTCGTGGACTCCTCGACGACGCGGTTCCGCGCCGTGAGCGGCACCGCCGCCTTCGCGAAGAGCGGCAGACCGAGACCCTTCGCCTCGTCGACGTCGCGTGATGCGCCGTCGATGATGACGCCCGCGACGCCGCGCGTCTTGGCTGCGGTCGAGAGGATGCCGCCCCAGCCCGCCACGTCCGTCCTGCCCCGGTGGTCGCAGACGATGATGTCGCCCGGGTCCGAGGCTTCAACGGCGGCTGTGCCGAGGTGGCGCGTCGTTGTCTCGTTGCCCTTCGTCTTCAGCTTGAACGTTACCGCGCGTCCGGCGATCCGTCCCGTCTCGTACAACGGCAGGATGCCGAGGACGGTGCCCTTGATGCCGAGCTTGTCCTGCGCGTCCGAGACGGCGCAGGTGTCCAACTCGCGCAACCGTTCAACCCACGTGTCAACCGCCATCGCTTCCTCTCCCCTGTCGACGGGAACTATCCGCCGACGTAGGCGATGAACTGGATCTGCATCTCCATGCCGCCAGCGAGCGCGTCGTACTGGATGGTGTGACGCGTCGGGCGGTTCTCCTCGTCCGGGAACATGGCGACCCACTGCTCGTTCACGAGCGGCCGGATGTCACGGCTCTTCACGTAGACGTTCATGTGAGCGATGTCGTCCGTGGTGCCGCCGGCCTCGGTCACGATGCGGCGCACGTGCTCGAACGCCCACTGGGCCTGCTCCGCCAGGTCGGTCGGCATCTCGTTGGTGTCAGGGTTGAGTCCGCTGACGCCGCCGGACGTGACGATGGGCCCCGTTTTGGTGGCCGGGGGGATGGGCTGGCCGGCGTGCCAGTTGCCGGGGATGTGGATCACCTTCCTCGCCATGTTTCACCTCTATTCCGCATGGGATCGCGTTGCATTTTCGATGGGGCGGCAGCGCCTGCCGCGCACCGCAGGGGAGTATAGCAGGCCATCAAGCGGGACGTGGGGTTGGAGCATCAGTCCGGTTGGCTGGCACGGCATGTGCTACGGTAGCGGAATCCAAGGATGGGATGAGACCGGTATGCCTTCGTATGATGTGTGGGGACCCGATGGGCCGCCCGAGGAAGCCTACAGTCGGGTAACCGACCCTGAACGCTTTCTGCCGTTGCATAACGACGCCCTGGAGATGCTTACGGCACTGGAGCAGCGGTTCGACGTCGAACGCGTCGAAGGCTACAAGCTGGACGAGGAACTTGCGTTTCGCGGACTGCGGCGGCCCAGCATCGCGCTCAGGCCCACCGACCCGGAAGCTGCTCCCCTGACGGTGGCCTTCACGGACTTCCCCGGGCTGAGCGTCAGATTCGGACGATGGTCCGCCGAGCTGTTCCCCATCTGCGGCTGCGACGCCTGCGCCGAGGACGCTGAGAGGGAGATCGAGCGGCTGACGGAGCGGGTCGACATCCTGACGGCGGGCGGGTTCCGGGAGACAGTTGTCCGCCCTTGGGGATGGTGGGGACGCAACCGGTTGGAGACAGTGTTCGAAAGGCCTGGCGGCGGGTACAGCTCGTCCGGTGAGCACCTCGAAGACGACCGCGCTCTTGAGATGTCCGGCGGGCGGCGGCGATTGGACCTGAACTGGAAACCGTGGCCCACGAGGTAGCAACCATGCCCGACCTGAAACTGACGATGGCGATGACCCCCTGGGACCGCATCGGTCCCCTGCTGACCGGCGAGGTGAAGCCTGAGGGCATAACGCTGGAGCACCATGACATACCGCTCCAGGACATCTGGCGCCGCCAGCTCCAAGGCAACGAGTTCGACATCTCGGAGATGTCGATGTCGTTCACGCTGCAGGCCATCCCACTGGGCTGGGACTACCGCGTCCTGCCCGTTTTCCACAACCGCACGTTCTCCTACGTGAATACGATGATCCGCCTCGGCTCCGGCATCCGGCAGGACCACCCCGAGGACATGATCGGCAAGCGCGTTGGCGTTGTCGATTACCAGATGACGGCAGCGCTCTGGACGCGGGGCATCCTGGAGCACGAGTTCGGCGTCGCCCCGAGCGCAGTCGAGTGGTTCCAGGGCAGGCCCGACCCCACCATCCCGGGCCAGACACAGCCCTTCCATCCGCCGGAGGGGGTCGTGATCAACCCGCCGCCCAACGACCTCGAACAGATGATGGCCGACGGCGCGCTCGATGCGATGTATTCGGTCCATCCGCCTGCGAGCGGCCCGCTGGCCGACCGCTCACACTTCGTTCCGCTGTTCGCGGACGGCGTCGCGGAGTCGGAGCGTTATTACACGAAGACGGGAGTCCTCCCCGCTCATCACGCGACCATCGTCCGCAAGAGCATGCTCGACGCACATCCGTGGGCGGCGAAGAGCCTCCTCGACGCATTCATCGAGGCGCAACGGCTGACGATGGAGCGCGCGATGAAAGAGCCGCCGTCAGCACTCGTCTTCGCGCGGGAGATGATGGAGCGCCAGCGCGAGACGTTCGGCGACAACCCCTACGCCTACGGCCTCGCCGCCAACGCGGCGGCCATCGACCTGGTGCAGACCTTCGCCGTCGAGCACGGCATGACTCCGCAGAAGCAGCCGCTCGCAGGGTTCATCGCCGCTGGGGCGCTGGACAGCTAGGCAGGGCCGAAGCCCGGAAGAGCATCCGGGAGTGCTTCGGCACGGCGGAGCTATCCGACCATGCCCGCGCCGGGTGCGGCCCATGCGGGTGAATCGAGGGCGGCAGCCGGTTTCGTCGTTCCTGCGCAGGCAGGAATCCCGCCTCCTGAGTGACGGCGGAGGCGCCCCGGTCCAGTTTCCATTCATGGCACCGCAAGCCCCTGGTCCAGATGGGCCTGAGGGCGGAAAAACTGCTGCCCGGCGACATATTCCTGTCACATTTCACTCCTATCGTGAGGGTTGTCACGGATCTCTCACATAGGAGGTGAAGCGATGATCCGCATGAAGTCAGTGACGAAGAGGTTCCTGTCCTGGATGGCGCTGGGGGTCATGCTCCTGGCTTTGATGCTCACCGGTTGCACGGGCGAGCGGGGGTCGGAAGGCCCCGAGAACGGCGAACGCGCCCAGGCGAGCGAGGGCTCCGGCGGCGAGCACGGCTCCGGTGGCGAAGGCTCCGGCGGTGAAGGCAGTGAAGGCAGCGAGTCCGGTGCATCCGGCGGCGAAGAGGCCAGCGCGGCCACCCTCGCGCCCGACCAGACCTTCGACGCGGTCCGCGGCGGCGCGCGGCTGGTCATGAATTTCGACTCCGCGAGCAACGCCTTCGTCGGCACCGTCGAGAACACGACCAACAGCACCCTGACGAGGGTCAGGATCGAGGTCCACCTCTCGAACGGCACCGAGCTCGGGCCGACTACGCCGATAGACCTGGCTCCCGGCGAGGTCATGGCGGTCGCTCTGCCCTCGACTCAGGCGTCGTTCACCGGGTGGATAGCGCACGCAGAAGTCGGCGGCGGCGAGGGAGGCCAGTCCGGCGAGGCCGGAGGTGAGGGTGGCGAAAGCGGCACCGACGGTCCCGAAGGCCCCGAGAGCGGCAATGAGGCCGCGATGGAAGCCCTCATGTCCAGCCCCATCACGCCCCTCGACCAGACCTGGAGCGGCGTTCTCGGCGGGCTCGCGATCTCCGCGCGGTACGACGCGGCAACGCAATCCGTCCAGGCGACGGTGCGGAACACGTTGTCGCAGACGCTCTGCTACGTGCAGGCGGAACCGCACCTGAAGTCGGGGACGCAGACGGTGGGCGAGCTCGGCCCCGACGTGCTGGGGGATCTGGCTCCGGGGCAGCAGGCAGTGTCCAGCGTGTCAGTTGCCAGCGAACCGGGCCTCGCGGGAGTCTCCTTCGACGGGTACGTCGTCCACATGGAAGTGTTCGACTGCGCCGGCCCCGGCCCCCTGCCGCACACCGGCGGAGAAGGCGCTGAGGGCAGCGGCGGCGAAGGAGCCGGAGGCGAAGGGCACGGTCCCGGCGGCGAAGGCGGGAGCGAAGGCTCCGGCAGCGAAGGCAGCGGCGAGTCCGGCGCATCCGGCAGCGAGGAAGGCAGCGCGGCCATGCTGGCGCCCGACCAGACCTTCGACATGGTCCGCAGCGGCGCGCGGCTGATCCTGAACTACGACGCCGCAAGCAACGCCTTCATCGGCACGGTCGAGAACACGACCAACAGCACCCTCACCAGGGTCAGGATCGAGGTGCACCTCTCCAACGGCACCGAGCTCGGGCCGACAACGCCCGCAGACCTGGCCCCAGGCCAGACAGCGATGGTCCTCCTGCCCTCGACGCAGGCATCGTTCACCGGATGGGTGGCGCATGCCGAGGTCGGCGGCGGCGAGGCTGGTGGCGGCGAGGCCGGTGGCGAGCACGGTTCCGGTGGCGGCGGTGAAGGCAGTGAATCCGGCGGTGAAGGCAGCGGCGGCGAGCACGGCTCCGGCGGACGCGAAGGGAGCGGTGGCGAGCACGGCTCCGGCGGCGAGCGGGGCAGCGGCTAAAGCCGGTCCGTGGCCGGATATAATCCGGCCACGGAGGCACCCCCGCAGACGGACGCGGCGCCTCTTCAGGCGCCGCGTCCAACGTGACTCCGAAAGGACCAGCGATGAGCGGCACCGTACTGATCGTCGAAGACGATACAAGGATCGCAAACTGGGTCAGGGTGTACTTCGAGCGAGCCGGGTTCTCCGCCGAGGTTACTCACGACGGTGAATCCGGCCTTGCCCTGGCCCGCGACCTCGCCCCGGACCTGATCATCCTCGACCTCATGCTTCCCCGTCTCGACGGGGTGGAACTGTGCAGGATACTGCGCCGGGAGTCGGACGTTCCGATCATCATGCTGACGGCCAGGGAGGCCCCCGTCGAACGCATCACCGGACTGGACAGCGGCGCCGACGATTACATCGTCAAGCCCTTCGACCCGGATGAGGTCATCGCACGCGCAGAGGCGGTGCTCCGCCGCGTCAAAGGCAAGGTCCAGCAGGTGCTGACGCGCGGCAACATCACCCTGAACGAGACCACCGGAGTTGTGACCGTCGATGAAGAGCCCGTCACGCTGAGCCAGGGGCAGACCGCCCTGCTGTCGACGTTCATGCGCCACCCCAACCAACTGCTCACGCGCGATCAGCTGATCTCGTTGGCCTTCAACGAGGAGTTCGAAGGGTTCGACCGCGCCATCGACAGCCAGGTGGCCCGCCTCCGAAAACAGATCAACCGCGACGGCAGACAGCCGATCCAGACCGTCTACGGCGGCGGCTACAGGTTCGTGACGGAGGACGTGTGATGTCACTGCGCTGGCGCATCATGGGCGCGACCGTCTTTATCGTCGTCCTCACTGTGTTGATCAGCGTCGGCGTGGGTTACTACGCGACGCAGTCCCGGCTGGACGTGTTCGTGGACCGGATAGGCAACGACGAGGCAGTCCAACTGGCGCGTGACCTGAGCCGGGAGTACACCGCCGCCGCCGGCTGGGGAACCGTGGACACCGCACTGTCCGAGGCCGGATACGCCTATGAGGGAGTCCGGGAGAGCGGGGAGCATGAAGGAAGCGAGGGCGAATCGTCGGAGCTCTTCCACAATGACCAGGTGCGAATCGTCGTAACCGACGTAAACGGACGCGTGGTGCGAGACAACCTGTCTGTTCTGGCGCGCGGCGCCGCCGCGTCCGACCTGGCGGGCCGCCGTGAGACGGTGTTCGATCTCGCGGCGAACCGGCCTGTGGGGCACGTCTACGTGGACGTCAATCGAGCGTTCCTGTCGACCGAGTCGCACGGGTTCCTCAGCACGCTCCTGTACATCGTCCTGGCCGGCGGGGCGGTGACGGTGGGCGTCGCCATACTGCTGGCCGCGTGGTTGTCGAAGCGGGTCACGGCTCCTGTGACGGCACTGACTGAGGCGACCGAGGCGATAGCCCAGGGGGATACGGCCCGGCTGCCGGTCACGTCCTCGGATGAGTTGGGAAAGATGAGCGTGGCCTTCAACCGGATGACCTCATCCCTGGAGACCCAGCGCGAGCTCCGCAGGCGGCTGATAAACGACGTCTCCCACGAGCTGAATACGCCGCTGAGCGTGATCCAGCTGGAGGCAGCGGGGTTGCGCGACGGACTCCAGACCGCCGAGAGCGCCTCCGGCCACATCATCCAGGAAGTGGAGCGGCTGCGCGGGCTGGTAACGGACCTGAACTGGCTGGCGGAGACGGACCACGGGGAGTTGCGGCTCACGCTGGAGGCAGGTTCGGTCCGCGAACTGCTCGCCGCGGAGGCGGAGCGCTGGCAACCGCAGGCCGAGGCCCGGCAGGTCTCGCTCTCGCTGGAAGTGTCCGGCGACCTGCCGGAGATGCGCTTCGACCGGATGCGGATGAGCCAGGCACTGGGGAACGTGCTGAGCAACGCCATCCGTTGCACCGACGCCGGAGGGAGCATCGTGATCAGGACGTGGTTGGAAAGCGGCGACGCACTGGCCGTCTCGATCGCCGACGACGGAATCGGCATCGATGCCGCGGACGTTCCAAACCTGTTCGAACGCTTCTACCGTACCGACCAGTCGCGCAGCCGCGGGATAGGCGGCACCGGCCTCGGGTTAGCCATCACCCGGACCATAGTCGAAGCGCATGGAGGCACTGTCGCCGTGGCGAGCGACGGGCCCGGTCGGGGCGCAACCGTGACTATTCGCCTCCCGTCGAACTAGCAGGCATCGTCCTGCCTCACGACGAGTCGATGTGCTCCGGGCGAGGCCTGCTCGCCCCTACTCCCGGCCCTGGTTCTCCGCCTTGGGCATACGATAGCCGACCCGAGGCTCCGCGAAGATGTAGGTGGGGGAGCTTCCGTCCTCTCCCAGTTTCTGGCGGAGCCTCCTCACGTGAGCGCGGAGGGCTTGCATGTCGCCGGGCTTTTCGGAACGCCAGGCCCTTCGCAGCAACTGGTCGTGCGTTAGCACCCGCCCTGCGTTGACTGAGAGCTGGAAGAGCAGGCTGTACTCCGTGGCGGTCAGTCGTACAGGACGGCCTGCCAGGGTCACGAGGCGCTCGGAGTAGTCGATGGTCAGATCGCCCGTCACGTAGGGTTCCGACGGTTCGTCCAGGTAGCGTCCACTCTGCCTTCGAAGGGCCGCCCTGACCCTCGCGGCGAGCTCGGTCGGGGAGAAGGGTTTGACGATGTAGTCGGTCGCTCCGGCCTCAAAGGCCTGAGCGATAACGTGGTCCTTGCCGTAGGCGGATAGGAAGATGACGGGGATGTTGGCCGTACTGAGGATGTCCTTCATCAACTCGATCCCGTCGTAGCCCGGCAGCATGAGGTCAAGAAGGACGAGGCGGGCCCCACTCTCCTTCACCAGGCCCAGAGTCTCCTCGGGATCGGGGGACACTATCGCGCTGTAGCCGGCATCCGTGAGAGCGTTCCGCACGTACGTCAACGCCTGCGGGTCGGCGTCCACGACGAGGATGGGCTCACTTACACCCCTCTTCGACCGTGAGGATACGGGGAACCGGTGGAGCTGGTTGGCAGTCTCTTCGGCCACTGGGAGGGTAAAGGTGAACCGAGCGCCGAGTCCCGGTCCGTCGCTCTCCGCCCATATACGCCCACCGTGGGCTTCAACTATCCCCTTGCATATGGCGAGACCAAGGCCGGTGTCTCCTCCCTGGTCCTCAGCCTCGTTCCTTGAGAACTTGCGGAACAGGTAAGGCAGCCGCTCAGCCGTGATGCCGCTCCCTTCGTCCACCACGGATACCGCTACGTATACCCCCTCCCTCGCGGCATTCAACCTGATCACCGACGATTCCGGGGAGCGCCTCGAGGCGTTGGAGAGCAGGTTGCCGATCACCTGGACGATGCGGCGTCTGTCCGCCATGACGATGGGCAGGTCCGCTCCGAGGTCGATCTCAAGGAGATTCCTGCCGCCCCCGCTCAGGAAAGTGGTTCTGGCCCGGTCCACCAGCCCGGCCACGTCAACCGGTTCGGGGCTGACCGACAGGGAGCCTGTCTCGATGCGCGCTACGTCGAGCAGACCACCGATAAGCTCGCGCATGCTGTCGGCTTGATCGACGATGATCCGCATGAGCTGGCGCACCTCAGTGGGATCGAATTCCGATGAAGTGTCCAGCATGGTCGTCGCCGCTCCCCTGATAGAGGTCAGCGGTGTCCGCAGTTCGTGGCTGACCATGCCCAGGAACTCCGCGCGCAGCCGTTCCATCTCCTCGACTTCAGCCATGTCCTGAAGGGTGACGACCATCGACTCGACCGTACCATCGTCGGCGTGGATGGGTGTTGCGTTGAGCAGGCCCGTTACGTGCCTTCCGTCAGGGACCTCCAGGACGATCTCCTCTGCGCGCACCGTCTCTCCGATGCTCAGGAGCTCGCCCATCGAGAAATCGCGCAGGAAGATCTCGCGCCCGTCCGCACGCTTGAACAGAAGCGTCTCCAGCAGTTGCTCCGGCGTCTGTTCAGTGTTCCGAAGGTAGTTGAACATCCTGCGGGCTTCCTGGTTGAACGACTTCAGGGCTCCCGTTGCCACGTCAAAGACCACTACGGCGACCGGAGAGGTGTCTATCAACGTCTCCACGTTGGTCCTGGCCCGCTGCTCTTCCCGGTGCCTGCGGGCGTTGGCGATCACCAGCGCCACCAGCGAAGCGAACAAGACCAGCGTCTCCTCATCCTGGCGACTGAATTCATCGCCGGGGTCTCGCTTCCCCACGTAGACATGGCCCACAGCGACGCCCCGGTGGAGGAGGGGAGCGGCCATGCAGGCGCTGATCGTTACGGGCGGGTGGAACTCCGGCAATCCCATCGCTTCGAGGAAACTGGTGAGGTCTGCGACACGCAGAGGCGTTGCCATGGCATTGAGGTAATCGTGGAACCTCTCGCCGTAGGGCATCTCCCACAGCTGCGCAGCCTCTTCAGCAGTCATTCCTGCCGCTACGCGATCCTCCAGCCGCCCGGAATCGTCAAAGGTGGTGATGACCGCATAGCGGGCCCCCGTCAGTGACCGGGCGCTGTCCAGAACTCCCCCCAACACCGTGTCGAGGTCCAGGTTCTCATTTATGCGGAGGCTCGCCTCGCTCAGCTTGGAGAGGCGGTCCCGCAGCGCTTCTATCTCCCGGGCTTGTTCGTCCTGCTGTGTCACTCGCTCTCCTCCCTTGCGTTGCTCCGCGTTGGTGCCGGCCGGCACGGGCGGGAGCGACCGCCTCATTCCATAGCGTCACCATATCGTAATCTAATCACGCTCGTGAAGTCACCCCTATGTCATCGCCATAGCCATCGCTCGTCCAGCACGGATCGATATGCCTGCCGCAGTGACGCAACCTCCTGTACGCGTGAACGGCGCCGGATTGCAACGGGCAGGCCCTGGCCAGGGATGCGTCCGGAGAGGACCAGTGAACCACATGGAGACGCCGGCACTGGCAACAGTCACCGGCGCGGTGGGCCGTGCTTCCGGTCGCCGGGGACTACGTGCTTGTAGTGCGTCGAATGCGAAGGGTTGAGCCGGGGCTGCGCTCCGGTCGCAGAGCGAACGATGCGTAAGGAGGTTTCAGGACCGATGAGCGACGGGGCAGCGGCCGCTTGGGGCGGCCTAACGGTTCCCATCCACCCGGGACTGCGGATCGGGCAAGAGCCGGCTGCTCCGAGCAACGGCTTCAATGCCGTTGACGCCGCGCATGTATAACGAGGCCGCCGATAAGCAGCACAGCCCCTATCACGATACCCGCCATCGCTGTGAGCAACACGTCCAGCAATTCAACCCCCTGACCGGTTCCAAACGAAGCCACCGCGGCCACTGCGTGAGCACCCGTGCGGCCGAACGGGACAGTTCACGAGGTGGGCAGTTTCACCTCATGCCCAGGAGGTCCCCCGTGGGGAGAGCCCAGTCCCTGCACTCCCCCCACGAAGCCTCGATTCCCCGCGGCAGGTACTTCGCCGGCCAGCGGGCGTACAAGTAACGCTCACTCACCATCTCGCCACGGCCGCCCATGCAGAACCGCCTGTGTGCGGCCGACACACTCCAAATATACGCCCTTTGAGATGGAAATAGGGTGACTTTAAAAGGGATATTTATAACGTTATGATGACTTTCTGGTTGCCGTAGGGTGCAGTCTCTGTGAGCGGGCTCAGCCGCTTCACATTCGGGGGGTTGCACGGCAACGATTCACTCACGGACAGGCCGCAATCGCGCAGGCCACGCGCGCCGGCCGGGGCGGGTCGGCTAGAGCGCTTGCGCGTACCGCCCCAGCGCCCAGAGCGGGAAGTAGTTGCGGTAGAGGTGGTAGTTGATCATGAACGCAGCACTCAGTTCCGGCCCCTGCGAGTTCGGGTCGTCGAGCGGTTCGTACCTCTCGGGCTGGTTGCCGGGGCCGTAGCCGGGGAAGCCGCACCCCGTGAACTGCGGCTCGTCCCACGTTCCGTCGTCCTGCTGACGCTGGAGGAGGAACTCGACGCCCCGCTCGACGGACTCGCTGAGCGCTTCACCCGCCGCGATGAGCGCGATGAGCGCCCACGATGTCTGCGAGGGCGTACTCTCGCCCTGCCCGCGCAACGAGGGGTCCGGATAGCTGACGCAGGTCTCTCCCCATCCGCCGTCCGTATTCTGGTGCGCGAGGAGCCATTCGACCGCACGGCGGACGCGGGGCTGCGTCATGTCCACTCCCAGCGCTTGCAGCGCAGGGAGCACCGCGCCCGTGCCGTAGACGTAGTTCACACCCCAACGTCCGAACCACGCGCCGTCGTGCTCCTGCTGGTCCCATATGTAGGCGAGCCCCCGGCGTACGGGCGGATGGTCCATCCCGTATCCCAGCATGCCGTACATCTCCAGCACGTGCGCGGTGACGTCCACGCTGGGCGGATCCAGGAGCTCGCCGAAGTCGGCGAACGGGATCTCCGCCAGCTCGTGGGACTCGTTGTTCCAGTCGAACGCGGCCCATCCCCCGCTCGAACTCTGCATGCCCGTCAGCCACGCGACGGCGCGGTCGACAGACGCCCTTCTGGCCCGTTCGCCTGCGTCGTCGTTCATCCGCGCGAGCGCGAGGTCGGTCACGATGATGGCTGAGTCGTCGATGTCCGGATAGTGGACGTTGTCGAACTCGAACGCCCATCCGCTGGGTTCGAGATGCGGACGGTAGACGGCCCAGTCGCCTTTGACCCGTATCTCCTCGCGGATGAGCCAGGCCGCGGCGCGCCGGATGCCCGGGTGGTCGGGCGGCACGCCGGAGTCGAGGAGCCCGCGCATCGCCAGGCACGTATCCCACACGGGCGAGAGACACGCCTGCACCCTGAGCGCCTTGCCGTCTTCCGACGGGAGGCTCCAGTGCTGCCTGAAGCCCTCCAGCCCCTTCGCGACAACCGGGTGGTCCAGCCGGTATCCGAGGGCGCTCAGCGCGATGAGCGAGTAGACCCAGGGCGGTTGTATGCCTCCCCACGAGCCGTCCGCCTCCTGATGCTCGACGATCCAGTCGACGGCTGCCCTGAGCGCCCGCTCCCGGCCGGGGATGAAGGGCAGATTGCGATAGACCCGCAGCGCCTTGTCCAGGAGCAGGAACCCTCCCTTGAGGGAGAACGGCTTCGCCTTGCGGCGTGAAAGCGTGAACGTAACGGGGCCTTCCGGGTAGAGCTCCATGACCCATGCGCTTTCGGGCGGAGGGCGCGTGGGGTGGAGCGTGAGGATGACGGTCATCGGCACGATGGTCGCGCGCGCCCAGCTCGCGAAGCGGTAGATGTTGAAGGGCGCCCACTTCGGCAGCAGCATCATGTCCGGGGGCATGGCCGGCGTCCCTTTCCAGTCCCACTGGCCGAAGAGAGCGAGCCATATCCTGGTGAATACACGCGCCTGGGGCACTCCGCCCTGGGCGAGGATGAAGGCGCGCGCCCGCGCCATGTGGGGAGCGTTGGCCGGGTCGCCGGCGAGCTTGAGCGCGAAGTAGCACTCGATGGACGTGCTCAGGTCTCCGGGCGCGCCGTAGTACATCCGCCAGGAGCCGTCCCCAGATTGCCTGCGCCGGATGTCTTCCGCGACGCGGGTGATGCGGCCGCCTTCGTCCGACCCCATGAAGTGCGTGAGCATGATGTACTCCGCCTCCATGGTCGGGTTGGACTCCAGCTCACCCCACCAGTAGCCGTCCTGGTCCTGCGTGCGGAAGAAGTACTCTTGCGTCCGCTCCAACGCCTTGCGAACGCGGTGTTCCATGCAGGTCACGAACTTGTCTCGCCTGTTACGGGACGAGCGCCGGAAGGATGGTCTGTACCGCCATCTGCAGGGCGCGGGACGCTTCGCGGGATTTCAATGCGAGGGGAAGGAAGCTCTTGACTGCGGACGGATGCGACATTGCCCGGAGTGCGTGCGCCCACTCCTGCCGGCCCTCGTCCGCGATGATGGTTGCGATGAACGAAGGGAGAGGGAAGTGGGCCTCGTCCAGCACGGCGCGTATCCCTATGAGGGTAACGTCTCTCGATGCTGCTTCTTCTGCGATCCAGCGGCCCTCCATGTCAGCGACCAGCGCACCGCTGCCGTAGTACGCCCGGCGCTTGGCGCGAGGCGTAAGGAGGGGCTCGTCTACGGTCAGCACCGGTCCTTCGAGGGAGGAGATGCCGGCCTGCCGCAGCAGCATGGCCGCGCGGGTGGTGTGCGGAGCGCCGGGGATCGCCGCATCCGGTCCATGAAGGTAGGCGTTCGCAACCACGAGGTCACCGGGATGGAGGTGTGGATCGAGGGCGCCTGCGTATCCCAGAGAGACGAGTATCCGGCACGGCGCGGCATCGAGCAGGGCAGCGACCTGCTCGCCCGCAGGGCGTCCGATGCCCACGACGTTCGCCCTGGTGCGGGCGTCGCCGTAGCCCAGTCCTCCCAGCTCCCGCTGAGTCGGGGCTACGGTCAGGAAGGGCGTCAGGGCGGCTTCAGGCCCCATGGCGTTCCGCTCCCCTACCTGCCTGCTCCTCCTCCCGCAGACCCTGCAGGGCCTCGAAGCGCTGGTCCGCTGCGGCAGCGGCATCACGACCCGTGAAGAGCACTTCGGCGATGATGCGGTATGGGAGCGACACCTCACGTCCGGTCTGTGCCTCGAACAACTGGGCGAACGGTTCACTGCTACGACCGTTCCGGTTGAAGAGATAGCCCGTTACGGAACTGCCGTCATCGATGCGAACGGTAACGTCGCCGCGATACTGGAAGGCGCGTTCTACGAGCTCGGCGACGCCATTAGCGTCTCCCTGGTGTGCAGTACCGGTTTGTGCCTCGTGCTCGTTCATGGCTCACAGCTTGCCAGTGAGCGTGGCAACGGCGGAGTCGCGCAGACCGCGCCAGGTCGTGAACGTCGCATGGACGGCGGTAGGTTCGTACCCGGAGTGCACCATGCAGTCCTGGCAGTGAGGATTGCCGCTCTCCCGCCCATACTCTTCCCACGGCGTCTCGTCCATCAGCTCCCGGAAGGTGGCGGCATAGCCGTCCTGCAGCAGGTAGCAGGGGCGCTGCCATCCGAAGATCGTGTAGAGCGGGTTGCCCCACGGCGTGCATTCGAAATCGCGCTTGCCCATGAGGAACTGGAGGAAGAGCGGCGACTGGTTGAACCGCCAGCGCTTCTTCCTGCCCGCGAGCACCTCGGAGAATAGCTCCTGCGTTCGTCCGCGCTCCAGGAATGAGTCCTGGTCCGGGGCTTTCTCATAGCTGTACCCCGGCGACACCATCATGCCCTCGACGTCGAGGTCCATCATCGCGTCGAAGAAATCGCGGACGCGCATCGGCTCGGACGTGTTGAACAGCGTCGTGTTGGTGGTGACGCGGAAGCCTCGCCGGACGGCTTCCCGTATCGCATCGACAGCGATGTCGTACACGCCGTCGCGACAGACTGACGCGTCGTGCTCCTCGCGGAGGCCGTCCATGTGCACGCTGAAGCTGAGGAATTTCGAGGGAGTGAAGGCGTGCTGCTCCAACTTCTCCCTGAGCAGCAGGGCATTGGTGCAGAGGTAAACGTACTTCTTTCGGCGGGTCAACTCTTCAACCAGCTCCCCGATGTGGGGGTAGAGCAGCGGCTCTCCGCCGGGGATGCTGACGATGGGAGCGCCGCACTCCTCCACCGCGGCCAGGCACTGCTCGACGGTGAGCGCGCGCTTAAGCACGTGCGGCGGGTACTGGATCTTCCCGCACCCCGCGCATGCGAGGTTGCAGCGCAGCAGCGGCTCCAGCATGAGCACGAGCGGATAGCGTTTGCGTCCCGCCAAACGTTGCCTGATGACGTGAGACGCAACTGTCCACGCTTGTGAGGCAGGCACTCCCATTGCGGTTGCGCTCCCTGTGGTCCGGTGGCGGGCAGTCTAGCAGACCACCAGCCATGCATTGTGTGCCGCGGAGCTGCCAGCCTGGCGGGGTAGTCTTGTGTACCCCTCGCGGGTAGTTCATCCCGGTTGGGCGATAACACCCAAAAGTTGCGGTGCTCCTTGACAGTCGAGTTCGATGCGGGCTCTGCGGGGGTACGCAATCGGAACGATTGTAGAATCGGCAATCGGGTCCGGTTGAGCAAGAGCAGCGCAACCGGCCCTGGACCACTACACGGGACGGCACCATGAGTACACCTGAAGACATCGAAGGACGAGTTCGCGTAGCGCTGGACGGATTGGGCATCGCAAGCTGGGAGTGGATCACGATCGATCCGCAGTACGCCGACACTGCGGACTTCTGCGAACGGTACGGGTATGACCTACCCCATTCCGCCAACACGATCATCGTGGCCAGCAAGCGGGGACCGGCGGCGTATTGCGCGGGGATCGTGCGGGCTTGCGACCGGCTGGACGTGAACAAGCGAGTGCGCGGCCTGATGGGGGTGTCGCGGGCGTCGTTCGCATCGGCAGAGGAGACCCGTGAAGTGACGGGGATGATGATCGGCGGGGTTACGGCACTGGCGCTTCCGGAGGGGTTGCCGATCTACGCTGACGTGCGCCTCCTCGAGATGGACTACATCATCCTCGGAGCAGGCAGTAGGTCCGGCAAGCTGATGATGGCGCCCCGGGAGCTGGAGAAGCTGCCGGGTGTGGAGTTCATCGAGGGGTTGTCGATCCCGGCGGTGTGACGGCTTGCCGGGAGACCATAGCGCTGGGAACCACCCTCCCCTGCACTGCCCGGAGTCTCAACCCGGCGAAGGCTACGAGCCAGGTCGGTTGTCGGCCAGGCCTTTGCAGCACACAGCAAGTTACCCGCGAATGAATTCCGAGTGATGGGCGGTTTGACTCTCCTGTACCCGAAATATAGATTGCCACCGTCGTCCCACCTCTGACGGTTCAGACAGCCCCGCACTCAGAGTTGGGAGTTCCACACAGGTACGGCGTCCGTTGTTGAGAGTGGGGGTAAGCGAAGGTCACTCCATGGATGACAGCCTCCGCGGCGCAGCCGCGATAGTGGGTATTGGGGAGTTGAAGCCGGAGCGGACGCGCCCCGGCAGAGACGCGATGAGCCTGCTGGCTGAGGCCGCGTACCTGGCTATCCAGGATTCCGGCCTCACAAAGGCTGACATCGACGGGATGATCGTCGACCCGGAGCTGGCCGTCGGGAGCGGCGGGGGCTACGCGGCCCGGATGGCCGAATACATGGGCATCTACCCCACCTGGGCGACGGGCTGCGACGCGCAGGGCGCGGCAGGGGTTGCGATGGCGTTGCAGGCTGCCGCCTACGTCAACGCAGGGCTGGCGAGGTACGTCCTATGCGGCATGGGCGCGGCCATAGACCCTGCGATGCGCCGCAGGCCCCCAGCCGGTGGGCGAACCGAGACCGCCACCACGGAGTTCCAGGCGCCGTTCGGCCCGACGGTCGCGGCGAACGGCTGGTACGCCATGATCGCCAAGCGGTACGAGGCGCTGTACGGGGCCACCGTGGAGAAGCGCGCGAAGGTGTCCGTCGACTTCCGCTACAACGCCAACCACAACCCGATGGCGATATTCCATGACACTCCCATCACTGCGGATGACGTGGTGAACTCCCGCATCGTGGCGGACCCGCTGCACCTGCTGGAGTGCGTCATGCCGTGCGCCGGGGGGTGTGCCTTCGTCGTCGCCCGCGCGGACGTCGCGCAGAGCATGCCGCACAAGCCCGCCTACATCCTCGGCGGCGGCCTCGGGATACTGCGGGGCAACCTGACGCACGTCGGAGAGATAACGGTCAGTCCCGTGGGACGCGGAGCGAAGAAGGCATTCTCCATGGCAGGCTACGGGCCGCCCGACGTTCAGGTGATGGAGATATACGACTCTTTCACCATCACAGTGATGTGCGAGTTGGAGGAGTCCGGCTTCTGCAGGAAGGGTGAAGCGGCAGACTGGATACAGGCGCACGATCTGACATTCGAGGGCGACAAGCCCATGAACACGCACGGCGGTCAGCTGTCCTACGGACAGGCTTCGACCGCGGGAGGCTGCGCCCAGGTCACGGAGGCTGTCAGACAGATCCGGCGGGATGGCGGCGAGCACCAGGTGCCGGGGCCGACCGACCTGGTCTACGTCACCGGCTCCGGCGGCGCATTCTCACAGCAGTCAGCGATGCTACTCGGCAGCGAAGCAACGCTGTAGGCGAGCCGAGCCAGGAACGCGCGATGACGAGTGAACCCGCATACAACAAACCCTTGCCCACCCCCAGCGCCGTGAGCCAGCCGTTCTGGGATGCCGCCCGGGAACACCGGCTGGTATACCAACGCTGCCGGTCATGCGGCACACGGGTGTTCTACCCTCGCGACGTCTGTCCGGGCCCGGAGTGCTTCGGCGTCGGAACCCTGGAATGGGTGGATTCAACCGGCAAGGGATGGGTCTACTCCTACACCATCTCATACCAACCGGCGCACCCGGGGTTCGCCGACGACGTCCCTTACGTGCTGGCCATCGTGGAACTGGACGAGGGATGGCGTATGAACACGAACATCGTCAACTGCGACCACGACAGCATCGAGATCGGAGCGCGCGTCGAGGTGGTCTGGGACGACGTAACGCCGGAGTTCACCTTGCCGAAGTTCCAACTCGCGGGCTGACCGCCAGCCAGGCAAAGCGCGCGCGGATAGGAGTTGGCGTATGGCGCTGGAGCAAACAGCCCTGGGAGCCTTTCGGGTCCTCGACCTCACCCAGGGTCTGGGCCAGTACACAACCAGGCTTCTTGCAGACCTCGGCGCGGACGTGGTCCGCATCGAGCCTCCAGATGGAGGACCGGCGCGACAGGCGCTTCCTTTCGCAGCCGATCAACCCGGCGCCAACCGGAGCCTTGCCTTCCTCCATCTCAACTCCAACAAGAGAAGTGTTGTCCTCGACCTCGAAGACCGGGACGACCGCGCAAGGCTGCTCCGGCTCGCGTCCGGCGCGGACGCGCTGGTAGAAGACTTCCCTCCGGGGTACCTGGAAGGGTTGGGACTCGGCTACGCGCGGCTGCAAGAGGCGAACCCGGGAATCGTCGTTACCTCGGTCACGCCGTTCGGACAGGTGGGACCATATGCCGGGATGAAGGGGAGCGACCTGATCGCTCAAGCGATGTCCGACTGGTTGTGGAACGTCGGCGACGAAGGGGACCATCCCTGCGCTGCACCGGGCGACCCCAGCACGCACATCGGCGGCACCCACGCAGCGCTGGGCACGCTCCTGGCCCTCTACACCCGGCGGAAATCGGGGCGGGGTCAGCACGTAGACGTATCGGTACACGAGGCGATGACCGCATCGGCATCCTCCTTCCCCATCGGACGCTTCTCGGCCGCTACCCAGATCATGCGCCGGATGGGGTCCCACACCAACGCCGCGGGCGTCAACTGCTACCCATGCTCGGACGGGTACGCCCAGATGAACATCCACTTCGCGCAACTGTGGCAGAAACTCGTCGAATGGATCGACCATCCGGTGCTGAAGGACCCCTACTGGCTCAGCACAGAGGCCCGCAGCGAGAGCGCCGAGGTAGCCGAAGAGATCATCAAGGAATTCACCGCCTCGATGACCACCGAGGAGTTCGTGAGCGGAGGAAGGAAGCGGGGATTGCCCGTCGCTCCAGTGAATACGTTCTCGGATGTCCGGCGCAGTCCGGTCCTCCTGGGCCGCAACTGGTTCAAGGACATCGTCCATCCGGAACTGGGCGAAGTGAAGATGCCCGGCTTCCCGTGGACGATGAGCGCCACGCCGCCGCGATATTCCCGCACTGCGCCGCTCCTCGGAGAGCACACGGAGGACGTGTTGCAGACGGCTGGAGCCAACTCTCGCGGACCCGCCTCAGGGAGCGAGCGCGCGGAAGGCCCTCCGCTGAAGGGCATCCGGGTCATCGACCTGACCCGTGCTTGGGCAGGCCCCTTCTGCACGCGATTGCTCGCCGACTACGGCGCCGAGGTCATCAAGATCGAGTCCGGCAAGTTCGACACCCAGCGGGAGGGACGCGCCGGGATATACACGGAACTCAACCGCAACAAGATGAGCATCACGATCGACCTTCACCATCCGGAGGGGCAAGGACTCGTCAAGCGTCTGGCTGAGCAGAGCGACGTTCTGGTGAACAACTACCGCCCAGGGACGCTGGAGCGGTTCAACCTCGGCTACGAGGAGCTCCGCAAGGTCAACCCGGGCATCATCGTCCTCAGCATGCCGGGCTACGGCAGCACCGGGCCGGGACGGTTGAACGCTTCCCACGGAGCGCAGCTGATGGCCGATTCCGGCCTGTTCTACATCTGGGGCCAGCCCGACACACCGGTGGAACGACGCGGGCGGGCAGCCATTCCCGATTTCCTCGGAGGTGCGCAGGGCGCGTTGGCCGTAACAGCCGCGCTCCACGCCCGGGATGCGATCGGAAGCGGGCAGGAGATCGAGATCGCCCAGCTGGAGGCGCTCGTCGCCGCGCTGGGCGTGGGGCTGCTCGATTCCTCGGTCAACAGCCGCGACTGGCAGCCCTCCGGCAACCGGAAGCTCGACGCCGCACCCTACGACGTCTATGCCTGCCGGGGACGCGACGCCTACTGCGCCATCACGTGCGTGACCGATGAGCAATGGGAAGCCCTCTGCCGCGCGATGGGCCGAGCACACCTGGCGAACGATGAGAGCTTCGCAACCCTGGCCGGACGGATCGAGAACGCCAACGCGCTGGACGAAGTCATCACCGCGTGGGCAAGCGACCTCACTCCCCGGCAGGTAATGCACCTCCTGCAGAAAGCAGGCGTGCCCGCCGCCGTGGTGCAGACCGGTGAGGACGTGTACTACGACGTCCACCTCCGTGAACGCGGCTTCATCGTGCCGGTTGACGACCCCGAATCAGGGCCCATGGACGTCACGGGCCTCTCGATCCGCCTTCCGGAGACTCCGGGACGTCAACGGATGGACGGCCGCCCGGTCTTCGGGGGAGCGAACGACTACGTGTTCGACACGCTGCTCAAGCTGTCTCCGGCGGAGCGGCGACGGCTCGAAGAGGCCGAGGCCATAGCCTGATCTCCTGGCGCCGGCCACGCGGGCTATGGGGCGTCGACTTCATCCAGGAAGGCGCGAACGGCCTCCTCGAACGCCACCGGGTTGTCGCCGGGAACGCGGTGGCCCGCATTAGGAACCTCGACCAGGCGGCTGTTGCGGTTGCGCTCCAGCATCCGCTGAGCGACCTCGCTACTCAGTACGTCGCTCTGTTCGCCGCGGATGATGAGTGTGGGACAGGCGATGCGCTCCCAGAGCTCCCAGCGGGACGCTGGGTCTTCTCTCACGCTTTGCTGTTGAGCGCGACGGGCCGGGTCCCTGAGGACAGGGTCGTACTTCCACGTCCATTTGCCATCGGGGCGCTGCATGAGGCTGTGCCGCAGGGAGCCTCTGATCTGCCACTCCGGGCGGAAAGGGCTGTACGCGATGACGCGCTGGACGAACTCCTCGTAGGTGTCGAGGACGTCCTTCTGCGTGACGAAGTTATTCACCACTCTCCCGCCATTGCTCGCCGGCTCCGGCCCGACGTCAACAACGACCAGCGCCTTGACCCTGTCCGGGTGTGCGGCCGCGTAGGCCACCGAGTTGCTCCCTCCCATGGACAGGCCCACGAGGACGAGATTCTCCATGCCAAGGTGGCCTACGAAGTTCCCGACGTCTTCGACGTAGGACGCCCGGTCGTACTCCCCATTCGGCGCCCATGCGCTGTCGCCGTGGCCACGTTGATCGACCGCGATAACGCGATAGCGGGTGCACAGCGCCAGTGCGGTGAAGTCCCACATGTGAGCGTTCTGGGCGGCGCCATGCAGGCACAGGAGCCAGGGCTTGTCTTCGCTCCCCCAGTCGAGGTAGTGAAGGCGGATGCCGACGTCCGCGTAGCGGCTGGCGGGCAACCTGTTGTCCGCGATGGTGACTCCCGTAACGGCTGCTGCTTCATGCAGCGACAGTTCTTTGTGTGTCGTCAAGGTTGCACCCCCGGCTGCTCCTGTTCTCGTACGGCTCCGCCTCAGCGTCCCTTGAAATCTGGCTTCCGCTTCTCGGCGAACGCGCGAAGGCCCTCCTGGGCATCTTCGGTTTCGCGTCCGATGTATCCGAGCAGTTCGGACATGCGGATGGCGTCCCGGAACGACATCTCGCGAGACCTGTACACGATCTCCTTGACCGCCTTCACGGCAAGAGGAGGACTGGCAGCGATACGATTGGCGAGATCGAACGCAGCGTCCAGCAGTTCGTCCTGCGGCACGACCCGGTTGACGAGGCCCCACTGCAACGCCTGGTCAGCCTTGACCCGGTCGCCGGTGAGGAGCATTTCCAACGCGGCGCCCAGCGGAATGAGGTTGGGAAGGCGTTGAGGAGCGCCCATTCCGGGAGGAATCCCGTACTTGATCTCCGGGATGCTGAACTCCGCGTTTTCGGAGGCGATGCGTATATCGCAGGCGAGCGCCAGCATGCAGCCGCCCCCGATGGCATGGCCGTTGACCGCGGCGATGATGGGTTTGCGCAGTTCGAGGCCGTTGATGATGGTGAGAGGGCTGGGGTCCCAAACAGAGCTCGGCCCGCCGATACGCCCGGAACGAGCGGCGCTCTTGAGGTTGCCACCGGCCGAGAAGGCCCGCTGCCCGGCGCCCGTGATGATGGCGCAACGGAGCTCGTCGTCGGCCGCGTACGCAGCCAGGCGATCGTAGAGCAGGTCCGTCGTCATCCCCAGGTTGAGGTCGTTGTCCCCCTCCATCGTGATGAGCACCACGTACCCGCGCTTCTCGTAGTGGACTTCTGCCATTCAGGCACCTGCTTTCCTCGGGGGGTAGGTACACCCTGTCGAGAACTAGACCACGCCCGTCGCGCGCAGCCCCTCTATCTCTTCGGACGAGTACCCCAGACCATTCAACACCTGACCGGTGTGCTCACCCAACAGAGGAGGCGGCCGGTGGTCCACCGGGTCAACCCCCGACATGGTGAAGGGAGGGGCGAACGAAAGCACCGGCCCTTTCTCAGGATGGTTCACCCTTACGAACATGTCATTCTCAACCATCTGGGGTTCATAGAAGACCTGGTCACGTTCCAGCACGGGAGCCACCGGGACGTCTGCCTCGTCGAGCAATCTCAGCCATTCCTTCGAGGGTTTGGTCTCGAAGACCGCTTCGAACACCGGGTAGATCTCCTCGCGGAAGTCCCTGGTGCTGTTGTCAGGCAGCTTCGCGCGAGGGTCCTCGGCGATGTGCGGCAGCTCGAGCACCATGCATAGGCGGTGGAACTGCGCCGGACGAAGCGCGGTCACGTTGACGTAGACATCGTCGGCGCAACGGTAGATGCCGTAGGCAGGCATCTCGAGTTCGCGATGGGGCTCCTCCTCGTTCTCGAACTTGACCAGGTTGGTCATCTGCATGGCTATCGCGGCGTGCAGCAGCGAGGTCTCGATCAGCTGCCCGCGGCCGGTCCTCTCCCGCTGGAGGAGAGCCAGCGTGATGGCGTAGCCCAGCAGCATCGGTATGCACGGGTCTGAGAGGAAGATGCCCGTGCTCACCGGCACGCCATTCTCCCAGCGCCGGTACTGCGCGCCTGAGAATCCCTGGGTGAGGCGGTCATAGCCCGGCTTGCCCGCATACGGGCCCCTGCTGCCGTACGCACTGATGGATGCGTAGATGAGCCGGGGATTGATCGCCTGGACCGAATCGTAGTCGACGCCAAGCTTCTGAGCAGCAGCGAGACGCATGTTCCCGATCAGGATGTCGGAGGACTCGGCGAGCCTCCTGAAGACCTCCCTCCCCTCCGGGGTGGCGAGGTTCAACGTCATGCTCTGCTTGTTCCGGTTCTGCACGACGTAACCCGTACCAGCGTCGGCAGCCGGGTCGGCGGAGGCGGCCTGAGGCGGCGGTTCGACCCTTATGACCTCGGCGGCCTGATCGGCAAGGTACACGGCGGTGCCGGGACCGGCGATGCCCGTCGTGAGGTCGATCACCCTTATTCCATCGAGTGCGTGAGGCATAGTCCCTCCCCGTCTGCACAGCGCCCGCTAGCGAGTCTCCTCCGATGTGGTGCAGGGGCCAGCCGTCCGTGGGAGAAGCCTCGCACCCTCACCGGCTGTTACATGCCGTAGAGTCGCCTGGCGTTGTCGCACAAGATCTTGTCGACAGCCTGCTGCGACAGCTCCCCTGCCTCGACCCGCGCCTGAAGCGCTTCCTGGAAGTTCCGCTCCTGGGACTGGTCGGCGTGCGTGTAGTCCGAGCCCACTACGATGTTGTCCTCACCTGCGAACTTCAGGATGTAGGGCAGGTCTTCGTCCACCAGGCAGGTGACGAAGATGTTCAGCTCCCGCAGCGTGTCGTGCAGCGTGTTGAACCCGTCCGGCAGATCAGCGTACGTGAGCGTCTTCGAAGACGGCCCCAGAGAACCAGGATGATCCATGCGCCGCCTGATCTGGTAGAGCTCGTGCGGTATCCACCCTGATGCGGCTTCGATGAACCCCCAACGGATGCTCGGATACCGGTGAGGCAACTTGCTCAGCACCATCGACGAAAATGTCTCTGGCAGGTAGGCAAAGGGCACCCGGGGGCCCCGGAAATCGCCATCCGTCCGGTTCTCGCGGGTGTTGGGGATGCCGCTGCCGATGTGCATGCAGACCGCCATCTCCAGTTCGTTGGCCACCTCCCACAAGGGGTCGAAATACTCGTCCGTGAAGTTGTGGTCCGCTTCCCTGTTGCCCTTCTTGAAGATGCCGACCGCCCCGTGGTCCCTGGCCCATCGTACTTCCTTGACCGCCTCGTCCATGTCCATCAGCGGAGGGAGGCACAGCCATCCCAACCGGCCCTCGGACTCGGCACACCGGTCCCCAAGCCACCGGTTGTACGCACGCTTGAGGGCCACGTCTCCTTCAACCCTGGTAGTGGGCTGAACGAGAAAGAGCGTGGGATAGATGACCTGGGCACGGACGTTGACCCCGTCCATGTCCCGCAGCCGCGCCCCCACGTCCAGCAGCTCACGCGTTTCGACGGTGGTCATCGTCTTGGAGTCTTCCCGGTGCAGCCGCGGCTGGCGATCGCCGTCGATGACCCAGAACCGCTGCGTCGCCCTGCCGGGAGAGGGGTTGCTGGGGTAGCCGACGATGGGCTTGAACTGCGCCTCGCTGGAGGCCATGTATTCCCAGGTGTCCTCGGTCTCATCGATATGGGTATCAGCATCTATCGTCGTGAGCATTGTTGCCGTAGCCATCGACGTCCCCTTCACATTGCGTTGTCTGCTTCCCAGTGGTTCACGCGGACGACGCGATCCGCTTCGATCCTGCGGAAGCGCTCGGACGCACCGCCCGGGGCACATGGAGCCGGACCCCTGCTCCCAGGCGGATCATATCCTCGCCCTGGCGTTGATAGGCGGGCAAGCTCGAATCACGTGGCGCGCTCCGTCTCAGTTGGGACCGCGTAGGTCGCCTTCAACTGGGAGGTTATGAGATCGGTACACCATGGTACCCCCGACAGGACTCGAACCTGCAACGCCCGGGTTAAAAGCCCGGCGCTCTGCCATTGAGCTACGGGGGCATCCCCTAAAGGCTACCGTAAACCACTGCTCGTCCGCTCATGGTGAGCCTCGTTCGCTCGTGGTGAGCCTGTCGAACCACGCCCTGCCCTAGAAGAAGCCGAAACGCTCCAGCGGCCAGTAGCCGAACCACAGCTCGCCCACGATGTTCTCCGCGGGCACGAACCCCCACCGGCGGGAGTCGTCGCTCTGCGCGCGATTGTCGCCCAGCACGTAGTAGTGGCCTTCCGGCACGACGCGCTCGATGATCGTCTCGCCGGACGCGTGCTCCACGTACGGCTCGGCGAGCGGTTCGCCGTTGCGGTATATCTCGCCCCGCTCGATCTCGATGGCGTCGCCGGGCAGGCCGATGACACGCTTCACGAAGAACTGCCGCTCGTCCCTCGGCCAGCGGAAGACGACCACGTCGCCGTAGCCCGGCTCGCCGAACGGGTACCACACCTCGCCCGGCGCCGCGCCCAGCCCGGGGACCCAGCGGGCCACGTGCTCCGCGTCGACCGTCTCGTACGCCAGCTTGTTGACGAACACGCCGTCCTGGTTCTCCAGGAGGGGAAGCATGCTGGGGCCTTCCACCCGGTAGTTCTGCACACCGCCCTGCAGCAGCAGGATGAAGAAGGTCGCAAGCGCGATGGTCTGGATGGTTTCGCGGAGGATAGAGCGCATGACAGGGAACGAACGCGCGGCTCGGCGCGTACTCTTCAGTATACGGGAACGCCGCGCGGGAGCATCGCCACCGGAACCGCGCTACGGTTCGGGACGTTATCCTTAACGAGAACGCCGTGCGACCAACCGGCAGAACAGGAGAACGCATGACCACCCTCAAGACATCCGGAGCCAGGAAGACCCTCCTGCTGCTGAGCGCAGCGCTGGTGATGGTGGCCGTGTTGGCCGCCTGCTCCGGCGACGGCAATGGGGACCCCGACGGCTCCGCGGCAACCAACCTGCGCACTGGCAACAGCACGATCGTTTACGACACGAACAGCGGCATCCACGCTGCAGGAGTCGGCACTGTCTCCGGCGAGCCGGACATCGCGGTCATCTCGCTGGGCGTCGAGGCGCTGCGCGACAGCGTGAGCGAGGCGCGGGACGACGCCGCGCGGTCGCTCGCGGCCATCGTTGAGGAGTTGCGCGCCGCAGGGGTCGCCGAGGACGACATCCGGACGGCGCGCTTCTCCATCAACCCCCGCTACGAGTACGTGCGCGACGGACAGCAGCAACTGCTCGGCTTCCAGGTGACGAACACGCTCAGCGTCACGCTGCGCGACCTGAACGCCACCGGCGACGTCGTGGACCGCGCGGTGACCGCAGGCGGCGACCTCACCCGCGTGCAGAGCGTCTCATTCCAGATAGAGGACACGAGCGCGCTCGAGGAAGAGGCGCGCATACTCGCCATCGAGGACGCCCTCGCGAAGGCCGACCTCTACGCAGGGCAGCTATCGGTCGTTCGCGGCCCGCTCGTCTCCATATCGGAGGGCAGCTTCAATGAGTTCCCGGTGGCCGAGGCACGGTTCGCGGTCGCGGCGATGGACTCCGCTGGCCCACCGACGCAGTTCTTCGGCGGCGAACTCGAGGTGAGCGTGCGCGTGCAGGCGGTGTTCGCCATCGAGTGAGACTTGTCATTTCGAGCGAAGCCGGGAGCCCTCTCGATGAACGCGTTGCCCTCTCCCCTTGTAGGGAGAGGGCAACGCGCTTTAGCGCGCGGTGAGGGTACTCGGGGATGGGCGTGGCGGGAGTAGGTTACGGGATTGTGCCCCGCCCCCCGTAGGCGATGCGCCTACACCTCCAGCGGGGTATCGTCCCGGTTGGCCCACTCGCCCATCGAGCCGTCGTACATGCACACAGACTCGTGGCCGATGAGCTTGAGGGCGAGCATGGCGTGCGACGCACGCACCCCGCCCTGTCAGTAGACGTGGACCGTCTTCTCCGGCGTGATGCCGAGCCCGCGCGCTATCTCCTCGATCTCCTCCGCGGACTTGAAGGTGTCGTCGTCCGCCACGAGATGCACCCACTCCAGGAACGCCGCGCCGGGCACGTGCCCTACCCGAGCGTTGCCGCGCGAGTTCGCTCCCGTGTACTCGTCCTCCGTCCGCACGTCCCAGATGACGGTGTCGTCCGCGCCAACCGCGGCCTTGAGTTTGTCGACGTCCGATTCGATGTCATGGTTCGGAGGCTGCGGAGTGAAGGTCACGCCGCCGCCGGTCACCTGTGAAGGGCCGGCCTCGACGTCGCGCCCCTCCGCGATCCATTTCGTCCACCCGCCGTTCAGGACGCGAACGTTGGTGTGTCCGTAGTAGTTCAGCACCCACCAGAGGCGCGATGCGTCCCGGCTGTGGAAGCGGTCGTACCCCACGACGAGCGTGTCGTCGCCGATACCCACGGACTCGAACCACGCCTTCGCCTCGTCCGGCGGCGCGACGAGCCTTTTCTGCTCCGAGCCCTTGACCTGCCAGGTCGGCGAGAGCGCCGCGCCGGGGATATGCCCGGCCTCGAAGTCGCTGCCGTCCTGCGCCATCTCGATGACGCGTACGTTCGGGTCCGTCAGATGCTCCGCGAGCCAGCCGGTCTCGACGAGCAGGTCGTTCCGGGGATAGTCAGCCATAACCCACCTCCGAGCGGAAGGTTACGAGGCGGGGAACGCAACGGCAAGCGAGCATCGCGTTGTCGGCGCCGGACATGAAGAGGGAGCGCTGTTGCGCCCCCTCTCCCGTGTGTATCTGCCCCAGCCGTTATGCCCGCGAACGCGCTACCAGGTGCTCGACGTGGTGGTTCTCCTCGCAATCCGTGGCGGAGTACTCCAACTGCAAGGTCACGTGGCCGAGGCCGTAGCCGTAGGCGATCTCACGCAGCCGGGCGAGCATGTCGTCCTCCTTGCCGCGTTGGGCGGAGTCCACCAGCACGTGCGCGGTCATAGCGTCGTACCCGGAAGTGATCGTCCAGGCGTGTACGTCGTGGATGATGGTCACGCCGGGGACGTCTTCCATGTCGCTGCAGATGCGGTACATGTCCAGGTGCTTGGGCGTGCCTTCGATGAGCACGTTGAACACCCGCATGAACAGGCCCCAGGAACTCCGCAGGATGAGCAGGCCGATGCCGATGCTCAGGATAGGGTCGACGATGAACCAGGGGGAGTCCGGGCTCGTCGCGAACGCGAGGATCAGCACGCCCGATACCACGACGCCGATGGAGCCGAACAGGTCCGCCATGACGTGCTGGAACGCGCCCTCGGCGTTCAGGCTCTCGCCCGCCGCGCGGTGGAGGACGTAGGCCGCCAGGATGTTGACGACCAGACCCGCCGCGCCGACTCCGAGGAGCAGCGGCCCCTCGACCTCGGGCGTATCCCTGATGCGGTGGTATGCCTCGAAGAATATCCAGCCCGCTATGAGCCACAGGCTGAGCGTATTGGCCAGCGCGGCAAGCACTTCGGTTCTGTAGTAGCCGAACGTGCTCTCGACCGACGCGGGGCGCTCCGCTATCCACATGGCGAAGAGCGCGAGCAGGATCGCCGCGGCGTCCGTGAGCATGTGGCCCGCATCCGCGAGCAGCGCAAGGCTCCCCGACAGTACGCCGCCCACCACCTCTACGAACATGAAACTGGAGATTAGCGCCAGGGCGATGACAAGGCTTTTCTTGCTTGCTCCGCGCAGGTCGTGGGCGTGGTCATGGTCGTGGCCCTCGTGGCCATGTCCGTGGTGGTCGTGCCCGCCGTGCCCGTGATCATCATGCTCATGCCCGGCGTGCGCGTCGTGGTCGTGGTCTTCGTGGCCGTGATCATGCTCGGCGTGCGCATCATGGTCGTGGCCCTCGTGGCCATGGTCATGCCCGGCGTGCGCGTCGTGGTCGTGGTCTTCGTGGCCATGGTCGTGCTCGGCGTGCGCGTCGTGGTCGTGGCCCTCGTGGCCATGGTCGTGCTCGGCATGCGCGTCGTGGTCGTGGCCTTCGTGGCCATGGTCGTGCTCCGCGTGCGCATCATGGTCATGGCCCTCGTGGCCATGGTCGTGCTCGGCGTGCGCGTCATGGTCATGGCCCTCGTGGCCATGCTCATGCTCGTCGTGATCGTCGCCCTCATCCTCGTGGCGGTGTTCAGTTGTCACAACGACACGGCTCCTTTACACAAAGACGGCGGCCCGGTATCCCCAGGCCGCCGCCCAAGCTGCCTTACCGGCTATCAACCGGCACTATAGCACTCTTCTTGAGACCTTACGCTGCGTGGGGTGCGTGGTGCGGGTCGTCCGCGTCCGCGCAGTGCTCCTCGCCGTGCTGGTGGCAGTGCTCGGCGCCGTGCTCGTCGAACTGCTCGCCCCCGCCGAGGGACGCGCATGCCTCGTCGCCGTGGACGTGGCAGTGGCCCGCGCCGTGCTCGTGGCAGTGCACATCGCCATGGCTATGGCAATGCTCGCCCTCGTGCTCGTGGCAGTGGTCACCCGCTTCGCTGTGGTCATGCTCGTGAACGTGAGTGGTCATCTTTCCTCCTTGCGTGCTCGTTCCCAGAATCAGCCGTGGATTCAGGAGAGATTGTTTACCTCTCCGGCACGAGTGTCAACAAGGTGCCGGAAACTGATACTTGGTTGCGATTACCCCATGGCGAACATCGCCGATTTCCAGGCTCTGCTTCCTCAGCGCAGGACCGGGCGGCGCGCCAGCAGCGCGCTGACTGCCCCCACGCCCAACACGACGCTGAAGGTAACGAGCGCCATCGTGTACGCCCCCGACGATTCGAACACGTATCCCGCGAAGACCGGCCCGACCGCGTTCGACGCCACCACCGCCGGATGCGCGATACCTCGTATCGTTCCAAGCGAGTCGCGCCCGAAATATTCGGCGTAAACGACGGGCAACATCGCGAAAACGCCGCCGAAAACCATCGATTCCGCAAACGTGAAGACGGCCATCGGCACACCCGGGGGAATGAAACCTGCAGCCGCCATCGCCGCCGACGCGCCCGCCATGCACCCCGCGATGACGACGCGGTAGGACGTGCGTCCCATGAACCATGCGGCGACGAACCCACCGACGAGCATGCCCACCGCGTGGAACATCAGCACCGGCCCTACCCACCCTTCCGCGAGGCCCCGGTCGAGGAAGAGCGGTATGCGGTGCAGGCCGTAGCCCCCGCCCGCCACCATCGCGCCCATGTGCGCGAACAGCAACAACCAGAACGCATGCGTATGCAGTGCCTCCCGTGGACGCCACTGGTGCTCGGCACGCACCTGTCGCGACTGGGCCTCGTGGGCAGGGAGCGGTGGACGCCCGTCCGGGTACAGCCCCACGTCCTCCGGCTGCCGCGACACGATGGCGATGAGCGGGAAGAACGAAAACAGCGCCATGAGCGCGCCGACCATCCACAGCGCCTCCCGCCAGCCCATCACAGCGATGAGCGCGGCCCCCAGCAGCGGCCACAGCCCCAGCCCCAGGCGGCTTCCGTTCACCGCGACCGCCGTCGCGAACGCCCTCCGTTGCACGAACCAGTTGGCGATGACCGTGTGCCCGCCCAGGTTCTGGATGCTCATCAACGCCGTTCGCGCGACCACGAGCGCGGCGTAGAGGCCCACGAGGTTCCCCACGAACCCCAGTCCCGCAACCGAGGCCGCCATGAGCAGCCCGCCGCCACCCATCACCCACCGCCCGCCGTACTTGTCGAGCGCCCTGCCGACCAGCGGCCCTGCCAGCGCGGCTGCGACCGTCCCGAAGCTGAACGCGCCGGAGATGGCCGTGCGCGACCAGCCGAACTCGTCCGACCACCGGGGGATGAAGACGCTGAACATCGGGGCGGCGACAGCCCCGCTGATCGTCATCGTCATCAGCACCGCACCAGCGACGACCCACCCGTAGTAGAACGGCGTGCGCTGCGCGAGGCCCCGTATCACGAGCGGTCCGCACCTGCGGCGCTGCGGTCGCGGGAACCCTCATCCGTCAGACGCTTCGTCCGCCTGCTCCGCGCGACGAACACCAGCAGCGCAGCGCCGATGAGCAGCACCGGAATCGACTTCAGGAGCGCGAGGCCGGAGACGGGTTCTCCGTTCCCGAGGGACGCTGCGGCGGCCGAGACCTTCACGAGCGTCTCGCGGGCGACGAACAGCAACAGTATCGCAGCCAGGAGCAACACCGGCGCGTACACGAAGAATGCAGTACCCGCTCCGAACTGCACCGCGATGAACCCGCCGAGCAGCGGGCCCGTGATGGCGCCCACCTCCGCGACCGTCCGCCGCGCCGCCTGCAGCCGCGCGCGTATCGCATCCGGCGCGACGTCGTACGTGGACGTGGCGACCGACCCCAGTGACAGTCCGTTCGAGAAGCCCATGAGCACGGCTATCGCGATGAGCGGCCCCATGTCGCCCGTGAACGGGATGAACAGGAAGGCGATGCCGGGTATCGCCGTGCTCGGCACGGTCGCCCACTTCCGCCCGATCTTGTCCACAACGAACCCCGCCGGCACGATCATCACCAGCGAGCCGATGGCAACGACGGCGAAGAGTTCGCCGATCTGGCTGGGGTCCAGCCCGATCTCGTCCATGTGCAGGGGCAGGATGGCCTGGTACGCCATGCGGTAGAGCATCATGCTCGCCGTCGCGAACACCAGCACGATGTACGTCGCCCTGAGGCGCGGGTCGATCTGCAGATAGAGGTTGCGCACGCGGTCCAGTTGGCTCCCTTCCCTGACGTCCTCGACCGGGAGCCTTGCGGCAGGAGCGGCCTTCGGCCGGTCGGCGCTGGGGATGAGCACGCTGATGAAGAAGACGAACGCCGCGATAGCGGTGTAGATGCCGAACACGACCGTTGCGCCCATCTCCTCGCCCACGGTCCCGCCCAGCCACGCCCCGAGTCCCATTCCCACGCCGTGGAAACCCATGAACCCGCTCATGAGCCGTCCGCGCTGGTTCGCCTTCACCAGGTCCACGCCTGCAACCTCACGTCCCAGCATCCAGACGCTGTCCGCGGCGCCCGCAACGAACAGCCCCAAGAGCAACGGCCAGAACCACGGCGTCACGATACCGATCGATACCGAGATTCCGATGATGATTGGCCCACCGATGACCGCCGGCTTCGTGCCGAACTTGTCGATCAGCGTTCCGCCGACCGGCTGGCCGATCAGCCGCCCCGCGGTGAAGGCGGTGACCACCTGCGCCGCGAACCCTCCTGAGATGTGGAACTCGTTCGCAAGGACCGGGATGATAGGGGGCAGCATCCCGTGCGCGAACCCGAGCAGGATCGTCGTCAGGTAAAGCATCGTCAGCCCACGCACTATGGGGCTCATCGCTTCTCCGCTCGGAGCACGGGGATGTCGCCACTATACACCCCGCGCACGCTCACCCTGCCCCGCTCACGCACAGGCGTCCGCTATACTTGACGGGCGCGCCTGCCACTTCGCCGCGTACCCCAGGAGTTGAACCGATGGCCCCACCCGACCTATCAAAGCTCGTCTCCCTCGCCAAGCGGCGCGGGTTCGTCTTCCCTTCCAGCGAGATCTACGGGGGCATCGGATCGAGTTGGGACTACGGCCCCCTCGGCGTCGAACTGAAACGCAACGTGAAGGAGGCGTGGTGGCGCGCGATGGTCTACGACCGCAACGACGTCGTCGGGCTCGACAGCGCCATTATCCAGAACCCGCAGGTGTGGGTCGCCAGCGGCCACGCCGAGAACTTCACCGACCCACTCGTTGAGTGTCCGGAATGCCGCAAGCGCTTCCGCCCAGACCACCTAGACGACCCCACGAAGTGCCCGGACGACGGCGGGGCGCTCTCCAACCCACGCATGTTCAACCTGATGTTCAAGACGTTCGTCGGACCGGTCGAGGACTCGGCGAACCAGGTGTGGCTGCGCCCGGAGACCGCTCAGGGCATCTTCATCAACTTCGACAACGTGCTCACCGCAATGCGCAACAAGCTGCCGTTCGGCATCGCGCAGATCGGCAAGTCGTTCCGCAACGAGATAACGCCCGGCAACTTCATCTTCCGCACGCGCGAGTTCGAGCAGATGGAGATGGAGTTCTTCGTGAAGCCCGGCGAGGATGACTACTGGCACAGCCACTGGATAGAGCAGCGCTTCAACTGGTACAAGGACCTCGGCATCAAGGAGGAGAACCTGCGCCTCCGCGACCACGACCCGGACGAGCTCGCCCACTACGCCAAGGCGACGGCGGACGTCGAGTACAACTTCCCCTGGGGTTGGGGCGAGCTCGAGGGCATCGCCAATCGCACCGACTTCGACCTCAGCCAGCACGAGGCCGTCTCCGGCAAGACGATGAAGTACTTCGACCAAGAGGCGAACGAGCACTACTTCCCGTACGTCATCGAACCCGCCGCCGGGGCCGACCGCGCAGCGCTCACGTTCATGTTCGACGCCTACGACGAGGAGATGGCCCCCACCGGCGACGGCAAGGAAGAAGTGCGCACAGTCCTCCGCTTCCATCCGGACATCGCGCCCGCGCAGGTGGCCGTCCTTCCCCTCAGCCGCAACGTGAAGCTGACCCCCACTGCGCGCGACGTGCACGCGCAGGTGCGCCGCGCCTTCCGCGCCCAGTACGACGACGCGCAGTCCATCGGCCGGCGCTACCGCCGCCAGGACGAGATCGGCACCCCGCTCTGCGTCACCGTCGACTTCCAGACCGTCGAGGACGACAACGCCGTCACCATCCGCAACCGCGACACCATGCAGCAGCACCGCGTCCCCATCGCCGAGCTCCCCGACGCCCTCCGCACCGCCCTCCGCGACATGGGCAGCACGCGGGTTTAGGATAGAGGCATGGGCGCTACATACGCAGACCTCAATCTCTCCGGGTCGTCCGCGTCGGACACTCTCCGGTGCCTCGTTGACAGCGGCGCCACCTTCACCAAGATTCCCTCATCGTTAGGTGAACGGCTCGGCCTGGAGGTCGTACGCGAGGTGGAAGTCGAGTTGGCCGACGGTCGTGTAACGGTCAGGCAGTTGGCCCTCGCGAACGCCGAGATGGAAGGCATCAGGAGCCCCATCCTCGTCACCCTCGCTGAAGAGGGAGACATTCCACTCATCGGCGTGACGACACTGGAGGTCCTCGGCTTCAAGGTCGACCCTATCGCCGAACGACTCGAACCACGGACGGCGATCGAGTACTAGTGAGCCTTGTTCCCCTTCTGAGGAAGTAGTGGCTACTCCCTGATGCGCACCCGCGCGTCTTCTATTACCCAGAGCTGTCCCGCCGGCGATGACCTAGCCAACGTCTGGATAAGGGCGGCGCCGACCTGGAGGAGTTGGCCTCGCCCTTGGCTGGACAGCCGGAAGACGACGATGCCTGGATACTCCGAGGGTGGGTACGCCCTGATGTCAGCGAAATCGAGGTCCTGCGTCACAAGCACGCGGCCTTCAGCGAGGCAGGTGGCCGCAATCTCGGCATCCGTTGCGCCGCCCATGTTCTCGTCGAGAACCGTGTCCGCCTCGTGACCGGATTCAGTGAACAGGCGCTTGAACTGGACCGGCAGGTTCTCGTCAAGCTTCACTCGCATAGAACGCCGCCCCTATGCGCCCAGCGGCACGACGCGTTCCTTCGCCAGCTCGGCGGCATAGAGCAGGGCTGCCTGCACGCCCTCGCGCGGTACAGACGGATAGTGCGCCACGATCTCCTCCGCCTCTAAACCCTCCGCCAGGCTGTCAAGGATGACCGTAACCATCACCCGCGTACCGGTGATACAGGCCCTGCCGTGGCACACCGTCGGGTCGGTGGATATGTAGTCCTGCCACTTCATCGGCATGCGGCCTCCGAAGCGCCGAGACAAGGCGCTTGGGGTGAGTATACCTGTTGTAGCATACCCCCATGCGCCTCCTCCACATCTCCGACATCCACGTCGGCGTCGAGACGTACGGACGCCCTGCCTCGCAGGCCGACCTGGACGCGCTGCCGGACTGGTTCGCGCCGAACGTCGACCGCACGGAGTACCTCGGCGTCAACACGCGCCTCCTCGACTTCCTCGCCGCGATGGACTACGCCGTCGACTACGCCATCGACGGCGGCTGCGACCTCGTCCTCTTCGCGGGCGACGCCTACAAGGCGCGCAACCCCACGCAGACGCACCAGCGCGAGTTCGCGCGCCGCATCGCACGGCTCTCCGCAGCGGGCATCCCCACGTTCCTCACCATCGGCAACCACGATCTGCCGCACGTCGCCAACCGCGCCACCGCGCTCGAGATCTTCCCCACGCTCAGCGTCGCCAACGTAACGGTCGGGCAGACCCTCGGCACGCACCGCATCCCCACCAACGCCGGAGACGTGCAGGTCGTCGCGCTGCCGTGGATACGCATCGGCCAGTTCATGAACCGCGAGGAGACGCGCGGCAAGACGCTGGAGCAGATCAAGCAGGAGGTCGAAACAGGCCTCGTCACGTACCTCCAGGAAGAGGTCGACAAGCTCGACCCCGCCGTCCCCGCCGTGCTCTGCGCGCACGTCAACATCGCCGGAGCGAAGACCGCCTCCGAGCAGTCGATGATGCTGGGGAACGACCACGTCCTCAGCCTTGGCACCGTGGCCATCCCGCAGTTCGACTACGTCGCGCTCGGCAACATCCACAAGCACCAGGTGCTCACGGAGCATCCGCCGGTCGTCTACGCGGGCAGCATCGAACGCGTCGACTTCAGCGAGGAGCGCGAGGACAAGGGCTTCGTCGTCGCCGACATAGACCCCGCCCGACCGCAGGGCGAGCGCCTCATCGGCTACGAGTTCGTGCCGACCCCTGCCCGCCCCATGCTCACGATACGCGTAACCACTGGTCCCATGGACAATCCCACCGAGGCTGCGGTCCAGGCCATCGCCGCGCACCCGGAGGAGGAACTTGCGCGCTCCATCGTCCGTCTGCGCATCGACATGCGCGCCGAGCAGGAGCCCGCGTTCCGGGAAGCCGACGTGCGCGCGGCGCTCGCCTCCGCGTTCTACGTCGCGGGCATCGAGCGCCGCGTCGAGCGTGAGCGCCGCACACGCCTCCCCTGGGAGGACGCCGAGCGCATCGAGCCGCTCGACGCCCTGCGGCGCTACTTCCAGTCGAAAGCCACGCCCGATGATCGCGAACAGACGCTGCTCCGGTACGCGGAGGACCTGCTGCAGGAGGAGTTGGCAGAGCAGGAGGGGTAAGCGTGGCGCGCTTGCGCGTGCAGGTGTATAACACTGCCGGATAGCCTGCCTGGGGGAGTGCAGAGGGGCGAAGCCCCTGTGCCGGGGGCGTGGGGGTGTCCCCCACAAGCGCTCCGGGCGGGCGGGTGGGAAGAACTACGATGACGCAAAGGAGAGCAACATGACAACCAAACGAACACTTGGCGTGGCGATGGCAGGCATCGGCGTGGGCGGCACAGAGATGCTCCCCGCCTTCGAGCAGATGGAGGAGATCGACCTCATCGCCGGAGCGGACATCAACCCGCTCACGAGAGAACGCTTCCAGGCCCGCTACGAAGCGAAGGCCTACGCGAGCATCGAGGAGCTGTGCGAGGACGACGACGTCGAGGCGGTCTGGATCTCGACGCCCAACAGGTTCCACGCGCCCATGACCATCTACGCGCTCGAGCACGGCAAGCACGTCGTCGTCGAGAAGCCGATGGCGCTCAATCTCGAAGAGGCGCAGGCGATGTGCGACGCCGCCAAGCGCACGGGCAACGTGCTCATCGCGGGCCACACGCGCTCCTTCATTCCGCCGTTCCGCAAGATGTACAGCATCATCGAGTCCGGCCAGCTCGGCGCGGTGAAGGCCATCAACTTCATGGCCTACACGGACTGGCTGCTGCGCCCCCGCGTCGCTGAGGAATTGGACCTCGCGCAGGGCGGCGGGCTCGTCTATCGACAGGGCCCGCACCAGATCGACACCGTGCGCCTGCTCGGCGGCGGCATGGTCAAGAACGTGCGAGGCGTCGTCGGCCAGTGGATGCCGGAGCGCCCCATCCCCGGCTACTACTCCGCCCTCTTCGAGTTCGAGAACGGCGCCGTCTCTACCATCATCCACAACGCGCACGGCTACTTCATGGGCGCACAGCTCGTCCCGTGGGGGCACGACCGCCAGCGCTACGACGAGACCGAGCGCATGAAGGTGCGCAACGGCATGATCACCGGCACCCGCGACGAGGAGTCCGACAAGCAGGCGATCCGCATCGGGGGTGAGCGCGAGGTCGAGATCTTCAAGCGCGAGGGGCAGAACCGCGACCCCGGTGGCGAGCCGTGGGTGCCCGCCGAGCCCGGCTTCGTCGTCGTCTCTTGTGAGCGCGGCGACATCACCCGCTCCGCCTACGGCATCACCATCTACGACAACGACGGCCACCACACCATCGACCTGAAGCCGCCGTCCGGGTGGGCGATGAACCGCCGGGCCGAACTCAAGGAGCTGTACGACGCCGTCGTCAACGGCGCGCCCGTCTACCACACGCCCGAGTGGGGCATGGCGACGCTGGAGGCGACGCTCGCGGTCATCGAGTCCGGGAAGACCGGCAACATGATCGAGCTGCAGCACCAGGTGCCCGTCCACCCGCAGTACGCCAACGCCAAGATCTTCGACCAGCTTCCCTCGGAGGCAGGCGTACTGGTCGCGTAACCGGCAAAGTTGCAACCGGCGGCTGGAAGGACTACCCTCCGCGCGACCTACTGGCGCGTCGCGTGCTGAGGGGGGATTCCAGCCGCGAGCGTTCGATAACATAGCCGCTTCATAAGCGAGCACAGGAGGAGGACCCATGTTCAAAGGCACAAAGGTCTTCGATGTCCATGGCCACGTATCGGCGCCCAACTCGGTGCGCACCTGGATCGTCGGGGGGTTCTCCTCCGGCCACGTCGGTGCAAGCCCGTTGCGCGCAACCGGCTCCGCGTCCGGTGACCTCAGCGACGAAGCGTTCATGCGCACGAACACCATGCACACCGAGTACATGGACGAGCGCAACATCGACGTCCAGGTCATCGGCCCCCGGCCCTTCACGATGATGGGCTGGATGCCCCGCAACCTGTATGGCCCGTGGTGCGAGTTCACCAACGACACCATCAAGAAGCAGGTCGACAACTTCCCCACGCGCTACCTGGGCGCGTCCATGCTGCCGCAGATCGCCGAAGCTCCCGACCTGAGCAACTGCATCCCGGAGTTCGAGAAGAACGTCAAGGAGTACGGGTTCGTGGGCACCTACCTCAGCCCTGACCCCGACGGCCGCCACAACTCCCCCGGCATGCACGAGCCCTACTGGTACCCCGTCTACGAGAAGTGCCAGGAGTGGAACGTCCCGGTGTTCATCCATGGCACGAACTGCCTGGACCCCCGCATCGGCCACATCCCCGGCAACTACCAGGTCGGGTTCGTCGTCGAGACGTTCCTCGCGACCCGCATCCTCGCCTTCAGCGACCTCTTCACGAAGTTCCCCGGCCTCCGCATCTGCATCGCCCACGCCGGCGGAGCGCTGGACCGGTTCATCGCCTCCTCCCGCCACCGCGGCAACTGGGAGGGCGACAACCTCTTCTTCGACACCTGCACCTACGACATCGACTACCTGGAGCTCGCCATCAAGCAGTGGGGCGTCGCCAACATCGCGTTCGGCACCGAGGCCCCCGGCTCCGGCCGTAACGTCCGCCAGGAGAGCGACCACCCGTCCCACACGGCCGTCGGCCTCACCTCGGACAACCTGCTCCCGGTTATCGACTACCTCCCCTCGCTGTCGGAAGAGGACAAGCTGACCATCATCAACAAGAACCCGTTGAAGGTCTTCCCCGCTTTCGCCAACGTCTAAGGCAAAGCCGGACATACCGGAACGAAAGAGAGGGGCAGGAAATCCTGCCCCTCTCTTCTTGTTTCGACAACGCCACCTTTGTCATTTCGAGCGAAGTGCAGCGGAGCCGAGAAATCTCTCCGGTGGCTTGGTGTAGGGGCGCCCCTTGTGGGTGCCCTCTCCGCTCATGGTGAGCCTGTCGAACCACCCCACGCTCAGCGCGCAACCTCGTCCCTTGTCTGATCCCTTCCCCCTTGATGGGGGAAGGTTAGGATGGGGGTGGGTCTGTTTGGGTTCCCCTACTCTGCCGGAGCAGGCCCATGCGAATGCCCTGCATGGCCGCCCATATCCAGGTCCAGTGCCTTGTATACCGGCTCGCCGTGGTCGAGCCTGCCCACGATCTCGTCCATGTGCTCGTTCGGCTCGTCGTCGAAGGCGCTCCCCATCTTGCGGAAGAAGTTCGCCATCGAGGCGGGATTCGTGTAGTCGACGCCGTCCAGCAGCTCCGCCTTGTTGAGCTGCTCCGGACCGGGACGCGGCATCCGGACCTTGAACGTGGAGAACAGCCTCCGGGTATCGGCGCTCCCGCAGCGGCCGCAGGCCGCCGCGGCGTCCGAACGCATCATCCTGAAGAACGCCGACGACTTGGCGCCGCACGCGTTGCACCTGAACTCGTAGATGGGCACGCTACCTCCAGTCCCTACGCCCGTTCCGTCTTGCGGCGGGCGGCCTCGAACTGCCGCGCAGCGACCTCGCCGCCCATGTATCGCGGCAGCCCGTCCGGCGGCCCTTCGCGCATCGTACGCAGACCCACGATCTCCCGGTAGAACACCGCCGCGGGCTGCCCCTCGCGCTTCAGCATCCGGGCTCGCAGCACCTCCTGGAGCGCGCGCTCGATGTCGTCGGCAACCGTCCACGCTGCCCGGTATGCAACGCGTCCCGTGTGGTCGACGATCCACGACATATTCGATACGCCGCCGAACACCCGGTGCACCTTCCCCTGCACCGAGTCCACGAGGATGGTGCGCCCGATCCCCAGCCGCTCCCTGAACGAACGTGCGTGCAGCACTTTCTGCTCATAGTAGTGGATGGGCGGGTAGTGCTCGCCGGGATGCGCCTCCCGCGTGTAGACGAACAGGAAGTGCGCGTCGTCTGCGTACCTGTTCGCAAGGTCTTCCATGGACGGAGACTCCGCCACGCATGGCGGTCAGGTGACGGAGCCGAACTCGATCATCACCGGCTTCCCACGCAGCGACGACAGCGTCAGTTCGCCCCCGTCCAGCAGCGGCAGCGTGAAGTCAGGCATCGGCTCGCCGGCCCTCGGCGCGTTCTGCTGGAACTGGCGATGCTCGGGGTCCTTCGGTTGCCACACCGAGAGGTTGTACGGCCCGCCGAGGAACTCCTCCGGCTCGTCCATCTCCGGGTGCAGCGCGAACTGCTCCGCAAGGCTTATCTCCGCCTTGCCGTCCGCTTCTGCCCGCTCGGCCTCTCGCACCATCGCACACCTCCCACACTGCTCACGTCCCAACGCGGCCCATTCTAGCCGCCCCGCGCAAGCTCCGCCTGATCCCCCGCTCGCCAGAACAACCGGTACCAGTCCTCGTTCTCTATCTTGGCGAACGAGGCCGTGACGATGCCGATCTTGAACAGGTCGTACGGCTCATCGTCGTCGTCCTCCGGCGACCACCCCATGTGCTCCAGGAGCGCCGACGCCCACGCCTTCCGCTCGGCTTCGTCCGTAACCTCGGTTGCGATGCACGCCATCTTGAACTCGCCGTCCGGCAATTGCTTGTCGTGCACCGTGCTCATCAGCATGCACCGCGGGTCGCGCTTCAGGTCCTGCGCCTTGTACGACTGCCAGATCATGCCGAGGTAGAGCTCGCCCGAGAAGATGAAGAACTCCACCGGACTGACGCGCGGGAAGCCGTCCTTGCGGATCGTCCCCAGCATCACGAGCCCCGTCTCGTCGAACAGTCCCCGCCCCAGGCGCGCCAGCTCCGGCGACGCCGCCTCGAACTCTCCCCACGACGCTGTCTCGCTCATGGCTCCCTCCGCTATCGCCCGCAACAGCGCGCTCGCGCCTTCGACCCGCGCGCCGAGCACGATAGCACGCTCGCGCAACCGGCGGTCGGACGTGTAGACCACCGCATCTGTCCCCGGAGGCAGTCCGCTCAGCAGTTCGACGATGCGGTCGTCCGCGGCATCGGCGCCGTGACGCGGCGCGTACTCCACGATGAGCCCGCCCACCGGCTGCGCCGCCTCGTCCGGCGGCGGGCCGTCGAACACGACCGTCCAGGCGCCGGGGCCGCGTGCGAGCGGCGTCAGGTCGGCGATGAGCCGCCGTGCTGCACCGGCGCGGTCGCGCCACCAGCCGTCCGGCCGCGACCCCATGACGTTGTTCCCGTCAACGAACACACGGGTAGCCCGGTCCACCTCACGACTCCCCTGCCTGCTCCCGCAACTCCGCGAGCTTGTCGAGCGCCTGGCGCGGCGTGAGGTTGTCCAGGTCCATCTCCCGCAACTCGTCGAGGATGCGCGACGCCTCCGGCGAGACGCCGCCGAAGAGCGGCATCGCGCTCTGGGGAGGGGCGCCCGGCAGCGGACGCTTCCCTCGAGCGCGGCCCTTCGCCGGCATGCCCTCGTGCTCCGCGAGCAACTCCCTCGCCCGTGTGATGAGCGGTCTCGGCAGTCCCGCGAGCTGCGCGACGTGCACGCCGTAGCTCCTGTCCGCACCGCCGTGCACGATGCGGTGCAGGAAGACCACTTCCCCATCGCGGTCGGAAACGGCAACGCTCAGGTTGAGGACGCGCGGCAGGCGGTCGGCCAGCGCCGTCAGCTCGTGGTAGTGCGTCGCGAACAGCGTGCGGCAGCCGAGGCGGGACGCGTCGTGGATGTGCTCTGCAACCGCCTGCGCGATGGAGAGGCCGTCGAACGTCGAGGTCCCCCGCCCTATCTCGTCCAGTATCACGAGCGACCGCCGTGTCGCGTGGTGGAGTATCGCGGCGGTCTCGACCATCTCCACCATGAACGTGGACTGCCCGCTCGCGAGGTCGTCCTGCAGGCCGACGCGCGTGAAGATGCGGTCGACCAAACCCACGTGCGCTTCCGCCGCTGGTACGAACGAGCCGATCTGCGCCATCAGCACCGCGACGGCCACCTGCCGGAGGTAGGTGGACTTGCCCGCCATGTTCGGGCCCGTGAGTATCACCAGTTGGTTCTCGTCGGTGGAGAGGTCGGTGTCGTTCGGGACGAACGCGCCGCTGGGGAGAAAGCGCTCCACCACCGGATGCCGGGCGTCGCGCAGCACGAGCCGCTCGCCCTCGTCGAGCATGGGCCGCACGTAGCCGTAGCGGACGGCAGCCTCGGCCAGCGACAGCAGCGCGTCCAGCGTCGCGAGCGCGGCGGCGGTCGCGAGTATCTCCGAGGCATGCGACGCCACATCGCGGCAGACCTGCTTGTAGATGGCGGTCTCCATCTCCTGCAGGCGGTCGCCCGCGCTGAGCACGCGGTTCTCGTGCTCCTTCAACTCCTGCGTGTAGAACCGCTCCGCGTTGACGAGCGTCTGGCGGCGGACGTAGTCATCGGGCACGCTCGCGCTGTGGGCGTTGGAGACCTCCAGGTAGTAGCCGAACACCCTGTTGTAGCCGACCTTCAGGTTCGAGATGCCGGTGCGCTCGCGCTCCTTCCGCTCCAGCCCCGCGATGTAGGAACGCGCGTCCTGCGCGGCCAGCCGCACCTCGTCCATCTCCTCGGAGTAGCCCTCGCGGACCACTCTCCCCTGCCCCACGTCGCCCTGCGGGTCGTCTGTAATGGTTGCCTTGATGCGCTCCACGGCGCTCTCGCAGGGGTCCAACTCCGAGGTCAGCCACGCTAGGTCAGCCCCGGCTTCCTCCGTCAGCGCACACAGCGCCGGGACGCGTTCGAGCGAGCGGCGCAGCCCCGCCAATTCGCGAGGGAAGGCGACGCCCGTGCCGATGCGCTGCACCGCCCGTTCGAGGTCCGACACCTCGGCCAGCTCCGCGCGTATGCGCTGACGCCGGACGTCCGACGCATGCAGCCAAGCCACGGCGTCCAGTCGGCGTTCGAGCGCATCGAGGTCCAGCAGCGGCTGGCCGACCCACCGCCGGAGCAGCCGCGCGCCCATCGGCGTCTCGGTGCCGTCGAGCACGCTCAGCAGCGACTGCCCCTTCGCCCCCCAGCGGCCACCCTCGAACAGTTCGAGGTTCCGCCGTGTCTGCGGGTCGAGCGCCATGAACGTGTCGGTCGAGTATGTCCGCAGGCCGGTCAGCTGCGGCAGCGCGGCCATGTGCGTGCTGCCCACGTAGTCCAGCACGACGGCAGCCGCGACGGTCGCGAACTCCAGCCCCTCGCACCCGAACGCGTCGAGCGAGCGCACGCCGAAGTGGTCGAGCACGCGCCGCCGCGCGGCGTTCGGCGCGAAACTCGCCCCGTCCACCCGCGTCACGTGGCAGTCGGGCATTCCCGCCCCACCCGTCACTCCCGTCCCATCCGTCATTCCTGCCCCATCCGTCATTCCCGCGAAAGCGGGAATCTCGCCCCCCTCCGCCAGGAGCAATTCGGACGGAGCTAGCCGGGCGATCTCCTGCGGCACGGCACCCGTAGGCAACTGCGCAACCGCGAACTCGCCGGTGGTGATGTCCACGAACGCGATCCCGGACTGCGCACCGCCCTGCGCCACGGCGGCGAGGTAGTTGTTCGCGCCGGAGTCCAGCATCCCCGGCTCGATGACGGTGCCGGGCGTGACGACGCGGACCACGTCCCTGCTCACGAGCGTCCTGCCGTCCGGCTCGCTCGTCTGCTCCGCGATAGCGACCCGGTGCCCCTTGCGCACGAGCTTGGCGAGGTAGCCGTCCAGCGCGTGGTACGGGATGCCCGCGAGCGGCACCACCTCCCCCTGCCCCATGTCTCGCTGCGTGAGGACTATCTCCAGGTCGCGAGCCGCGAGCCGGGCGTCCTCATCGAACGTCTCGTAGAAGTCGCCCATACGGTACAGGAGCAGCGCATCCGGATAGCGCGACTTGATCTCCAGGTACTGCTTGCGGACGGGGCTGGCCACAGAGGGATTCTAGTCAGCCAGCCGCACAAACGGAATGCGGGGCAGACCTTGCCGCCGGGGAGCGCAGCCCCGGTGCCCTTGTCATGTTGAGCGGAACCGGAGGCGGAGTCGAAACATCTCTCGGGATAGCCCGCTCATGGTGAGCCTGTCGAACCACGCGCCCCTACCGCAGCGCAGGCAGAGGCGGCACCACCTGCGCGAGCTCCTCGCGCCACGTCTCCGGCTGCACGTCGATGTACAGCTCGATCTCGTTGCCGTCCGGGTCGAGGATGTACAGGCTGTGCGTGTGGCCGTGGTCGTTGTGGCCCACGACGCGGACCCCCGCCTCCTGCAGCTCCGCGAGTGCGGTCTGCAACTCTTCATCCGTCGTGCCGATCTTGATCCCGATGTGGTACAGGCCCAGCCGCTTCCCCGCCGGGATAGGCTGCGCGTCCTCGCCCACCTGCATCAGGTAGAGCTCATGGTGCGTCCGCCCCGTGGAGTACATCGCGGTATTCGGGCGCTGGCCCTCGCGGTGCAACTCGTGAAAGCCGAGGACGTCCGTGTAGAAGTGCCGCGAGCGTTCGACATCCGCGACGAACAGAACAACATGACCGAGTTCCTTGACTTCCATAGCGACTCCTTCCAGACGGCTGCGCCTGCAGTCTAGCGACTAGGCGCCTCTCCCACCACCTAACCTACCGCTCGGCACGCAGTGGCCGCCGCATCCAACGCGGGGTCGATGCGATCAAATAGAAGATCTGCAATCAAGCTTGGCAATGCCAATGCTGCCTCGATAGCCGCCACAAGCACTTCCGCAGGTACCCGGAGCTCATGCGGCAACCCAGCCACCATCTCGTCCGTCACTTGTCCCCAGAAGTCCTCCACCGCATCCCGAATGTTCTCCCCAATATCAAACGCAGCGTCTAACGCTAGGACAAGGTCACAGAAGCTCGGCGGCAATAACTGCAGCGCCGCCCATACGGCGACAACTGCCAGAACGAGGACCGCCAGGCCAACTCCCGCCGCGGTCCTAGCCGACCTCACGCTACTCGTCTTCCTTCCAGAAGCGCTCCTCGTAGAGGTTCCAGTCCTGCCCGGCGAGGCGATCTTTCACGTCCTCGATCATGCCGGGGTTGCCGCAGAGGTAGATGGCGGTGTCTTCCTTCGGCAGGCTCCAGCGCTGCATGTACTCCTCGACGAGCGTGTTCACCCGTCCGGTGGGGCCGTTCCAGCTGCGGTTGCGCTCAGCCTGCGGGCGGCTCACCGTCGTCACGAAGGTCACGACTTCGGGCATGCGCTCGGCGAGCCGGAGCAGCTCGGAGTCGTAGACGAACTCGTCCTGATGGCTGGCGCCCTCCATCACGTAGAAGTGATGGCCGCGGATGTTGTCCTTCAGCGCCTGGCGGATCATGCTCACGAAAGGCGCGACGCCCGTCACGGTCCCCAGCATGAGGTGGTGATGGAACTGCGGCTGGAAGACGAACAGCCCCTTGGCGCGCGGGCGCATGGAGACCGAGTCCCCCACGTGCAGGTTCCAGAGCAACGGCGTGAGCTTCCCGCCATACTCCGGCAGCACGTATTCGATGAACAGCTCGATGAGCGACTCGTACGGCGCGGACGCTATCGAGTACGGGCGCTCGATCCCGCCCGTCCCTATCGTGATGTACTGGCCGGGTTTGAAGCGGAACGGCTCATCGGGACGGAGCCACAACAGGAAAAGGTCTTCCGCCACTTCCTGTTTCTTCGCCACGTATGCACGCGGCAGATTCGCCAGACGGTCCTGCGCTTGAGTCATGTTCCTCCGTTACTGCGGCGTCGTTTGATCCCCTCTCCCTTGAGGGGAGAGGGCTAGGGTGAGGGTGAACCGGCGTGGGACGTGGCCGCGATACGTACCGGCACGGCGTTCAGCCGGGCGATGTGATTCATGGGGTCAGGGCGGTCGGAGGAGTCGACCTCGACCGCCAACTCGCCGAAGAGCGTCGTCAGCGACACCACGCCCGCGGGCACGGCGTCCGAGAGCGCGACCACGCCGCGACGCTCGCTGCCGTCAGCCGTCGTCACCGAGGCCGCGTCGCCCTCGCCGAGCCTGGCCGCGGCGGCGTCCGCGGGGTTGAGTACGAAGCGCTCCTCGCGCTCCACACGGTTGCGCTTGCCGACCACCGTCACGTTCGGCTTGCGGCCCGGCTCCAGGAGCACACGCCCATGCGCAAGCATCAGCGGGAACTCCGCACCGGCTGTGGGGCGCGGGTGCCACGCGACGGGTTGCAACTGCGCCTTGCCGTGCCGGAACCGGCTTACGAACATCTCAGGTTCATCTGCCGAACCCTCGGCCGCACACGGCCACTGGAGGCCGGTGAGCACGTTGCCTGTGTACATCACCTGCGTCGGTTGCGGTTCATCACTGGGAGTCGTCACGATGTCGAGCCGCTCGCGAAGCAGGCGCTCCCAGGAGATGCCGGCGTACTCGGGCACGGCCTGCCCTATCTCGTCGAGTACCTGCGCCGGGCCGTCCCACGAGAAGCCCCGCGCTCCCATCGCGCCCGCGATGGCGCAGACCACGTCGAGGTCGCTCCGCGAGTCGACGCGCTTGTTCTTCGCCACCTTGCGGAGCGGTTGCACACGACGCTCGATGTTCGTGTACGTGCCCGTCTTCTCGGCCCATACCTCGGCGGGAAAGACGACGTCCGCCCGTTCCGTGACCGCCGACGGGAACGCGCTCGTTGCCACGAGGAACTCCAGCGCATCGAGCCCGCCCGTCACATCGCCGAGCGTGCCGTCCTCGTAGTGGACGTGGTCGTCCAGCACGAGCATCGCCTTGATCGCGCCTTCGCGAGCCCGGTCGAACATGTGACGGTTGCCTGAGCCGATCTCCAGCGGCACGGGAGCGCCCCAGAGCGCGCCGAGCGCCTCGCGGGCCTCCGGCGTTTCCTGGATGAGGTTGTGACCGGGCGTCGCTCCCGGCCAGATGCCCATGTCCCACGCGCCCTGCCCGTTCGCGCCCTGGTAGAGCGGCATGACGCCCGCGCCGCGCTTGCCCACGTTGCCCGTGGCGATGGCGAGCCCGGCAGCCATCCGCGACATCGTCCGCCGCGTGCCGCCGACTGAACCGTCGCCGCCCAGCAGCAGCGCCGAGGCGCCAGACCCGGCGTAGACGCGCGCTGCCTCTTCGATGCTTGCCGCGGACACGCCGGTCTCAGCGGCGACCGCGTCCAGCGTGAACGGTGCGAGGCAGGCGGCCAGTTCGTCCCAGCCCTCCGCGCGCTCGTTGACGAACTCCATGTCCGCCAGCCCGTTGTCGACGATGCAGCGCAGCAGCCCGCCGAGCAGGACGGGGTCGGTGCCCGGGTACGGCCTCAGCCAGAGCGACGCATACCGCGTCAGCTCGACCTCGCGCGAGTCGATGACGATGAGCTGCTGCGTACCGTTGCGGACCGCCCGCTTGATCGGCACGCCGATGACGTTCTGCTCCTCAGTGAGGTTCGCGCTCACCACCATGACGGCGGCGGAGTCGGCAAGCTCCCACGTGGTCATCGTACCGGCGAAGTAGCCGAACACGTCCTGCAGTCCCTCGACCGTGCCGGGGCGGTCGTTCGACGCCACGTCGACGCTGTTCGAGCCCATGACGGCGCGCGCGAACTTCTGCGCGGCGTAGAGCTCCTCGTTGGTGTTGCGAGGGTTCGCCATGAGCGCGAACGTCGAGCCCTTGTACTGCGCAAGCCCCTCGGCCGCGGCGGCTATCGCCTCGTCCCACGTGGCCTCCTGCAGCTCGCCGTCCCGGCGCACGAGCGGCTTCCGGATGCGGCGCTTGTCGTTGACGTACTCGAACCCGAACTTGCCCTGGAAGCACGCCTGCCCCATGTTCGCCGGGGAGTTCAGCTCCGGCACCGCGCGCACGACCCGCTCCCAGTGGTTGACCTCGTAGGTCATCGTGCAGCCGACGGGACACTCGGCGCAGACCGACTGCTCGACGCGCGCCGGACGCTCCCACTTGTAGGAGGTCTCCGTGAGCGCGCCCACCGGGCAGACATCGATGCACGCGCCGCAGAACTCGCAGCCGGACTCGAGGAGCGAGTCGCCCATCACCGTGCCGACGAGCACCTGTCCCGCGCGCTCGGTCATGCCTATCGCAACGTCGCCGCGCAGTTCGTCGCACGCCCGCGTGCAGCGCGCGCAGACGATGCAGAGGTTGTAGTCGCGGTCGTAGAACGGGTCCTTCGTCTCCACCTGCAGGTTGCGGTACTGGTACGTGAGCGGGGAGACCAGCTCCTGCGGGTGGAAGCGCGTGGTGTCCTTCAGTTCGCAGCGCTCGTTCTTCGGGCAGGTCACGCACCGGTCGACCACATCCACGTGCCGCAGGCAGATGTCCTGCGGGCCGCACAGGTCTATCCGGTGGCATGTCAAGCATCCGTGTGGATGTTCCGACAGCAGCAGGTCAAGCGTCGTGTCCCGCACCTTCACTGCCTCGTCGCCCTTGGTGTTCACGACCATGCCGTCGCGGACCGGCAACGTGCAGGACGCAGGCGTACCGCGCTGACCCTCGACCTCGACGACGCACATGCGGCACGCGCCGTACGGCTTCATGCCGGGGTGGTAGCAGAGGTACGGCACGTAGATGCCGGCGTCGTTGGCGGCCTGCACCACCATCTTGCCGGGGGTCGTCGTGACCTCCTGCCCGTCTATCGTGATCGTAATCTCGTCAGCCATGTCCTGCCTGGTTCGCCTACCCTTCGTTCCTTGCCTCTGTCCGGTTCCCGTCCCTCGTCCGCCTATGCCCTCTGCTCGGTCTCTGCCTCCCGTCCGGTTCCTGTTCACCGGTTCGGTCCCTTCCCCCTTGATGGGGGAAGGCTAGGATGGGGGTGCTGCCCCCGCAGCCTCGATGTGCATCACGAAGTCCGGCTTCACCGACGCCGTCGGCGTGTCGCCCGACATCTGCGCACCGCGCCGCGTGGACTTCGGCCCCACGAACGAAGCCAGGGATGGCGCGCCGTCCTCCAGTTGCGCCTCGAACTCGCTGCCGAAGAAGCGCACCGCGCTCGCCACGGGGTTGTACCCCAGTTGCCCGTGACCGCAGAGCGAACCTCCGCGCATGTTCACGCCGACGCGCTCCATCAGGTCCATGTCGCTGCTGCGCCCCTTCCCGTCCGCGATGCGCTCCAGTATCTCCAGGATGTGGCTCATGCCGAGCCTGCACGGGAAACACTTCCCGCACGACTCCATCTGATCGAACGCGACGAGCGTGCGCGTGAGGTCGACGACCGAACGCTCCTCGTTGCAGACGATGAGGCCGCCTGAGCCGAACATCGCGCCCGCCGCGACCATCGCGTCGAAGTCGAGCACCATGTCGAACTGCTCCGCCGGCCCCCGCGGGCGGAGCGGCCCCCCCCGCCCGCCCCCCCCCGCCGGCCCCCCGCCGGCGGCCCCCCCCGCCGGTCTGCAGGAACTTCAGCGCCTTGCCGTTCGGCTCGCCGCCGCCCATCCCCTCGATGATGTCGTGGACCGTCAGGCCGAACGGCACCTCGACGAGACCCGGGTAGCGGATGTCGCCGGAGAGGCAGGCGATGGCCGTGCCTGTGCTCTTCTCGGTGCCGATGCTCGAGAACCACTCCGCGCCGCGACGCACGATCTCCGGCGCGTAGCTGAGCGTCTTGATGTTGTTGATGTTGGACGGCCTGCCCCACACGCCGTAGGCCGCCGGGAACGGAGGTCGGAACCGCGGCATGGAACGCTTGCCCTCTATCGCCTCCATCAGCGCCGTCTCCTCGCCCGCGACGTACGACTCACCGACGAGCGAGACTTCCATGTCGAACGAGAACTCCGTGCCGAGGACGCTGGGCCCGAGCACGCCGTTGTCGTAGCACGCCTGTATCGCGGCGCGGGTGCGGTCTATCGGGGAATCGTGGCCGTGCCGGATGAAGACGATGCCGTTGCTCGCACCCGTCGCGTAGCCCGCGATGATGCAGCCCTCCACGAGCGTGAACGGGTCCGACTCCAGGATCGTCTTGTCGTTGAACGCGCCGGGGTCGCCCTCCTCGCAGTTGCAGAGGATGTACTTCTGCGGCGCGGGGTTCCCCGCGAGGAAGCCCCACTTCATGCCGGTCGAGAACGCCGCGCCACCGCGGCCGCGCAGGCCGGAGTTCTTCACCTCGTCCAGCGTCTGCTCCGTCGTGAGCGACGTCAGCGCCTTGTCCAGCCCGGAGAAGCCGCCCCGCGCGACGTACTGGTCGATGTCGGTCGGGTCGATCTCCCCCGCGTTGCGCAGCGCGACGCGCACCTGTCCCTGCATCATCGGCAGCTGCTCGAAACGCGGGACGCCCGGAACGTTCGAATCGACGCTCGCGAGCGCGAGCTCCGTCACTGGCTCACCGCCAATGACGTGTCGCTGCACGATGGCCTCGACCTGCTCGGGCCGGACGTTCCCATAGCGCACACGGGGGCGGTCCGGCACGTGGACGTCCACGATCGGCTCCGCGTAGCACAGCCCGGTCGTGCCCACCTCGGAGATGGTCGCCTCGACGCCTGCCTTTTCGACGGCTTCCCGCACCGCCGCAAGCACTTCGAGCGCGCCCACGGCCTCGCCCATCAGGCCCGTCCCGACGCGCACCCAGGGCCTGGCGTGCAGTTCGTCCCACCGCGCCGAGGCGCGCTTCGCGAGGGCCTCGTACGCCTCCGTCACGCCTGCTGCTCCCTTGCTGGACCTGTGCCTGATCCCCTCTCCCTACAAGGGGAGAGGGTTAGGGTGAGGGTACTGCGGGTGGAGGGAAGCGAGGTCTGCCGACGATTACCCACGGCTCGTCCTCCCATCAGCTCCATCATCCCCCGACCTGATGCGCTCGACGCGGCTCACCGCCTCATCGAGCGACATGCGTCCGGCCAGCTCGTGGTCGAAGCTCATTGCGGGAGCGTGCGGACAGACGCCCAGGCAGGTGTTGTACTTCAGCGAGATGCTCCCATCCTCGGTATCGCCCTCCCCGTCGAGGCCGAGGTGGCTCACGATTCCCTGCAGGATGGGCTGCGCCCCGAGCACGTGGCACGTCGGCCCCCAGCAGATCTCGACCGAGTGGCGGGCCGGAGGCGTGAACCGGAAGTTGGGGTAGAACGACGCGACCGCCCAGACCTCGTTGACGCTCGAACCGGTGCACATCGAGACCTCGTCGATGGCCTCGTACGGGAGATACCCCAATTCGTCCTGGGCGGCGAGCAGCGACGAGAGCACCGTGACCGTGGGCGAGGGCTGCTCCTCTATGGCCCTGCGCGCGCGTTCGCGCAGGGAGCCGGGTGATGCGTCATCGGGAGCGCCATGCGGTCTGGATGTGGTCGTCATGGGCAGCGTCTGTTCGTGAAATTCCTAACGAACGGTGTGCCGCATCGTAGCACGAGGGGAGAGCACGGACAAGAACGCCCGCCCATGTCGGGTTGTCTAATCCCTTCCCCCTTGATGGGGGAAGGCTAGGATGGGGGTGATTGGGCGTGTCTCGGCTTCACAGGTCCAGCAAGCTCAGGAGTTCGTCGACACTCATTTCGTGGTGCCGCGCGACGCTCTTCAAGATGCTCAACAGCGTACTTGCCTTGATGGGGTTGTGCTGAGGAATCACCTCGTGATGCTCGCCGTTGACCTGTGTCGTGATGCGCACATGAGAACCGCGTTGCCGCACCGATTCGTAGCCCAACCGTCGAAGCGATGCCTGCAAGGCAGCGCCGCTCACGTCGCGAGGCAACCTCACGCGACCAGGACTTCTTCACGTACGAAATGCAGCCGGATTAGTCGAGGGCGCCGCATGGTGTCGTCAAAGTAACACTCAACAGCCTCTTTGACGTTGCGGCGAATCTCTTCCAGGGAATCGCCCTCCGTGTGGATGCCGTACCCCAGTGCGCTGGCTGTGTACCCGCCGTCCACCTCATCCTCACTCACTTGAAAGATGATCTCGGCTTCAGACATTAGTTCCTCCTATGAGGAGTCAGGTCGCTGCCTTAGATGGTACTGCGAATCCTACGTCCCCCGCAGCCGCGGCTGCACCGGCTCCGACGCCTCGTACGTCACGAGCCGCGCGGTCGTCATGCCGTCGATGGCCTTGATGTCCCTGAGCATCGCGTCCGTCACCGGATCGTCGAACCCCACGATCATCGTGGCCGCGCCGCGCGGCGCCGCGCGCCCCACTTCCATGAACGAGATGTTCGCATCGTGCTCGCCCGCTATCGTGCCGACCTTGCCGATCATGCCGGGCTGGTCCGTGTGCGTGGTGAAGAGCATGTACGGCGCGCTCGGCTCCATGTCGAGGGTAAAGTCGTTGAGGCGGTTCAGGTGCACCGCGCCGTGCACCGACGTCCCCGCCGTGTAGACCGTGCCGCCGGTGGAGCGCACTTCGACCCCTACGAGGTTCAGGTACTGCTCGCCGCCTTCGGGGTCCTTCTCCTCGACGATCCTGATGCCGCGCTCCTGCGCCATCGCCTGGGCGTTCACGAGGTTGATGCGCATGTCCGTCGCCACGCTGAGCACGCCCACCAGTGCCGCTGACGCGAGGATCTCGATGTCGTGGTGTGCTATATCCCCCGCGACGCGGACCGCAACCGTCTCCAGCTGGCCATCGGCGAGCTGGATGGCGAGGCGTCCCATCGCCGTCGCGACAGGCAGGTAGGGGCCGAGCGCCTCCATCACCTCCTGCGGAACGAACGGCATGTTGATGGTGTACTGCGCCGCGCCGCCGCCAAGGATGGCGTTCAGCTGTTCGACCACCTCCAGCGCCACCTCCACCTGCGCCTCCTCCGTGGATGCGCCGAGGTGCGGCGTGAGCACCACGCGGTTCTCCTCCCGAAGAGGAAGGTCCTGCGGCGGCTCGACGGGAAACACGTCCAGCGCCGCGCCGCCGATCTTTCCGCTGGCGAGTCCTTCCTGCAACAGGCGCTCGTCCACGAGTCCTCCGCGTGCCGCGTTCACGATGCGGACCCCCGGCTTGAGCAGGGCGAACTCCGGCTCGCCGATGAGGCTCTTCGTGCCGGAGGTGAGCGGCGTGTGGATGCTGATGAAGTCGGACTCGCGGAGCAGCCGCTCCATCGGCACCGACTCGACGCCAAGGCTGCGCACCCGCTCCATCGAGACATACGGGTCGTACGCGATGACGTGCATCTGGAAGGCGCGCGCCCGGTGGGCCACCTCGGAGCCGACGCGACCGAGTCCGATGATGCCCAGCGTCTTGCCGCGCAACTCCACGCCCATGAACCGGGACCGCGTCCACTCGCTGCGGCGCATCGACGCATCCGCCTGCGGGATGTTGCGGGCGAGCGAGATCATCAGCGCGAACGCGTGCTCGGCCGCGGCGATGGTGTTGCCGGTCGGCGAGTTCACAACTGCGATGCCGTGCTGCGTGGCCGCGTCCACGTCGATGTTGTCGACCCCGACGCCCGCGCGCCCGATGCCGACCATCCTCGTGGCGTGCTCGATGATGCGCTCGGTGACCTTCGTCTCGCTGCGGACGACCATCGCCTCGTAGTCGCCCACCATGGCACACAGCTCGTCCTCGCTGAGCCCCTTGCGGACGTCCACGTGATGCCCGGCAGCCTTCAGCCGGGCAACGCCAAGCTCATCTATCGGGTCGGCTACGAGAACCCTAGCCATGCAGGTCTCCGGTCCGGCCCCCTCTCCCTACAAGGGGAGAGGGCTGGGGTGAGGGTACTCCAAGGGGCCTGGCGCCCGATCGGGAACTGCTACGCAAGTCTGCACCTCGACCGCCGAGCCCGTCGTAGACGCCGTCCCGCGGTCACGCCTGCCCCACCGCCGACGCCTGGCGCCCGAGCTTCGGCAGCGCATCCTTCAGCGCGCCGAACACGTCGTCGATGTCCTCCTGGTTCACGTAGCCCATGTGGCCGATGCGGAACACACGCCCCGTGAGCAGGCCGCGGCCCTCCGCCGCGATGATGTCGTACTCGTCGCGCAACATCGCGAGCAGCGCCTCGTCGGTGATGCCCTCCGGCACCCAGGCGGCCGTCACGGTGTTGGAGGCGAAACGCTCGTCCTTGGCAACGAGCCCGATGCCCATCGCCTTGAGGCCGTCGCGCGTGTACTGAGCGATCTCCTGGTGGAAGTCGTACACCGCCTGCATGTCGCCGCGGGCGAGCATCTGCTGCACCGCGTAGTCGAGGCCGAACAGCAGCGAGATCGCAGGCGTCCAAGGCGTCTGCCCCATCTTCAGCGACTTCTCCGCCTCGGCGAGGCTGAAGTAGAACTTCGGCATCTTCGACGTCTCGGCAGCCTTCCAGGCGCGCTCGCTGAAGCTGATCATCGCGAGGCCGGGCGGGCACATCCATCCCTTCTGTGAACCGGCGACCACCACGTCCAGCCCCCACTCGTCCACGGGGAGCTTGATGGAGCCCATCGAGGAGATGGCGTCCACGAGGATCATCTTGTCGAACTCGCCCTTCACGATGCCCGCGATGGTCTCGAGGTCGTTCGTGATGCCGGTGGACGTCTCGTTGTGCGTGACGAGCACCGTCGTCACGTCCGGGTCGTCCTTCAGCGCCTGCCGTATCTGCTCAGGGATGGCCACGTCGCCGTCCGGGAACTTCAGCTCGTTGACACTCGCGCCGTACGCCGACGCGATCTTGAGGAAGCGGTCGCCGAAGTTGCCGATGGTCACGCCGAGGACGCGCTCGCCGGGCGAGAGCGTGTTGACGACGGCGGCCTCCATCGCTCCGGTGCCGGACGACGTGAGGACGTACAGGTCGTTCTCGGTCTGGAAGGCGCGCTTGAGATTGGCGGTTGTGCGTCGCAGCATCTCGGCGAACTCGACGCCGCGATGGTCGATCATCTCCTTGCTCATCGCCTTGTAGACGTCCGGCGGGACGGGCGTGGGTCCGGGCAGGCGCAGGTTGGCCATCGGTGCCTCCTCTCAGGCGGGCGCGGCGCACTGCGGCGTTTCACAAACAGGGCAGCGCGGGCGCGCAGGGGTGCGTCCAAAGCGGCGGCCCCAACCGGAACCGCCGCAGCGATTATAGGCGTTAGCGGGTCATCCCGACAACCGTCTGTGCGCCGTTTCACAAGCGCCGGTGGCCCGTCGTTCCTGCGCAGGCAGGAACCTCGCAGCCCGTTCCCCCGTCATTCCCGCACCGGCGGGAATCCAGAGCGCGCGGGCAGCGTGCACAGGGCCGCAGTCGGGGGCTGGTCGTAGGAGCGGATGGCAGAGGAAGCTATGCTAGAATCCCGCCTGGACGACACCCCGCACGGAGCTTTCGCATGGACATCACCGCCCGCGTTCGAGACCTCGCGGACAAGGCACAACAGCAGCTGCCTCACATACAGACCGAAGAGGCGACCAAGCTTGCCCTCATCAACCCGTTCATCAGGGAAGTCCTGGGGTACGACACGACCGACCTCACTGAAGTAGTGCCCGAATACACCGCAGACGTAGGGGTAAAGAGGGGAGAGAAGGTGGACTACGCCATCTTCCGCGATGGTGAGCCTCTCATACTCATTGAGGCCAAGAAGGCGGGCTCCCGCCTCCACGAGGAGGAGCCAAGCCAACTGTATCGCTATTTCACTACGACTCCCTCCGCCCAGTTCGGCATCTACACAGACGGTATCAAGTACCTCTTCTACTCGGATCTGGAGAAGGACAACATCATGGATCACCGTCCTTTCCTGATCCTCGACCTTCTCGACTCTGATTCTGCGCCTGTGGAAGAGGTCGCTAAGTTCGTCAAGTCAGAGTTCAACCCCCAAGCGATTCGGGCGTCAGCAAACGAACTGAAGTACACGCGGGCTATCAAGAGCGAACTACAACAGGAGGTCACCAACCCCTCTGAGGAGTTAGTGAAGCTACTCATGGGCCGCGTCTACACGGGGCTAAAGACCAAGGCCAAGCTTGAGCAGTTCACAGCGATGACCAGACGTGCTGCTCGTCAACTGATTCGCGATGAGCTCCGCGGAACCTTGAATACTGCCCTGGCCCAGGGAGACCCTACGGCTACCGAACTTGCCGATGGTTCAGACTCAATGCCTACGCCAGAGGATTCCGAAGACGAAGTCGTCACCACCGAATCCGAACTCAACGGGTTCTACGCCGTCAAGGCAATCCTCCATGCTTCGGTTGACCCTCAGCGGGTTACGCTACGCGACACCAAACGGGCGTGCACCATCATGCTCGACGACAACCAGCGCAAGCCGGTCTGCCGGTTCTGGTTCGATAAGAAGCAGAAGTATCTTGGCGTCTTTGATGCGGACAAGAAGGAGACGCGCTTACCCATCGACAGCGTGGACGAGATATTCGCCCACGCCGACACCCTGAAGGCAACCGCCGCGCGTTACGCGTAGCCTCTCACAGCCTGTCCCACTCTTCCTCGGTGAGACCCGGCCTGCCGGAGTATGTCGCGAATCCTTAGGGGCGTCAGGTCGCGCGGATGCACGGCCACTGTCACCCTCCTCCCGTTCATGTGGCGCAGCCGTACATGGCTGCCGCGCTGACGGACTTCCACGAAACCTGCGCGACGGAGGCGGCGCAGCGCCTCACGCGGTGGGAGCGGCCTGAGCGGCACGAACGGGAACCTGCACGCGGATGTACACGCCCTCGCCTTCGTCCGACTCAGGCAATTGCTCGCCCTCGTCCAGTAAGCACTCGACGTGGAAGGAGACCATCTGGCGCAGGTTGTCGAGGGCGGCGTTTGTGTCAGGGCCGCAGTCGCCGATTCCGAGCGTGGGAACGGCGGCGTCCATCTGGCTCGTTTCCTCGTCCCACGTAAGACAGACCTTGTATTGAACGTATTCGGCGTTCATTCGCAGCCTCCGTGCCTTAGTGTACACCGGAGAGCTCCCACCCCCTACCCCTCCAACGTCCCCTCCGACTTGTACTCCTGCCCCAACTTCACGTACTCGTCCGCGTTCATCTGCACGAGTTCGTAGTGCTTGTCGGTGAGCGGGCCGAGCACCTTCGCCGGCACGCCCGCGGCGATGGAGCGGTCCGGCACGTTGCGCCCCTCCAGCAGCACCGCGCCCGCGGCGACGATGCACCACGACCCCACGTTCGACTTGTCGTTGAGCGTGCAGTTGTTCCCCAGCAGGCAGTGATCGCCCACCGTCTCCGCGTGACACACGACCGCGTGCCCGAGCGTCACGTAGTCGCCGATCGTGAGGTCGCCGTCGGCGTGGCAGATGGAGCCGTCCTGGATGTTGGTGCCCTCGCCGATGGTCATCGTGCCGCGGTCGGAGCGAAGCACGACCCCCGGCCAGATGGACGCATACGCGCCGATGCGGACGTCGCCAACGACGTATGCGAACTCGCTGACGAACGCGGTGGGATGGACCTGCGGGCTCTTCCCGCCGAGGCTGCGCAGCATGGGGACTCCTTCCGCGCTTAGAGTGAGAGCGCGTCCGGCAATGATACGCGAGGAATAATGGGGGTTTGGAGCGGCGGGAGCAACCGTTCCCCGGAAGGTAGAGTGCCTGGCCGCGCAATGGCGCGAGCAGCCGGCCGAGGCAGCGCGGCTCGACGTGGCCATCGAGGAGAACCTGGCGACGGCGGGTATGGCCGGTAGACTCGCGGTCGGTCCGCCCTTACGATAGTCTCCGCAGCCGCGAGAAGGACCCCGCGATGGAGGAGGCTGACAATGCCACCGAGACGCAGCAGACCGGAGGAGATTGGCGTCCGTGGGGAAGCCATCTACCGGGAGAAGATACGGCCCCTGGTGGAGCCAGCGCAGACGGGGAAGTTCGTAGTGATCGACGTCGATAGCGGGGATTACGAGATCGACGCAGAGGTTCTGGCCGCCTCCGCACGGCTGCGCGAGCGCCGGCCCGGCGCAGTCAGCTACGGCGTCCGCGTGGGCCACAGCGCAGCCTACAGTCTGGGTTGACAGGGTGAGGGCGGGTAGTGTTCGAAGGCAGAATCAGTGCCGCGCTCAAACCTGTAGTCCCGGTCCTGATAATGAGCCGAGAAGGACAATACCAGCCGGTCGAAGTTGTGCTGGACACCGGCTTCAATGGGGACTTGGCCCTGCCGCCTGCGACGATACGGCGCTTGGGCCTCACACGGGGAACGGTTTTCAAAGCGACGTTGGCCAATGGCCAGGAAGTGTACCTGAACGGCTACGAGGCCACGGCGCTATGGCACGATCAACCGCTGAGCGTTACGGCATTGGAATCGGGCAATGAAGCCCTGCTCGGGATGAATCTCCTCGTGGGCAGCAGGGTGACCCTGGACGTAGAAGTGGACGGGGCCGTGGTCATTGAGGAAACCGGCCACAACTGACCGGTTGACTGTAGCAGGCCCCCGCGCACTCCCACTGCCGTATACTTGCCGCCGGACGGTTCACGCCATGACGCTCTACGACCCGAAAGCCACGAAGAAAGCCCAGGAAGCCGAACTCGCGTGGGAGCACGACGAGTTGCGCAAGACGCTCGAGCGCGCCCCCGAGTCCCAGGAGCGCTTCCTCACCGTATCGGGCCGTGAGATCGACCGCATCTACACCCCCGCCGACGCCCCCGATCTCGACTACGCCTCCGACATCGGCTTCCCCGGCGCCTACCCATTCACGCGCGGCGTCTACCCCACCATGTACCGCGCCCGGCAGTGGACGCGCCGCCAGATAGCCGGCTTCGGCACGGCCAAGTCCACGAACGAGCGCTACAAGTACCTCCTCGCCCACGGGCAGACCGGCCTCTCCACCGACTTCGACCACCCTACCCTGACCGGCTACGACTCCCTCCACCCCCTCTCCGAGGGCGAGGTCGGCAGGCTCGGCGTCGCCATAGACACCGCGCGCGACATGTCCGACCTCTTCGACGACATCCCCATCGACAAGGTCAGCATCTCGCTCACCATCAACCACCCGGCCATCGTGCTGCTCTCGTTCCTGCTGGCGCACGCCGAGAAGGTCGGCGTTCCGTGGGAGACGCTGCGCGGCACCGTGCAGAACGACTCCCTCAAGGAGTTCCACGGACAGAAGACGTTCGCCCTGCCCCCGCGCGGCGCGTACCGCATGACGATGGACGTGGTCGAGTTCTGCACCCGCAACGTGCCGAACTGGAACACGATCTCTATCTCCGGCTACCACACCCGCGAGGCAGGCTCGACCGCCGGCCAGGAGGTCGGCTTCACGCTCGCGCAGGGCATGGCCTACGTCGAGGGCGGACTGCAACGCGGCCTCACGCCCGACGAGTTCGGCCCGCGCCTCTCGTTCTTCTTCGGCGTCCACATGGACTTTTTCGAGGAGGTCGCCAAGCTCCGCGCGGCCCGGCGCCTCTGGGCGCGCATCATGAAGGAGCGCTACGGCGCAACCGACCCCCGCGCGATGCTCTGCCGCTTCCACTCGCAGACGCTCGGCTCGACCCTGATCCGCGAGGGCGCGCTCAACAACCTGATACGCGGCACGACGCAGGCGATGGCCGCCGTCCTCGGCGGCACGCAATCGCTCCACGTGAGCGGCTACGACGAGGCGCATGACATCCCGTCCGAGGACGCGATGCGGATGTCGCTCAACACGCAGCGCATCATCGGCAACGAGACCGGCGTCGCAAACACCATCGACCCGCTCGGCGGCTCGTTCTTCATCGAGAAGCTCACCAACGAGATCGAGGAGGAGGCGCTCGCCTACATCCGCACCATCGAGGACATGGGCGGCGGCGAGGGCGTGCTCGCCGGCATGTTCGCCGCCATCGAGAACGGCTACATCGAGCGCGAGATCTCCGAAGCCGCCTACGACTACCAGGAGCGCATCGAGGAGCACGAGTACAAGGTGCTCGGCCTCAACGAGCACGAGGAGGACTCCGTCCCGCCGCCCGAGCTCTACGAGCACGACGACGACGAGGAGGAGCGACAGATAGCCCGCCTCGAAGCCGTCATCCACGAACGCGACGCCGCCCGCACCGAGGCCGCCCTCGAAGCCCTGCGGCAGGCCGCGCGCGGCGCCGACAACACGATGCCCTTCATCCTCGACGCCTCCCGCGCCGACGCCACCGAGGGCGAGATCATGGGCGCCCTCCGAGACGTCTTCGGCGACCACGAGGACCCAGGCATCTTCTAGCCCGGTCCCTTCCCCCTCGATGGGGGAAGGTTAGGATGGGGGTGAACAGGCGTGGTGTCCGGCCTTGTCATGCTGAGCGGAGTGCAGCGGAGTCGAAGCATCTCTCGGGGGACGTTCGCTTGTTGAGAGGCATCCTTAGGATGGGGGTGACGGACGCCAGCATCCACCCGTATCCTGTCCATCCATGTGAGTTGTTCCCCATGACGACACCCAAACCCACCAAAGTCATCCTCGCCAAACTCGGCCTCGACGGCCACGACCGCGGCATCAAGGTCATCGCCAAGGCGCTCGAGAAGGCCGGCATGGACGTCGTCTACATGGGCATGCGCGTCACTCCCGAGCAGGTCGTCGACCGCGCCCAGCGGGAGGACGCCGACGTCATCGGCATCTCGCTCCTCTCCGGTGCGCACAAGCCGCTCATGACCCGCCTGATGAAGGTCGTCGACGAGCGCGAGATGCGCGGCGAAACGCTCATCCTCCTCGGCGGAACCGTCCCCGACGGCGACCGCGAAGCGCTCGAGGAGATCGGCATCGACGGCGTCTTCCCCGTCGGCTCCAGCCTGCGCGACATCGAGGCGTTCATCAAGGAGCGCCTGTCCGACGGAGAGTAAGACTCATGGCGCTCGAATGGCCGCCCCTCTACGACCCCTCCTACGTCCCGCCTGAGGACCAGGAGTACTGGGACCCCGCGTTGGAGACGATGCCCCCGCAGGAGCGCGACGCCCTTATCGTGGCCAAACTCCAGCGGCAGGCGGCGTGGGCGTACGAGCGCTCGCCGTTCTACCAGAAGCGCTGGGGTGAGGCCGGGTTCCACCCCGACCAGCTCAGGACGCTGGACGACATCCAGCGGATCCCCGTCATCACGAAGGAAGACCTCCGCCAGGACCTCCTCGCCAACCCGCCGTTCGGCAGCAACATCGCCGACGACTGGCAGAACATCCTGCGCGTCCACGGCTCGTCCGGCACCACCGGCATCCCCACCATCATCGCCATCAGCAAGGGCGACTGGGAGCGTATCGGCGAGGCCCACGCGCGCGTCGAGTGGGGCGCCGGCGTGCGGCCCAGCGACACCGTGTTCATGGCAGCCCCGTTCAGCCTCTACATGGGCGCATGGGGCATGCTCGTCGGCGCGGAGCGCATGGGTGCGAAGTGCTTCCCGTTCGGTGCGGGCGCGCCGGGGCAGACGCGCATGGCCGTGCGCTGGTGCCTCGCCGCGAAGCCGTCCGTCTTCTACGGCACCCCGTCGTTCTGCCTCTACCTCGCCGAGACCGCCCGCGAGGAGGGCGTCGACCCGAAGGAGTTCGGCTTCCGCACGCTCTTCTTCTCCGGCGAGCCCGGAGGCTCCATCCCCGCCACGCGCCGCACGCTTGAGGAGGCCTACGGCAACCCCGTCATCGTCGACAGCGGCTCGACAGGCGAGATGTCGCCGTGGATGAGCAACGGCGGCTGCCGCCACGCCAGCGGCATGCACCTCTGGCAGGACATGGTCTTCACCCAGCTCATCGACCCCACGACGCTCGAAGTAGCCCCCTGGGGCGGCGAGGGCGTGCCCGTCTACACGCACCTGGAGCGCACCTCCCAGCCGCTGATCCGCTTCTGGTCCGGCGACCTCGCAAGTTGGACGGACGACCCCTGCCCCTGCGGGCGCACCTACCCCACCATGCCACGCGGCATCTACGGCCGCGTCGACGACATGGTTGTCGTGCGCGGCGAGAACGTCTACCCAAGCGCCGTCGAGAACGTCGTCCGCGCCATCCCCGGCCTCACCGGCGAGTTCCGCATGGTCGTCTCCCGAGAGCGCACCATGGACGAGCTCACCGTCCTCGCCGAGTACACCCCCGAAGCCGCCACCGAAGCCGGCATCGACGCCGTCAAGCGCCAGCTCCAGTCCGACCTCGGCGCCACCCTCGGCATCCGCTCCAACGTCGACCTCAAAGCCCCCGGCCAACTGGAACGCACCCAGTTCAAAGCCCGCCGCGTCATCGACGAACGCGACCTGCACGGAGAATGAGGGGCATGGCCCAGTGGTTGGCAGGAGGGTTCCATGTCCCCCGCTGGGGCGTGCTTGCCACTCTTCTCCTTTTCGCAACAGCCTGCGCAACTCCCACGCCCACGCCAACGCCCACGCCGATACCCCCTACGGCAACGGCAACATTGACTCCTACTCCGACTCCAGCGCCTACCCCAACGAACACTCCGGTGCCGACGGCGACGCCCACTGCTACCGCTACGCCGTCACCAACGCCCACACCGACGCCGACGATCACTCCCACCCCCACTCCTACCTCGCGGCAGCGGGTTGAAGAGGCTTCGCAGAGCGTCGCCAAGATCGAGGTGGATGGCTTCGCCAGCGGCACGGGCGTGCTCATCGGTGTGGGGGCGGAAGGTGTCGGCTATGTACTAACGAATTATCACGTCATCGAAGGTGGGCAGAGCATTGCTGTGGTCTTGGACGATGTTCGGCGGTTCGGCGCGTATGCCGTGGGCTATAACGGAATTATGGACTTGGCCGTTCTGGAGATATGTTGCTCCCTGCATTGGGAAGTCCTCGAACTGGGTGGTCATGCCTCAGTCGGGACGGAGGTTTTCGCACTCGGCTACCCGCTGGACGGCACGACGCTCACGCTGACCAGAGGGGTCGTTTCCGCGAACCGCTACGATTCCTACTACAACACATTCGTCCTGCAAACAGATGCTGCGCTGAACCCCGGCAACTCCGGCGGGCCGTTGATCTCATACGAGACCGGCGAGGTCGTGGGAATCAATACCTTCGGCTACCACGAGACAGCAAGCGGGCGGCCTCTAGAAAATGTGGGGTTCGCCATCAGCAGCGAGGACATCGCTTTGGTCATCAACGACCTACGGCGCGGGACTCGAATCGAGGCTCCCCGTCCTGCCGTTGAGTGGGAATACGATATTTTTGACAACGGTACTCCGCATCTATTCACTAGAAGTGAACAGCAGGGTATTTGGTTCGTGATTCAGTGTTCGAACAATCGCGATTTCGAGATGTATGCCCTGTGGGAGGATGCATATCTTCCGGGCCCTGACATCCCTGGGTCATATGATGTGGATGGCCGACGATGGGGAATAATATGGAACTACGGCACTCTCAACAATTCGGCCTTCGTCCCTCGCCATCTTGAACAGGAGTTCCTGGCACGCATACGAGGAGGGGACACGCTAAGCGTAGTTGCAGAGTCGTACAGTGGGACGTACCGAATCAGAGGCCTCAGCCAGATGTTGTCCCAGTTGCCTTGCTCGCCGTAGAACAAAGGAGCACCCCCAACCGGCGAGACGCCAATCTGATGGTGGGAGCGAAAGGGAGGCTACGATGGAAGAGATACAGCTCGGCGCTTTTACCGTTCAAGTTGACTTTGAACTACTAACACCAGAGGTTCGTCTGACATTCGAGCCAGCCCGCAGTATCGAACAACGTGGCCACCAGTCAGTCGCCATCGTTCTACCCATCGGGCTGGCTCGTGATCTGTTACGGGAACTGTCCGCTGCGCTTCAAGAACCGGAGTAGGGATGTCGATACGGTTACCATGGGCACCGTATGGCATACGCTGGGGTATCCCGACGAGGAAGGTGCAGCATGGCCAGCAGCCCCCGCCCTCAAAGAACATCCCTGACACATTCTGCATGTCATCAAGGGTTCGTGCGCCCAGCCCCGAAGAAGTAGCCTTCTGAACAGCTCGGGCAGAACGTGCCCTCCCCTAGTGAGACAGGCTGAGCTGTTTGCCCACGTCGTAAGAGTAAGACGGGTTGATGTAGTCTCCGAAGATAATCAAAGACCACGGGTCGAATTTCTTGCGGATAGTGAGCAATTCGTCTGGCGTGCACGGCTTTCCGTCATACTTGGAACGCATCGAGAATTCCTCCACAGCCTTGGGCTTAATCGTACCTGTTATGGCAACTTCATAAACTATCGCGATATGACGGGAAGACTCCAAAGAAGACTGATCGACTACCAGCCCAACTGGCTTCGCAGTAGAAGGGAGACGCCCAATCTTCAACTCCTCGTCGAGTTCTCTAATCAGGGTAGCAATAGCAAGCGAATAGAAGTCGCCATCTGAGTCATCCTGGTCTATGTGGCCTCCTATTACCAGGCTTATTCGCTTGCGCAGGTCTGCTCTGCCCTCATCAATTCGGCGAAAGGCATGATAGAGGCTAGCCTCATTGATGACTAATGCACATGGAATCGGCTGCACCAGGGTATCCGAAACTTCAGCTTCGCTTCGCGGAAGCCATGTCATGCTCTTCTCCGCTGAATGGAGGACGTTGCTTGCAATCTCCCATGGAGTGAATCGGCTGCAATCTGCAACGTATGACCGAGGAAAACACAGGACCGATTGCATCTGGCTGTCCATGGCTGTTCACTTTTTGCCGGTTTGAAAGACGTCCAGAATCAGTTCAGCAGCTCGTGTGGCAGTTGACTTTGGTGTGGTGGCCCGTTCATCCGTTTCTATGGTCTCGAACCGGTGAAATTCGCTTGAATATCTTTCTCTGACTGCATCGTACGCCTGGTTTAACTGTTCCAAGATGCCTGGATTCATCGCGCGCCCTTCCTCTGTAGTCAGCTTATCCCTGGTTTCACGGGACAGAGACGTTTGAGGGTCAGTTTTGAACAAAAGAACCATGTCGATGGCGTCGCGCCAGTTCTCAATGAGCAGGAACTTGTGGATATGGTCTCGCTTTTCCTCTGTAATATTGCCTTGCATCTCTAACAATTCGAACCAGGCCAATGCGTCAAATAGGCCTCTGTCCAGGATAGCTAAGTCATACTTATCTGAACCGTATAGCCCTTCAAGTACATGCATAAGCGCGTAGGACGCAGACCATGTGTTGAAAGCCACCCAGTCGTCCTTGAGGTAATACGGTGTTCGTTTAGAAGCTCCCTCTGCCGGAGCGAGCACTTTGTAGTCGGCACGCCTGAAAAAGTGGGCGATGATGTCAATGCATGTGCTTTTACCGCTCTTCGGAGTGCCTGAGAACTCCACAAAGAACGGTATCTTGCGATCGGTTTGCCGGAGAGTCCGCAGTGTCTCTCTTGCGTTCTCCAAGAGCGTGTTCTCGGACACGACCCCCCCTGTGAGTGCACCTGCTAAGGATGTCGGGCGCCCCACTAGCTTTTCTTATACCACCGCGCGGAGTAGTCATCAAGAGCCCCCTGCCTCAACCGCTGACCTCTTCCCCCACCAAACCTCCCCGATGTGACACGCCCCCATTGCGCGAGCGACGCGCAGCCGTCCACACTGGCGTCGTGGCCCCCACCCTGCGTGGTATGCTGAGGGCGTCAGGAGCACAGCCGCATGACAACACGGGTCGAAGAACCTATCGGGCGCGATGCTCCGCTGGCGGAGCGGCGCGCGAAGCATCGCGCGCGTGCAGACGGCCTGCTGGAACACGCCGACACGCTCTTGCGGAAGGACAGGCTGACCGCCGCCGACAGGTTGCAGGTGTCGGAGAAGATATGGGGCGCCGTGGTGCACACGCTGAAGGCGGTAGCGGCGGCGCAGGGATGGGTGTTCCGCAGGCCGCGCGCGGCCGACTCGATGAAGTCGTACCTGGGCCGCTTGTCGCGGGACGGCGACATCAACGTGCTGTTCAGGGCGGTCTCCGACTATCACACGAACTTCTACCAGGACCACGTGCCGGAGGACGACATGCGGCACGGCGTGGACACCGCACGCACGCTCAACGCCAAGCTCTGGGCAGCGGCGGAGTTGATCCCGCAGGGCGCATCGCCACCGACCTACGTGGGAACGCTGCAGCAGTTGGAGCGGGACGCCCGCCGCCGGTCATCGCCGCGCTCACGCGGCTAGCCATTCCACCTGCCTCACCCCCGATCCTGTCCATCGATGTGAAATTTCCCCATGTGACACCACCCCCTTGCGCAACCGACGCGCCTCCGTCACACTGATGTCACAGACCCCATAACCCATAGGACCCCCGAAGGCGGACGAGCCGCCCGGCAAGCACAAGGCCGGGCGGTTTTTTCGTTAACCGGGTGGAGCCCCCTTCCCCCTCGATGGGGGAAGGTCAGGATGGGGGTGAAAGAGGAAGGCAGCCATGTTCGAACGCTACAAGAAAGACCCCGTCGGCTTCGTCAAGGACATCCTCGGCGCAGCAGGCAGACCCTACGACAAGCAGGAGGAGATCTTGAAAGCCATCGCAAAGCAGCCCCGCGTCTCCGTCGCCGCGTGCAACTCCTCAGGCAAGGACTGGGCCGCCGCCCGCGCCATCGTCTGGTGGCTCCACACCCGCACGAACGCCAAGGTCGTCGTCACCGGCCCCACCCGCCGCCAGATCAGGGACATCCTCTGGCACGAGCTCCGCATCGCCGTAGCAGCCGCCGGCGACGCCCTCCCCGGCAAGATCACCAACGACAAGTACGTCATCGACGAGGACCGCTTCGCCATCGCCTTCTCCTCCAACTCCCACCACAACATCCAGGGCTTCCACTCCCCCAACCTCCTCGTCATCGTCACGGAGGCCCAGGGCGTCAAGCAGGTCTACATGGAAGCCATCAAGCGCCTCAACCCCACGAAGGTCCTCCTCATCGGCAACCCCCTCGCCCACGAGGGCGAACTCTACGAGTCCCACCACGCCAAGTCCTCCCTCTACCACCAGATCACCATCTCCGCCTTCGACTCCCCTAACTTCCGCCGCAAGCGCTTCCGCATCCCCGGCCTCGTCACCCCCGAGGACGTCGAACATCACCGCCGCGACTGGGGCGCAGACTCCCCGCTCTACGTCGCGTCCGTCCTCGGCCAGTTCCCCGACGCCCTCGAGGATTCGCTCACCACCCGCAACCACGTCGACCGCGCCATCGCCCGCCACGAAGAGCAGCCCGTCGTTCCTGCGGAGGCAGGAACCTCGCAGCCTTTGGACGAGCGCGGCCGCTCGCTCCCCTACCGCATGGGCGTCGACGTCGCCCGCTTCGGCGGCAACGAGTCCGTCATCTGCATCCGCCGCGGCTACCGCGTCGAACACCTCATCCCTCTCAGGCGCGGCCTCGACAACATGCAGGTCGCCGACGAGGTGAAGGCGTGGACCGACGCCCTCGGCATCAACGCCGTCTTCGCGGACGGCACGGGAGTCGGGACCGGCGTCGTTGACCGGCTTGGGCAGCTCGGCGTCCCCGTCATCGGCGTCGACGTGGGCGGCAAGGCCCGCCGCCCCTCCCAGTTCGCCGACCTCCGCGCCGAGATCTTCTGGGAGGTCGCCCGCCTCCTCCGCGAGGACGCCGCCTCCATCCCCAACGACTCCGTCCTCGTCGGCCAGCTCCTCGCCCTCCGCTACGACGTCTCCTCCACCGGGCGCATCCGCCTCGAGAGCAAGACCAAGCTCCGCCACCGCGGCGTCGCCTCCCCAGACCGCGCCGACGCCCTCGCCCTCGCCTTCATGGAACCCCCATCCCTGGACATCTGGGTTTGACGCTCCTGTCCGCCCTCCCGTCCGTCGTTCCTGCGAAGGCAGGAACCTCGCCCCCAGGCATTCCGAGCGAAGCGACCATTGTCATTCCGAGCGCAGCCGAGGAATCTCTCGGGAAACGCCCCGCTATGAGCGAACGCTCGCCGAGAGATGTTTCGACTCCGCCGCCGGCTCCGCTCAACATGACAATGAGCGCAGCGGCAAGCTCGTGCAGTACGGCGCCCGGCCACTGTATCCTTGAAGAGCGCCCTTCCCCGTCGGGGTCGGCATCCCACCATGGGAGTGCCTTCCCCCGTCATTCCCGCCCTCCCTTCGTCATTCCCGCGAAGGCGGGAACCAGGAACCGTAGGGGCGGTTCGCGAACCGCCCTGCCCGGCGCGCAACATCACGCAACACGGAAGATGAGCATGACTGACGGCAGGATACTCTCGGGCATGCGCCCGTCCGGCAGGCTGCACCTCGGCAACTACTTCGGGGCGCTCCAGAACTGGGTGCGCCTCCAGAACGAGTACGAGTGCTTCTACATGGTGGCCGACGTCCACGCGCTCACCACGCTCTCCGGCGGGGACGAGGTGCGGTCCATCGGCGCGGACACCCAGGAGATGGTGCTCGACTGGCTCGCCGCCGGCCTCGACCCTGAGCGCTGCGTCATATTCGTGCAGTCGCACGTCCCGGAGCACCTCGTCCTGCACGGGCTGCTGAGCATGAGCACCCCGCTCGGCTGGCTGCTGCGCGTTCCCACGTTCAAGGAGCGCCTGCGCCAGATGGGCGAGGACGAGGAGCACGTCCCGTACGGGCTCGTCGGCTACCCCGTGCTCCAGACCGCCGACATCATCATCTACAAGGCGGACAAGGTGCCGGTCGGCATCGACCAGGCGTCGCACATCGAGATATCGCGGGAGATCGCCCGCCGCTTCAACCGCCTGTACGGCGAGACGTTCCCGGAGCCGCAGGCCTTGCTGACCGAGTCGCCCATGATCGTCGGCACCGACGGCCAGAACAAGATGAGCAAGAGCCTCGACAACCAGATCGAGCTCGCGGCCCCCGACGAAGAGACGACGAAGCGCACGATGGCGATGGTGACCGACCCGCAGCGCGCGCGCCGCTCCGACCCCGGCAGGCCGGAGGTCTGCAACGTCTTCTCGCTCCAGAAGATATTCAACCCGGACAAGACGGACGAGATACACCGCCTCTGCACGACGGCTGGCATCGGCTGCGTGGACGACAAGCGCGACCTCGCGGAGGGCATCAACCGCTACCTGCGCGAGTTCCGCGAGCGCCGCCGCGAGCTGTCGGAGTCGCCGGAGCGCGTGCAGGAGATACTGCACGAGGGCTCGAAGCGCGCACAGGCCGTAGCGAACGCGACCGTGGAGGAAGTCTACGGCCGCATGGGGCTGCGGTAGGCATGCCGGAGCGCCCTGCCCTGCCGGTCGCATCGGACGGAAGCGATGCCTTGCAGGTGGCGGTGCGCGTGGCGCAGGCGGCAGGCGCTGAGATCGAGCGGCGTCTCCCCGACACCATAGGCGCCGGCGCGAAGGAACGGCTCGGCCTCACCACCAAGGGCGGCTGGAACGACCGCGTCACCGAGGTCGACAAGGCGGCCGAGGACGCCGCGCTCGCAGTGCTGACCGCCGCATTCCCGGATCACGAGATCGTCGGCGAGGAGTCCGGCTCGCACGGCGGCGATTCCCCCTACCGCTGGTACATCGACCCCATCGACGGCACGCGCAACTTCGCGAGCGGCCTCCCGCACATCTGCGTCAGCGTCGGCCTCTGGGGACACGGCGAGCCCCTAGTAGGCGTGCTGCTCGACCCCATCCGGCAGGAGACCTTCACGGCAGCCGCGGGACTCGGGGCCGCGCTGAACGGCACGCCGGTGACAGTGTCGGACGAGAGCAGCATGGAAGAATCGCTGCTCGGGTTCGACATCGGCTACAAAGGGCCGGAGGGCAAGCTGCTGCTGGCGGCGGTCGCCGAGCTATGGCCGGGCTTCCAGTCCGTGCGCATGATGGGCTCCGCCGCGCTGGGCATCACCTACGCAGGCTGCGGACGGCTGGAGCTCTACGCGCACCACTACGTCCAACCGTGGGACATCGCCGCCGCGATCGTCGTCGTTCGGGAGGCGGGAGGCGTCGCAACCGAACTCAACGGCGGCCCGCTGACGCCGGAGAGCCGGAGCATCGCCGCGGGCGCCCCCCGCATCCACGAACGTTTCCTGGCGGCGACCGCAGGCTCGTTATGGCGCGCAAGCGCCTCCTGATTATTGAGACATACCCTCGTCCGGTTTGTAGAATGCAGTCCTTATGCGCTCCCTGTACGCGTCACGATGGCACCAGGCCAGGGATTTCTTCTACGGCTTTCCTGCGCCGCCGATCTTCCGCTCCATAGCGGAGATGCTCTTCCGCACCACCAGAAACTTTGCACTGAACGAGGGCTCCCACATGGCTGCGGGAGTCGCCTACTACGCCATCTTCTCGCTGTTCCCGCTGATGCTCGCGACGATCGCGGTGACCGAGTACTTCATCCACTCGGCAGACCTCCAGCAAGACGTGGTCCACTTCATCGACCGGCAGTTGCCCGGCCATGATCACGACTACGTCGAGGACCACCTCGAAGACCTGCAAGCGGCCAGGAGCGCCCTGGGGGCCATCGCGATGGTGGGTCTCGTCTGGGCGGGACGAGCCGTGTTCGGCGCAGTGCGGCGGGTGGTCAACCGCGCCTGGAAGATAGCCGAGCGCCCGCACTTCCTCATTGACCAGCTCGCACAGATAGCCGCGTCCGTGGGCGCGGTGCTACTGTTCATCTCGGCGGCTGTTGCCGGGTCGGTGGGGCGGACGGTTGCATCGGAAACCGACCTGCTGCCGGTGACGATCCCGTGGGGGTTCTTCTTCAGCGTGCTGCCGTTCCTCGTGAGCCTGGGGCTGTTCGTGCTGGTGTACCGGATGCTCCCCGACACGGACGTGCGCTGGCGGGACGCCATAATCCCCGGCGTTATCGCCGCGCTCGCCCTGGAACTCACGAAACTCCTGTTCTCCTACTACCTCGGGAACCTCTCCCGGCTGGACCTGGTCTACGGCAGTATCACCACGGTCGTCGTCACCATGCTGTTCCTCTACGTGGTCTCGGTGATCCTGGTGTGGTGCGCAGAGTTCTCGAGCGAGATCAGGCGCACCGACGAGGCCCAGATGCTCAACCTGCGCCGGGGGCTCCGGCCGGTGCCCGGTGGGCTGGTGTCACTCGTTCACCGGCCGAGCAGGCGCCACGCAGGGATAGACGATGACGGGCAGATCTTCGCCTAGCCAGCAGGGAGCCCCTACGCGCTCTCGTCGAGCAGGTTGATGACGACTCCGCTCGGGAGTTTCGGGTAGAAGTACGTGCTCTTCCGCGGAAGCCGTATGCCCGCGCCGACCACGGCCCGGAAGACGTCCGCCGGCAGGCCCTTCACGAAGAACGCCATCTGCCCCTCGCCACGCTCCACCATCGCCATCGCCTCCGCGCCGTCGTGGACGTACTCCACGTGGTCGGGGAAGGCGTCGCCGAAGACCGGGCGGAACAGCATCTCCTGGAGCACGAACGCCTCGACCGAGCGCACCTGCGTCTCCGGCGGGGCCTCGGGGTCCGGCTCGGGGATGATGTCGTTCGCGGGCGTGAGCAGCCGTGGGGGGCCTCCCTGCTGAACGACGCCCAGCACGGTCTGCCCCTGCCCCAACGTGGCAACGACGGCATCCAGTTGCCCCGGTTCGCCGGGAGGCGTCCCGGACGGGCGCGACACGAAGTAGAACGAGAGCAGTTGGTCGAGCTTGGCCATCTGCGCGGGCGACGCGCTGTGGACGACTCGGTAGTACGGCTGGATGAGGAGTCCCGGGTCATCGAAAGCAACGAGGCCGGTGAGTACGAACTCCGCGCCGTCCTGGACCTCGTCGCGGTAGACGAGCGCCGTCTCATAGCGGTGGTGTCCGTCGGCGACGTACAGCTTCTCATCCGCGAGCGTACCGGAGACCGCGTCCACGGCCGACGGGTCCTGCAATACCCAGAGTGCGTACCGCTCATCGCCCGCCGCGAACTCGGCGGTGGGTGGCGCGGCAGCCGCCTCGGCGAGTGTCCGGGCGATAGTGTCGGTCTCGTCCCGGTAGAGCATGAGGATGGGGCTGAAGTTGGCGTGGGCCGCGCGCATGAGGGCGAGCCTGTCTTCTTTGGGACCGGCTGCCGTGTTCTCGTGCGGGAGCACGTCCGAGCCCAGCTCCTCCAGTTGGAGCGCGCCGAACAGGCAGTGCCGCTCGCGCTCGGCGGCGCCAACGGAGAAGCGCTGGCGCAGCAGGTAGTAGGCCGGGGCTTCTTCCCGCTCGAGCACCCCATCGCTCAGCATGGCACGAAGGGCGGCGGCGGCGTTGTCGTAGCGGTCGGACGGCGGCGGCCCGTCCAACTCCGCGAGCTCCATCCGCACCATGTTGTGCGGGCTGCGGTCGAGCAGGTCACGCTCAGCAGCCGGAGATATGACGTCGTAGGGCGGGCAGATGAGGTTGTCGAGGGGGCCTGCGGCCTCGGAGTAGCGGACGGCTCTGAACGGTCGGAAATCTACCAAGGCACTCTCCCTGCCGCGGTTGTGCGGTTCCCTCAAAGTATAGCGGGCAGAGACTTGCCGGAAGGGATACAATCCCGGCGACCGCAGTCGGACATCAACGCACCGGAGGCGCTTATGGCCACGCAGAAGGCAGACGTTTACTACGACTTCCGTTGACCGTTCGTTTTCAATGCAGCCGTGTGGCTGGATAAAGTGACACAGGCGATGAACGGCGAGGCGCCGCTCGAGGTCACGTGGAAGCCGCTCTCACTCGCGCAGATCAACCAGAAGACGGGCGACCCTGACTACAGGGCCTGGAACGAGCCGGACGAGAGTCTCGACCAGAGCCTGTGGGGGCTGCGCGCCGGACAGGCCGCACGGCGCCAGGGCGAGGACGCGCTCAGGGCGTTCCTTCCACTGCTGCTCAACGCCCGCCACCAGGACCGCGTGGAGCTGAACGACATCGCCGTGCTCCAGCGGCTCGCCGGTGAGGCAGGTCTCGACGTAGACAAGTTCACCACCGACCTGAACGACCGCTCGACGCTGGACGAGATCGCCGAGAGCCACACTCACGCCGTCGAGGAACTGGGCGTCTTCGGGACGCCGACGTTCGTGTTCGAGGGCGGGGGCTCCGCGTTCCTGAAACTGATCAGGCCGCAGGAGAACGAGCAGGCGCTCAGCGCGTTCAATTCGCTCCTTGGGCTGATGCGGGACGAGGTGTTCGTCGGCGAAGTGAAGCGCCCGCAGCCGCCGTGGCCCAAGGGTGTTTTTGACTAACCTGCCGAACGAGCACCCCCATCCTAACCTTCCCCCATCAAGGGGGAAGGGATCGGACAGGGCGCCCGAACACCCAGGCGAGGTTGCGCGCTAAAGCGCGGGCCTCCGCAGGAACGACGGAAGGTACAGGAATGACGGGGCCGGAGACTGCGCCCGCACAGGGTCAGTGGGCCGCGCTGGAGCGGACGCTTGGCGTGCGGTTCAAGGAGCGCGGCCTGTTGCGTGAGGCGCTCGTGCATCGCTCGTTCCTGAACGAGCAGGATGACCCGTCGCTGGGGAGCTACGACAGGCTGGAGTACCTCGGCGACGCGTTTCTCGACTGGGTTGTTGCCGCCGAGTTGTACCGGCTCTACCCGCACTACGACGAGGGCGATCTGACGCGCGCCCGCGCATCGCTCGTACGCGGCGAAACGCTGGCGGACGTCGCGCGCAGCCTCGGCCTCGGAGCGTATCTCCTGCTCGGCCAGGGGGAGGAAGCGGGCGGGGGACGCGACCGCGACCGCAATCTCGCGGCGGCGCTGGAGGCGGTGATCGGCGCGGTGCTGCTGGACCAGGGCGAGGAGGCAGGCCGTTCGCTCGTCCTGCAATGGCTCCAGCCCCGCATACAGGCGATGGGAGACTCCGGGGCCGAACGGGACGCCAAGAGCGCGCTGCAGGAATTCCTCCAGGGGCAAGGGCTACCCCTGCCCGTCTACGAAACAGTCTCGGATACCGGCGAACCGCACGACAGGACGTTCGCCGTGCGCGTGCTGGTGGACGGGCGCGCCATGGGTCAAGGCGTGGGCAGTCGGAGGTCCGACGCGGAACAGGCCGCGGCGCGGGAGGCGTTGGCGGCGCTGCATGGTTCGACAGGCTCACCATGAGCGGGGCAGCCCTCTCCCCAAGGGAGAGGGGATCAGACAGCCCTCCGCGTGCGCCCTGGGCTGCAAGGGGGGCCTCACCCGACGCGCAAGCGCGTCTACCTCCCTGAGGGAGAGGTGGGCTGTGGGACCCCTGCCTCCGCGCGCGCTAAAGCGCGGGAACGCTCAGCATGACGCCCCGCTCCACCATCCCCCACCACATGCGCTGCTGCGCACGTGCGACCTTACGGTCGCCAGGGATTCCCGCCGGTGCGGGAATGACTGGGCCTGCCGCACCGGCGTTATGCAAAGTCTCACCCAGCGGGAGGGAGCAGACACTACCCCTCGACAACCCCCGCCTCGCAGTGCCCTCACCCTACCGTATGCTCAAGAGGTTGTTACCGGCGAGAGGCTGGTTAGCCCAGCCGATATCGCCGCTAGTCCTCCACAACGGCGAGCGCGCGGTCACGGACCGGCGCTATAGGACTTGTCTGTCCTCCAATCCAATGGGGAACGCCTCCAAGTCAGGCTGCTCAAGGACAGCCTCTATGCAAGGCCCGCTCCCGCCAACGCAGGTGTCATAACTGTCTATGTTCGATGCCACGCACCATTCCAGGTCTTCCGGCCACCAGAAGTCAGGCGGCTGACCCCACCACCTTCCATCCACATATCCATAGAACGATAGGATGGCGTTCAGCGGGCCGGTGAACAACACGTACTTCTCCCCTTGCCGGTCAGGCAGGCGCACGGTGCCCTTGTTCCATCGTCTCCCCTCCAGCAGTCCTCCGTAGCCCCGCCAGAGGCAGAAGTAACAGCGTTCCGTCGTTGCGGTGAATTCCTTGAGAACGCCGACGAGAGACCGGCATTCGTTCTCGCCCATGCGCCGGTCCGGCGTCTGCAACCACCGGGGGCTGTTCCTCGAAAAGCGGCCAAAAACCCGTTCAAAGCTCGTTTGCGGGTCAACGACCATTCCATCCTCCGCCGCCATATCAGACCACTTCCACGGCCGCCAGCTTCCTCCGGGAACCCTGCGTTCCGCCGGATGAAGGATACGCGCATAGGCGTCGAACCCCTCCGGTATCACCGACCCAACGAAGCGCTGTTCCAACGACCGCCACCCCGGGAGCCGCCCCTTGAGCCAGTTGGCCGACTTGGTCGTGGGCATCATCTCGAACCCCACGTTCAACATTTCGACACCTTCGCTCTGTTGGAGGTAAAGGCAACGTATGTACGGCTATTCGGGCCTACCATCAGGCGGGCGCTAATGCCTCTGTAATACCCGTTCACAAGGAGCCCCATCTTAGTGTGAACACACCTAGTCGTCCATGTGGATGCTGGTCCACTCAATCCTCATTCGGGGTTCTTTCGCATGGCTGGATGAGCGAGAGTCTACCCGTGTACGTTCCCGAGAGGATGCTGGCGATAGAGCGCGGGCTATGCTCGGCATGACAGCCCCACTCCACACTACACCTCGCTGCGAGGTTCCTGCCTCCGCAGGAATGGCTCGGGGCTTTGTCAGGCCGTGTAAGGGAATGAAAATGGGGAGGCGACAGGTCACGCTCACCCTTACTTGCCAACCGAGTAACGCAGTAGACGGCAGATGCGCCCCACCCTTCCACCTCCTCCCCGCGTGACCTGCCCGGTCACCCTGGATTCCCGCCGGTGCGGGAATGACGAAGGGAGGGGGCGTGGTTCGGCGGGGGCGGCATTGGCGGGGCGCAGGGCACCCACAAGGGATGCCCCTACACCAGGCGGGGGGTCCGCCCCCCCCCCGCAGGAGGAAGCCCCCTTTTTTCAGGACAGAACAGATCCCTTCCCCCCCTCCCCCGGGCGGGGTTCCTGCCTCCGCAGGAACGACGAACGCCTATTTTCACAGGAACGACAAGTTCCCTCACCCCAGTCCCGCGTGCGCTGCTGCGCATGCGCGCCGCTACACCGCACGTCTGGATTCCCGCCGGTGCGGGAATGACGGAGGAGAGCAAGGAATGGCGAGCCGGGGAGGCTGCGCCCGAAATGACAAGTCCGCCCGCAGCCCGCGTCTTGTGAGTAGATTCACGCCATTGATACCATGCAGGCTGTAAGTGGGAGGCTGCCGCAGAGCAACTACCCGGACAAAGGAACGTTTCACCCACGTGGTTTTCAACTTCCTCCGCCGTAAGGACAAGACGACACACGCTCTGGCCAAGACGCGGAAGGGCTGGGGAGGAGGGCTGGCCGCGCTGTTCCAGGGCGCGACGCTCTCGGACGACCGCCTGTGGGAGGACCTGGAGGACGCGCTCATCTCCGCGGACGTGGGCGTCGACACCTCGCTGGCCGTCGTGAACACCGTTCGCCAACGCGTCAGGGAAGAGGGCATAGACGACCCGGACGACGTCATCGAGCTGTTCAAGGAGGAACTCGCCTTCCTCCTCGACCCTGAGGACAAGAGTTTCTGGGACTGGTACGACCAGGAGAACCTTGCGGCCAAGCCGTTCGTACTCATGATCGTTGGAGTGAACGGCGCGGGGAAGACCACGAGCATCGCCAAGATGGCGGCCCACTACCAGCGCATGGGAAAATCCGTCCTCATCGGCGCAGGCGATACGTTCCGGGCTGCGGCGATAGACCAGTTGAAGGTATGGGGAGACCGGCTCCAAGCGGACATCGTCGCGCACCAGCCGGGCTCCGACCCCGGCGCGGTAGCCTTCGACGCGTACGAGGCTGCGACGGCACGCGGAGCCGACGTCCTGCTGTTCGACACTGCGGGCAGACTGCACACGAAAGCGCCGCTCATGGATGAGTTGCGGAAAGTGCGCCGCGTGTTCGAGAGCCGCGCGCCCGGAGCGCCGCAGCAGACGCTCCTCGTGCTGGACGCGACGACGGGACACAACGGCGTGGAGCAGGCCCGCCTCTTCCAGGAGGCCGTCGGCGTGGACGGCGTCTTCCTCGCGAAACTGGACGGCACGGCCAAGGGCGGGGTGACGGTCGCCATCGCGCAGCAACTTCGCCTGCCCGTGGTGTTCATCGGCACCGGCGAGGGCACGGACGACCTGACGCTGTTCGACACGGACGATTTCGTCGACGCGCTCTTCGGGGATAACCCTCACCGCGCGCTGAAGCGCGTGCCTCTCCCCTCAAGGGAGAGAGGGCCAGACGGGGCTGCGAGGTCCCTGCCCCCGCAGGAACGAGGGGGCGAGGGGGCGTGATGGGACTGTTCGACGCAGCCCTGTGGTTCCTGACGCTGGAGGCGTTCTCCTTCGCCGCGTTCCCCATCGCCTTCAGGGCGTTCTCGCGCATGCCGGACCGGGGCTATGCGTTCTCCAAGCCGCTGGGGCTGCTGAGCGTCGGCTTCCTTGCAGGGCTCATCGGCATGACCCGCACCATCCCCGTCTCCAACCTGTCGGTGCTGGCAGCAGTGGCGATCGTCTTTGCCATAGGGGTACTCGCGGTCCGCCGCTGGCGCCGCGAGATCTGGGGGTTCCTGTGGAACAACCGGACCATAGTGCTCATGACCGAGGGGGTGTTCCTCCTCGTGTTCGCCGCCATGACGCTGTACCGGGCGATGGTCCCGGACATCGCCACCACGGAACAGCCGATGGACCTGATGTTCCTGAGCTCCACGGTCGCCAGCCCCTACTACCCGCCCATGGACGCATGGTTCGCAGGCGAAGCGGTCTCCTACTACTACCTGGGCTACCTGCTCATCGGCTCCGTAGCGTTGCTTACGAACACGATAACGCCCATCGCCTACACGCTGGGCGTCGCCACCTACGCCGCCATCGCGGCGGTCGCGGCATTCGGTCTGACGTTCAACCTCGTTCGCCTGTCGAGGGGGTCGCTCGTGGCGGGAGCATCCGCGGGGACAGCGTCCGTCTTCCTGCTGCTGATAGCGAGCAACGTCCTGGGCGTGCTGGAACTCGCGTGGGCCTCCAATGCGGGGACCGCGTCATTCTGGGCGTGGATAACGCCCAACGCAGATTGGTACCAGAACGCTCAGGCGTCAGCTTCGTGGCGCCCGGAAGAGTTCTGGTGGTGGTGGCGCGTATCGCGCGCGGTGCCGAACGCGATAACGGAGTTCCCCGCGTTCAGCTTCCTGCTGGGAGACATGCACCCGCACGTCATGTCCATCGGGTTCGTTCTCCTGGTCATAGGCGTCGCCCTCCAGCTGTACCTGCGGCCGGGGATCATTCAGCGCGACATGTTCTGGCGGCACTTCCCACTCATCCTCGTTACGTGTGTGAGCGTCGGGAGCCTGGGGGCGATCAACCTCTGGGACCTGCCGCTGGGTCTGACGCTGGTTGGGGGCGCAGTGCTGCTGAACACAGCGCGGAACGAACGGCGCATCCAGTTCGGGCGTTCGCTGGCGTTCACCGACCGGTTCCTCATCATCGGCACTGCGGCAGGCCCGCGCGCGGAAGAGGACGTGAACACCGCGTGGCTGTACGCCAAGCAGGGGAACAAGTGGCGCCTCGTCCATGGGATACAAGCGCGGGGGCTGGGCATCGATTCGGACTTCGGCGCATCGGTGGCGGCCCACGAGGATATGGTCGCGGTCGGCGCCCCGAGGGCGAACCTGGGCGGCCTCGTCGAGCTCTACGCCCTCGTCGACGAGCGCTGGACACACGCCGCGACGCTCAGACCCGAGGACGCGGAAGGAGTGTTGGGGTTCGGTCAGTCCGTGGCGATATACGGCGACACGGTCGTGGTCGCCTCACTGGAAGCGGTCTACGTGTACACCGGTGAAGACCGGGACTGGACGCTTGCAACAAGGCTTTACCCTTCCGCGGAAGACGGCCTGCCTACCCAGGTGGCGCTGGAGAACGACCTGCTGGCCGTGGGGATCCTGAGCTTCGACGGCTGGCTGGTGGACGTCTACAAACGAGCGAACGGCGAGTGGGCGCACTCGGCGGCGATACATCCCTCATTCACCGACACGAACCGGTTCGGAAGGAGCATCTCGCTCGATGCCGGACGCCTGGCCGTAGGCGGCGATGCGGTCGTCACGATATTCACGGAGGCGCAGCGCGGCTGGGTGCCGCTGGCGACACTCGGATGCCCCGTGCCAGCCGCAAAGGAGTCTTTCGGCTCCGCAGTTGCGTTGCAGGACTACTACCTCGTCGTTGGAGCGCCGGGCGGCAAGGGCCCCGCTCCGAACGCAGGCTGCGCATTCGTCTTCGAAGAGACGTCACGCGGCTGGCGTTTCCAGGCAGAGCTGACGGCAGAAGATACGAGCGTCAACACGGCGCTCGGGAGTGCGGTCGCGATACGAGACGACACGATCGTGCTGGGCGCGCCGGGCGGAGGCCAGGGCGCCGTCTACTCCTTCCACCGGGTGCTCCAGACATGGACCATGGAGAAGAAGATAACAGGGCGGCGGCGTCTCATACGCGCCCTGCTTACAACGGGGCTGTTTGTAGCGGGTTCTCTGCTTGCAGCGTTCCCTTTCCTATTCAACTTCGAGAGTTCGGCAAAGGGCATCAGCCCAGTGCAGGAAGTGATGACGCGGCCTGCGCATCTCGTGTTGGTATGGGGCGTCCTGGGCGTCCTGACCGTTCCCTTCTTTATCATGGTGATGCGGCATGTCTTCCGGCACGGGAACTGGAGCCTGCTGCGCTTCAGCATCCCCATGCTCATAGCGTTCTCGCCAGTGCTGCTCTGGATGCAGCCGCTGTACGGCATCCCCATCGTTGCCATCGCAGCGGTGCTCTTCGGGTTCCACCAGTTGGGTGTGAAGCAGCCACGCGCGGACGAGGCGCTCTTCGCCTTCAACCCGCGCGTCACCCTCATCGCCGGCAGCATCGCGATAATCGCGGGCATCCTGTGGGACGGCATCGTGAACGGCGAGCGAGGCATCGAGGGCGAACTGCTCGCGGTGGACCGGCTCATACCGGTCATCCCGCTGTCCATCATCGTGGGCCTTTCCCTGTTCGGCGCGTGGGTGCTGGCGCACCGGGACAGCGAGACGATGCGCCTCTCCGTAGACCGCGAGCGCGCGGCGCAGTGGAACCCGGTAGTCCCCGGCCTCTTCCTGTTCGGTGTCGCAGCAATGCTCGTCCTGGGAGCGGAGCTGTTCCACGTGGTGGACATCTTCGGGGGAGACCTCCGGCGGATGAACACCATCTTCAAGCTGTACTACCAGGCGTGGCTGATCCTCGCAGTGCTCGGGGGGTTCTCGATCTGGTTCGTAACGGTCCGATGGAACATGAAGCAGACCATCGGCCGGGTGAGCGGATACGCGGCGCTGGGGCTGCTCGTAATCATCTTCGTGGCAGTCTCCTACTACCCGGCGGCGGCAGTGGCCACACGCATCACGGAGCAGGACAGGTTCACCCTCAACGGGACCGCGTACGTGGAGATGTATTCGCCAGCCGACTACAACACGATAGAGTGGGTACGCGGGAACACCCCGGGCGACGCCGTCGTGCTGGAGGGCTCCCTCGTGCCATGCCCGGAGAACGCGGGCGGCTGCAACGACTGGAAGCCCGAACTCACACGGATCGCGTCGGCCACCGGACGGCCCACCATCCTCGGTTGGGAGTGGCACGAACGCCAGTGGCGCAGCAACGAAAGCGCCGATTTCGAGCAGCGCCAGGCAGACGTTCGCACGATCTACGAGACGGAACAGGCGGAGACCGCCGCTCTGCTCCTCGACAAGTACGGGGTAGACTACGTAGTAGTAGGACCCAGAGAACGCGACATCTACGGTGAGTCCGGCATCCCGAAGTTCTCGGCGCTGGGTTCCAGTGTGTTTGCAGACGGAGGCATCACCGTGTACCGCATCGACGCGGAGGGAGCGGCGTAAGTGCAAGCCGTGCGAGGCGCCCGATCCAGCATCGGGGCCATCAGACGAGTGCCGTCACAGGCCCGCAGACACATCTCCAGTATCCGTCCACCTCGGACCTGGGAAGGATGGGCGATACTCGCGCTGCTGGTCGTCGCGCTCGTAACGCGGCTCTGGGACCTGGGAGGACGCGCGCTCCACTACGACGAGATCCTCCACGCCTGGTACTCGTGGCTCTACGCCGAAGGCGGCGGCTACGCCCACAACCCGCTGACCCACGGTCCCCTGCTCTACCACGTCGGCGCGGCAACCTACAGGCTCATCGGCTCAAGCGAGTTCGCCGCCCGGCTGGTGCCTGCGCTATTCGGCGCAGTGTTAGTCGTGATGCCGTGGCTCTTCCGCAAAGAGCTGGGGCGCTATGGAGCGCTCGCGGCTTCCCTCTTCCTGCTGGCCTCTCCCACCGTTCTCTATTTCGCCCGCTTCATGCGGAACGACATCTACATGGCCGTCTGGGCGGTTGCGCTGCTTGCATTGGCGCTCCGTTACATGGAGCGACCGCGAACGTGGATGCTCTTCGCGTGGGCGGTGCTCTGGGCGCTGACGTTCGCGTCTAAGGAGAGCGCGTTCTTCCTGGTGGGGATGTTCGGGCTTCTTCTGCTGGCCCGCGCGGCGCCCGCACTGGTGCGGTGGGTACGGAACCTGCGCCCTCTCTCCCAGGCAGGCCCGGCGGCAGACCTGCTCATCGTGATGGGAACGCTGACCCTGCCGATGTGGGCTCCCGTCTTCGGGCTGGTGCAAGACACGTTCGGTTTCATCCTGGTGAACCCGGACGGCAACCACCCGCTGGTGCAGAGCGGCGATCTGTTCCGCGCCGACGAACCGACCGGCGCACCCGTGGGCGGCGCGAAGTACATAGCCGGGTTCATCGTTCTGGCGCTGACAGCCATATCCGTCACGCTGGGGTTGAAGTGGGACAGGAGGCGGTGGCCGCTGCTGCTCGGAGCGTTCGCGGCGGTGTGGCTGCTGCTGTTCACCAGCCTCTTCTCGAACTGGGAGGGCTTCTTCACCGGCCTCTGGGGTTCGCTGGGGTACTGGATAGCGCAGCAAGGCGTCGAGCGCGCGAACCAGCCGTGGTACTACTACACGATCGGCCTCTCGGTATACGAGTTCGCCATAGCCATCCCCACGCTCATCGGCAGCGTCTACCTGCTGGCGCGACGCCGCAACACGTTCGACGTGGCGATAGTGGGATGGGCGTGGCTCTCCTTCGCCGTCTACTCGTACGCAGGCGAACGGATGCCTTGGTTGCTGATGGGGATCGCCGTACCCTGCGCATTCGTCGCGGGCCGGGTAGCCGGGATGCTGGCCGAGCACGCCGCGACGCTTTGGAAGGGCCGTCCCGACCCTCACCCTAGCCCTCTCCCAGAGGGAGAGGGGATAGTACAGGCAGAGGGGAGCGAGGCGCGGGGGAGCCAAGCGGAAGCTAGCCGGGCGCAGGGGAGCCGCGCGGAAGCTAGCCAGGCGCGGGGGAGCCAGGCGGAAGCAAGCCAGGCCCGGGGAAGCCGCGCGGAGCGCAGACGCGCAGCGCGGGGCGAGCGAGCGCGCAGGTTGGGCGGATCGATCGTGCGGCTGCTGATGGCCCCGGTGCGAGCCATAGCACGGCTGGCGACGGCGGCGTTGCGCGCGCTGGGCCGTCTCCTGGCGAGGGCGGCGCGGGCCGCGATGAGACCCGTGCGCAGAGTCTCACCGCACCTGGCGATCCTGACGCTCGGCATCCTCGTGGTAGCGTTCGGGATGACGGCGTTCATCTCGGTTCGCGCGAGCTACTCCTATGAAGGGTTCGAACGCCCGCGTGAACTGCTGGTCTACTCGCAGACCGGCCAGGAGACGCCCTACGCCGTCGAGTGTATCGAGGGCTTCGCAGCGAGCGCGGGGCTCGGACAGGGCGACATACGGATACTCGCCGACGAGCACGACAACTTCGCGTGGCAGTGGCGCTGGTACCTGCGCGACTACCCCTGGGTCACCTACCGGGCGTTGAACACCGACCCGGTGACCGAGCCGCCCGACGACCACCTGGTGATGATGAGCATCTGGTCCGAAGACGCCAACAAAGAGCAACTGGCGAACTACACGCGCCTGGGTGAACTGCACACGCTCTGGTGGTACCCCAACTACGCCTACGACAACCTCACACCCGCCGACGTGTTCGAAGGAGCGACCTCCAGCGAAGGCTGGCAACTGGTCGTCGACTACCAGCTGCAGCGCAAGGTCGGGTCCGACATGCAGTACGCACGGGGCGCCGTCTACGTGCGAAACGACCTGATGCAGCACACCGTGGGGTGCGAAGCGTTCCTGAACGTCCAGAGCCGCGACGACATGGCGACAGGATGAGCCCTCCCGGCGCAGAACGCACACGCAGGCGGGGCATGTCGCGCAGGACGCGGATCCTGCTGGGCATGGCCCCCACCGCAGGGTTCCTCGCGGTGCTCTTCTTCCTGTTCGTCCGCAGCGACTACCAGACGTGGGTGGACGCGCTCTCGGAAGCGAACTACGCGTGGCTCGCGCCCGCTCTCGCGGCATACTTCGCATCGTTCTACCTCCGGGCGCTCCGGTGGCGGTACCTGCTCAGCCCGTTCGTCGATACGACAACCACGCGCCTGTACCCGGTGGTCATCGTCGGGTACATGGCGAACAACCTCCTGCCGTTGCGTGCGGGTGAGTTCGTCCGCAGTTATTACCTCTCGCGTCGTGAGCCGGTCAGCGGCGCAACGGCGCTGGCGACGATCATCATCGAGCGCGTATTCGACGGCCTGCTCATGCTGCTGTTGCTGTCCGCCGGTGTCCTCTTCCTTCCGTTCTCCGGGCTGCCGGAGGGCGTGCGGGACGCCGTTGACATCCCCGTGTGGGCGGCTGCCGCGGTGATGGTCGTGCCCTTCGTCGGCGGGTTCACGGTCATCATCCTGGCGGCGCTGCATCCGCAGAAGTTCCTCGCCATGAGCAACTGGTCCGCGCGTCGGCTGCCCGGACCGGTGCGTTTCCGTGCGCTCATCAGCGCATTCGCGAAGCGCTTCATCGATGGATTCGAGGGGCTGCACAGGCCTGGGCGTCTCGCTCGAGTGGCTGTATTGACCGTACCCGTGTGGATAGCGGAAGGCGTTACGTACTACTGCATCGCACTGGGGTTCGACCTGGACGCGCATCTCGGCAGCCAGTGGCTGCTTGTGGGGTCCATACTGCTCATCATCTCCCTTGCGAACCTGGCCATATCGGTGCCGCTGTCGCAGGGAGGCGTCGGCCCGTTCGAGATCTTCGCGGCGCTGGCTCTCGTCGTGCTGGGCGTGGGGTCGGTCCACGCATCGGCTTACGCTATCGTGCTGCACGCAGCCCTGCTGCTGCCCGTCATCGTCGTTGGACTGCTCTACCTGGCGGTACGCAGCATCCCCCTGGGCGACCTGCTGCAGGGCCGCACCGAATCGACAGCGAAAGGACAATCGTGAAAGCAGGCATCATCGGCGGAGGCGCGGCGGGACTCGCGGCAGCCTACGAACTCGGACTTCGAGGACACCACGTAGAGGTATTCGAGGGCGCGCCGTTCCTCGGCGGGCAGGCGTCCACGTTCCCCGTGAACGGCGTTCCGCTGGAGCGCGGCTACCACCACCTCTTCCGCAGCGACACGGCCATGATCGACCTCATGGGCGAACTCGGGCTGTCGCACCGGCTGAAGTGGATCGACTCCAACGTGGGCTACTACGCACGGGGACGGCTCTGGAAGTTCACCTCGCCGCTCGACCTCCTGCGCTTCCGCCCCATGCCGTTCGTCGACCGCATCCGGCTCGGCCTGGTCACGCTCGGCCTTCAGCGCCGCAAGGAGTGGGCGTCGCTCGAACAGACAACCGCGACAGAGTGGATGCGCAAGAACGCGGGCAACCGGGCGTACGACGCCATCTTCGAACCGATGCTGCGCGGGAAGTTCGGGCGTTACCACGACCAGATCACGATGGCGTGGCTGTGGAACAAGTTCGCGCTCCGCACGGCGTCACGCGGCAAGGGGCTGGCCGGCAAGTTCAAGGAGCAGCTCGCCTACCCCACCGGCTCATTCGGCGAGATCTTCGACGTGCTCGGCGAACGCGTGCGGGAGCAGGGCGGCGAGGTGCACATCTCGTCCGGCGTACGCCGCGTCATCGTCGAGGACGGACGCGCACGAGGGCTGGAGGTGAGCGTCGACGGCGGAGAGCCGGAGCGTCGCGAGTACGACCAGGTGCTGTCGACGACGCCGTCGTACATCTTCCCACGGCTGGTGGACCTGCCCGAAGACTACCTCGGCAAGCTGACCGACAAGGTCTACCTCGCCGCGGTGCTGGTCATCCTTGTGATGAACCGCTCGCTCAGCCCGCACTACTGGACGTACGTGGGCGACCGCACGCTGCCCTTCCTCGGCATCATCGAGCACACGAACTTCATCCCGCCGGAGCACTACGGCGGCGCGCACATCGTCTACCTCACCAACTACCTGGAGCGCGACGACCCGCTCTACAAGATGACGCCGGAGGAGCTGTACCGGGAGTACGTGCCGCACCTGCAGCAGATCAACCCGGCGTTCGACGAGTCGTGGGTGACGGAGTACCACCACCACAAGGTGGACGCCGCGCAGCCCATCGTGACGCAGGGCTACACCGACCGCATCCCGGACCACCGCACGCCGATATCCGGCCTCTACCTCGCGAACACCACGCAGATCTATCCCGAGGACCGGGGCACGAACTACTCCGTGCGGATGGGTCGGCAGGTCGCCGCACTCATGGACGAGGACTCGCGGGGGTAGGGAGGGGACCTGTCGAACAGCGCGCTATCGTCAGACAACGGCAAAGATGATTCCTGCCGCCACTAACGCGAAGTAGGCAAAGCCGAACCCGACAGTTAGTTGCCCTTCAGTTGCAGTAAAGGGAACGTACTTCCGCCTATCTCGCCCCTCTCCCAATGCTGTCCACTCCGCCTTGAACATGGCTGCGGGCAAATGACGCTCCAGTTGCTCTATCACTGCGAACTTCCCCGCATTCAGTTGCCTAAAGGAAGAGACCATGCGGCGCCACGTGTACGCGACGAGTATGCCCGCTACGCACAAACCGATGACGGCTACGAGAGGCCCCGTCCAGCCGGCGGAACTGAATGCCGACTGGAAATTGAAGCCTATGGCAGACACGAGAAGCGTGTGGACAGAAAGGAAGAAGGCGTTGACTGTCTGCCTTCTGGCAACCAGTCGCTCGGATGTCTCCACCAGCATGCGATACTGCTCAAACAACAAACGCTGAGCATCCCCGTCGAAATTGGTCCCTGAGTGATAAAGCGTGTCTTCCAGGTTCGATTCAGTGATCGTCTCACCTCACCACATCCGCCCACTCAATGACATCCATCAAGTCGAGGCGATGCATCTCAAGCCCATGATTCCGGAGAGCCTCGGGAATAACTACCGGCCAGGGAACGAGGCTAAAGGCAAACACTGGCTTGCCTAGGGTAATCGCTGCTTCTATCTCCCAGCCAATCGGTCCGCTGCAATAGGTCTCTTCGCCAACCAGACATACGACGACATCGCAGGCGGCAATCTTCTCCCTCGCACTTACCCGCCAGTTCTCGCTGAACCCGTTCCGAACTGCACAGTCGTCGAATGTCAGCCCCGTGCGCTCCTCGGAGATGAGCTGCCGAAAGCGGGCCGCGTACTCTTCGTCTTCAGTCGCATACGAGAGGAACACTCTCGTCGCAGCCGCCAGTCCATTCACCGGTGTCCTCCTGTGGCCCGTAGTATAGCCCCTCCTCCGCACACTCCATATCAATGTGGCCCAGACACCCCTCACCCTTCTCCGCTCTGCACAGGCTTCACCGGGGGCGTGGCGAAGTACATCGCCGCGGTCATCACCATGAAGATGACGGTGAAGACGAGGAACGGCACCGTGTAGGAGCCTGTCCAGTCGAACAGGAACCCCGTCAGGACCGGGCCGGTGGGGCTGGCGATGCGGAATGGCGCACCGAAGCCCCGGATCGCTCCCAGGTGCTGACGCCCAAAGTAGTCCGCCCACAGCTGGTTCTCGATGATGTTGCCCGCGCCGATGGCGACTCCAAACAGCAAGGCGAACAGCACCGCCAGCGCGTAGTTGTCCGCCACCAGGAGCACCACCATCGAGAGCACCAGGAGCCCGCTCATGATCATCGCCCCGATACGGATCTGCAGGTGCTCGAACACGAATCCCCAGGGCAGGCCCGTGAGGGCAGAGGTCATTGCGAAGATGGAGAGCGTGCTCACGGCGAGTCCCTGCGCCAGCCCCCTGTCCTCGAAGTTCACCACCATGTGGAGGTTGACGGAGCCGAGCGCGAACCGCTCCACGATGACGAAGAAGAGCAGCAGCCAGAACGCGCGCGTGCGTTTCGCCTCGGCGAGCGTGAACGACACGTCCCGCACCTGGCGCGAGAGCCTTCCAAGCGAGCCGCGCCCTCCCCTGCCGCTGTTCATCTCCGCCAGCTCTTCAGGGGTCATGTTCTCCAGCGTCATGCCGAGGTCCTCGGGACGACGCCGCAGGTAGAAGAGCGCCGGAAGGATGATGAGGATGGCGGTGACGCCCGCAAGCGAGAGAAACGCGGCGCGCCAGCCCGCCACCGCCATGATGGCGAATATCGCCATCGGCATGATGGACTGCCCCGCCCGCTGCCCCATGCCGCGTATCGCTATCGTCCGTCCGCGCTTGCGGATGAACCAGTTGGAGAGCGCAACGCCGGTGCCAACCTGTATGCCTGCGAGTGCGGAGCCCCTGCCCGCGCCGAACGCCAGCCAGAAGTGCCAGGGCTCGTGCATCCAGGAGAGGCCGACCATCGCGAGCGCGATGATGATGCCCGCAGCGACGACCACCATCCGCGCGCCGTAGCGGTCCAGCAGCCGTCCCGTGAGGAACTGCATGACCGACCCTGTCGCACTTCCCAGGGTGAACGCCAGCGAGATGGTGGCCCGGTTCCAGCCGAGCTCTTCTTCGATGGACGAGAAGAAGACGCCGAGCACCGGCCCGAACATCGGGGCCATGCCGAACGCAGCGACGGTGGACGCCCACACGATGGCCCACCCGTAGTAGACGCGTTTGAACGGCCAGAGCCGGGGGATGCGAGGAGATGCTGCGGTGGGGGTGTCCATGACGGGATGCCCGCATCTTACCCTTGCGACACGGGGCGCGCTCACTCTCCACCCTCGTATACTTGACGCCACACCCCGGAGTACGAGACACAGATGGCCGACGCCGCAACCACCGAGCGCGTGCAGGAACTGCGGGAGCAGTTGCACCGCCACAACTACCTCTACCACGTCCTCGACTCCCCGCTCATCACCGACGCCGAGTACGACGCCCTCTTCCGCGAACTGCAGTCGCTGGAGGAAGCGCACCCCGAACTCGCCGACGCCGGTTCGCCGACGCAACGCGTCGGCGCGGCCCCGGCGCCTCAGTTCGACGAGGTGACGCACCCGGTCCCGATGCTCAGCCTCGGCAACGCGTTCAACGAGGAGGAGCTCGCCGCGTGGCGCCGTCGCGCCGCCGGGATGCTGGAGCGCGACGACTTCGCGATGGTCTGCGAGCCGAAGATAGACGGCCTCGCCATCGCACTCACCTACGAGGCTGGGCGATTGACGCGCGCCGCCACGCGCGGCGACGGCGTGCGTGGCGAGGACGTGACGCTCAACGTGCGCACCATCAAGTCGGTGCCACTCGTGCTGCAGGGGGCTCACCCTCACCCCAGCCCTCTCCCAGGGGGAGAGGGAGTCCATGCCTGGACGCTCCCACCCCGCATGGAGGTGCGCGGCGAGGTGTACTTCCCGCGCGACGCCTTCCGCCGCATGAACGAGGAGCGCGAGGATGCAGGCGAGCCGCTGTTCGCGAACCCGCGCAACGCTGCTGCGGGGTCGCTGCGCCAGCTCGACCCGCGCATCACGGCGTCGCGCCAGCTCGCCATCTGGGTCTACCAGCTGGGCTGGGCGGAGGACACGGAGACGCCGCCCACGCACTGGGAGACGCTGCAATGGCTTCGAGAACTCGGCTTCCGCGTCAACCCGGAGATCGCGCGCTTCGAAACGTTGGAAGAGGTCCAGGATTACTGCCACCGCTGGGAGCAGGAGCGCGGCGAGAAGAACTACCAGACGGACGGCGTCGTGGTGAAGATCGACCGGCTGGACTACCAGCGGCACCTCGGGTTCGTTGGACGCGAGCCGCGCTGGGCCATCGCGTGGAAGTTCCCGGCGGAGCGGGCCGTCACGCGCCTGCTGGACATCGGCATCAACGTCGGACGCACCGGCGCGCTGAACCCTTACGCCATCCTGGAGCCCGTGCAGGTGAGCGGAGTCACCGTGCGGCAGGCGACGCTCCACAATGAGGACGACATCCGCCGGAAGGACATCCGCGTTGGCGACTACGTCGTCGTCGAGCGCGCGGGCGAGGTCATCCCTCAGGTCGTCGGGCCTGTCGCGGAGCAGGACAGAAACAGTGAGCGGGGGCCGCAATTCGAGATGCCCACGCTCTGCCCGGCGTGCAACACCAACATCGTGCGTGACGAGGGCGCGGCGGCGCACCGCTGCGTCAACACAGCCTGCACCGCACAGCGATACGAGCGCATCAAGCACTTCGTGTCGCAGGCTGCCATGGACATCGATGGCCTCGGGGAGAAGCTCGTGGCCCAACTGCTAGGCATCCACCTTGCCTGCGACCTTGAGACACGCCAAGTCTACCCGCACCTCACGGAGGAGTTAGCGGCTATCCGGGACCTGCCTGACCTGTATGACCTCTCGCAGAAGCAGTTGGCGGCGCTGGAGCGCATGGGCGAGACATCCGCAAAGAACCTGTACGAGGCCATCCAGGCGAGCAGGCAGCGCCCGCTCCCGTCGGTCATTTCAGCGCTGGGCATCCTGCATGTGGGCGGGGAGACAGCGGAGCTGCTCGCGCGGCGGTTCGGCAACTTGGAACGGCTCAGGAGTGCAACTCAGGAGGAGCTGGAAGCGGTCCCCGGCGTTGGCCCCATCGTTGCGGCGGCCATCGCCTCGCACTTCAAGAACGAGGGCAACAAGGGTATCGTCAATCGTCTGAGCAACGCGTTGGCTACGCCAGAGGAACGGGACGCGGCGCAGGTCGGCGGACCGATGCCGTTCGAGGGCATGCGGTTCGTTGTCACGGGGCGGCTGGAAGGCTTCACGCGCTCGCAGGCTGAGGGGTTCATCAAGGAGCGCGGCGGACAGGTCAGCGGCAGCGTCAGCAAGAAGACGGACTACGTCGTCGTGGGCGAGGAGCCGGGCTCCAAGCGCGACGACGCAGTGCGGTTGGGGGTGGAGATACTGTCGGAGGAGGGTCTCATCGACTTGCAGAAGGAGTTGACCGCACTTGCGGAGGCGTCGTCATGCTGAGCGAAGCCGAAGCATCTCTCAGGGAACGTTCGGGAGTGCACACGTCTGCCCGAGAGATTCCTCGACTCCGCTGCGCTCCGCTCGGAATGACACCTCCCCGCGCCACCTTACCAGGCTGCGAGGTTCCTTCCTCCGCAGGAACGACGGAGCGGGAGGCGGCGGATGCGTAGCGGGCTGCTGGGCCGGTTCATGCGGCGCGGGGCGGAACGGGAGCGGGAGCCCACGCTCGTCATCGTGGGGCTCGGCAACCCCGGCCCGAAGTACGCCGGAACGCGTCACAACGCGGGCTTCATGTGCGTCGACCGGCTCGCCGAGCGCGCGGGAATCTCGCTGAACGACAAGCGGAAGTCGGCGCTGCTGGGCGAAGGCCGCATCGAGGGCAGGCGCGTCGTGTTGGTCAAGCCCCGCACGTTCATGAATGTCTCAGGCGAGGCGGTGCGCTACGCGATGGACCGCTACCGCGTGCGGGCCGAGTCCGTGCTCATCGTCCTGGACGACCTCGACCTGCCGCTCGGCAGGATACGGATGCGGGCGAGCGGCGGTTCCGGCGGCCACAACGGCCTCAACTCCATCAACGCGGCGCTCGGCACGCAGGACTACGCGCGCCTGCGCATCGGCATCGGCAGGCCGGACAGAGAGACGATAGGCTACGTCCTCGGCGCGTTCACGCCCGACGAAGCGCCGGAGGCCGAAACGGCCATAACGCGCGCCGCCGATGCCGCGGAGGCGTGGCTCACGCACGGCGTCAACTACGCGATGGACAACTTCAACTGATCGTGCGCCTGTCCGCCCGCATCGCCGCTGCCACCGCCCTGCTCCTCGCGGCGTCTGCCTGCACGGACGCAACGCCGACGCCGACGCGCGTTCCGTGGGCTACCGCGACGCCCATACCTCTTGCAACGGCCACGCCAACTCCAACGCCCGTCCCGGCATCCGCTCCGTTCGCCGAGGTCCCCAACGCTCCCGAACGCGACGACTTTGCGCTCGCGCAACGGTTCTCCGGCGTGGCGGCCGCTCCCCTGCCCGTCGAAACGCTCTACGCGAACGAGGAGGTCGGCTTCACGCGACGGTTCATCGGTTTCAACCTCATCGCCAACACCACGTTCGAGTTCGACGCCACTGTAAGGTTCGTGACCCCCAACGCCGTCTGGTATTTCCGGACGGACGCCGAAGTGGACACCGACGCGCTGGCCGAGGCAGCGGATGAGTTCGAGCGACACATCCTGCCGGGCGTTCTCGATCTCGTTCTGCCGGGGCGTGCGTTGCCCGGCAGGATCGCCATCGTTCACGGTTCGTTGCCCGGCGTGGGCGGCTACTTCAACGGGGGCGACGTATTCCCCCGCGCCGTACGCGCGCACAGCAACGAGCGAGTGGGGCTGTACCTGAACGACGACCAGCCCATCGGCAGCGACGTCTATGTCGCGGTGCTTGCGCACGAACTACAGCACCTCGTCCACTGGCTGGCCGACCCCACCGAGTCCGCATGGGTGCAGGAAGGTTTCTCGGAACTCGCGGCACGAACGCTCGGCTACGACGCCATCCCGTTCCTCTTCTACCGCGGCAACCCGGAGGTCTCCATCCGCGACTGGCCACCGCTGGACGAGGACCCGCTGCCCAACTACGCGGGGGCTGCGCTCTTCGCCACCTACCTGGCGGAGCGCCTGGGTGCGGACGGCATCGCGGCCATCGCAGCGGAGTCGATGGACGGCGAGGAGAGCGTGCAGGCCGTGCTGGACGAGGCTTATCCCGGAACGGACTTCGAGGCGCTCTTCGCCGACTGGCTCGCCGCGAACGCGTCCGGCGGCTCGACCCCGCCCTACGGCTACGCCAACGCGTCGCCCACCGTCCTGGCGACACGCACGCTCACCGGTCCCGGTCGCGTCGAGGGCGAGGTGACCCAGATGGGCGCGTGGCTGCTCGATATCGACGCGAGCGCTCCGCTCGACGTGACGTTCACCGGAGAGAGGGCAACGCCACTCCTGCCCGTGGAGCCGTTCAGTGGCGAGTCGTGCTGGTGGGGCAACGCGGGGGACTCGCTCCACGCCAGCCTCACCCGGACGATTGACTTAACCGGCGTGGACAACGCCTTGCTGTCGTTCCGGGCGTGGTGGGAGATCGAGCAGTACTGGGACAGGGGCTACGTCTCGGTGTCGACCGACGGCGGGGAGTCGTGGAGCATCCTGAGCGTCACGAGCACCACGACGGACGACCCCTTCCGGGTCGCGTTCGGGCCGTCCTATACAGGCTCTTCGCGTAACTGGCGGCGCGAAACCGCCGACCTCACCCCGTTCGCCGGGCATGAGGCGCTGCTCCGCTTCGACTACCTCACCGACGACTCGACCCACGAGAGCGGCTGGTGCATCGACGACGTCGCCATCGACGACATCCACCTGTTCGACGACGCCGAGACAGACGGCGACTGGCAGGCCGAGGGCTTCGTGCGCATCGGCAGCGCAGGCGTCGAGCAGCGGTTCGCCATCCGGCTCGTTGAGGGCAAGGGAGACGCGGCAAACGTCACAGCGCTGACCGTAAGCAGCGACGGTACCGCGTCGTTCCGCGCCGACAGCCCTGTTACGATGGTCGTCTCCGGGTTCGCTGACAAGACCGCCGAGCCTGCGAGGTTCGAGGTGCGCGCCGTGGAGTCCACGAACGAGAACAGCGGATGATCCCACGGACCACCTCCGGCCGGTGGCTCACCGGCGCCATCGTCATCGGCACCCTGACCATCGTGTTCAGCCTCGTCATGGGCGTAGGGAATCGCGACCGCGAGCCCGACCTCCTGCCCGAGGGGTCGCCGGGGCGCGCCGTGCAGGACTACCTCCTCGTGGTGCAGGAGGACGGCATACGCGCAGCCAACGCACTGCTGAGCGAGGAGACTCGCGAGCGCTGCGACTGGGACAACCTGTCCAGCGGGAGATTCTATGCTCCCCTGGGCTACTTCCCCTCGGACTCGTTCAGTATCCGGCTGCTACGTGAGGAAGAGGACGCCGACGAGGCCACCGTTACTGTCGAGGTCACGGAGGTGGACACGCCCGGAGACATCCCGTTCTTGGGCGGTTCGGTCTCCGAGTACGAGCAGACGTACGAGCTCACCCGGGAAGAGGGAGAATGGCGGCTGCACTACCCGGGGTGGTGTCCGCCCAAGGGCACGCCTATCCCACCGGCCACAGTCTCGACAGCGGAGCCATAACGATGTTGTTCTCGGATTTCGACTTCCTCATCATCCCCATCGTCGCGCTGGTGCTCCTCGCCGGGGGAGCGGCCAGCATCATCGCGCTCGCGCTCCGGTCGCGGAACGACGGCGCCGACCCCGGCATCGGGACGACGCGCCGCATCTTCCTGTACGGCCTCGCGTTCGCCGCGCTCATCACCGCGGCGAGCGGGCTCGCTCTGCTCACCGGGGCCCTGCTCACCCTGATCTCCGGAGACGTCATCGCCGATGATGGCGCGAGCGCCCTCGCGTTCGGTATCGCTGCCGGAGGCGTCGGGCTCGCGGTGTGGGCGCTGCTCTGGCACGCGGCGCAACGTTCCGTGGAACGCCACCCTGCGGAGGCCGGAGCGCTGGGCCGCAAGGTCTACGTCTATCTGGTGCTTGGGGCGGCAGCGATAACCGTCGCGTTCTCGCTCACGCTGTTCATCGGAGACCTGATCGACGGCATCGGCGCGGACCTCGGCGACCTCGCCGTTCCGCTCGTCTGGGCAGGCGTGTGGGCGTTCCACTGGCGCATCGAGGCTGCGGAGGGGCAGCGGTCGCCGGCGGCTGCAACCGCGCGGCGCATCTACATCTACACCCTGTCCGTCTACGGGCTCATCCTCCTGGCCGCCGGAGCCGCTATCCTCGGCGGCGCGCTCCTGAACGCCGGGTACCAGACCGCGTTCAACGGCGACAACAGCCCGGACGGTCTCCCGGAAGCGTGGAGCTTCTTCATCGTGGGCACGGCGCTGTGGGGGACGCACTGGCTCTGGCTGACGCGCGGCGACGCCTCCGGCATCCGGCAAGCCGTACTCTACGTGCTGGGCGTCTTCGGCGGGACGGCGGCAGCCACGGGCGCGCTCTCCACATTGCTGGTCATCTTCATCCGTTGGCCGCTGGACCCGGAGCGGGGCCGGTCGGCGCTGGAGCACTTCGACGCCGTGCCGGAGACGTTCGTGGTGCTGCTGGTCACCGCCGCCGTGGCCGCGTACCACCGGCAGGTCGCGCTCTCCGAGGCTGCGGCAGCGCCCGGACAGGGAGTGCGCGCACAGCGCGCCTACCGCCACCTCTCCGCCGCCATCGGCCTCGGCACGCTCTGGGTCGCGCTCACGCTGCTCATCGCCGTCGCGGTGGGGCTCGCCGTGCCGAGCGCACAAGGCTCGTTCGCCGGCGAGCGCTGGTGGGGCACGCCGCTCTCCGTCGGCATCACGCTCCTCATCGTCGGCGCGGGACTCTGGGGCTGGCACTGGCCCCGACTGCAGAGCGCGGCACACTCCGACGCGGACGAGCGCGCCTCGCTCTCACGCCGCGCCTACCTCTTCACCGTATTCGGCGTCTCCGTAGCAGCAGGGCTCATCTCGCTCATAACGCTCCTCTACGGCGTGCTGGAAGCGGTCCTCAACAACGAACTCTCCACCGCCGTGCTGGACGGCGGCAAGTGGGCGCTGGGCGTGGCGGTGACCGCGGCAGTGGTGAGCGTCTACCACTGGCTCGTCCTGCGCGAGGACGCAGCGGCAGCGCCGCCTGCACCGGAGCAGCCATCCGTGCCGCAGGCGCCTCCCAAGCGGGTGACGGCGCTCGTGAGCGCGGACGACGCTGCGCTGATCGAGGCGCTCGAACGCGCGCTCGGCACGAGCATCGAACGCCGCATCCGCGCCGACGCCGCAGGCGTGCCGTCGCTCTCCCACGACGAAGCGTCAGCCATCGCGGAGCGCATCCGCAACGCGCCGGGTGAGGAAGTCGTGCTCGTGGTCGACGGAGACGGCATCCGCATCGTCCCCCTGTGAGAGAACGCCACTCGTAGAGTGATACCCTTTCCGCATGGCCCTCGCACCGCTCGACGCCGCGCTCTCCCCGGATGACCTCGCTCTGATGCGCCGCCTCGGCGATGCTGCCACGGACGAGGGCATCGAGTTGTGGTTGGTCGGCGGGCCGGTGCGCGACGCTCTGCTCGGGCGTGCGGTGCTTGACCTCGACCTGACGTCGGAAGCGCCCGCCGCCGAACTCGGCCCACGGCTCGCGGAGCGGCTCGGCGGGACGTGCGGCGCACGGTCGCAGTTCGGCACGGTCAAGCTGCGGATGGGGGGCAGGACGATGGACCTCGCCACCACCCGCGCCGAGGTCTACCCCTACCCTGCCTCGCTGCCGGTCATCGTGGCGGGTGCCGGTATCGCAGACGACCTGGCACGGCGCGACTTCGCCATCAACGCAATGGCCGCATCGCTGCACCCGAAGCGCTTCGGAGAGCTGCTGGACACCGAAGGAGGCGTCGATGACCTCGAAGCGGGCGTCGTGCGCGTACTGCATCGCGCCTCGTTCCGCGACGACCCCACCCGCATCTTCCGTGCGGCGCGGTACGTGTCGCGGCTGGGCTTCCGGATGGACGGCGCAGCGCGCAGGCAGTTGCGACGCAATCTGCCACACGTCAACGCCCTCTCCGCCGCACGGGTCCGCCGCGAGATCGACCGCCTGCTGACCGAGCAGGACGCGGCACGCGCTGTGCTGATGGCATTGCGGCTCGGAGTCCTCCCCGCGGTCGAGGCAGGACTCGCCTCTCCGGACGTCCGCGCCGCTTGTCGGCGCGCCGGCGCACGCGGCCTGCACGGTTTGGCGCTGCTCGGCGCACTGGCGTATCCCCTGCCCGCCGAACGTGCCGACGCATTCCGCGAACGCATCGGCGCGGGCAAACGGCAGGCGCAGGTCATGCGAGCTGTCGTGCGCCTGCGCGAGGCTGAACCAAGGCTGGCCTCTGTGACGCGTGTCAGCAGGGCTGCCGCCATCGTGGGCGCAGCGCCCCGCGAGGCGGTGGAGGCTGCGTCAGCCGCAGCCGCGAGCGCGGCGGCGCGCCGCAACCTCACGCGCTACCTCGATGCATCGCGTCGCCGCTCCCCGTTGGACGGCCACGACCTGCTCGCGCTCGGAGTGCCGCCCGGCCCTGCCGTCGGCGCGATGTTGACGTCGCTGCGCAACGCCGTGCTGGACGGCGCTGTGCGCGGTCGTGCCCAGGCCGAGCGCTTCGTGCGGGAGCGGCTTTGGGGGGGGGGGGGGGGGTTGGGGGGGGGCCCCTGCGGGGGCGAGGCGGGGTGGCAGGGGGGCAAACAGGGGTATGCAAGGGAGTTTGCGTGTACACACCAAGGAGTTGACCAATGAACCGGACGTCCCTAGTTATCGTGGGCACTGTGCTTGTGCTGATAGCGCTGTTGCTCGTCATCACTTATCTGCTGCTTGACCGCCGGGAGTCCGAATGGGAACCACCCAAAGCAGATGGCAAGCCCTTGGAATTACAGGTCATTGAGGGATCTCCGATCGTGCCGGTCGAGTATCGAGATTGCGCAGGCCGCCAGGTCTTGGTGATGCGCAGCGATGTCGCCAAGCAGTTCAATGAGGACTTCTATGCTGTCGTCGATGCGATGCAGATGTGGTCGAGCAATGAGGCTGGCTGCCTCGATCCAGGCGTCTACGAGGAATTCCTGAGCAAGCAGACCTCGCAGGAACGGAAGTGATACCCAAGCACCAGAAAGAGGTCAAGCGAGGGTTGGGGGCGCACACGCATATGAGTTCCTACTCGAGGGTCGCTTCAAGGGGAAGAGTGCGCTGCCCCTGCGGGCCGGACGGTGAGGGTACATCGGGGCGCGGGGATGGGGCCGCGCTCACTCTCAAGGGATGACGTGCCCATGACCACCATCGGCGAGCTCAACGAACGGTCGCTGCACCGGGCACTGAAGGAACGCTACGCCGTCGCCGGGACCGAAACCGAGCAGGTCATCGACGGCTTCGTCACGGACGTGGTCGCGGATGGCCGCATCGTCGAGATACAGACCGGCAGCTTCGGGCCGCTCAGGAACAAGCTGACGCGCCTGCTCGATGAGCATCCCATAACACTGGTGCATCCCATCGCCAGGGACCGGTTCCTCGTCAGAGTGCCGGACGACCCTGCCCTGCCGCCGACGCGGCGCAGGTCGCCGAAGCACGGCTCGGTGTTCGGCGTCTTCCCGGCGCTGGTCAGCATCCCGGCGCTGCTCGCGCATCCCAACCTGACGCTGGAGGTCGTGATGACCGTCGAGGAGGAGGTCCGCGCCCCGAGCGAGCGCCGGGGACGATGGCGGCGCGACTTTACGCGCGTCGACCGCCGGCTCGTGGACGTCATCGAGACGCACACCATCGCGTCGATGGCTGACCTCTTCGCCCTGGTCGACGCACGTCTCCCCGAGACGTTCACGACGACCGACATCGCGGCGGCCATGGGGTCAACGCGGAGCCTCGCTCAGCAGGCCGCGTACTGCTTCCGCGAGGGCGGCGTCATCGAGATCTGCGGCAAGGACGGCAACACGCTCGTGTACAGGCGCGTGGTATGAGGGTGTCCCCTACGCGTACTCGTCGTAGATGCTCTCGAACTTGCCGAGCTTGAACTTCGCCATGTTGCGGCAGACGGCGCGCACGCGCTCCTGCTCCTCGTCCGTCACCGCGAGTTGCGCTATCGCGTTCGCTGCGCGCTCCGTGTGCTCGATGTCCGCGCCCATATGAACGACGAAGAACTCCATCGCTTCCTCAGGTATGCCGTAGGAATGGAGGTGGTTGTAGAACTCGGTCGCATAACGCTGCACCATCGTCTCGTTGGAGAGGGCGTTGGCGCGCATCTGCGCGGGGGTCGCGAGGTACATGTCGTGCAGGCAGGCGGCGGTGTGCGCGAGGCAGCCGTAGGCGGGCAGCGCGTTCTCGAATTCGTCGTCGCTGAGGCCGAGCGCGAACCCGAACTTCTTGCACATGTCCGGGTGGGTGATCTCCTCGTTCAGCCCGCCTGCGTAGACGCGGAAGAGGTCGTTGCGGGGCGCGGCCTGCACCGCGAGCAGCGCGAAGCCCTTGAGGATGGCCATGTTGTGCCGGTAGTGCTGGATGGCGAACCCCTGCATGCGCCGCTTCGTGAGCGTGCCCGCGCGCAGGTCCGCGAAGTAGCGGCTCTCCAGCAGCCGCTCGACGCCGGGCTCGATGATGTCGTTGATCACCTCGTCGACGAATCTCTGCGCGGGAGCGTCGGTGCTCATGGCCTGCCTCCTGCCGGTGGGCGTTCGCCCGCATTGTGCTGGTGGCAGCGCGAGGGGTCAACACGCGCGCGCAGGCGACGCTCACTCCTTGCGCGGCGGGCGCACGCTCCCGTACCGTTCAGCGGATGACCGAGTCCACCTATCGCATGCGGCTGCTGAGCGTGCATCCGCTCGACGCGCCGGTCGTCGCGCTGGCCGCGAGCATGACCGCGCCTGATCAGGCGCGCGACCGCGTTGGGCGCGGGCGGCTTACCGCTGTCGGAGCCGTGAAGTGCCACGGCAACCGCGAGCTCGATACCTTCCACGCCGCCGACGCCAGCGCGATGGTCGCGCTCGCCGACTTCGCGAGCGGCGCGCCCATCGTGGCGCACGGCTTGGCGGACGCGCTCGGCGAAGACGCAGCGTCGGTCCTGAGTGCAGGCGTATGGGACGTGCGTGAACTCGCCGAACTGATTATGCCCGCGAGCGCCGACGACTCGCTGGTTAAGCTTGCGGGGCGCTTCGGCGTGGACACGCCCGACAGCGGAGGCGCAGAGCGGCCCGCCGTTGCCGACGCCCGGCTCACCTACGCCGTCTACCTCGCACTCGTGGAGCGGGCACAGGGGCTCGGGGCCGGGCTGCTGCGACGCCTCGCCGACCTGCTGGCGCGGGCGCACAGCCCGCTCGCCGACCTCGTGTTCGCGCTCGCGGAGTCGCCTGCCGCAACCGACACGGGGCCCATCGGCGGCATCGACCCGCAGGAGATCGCGCGCCGACTGGAGCGTCCCCGCAGCCTCGGCATGCCCAAGCCCACGAAGCCGGTGACGCCGGACGAGGTGCGCCAGTTGCTGTCGAACGACGGCCCGTTCGCGCAGCGCTTCCGGCGCTACGAGGCGCGAGGCGAGCAGGCGGAGATGGCGGAGGCCGTCGCGCGGGCGTTCGGTTCGTCTGACGCGGACGCCGAGCCGCACCACCTGCTCGTGGAGGGCGGCACCGGCATCGGCAAGTCCGTCGCCTACCTGCTCCCCGCCGTGCTGTTCGCGCTGCGCAACAATGTCCGCGTCGTCGTCTCCACCAACACCATCAACCTGCAGGAGCAGCTGGTCACGAAGGACATCCCGGACCTGCTCGACGTGCTGCGCGGCGTGCCGGGGCTGGACGTCTCCAACTTCCGGTACGCCCAGTTCAAGGGCAAGGCGAACTACCTCTGCCTGCGACGCTGGGAGGCGGCGGCGAACAGCGACATGACGTCGCCCGACGACGCCCGCACGTTGGCGAAGACGCTCGCGTGGCTCCGCGAGACGCGCTCCGGCGACCGCTCGGAGCTGCGGCTGTCCGGCTCGGAGCTCTTCTCGTGGGACCGCATGAGCGCGAGCGGGTTCGCGGTCTGCACCGGCGCGCGGGAGGGTGCGTGCTTCTACCGCCATGCCCGCGACGAGGCGGCCTCCTCGCACCTGCTCGTCGTCAACCACTCGCTGTTGCTCTCGAACCTCCAGGTGGGCGGCTCGCTGCTCCCGGACTACGACTACCTCATCGTCGACGAGGCGCACAACCTCGAGGCCGAGGCGACGCGCCAGTTCGGCTTCCGCGTCTCGCAGGCGACGGTCGAGAACCTCGTTGAGCGGCTGGGCGACGTGCTCCACGGCTTCGGGACGGTCGTCCGGGCGAGTGCGCTGGAGGAGTCGCGCAAGGAGAGCGCCGAGCTCCGCCGCGACGAGGCGCAGATGCCGCTCTACAAGGTGCGCGACGACTGGGCGCAACTGACGGCGGGGCTAGCGCAGTTCACGGCGGAGCAGCGCGAGTCCGACGAGGGCGAGATACGCATCACGACTGCGGAGCGAGCGCAGCCCGCGTGGTCAGCGCTCGACATCGCGTGGGACGGCTTCGAGCGCAGCGCCGCCGAGGCGAGCGAGCGCGCCGACGCCCTGCTGCGCGAGATGGAAAACCTGCCGCCGGAGACCGCACCCGTGCTGGAGCAGCTAAAGGGCGAACTCACCGAGTGGATGGTCGATCAGGCCGAGGCGCGGCAGAAGATACGCAGCTTCGTCTCCGAGCCGGACGCCGACACCGTGTACTGGGTGGGACGCGGCGACAACCTCTCGCTGAACGGCGCGCCGCTCGACGTCGCCCCGCGCCTGCACGAGGAGCTGTTCGCGCCGAAGCCGACCGTCGTCCTTACGAGCGCGACGCTCACCGTCGCGGGCGGCTTCGCGCACGTCCGCACGCGGCTCGGCGTCGAGGAGCCCGGCGAGGTCTGCCTCGGCTCCCCGTTCGACTACCGGAACGCCGCCCTGCTCTGCCTGCCGACAGACATGCCGGAGCCGAACGACCCGCGCTACACCGACGCCGTCGCGAGCGTGCTGGAGCGCCTCGCGCACGTCGCCGAAGGACGCACGATGGCGCTCTTCACGTCGCACGCCGCCGTCCGCGCGACCGCCTCGAGGCTCCGCCGGGTGCTGCCGAAGCGCGGCATCGGCGTGCTCGCGCAGGGCGTCGACGGCACGCCGCAGCAACTGCTCGCGCGCTTCCGCGCCCAGCGCAGCGCCGTCCTGCTCGGCACCGCGTCGTTCTGGGAGGGCGTCGACGTCGGCAATGAGACGCTCAAGGTGCTCGTCGTGGCGCGGCTCCCCTTCAACGTGCCGACGGAGCCGATCTTCGCGGCGCGCTCCGGCCAGTACGAGCAGCCGTTCATGCAGTACGCGGTGCCGCAGGCCGTCCTCCGCTTCCGCCAGGGCTTCGGACGCCTCATCCGCAGCAAGGGCGACCGCGGCGTCGCCGTCGTGCTGGACAGCCGCATCACGTCCAAGGCGTACGGCCGCATGTTCCTGAACTCGATGCCGCCCGCCACCATCGTCAAGGGACGCTTCGACGAGCTCGCCCCCGCAGTGGGCCGCTGGCTGGCGCTGGAATCGTGACCGCAACCGTCACGATGCGCGTCGAGGAGCCGCTCGACCTTCAGAGCTCGCTTACGTCCGGCCAGTGCTTCCGATGGCGCGTCGACTCTGACGGATGCTGGACCGGCGTGCTGAGCGGCAGCATCGTGCGACTGGAACGCACGCGCGACGGCCTGCGCGTCGCGAGCGCCCCTGCCCCGCCGGACGAGACCGCGCACGCCCTTCGTGTGTACTTCCGCATCGGCGACGACCTCCCCGCCGTGCAGCAGCGCATCCAATGGGACGACAACGTGCGCGAGGGCATCGCCATGTACCCCGGCATGCGCATCCTCCGGCAGGAGCCGTGGGAGACGCTCGCCGCGTTCATCCTGTCGTCCACGTCCAACATGCCGCGCATCAGCCGCACGGTCGAACTGCTCGCCACGACGTTCGGCGAGCGGCTGACGCTCGACGGCGCGGAGCGGCACACGTTCCCGGACGCGGCGCAGCTCGCCGAAGCGGGCGAGGCGCGCCTGCGCGAGCTCGGCTGCGGCTTCCGCGCGCCGTACCTGGCGCAGGCCGCGGAGGCCGTCGCCGACGGCAGGCTCGCGCTCGATGCCTTGCGCGAGGCGTCCTACGAGGACGCGCTTACCGCGCTCACGGCGCTGCACGGCGTCGGCGAGAAGATCGCCGACTGCGCGATGCTCTTCTCGTTGGAGAAGACAGAGGCGTTCCCAGCCGACCGCTGGGTGCTGAAGGTGCTCCGCGAGTGGTACGGTCTGCCCGCGAACGCCAAGTACGCGACGGCGCGCGAGTGGGCATGGCAACGCTTCGGCGCGGACGCTGGCTACGCCAACCAGTACCTCTTCTGGCGCATCCGCCAGTCCACTCGCCCCCTGCGCTCCATCGCATCGCTTTGAGCGATGAAACCCCGGGCACATGCGGCTTGTCATGTTGAGCGGAGCCGGAGGCGCAGTCGAAACATCTCTCGGGAGAACCTACGCCTATAACGGCGCGCCTCCCGAGAGATTCCTCGGCTCCGCTCGGAATGACAGCACGGGACGCATGCTAGACTCACACCCATGACCACCCCTGACCTCACCGGACAGGTCGCCCTCGTCACCGGCGGCAGCCGCGGCATCGGACGACAGCTCGCCCTCGCGATGGCGCGCCACGGCGCCACCGCCGTGGTCACGGCGCGCAAACTCGCCTCCTCGCCCCCGAGTGGCCGCGCCGGCCACGGGCGCAGCCGCGGCAACGGACGACAGCTCGCCCTCGCGATGGCGCGCCACGGCGCGACCGCCGGGGTCACGGCGCGCAACCTCGACTCCTCGCCCGGGAGTGGCGGCACGCTGCGCGGGACCGCCGACGAGATCGTGGCCGCGGGCGGCACGGCCCACGCCATCCCCGCGACGATCACCGACTCCGCGGACGCGGCGCGCCTCGTCGACGAGACCGTCGAGCGCGCCGGTCGGCTGGACATCCTCCTGAACAACGCCGGCGTCTACCCGGAGGCGCGCATCGCCGAGATGTCCGACGAGGACTGGCACGACAACATGGACGTGAACATGAACGCCGTCTTCTACGTGACGCGCGCGGCGCTGCCGGTCATGGCGCGGCAGGGTGGCGGACGCATCTACAACGTGTCGAGCGACCTCGCGATCCGCTTCGCGGTGGGGCGCGTCGCCTACTCGGCGGCGAAGGCTGCGCTCGACATCTTCTCGCAGGCGCTCGCCCTCGAAGTGCGCGAGCAGAACATCGAGGTCGTCTCATGGACGCCCGGCCACGTCCTGACCGACATGAGCTGGCCCCGCGCGAAGGAGAGCGTCGAGACCGTCGAGCCGTCGTTCCTCTGGATGCTCGCCCAGCCCCCGATGGCCCTCACCGGCCTCATCCTCCGCAAGAACGACTTCGGCATCACCTGGGGCGAGGGCGTGTGACACGAGGGTCTTGCAGAAACGCTTCCAACATGCTTAGTCTGGAAACACGCCAGAGCACCGAGAGCAGAAGATACGATCGACTAGGGCGAATACCATGGAGGCGCCGATTACGTGAGCCACCCTAACGACGAGGTTCGACAGCAGATACTACAGTACTTCTACGACCGAAATGAAAACGCCACAAGTGAAAGGCGCAAACGCGGGTCACAGATAAAGATATCTGACATTAAGAAAGAGCTTAAGACAAAACACGGTTTAACACAATCACAAGTGATGTCACAGCTTAACTATCTCATTAGTAGCGAATGGGTGAAGAAGCTTACCGAAGAAAGAACTTACACAACCCCGAGAGGCACTCAGCAACCGAGCATAAAGGAGTGGTACACAATTACCTCGAAGGGTATAGACAAGATTGAAGGGTCTTCATCAGAGTTCATGCGTGAGAGCCCTTACTCACACGTGAACATCACGGCTTTGAACAGTGCCGTTCAACTAGGCAATGGCAACGTCGTACGCGAATCTTTTGTTGGTTTGGCCAATGAACTTGCGGAACTTCAGCAAGCGATTGTTGAATCGGATTTCACGGAGGAAGAGAAGGTTTCCTCCATCGCCGATATTGAGACGATCACCGACCAGTTAGCTAAATCGGCGCCGAACAAATCCATTTTGCGGTCTGCTTGGGAAGCCATCACGAGTAGTAAGGCCGCGTCACTAGTCCAAACCGGGAATGCAATTGCCAAGACCATTGAGGAGGTCGATGCGTAGCCATGCCCCGAGACGTTGGCGAGTGGACGAAAGACAAACTGAAGATAGTTAGTCAATATCTCCCGGTGTACTTGGAGGCCACTGTAAGTGCGATTGAGCGTGTCTACGTGGATGCATTCGCAGGACCAGGTGCGAACCGCGTTGAACGGACTGGGGAAATCATAGACGGTTCGCCGTTAATTGCCCTCTCTGCGAAGGGAAACAAGGGCGCGCGTGGTTTTGATCGTCTTATCTTCATCGAGAAGGATTACGGCCTCGCCATGGAACTCAAAACCGAGGTCGAACGTCGCGGAGAAGGCAAAAGAGCATCGGTCATCCTAGGTGATGTGAACACCGAGCTACCCGAATTGATGCGCCAGATACATCCTAAATCACCTACTTTTGTCTTCTTGGACACGGAAGGAATAGAGCCCAGTTGGGAGACGATTCAATCTTTGGCAGCGTGGCGGACCGAACTGCTCATCAACTTCCCATTGGGTATGTCCATCAACAGGAATGCGGATTCCGTCAAAACCGAAGCGTACTTTGGAACACCAGAATGGCGAGAGTATTGGAATGGCGGGCGGCTGTCTCGCACTTCGGGGTTGATTCGCTTCTATCTGGACCGCTTGGCTGCTTTGGGTTGGAACGAACAACCGGACCTTTCGCGTCTGGTCAAGGGAGATGGAAACAAGCACTTGTACTATCTGCTGTTCGCAAGCAAGAACCCCGCAGGCGGAAGAATCATGAACTGGGCGTTCAGTCAGCCAGACGCGACGGGCCAAGGTCGGCTTGCTCTATAAGACAGGAACCCCCACCGGCATCCCATCCCACACGCGCCCATCGAGGTCCCTGCCCGCCTTCTTCTTCCCGACGCGCCTGCCGTCGGCGTCGAACGCGCCCCACTGCTTGAAGAAGAAGTCGACCTCCGCCTCGGCGCACTGGTCGCGGATGGAGCGGAACCACTCCGGCTTCGGACGTCGCGCGCCGGGGCCGCTCTCGCCGCCCGCGATCACCCAGTGAACGCCGGTCAGGTTGAGGTCGTTGAGCGGACCGAGCAGCGGCTCGCACGAGAGGAAGCGCACGGCGGCGGGCACATCGCGCAGCGAGTCGATGCGCCGCGTCCAGTACCTGTTCTCGACCGATACGCCGAGCCAGACGTTGGACGGCCACGGCAGCGTCGGCGCGAGTTGCCGCGCGCGCTCGGCACGCTTCGTGAGCACCTGGAAGGTGTGCTGTCCGGCTTCCTCCATTACGTCGAACACCTGCCGGATGTACTCCTCCGGCACCTCTTCGTGAAACAGGTCGGACATGGAGTTCACGAAGATGCGGCGCGGCTTCTCCCATTCCAGCGGCTGGCGCAGACGCTCTGGACGCAGTTGCAGGTCGAATCCCTGCTCGTACGGATGTCCGGGCACGCCGCGGAACCGGTTGGCAAAGCGCATCGCATAGCAGTGCGCGCACCCCGGCGATATCTGCGTGCAGCCCGTCACGGGGTTCCACGTCGCTTCCGTCCACTCGATCTTTGAGTTGTCGCTCATGGCCGCGTCATTATCTCCGCGTGGTTCGTCCTGCGCACCGGTACAGTCCTGCCTTCTTTCATTGCTCCCATTGCCGCACGGCGCATGCCAACCGCGCAATGGGCAGGTGTCGCACTCCGCCCCTCACTGTGACACGCGCCCATTGCGCCATCGATGCCGCGCTTCCTACCATGTCCCACAGCCACCTTGCCCGCTCCTCCGGCGGAGGAAGGGGCCGGGGCGAGGATCGACGCAGGAGGTTCATTATGGCTCAACAGGGCTCAGAATTCGGGGGAAATGAGCCCGGATGAGCCCCTGAATGGCTCACCGGAGCAGCCGGTTCTACGAGTGAAATCGTGCAAATGAGCCGGAATGAGCCGGTTTTCCGCGAAAACGCTTCCAACCCCCTGCGGCGCTCCCTCAGCCGTCGGTCAGCCGGGGCCTGCGCGCCAGGAGGACGAGCGTCCCGCCGACGGCGCTCAGCACGGCGCTGAGCGTGAAGACGAGCAGGTAGCTGCCCGTAAGGTCGTGCGACCACGCCGCCGCCAGCGGGCCCATCGAGTTGCTGAACATGTGCACCGGCGACACCATCCCGCGGATGCCGCCGATGGAGGCCCGCCCGAAGTAGTCCGCCCAGATGATGTTCATCACCGTGAAGAGGATGCCCGTCGCCGTGCCGAACAGCAGCCCGAACGCGTACGACAGCAGCGCGCTGTCCGTGAACAGGAACAGGACGATGCTCACGGCCATGAAGTAGTAGCTCACCGCCATCAGCCGCTGCACCGGCACCCGCTCGGCGGCCAGCCCCGCCACGATGGAGACCGGCATGGAGATGAGCGGTGAGAGCGACAGCGAGATGACCGCCGCCTCGCTGGAGACGCCGACGTCGGTCAGGTAGGAGTACCAGTGGAAGTGGATGCTCGTGGTCACGAAACTCTGGATGCTCACCGCGGCAGCGATGAGGTAGAACGCGGCCGAGCGCAGCGCCATCCGGCGGTCGAAGGCCACCTCGACAGGCGCCGCACGCCTCCCCTGCCGACCGGCGTCGCGGATGTCCACGCCGTCGGGCAGCAGCCCGTGGTCCTCAGGCTGCCGTCGCAGGAACAGCAGCGCGGGCAGCAGTGACGACGCCCAGACCGTGATGCCCATCGCCACCCACGCCGTCCGCCACGAGCCGGAGACGAGGATGCGCTCCACCATGACGGGGAACGCGATCTGCCCGAAGCGCTGGCCGAGGTTCGAAAGCGCCCCCGCCCTGCCACGCATGGCGATGAACCACTTGGGGATGACGACACCGATGACCATGAAGAACGTGGACGCGATGACCGTCCGCCCGAGTATCTGGAGAGCGAAGTGGTGCCACAGCTCCTGCACCGCCCCCATCAGCACGAACGTCAGCCCCATGATGGCGATGGCCACGGTCATGATGATGCGCGAGCCATACCGGTCCATCAGCGGCCCGACCGCCAGCGACGCGATCCCGCCCATGAACGAGCCGATCGACATGGGAAGCGTGTAGAGCGCCCGGCTCCAGCCGAACTCGTCCGTCATCGGCCCCTGGAAGACGCCGAGCACCGGGTTCGTCTCGACGCCACCCGCGAACGATATGACCGAGAGGACGATGACGATGGTCCACCCGTAGAACCACGGCTTGCGCCGCCGCGTGGGAGGCCGGTAACCCTCAGTCTCTTGCATTGCTTTGGGAGCGTCTTAATGGGGAGTGCAGAGGGGCGGTGCCCCTCTGCCGGGAGCGCGGGGGTGTCCCCCAAGCCTGTCCTGAGCCTGCCGAAGGGCGTTCGGGCGGGCGGGTGGGAAGAACGACGCTCGCCAGGGAGAACCGGTAGGGCGAGGGCGCTCGGCAGAGGCTCATCAGGGCACGACGATGATGAACTTGCCGAAGTGCTCCGACTTCTCCATCTCCTCGTGAGCGGTTGCGGTCCCAGCCAGCGGAACACTGGCCTGGATGGCCGTGCCTATCTGCCCCCTGGAAGCGGCATCGACGATGCGCCGCAGTTCGTCCGTCGAACCCATGAACGTGCCGAACAGCCGCAGTTGCTTGCTGAACAGCTGGCCCAGGTGTATCTGCGCCTGGTAGCCCGCCGTAACGCCGCAGATGCCGTACCTGCCGCCGCGCGCCAGCGACGCGTACGCGTCCTCGAAGAACGCCGCGCCCGTGCTGTCCACCACGAGGTCGACGCCGCGTCCGCCGGTCAGCTCCTTCGTCCGCTGTGCGAGGTTCTCCACCTTGTAGTTGATGGCGTAATCGGCACCCAATTCCTTGGACTTGCGCACCTTCTCGCCCGTGCTCGTGGCCGCGATGCACGTCGCGCCGACGACGCCCTTGATGAGCTGGATGGCCGCGGTGCCGACCCCGCTGGACGAGGAGAGCACCAGCGCGGTCTCGTTCGCCTGCAGCCGCCCCTCCCGCACGACGATGCCCCACGTCGGCAGGTAGATGGTCGGCAGCGCCGCGGCGTCCTTGAAGGAGAGCGAGTCCGGTATCGGCACGACGTTCTCCGCCGGAACGGCGACGTATTCGGCGTTCGACCCCTGCCGGTTCGTGCCGATCATCGAGGGAGGGCTCGTGCTGCAGAGCGGGTTCACGACGACGCGCTCGCCCACGCTGACGCTGTCCACCCCTTCGCCCAACGCGGCGATCTCGCCGGCGCAGTCGCCGCCCAGGATGCGCGGCATGTCCTCCGGCGCAACCTTCGTGCCGCGCAGCCCGGCGCGGGTGTAGAGGTCCAGCCGGTTCAGCGCCGATGCACGCACGCGGACGAGCACCTCGCCCGGTCCGGCCTCCGGCTCCGGCATGTCGCCGTACTGGATGGCCGATGGCCCTCCGTGGTTCCGTATGAATGCCGCTTTCACCGCTCGCTCTCCTGTTTCACAGACGTGGTCTGTCCGCCCGAACACTCGCGGCGGACAGACCGGCTCTTCCGGCAAGTCCCGTCATTCCAGCGAAGGCCGGAATCCGGCGTGGCCGTCAGGCCACTCGCGCCGCGCTCTTCAGCGTTGCGCCTGGCTCAGGTGCCTGGCGTAGAAGTCGAACACCTTGTCCCAGCCGTCTTTGGCCTGCTCCGGACGGTGCGACGCGCCGCTCCAGTTGAAGAACGCGTGCCCCGCGCCGTCGTAGCGGTGGAACTCGTACTCCTTCCCGTGCTTCTGCAACTCCGCCTCGATGGCGTTCACCTGCTCGATGTCAGGGTTGCCGTCGTCGTTGCCGAACAATCCCAGCACGGGACAGCTCATGTTGGGCGTCATGTCGATGACCGGGTCCGGCTGGTTCTCGTTGATGCGGTCAGGCGTCGGAATGACGTTGCCGCCCCAGCAGTCGACCGCCGCGTCCAGCTCCAGGTTGCAGCCCGCCATGTAGGCGACCCGCCCGCCGGAGCAGAAGCCGATGACGCCCACCTTGCCTGTCGCGTCGTCCCGGGCGCGGATGTAGTCCAGCGCGCCCTGCAGGTCGCCGAGCACGAACGCGTCGCGCTGCCCGCCGTCGTCGCGGATGCGGGCCGACATCTCGGCGGGTGTGCCGGGGCCCATGCGGTGGTGCAGGTTCGGGCAGACCGCCAGGTAGCCGTGGTGGGCGAACCGGCGCGTCACCTCGATGCACCATTCGTCCCATCCGGGCATGTGGTGCGCCACGAGCACCGTCGCGAACGGGCCAGGGCCTTCCGGCCTCGCCACGTAGGCATCGATCTCGTCGCCGTTGTGTCCGGTGATCTGGATCGTCTCCGTCGTCATCCCCGGGTGCAGGACCGTTACTGCTGCCATGCTCTTCCCTCCTCTGCTTTGCTCGTGCGTATCCTACCGCAGGCTGACCTACTCCACGCAGGCTACCCCGCGCGGTTACTCCACGTAGGCGACTGCCTCTATCTCGATTATGAACTCCGGCCTCGCCAGCCCGGAGATGATGAGGAGCGTGCTCGTCGGCGGCTTCTCGGGACGGTACTGCGCACGCGCCGCGCGCACCTCCTCCACGTTCTCCTCGCCCACGACGTACACCGTTGTCTTGACGATGTCCTCGAACTTCCCGCCGACGGACTCGACCGCGAGGCGCAGGTTCTTCATCACCTGCCCGACCTGCGCAGTGGGGTCGCCGATGCCCACGACGTCGCCGTTCTCGTCCGATGCCGTCTGCCCCGCGATGAAGACCCACGGGCCGACCTTCACGACGTGCGTGTACCGTCCGCCGTTCGGGGACATGCCTTCCGGTTGCAGATGTTCCACTGTCGCCATTCGCTGCCCTCCTCACTCAGTTGTTGCGTGGCCACACTCACTCCGGCCGCACGAAGGGATGGAGACGGACAGGCGTGGCCGGGCTTGCTAGATCCGGATGCCGAGCTCCCGCAGCGCAGCCTCTGCGCCAGAGGAGAGCGCCAGCCCTTCCACGACGCCCCGCGCACAAGCATAGCTCAGCGCGCTCAGCAACTCGGCGGACGGCGCCTCTCCCTCGCCACGGTGCGCTGCAGTCTCGGCAAGCGTCTCGTAGGAGCGGTCCAGGCTCCAGTAGAACGAGAGCAGGCGCGCCGCCTCCCATTCGGAGCGCGGCGGTGGAACGTCGCTCAGATCGGTGAGGTCGTTCACGACCTTCGTGTAGCGCAGGATGCCGGTGCGCTCGTTCTCGGGCGAGCCATAGAAGCGGCGGTAGCGCAGAGCGTCGATGCGGCGAACGTAGTCTTCCTCGCCGTAGACGTTGCGCGGCAGCCACTCGGCGCGCAGGTCGAGCACCTCGTTCCCCGAGGCGTCGGTCACAGCCGCCGCAACCTCGGAGCCGATGTACGGGTCGTACTCGTACTTCGCGGCGTTGCGCAGCACGGCCTCCTGCAGCGCAAGCGTCACCTCGCGCGGGATCTTCCGGTAGAGCCTGCCCTCCGCCGCGTCGTTGGTGTCCGCCCCGAGACCGCCGGTGTTGAAGGCGTAGAACTCCTGCCTCACGCCGTCCGCCTGCATCCGGCGGAGGATGTCGTACAGGAGGTTCGCGTTGTCGTCCTCCAGCCCGATGATGAACGGGTCCGAGAAGTACTCGACGTACGGCCTGCCGATGGCGCCCGCAGCCGCGCCCATCTGCACGGCCTCGCCGTACATGAGCACGCGGACGTACTGCTCCAGACTGAGCTTGCGCAGCGGCGGGATGACGGTGTTCTCCCGCATGACGGCCTGCCAGATGATGCGGTGCATGTGCCCCATCGGGACGTGAGCGGCTTCGGTCAGCGCGCCGCCCGTCACGCGGCTGATGACCTCCGCGACGCCCTTGCGCTGCAGCAGCCTGCGCCGCGAGAGCACCATCCGCATATTCCGCGTCGGGTTCTGCGAGAAGTCGGGCTCGCCGGTCGCCGGGTCGGCCACGACGTTCTCCAGCGTCTCCTGCGAGTTCGGTTCGCCGGGCGCGCCGCGCACGACGTCGTAGGTCACGGGGTCGTCCTCACGGGTCAGGCCGGACGGTACGGCGTAGAAGTTGTTCTCCGTGCCGTCGATGCCGTAGGCGTAGGAGACGCGCTGCCCGTCCAGCTCCACGTCGACCGGTTCGGCGAGCGGCTGGAGCAGGATGATGTCGTCGTTCATCGGGTAGACCCCTTCCTCGGGGTCCGGTGGCAGCGAGAGGCGGGAGGCGAGTTCGCTGTTCGCCAGCTCGATCATGATGGTGAGCGTGCTCTTGCCGTGCAGCGACGGCCCTGTCGTGACGACGGCGGCATTGTTCATGCTGCCGTCCAGCGCCCGGATGCGCGCGACGCTGAGCGCTGCCTGCAGGGCGAGCCCGCCGTTCATCTTCGTCTGGTGCATCGCGATGCTGAGCGGGCCCATCTTGTGCTCGCCCACGTAGTCGAAACCGAGGTGCAGCGACAGCCCGCGCGTCGGAGCCTTGAATACGAGCCGCGTGAGGCTCTGCGCTTCTATCTCACCGCGTACGTCGTCAGGCAGGTCGAGTATCTCCAGCCACTCCGGTATGGAGAACTCCACGATGTCCGGTTCGCCCGAGTGCTCCTCTTCCGGCAGGTCGAACGTGAGTTGCCGCCACAGGTACGGCAGTTGCGGATAGCGCGCGCCCACGACCAGCTGCCGCGCATGGAACGAGCGCCCCGGTGCGTCGCATACCCGGCGGTCGGACTGCACGACGGTCTCGCCCGCGTCGAGCCACTCGCTGAGCCTCGCAGTGATGAGCGGCAGGATGCGGCAGAAGAGCCGCTGGTCGTCGTGGCCGAATTCGAGCGAGTCGCGGTTCGGCGTGAAGCCATCCATGAGGTAGCGAGTGAGGTGCGGCTGGCGAGCAACGCCGCGCTGGCTGTAGAAGGCGAACCCGCCGGAGTTGAGCCGTACCACTGCCTCCGGGCCCGCGCGGCCCGCCGCCCTGCCCTCTGCGTTCGCAGCGGCGGCCTCTTCCGCGATGCTCCGCCACTCGTCGAGCGCCGCCCCGCGGTCGGAGTCCGGCAGTCCGCCGATCTCCCGCATGCGGGAAACGAGCCACTCGTCGCTGGGGTTGAAGAGTTCGCTGCCCGAGGTGTGGCCGCGTTTCGCGAGGGCGATGAGTTCGTTGAGTGCGGCGCTGAACTCGGGCAGCACCTGGGGCAGGGTCTGGTCTGTCTGGCTCTGGGTCACGCTTCTCTCCGGAGGCGGGGCTTGCCTCGGTCGTCTGATGTGGTGTGCCCCATACCCTACTACGTTAAGCGTGCAATTGTGTTGCTCATCGCACCTGAGACACCGCTTAATCGAGAGAAGCCCAGCACTGCTGGGCTTCTCCGTAAGGGTTCAGATGCAGTGGCGTTAGGCGGGCCCGGCCTGCGCCTTTTCCACAGCCTCCTCCATCCGGCGGTGGAGTTCGGCTGCCAACGGAATGGCCGGGCCGTAGCGGTCCGACTCCCAGACCGCGCCGCCCTTGTGGTACTGGGCGCGCGTGTTCCGGGTCAGTTCGGGAACGTCCTTCGCCCAGTCGGGGTTGAGCCACGCGTCCGCAGGCCTGCCGCCTCCGTACAGGATGGGTATCTCCCCACCCTCGTTCGGAAGGGCGTCAATCTCTGCCTCGTCGCGGAAGACGTTCAACGGGTCGCCACCGTCCTCGACGATACGTATCTGCTCATCCAACTGGCGCCGGAGGAAGACGACGGGGATGTCCGTGCGCCCGAGGTTCTCCGCGCTGCGGTCGGTCAGCGGGCCCTGCGCCCACCAGCCGATGAAGTCCTGGTTGAGGATGCAGTCCAGGATCGGCTTGCCGTCCTCGTCGTAGATCGGCACCTCGTAGTAGGGCACCTTGTCCTGCTTCGGCGCCTCGACGCCGGGCGGTGCAGCGTAGGTGTTGTAGGAGATGTGGTAGGTGTGCTCGTCGTCTATCGGCACGCGGATCTGGAACTCGCTCCACGGAGCGCCGGCGGCGTTCTGCTCCGTGTAGAACGGGAAGATGACGGTGGAGTGGCGGGACTTCTTGTCCTCAGGCGCGCCGAGCTCCTTGGAGAATATGACGCCCTTCTCCATGCCGTACTGCGTGGAGTGGACGTACAGGTCCTTGATGCCAACGCCCTGCTGCATGAACCCCTTGCTCATCTTCGCGAGGCGGTCGTGGTCGCCCATCTTCTCGAGGATGTACTGGAACTGGAAGCCGTGGAGCCACACGCCGTGTGTGGGGTCGCCGGTGTTCTCCTGGCACTGGAGCCAGTTGGCATTGAGGACGGCGATGCCCATCTGCCGGACGGAGTTGGGCCAGACGAACAGGTCCCACGGAGGGAGCAGCGGCGCGGGCTGCGGGCCCATGTAGGCGAACAGCAGGCCGCCCATCTCCTTCACCGGGTAGCCGGGGAGCTTGAGCCGGTCCTTGAACATGTCGCGGCGGGCCTCCAGCGGCGCGTCGACGCAAACGCCGTTCGCGTCGTACATCCAGCCGTGGTAGGGACAGCGGAGACCGTTCTCGTCCGGGATGCCCCAGCGAAGGTCAACGGCGCGGTGCATGCAGCGCTGGCCGATGAGACCGATGTTGCCGGACTTGTCCCGGTAGCAGGTGAGGTCCTCGCCGAGCAGGCGGACGGCCTGCACGGGGTCTTCGTCGAGTTTCGCGCTGGGCAGGAACGGCACCCAGTACCGGCGCAGCAACTCGCCTCCGGGCGTGCCGGGGCCGACACGAGCCAACCGATCGTTCTGTTCAGTCGTCAGCATGTTCCATCCTCCCTGGCAGGCTTTTCGGCGCAAGCATACCACTCCCCGCGCGCAAGCGCGCGCAAACCATGGCGGCGCGAAACTAAACATTACGAAACACGGGGGTGCTTGGGAGAAGACTGGTCGGGGAGCCGGGATTTGAACCCGGGGCCTCTACGTCCCGAACGTAGCGCGCTACCGGACTGCGCTACTCCCCGACGTGGGAAGCGGCCTCACGAAGGCCGCTGCATCGATTCTAGCACAGCGGGGCTGCCGCGCTGCTCCTACGACGCCCGCGCCAGACGCTCGCCCGCCTCGCGCAGGTCTTTCTGCGACTCGACAGACTTCCAGTACGCGCCGCTCTCGAACGCGGCCAGTCGCCCCTCCGACGCCAGCGCCGGGAAGGTCTCGGTCTCGTGATCGCCCAAGTCGGGAAAGCGGGCGATGGCCTCTCTGGTGAGGACGTAGACCCCTGCGTTGATCCAGTACGGCAGCGGTGGCTTCTCCCTGAAACCGGTGACCAGTCCGCCATCCGTATCCACGATGCCGAACGGACTGATCATGGGAGTGAGCATGACGGTTGCGAGCGCTCCCGCTCGCTCATGCGCCTCGACCAGCGGGGCAAGCGGCTGTTCCGTGAGCACGTCTCCGTTCGTGGCGATGACGGCGTTGTCGGCAAGCCCCGCCTCGCGGTAGGCGTTCTTGAACGCGCCGCCGCGTCCCAACGGAGACGCTTCCGCGATGCAGCGCACTTCCAGCCCTTCGATGCGCGGCGCGGAGAAGTGCTCCGCGATGACCTCGTGCATGTAGCCGGTGAGCAGGAACGTGCGCTCGACGCCGTTGGCCCGCAGCCAGGCGAGGTGGTGCTCCACGATAGGCCTGCCGTTCACCTCCACCATCGGCTTGGGCCGGTCCTGCGTAAGCGGCCAGAGGCGTTCGCCCTTGCCTCCGGCAAGCACCAGCGCGGTCTTCGGTTGGGCTGTCGTACTCACGCACGTAGTCTATCGGGCTGAAGAACGGCAGGTAAACGCGAACATGCATGCCTTGTCCGCCACACGGGGCACTCCTATACTGCCACCGGAACCTGTCGTGGCCGCCGCACCCGAACCCCTGCTGTCAGTCATCCTCCCGACGTACAACGAACGCGAGAACGTGTCCGTGCTCGTGCCCCGGCTCCTCGACATCCTGCACGACGTGCCATGCGAAGTGATCGTGGTGGACGATGGGAGCCCCGACGGCACCGCCGATACCGTGCGCGAGATGGGGGCGTCCGACGCGCGCGTGCGGCTCGTGGAGCGCTCCGGGAAGGCGGGGCTCGCCAGCGCGGTGTTCGCCGGGGCGGCGGAGGCTCGCGGGCGGCTCGTCGCCGTCATGGACGCCGACCTCTCCCACGACCCCGATCTCCTGCCGGAGATGCTCGCCCGCGCCGAGGACGGCTGCGACGTTGTGATCGGTTCCCGCTACGTTCGCGGTGGGTCGTTCGCCAACCAACCTCTCGTGCGCAGGCTGATCAGCCGGGTGCTGAACACCGGAGTGCGCGTGATACTCATGCTGCCTCAGCACGACGTGCTGACGGGCTACGCGCTCTGCCGGCGCGAACTGCTCACGCATATGCCCACACGGTACTCGTCGCGCGGGTTCAAGTGGTTGCTGGAGTTGCTCACGGTGTACGGAGGCCTGCAGGTGAACGAGTCGCCCATCGTCTTCCAGAACCGGTACGCGGGCGTATCCAAGGCGGACGCGCGGGAGGCGCTGGCGCTGGCGGTGCTCTGTCTCCGGCTTGCCCCTCGCCGATTACGCCGGGCCCGGGCTACTTCCGCATCCGCGACCTGATACGGAACGTGGCGAGGAACGTTGCGGGGGCGTCGCGCCACGCCTGCACCTTTGAGCCTTCGGCGATGTGCTGCCAGCGCACAGGCACGTCCACGATAGAGCAACCCAGCCGCTCCGCGTTACCGAGCAGATCGAGGTCGAACGCCCAGCCGTTCTCTCGGATGTGCGGGGCGATGGTGCGCCACGCCTCGGCGCGCAACGCCTTGGCCCCGCACTGCGTGTCCGAAAACGGCAGGCTGAGGAAGCGGCGCACCCAGAGCCGCGACGCCTTGCTGACGAACCGGCGCGAACGGGACTTACCTTCCTCCTCATCCTTGCCGTTGAACCTGTCGCCGATGGCGATGTCGTGCGTTTCGAGGGCCTCGACCAGTTTCGCAGCCTCCGGCGCGCGCACCATGTTGTCGGCGTCAACGAACAGGATGAGCGACCCTTCCGCGAGCGCCAGCCCCTCCCGGAGCGCCCCACCCTTCCCGAGCGGCGCGGCGAACTCGGCAAGGCGGACCTCGGGAGCGGATTCCGCTACCTCCTCCACGACCCCTCGCGTGTTGTCGCGGCAGCCGTTCAGCACGACCACAATCTCGAAATCGCCCTCGTACCAACTGCGGAAGTGCTCGACGTACTCCTCCAGCGTTGGACGTATGCGTCCCTGCTCGTTATAGGCAGGGATGACGATGGAGAGCAGCGCGGTCACGAGCGTTGTACCCCTTCGAGTTTGCCGTAGCTGTGGAGGATGCGCTTCACGCCCTGGTTGCCGGGGAACGCGACCGTCACCTCGTAGTCGCCAGGGCGTGGACTGCAGTCTACGACGATGCCGAGTCCAAAGACCGGGTGCATCACCTTCTCGCCCGTCTTGAACGGCGGCGCCTGTACCGAAGCGCCGTCCGCTCCGACAGCCGCGAGTTCGCGTTCGGGTCTGCCCATCCCGCCGTTCCCGTAACGCTGCCCGCGCTCCGGCGCTTCGATCAGGTCGAACGGGATGTCCTTCAGGAAGCGCGACCGGCGCGATGACCCGAACGAGCCGAACATGCGCCGCCGCAGTGAGCGGAAGAGATAGAGCCGCTCACGCGCTCGTGTCATGCCCACGTACGCGATGCGCCGCTCCTCCTCCAACTGGTCGGGGTCGTCGATGGAGCGCATGTGCGGCAGCACGCCGTCCTCCATGCCGGTGATGAACACAACAGGGAACTCGAGGCCTTTGATCTGGTGGAGGGTGATGAGCGTGAGGTACTGCTGCTCGTCCTCGTCCAGCACGTCCTGGTCCGACACGAGAGCTATGCGCTCCAGGAAGGCAGAGAGACTCTCCTCGGCGGGTGCATCCGCGAACTCCGCGCTCAGCCCACGCAGTTCGCGCAGGTTCTCCAGTCGGTCTTCAGCGTCCGGGTCGTCGGACTCCAGGATGGCCCGGCGCAGTCCGGACTGTTCCAGCACCTCGTCGATGAATTGCGGCAACTCCATCTCCGCCTTGAGCTCACCTAGCCCGTTCAGCAACGCGAGGAACCCACCGAGCTGCCGTTTCTGCCGCAGGTCGAAAGGCGAAGGGCGCTCCGCGTCGTCCTGCAGCAGTTGGAGAGCGGTATAGGCGGGAACATCCAGGGAGTTCGCCCACGCGAGCAGTTCGTCCACTGTGCGCTTGCCAATCCCCCGCGTTGGGACGTTGATGATGCGGGTGAGGCTCACTTCGTCGAAGGGGTTCTCCAAGAGGCGGAGGTAGCAGATCAGGTCTTTCACCTCGCGCCGCTGGTAGAAGCGCACGCCGCCCACGATCTTGTAGGGCATGCCGTAGCGCAAGCACGCCTCTTCCAGCGCGCGGGATTGGGCATTCACTCGGTACGTCACGACACAATCGCGCAACGACACGCTCTCTGCCTCCATGAGGCGGCGCACCTCGCGGATGACCTCCTGTGCCTCCTCTTCCTCCGAGTAGGTGTCGGCGATGCGGATGGGAACGCCTTGCCCGTTCTCCGTGAACAGCTCCTGCTCGATACGCTGGCTGTTCGCTCGAATGACATGCCGTGCCGCATCGAGGATGGTGCTCGTGGAACGGTAGTTCTGAGAGAGTGCGACGATGGTCGCGTCCGGGTAGTCCTTCTTGAACGAGAGGATGTTGCGGATATCAGCGTTGCGCCACGAGTAGATGGACTGGTCGGGATCGCCCACGACGGCGAGATTGCGGTACTTGCCAGCGAGCAGGCGCGCGATCTCGTACTGAGCGGTGTTCGTGTCCTGGAACTCGTCCACCATGAAGTGGACGAACCGCTCCTGCCACCTGTCGCGGACCTCCGGCGCACGCCGGAACAGTTCGACCGCTTTGCCAAGCAGGTCGTCGAAGTCCACGCCGTGGCTGCGCGCGAGCGACGCCTGGTACGCCGCGAAGACTCGGTGAACGACTTCGTCGTAATAGCCGTCGGCCTTCGCAGCAAGCGCGTCCGGCCCCAGGAGTTGTGACTTCGCCCTGCTGATGGCTGAGAGCAGGGAGCGCGGAGGGAAGCGCTTGGGGTCCAACTGCAGCTGTTCCATGGACTGCTTGATCAGGTTCATCTGGTCTTCGTCGTCCATGATGACGTAATCGGGAGGGATGCCGATGACCTCGCCGTCGCGGCGCAGGATCGAGGCGCAGAGCGCGTGGAACGTCCCGGCGGTGAGGCGCTGCGCGCCGTCGCCCATCAGCACGGCGAGCCGGTTGCGCATCTCCCGAGCGGCACGGTTCGTGAAGGTCACTGCCGCGATACGGCCCGGACGGATGCCGACGTGTTGATTCAGGTAGGCGATGCGGTTCGTGATGACGCGCGTCTTGCCGGAGCCGGGCCCGGCCACGATGAGCAAAGGCCCTTCCACGCATTGGACGGCCTGTCGTTGAGGCGGGTTCAGCCCTTCCAGGAGTGCATCTGCGCGAGCGGTCATGGGCTACGAGACGCCGTGGCGGGCGTGGGGAATGTTGCTCAGTATCTTGTTGATCAGCCTGCGCACGAGCGGCATTGTATGCCAGCGACCGCGGGGGATGCGCCCCCCGGATGGCAGGAAGTGACGCGTGCGCGACGCACTCCGCTTGACGCACCTCCGCTCGCTCCCTACGATAGGTTGGTATACGGGAAGCGAAGAACGAGGACACGCAGATGACCACCACACAACAGCCCATGACCATAACCATCACCGAGAACGGCGCGAAGCACGTGCAGCAGTTCATGGCCGCCGAGGGCGTCGACAGCGGTATCCTGCGTGTCGCGGTGAAGGGCGGCGGCTGTTCCGGCCTGACCTACGTACTCGACCTCGCGAACGAGGCGCAGGACGGCGACAAGGTCATCGAGCAGAACGGCATCACGCTCGCCGTGGACCGCAAGAGCTACGTCTTCCTCGCCGGGACGGAGCTGGACTACTCCGGCGGCCTGAACGGCAAGGGATTCGTCTTCAACAACCCCAACGCCAAAAAGGCATGCGGCTGCGGCACCTCGTTCTCGGTCTAGCCTCGCCTCTTCCGATACGCCCACTCTTGCCCTGCCCTGTTATGCTCACGTCATGAGCATCGATGCTGTAGCCCTCGCCGCACTCACGGAACGCGCCGGCTTCGCCGACCGCAGCGATTGTGGCCGGCTGTGGATCACGGGCCCAGACGCCCTCGACCTCCTAAACCGCCTCACGACCAACCAACTCGAGACGCTGCCTGAGGGCACGGCGCGCTCGACTGTTCTGACGAACGGCGACGCCCGTGTGATCGACCACCTGCGCCTCGCAGCGTTGGACGGCGGTATGTGGTGCTTCACCAGCCCTGGCAGAGCAGAGGACGTCGCCGACTGGATCGACCTCTATACCTTCGGCGAGGACATCACCGTCGTTGACGAGAGCAGTGACACAGCGCATCTCACCGTCCTTGGACCGCTGGCTGCGGATGCTCTCGCGAGCGCAGGTCTACCCGTTCCATCGCTCGACGGGGTGTTCTCGCAGGACGGCACAGTGACCGTCGCCTCACCGTTCGGGGCGCACCCGGCCTACGACGTTCTGCTGCCGCTCGCCGACGCTGAGCGCGTGAAAACGGCCCTGAGCGCCAGAGCTCAGGAAGTCGACGCGGAGACGTTCGAGGCATACCGCATCGCGCAGGGCGTGCCCGCCTATGGCACAGAGTTCGGGGCGTTCAACAACCCGCTGGAGGCGCGGCTGCTCGGCTCCATCAGCGACGACAAGGGCTGCTACACGGGGCAGGAGGTCATCGCCCGGCTCCAGACGTACCGCAAGGTGCAGCGGCTGCTCATGTCGTTCACGTCCGGTGCCCCCGCCGTGCCAGGCGACGCTCTGCAGGAGGAGGACGGCTCACAAGCGGGCGTCGTCACGTCCGCATTCGACACCGGCGATGGCCGCACGATTGGGCTGGCGCTCGTTGCGGCGAAGCACGCAGCGTCGTCTCTGCACAACGCAAGCGGTGGTGCCATCACGCTGTCGGAGCCTGCCTACGCGCTGGCAACGGAGCCGGTGGAGGCGTAGGGCAGTTCCGCGCAGGGTCGGCATGTGCTGCGTGTAGATTATTCACGCCGTGAATGAGATCTATTCACCGCATGAATGATTTTCATTCATGGGAGCGGCTGAACCAGGGCACGCCCATCCGGCCCAGTGTGTCGCCCTTCCCCACCTGATAGCGAAGGACTCCGGCAACGTGGACCAGCAGCAGTGCGATGAAGACTTTGGAGAGCAGGTCGTGCGCCATGCGCGCTGGCACGTTCTCTACGTCGGCAGGGACGATACTGCCGGGAACGAGCGAAAGCCCACTCAACACCAGTGTCCCGATTCCGCTCGCCAGCAGCGCGATGAGCAACGTGTAGAGCAGAATGTGCGTCCCGATGAACGCCCGCTCGTTCGCCGGCGACAGCCCGGGGGGCGGTGAAGGCCATCGGTGCACGACGAGCGCCACAAGGCGGACCGCGGTTAACGCAAGTGTCACGAGGCCGGCGCCCACGTGCGCGTTGTACAACACCTCCTGCGCCTCGCCCTCGCCGATCCGCGTCATCGCCAGCCCCATGCCCAGCATACCCAGGATCAACAGCGCACTCGCCCAGTGCGTCAACTGCGAGATGCGGTTGTAACCCGGGGCGCTCTTGCTCATGTAGCTCTCCTACCCCAGGTAGAAGTACTTGAACGACTCAGCGTAAGGGATGCCCTTCTGCGATCCGCGGTCCTTCAGCCAGCCAGCAAGCCGCTCGCCGAACTCCTGCTCTTCCTTCGACGGCTCCGTGCCGTTGGCAGGAGTGAACCGCATCTGGCTGGCGTGCGCTTTCAGCGCGCGGATCTTCGTCTCCACCGTGTCCGAAACGTCGAAGTACACGTCTGCGATGTCGTCGCGTGCGCCAAGGTAGACGTGCTCAACGATGTGCGCTTCGAGTCCCTCGTTGAGCGCGAGCTCCGGGAACATGTGCACGTCGCGGGCCGACGGGAACACCGCGTCGAGCGTCGCATCGCCTGTGTTCCGGTGGTCGGGGTGGTTGATGTAGTGGCCTGACCACCGAACCATGGGATTCTGCGTGATCACCGCGCTCGGCTTGTGCTTGCGGATGAGCCGGACGATGTCCTTCCGCAACTCGAGCGTGTTCTGCACCATGCCGTCCTCGTAGCGCAGGAACTCCACCTTCTTCACTCCGAGGATGCGGCACACCTCCCGCTGCTCCTCTTCGCGCAACGTCGCAAGCTCCGACGGCACGACGGTGGGATCGGACGTGCCCTTGTCGCCGGACGTAACGAGCGCGTAGACGACCTCCTTGCCCTCCGACGTCCAGCGAGCGACGCTCGCGGCACACATGAACTCGGCGTCATCCGGGTGCGCAACGATAACGAGTATCTTGTGCCCCGGACCTTCGTGTTCTTCCGGCCAGTCTGTCATTACAGCCCCAAACCTCCGTCTATGCTGAGCACCTGGCCCGTGATGTATGCGGCGTCCGCACTGACGAGGAACGCGACGCAGCCCGCCACGTCCTCCGGCGTGCCGAACGCTCCCAGCGGTATGCGCTCGCGTATCTGCGCCTGCAGGTCCTCCGGAATCGAATCGACCATCTGCGTGGCGATGAAGCCCGGCGCGATGGCGTTCACCGTGATGCCGCGCGACGCCACTTCACGCGCGACCGTCCGCGTGAAGCCGATGAGCCCCGCCTTGGCCGCAGTGTAGTTCGCCTGCCCGGGGTTGCCCGTGATCGCCACGACCGACGACATATTGACGATGCGTCCTGAGCGCTGGCGCAGCATGGGGCGGATAGCCGCCTTCGTGCACAGGAAAGCGCCCTTCAGGTTCGTGTCGATAACCGCATCCCAGTCGTCCTCGGAGAGACGCATGAGCAGGTTGTCGCGGGTGATGCCAGCGTTGTTCACGAGGATGTCCAGTCCGCCGAGCGCTCCCGCAGCAGCGTCCACGAGCGCCTCGGCCTGTGTTGCGTCCGCGACGTTGCCCTGCAGCGTTACCGCGCTCCCGCCCGCCGCCGCGATCTCCGCTGCGACAGCCTCCGCCTCTTGCTGGCCGGAGTTGTAGTTCAGCGCGACGCTCGCCCCTTCCGAGGCGAGCCGCAGCGCGACGGCGCGGCCGATGCCCCTGCTCGCGCCGGTGACCAGCGCGCGCTGACCGCTAAGCCTGCTCACTGCCGACCTCCGCGCGAACGAGCGCCTGCGCGAGGTCGTCACGCATCGTCTCTATCAGGTTGCGGTCGAGCGCAAAGCACGCCAGCCCAACAGAGCGTGCGATGCTCTGCGCGCTCGAGCGTCCGTGTCCTGCGATGACAACGCCGTTCACGCCGAACAGCGGCCCGCCTCCCCCTTCCGCCGCCGACGCCAGGCCCGCTATCGCCTGCACCGCCGGGCTGTCCGACCCCAGCCGGGATGCGAGATAACGCCCCGCAGCAGCGGCCAGCCCCTCCGTGTACTTCAGCAGCACGTTCCCCACGAACCCGTCGCACACGAGCACGTCCGCCTTGTCCGCGAATATCTCGTGTCCCTCGACGTTGCCCACGAAGTTGAGGCCGCTCGCCCGGAAGAGCGGGAACGCCTCCTGCACCTGCTTGTTCCCCTTCCCATCCTCTGAGCCGACGCTCAGCAGGCCCACGCGCGGCGACTCCTTGCCATGGTAGACGCGTTCGAACGACGCGCCGAGCGCGCCGAAGCTGAGCATCTGCGCAGGCTTGCAGTCCACATTCGCGCCGAGGTCGATGATCGTCGTCTCCGGTGCGAGTCCGATGAACGGCCCGCCGAGCGTCGGACGCTCCAACCCCGGAAACATCCCCAGCGCAAGGACGGCTGCGGCCATCGTTCCGCCCGTCGAGCCCATGCTGATAGCCGCGTGCGCCTGCCCCACCTTCACCATCCCCACGGCCACGGCGATCGACGCCCGCGGCTTGCTCAGCAGCGCACGCGCAGGGGCCTCGTCCTCGGAGACGACGCCCTCGGACGGCACGACCTGCACGGCAAGGTTGCCCGCATCATGCTTCGCGAGTTCCGCCGAGACCGCCGCCTCATCTCCCACGAGGGCCACGGCAGCGTCGTATTCTCGCGCCGCGATGACCGCGGCCTCCACCGGCACCGCGGGTGCGAGGTCGCCGCCCATCGCGTCCAATGCGATCGTGTACTTCGCCAAATTCTGTTCCTCCGCCGGTCAGGCGTTCAGCGTCACCGAAGCATCGCCTGTAATCACGTTCTCGCCGTCCTGGTTCGCGACAGTCACCTCGTACGTCGCGCTGCCTTCGTCCGATGTCTTCAGCATTCCGATCGCGCGGACCGTATCGCCCGGGAAGACCGGCGCTCGGAAGCGCGTCTTGAGCCTCCCGCCGCGCAGCCATGCCTCGCCGAACGAGTGTGTCATCAGTTCCGACACCAGCGCCAGCACGAGCATACCGTGCGCGATGGTTCTGCCGTAGGGTGTGTCGCGCGCGAACTCCTCGTCCAGGTGCAGCGGGTTGTGGTCGCCGCTGGCGTCCGCATACTGTACCAACTGCTCCTGTGTTATGCGGCGCTCCACCGGCTGCAGGGTCTCCGGCGCGACGCTCATCCGTCCGCCTCCGGGAGCGCGAGCGCCGCCCTGCCCTCCACCGCCGCCTCGCCTTCGAGATTGCCGCACAGGTCGAGCGTCAGGAAGCGCGTCCCGCGCCGCACGCTGTTCGCCGCGACGGTCGCCGAGCAGCGCACCGTCGCTCCCATCGCGACAGGACGGGAGAACGTCAACTCCTGTCCGGTGTGCACGGTACCTGCGGGCAGGCTCACGGCGTCCATCGCCTCGGCCATCACCAGCGCCGCCACCGCCATCGGCGGCGCCAGCCCTTCCTCGGCGTAGAGCGTGTTGCCGTCGCCCACGGCGCGGACGTAGGCGCCGACCATCGCCGAGGTGATGACTATCTCCCGGTCGACCAGTGCGTAGCCGGATTCGAGCGTGTTGAGGTCCATGTTGTTCGTGCTTTCCAGGCCGCGCCGAGCGCGGCGGGGGGATTATAGAACCTGCACGCACCTCCATGCTCTGAGAGTGAACAGTTGGCAACCTTATCGCGTTGTATCCCTCCACGCCTGACACTAGCCTGACAGGGATGTACGCTCGCCTGAGAGACTGGCAGCCCGGAGTGCTGCTCAGAACGGCGATATCGGTGGGGGTGGCCGCGCTCACCGTATTGCTCGTGCTGCAGTTCGTTCCCCAGAGGACTTCGGGCAGCGCCGAGAGTCATGACTCCTTCTCCGTCGCGTGCAACGGAGGCGGGGAGGTCCGGCCCGGCTCAAACCACGTCATCACGTGTGATATGGAGAGAGGCGCGGCCGGCTCGTGGGATGTTTCAAGCACTGGAGGAGTGGAAGTTACCGGCACATGGCTTGGTGGACCGAACTTCGACGGCCTGCGATCCGTGAACGTGCGCGTGAACGGCGCGGGGACGGTAACGGTAAGCGCTACAGACCACGAGAACTCGGACAGCGACTCCATAAGCTTCACCATCAGGGATGCAGGCACTGGAAACGCGGCACGTTCGGAGACGAAGGCATCGCTCACCATTGCAACGCCAACGCCGGCCCCTACTTCAACGCCGACTCCAGCACCCACGCCGACTCCGACACAGACACAGACCCCGACTCCAACGCCGGCCCCCACTTCAACGCCGACTCCGACACAGACCCCGACCCCAACGCCGACCCCCACTTCAACGCCGACTCCAGCGCCCACACCGACTGCGACACCGACCCCGACTCCAACGCTGGCCCCCACCTCAACCCCGACTCCAGCGCCCACGCCGCCCACACTCTCCGCCTCGCTGCCAGCCAGCGAACTCACTGAGGTCGAAAGTCCTTCTTCCCTGGGGATCAGCCAGCCGTCGGACTCTTTCGTGTTCAGTTGGGACGCCATGGAGGGCGTGACCGAGTACCGGTACAAGTACAGGAAGACGGCGGACGCCGGCTGGGGGAACGCGGAGACGACTGCAGATACGAGCGCGACGATAACGCCCGACGGGGGCATCGATTGCGGAAGCAAGTATGAATTCAGCGTGAGCGCCCGCGGGGACGGCCAAGAGCACCTGGACGGGTGGAGTGCGTGGTCGGAGCCCGAGACCATCACCGCACGGGCGTGCGCTCCCGTGCCTTCGAACGTATCCGCAACCTACTCGAATGGGTCGTTCACGCTGAGTTGGGAAGCCGTGACGGGCGCGGCCGAGTATGAATTCGCCTACCGGAAGGATTCCTCCAGCCCATGGACCAAGGACACGGCTACCGGAACGCACGTCGCCATAACGCCGTTCAGCACGGGCGAATGCGGAGCAACCTACCAGTTCAAGGTCCGCGCGAGAGGGAACGGCTCCGCCTATTCGACCGAGTGGGGCCTGTGGTCGTCGAGCGCTTCGGCAGGCATCGGAGACTGTCCGTCCAGGATGTCTCGGCCAACGGTCACGGCGGGGACCGCAAGGCTCCAGGTGACCCGGGGCACCCCCCCGGCAGGCTCCGCAATCACCGGCTATCAGATACGGTACAAGCTCACGTCCGCCCCTGACAGTGCGCCGTCATGGACAGTGACCTCTTTGACAACCGGCACGGCAAGCAAGACGCTGGCCCAGCTCAGCGCGAACTCGTACGACGTGCAGGTGCGGGCCTGCGCCGGCGTGGGTGGTCTGCCTCCCTGCAGCCCGTGGTCTTCCAGTGCAAGAGGGACGCCGTTGTCTCTGCCCGTAGTAAGCATCGCACGGAAGAGCAGTGGCGACGTGAACGAGGGGACCAACGTTGCCTTCACACTGAGGGCAGCACCGGCCCCGGCGGCGGACCTCACCGTGGGAGTGAGCGTCGCGACGACCGGCTCCTTCATCGAGGGCGCGACCCAACTACCACGCAGCGTCACGATCCGCCGCGGAAGCGCCACGGCTGACCTCGTTCTCCGAACGGACGACGATACGACCTATGAGCGGCACGGCACGGTCCGCGTGGAAGTCCGGTCGGGTACCGCTTACCAGATCGGAACGTCGAGCGCTCTCGTGAACGTCCTCGACAACGATACGCCTGCCGTGTCGGCTTGCGACACTGGAGCCGCCGTACCGAACGCCGGACTCAATCGCGAACTGGCCTTCGACTGCGATGCGCTTCTGAAGGCGAAGGACCCCCTAGCGGGAACGGCAACGCTGAACTGGAGCGTGGACACGGCGATAACGAGCTGGGACGGAGTGACGGTCGCCGGTACGCCGGGCCGCGTGACGAAGCTACAACTGCCGTCACGGAGCCTCACCGGGCGCGTTCCACCGTCGCTTGGACTGCTGTCGGCGCTGACGCACCTGACACTGAACGGCAACAGCCTGACCGGCATGCTGCCTCAGGAGTTGGACGGCCTGGACAGCCTGACGTTCCTGCGGCTGGCGGGGAACTCCTTCACGATATGCCTGCCACCGGGGCTGCGGGATGTTGCGAACAACGACCTGAGCACGCTTAATCTCAGCTACTGTGACGAGATACCTCCGGCGACGGACATGGTCACCGTGGCGGACAACGCTGACGCGGAGATAGGGATCGCCTGGTCCGCAGTGGCAGGGGTGGACCTGTACCGCGTGCAGCACCGCGCGGCTCAGTCACCGGACGCATGGACGAACGTGGAGGACATAACGAGCCTGAGCACGGCATTCACGCCGCCCGGCTCCACCCTCTGTGGGACCACACTCGAGTTCCGCGTGCGTGCGCGCGGCGACGGCACGGCGTACCTCGCCGAGTGGGGCATGCCCTCCGACAGCGCTTCGTACACGGTCACGGAGGGGTGCATGCACGCGCCGCCTTCCCGCGGTCCCGCTACGTGTTCTCGGCCGCGCAGAACACGCCAGTCGGGACACGCGTCGGCCTCGTGACCGCGGCAGACCAGGACGCGGGCGACTCGGTCACGTACCACGTCATTGCGGGAAACGACGGAGGGACGTTTACCATCGACCTCAACTTCGGCGACATCCAGCTCGCAAAGGCGCCGTCCAGCGGGGCGGCCTCCCTGCATACGCTGACGGTGGAGGCGCGGGACAATAGTGGGCTGACGGACATGGCCACGGTCGTCATCGTCGTGCCGTCGGTGTCCAGCTACACGTTCTCCATCGCGGAGGATGCCGGGGTGTGGACACGCGTCGGCTTGTTGGACGCGGTGGACCCTGAAGCGAGCGAGGCGGTTACATTCCACATCACGGCGGGGAACGGCGCAGGGATGTTCGCCATCGACCTGAACAGGGGCGACCTCTGGCTTATGAAGACGTTGGACTACGAGACGACCACGTCATACACGTTGACCGTCGAGACGCGCGACGTGAACGGGCTGAGGGACACGGCCACTGTCACCATCACCGTGACGGATGTTACGGAGTAGGCAGGCCTCCGCGCGTTGACGGGTGACGCGCTGTCCCCTACCCTTGAAGGACGTGGCCCGCTAGCTCAATTTGGCAGAGCAGCTGACTCTTAATCAGCGGGTTGTGGGTTCAAGTCCCTCGCGGGTCACCAGTCCAACGCCCTTCATCCGGCGTCCCCCTCGTCCTCACCCAGGCTTGTGCAAGGAGGCGTAACGTGGCCACGGTCAGTCTCGGATTCCTCAGTGCGAACTCACGCGGTCACGGCGCCCACTACGACGACTTCCTGCGCCTCGTGCCGGAACAGGCCGACGTGCAGATCATCCCCCTCGGCCTCTGGCAGAACTCGCTCTACGACCTGGAGGGCAAGACGCGCGAGCACATCGAGCGCACGACCGCCCTCGTCGCGGAGCACGGCTGGGACGGCATCGCGCTGATGGGCGCGCCGATGCAGGTGCAGAACCCGGGCCACGTGGAGCAGCTGCGTTCCCTGCTGAACATCCCGGCCACAACGGCGCTGGAGTCCGGGGCGGCGGCGGTCAAAGCGTTCAGGGCGAGCCGCATCCTGCTGCTCACGCCCTTCGACGACGGCCTGAACGCGATGCTGCGCGAGTTCCTCACCGGCCAGGGGCTGGACGTCACCGTCCCTGAAACGAACCGCACCGACACCAGCCGCGAAGACGTCACCTCCACGGAGCGCAAGAGCGCGGACGAGGTCTACCGCCTGGCCGTCGACGCATTCGAGAGCGCGTCGGACGTGGACGCGATCTACTTCCAGGGCGCACCACTCAACCCGCTGCTCGCGGTCGAGCGGCTGGAAGCCGACCTCGGCGTGCCCGTCGTCGCCAGCAACCCGGCGATGTTCTGGCACATCACGTCGCTGCTCGGCCATCGTTTGCCGTCGAGCGCCGACGGCTGCGGGAGGCTGCTGCGGGAATGGCCGGCGCGCGTTTGACGCGCTCTCTTTACTGACCGCCTCTACCCCATCCCCCGCCCCGGCTGTTGTTAATGTCCGGCTAGCTGTTCGCTCCCATACGGACCGACCGGGCAAAGCGTACAATGAAAGTGGATGAGTTATGAGAAAGGGTGAAGCCATTCTGCGCGCACACTCCTACGGTTCAGAGTTCCCGATTGAGCAACTCCCTGACGGCTGTGAGGAAACCTCTATGGGCTGGCTGTTCGGCGCTACGCGGCAGTGGCGCGGGCCGGACGGTCTGCACGTTCGGGAGTATGGAGGAAGACTCCTCGCGCATTATGACCGTGTCGACCCGCGCCGCAACCTCGTGGGGCACTGGATAGCCGACGCCCCGTTCGAGCTTGCGCTCGGAAGCAGCGGCGTGGTGGGGATGCTCGCCAGCGTCACTGTGAGCGCTGCCTCCACCCTCGCCTGGATCGTCGCTGCCCTCGTGACCACCGTCTCGGCCAGCATCTTCGCCCGCAAGCGCTTCTAGCCGCACCGTATGCCTAACGGCTGTACCCTGAGTTGTCCGGTTCAACGTACGGAACGCTCCTGAGCAGCGCTTCCATCACGAAGGCGAAGTCCTCGAACGCCGCCAGGTGTCCCAGGTCGCCGTGCAGGCCGTCCACGAGGCCCAGCAATGTCCACAGGTCACGACCGGAGTCGTAGGACTCACGGGCGTCGCCCAGCGCGTTGTACCTGTCCGCCGTCAACGCCACGACCGCGCCGAACGACAGCAGCGGGTCCACCAAGGCGGGTCTCACCTGTCCACCGCCTGCGATATCCGTGCTCTGGCTCCAGCCACGGCCGCTCTCCGGCTCCACCCACCGCAGCTCCACCTGCCCCAGGGCGCCATGACGCCGGAAGTCGTCGTGCAGTTCCAACTCGTAGAAGACGGTCGTGGCCGCGCCGGAGTAGATCTCAGCGAACTCTTTGCGGTCCTGCGTGAACGACTCGGCGGACGTCACGCGGTTCTCGTAGCCGACGATACGCCACGCCTCCACCGCGTCCGGGTCCCACGTCACCTGCGCGCGCGTCTGATCGGCCACCGGCGAGGCGAGCGCCAGCCAGTTGTCTCGGCGGAACGTGGCGCGCGCCTGCTCCACGTCGAACAGGTAGCGGTACCAGCCGTTGCCGTGCTGCGCCAGCTGCTCCAGCAGGTGGTCGTTGTAGTTCTCGATGCCGACGCCCACGGTGACGAGCCGCAGCGGGTTCGCGCCGTCCGGCGCCGACGTGGACTCCAGGATGGCGAACGGGTCGGTGGCGTCGACGTTCGCCACGCCGCGCGCAGACGGCGACCAGGGGAGGGCGAGGGGGTCGGGGGCGCCGACGTCCGCCACGCCGTCGGACATCAGGATGCCGTAGTCCAGCGCATCGGGGCGCTCCCGCCGCATCGTGTCCGCCAACTCCACGCCGAGATCCAATCCCGCCTGCACGTTGGTGCTGTCGTGCGGCGCGAGCCGGCCGATGGAGTCGATGACCTCCCGGTCGTCCGGCGATGCGTACTTGACCGTGAACTCGTGGAGCACGTCGGTGGTGAAGTGCACCACCGATATGCGGTCGTCCGCATCGAGGCTCCGCCGGATGGCCTCAGCCGCCTCGCGTGCGATGGCCACCCGGTCCCCTTCGTTCATCGAACCGGACGCGTCGAGCACCAACGTCACGTTGAGCGGGCCGTCCTGTACCACCTCCGGCGCCTTAAACGCCACGCGCGCCATGTACCTGCCGCTGTCCAGCGGGTGCGCGATGAGATCGGACGTGATGGCGAAGCGGTCGCTGGCCGTGGGGGCGGCGTAGCCGTAGTCGAAGGCGTTCACCCACTCCTCCGCCCGCACCGACGCAGGGTCCACCAGGTAGCCGGCCCGCGCCCAGTTCAGCGCCAGCTGGAACGACGTGCGGTCAGTGTCGAGGCTGAACGTGGAGATGTTGTCCTCCCGCGCCTCGGTGAGGAGCTGCCGCTCGTAGTCCTGGAACGTGGTGGCCCCCGGCTGGTCAGTCGAGCGCTGCTCCGGCAACACCGGTGCAGCCTCCAGTGCCGCTTGCGGCGCAGGCGTCGGCGTGGGAGGTGGCGCCGGAACGGCGGTGGGCGCTGAAGATCTCGACAAGAAGATCTCCACTGTCGGGGTCGGCGCAGCGCGGTACTGTTCGCCATCCACACCGGCAATGCCCGGTATACCCGGGGCTCCAGGTACGCCATCCGATTCTTCAGGGCCCGCAGACTCCATCATCACCGCGGGCGTCGGCGTCGGCGTGGGGTCGGAGCCCACATCCGCGAGCCCGCTCTCAACAGCCGCAGGCAACCCCCCACCGCCGCTGCTGCCGACCGCGAACCACACCGAGCCACCCGCCACCGCGACGACCGCGACCGCCGCCGTCGCGGCGAGAGCAGGCGCGAAGCGGAAGCCGTCCACCGGCGTGCCGACATCGCGCAGCACCGCCCAGAGCGGCTTGGGGTCCTGCTCGCCCAGGCGGCTCTCCAACGCTCCCCAGAGGTCAGGTGAAGGAGGGATGTTGGCCGGGCCGGAGGCGAAATGCTCCTCCAGCAGACGTTCGATCTCCCTGTCGTTCATGTCGTTGTTCCTGTTCATCGCTCCTCACCTGCTACGCCCTGCTCATCGCTCAACCGCTGCCGCAACGCCTGGTGCGCCCGGTGCAGGCGCGACTTCACCGTGCCCTCATTCAATCCCGCCGCTCGCGCCACTTCCTGCACCGACATCTCCGAGAAGTACCGGAGCACCACCACCTGCCGGTGCTCCGGGCTCAGCCCCGCTATCGCCTGCTGCAGCGTCTGCCGCTCCAACTCGGACTCCAGCGACGCCGCGGGGTCTTCCGCATCGCCCGGCCAGTCGCCGCCCTCGATGGGCGTCGTGACGACGTAGCGCCTGCGCCGCTGGTTCATCACCTCATTCACGAGGATCCGCATGAGCCAGGGTTTGAACGGACGCCCCCGCCGGAAGGTGCGTATGCCCTTCCACGCGGAGAGGAACGCCTCCTGCGCCAGCTCCTCGGCGATGGCGCGGTTGCCGGTCATGTTGTACGCCGTGCCGAAGACCACGCCCTGGTACCGCTCCACGAGGTAGCGGAATGCCTCGCGGTCGCCGTGCTGGCAAAGCTGAACGGCCTCGTTCTCGGTCATGCCTGCTCCCGGAGATACGGCTCCTGGATTCGGTGTTGCGAGCACGCTCTACTGGATACTATGCGCGCTCAGCCTGGAAGGTTCCCTGCCCCCGCGCCAACCCTCACCCCGACCCTCTCCCACGCTTGAGACAGGGGAGGAACACCTCTCCCCATGGGAGAGGTCGGACGCGCCTGCGCGGTGGGTGAGGGTTCCCGCGTACGCCTAGCCGCTGACGTGAGGAGCGGCGAGCAGGAGCGAGGCGAGCGTCTTCGCGTCGTTCAGTTCGCCTGCGCGCGCTAGGCGCACTGCCTCGGCGAACGGCATGCGCTCCAGCGTGATGCGCTCGTCGTCGTCCGGCGCGAGCGGGTTGGCGAAGAGGCCCGTCGCGAGGAACGAGTGCAGCCGCTCCGTCATGGAGCCCGGTGCCGCGAAAAAGTTGCCGAGTTCGATCAGTTCCGCTGCGTCCAGCCCGGTCTCCTCGCGCAACTCGCGGCGCGCGGCGTCGAGCGGCGACGCGTCGTCCTCCATCACGCCGGCAGGGAACTCCAGCAGTTCGCGGCCCGCGGCCTTCCGGTACTGGCGCACCATGACAACGTTGCCGTCGTCCTCCAGCGGAACGATGACGACGGAGCTGGGGTGCTGCACGATATCGCGCAGCGTCTCCTTGCCGTCCTCCAGGACGACGCGCTCAACGCGCAGCGTGACGCGCCGTCCCACCAGTTCGCTCTCTATGGCGACGGTGCGCTCGGGCTCGTCAGCCAAGGCGGGCCTCGTCCGCGGCCAGCCGCCGCGCGATGTGCACGGACTGCTCCGCACCGCGCCGCAGCCGGTACACGAGCGTCTCGTAGAACTGGTCCGGGGAGCCTGCGCGCAGGAACCGGGCGCGGTAGGGGCTGCGCGACACCGTCACCGTGTCGCCCTTCCCCATCGGGACGTCGACGAACCCGTCCGCCGTCATGATGGCGTCGTGGTCGCTCTTAATGGTCAGCTCCACCGCACTGTCCTCCGGCACGACGACCGGCGCGTCGAGGTCGCCGTGGGTCGCGACGGGCACGATCACCATGTCGCCGGACGCGGGGTAGAGTATCGGGCCGCCCGCCGCGAGCGCGTACGCGGTGCTGCCGGTCGCCGTCGAGACGATGACCGCATCGGCCTGGTACGTGGTGAGTTCGACGCCGTTGACGGCGACGCCGATGCGGGCGAGGTGGGCGATGCGCCCCCTGCCGACGACGACGTCGTTCAGGACAGCATCGCAACCGCTGTTCTCTCCCGAGGCCCGCGTGACGGCCTGCACCATGCGGCGCTCGTCTATCCACGTGAACCCGCCCTCCAGGTACTGCGGCACGAGTTCCAGCGCGTCGGCAGCCTCGATCTCGGTGAGGAAGCCGAGGCGTCCGAGGTTCACGCCGAGCAGCGGGACGTCGGCCTCGGCGGCCATGCGCGCCGCCCGGAGCAGGGTGCCGTCGCCGCCGACCGTGATGAGCGCCGCAGGCGCGATCTCCGCGAGCACCGCCTCGCCGGCGGAGGTGGACAGCAGCGGATGATGCGTCCCGAGCGCGTCCGCCAGTTCCTCGGCGAGCGGCCGGGCGCGGTCGGAGACGGTGTTATAGAGGATCGCTGCCTGGGCGGGGTCTATCTGCACGTCTTACCTCGTGGGTCATTATACGGGCTCACCGCCAGCGGAGCGCCGCTGCCGGAGGCCGCGCCGGACGATTGCGATCAAGGGGGCCAACGCCTCCCTGAAACTGGCCCCCTTGATCACCGCCCACGAGTGAACCGGACGGTCAATCTGGCCACATGGCCCCCTTGATACCGGGTGTTTCCCAGGCCGTGGCCTGCTTCCCGCGACCAAGGGGCAAGGGGGCCATCGAATTCAAGTATCTGCGCGGGACCCATAGGCGCTGTTGATGGCTGGAGCCCTGAGCTATAGACGCGGTCTATGGGTTGTGCGAGCACGACGGTCATGCAACCAGCGTACGCGGTCGAGGCGCGACCGCGAAAGGGGCGGTTGTCAGTGGTTCGACAGCCCTCACTCTGACTCTCTCCCACGCCTGGGAGAGGGGATCAAACACCTGCACCGCGCCCCACCGCAAGGCTACGCAAAGTCTCCTCAAGGGAGGAACCGGCGCGCCGTCCTGTTCCCCAACGGGGTCTGGGTTTGTGTAGAATCAGCGGGCGCCCTGTGCAGCCCACATCCACCAGACGAACGCCCTGAAGAACCATGTACGCCCGGAGTGAAGAGATGCCCCTGTACGAAGAGCTGAAGATATTCAGCGGCAACTCCAACCCCGCTCTCGCCACCGAGATCGCCAACTACCTCGGGATGCCGCTCAGCGAACTCGAGGCATTCAAGTTCAGCAACGACAACACCTTCGTGCGTATCAACGAGAACGTGCGCCAGCGCGACGTCTTCCTCGTGCAGTCGTTCTCCGTCCCGGTCAACGACAACGTCGTGGAGATGCTCATCATGATTGACGCCGCCAAACGGGCGTCGGCCGGGCGCATCACCGCCGTCATCCCCTACTACGGCTACGGCCGCACCGACAAGAAGGACCAGCCCCGCGTGCCCATCACCGCACGGCTCATCGCCGACCTGCTGACCACCGCCGGAGCCGACCGCGTGCTGACGATGGACCTGCACGCCGGGCAGATACAGGGCTTCTTCAACATCCCCGTAGACGAACTGACCGCGATGCCCATCATCGTCGACCAGTTCAACGCGATGGGGATCGAGGACCCGGTCGTCGTAGCCGTGGACATCGGGATATCGAAACGGGCGCGCGACATGGCCGAGGAGCTTGGCGCGCCGCTCGCCATCATCGAGAAGCGCCGCACCGGGAACAACGACCAGAGCGAACTGCTCAACATCATCGGGGAGGTGGAGGGCAAGACCGCCATCCTCATGGACGACGAGGTGGACACGGGCGGCACGATGGTCAACGCGGCGGTGGCGCTGGAGAACGCGGGCGTGAAGGCGGTCTACGCATCGTCCACGCACGCGGTGCTCTCCGGCGGCGCGCCCGGGCGCCTGACCGGCAGTCCGATACGGGAGTACGTCTGCACGAACACGATACCGATGCCCCCGGATAAGATGAGCGACCGCATGAATATCGTCTCCGTCGCCCCGCTGCTGGGCGAGGCGATCTACCGCATCCACACCGGAACGTCTGTCGGCGCCATGTTCCAGAAGCGGACCCATGCCTGACGACCGCGCATACGCGCGGTACGACCTGGGCGTCTGCGCCTTCGTCGAACCGGAGTCGGTCGGCCAGCCGGGCCGCCGGTTCTTCCGACTGCGCGCCTCCGGAGAGCACGGCTCCGCGCTCCTCTGGCTCGAGAAGGAGGAGCTGCACGAACTCGCCACCACCATCAAGCGGCTCCTCCGCACCGCCGTCCGCATGACCGGCGAGCCTGTCGCCGCGGCGAGCGCCGACACCCGCGCCGACCACGACCAGAAGGTCTTCGCCCTCTCGCTCGGCCACGACCGCTCGACCGGTCGCTACATGCTGCTGGCGCAGTGCTCCGACGAGGAGGACGACGCCATCGCCCTGTGGATCGAGCACGACACTCTCGACTGGCTCGCCGACCGTGCGTTCGAAGTATGCGACGCCGGACGCCCGCGCTGCGCCCTCTGCGGCGGCGCGACCCCGGCTGACGAGACCCACGCCTGCCCGCGCGCCAACTGAGCCATGCCCCTCTACGCCGACTACCCTCACGCTGAGATAGCAGCGGGGCGGCACGACGTGCCGCCGTCGTCGCCCAACGCCGAGCGCTTCGTCTGCGAGGCGGAGATCGGCGACGGCTGGCTCCACCCCTACGCCTCCAACTACACGTTCGTCGTCCAGCTCTCGTCCGGCGATCAGGAGGGCTACGGCGTCTACAAACCACAGGCGGGCGAGCGGCCCCTTTGGGACTTCCCCACTGGAACGCTGAGCCGCCGCGAGTGCGCAACGTACGAGTTCGCAAGGGCGCTCGGCTGGGGAACGATACCACCCACGGTCTTGCGCGAGGGAGAAGCGGGCGAGGGCTCGCTCCAACTCTTCGTGCCGCACGACCCCGACTCCAACTTCTTCACGCTGCGCGACGAGCACGCGGAGGAGGCGCTCCGCCTTGCGGTCTTCGACCTGCTGGCGAACAACGCGGACCGCAAGGGCGGGCACTGCTTCCTGGGAGCGGATGGCTACCTGTGGGCCGTGGACAACGGGCTGACGTTCCACGAGGACCACAAGCTGCGCACGGTGATATGGGACTACTCCGGCGAGCCCATTCCCCCTGCCCTGCTCGCCGACATCGAGCGGGTGGCCGGCGACCTCGATGCAGATGGCGCGTGCGCCCGAGCGCTCGCCGCCCTGTTGGATGGCGCGGAGTTACACGTGCTTCGGAAGCGTATGCGACGCGTGCTTGCGGAGCCGGTGTTGCCGTCGCCCCGCACCCGTCGCGACCTGCCGTGGCCGTGGTTGTAGAGGGACGCTACCCGGTTATTCGAACAAGACTGGCTACTGCGCCTACCTCGGCGGTGCGGCGGGCGCAGCCTCGGGCACCGGGCCCTTGCCGAACATCCGGGCAGCGCGCTGGCGCAGCTGGCGGATGGGGTACGTCTTCAGAGAAACGCCGGACGTGATGATCTCCACCGTCTCGCGCCTCCCCAACACCAGCGAGCCACGCCAGCGGCGAAGCTCGCTCGGACGCGGAGTCGTGTCCGGCGAGGTGGCGAACGTCTCGAACGAGGCCCACTCCTTCGTGCGGGAGTTGCGGAGCATCGCTGTGCCTCCGGCCTCCTGCACCGCGAGGATGCCCGTCGCGAGGTCCCAGACCCACGGGCCGTTGAAGACGGTGTAGTCGAACACGCCGCGCGCCGTCATCGCCATCTCGTAGCCCGCGCTGCCCGTGTTCCGCAGGTCTCCGAGGCGGCGGCGCATGTTCTTGCGGGGCGTGAACATCCGGAGGAAGTAGCCGGGGACGGACGCCATCCGCCGGGGCGGGTCGGACGTCTCTATGGAGAGCGGCACGTCGTCCTGGAACGCGCCGCCCCCGCGCCGCGTGTGGATGACGCGACCATCCGCGCTGCCGATGTGTGGGATGTAGATGGCGCCCGCCACGGGCGTGCCGCGCTCCAGCGCACACACCATGCAGGCGAACATCGGCAGGCCGTGCAGGAAGTTCGTGGTGCCGTCCAGCGGGTCGACCACCCAGGTGATCTCCTTCGGTTCGTCGTCCACCGATTCGGTCTCCTCGGTGACGATGGCGTGTTCGGGGAAGAGGCGCGACAGCTCCGCGCGGAGGTACTCGTCCGCAGCATGGTCGGCGTCGGTGACCGGATTGCGATTGTTCGCGGACTTGTAGTCGATGTTCAGGGGCTGATCGAAGTAGCGGAGAAGGATGGCGCCCGCTCCATGAACGAGTGCGCACGCCTGCTGTTCCATCTCGGTGAGTTGAGCGTCGTCGAGCATGCCGCCTGCGCGCGTCCGTGCATGTGAACGCGGATGAGATTGGCCCCCGGCGTTTACGCCGCCTGCGGGCGCGGCCATTCTACACGCGCCCTGCCTACGCGGCGCGTTGATATACTCCGATGCCATGGCAGACTCCACTGGCAAGCGCGAACACAACGTCGTCATCATCCCCGGCGACGGCATCGGCCCTGAACTCACCGACGCGGCGCTCGCGGTGCTGGAGGCGGTGGAGGAGGCGTCGGGCGGCTTCCACCTGAACCTGGACGTCCATCGCGGCGGTGCTGCGCTCTACCAGGAGACCGGCGCGAACCTCTCGGCGGAGTCGATCGCAGCCGTCCGGGCCGCGGACGCGACCATGAAGGGCCCGGTGGGGCTGCCGGAGGTGCGCTTCCCGGACGGCACGGAGGCCGGCGTGCTCGGCGGCGTGCTCCGCACCGGCCTGGACGTGTACGCCAACGTGCGCCCCATCCGGCTGCTGCCCGGGGCGGAGGCGCCCATCAAGGCGGAGCCCGGCGAAGTTGACTACGTCATCGTTCGGGAAAACACGGAAGGGCTGTATCTCTCACGCGGCAAGGGCGTGCAGACCAACGACGCAGCAGCGGACACCCTGCTGATCACGCGCAAGGGAACGGAGCGCGTCGTCCGGCGGGCGTTCGAGATTGCCCTGCAGCGGAACGGAGCGCCGTCGGACGGCGTGCGCCGCGTAACGTGTGTGGACAAGGCGAACGTGCTTCCGTCCATGGCGTTCTTCCGGCGTGTATTCGATGAGGTAGCCGAGGAGTTCCCCGACGTGCAGAGCGAGCACCTGTACGCCGACGCGGCAGCGCAGGCGCTGGTCGTGCGTCCGCAGCATTTCGACGTGCTGGTGATGGAGAACTTCCTCGGCGACATCCTCAGCGATCTCGGCGGCGGAACGGTCGGAGGCATCGGCCTCTGCCCCTCCGGCAACATCGGCGACGACCACGCCTACTTCGAGCCGATCCACGGCTCCGCGCCCGACATCGCGGGGCAGGACAAGGCGAACCCCGTCTCGCAGGTGCTCACGCTCGCGATGATGCTCGACTACCTCGGCGAGGGCGCGGCAGCGGAGCTGACCCGCCGGGCGGTGGAGGAGTCGCTCAAGAGCGGCGCTCTAGCCATAGGAGAGTACGGCCAGCCGGTCGGCGGCACGCGCGCCGCAGGCGAAACGATAGCGAAGACCGCCCGGACGCTCCATGCCTGACGACACTCCATCAGGGCAGCAGACGTACGCTTCCTCCGGCGTCGACACAGACGAAGCGGCCAAAGGTCTCTCCGGTCTGCTGCACTGGGTATCGCAGACCTCCGCGTTCGTTGAAGGCGTCGGCCCATCGCCGGTGCCCGGCGGCTTCTTCGCCGCCGTCCTGCCGCTCAACGAGCGCCTCTCCCTCGCGATATCGACGGACGGCGTCGGCTCCAAGAGCGTGCTCGCGCAACTTACCGGCGACTTTGAGTCCATCGGCTGGGACTGCGTCGCCGTCAACGTGAACGACATCATCTGCACCGGTGCCCGGCCCATCGCGCTCGTGGACTACATCGCGCTCCAGCATCCGCACGGGGATATGCTGGCCGCGCTCGGCAAAGGGATGCGCGACGCCGCAGAGCGCGCACGCGTCGCCATCGTCGGCGGCGAACTCTCGCAGCACCCCGACACGCTCACCGGTCCTCACGAGGGATACGCGTTCGATATCTCCGCGACGTGCGTGGGCGTGCTGGAGGACGGCGCGGCGCCCATCACCGGCGCGGCGATCCGTCCCGGCGACGCGGTCATCGGCATGGCGAGCAACGGCATCCACGCGAACGGGCTCACGCTCGCGCGCAGCCTCCTGCTGAGTGGGGACGCACACGAGACCGTCGGCCTTGCGCTGCCGGAGTGCGGGCGTACCGTGGGCGAGGAGTTGCTGCGCCGCACGCACGTATACGTGCCGGAGGTCACGGCCATGCTGCGCGACGGCGTTGACGTGCACGGCCTCGCACACATATCCGGCGACGGCCTGCTGAACCTGCTCCGCCTCGACGCCGACGTCGAATACCACCTCGATGCCCTGCCCGCGCCACAGCCCATCTTCGAGGTGATCCAGCGCGAGGGCAACGTGGCGCTCGACGAGATGTACCGCGTCTACAACATGGGCATCGGTTTCTGCGCCGTGGTGCCAGCGTCGTCCGCCGGCGCGGCGCTCGCGGCCATCGCCGCTGCCGGGGGCGAGGCGTCGGTCATCGGGACGGTGCGCGAAGGCAGGCGTCAGGTCGTGCTACCGGGGCAGGGTCTCGTGGGAGAGGGCAGCGCGTTTACCCAAGGCTAGCGCTGCGCTGGTATCATGGGCGCATGCAACTGGTGCTCGGCTCTCCCCGTGGTTTCTGTGCAGGCGTCGTACGCGCGATAGACATCGTTGAACTCGCGCTCGAACGGTTCGGCGCTCCCGTCTACGTCCGGCATGAGATCGTCCACAACAAGCACGTCGTGGACAGTCTCCGGAGGAAGGGCGCCATCTTCATTGAAGAGACCGACGAGGCCCCGAACAGTTCGACCATCATCTTCAGCGCACACGGCGTCGCCCCTGAGGTCTGGAAGGCGGCGGAAGAGCGCGACCTGACCGTCATCGACGCCACCTGCCCGCTCGTCACCAAGGTGCACATGGAGTCGAAGAAGTACGCCCGCGAGGGCTACTCCATCATCGTCGTCGGTCACGAGGGCCATCCTGAGGTCATCGGCACCCTCGGACAGTCGCCCGAGGCATCGCAACTCGTCGACAACGACGACGACGCCCAGAGCGCGTCTGTCGCCGACCCCGACCGTGTCGTCGCGCTCACGCAGACGACGTTGAGCGTGGACGACACTCACGAGATTATCGGGACACTGCGCGAGCGCTTCCCGAACATCGTCGCGCGGAACGATATCTGCTACGCCACGACAAACCGGCAGGACGCGGTGAAAGAGCTGGCGCAGCAGGTGGACGTGGTCATCGTCGTCGGAGCGCAGAACAGCTCCAACTGCAACCGGCTTCGCGAGGTCGCCGAGCAGACGGGCGTGCCGTCCTACCTCGTGGACGACGCATCGGCGATAGACCTCGCCTGGCTGGAGGGTAAGGAACGCGTCGGCATCACGTCGGGCGCGTCCACGCCGGAATCGCTCGTGGAGGGCGTCATCGACTTCCTTCAGCCCGACTCCGTCGAGACGGTTGAGGTGACGCGGGAGGACGTGGAGTTCGTCCTGCCGAAGCAGTTGCGTGGCGACGGCGCTGAGCAGCCGGAGCGCCGGACGCAGATCAGAGGCGGTTCGGCCTAGGCCGGACCGTCCTGCCCTACCCCACCATCAGCGCGTCTGCGCCCCTGCGATAGACCTGCAACGACTGCACCGGGTTGCGGTTCACAAGCTCACGCCCGTACATCGGATGCACCATGCTCCGCACCTCGTGCTCCAGTTCGTAGAGCGTCTCGCCCGTCTCAGGGTCGGTGATGTTCACGAACCGGTACTGCGAGGCGTTGCTCTCCTCCGTGACGAGGTCCATCTCCTGCAGCGCCTTGTGCGGGCCGGAGAAGTCCGCGATGTAGACCGCGATGTGGTGGTTGTCGTAGGGCCGCGATTCGTCCGGGTCCTCCCGGAAGAGCATCGCCTGGTGCCTGCCCGCCTGCACTCGCGCCGTTGGAGAGCCCCGACGCTCAACGAGGTCGGTCGTCGCGCCCATGACCTGCCCGTAGAAGCGGGCGATGCCCGGCGCGGTGCCTGCCGGAACGTTGAAGATAAGGTACTCCAGGCCGATGTTCGCGCCGCCCAGGCGCTCGCCGTCCGCCGGGTGGCAGCGGAACCGGTTGCCCCACGGGCCGGTCACGTCGAGGTTGCGCCCTTCCCGCTCAACGGCGAACTGCGTCCCTTCGAACCGGGACGCCATCCTGTCGAGGCGCTCCTCCAACTCGTCGACATCCGGCGTAACGAGGCCGATGCGGCCGCGGAGCACCTGCGCCGAGTCCCGCGTCGGGAGATGGAACTGCTCCCTGCCGATGTTCACCCACATGTTCTCCAACCCGACGGTCATGTAGGGGTCGCGGGTGTGACCCATACCGACGATGTGGAAGAGCGTCGACATCTGCTGGTCGGGCACGGTGAGGTTGACGTGATCGAGAGAGACGATGTTGCCAAAGTCCTGGTCGGTGCGGTCGTAGTCCGTCATCTAACGCCTCCTTAAGCGTCCGGTAAGCATCCGTGTGAACGGCGCGATTATAGGACGAACGGGGCGCAGTTGTGTTGACCGCCTCCGAAGCGTCCCGGATAATCGTTCGCAGACGCCACGCTGGCGCTGAGCGCACGGCGGGCGGGCGGCAGGCGGATGTTCGGAAGCGTCGCAACCAGCACACACTCCATAGACCAGTACGCCCAGTTCGTCGGCGACGCCGCCATCGATTCGCTCCGCGCGGCAGCCGCGCCTCTGCAGGGCGCGCGCGTGCTCTACCTCTCCTCTCCCGCTGCGAGCGGCGCCGTGCGCCGGCTGCTCCAGAGCTCCGTTCCGCTGCTGGCAGACCTCGGGCTGAACATCCAGTGGCAGCAGGTGCGGATAGCCGCCGAGTACGTGGAGATGGACCGGGCGCTCCGCCGCGCGCTCTCCGGCTACCCCGGATGGCACGAGAACCGCGAGAGCGAATGGCGCGACTTCAACCAGGGCAACGCCCAGGTGTTCGACGAGGAGTTCGACATCGTCGTCGTGCACCACTCCGCGTCGGTCGGGCTCCACGCGGCGCTCACGCATCTGCACGGACACCCTCCTCCTGGCACCTGGCTGTGGCACTCCCACCGGGACTACCGGAACGCCACTGCGAACGCATGGTCGCTCATCCGGCAGCACGCAGACGATTTCAACGCGTCGGTCTACGACTACAAGCCGTTCATCCGCGACGACGCTCCAACGCCCCGCAACTTCGTGGTCACGCCGGGCGTCGACCCGCTCAGCCCCAGCGCGCGCCCCGTATCCGACGAGGTGCGCGAAACGATCCTCGCCCAGCGCGGGCTGGACGTGAACCTCCCGGTGATCGGCCAGATCGTGTTGAGCATGCGCGACGACGACCCCGAGCGGGTGCTGGACACCTTCGCTCTCGTCCGGCAGCACCGCCCGGACGTGCAACTCGTCATCACGCACCTCGTCTCCGACGAACCGGGGCTGGACCAGAGGCTGAACGTCCTGCGCGAGCGCGCGCAGCAGTTGGGGGGCGTGCTGGTGCTCACGGAGATGGACAGGGTCGGCAATGTCGAGCTCTCCGCCCTGCGCGAAGAGGCGACCGTGCTGATCCACGAGGGCTACCCGCGCGGCATCTCCGTGGAACTGCTGGAGGAGATGTGGCAGTCCCGCCCCATCGTCAGCGCCCGCAGTTCCGTCGCTGAGGCCCTGCTCATCGAAGGGAGAACGGCGCTGCTCGCCGACAGTACGGAGGAGCAGGCCGCCGCCATCGAGCGGTTGCTGAGAAGCCCCAGAACAGCAGCCCGCCTCGGCCAGGCCGCACACCGGCACGTTGCCCGTCGCCACCTCATCACGAACTACCTCGCCAACTACCTGAAGGTCTTCCAGCAGATGCTGAAGCGACGGCAGCGAACCTCGAGGCGCTGAATGCCCACTCCCGTTCCCATCACCCCCAAAGCGCTGCACGAGTATGAACCGCACGTTGGCGAGGAGCGCATAGCAGAGCTCCGGGCTCTCGCCGCGCCCCTGAAGGACGCGCGGGTGCTGCACCTGAACGCGACCGCGTTCGGCGGAGGCGTCGCCGAGATACTCAACAGCTTCATCCCACTCCTGCGCGACGTGGGCATCGACGCTCACTGGCACGTCATGGAAGCTTCCGCGGAGTTCTTCAACGTCACCAAGAGCATGCACAACGCCATGCAGGGCATGTACATACCCTGGAACAAGGCGATGGCCGACCTCTGGCGGGAGACCAACGAGGCGAACGCCGGCGCGATGGACGGGAAGTACGACTTCGTCTACATCCACGACCCCCAGCCCGCCGGCATCCTGGAGTACCTGCGCGAGCGCGATCCGGACATGCTCGGCGCGAAGTGGGTGTGGCGCTGCCACCTCGACACGACGGAAGCGCTGCCGGAGGTGTGGGGCTTCCTGCGCGGCTACATCTCCATCTACGACGCGCTCGTCTTCACCCTCGCGGAGTACGTGAAGGAGGCCATCACCGGCCCGAAACTGGAGATCATCTGGCCCGCGATAGACCCCACGAGCACCAAGAACTCGGAGATATCGCCCGTCGTCATCCGCGACATCCTCGCCCGCTACGAGATCGACCCGGACCGGCCCATCATCGCCCAGATATCACGGTTCGACCCATGGAAGGATCCGCTCGGCGTACTGGACGTCTACAAGGCGCTCAAGGACGAGTACCCCGGCCTGCAACTGCTCATGGTCGCCGCGATGGCGAACGACGACCCCGAAGCGTGGTCGTTCTACGAACGCATCGTCCGGAAGGCCGGCGAGGACTACGACATCCACGTGCTGACAAACCTCAACGGCGTCGGCAACCTGGAGGTGAACGCCTTCCAGAGCGCCGCCGACGTCCTGCTGCAGAAGTCCATCCGTGAAGGGTTCGGGCTCGTCATCTCCGAGGCGCTCTGGAAATCGAAAGTCCTTGTGGGAAGCGAGGCCGGAGGCATCCCCCTCCAACTGGACTACGGACGCGCCGGTCCCGTCGCGGGCACCACACAGGAGTTCGTGGACGCCATCCGTGCACTACTGGAGGACGAGCGCACACGCAAGGAGATGGGGAAGCGGGGCAAGGAGCACGTCCGCGAGCACTTCCTGACGACCCGCCTGCTCAAGGACCATCTCCGCTTGATGAACTCGCTCGCCGGGGTAACATAGCGGGCGTTGTGGCGGCTCCTGAACGTCCGGCCTTTGTGGAGAGCGATGACCGATAGCAACGCAGTCCTCGGCATAGACGTCGGCGGCACGAAGATACTCGCCCTCGCCGCACGACCCGACGGCACAACGCTCGCGTCCGCCGTCGCGGAGACGCCATCGCGGGAGAAGGCGGAGCGTGTCATATCCGCGATGGCGGAAACTGCCCGCGCGGCCATGGCGCAGGCGGGGCTGGGGACGGACGACATCGGCTCCGCAGGCGTGGCCGCTGCTGGCGCGATAGACGCGCGCGCCGGAACCATCGTGCACTCCCCACACCTGTCCACGATGTCGAACACACCCGTGGTCGCGATGCTCAGCCAGCTCCTCGGGATGCCGGTCGCCATCGGCAACGACGCGAACATCGCCGCGCTCGGCGAGCAGCGCTACGGCGCAGGCAAGGACGTGCAGGACCTCGTCTTCCTCACCATCAGCACCGGTATCGGGGCTGGCATCATCATCGACGGCAGGCTCTTCACCGGTGCCGCCGGATACGCGGGAGAGGTCGGGCACATGACCGTGGACGCCCACGGCCCCTACGGCGCAAGCACGACTCCCGGCGCGTGGGAGTCGCTCTGTTCCGGCACGGCGCTCGCGCGTATCGCCACAGAACGCATTACCGCGGGCGAGCGCTCCTCCATGGCCACCGCGTTGCACGACACCAACCAGGAAGGGCTGACGGCCCGCGACATCTTCGCAGCCTGCCGCTCCGGCGACGCGCTGGCGCAGGACATCGTCGCCGACGCCATCGTCTACCTCGGCGCGGGCCTCACGAGCCTCGTGAACCTGCTCAACCCCGCGAAGATCATCATCGGCGGCGGGCTCTCCAACGAATGGGACGCCTACATCGCCCCCGCCGTCGCCCTGATGCGCGAGCAGTCGTTCGCAGGCATCGGCAAGCTCACGCCCGTCGTCCCGCCCGCCCTCGGCGCGGAGGCCGGAGCGCTCGGCGCGGTCGCCCTCGCCAGCGACGTGCTCGCGTAACCCGCGCCGCCGCAGATCCCGCTTGGATAACCCAGCATCGCCTCTGCTATACTGCCATCCGGCCTGCGCCCGGCTTTGGCGCAGGCCGGTAGTGTGTAATCGGGACGTTCCCCGGAACGAGTAAAGGAGTGTTGCGATGCCCGCATACGGCATCGTCGGCGCCCAATGGGGCGACGAGGGCAAAGGAAAGGTAGTCGACTTCCTCGCTGAGGAGGCGGACGTCGTCGTTCGCTACTCCGGCGGCAGCAACGCCGGTCATACGGTCATCAACGAGAAGGGCGAGTTCGCCCTCCATCTCATTCCGTCGGGCATATTCCGCCCGCACGTGGACGCAGTCATCGGCCCCGGAGTCGTGCTCGACCCCGTCGTGCTGCTGGGCGAGCTGGAGAGCCTGAACGAGCGGGGCGTGGACACCAGCCGCCTCTTCATCAGCGACCACACCCACATCGTCATGCCCTACCACATCATGCTGGACCAGTTGGAGGAGAAGGCCCGCGGCAGCAACGCCATCGGCACCACGGGGCGCGGCATCGGCCCCGCTTACGTGGACAAGGTCGCGCGCACCGGCATCCGCCTCGGCGACCTGCTGGACGAGACGTACCTCGCATCCCGCCTGGAAACGGTCCTCGCACAGAAGAACCGGCTCCTCACCAGGGTATTCGACGCCGACCCCATCGACTTCGACGACCTGCTCGCCCAGGTGCGCTCCTGGGGCAACGCCCTCCGGCCGTACGTCGCATCGGTGGAGCAACGCATCCTGGACAGGCTCGCGCGCGGCGCACGTGTCGTGCTGGAGGGCGCGCAGGGCGCGATGCTCGACCTCGACCACGGAACGTACCCCTACGTCACGTCGTCGTCGGTCTCCATCGGCGGAGCGTGCACCGGCCTCGGCATCTCGCCGCGCGAGATCGTCGGCATCATCGGCGTGTTCAAGGCGTACTCCACCCGCGTCGGCGCAGGGCCTCTGACCACTGAACTGGATGACGAGGTGGGGCAGGACATCCGCGAGCGAGCCTGGGAGTACGGCACGACGACCGGACGCCCACGGCGCGTCGGCTGGTTCGACGGCCTCGCGGCGCGCTACTCCGCCACCATCAACGGCTTCACGTCCGCAGTGCTCACGCGGCTCGACGTGCTGGACGGCATCAACCCCGTGAAGATCTGCACCGCCTACGAGGCGGACGGCAAGCGCATCCACCGCTTCCCCAGCGAACCCGGTCTGCTGGAACGCGCCACTCCGGTCTGGGAGGAGATGCCCGGCTGGAGCGCCCCGACCGCGGGGATCACGAACAAATCCCAACTGCCCCCCGAGGCGGCGGCCTACGTCCGCCGCATAGAGGACGTGATAGGCTGCCCGATAGACCTGATATCCACCGGCCCGCGCCGCGACGAGAGCATCGTCGTGCGGCCCATCATCCTTCGGTAACCCAACGAGGAGAAGCGCGCATGAAGATCGGCTTTTTCAACGACTGGACGCTTGGCGTCGTGAAGAACGACACCCATATCGTGGACGTCTCGGAGGCGCTGGCGGGCGTGCACGCCCACGGCGCGCAGGAGATGATCAATCTCGTCATCTCCCACTTCGAGCAGGTGCGCGACCCGTTCCAGAAGCTCTGCGACGTCTCGGAGGGCGTGCCCCTGAGCAGCGTGCGAATCCGCCCGCCGATCCCCCGGCCCGACCAGATATTCTGCATGGCGGTGAACTACCTCGAGTTCGGCCAGCGGCCCATGCCGGAGATCGACTGCTTTCAGAAATCGTCCGACTGCGTCATAGGTGACGGCGACACCGTCCACCTCAGCCCCGACTGCCACGCCACCATATTCCACCACGAGGCCGAGTTGGCGGTCATCATGGGCGCGGAAGCGAAGAACGTCTCGCAGGAAGAGGCGATGGACAAGGTGTTCGGCTACACCGGTTTCATCGACGTCTCCGCCCGTGGCTTCGAGCCCGGCGGACGCACCAGTTTCTTCCAGGTGAAGTCCTGGCCCACGTTCGGCCCCATGGGCCCGTTCATCGTCACGAAGGACGAGATTCCCGACCCGCACGACGTGAGCCTCCATATCGCCAACAACGGCGAGGACCGGCAGGCGTTCAACACGGACGACATGGCCCACAAGATCCCGGAGTGCATCGAGTTCATCTCGCGCATCGCCCACCTGCGCGCCGGTGACATCATCAGCACCGGCACGAACCACCAGGGCCTCGGCGCGCTGCAGGACGGCGACCGCCTCGACTTCACCATCGGCGGCATCGGCACCCTGCACGTCAACGTGGAAGACCCCGCGAAGCGCGAGTGGCGCCGCGGCGTCGACACGGAGATGGCGCAGCGCATGCGAGAGGCCGGTGGCTCGTCCATGGGGATGGGCCCGCGCTCCTGACGCCATGACCAGCAACCCCGCGATACGCGTAGCGGTGCACGGCGCGGCGGGCCGCGTCGGACGCGAGGTGCTCCGCGCCGTCGCAGGAGCGCCGGACATGACGCTCACCGCAGCGATAGACCGCGTGCCGCCGACCGAACTCGCGTCCCTGCCCGTCGACGTCTCCTACTACACCAGCGTCCGGGAGGCGCTGACCGCGCAGCCGTCGGACGCCATCGTCGACTTCAGCCTCGCGCAGGCGACGCTGGAGATGCTCCCGCAAGCGCTGGCGTGCGGTGCGCGGCCCGTCATCGGCACGACCGGGTTCACGCCGGAGCAGGTGGAGCGCATCGGTGCGCTCTGCGCCGAGCACAACCTCGGCGGCTTCCTCGCCCCCAACTTCACGATAGGCGCGGTGCTGCTCACGAAACTCGCCGCCATCGCCGCCCCGTACTTCGAGTACGCCGACATCGTGGAGGAACACCACGAGATGAAGGTCGACGCGCCGTCCGGTACGGCGCTCGGCATCGCGAAGGCGGTCCACGAGGCACACCCGGAGCGGTTCGCCCACAACGACCCCGAGCGCGAGCCGCTCACGGGCGCCCGCGGCGCCGCGGCGGCGGCCCCCGCGCCCCCCGCGGAGCGCCCCCCCCACCCCCCCCCCGGGCGGGAGCCGCTCACTGGCACGCGCGGCGGCGACTACGAGGGCATCAGCATCCACGCAGCGCGCATGCCCGGCCGCATGGCGCACCACCAGGTCACGTTCGGCGGCCCCGGCCAGACGCTCTCCCTCCGCCATGACACCACCGACCGCGAGTGCTACATGCCCGGCGTCCTCATGGCCGTCCGCAAGGTCGGCGGCCTCACCGGCCTCACCGTGGGGCTGGACAAGCTCATGGGGCTGTGACGCAGGTCAACCCACCAATGTTTAAATCAGCCGACCACAACCCAGACTACCTAAAATTGGTACAGTACCGTAATCGTTCCAATCTCGATGCAAGAATCGAGCTTCATCGAAGGTTTAGCACAAATTCACTCGGACTGCATACTTGGGTCTTTGATCAACTTGCTACCGGGTTGCACGGCAGGGTCCTTGAGGTTGGTTGCGGAATCGGCACACTCTGGGAAACCAACATGGAACGGATACCAGAGAGAATGCAGCTCGTCTTATCAGACTTTTCGCAAGGCATGGTCGAGGAAGCGTCAAAGAATCTCACGAACAGAGTCAACGCCGATTTCGTAGTCGTCGATGTGCAGCATATGCCTTTCAAAGACGGTTCCCTTGACGCCGTCATAGCAAACCATATGTTGTACCATGTCCCAAGCCTTGATCAAACGATCGCAGAGATTTGGAGAGTTCTAGCTCCGGGTGGGCTGCTGTTCGCCACGACCAATGGGCAAAATCATCTCAAAGAACTGGATGCGATCGCTAGGCGATTCAACCCCAGGTACCTCAAGGACGATTCCGCTGACAGGTTTGGGCTCGAAAACGGAGCGTCAATAATCGCGCAGCGCTTTCCGAAGGCCACGCTAACGCGTTTTCCAGACTCGTTAGTGGTTACTGAGGCAGAGCCTTTAGTTGACTATATCTTGTCCATGCCTAGTGGAACGGCCTTGGGCCAAGACAAAGTGGCTGAAATGACCAAGTTCGTGGAAGGCCTAGTCTCCAGCACCGGCTCCATCACCATTAGGAAAGAGTCTGGCATCTTCATAGCCAGTAAGCAATGACGTCATTGTAGCCTCATGCCACGCCTCAGCCCGCCAGAGTAAGTAGCAGTCCTTGCCAAGCAGACCAACACGATTCGGAGTACAGCCCACCAGGGGCGCGGACACCACCTCGTCGCCCTATGCTCACCCCTCACCCCTGCTCTGGTATCATCTAACGAGTAACGTACGCGCCTCGCCGTTCAGCGAGGCGAAGGAGATACCGCCGTGGCCCACCCGAGAGTAACCATCGTCGGCGCCACCGGCGCGGTCGGCAAGGTTGCCCTGGCCGTGCTGGAGGAGCGCGCTTTCCCCATGGAGAGGCTTCGCCTCACCGCGTCCCCACGCTCCATCGGCAAGAAGGTGCTCTTCAAGGATGAGGAGCTCACGGTGGAAGAGACCACGCCAGAGGTCTTCGCCGAGTCCGACATCGCGTTCATCTCCGCCAACGACGACATCAGCCGCGACATGGCGCTCGCCGCGAAAGAGCGCGGCTGCGTCGTCATCGACGACAGCGGCGTCTGGCGCATGGACCCGGACGTGCCGCTCGTCGTGCCCGAGATCAACGCCGGCGACGTGGATGTGCACAGCGGCATCCTCGCCATCCCCAACTGCTCGACCACCCCGCTCGTAATGGTGCTGGACGCCCTCCGGCAGGCGAGCCCCATCCGGCGCGTTATCGCCGCCACCTACCAGTCCGTCACCGGCACCGGCTCGGCTGCCCTTGCCGAACTGGAACAGCAGTCCCGCGACTACTTCGCAGGTGTCGAGGCCACCACCGACCAGTACCCGCACCCCATCGCCTTCAACCTCCTCCCGCACGTCGGCTCTTTCCGCGACGGCGGCCACACGTCCGAAGAGATGAAGATGCTGAACGAGACGCGCAAGATCCTGCACGAGCCAGACCTGCCCGTCTCCGCGACCTGCGTCCGCGTGCCCGTGCGCGTCTGCCACAGCGAGGCCGTCAACATCGAGTTCGAGCGCCCCATCAGCGTGGGCGAGGCGCGAGAGCTGCTCGCGAGCTACCCGGGCGTCACTGTCGTCGACGACCCTGCAACGAACGCCTACCCCATGCCGCTCGACGGCGAGGGCAAGGACGAGGTGTTCGTCGGGCGCATCCGTGAGGACGTAGCGCTTCCGAACGGGCTCGCGCTCTGGCTCGTCTCTGACAACCTCCGCAAGGGCGCGGCTACCAACGCCGTGCAGATCGCGGAGGAAGTCGTGGCCCGCGGCCTCTGGCGCAACGGCGCAGCCCGCTCCAAGGCGGGAGCCACTGCCTGAACCAGATCGGGGGTCTGATCCCTTCCCCCTTGATGGGGGAAGGTTTAGGAAGGGGGTGAACCTCACTCCCCCAGCAGCATCCGCTCGTCCCCGACGCGCCGCGTGACCTTCTCGTCGTCCAGATGCTCCAGCAGCGCGAGCGTGTACTTGCGCGACGTGCCCAGCAGGTCTCGCACCTCCGCGACCGTCGCCTTGCCCTGCGCTCGCAGCAGCGACGTCACTTCGCCCGCGAGGCGCTCGTAGGTCGAGGCGTCGAACACGACGCCCTGCGCGGCGCGCACCACGCGCCCCTGCTCCGCCAGCAGCGCCAGCAGCTCCGGTGCAACCGTCGGCGCTTCCTGCGGGAACGGGTCGCGTTCCAGCGCTGCGACGTACGCGTCCATCGCCGCCCGCTGCTGCGCCGTCACCTCGACACTGTGCTCCGGCAGCCGCAACACGCCACCCGATGCGCCAACGACGCCATCCGCGACCAGCCGGTCGAGCGCGGGCTGCGCTGCGTTCCCGCGCAGGCCGAGCCTGCTGCGCAGTTCCTCGCGCGTCATCCCCTCACGCAGCGGAAACTCCCGGTGGAACGCCCCGAGGGTTGTCCGGGTGCTGCCGCACAGCCGCCCCCACCCTGCCGCCGTGTACAGCTGCGTTCCAGCCGTCACTCCCTCCGCGCCGAGCGCGACTGCCGAGCCCTCGGCCACCGCCTCTCGCGCCAACGCAAGCGCCTCCGCCTCTGAGACGTTGGCGCGGCGCGCCAGCGCTCCCACGCTCGCGGGCTCCTGGTCCTCGAGCGCCGACACCAGCTGCGCCGTCGGGCTCCCCTCGGCGAGACGCCCCAGCCGCTCGAACAGCGGCGCGCGGCGGCGGCGATGGCGCTTCACGTCCACGTCCACCACCGTCCCGCCACCGAGCGTTGCGTCCGCCGACCGCAATACGAAATGGTCGCCGCGCACCACGGCAATCGGCTCCTCGAGCCACACCTGCGCCCACGCCTCGCCGCCCGGCGCGAGTTCATCGTCCTCCAGCAATCGCACCTTGGCAGGGGCTTCGGCGGCGAACGCGTGGAACGTCGCGGGGAAGTTGTGGCGGATGCCATGCGGCGCGTCGCTCAGCAGGTGGAGGCGCACGTCGACCGCGCGCGTCGCCCGCAGCCAGCCCGGCCTCGTCAGCACCCCGCCCCGGTTTATCTCCTGTGCGCTCACCCCGCTCAGATTCACGGCGACGCGGTTGCCCGGCGAGGCTGTATCGATCTTCTGCCGGTGCGACTGCAGCCCGCGGATGCGTCCCTGCACGCCGCCCGGCACGATCTCGACCGGCTGTCCCGCCTCGAGCGTGCCGTCGATGAGCGTGCCCGTGACCACCGTGCCGAACCCCGCGACCGCGAACGAACGGTCGACCGGCAAACGCGGACGCCCCACGTCGCGGCGCTGCTCCGTCTCGTCCAGCGCGGCGTCGATCGCAGCCGCAAGCTCCTGCACGCCCTCACCCGTCGTTGCGGACACCGCATGGACCGGCGACCCCGCGAGCGTGGTCGTGTCCAGCAACTCCTCGACCTCCAACTGCACGAGCGCCAGGATGTCGGCGTCCGCGAGGTCGGCCTTCGTGATGACCGCCAGCCCGCGGCGAACGCCGAGCAGGTCGAGTATCGCCAGGTGCTCGCGCGTCTGCGGCATCACCGACTCGTCCGCCGCGACGATGAGCAGCGCGAGGTCTATCCCGCCCACGCCCGCGAGCATGTTCTTGATGAAGCGCTCGTGGCCCGGCACGTCCACGATGCTCACCTCGCGACCGCTGGGCAGCGTCACCCACGCGAAGCCGAGGTCTATCGTCATGCCGCGCCGCTTCTCCTCGACGAGGCGGTCCGGGTCGATGCCCGTGAGCGCCTGCACGAGCGTCGACTTGCCGTGGTCCACGTGGCCTGCCGTGCCGATGACGTACATGCCGCGAGCATAGCAGGCGTAAGCCGCCCCGCGTGGCTACTCCTGCCTGCTATCATGCCTGAGCCTCCTCGCTGGCCTCCGGCTCCCGAAGACGTACACATGACAAGCGACGCATCAGCACTCCCCGGCCCCCGGTCGTTCCGCGCGTCCGGGCCCACGTATATCGCCACCATCGCCGTCGGCCACGGCCTCAAGCACTGGTACATCGCCGCCTTCGCCGTCTTCCTCCCGCTCATCGTCGAGGAATACGAACTCACGGCAACCGGCGTCACCGCCATCGCCATCATCAAGCAGTTCGGCGGCGGCTTCCCCAACTTCTTCGTCGGCTACGTATCGGACCGCCTCAGCGGATACTGGCACCTGATACTCCCCTTCTCATTCCTCTTCGCCGCGCTCTTCATGATGCTCTCCGGGCTCGCGCCCTGGGTCTGGCCGGTCGTCGCCCTGGCGTCTCTCGGCGGACTCGCCGCCTCGTTCTGGCATCCTCCGGCCATCTCCATGCTCAGCACGCGCTTCCCCGACCGCAAAGGGATGGCGATCGCCTACCACGGCTCGGGCTCCGGCGCAGGCGAGGCGCTCGGCCCGCTCGTGGTCGGTTTCATCCTCGCCTTCTGGCTCGCCGACGATTGGCGGCTCTACACCCTCCTCAGCTTCGCTCCGGCTGTCGTCATCTCGATAGGCATGTACTGGCTCCTCTCGGGGGCCCCGAGGAGGCAGCCGGACACGCATGCCCAGCTCCCCCGGTTGTCCGACCCCATACGCCTGCTCAGGTACCCGGTCTACGTCAGCCTCGCCTACGCCAACTTCACCCGCTCCTTCTCCCACTTCGGGCTCGTCAGCTTCATGCCGGTCTATCTCGCACTGGATGACGGCCTGAACATGGACAGCTTCGGCGTCGGATTCCACGTCGGACTGCTGACACTCCTCGGCGTCGTCTTCGGGCCGCTCTTCGGCTACTTCTCTGACCGCATCGGCAGGCGGATCCCCATCGTCACCGCCATGTTCGTCATCGGCGCGGGCATGCTGATCATCGCCGCCATCGGCGAGACCACCATCGCGATAGACTTCACTCTGCCGCTCACGTCCATCGCCATCCAGGCCGAGGTCCTCGTCATCACCCTCGCTCTCGCCTTCATCGGACTCTTCCTCTGGTCGAGCCAGGACGTCGTCAACGCCACCGCCATGGACGCCTCGCCGCCCGGCCTGCAGGGCTCCACGGTCGGCATCATGTTCCTCAGCAGCCTCAGCGGCGCGACGGTCGGCGCAATCGTGATGGGAGTCGTGGTCGGCCTGACGGGAACGTACGAGAGCATCTTCTGGCTCGGGGGAGCGGTCGCCGCCCCCGGCGCGCTCGTCTTCCTCTTCGCCCCGCTCCGCCGACGCACCGCCTGATCCTCCGCGCGCCTCCTACACACCTTGCCCGAGCGTGGTACCCTGCGCGCGCAACACACGCACGGAGGCTATGCCATGACATCTGACAAGGCGCGCACAGAACGCATCCAGCGGGTCTACGACTCCAGGGACTACGACGAACTGACCACCGAATACGACGGCTGGGCCACCGACTACGACGCCGACCTCGAATCGCTCGGCTTCATCGGCCCGCGCACGGCAGCAGAGACGCTCGCGAAGTACGTCAGCGACCCCGAGGCCAAGCTGCTCGACGCCGGCGCGGGCACCGGCATGGTCGGCCAGGAGCTCGCGCGGCTCGGCTTCAAGCGCATCACCGCCCTCGACCTCTCCCCCGGCATGTTGATGACCGCCAACGAGAAGTTCGTATACGAGGAATTGGTCGTTGGCGAACTCGGCAAGCCCCTCTCCTTCGAGACGGACGCCTTCGACTCCACGACCTGCGTCGGCACGTTCACCTTCGGCCACGCCCCGGCGGAGTCGCTCGACGAACTCGTCCGCGTCACGAAGCCGGGCGGGTACATCGTCTTCAGCATCCGCACCGACTACTACACGGAGGGCGGCTTCAACGTGAAGCAGAACGCGCTGGCCGAGGCGGGCAAGTGGGAGGTCGTCGAACAGACCGACCCCTTCCAGCCCATGCCCAACGGCGAACCCGACATCTGGTACTACGTCTGGGCCTACCGCGTCCTGTAGTCCCCTCCCCTGACGCCCCTGCTTTCGCAGGAACGTCGCCCCTCGGTTGTCATGTTGAGCGGAGCCGGAGGCGGAGTCGAACATCTCTCGGGAAACGTCGGATTACTCCAGACGTTTGCCCGGGAGGAGTCGCACCTCCCCGTTCGACTCCCTTACACGGCTTGCAGGGCCTTGGGCCATTCCCACCCTTGCAGGAACCCCGCAGTCCCGGAGAGAGACTACCCGCCCGTGATAGCCTGCGGGACAATCCACGCCATACGAGGGCATCGCCATGACCAGCGAAAAGGCACGATTCGAACGCTTCCAAAAGGTCTACGGCTCGAGGGACAACGACGAGCTGACGACCACGTACGACGACTGGGCCACCGAATATGACGCCGACCTCGAGTCGTTTGGCTTCATCGGGCCCCGCACCGCCGTCGATACACTCGCGAAGTACGTCTCCGACCCCGAAGCAAAGCTGCTCGACGCGGGCGCAGGCACCGGCATGGTCGGCCAGGAGCTCGCGCGGGTCGGTTTCAAGCGCATCACCGCGCTCGATCTCTCCGCCGGCATGCTGATGGTCGCCAACGAGAAACTCGTCTACGAGGAACTCGTCGTCGGGGAACTCGGCAAGCCGCTCTCCTTCGAGAGCGACACCTTCGACTCCACGACATGCGTCGGCACGTTCACCATCGGGCACGCCCCGCCCGAGTCGCTCGACGAACTCGTCCGCGTCACTAAACCCGGCGGCTACGTCGTCTTCACCATCCGCCCTGACCACTACACGGAGGCCGGCTTCGACGTGAAACAGAACGCGCTGGAAGAAGCGGGCAAGTGGGAACTCGCAGAGCGCTCCGAACCCTTCCTGCCCCTGCCCAACGGAGAGCCCGACATCTGGTACAACGTCTGGGCCTACCGCGTCCTCTGACCCGCTCCTGCTAGAATCTCTCCGTGGGCCCCATTGCGATCATAGACTACGGCGCGGGCAACCTCCGGAGCGTCCAGAAGGCATTCGAGCGCCTCGGATACCCCGCGCACTTCGTGTCGTCCCCCGGCGAACTCGACTCGGCAGCCGCCGTCGTCTTCCCCGGACAGGGCGCGTCGCCGCAGGCCGTCGCCGCCCTCAACGCCCACGGCATGGCCGACCCCATCCGCAACTGGATCGCCGACGGCAAGCCGTTCTTCGGCGTCTGCCTCGGCCTGCAACTCCTCCTCGACCACTCCGAGGAGGGCGACACTCCCGGCCTCGGCGTCGTGCCCGGGTACGTCAGGCGCTTCAGCCCAGGGTTGAAGGTGCCGCACATGGGCTGGAACTCCGTCGACCTCAAGCAACCGCACCCGCTCTTCGACGGCGTACCGGAGGAGAGCTACTTCTACTTCGTCCACTCCTACTACGCCGCGCCGGACGACCCCTCCTGGACCGCTGGCGAGACGCACTACGGCGTCGGTTTCGCCAGTTTCGTCGCCAGGGACAACGTCGTCGCCACCCAGTTCCACCCGGAGAAGAGCGGCGCGCCGGGCCTCATGCTCTATGACAACTTCGTCAAACACCTGGTGCGAGGGCGGGGATAGGCAGGAGCGCAATGAACGAATCGGAGTATCCCGACACTTTCGAGAGCCGGATGGAGGCGATGGAGAGTCAGGCGCTCGGGCACCGCGTGCATGAATGGATCGAAGAGTCCCACGCGAACTACCGGGAACTTGCCCAGGCGTATATGCACGGCATCGTGGACGCCCTGAATCAGGCAGCCGCGATCACCGAGTGGTACAACGACCGCGACCCCATAGACATCGCGGCGGCCCTCCGCGCCGTTGCAGGTCGGAAAGAGGACGGCCTGCCGGAGATGTTCAGGCAGCTCCGCTTCGGCGATGAGCGCCTCTACTCGCGGGATGTCATGTACAGGGTGGTCCCCGGCTTTACGCCGCAGAAGCTTGCGGCGATGACGCGGCGTCGCGCCATCGCACCGGACTTCGAACTGCCTGAGGACCCGCGTAGCGTGGGCTATCGCTGGCAGACTGTGCAAGCCGCCTTCGATCTCGATGAGGAATGGCGTCCTCGCTTCGACGAGGCGGCGGACGCCCTCGCGAAGGAGGGCGACAACCTGGCCTCATTCCGGCAGATGGACCTCGACGGCCACGTGCGCGAGAAGCGCTTGTCTACGCTTGACCTCGTCCGTCGTGCCATGCAGGAGCGGGCCTGACGCCATGGAGATCATCCCCGCCATAGACCTGCGCGGCGGAGCCGTTGTGCGACTGCTGCAGGGCAACTACGACCGCCAAACCACCTTCGGCGACGACCCCGTCGGCGTGGCTCAGGGCTTCGAGGCCGACGGCGCGCCCCGCATCCACGTCGTGGACCTGGACGGGGCACGCGAGGGACGGCGCACGCAGGCCGCAGAGGTGCGCGCCGTCGCCGCCGCTGTCGGCATACCCATCGAACTCGGAGGCGGCCTCCGCTCGGCGGACGTCATCGCCGAGGTGATAGCCGACGGCGTCGACCGCGTCGTCCTGGGCACCGCTGCCGTCGAGGAGCCCGATCTCATCGAGCGAGCGCTCGCAGCCCACGGAGCGGAGCGCGTCGTCGTCGGCATCGACGCCCGGGAGGGCATCGTCTCTGTCGCGGGTTGGACGGAGAGCGGCGCCATCCCCGCGGTCGACCTGCTGAACCGGATGGCCGACATGGGCGTGCGCCGCTTCATCTACACCGACATCACCCGCGACGGCACCCTCACCTCGCCGAACTTCGCCGCGGTCAGCGACATGGTGGAACGCGCCGACGCCGCGGGTGGAGCGCGCATCATCGCCTCCGGCGGCATCGCCGAGATAGACCACCTCCGCACTCTCGCCAACCTCGGCGCGGAAGGCGCCATAATCGGCGCCGCCATCTACCTCGGCACGCTCGACCTCGCAGCAGCCGTCGCCGAACTGGGTTAGCACAGTTCCGTCGTCCCCGCCCTTCCGCCATCATTCCCGCCTTACCCGTCAGTCCCGCCTTGCCCGTCAGTCCCGCGAAGGCGGGAATCAGGGCGCGGCGCGGAAGAGCCGCGCGAGGGTGCACAACATCTGACATCCGCCCCTTACCCCATCGCCCCCGCATCCGCTACGCTGGATACATGTGCGCGACGCCAACACTACCCATAGACAGAATCTATAGCTGCCATCTCAGGAATAGACAGGATCTATGGGAACACGGAGCAAAGTTTGAAATCGATGAGATTGTTGTTGCCTTGTTCGCGGGAAGCAGTCTACGGCCACGGAAATGCCTTCCAGCCAAGGAACAAGAATGTCAAAGCGGGGACTCCATCCACTCGTGGAATCCCGAACAAGGATGTCACGGCTGGGGGCCGATGAGATTCTTGTTCTCACTCTCGCCGCCTTACCCCACTCACGGCGCAACCCGCGCTGAGGCGTGATAATCTACGCCTATCCACACTCATACTGCGGAGGATGATTGCTCATGGCGGCACCCTTGGTTGATTCCACACCAGCATTCGTCGAGGAGGCATACCGGAAGATGGAGCAGCGGCTCCAGACCGTCCGAGACCGCCTCGGACGACCGCTCACCTACGGAGAGAAGGTCCTGCTCGGACACCTCGACGACCCCGGCGACGCCGACCTCCTCCCCGGCGAGAGCTACCTGAACCTCCGCCCCGACCGCGTCGGTCTCCAGGATGTGACCGGCCAGATGGCCATCCTCCAGTTCATGCAGGCGGGCAAACCCACCACCGCCGTCCCCACCACCGTCCACTGCGACCACCTCATCACCGCGTTCGAGGGCGCGCTCGCCGACACCAACCTCGCCAAGTCCGAGAGCCGTGAGGTCTACGACTTCCTCCGCTCCTCCGCCTCCAAGTACGGCCTCGGCTTCTGGGGTCCCGGCTCCGGCATCATCCACCAGGTCATCCTGGAGAACTACGCCTTCCCCGGCCTCATGATCATCGGCACCGACTCCCACACGCCCAACGCGGGCGGACTCGGAACGTTCGCCTCCGGCGTGGGCGGCGCTGACGCCGTCGACGTGATGGCGGGCTTCCCGTGGGAGGTGCTCTACCCGCGCCTCATCGGCGTCAAACTCACCGGTTCGATGAGCGGCTGGACCGCCCCCAAGGACGTCATCCTCAAGCTCGCAGGCATCCTCACCGTCTCCGGCGGCACCAACGCCGTCGTCGAATACTTCGGCCCCGGCGTCAACTCCATCAGCGCCACCGGCAAGGCCACCATCTGCAACATGGGAGCCGAGCTCGGCGCGACGACCTCCATCTTCCCTTACGACGGCCACGCAGCCGCCTACCTCCGCGCGACCGGTCGCCCCGAGCTCGCCGAACTCGCGGAGAAGTACGCCCACCTCCTCACCGCCGACGCCGAGGTCGAGGCGGAGCCGGAGAAGTACTTCGACCGCATCATCGAGATAGACCTCGACACGCTGGAGCCGCACGTCGTCGGGCCGCACACGCCGGACCTCGCGCGCCCCATCTCCGAGCTCGCCGACGCCGTCATCAAGGAGAACTACCCGGACAGGCTCTCTGCCACCCTCATCGGCTCCTGCACCAACTCCTCGTACGAGGACGTATCGCGCGCTGCCAACGTCGCCCGGCAGGCCGCCGAGCACGGCGTCGGGGCAGCGGTCGACTTCCTCGTCACGCCCGGCTCCGAAGCCGTCAACGCTACCATCAAGCGCGACGGGCAGATGGACGCGCTCGAATCCGTCGGCGCGAGCGTCATGGCCAACGCCTGCGGCCCTTGCATTGGCCAGTGGAAGCGCCCCACCATCAACCCCGGAGACGCGAACTCCATCGTCACGTCGTTCAACCGCAACTTCCCCGCCCGCAACGACGCCAACCCCTCCACGATGAACTTCATCGCGAGCCCGGAGATCGTCACCGCGTTCGCGCTGGCAGGCCGCCTCTCCTTCAACCCCATGACCGACACCCTCACCGGGGCAGACGGCCAGCCCTTCAAGTTAGACCCGCCCGGCGAGGCGCCCGAGGTGCCGGAGGACGGCTTCGCCGGACGCGGCTTCGGCTACGAGCCTCCCGCCGACGACGGCAGCGGCATCGTCGTGAGCGTCGACCCCACCTCGACGCGCCTGCAGGTGCTCTCGCCCTTCCCACGCTGGGACGGCAGCGACTTTGAGCGCGTGCAGGTGCTCGTGAAGGCCAAGGGCAAGTGCACGACCGACCATATCTCGCCCGCCGGGCCATGGCTGCGCTTCCGTGGCCACCTGGAGCGGCTGAGCGACAACGCATTCCTCGGCGCGGTCAACGCCTTCACCGACGAGCGCGGCGAGGGGCTGAACCAGATCACCGGCGAGCGCGCCCCCTTCCCGCAGGTCGCCCGCTACTACAAGGAGCACGGCCTCGGCTGGGTCGCCGTCGGCGACTTCAACTACGGCGAGGGCAGCTCCCGCGAGCACGCCGCGATGTCCCCGCGCCTGCTCGGCGCCAAGGCCGTCATCGTCCGCAGCTTCGCCCGCATCCACGAGACGAATCTCAAGAAGCAGGGCATCCTCCCCCTCACCTTCAGCGACCCGGACGACTACGACAAGATCTTCGAGGCCGACACCATCAGCATCACCGGCCTCGACGAGATCGCGCCCGGCAAACCCGTCCGCGCCGTCATCCACCACTTCGAGGGCGGCGACGAAGAGGTCGAGCTCACCCACACCATGAGCAACGAACAGCTCGAATGGTTCCGCGCCGGCGCCGCCCTCAACATCCTCGGGAAGTAGAGACAGACCGCACGTAGGGAGAGCACGCCATCATCGACCCCAACCTGCGTTTCGGCATCGCCATCCCCCAGCGGTTCCCCGGCGAGATTGACGTCAGCGTGCTGCCGCCCTTCTTCGCCGCTGTCGAGGAGTTGGGCTACCACAGCTGCTGGGTCGTCGAGCAGGCCATCAACGCCCATAGCGACCTCGCTCCCATCCCCCTGCTCTCCTACGCCGCCGCCCTCACCAACAAGGCTCGCCTCGGCAGTTCCGTCCTCATCAGCGTCCTGCGCAACCCCATCAACCTCGCCAAGAGCCTCGCCACGCTCGACCGCCTCTCGAATGGACGGCTCATCGCCGGAGTCGGCATGGGCAACGCCACAGGCGCGCCCTTCTCCGAAGCGTTCGGCGCTCCGGCAGCGGGCAAAGCGTCCCGCTTCGAGGAGGGGCTGGTCCTGATGCAGCGCCTCTGGACCGGCGAGCGCGTCACCTTCGAAGGCCGCTTCTGGCAATTGAACGACTCCTTCATCAGCCCCACCCCCACGCAGCCGTCCATCCCGCTCTGGTTCGGCGGCCACGCTCCTGCCGCCCTCGACCGCGCCGCCCGCCTCGGCGACGGATGGATGGGCGCGGGCGCCACGTCCACGGCCCGCTTCCGCGACGAGCAGGAGGCGATGCGTACACACCTCGAAACCCACGGACGCGACCCCGCCACCTTCACGACGTCGAAGCGCGTGTTCATCGGTGTGGAGGACGACCCACAAACAGCGCTCCAGCGGATGCAGCCCTGGTTCACGATGCACTCCGGCAGCGGCCAGCGCGCCGAGCGCGTCGGCGTCTACGGCACGCCCGAGCAATGCGCCGAGGGCCTCACAGAGATCGCCGACACCGGCCTCGGCCTCATCGCCCTCAACCCCCTGTACGACCACGAGCGCCAAGCCCGCCGCCTCGCGACCGAGGTGCTCCCCCTCATGGGCCTCAGTCTCTAGCTGAGGGGGCAACGTCGGTCTGGTCCCCTCTCCCTCCAGGGGTGAGGGTGAGGGTGAACCGGCGGGGTTGTATGGGGGATTGTCATGTTGAGCGCAGCCGAAGGCGGAGTCGAAACATCTCTCGGTGGTGCGTAGCTCTTCCCTACCGCGTCCCACCCAGCTTGTGCAATTCGTCCGGCAGCGCGGTCTTATCCCTTCCCCCCTTGATGGGGGAAGGTTAGGAAGGGGGTGATTCGGCGGCCCCCCTTCCCTACCGCGACCCGCCCAGCTTGTGCAGCTCGTCCGGCAGCGTGGGAAGTTGCACCGCGATGACGGAGGGAGAGCCGTTTCGCACCTCGGTAAGCCCTCGTCTGAGCGCAGGGCCGACCTCCGCAGGATTCGTCACCGACTCGCCGTAGCCGTTCGCCACCTCCGCAAGCTTCGCGAAGTCCGGCGGCGGGTCGAACAGCCCGCCCTCGTATCCCGCAGACGCCGCGAACCCGCCGGGGTACGCGCCGTCCACGCCCGCCGTGCCCGTGCTGTACGACTTGTTCACGAACACCACCGTGAGGAATGGCGTCTTGTAGTGCCCGGACGACCAGAGCGCCGCGAGCGGGCTGCCGAACATGAAATAGCCGTCGCCGGTCACGAGCACCACGTCCCGGTCCGGCGCAGCCGTCTTCGCGCCGAACGCGGCGCCGGTTCCCCAGCCGCCCGCGCTGCCGCCGCTCTTGAAGTACGAGCCCGGCTGGCTGCGCCCGTGGTACGGGCGGAACGCGGCTGTCGAGCTGAGCGTGTCGTCCAGCACGATGGCCTGCTCCTCCAGCACCTGCCCTATCTGGTAGCCGACCCACCGGGGACTGATGGGGTCGCGGGTCGCCACTCGCATCGCGGCGTCCTCGTCCTGCTTCCGGATCTCCTGCTTGCGCTGCGCCAGCCGCTCACGCCGCTCCTCGATCCGGCTCATGTCCGACGTCGTCAGCATACCGGCAGCCTGCTCGTAGACCGCCTCCGCGAACGGCCCCGCCAGCACCGGCAGCCACACGTCCGCGTGGAACTCCATCGTCTTGTAACGCGACTGCACCGGGTCCGGGTCCACCCACACGATCTTCGTGCCCGGACGCGGGGCGTTCGCCGGCATGTACGGCACCGGCGTCTCGATGACCACCACCACGTCTGCCTGCGCCGCAGTCGGCCCCGTACCGGAGAGCGGGTGCGTCGTCGGGAAGTTCATCGTCATCGTACGGTCGGAGTCCATCATCGGAAGCGCGAGCAGTTCCGCGAGCCGCACGAGCGGCGCGACCGACCCGCTGTTGCGCCCCGACTGCCCGAGGATAACGATCGGGTTCTGCGCCTTCACCAGCCACTCCGCCACGCGCTTCGCGTCCGATGGATCGGGCCAGACGGGACGTGCAACCCCCAGCTCGTCGCGGGTCGGGAAGCGCGTCTTGCCGGGCAGCGGCAGCATCGCAGCTTCCTGCGGCACGGTCATGTAGACCGGTCCGCGCGGCTCGCTCATCGCGACCTGCAGCAGACGGCTGACGATGAGGCCGGGGTTGTCCGTATGGTCGAGCCGGTGGTCGATCTTCGTGTACTGCCGCACGATCTCGCCCTGGTCGCGCGGCTCCTGCACCCACTGCACGCTGTTCGAGCGCGCGCCGCGCATCGAGCCGGGATAGGCGCGCGGCCCCGCTCCCGCCGTGATGAGAACGGGATAGCTGCCACGCCAAGCGGTGTGCAGCCCGGCGCCGTAGTTGAACGTGCCAACGTCGACGTGCGCGGCGGTCGCCGCCGGCTGCTCGCGCACCATCGCGCTGCCGAGCGCAGCGTTCAGCGCCGAGCCTTCGTGAGTAACGGTGAGGAGCTGCGGCGCGGGCCAGCCCTTCGCGGCGGCTCGCGCGACAGCCTCCTGGTAGAAACCGATCTCGGAGCCGGAAACGAAGAAGAAGTGCTCCACCCCGCCGAGCTTCATCGCTGTCGTGATGGCGTCCGCCCACTCGTCGGCGTCGTGCTCGCTCCAACTGGGGTCTGCTGCGATGGTGCGGTCTTCTACCATGTGGGGCCTCCTCGGGCGCGGGGCGCTGGATCGCTGCCGCCCGCAACGATACGGCGCGAGCGGGCGTGTGGCAACGCGCGATGGTAGAGTACGCGGGATGGCGACCGAGCGACATGGGGAGGAGCCGAGCGCCGAGGACGCCCCGCTGGGACGGTGGGGCGCGCTCGCTATCCGCGACTTCCAACTGTTCTGGGCTCAGGGGCTGTTGCAGGGGCTGGCGCGGAACATGCGCGAACTCCTTCTCGGCTTCCTGGTCTTCGACCTTACCGGTTCCAAGTTGGACCTCGGGATCACCGGGCTGTTCATGACGATGCCGGTGATCGTGCTCGGCCTCCTGGGCGGGGCGCTGGCGGATGCCGTGGACCGGAAGCGGCTGATCATCTACACGCAGGCCGCGAACTTCTTGGGGTTGGCCCTGCTGCCCGTGCTCATATTCTCGGGTGCCGTGCAGGTGTGGCACCTGTGGCTCCTCGCGAGCTTCTGGTCCGGCATGAGCATCCTGGGGCGTCCGGCAGAGCGGGCGTTCCTACCCCGCCTGGTGCCGAGGAGCCACGTCATGAACGGCATCACCTGGTTCGGCGCGCTGAGCCAGGGCACGTTGTTCGGTGGGCCGCTCGTCGGCGGAGTGCTCATCGCGATCGTAGGCGTGGGTTGGGCGTTCGCGGTCAACGCGGCGTTCCTGCTGCTGGCCGTCATCGCGACCATGGCGATCCGCACGTCCGGGGAGCAGTTGGGAGAGGCCCGGCGCGTGTCGTTCGCGGCGATATGGGAAGGGGCGCGCTACCTGAGAACCAAGGACGTGCTCTGGGGGGCGTACCTGATGGACTTCGGCGTCATGTCGTTCGGTTTCTTCCGCATCATCATGCCTGCCTTGGCAGAAGAGGTGTACGGCGTTGGCGCGGTTGGCCTGGGGATGCTCGTTGCGGCGCCTGCTGCTGGCTCCTTCCTCGGCACCGCCATCCTCCTCCGCATGGGCGACCCGCCGCGCAAGGGCGTCATGATCGTCCTCGCCAACGTGGGCTACTCGATCGGACTCGCTGCCCTTGGACTGGCCGCGCTGGCGTTGTCGTCCTGGTTCTACCTCGCGCTCGCCGTACTGGCGTTCCTCGGCCTGATGGACGTCGTCAGCTTCACCGCGAGGCAGGCGCTGATCCAACTCGTGGCGCCCGACTACTACCGGGGCCGCGTGGGCAGCTTCTCCTCGATCCTCGCCGGGCTGGGGAACGGCACGGGATCGACGGTCATAGGCGGGATGTCGACGCTCGCCGGGGTACCCGGAGCGTTCATCATCAACGGGTGCATCTGCCTGGGCATCACCGTAGCGTCAGGGCTGACGTGGCGGGGCATCTGGCGCCACGATCAGCGCACCGAGACCCCCGCCGACTGACCGGCTCCCTGCCCTACGTCGACGCCTTGCCCTGCGCGGCCACCGCCGCCATCGCCTGCTCGACCGCGGCCTGATCGCCGAGGTAGCGGCTGCCAAGCGGCGTGAGGTCGTCCGCGAGGTCGTAGACGAGCGGAACGCCGGTGGGGATGTTGAGGTCGATGATGTCGGCGTCCGAGATGTTGTCGAGGTGCTTCACGAGCGCGCGCAGGCTGTTGCCGTGGGCGACGATGAGGACGCTCTTGCCCGAGCGGATGTCCGGGGCGATGGTGCTCTCCCAGTACGGCACGAAGCGCGCGACCGTCTCCTTGAGCGCTTCGGTGAGCGGCATCTCACCCGCCGGGATGGCGCCGTAGCGGCGGTCGTGTCCGGGGTGGCGCTCGTCGTCCGGCGTGAGCGCGGGCGGCGGAACGTCGTAGCTCCTGCGCCAGAGGAGCACCTGCTCCTCGCCGTGCTCGGCGGCGGTCTCGGCCTTGTTCAACCCTTGCAGCGCGCCGTAGTGCCGTTCGTTCAGCCGCCAGTCGCGGATGACGGGGAGCCACATGAGGTCCATCTCGTCGAGGACGATCCATAGGGTGCGGATGGCGCGCTTAAGAACGGACGTGTACGCGATGTCGAAGGTGAACCCCTCTTCCAGCAGCAGTTGGCCGGAGCGGGCGGCCTCCTCGCGTCCGGTGTCGGTGAGATCGACGTCGGTCCATCCTGAGAAGCGGTTGGAGAGGTTCCAGTCGCTCTCGCCGTGTCGCAGGAGCACTACCTGAGGCATCGTTCATCCTCCGCGTGGTGTGTCGACTGCATTTTGCCACAAGGGCCGCGGCTGCGGGGTATAGTCAATCCGTAGTGTCGGGCAACACGCCCGGCCAGACCCCGCTTGAGGTCAGATACGTGCCCACGTACGGGAAGCCCCTCACACGATGATCAGCCCGCTCCGTAGTCAGAGCGATACGCCCCACGCTGCCGCACAACGCCGCAACCGTTCGCGTTCCAGGCTCAGGTGGCTCGCGCTTGCCGGCATCGTAGGCGTCGTCCTGGCGGTCTGGGGTCTGTGGGTCTCCGGCGTCATCTTCACCGGCCCCGTTCCCCTACCGGCGACGCAGACCAACGCGCCGGTTGATGCCGACGACTGGGCGATGGCCGGCCGCGACGCCGCGCATACGGCAGCCGCGCCACTCCACGGCGGTTTCCAGGGTGAGGAGCTCTGGAGGCTCGAAACGCAGCACCTCCTCCCCGCTGCGCCTGCCGTCTCCGACGGGCAGGTCTTCCTCCCTACGGGGGACAACCGGATCGTTGCGATGGACAGCGCCTCCGGCGATGTCCTCTGGGAACGCCAACTCGCCACCGTGGCGGTCACCACCCCCGTCGTAACGCCGGGCGCCGTCTACGTGACGGTGCGCGACGGACTGCTGCTCGCGATGGACCGGCACGATGGCACGGAACTGTGGAGCCTCCAGGCCGACAGCGCGTTCTTCGCATCGCCCGCCTTCTACAAAGGCGTTGTCTACGCAGGGTCATGGAACGGCACGCTCTACGCGATCGACGCACAGGATGGCAAGGAGCTCTGGACGTTCCAGGCAGACGGGAGCATCGTCGCTCCTCCGTCGTTCCAGGGAGACCTGATGGCGCTGGCGGCGGATGACGGCCTGGTCTACGTGATAGACCTCGCAACCGGCAGGAAGCGCCTCATCTTCGACACCGTCAATGCGCTCACACAGAGTCCCGTGTTCACCGGCGACCACATCCTCATCGGCACCGGCCGGGGAAGACTGGCGGCGGTTGACTGGACAAAACTGGAGTATCCGTTCGAGCGCGCACTGCGTTCATGGCGGCAGCAGTTCTTCATCTGGGGGCTGCAGGCGGAACCGCCACTCCCCAAGGGGCTGGCATGGGGTACGGTCCTGTCCCGCGACAGCGCTCTGAGCGGCCCGGCGGTCCTCGACGGAGCCGCCTACGCCGCCAGCAGGGATGGGAGGCTCCACGCGGTATCGCTCGCGGACGGCAGCACGCTCTGGGAGTACGACACTGGGGCGCTGTCCCGCTCTGCTCCTGCGGTTGCAGGCCGCTTCGTTTACATCGGCAATGACGCCGGGGAACTCCATGTCGTCGATCGGGTCACGGGCGAGCCGGTTCAGATCATCGAGACGAGCGTGGCAATCACCGGCCAGATCGTCGTAACCGCTCAAGGCCTCTACGTCACATCCGAGGCAGCCGGCACGCTCATCGCCCTGCGCTAGCCGGAGGCGCTACGCCGTCTTCTCAACCCGCTCGCCGTCGGAGAAACGCAGGGCGTGCGTCTGCGTCCCGGTCAGCATCTCGGTGTGGACCGACTTCGATACCGGCGCGAGTTGCGCGACCATGCTCCAATTCTCACCGCCGTCGCCCGTCCACCAGACCTCGCCGTCGGTCATGCCTGCGAACAACTGGACGCTCTCGCCCGCCTCTTCGAGGCACATCGCCTCGACGTTGCCGTGCAGGCGATCAGGCAGCCCGCCCGTGAGCACCCTCCAGGAGCGTCCGCCGTCGGTGCTCTTCGCGATCCGGCCGCCAGCGAACCCCTCGGTAGCGCCATCCCGCACCCATGAGCGCGGCCCCGTCTGCGAAGCGGACACATACATCGTGTCCGGGTTGCTCGGCAGGTGTACGAGCTGATCGGGGTATCCGCCGATCTCGCTCTCCTTGCCGAACAACTCCTGCCACGACCTCCCACCATCCTCACTGAGCAACAACCCGGCGCCGCCGGTCGTCCACAGAACTGAGGGATTGCGGTGATCGATGACCGTGCGATGCACGTCGGGGCTCGGCGCCTCGATGTCCGCCCACGTCTCGCCGCCGTCCGTGCTCTCCAGCAACCCGCCGACCTCGATGCTCACGTACATGTGCGCGGGATCATTCGGGTGGAAGTTGATGTGTTTGAGATGCGCCTCGAACGGGTCGGCAGCGAACCGCCACCGAGGCACCGACGCGACAGACCGGACCTCCGGCAACTCGGTCCACGTCATGCCCATGTCATCGCTGTAGTAGAGGTGTGCGGGCTCGGTTCCGGCGAACAGCCGCTTCCCTCCGTCTCTTTCGACCGCCGCAAGGCTGAACAGGCTTCGAACGTCGATGCCCGCATCGCGAGCCTCCCACGTCTCCCCGCCGTCCCAACTGGCGTACACGCCATCCCACCACGCTCCGGCGAAGACCGTGCCGTCCACGAACAGCAGCGCGTGGATGTGCTTCCCCGCAAGCGAGCGGCTGACCACCGGCCAGCGTTCGCCGTCGCGGCGCAGCTTGACCACGCCATCCGTAGTCCCCACCAGCGCCTCATCGCTTGGAAGGTCCGATGAGTAGATGGTTGTACCGCCGTGCGAAAGTCCGATCATGATGCCCTCCCTCCTTGTTGCCACGCGCAGGATACATCGTCTCTCGCCCGCGCATTGCTCCACTCGTGGCTGGCGATAGGAGTTCCTGTCAGACGAGGCTGCACGCTGACACGCGCCCCTGGCGCAGTCGGCCTGCGATTCCGTACGCTGGTTGCATGACCGTCCTGCTGACAGCACCTATAGACCGCGCCTATACCTCACGCCTCAGCTATAGACAGGATCTATGGCTCCGGCGCCCAACTGTTGAAATCGTTGAACACCTTGTTCAGTTGTCACCGGAAGCAGGCCGTGGCCTTGCGGAGAGCAACACAAGCAGCCGGCACGCTCATCGTCCTGCGCTGATACGCCACATCTCAGGCAGTAAGAACATCCGCTAACCCGCATCTAAAGTTCACTTAACTACAACACAGCTCTCTTCCTGTAGCTTTCAGGTGAACCAGTCCGAACAGGAGTGCATTCTATGGGCAACTCGGGGATGTATTTCGTCCACCTGAGCGATACACACATCCTGGCCGATGAAGACGAACGACTCTACGGCAACGACACCACCGCGAATCTCCGGGTGGTCATCGACCACATCTACATTGAGCAGATAAGGCCGTCCTTCGTTCTCATCACCGGAGATCTCACCGACCACGGAGAGTGGCCCAGCTACCGCAGATTGCGCAAACTCGTCCGAGAGACCGAGGCCCTGCTCGGGGCGCCGGTGCTCCTAGCGCTTGGCAACCACGACCGCCGTTCGTCATTCCGGCAGGCGATGCTCGACGAAGCCGAGGCCACCGATGCGGACGAGTACTACTATTCCACGACGATTGACGGGCTCCGCATCATCGTCCTCGACTCAACCATATCGGGGCGGGACGACGGAGAGATCGGCCCACGCCAGCTCGATTGGCTGGAGAACCAACTCGCGTTCGGCCCAGTGGGGCAGCCCACAGTGATAGCCCTGCACCACCCCCCACACCATGCTGTGAATGCCTATCTGGACGGGTTCACCCTGGGTGACCGGGAACGGTTGGAACGAGTGATAAGCCGACACAACGTGCTCGCGGTCCTGAGCGGACACACCCACCTGGCCACTCATGCCCGCCTCGGGAACGCAGTGTCGCTCACTGCGCCGTCCACTGCCTACCTGGCCAGCCCAGCCCCGGGCCGCGAGTTCTCCAGGACGTCAGGCATCGGCTTCAGCATCGTGAGCCTGAGGTCGGGAAGGATCGCCTCGCACCCGGTCATACTGCCAACTCCATTGGGATCGTTACTACCCGTCGGGCCGTTCATCGAGCCGGAGCTGCCGGTAACGGTCGCCTAGTACCCCATGGAAACCCTGACGCAGACAAGACATGTCGACATCCCCGGCGCGCACAACGTGCGCGACACCGGCGGCTACCCTGCGGCGGACGGCTGCACGACCCGCTGGCTCACGCTATTCCGCTCCGGCCGCCTCAACGCACCGGAGAGTGTTCGCAGGCTGGCCGATATGGGCGTGCGAACAGTGGTTGACCTTCGCGGCGATGGAGAGATCGCCAGGATGCCTGACGCTTGTGCGGAGTGGCCGGGCATCGCCTATCGGCACATACCTCTCACGCCTGCCCACATCCGAACGAACGGCGACCGTCCTGCCAATCTCGAGGGGCAGAACGAACGCTACCTCGAGGAGTCTTCCAGGCAGATCGCCAGGGTTCTGCAGGTACTCGCCCAGCCCAACGCATTCCCGGCGGTGGTGCACTGCACCGCGGGGAAGGACCGCACAGGCCTCATCATCGCGCTCCTGCTGGCGCTCGTTGGAGTCCCGGACAACGTCATCGCTGACGACTACGTGCTCAGCCTTCATCACGCCGCCCCGGTCCTGAAAGCACTGCGGATAGAAGGCACAGTGAGCGGCTGGGACATGGAACACCTCGAGCGGATGCTCGAATGCCGCCGGGAGGTGATGACGCACACCTTGGACGTGCTGCGTCGACGCCACGGCGGCGTGGAGCGCTACCTTTCGCAGGCAGGCGTATGGCTGGCCGACATCCGGGCGCTGCACGCCGCGCTGGCCGAGCCTGCCCGGTAACTCTGCCCTCCGACACATCTACTCCTGTGACACGCGCCCCTGGCGCGGTCGGCCTGCGATTCCGTACGCTGGTTGCATGACCATCCTGCCGACAGTGCCTATAGACCGCGTCTATACCTCACACCTCAGCTATAGACAGGATCTATGGCTCGGGCGCCCAACTCTTGAAATCGTTGAACACCTTGTTCAGTTGTCATCGGAAGCAGGCCGTGGCCTTGCGGAGAGCAACACAAGGTGCTCAAGGTGCTCAAACGGAGCCCTCGGTTTACTCGTAACGCCAGCAACAAGATGTGCAGGTTCATGGGCCGGTTGCACACCTTGTTCAAGGAGACGTTACCTCGGCCACTGGATGTCAGCCTCCGCTGGCATGACGGGGGCAGTCCCGCTTTGACGCGGTTGTGTGGGGGTGCTATACCGCGTCCGTACGCGCGAGGAGGTAACGCCATGACAAGCCGGTTGCAGGTCGTTGACGGAGACGGACACCTGGTGACGGACATCGCGGCGGTCGCCAGTCGCATGCCGCAGGAATTCCTGAATCGTGCCGGAGGAAGCAGCCTCGGGAATATCTTCCCGCCCATAGACCACCTCCACGCCGCTCAGCCGGTAGCGACGCCACCGGGGTCGTTCCCCAAGATCGGTGTCGAAGAGTGGCTCATGTTCATGGACGAGGTCGGCATCGACTGCGCGGCGCTCTTCCCCACCGGTGGGCTGTCCTACGGGCGCATCGTCAACAGGGACTGGGCCATCGCGGTGTGCCGGGCATACAACGACTGGCTGTACGACACGTACGTGAAGAGCAGCCCCCGGTTCGTGGGGCTTGCCCTCATCCCAATGCAGGAGCCTGAGGAGGCAGCGATCGAGCTGCGCCGTTCGGTGGAGGAACTCGGCATGGCCGGAGCGATGCTCCCCACCCGCGGGCTCCCGAACCACCTCGGCGCCAAGGAGTACTGGCCCGTCTACGAAGAGGCCGACCGGCTCGGCTGCTGCCTCGCCGTCCACGGCGGCTCGCACAGCGGCATGGGCTTCGACCACCTCAACGTCTACGCGCCCGTTCACGCCATGGGACACCCGGTGGGGCTGATGGCCGCCTTCGCGGGCGTCGTCTTCAACGGCATCCTGGACCGCTACCCCAACGCCCGCTGGGGCTTCCTGGAGGGCGGCGTCGCGTGGTTCATGCTCTGCATGGAGCGGTTCGACCGCTCCTACGAGACCCACATCGACCTCGACCCGCGAGGCGAACTGCTGCAACTGCGTGACGGTGAGCGCGTCAGCGACTACATCCTGCGCCACATCCACGACGGGCGGCTGTTCGTGGGGTGCGAGGGCACCGAGCCGCTCATCTCCGAGGCGCTGCGCCTGACGAGCGGCAAGTGCTTCGTGTTCTCGTCCGACTTCCCACACGAGGTCAATGCGGAGATCTGCAAGCACGAACTCAGTGAGATATACGAGAACTCGAAGATCACCGGCGAGGAGCGAACGGGCGTACTGTCGGAGAACGCACGCGCTCTCTACGGGCGTCCCGTCGCCGCTGGTCTCCAGGCTCGCTAGCCTTATCGCGTCTGCCGAACAGGACGGAGCGTTCCAAGGAGGCGCCCATGACAGTGATGGTTACAGGGGGATGCGGTCTCGGCGGGTCATTCGCCGTCCGCTACGCGCTCGATCAGGGTGAGGACGTGGTCGCGTTCGACATCGCGATCAAGACCGAGCTCCTCGACGACGTGAAGGACCGGGTGCGGTTCGTGAAGGGCGACATCTCCAACGCGTCCGAGGTCTTCGGCGCGGTGGTGGACAACGGCGTTCGCCGCATCCTGCACACGGCCAGCTTCCTGACCGGCCCGGCGTATGACCGCCCGCTGGCGGCGGCGCAGACGATGGTCATCGGCACGCTCAACGTGCTGGAGGCGGCGCGAGCGCTCAAGGTGGAACGCGTCGTGCACGTGAGCACCGGCAAAACCGTCCCGACCGCGCGCCAGTTTGCCGAAGCGGCGGGCTCCGGCAACGTGAAGCTCATGCCGGACCCGTACACCAGCCACAAGGTCGCCACGGAGCTGCTCTGCAACGACTACCGGGGCTTGTACGACATGGACATCGTCGTCATCTACCCGGGCCAGCTGTTCGGCCCGGGCTACGACTTCGCGGGAGGCTTCGGCCGCGCGCTCAAGCCCATCGTCGAGAAGTCGCTGCGCGGCGAGCCTGTGGTGCTCGACGGGTGGGACGCGGCTGCGGTGTCGACTCCACGCGAACTCAACCCCACGCCGCCCATCCGCACCGTGCCGGTGATGTACGCCTCCGACGCAGGGCGCGGCGAGATGATGGCGACGCTCGCAGACGACCTGCCCGCGAACATCTACCGGCTCCAGTCGAAAGAAGAGCTGACGATGTACGAGATCACGCAGGTCATCATGCGGCTCATACCCGGCTCGTCCATCGAGGCGCCTGAGCCGGAAGTACGCGGCGGGCCCGTCGACCCCGATTCTCCCGCCAACCGGGACTTCGGATTCGCCCCCGAGTACGACATGGAGGCAGGACTTCGCGAGTACATTCATTTCCTGCAGAACGGGAAGTACCGCCGACTCCTGAACGCATAGCCCAGCCGGGTGGGAACGCGGTGGCGTTTGGGGAGTAGTATTGAGGCTGTTCGGCAGAGGAGTTCGCGCAGAGGAGGCAGCCAATGGCAACACAGGTGATGACCAAGCGGATCGACGCCGACACGCATTTCAGCCTGACCATCGACCATAGGGAGCTGCGGGACATGATTCCGCGCTCCGGCAGCGCTCTCCTCGAGGAGATGATGTATCGCGACGCGCTCCAGGTCGTCGACCTGGACGTGGTCAAGGCAGCGATCGCAGGTGTCGAACCGTCGCTGGACGGGCACGTGGGCGACCCGACGTGGGACGCTGAGGCGCGGCTCTCCGAGATGGACAGGCTGGGCTTCGACATGCAGGTGCTCAATACCCAGCGTGCCATGCCCAACCTGCTGATGCCGCCCGACAGCCCCCTGTGGCTCCGCGCTGCCCTCGCGAGGCTCTACAACAACGCTGCCGCTGAGCTGCAGAACCGCTATCCGGACCGCTTCATCTGCCAGATCACGGTGCCGTGGGACGACATCGACGAGTCGGTCCGGGAGCTCGAACGCGCCGCGGCGATGGGGCTCCGCGCAGTGACCATCTGCGGAAGCTACCTCGAGGGGAACCTCGACGCCTACGAGCTCTACCCGTTCTGGGAGGCCGTAAGCGAACTCGACCTCGCGTGCATGGTGCACAACTTCACGCAGGGGCACCGTGGGAACTTCTACGACCATCGCACCTCGTACCCGATGGTCGGCACGGAACGCTACCACCGCATGCACATCGGAACGTACGTCGGGTTCGGTCTCGACTACACCATCGCGTGCGCGGCGCTGACCCTCGGCGGCGTGCTGGACCGGTTCCCGAAGCTGCGCTTCCTCTTCTTCGAGGCCGGAGCCTCGTGGATGGCCTATGCGATGCACGGGACGGACAGATCGTTCTACATCGAGCGCGCCTGCGCGCGAACCAACACTCGCCCGAGCGAGCTCATCAAACAGCACTGCCTGACCGCGGTCGAGAGCATCGAACCGCTGGAGCAGCTGGTGGAAGCCTACGGCGCCAACAACTTCGTCATCGGCACGGACTTCCCCCACCCCGAGTTCCAGCGCCTCCCGAACGCCACCACCGACATCAGCGGGAGCGGCATCTCCAGCGAGGACCAGGACAAGATACTCGGTGGCAACATGGCGCGCGCCCTGAGGCTCTAGCGGCGTCTGGACAGCGTGCCTTGACCCCGGTCGTTGACATCAACTCAGACGCCCTCTGGAGCGCGATCGAGACAGCGGGCCCGAGGCCATGGGCGCACGCGGGCTCAGAGTCCGCTGACTCGGACGAAGCCCTGCGCGAGGAGCACGCCCGCAGACGCACGTTCATCGCCTGGTACGGGTACGCCGTTCCGACACACGAGGCCGTCCGCGCCACGGCGGACTTCCTCGAAGGGTGCTCGGTGCTCGAGGTTTGTGCGGGGCTGGGCCTGTGGGCGAGGCTGCTCCGCGACGAGGGCGCAAGCGTGCTCGCGACCGACGCCGGCGAAGCGCAAGGCCCGCCTTACGTCCGCATCGAGCAGCAGGACGCGCCGGCTGCCATCGCCGCGCACGATACATGCGACGCATTGCTGCTCTGCTGGCCTCCCGACGGCCAGCCGCTGGCAGCGGAGGCGCTGCGGAGGTTCCGCGGCGCGCGGTTCGTCTCCATCGGAGACAGCCGGTTCACCGGAGACGCTGCCTTCCACGAGATGCTCAGCCGCGACTGGACCCTGGAACGACTGCTGCCGCTGCCATCCTGGCCGGGCCTCGAAGACTGCGTCCGCCTCTACACGCGGTAGCCGCCTGCGTGACCTTCGCGAGGCGCGCAGGAACGGTTACCGCACCTGCTCTGCCAGAGCCGCGATGCGTTCTTCGAGCGGCGTGTTGAAGAGGCGCATGCCCTCTTCCCTGTCCACGAAGGCCACCTGGCCCGGAACGGGGATAACCTGTTCCGATTCTGGACCGCGCACGATGCCGACCGGGTCGATGCCGTCCTGCACGCGCGCTATCTGCTCGTCCCAGAGCTTGTGCATGAGGAGCACGCCACGGTCGGAGCTGCCGAACGTCATCTTCTCGAAGTCGGGAAAGCCGCCGCGCTCTTCCCTGCCCTGCGTGCTCATGATCGCTTCGTCTTCCCAGATTGGCCCCTGCCGCAGCGGGTGGCCCGTGTTCCACCAGTAGCCAACATCCTCGAACCAGCCCTCGTAGAACGGTCCTCCGGCGTCGGCGGGAGTGTCGGCGTGGAACCTGCGGAGGGCGGCCTCCGATACCTGGCCGTCCGGTCCGAACGGCTCGAAACTCACGCCGAACCACCGCGTCGTGTGATCGTCCATCGGCACTGCCCAGTTGATGGTGTTGGTACGGGCGCGCTGGCAGGGAAAGACTGCGTGCGTCTCGTGATACTCATACACGCCCGGGTTCCTGGTGTTCTGGAGCGTAACGTAGCAGGCGCCCCAGGGAGTGGTCTCGAACCGGATGGGAGTAGCAGGGTCGCCGTTGTGGCCGTGATGGAGAGCGTGAACCGGCTCGCCACCCTTGAACCATCCGTGGGCAACCTCCCGGTGCCAGACGTCCAACACGTTGTCCAACGTCTGCAGGAGTGCATTCGACTTCTGGATGCGGTTGCCCTTTCCCGCCACGCGCAGCCCGTCCTCACGGAACAGCGCCGGGTACCGGGGGAATGGAGGCTGCAACTCAGGCGGGCCCATGTAGGCGAAGATGAGCCCACCGACCTCCACGCACGGGTACGACGGGTGCTTCACGGAGTTGCGGAAGCGCCGTCCTGGGGGCTCGCAGGGCATATCGAGGCAGTTGCCGTCTCGGTCGTAGAGCCACCCGTGGTAGAGGCAACGCAGTCCCTCGTCCTCAACGCGCCCGTACACGAGCGACGTCCCGCGGTGGGAGCAGTGCTCTTCCAACAGCCCCGGTTTGCCCGTGGCGTCCCGGAAGAGCACGAGGTTCTCGCCCAGCACCTTGACTCGCACGGGGTTCTTCGCGCTGGGGCGTACCGGCCCCCGGCCACCGTCGAGGTTCGCCGACGTCTCCACCGGCAGCCAGTACCTCCGGAACACCTCGCCCGAAGGCGTGCCCGGCCCGAGCTTGAATATCTCGTCCATCTCCCTGTTGTTCAAAGGCACGGCAAACCTCCTACCCGGAAACGCTAGATCGGCACCACCCTCAGGTCTGCGTCGTACTCAGGATGCACGGGCACCTGGTGGCTGAGCTCGACGACCTTGCCCGTCTGGGAGGACTCGACCATCGCGAAGATTGCCTCTGCCGTTGCCATGCCCCAGTGGCCCGAGTGGTAGACGGGCTTCCCGTTGACGACCGCGTCGTAGAGCTCGTGCACCTCTCCCCTGCTGTGGATGTTCGACTCGCCTGTGACCTCGCGGACACCGTTGTCGTCGTAGACGAGGACGCCCTGCGAACCGATGCGCATGTCGCCGCGCTCGCAGGTCACGAAGAGCGTGCCCGGGTCTCCGGTGTCGTTGAGCCCTGAGCGGTCGCCCGGTTCGCGGGAGACCTGGCGCCCGAAGTTGCCCCGGCCGCCGTCGGAGCGGAGCGCGTCAACGAACTGCTGTGCCTCGATCTTGCCGCCGATGCGCAGGTCCTGTTTGTCCTGCTCTTCGTTGCGTGTGCCGGTCTGCATCTCCTTGCGGATGCGTACGAGGTTCTCGATGGAGCTGCGCCCAGAGGCCGGCCCGTTGACCTCGCTCAACGTGAAGTAGCCGTAGCCGTTGTGGGTCGCCGTGGCCACTGTTCCGTCCTCGAACTCGAAGTGGGCGGTGTAGTAGCCGGGCATGGGCCGCTCCGGCATCCACTGGCCGACCTTGCCCCACACCCGCTTGATCATGCCACCGCCCAGCAGCCGGACGGTGTCGATCTGGTGCGGCCCCTGACGGTACGGCACGCCGCCGCCCTGGCTGAAGTCGAGTTCGTCGGGCGTCCGCGGCCGCAGCATCCAGTCCGTGTACGCGATGAGGTGGATAGCCCGCACAGCCCCAATCTCACCCGACTCGATAACCTTCCGCATCGTGCGGTAGGGAAGCGCGAAGCTGGCGGTGTGAGCGCAGACTAGGTGCACCCCGGCCTTGTCGCACTCCTCAACCATCTGCTCCGTCTCCTTCAGGGAGATGGCCATGGGCTTCTCGACCATGACATGCTTCCCGTTGCGCGCCGCCGTGATCGTGTGTTCGGCGTGGAAGCGGTTCGGCGAGGCGATGTAGACGGCGTCCACGTCGGGGTCCTTGCACATGTCCTCCGCGCTCTCGTACACCTTGACGTCGGGGAACCGCTCCTTGAAGCGCTCCCGGGTGACAGGGACCACGTCGCACCCGGCTGCCAGGTTGACGATGTCCGGTTGCTGCACCACCGACCTGAGGATCTCGAGTCCTCCGACGCCGATGCCGATGACACCGATATTGATGCGCTTGGTAGTGCTGGCGGTCTCTTCTGCCGTTGTAACCATAGCGACGACCTCCCCTTTGAATCGTGCCTGTTGACGTGAGCCGGATTGTGCGCCTTTTGCGCTCAACCGTCGAGTGGGCGTCGTCAGCGTGCGTCCGGGGCGCCTACGAAGCGGGAGAAGGCTTCATTGCCGAGGAGGCGCCCGTCTTCGGTGAGGCGAAGCGCGCCGTTGGCCCATTCCAGCAGGCCGAGGTCGATGCAATCGGCAGTCGCGGCGGGGAATGCGTCTGCGATGCCCTCGCCGAAACCCTCGCGGAACCCGGCATCGGCAACGCCGTCGTTCAGGCGCAGGCCCATCATCATCGTTTCGGCCATAGCATCGCGACGGCTCACGGGTTCGCAGTAACCGGTGGCTGCGGCGGTTGCTATGGCGTCAGCGTCGAGGGACCCGTCGGCAGCCCAGGCGTCGACGCGCTCGATGTAGACGCGCGGCGGGTTGACGTTGGCGAAGCGCACGCCAAATGCATCGAGCGTACCCATCCCGTAGAGGTAGCTGTGCGCGCCCGGACCGACGCCCAGGTACGGCAGACTGCGCCAGTAGGCGAGGTTATGCGTGCTCTCCCTGCCCGGCTTCGCCCAGTTGGATATCTCGTACTGCTGCATCCCAGATTCCGCGAGCATCGCCTGCGCAAGGAGGTACATCTCCGCGGCGAGATCAGGGTCGGGCTCCGGCGTCCTGCCGAGGCGCACGTCGGCTTCAAGCGGTGTGCCGGGTTCGAGCGTGAGAGCGTAGGCGGAGAGGTGGTCCGTGCCCAGTTGGATCGCCTGCTCGACGGAGCGCTCCCAAGTGGCGACGGGTTGCTCGGGCAGGCCGAACATGAGGTCGATACTCACGTTATCGAAGCCCGCCCTTCGAGCGTCTCGCACCGCCTGCGCGGCGCGTGCAGCATCGTGGCGGCGTCCGAGCATCGCGAGTTCCGCATCGTCGAACGACTGCACGCCGATGGATATGCGGTTGAACCCGGCATCGCGCATCGCGGCGAGACGCTCGAAGGAGCAATCGCCGGGGTTCGCCTCCAGTGTCGCTTCAGCCTTGTCCGGCAGGTCGAACGATGCGCGTATCGCGTCCATCAGACGTTGGAGGTCAGCGGTTGGGATGTAGGACGGCGTGCCGCCACCGAAGAAGACGCTCGCGAGCGTTGGCCGTCCGAGCCACGCGCCCCACTGCTCGATCTCCCGCGCGAGCGCGGCAACGTAGGGGGGCATGAGCGATTCGATGCCCGCGTAGGTGTTGAAGTCGCAGTAGGGGCACTTGGACTCGCAGAAGGGGATGTGGACGTAGAGCGCGATCCCGCCGCTCAGGGGCGGTTGCGTGTGGCCCGCTGCGCCCGCCTCATTCGTCATCCTGCCCTCCCGCTAGACGTTGAACAGGAAGTTGACGACGTCGCCGTCGCGCATCACGTAGGTCTTGCCCTCGGTGCGGAGGAGCGCCTGCTTGCGCGCCTCAGCGATGCTGCGCGTACGTGCGAGGTCCTCGTAGGCAACGACCTCCGCGCGGATAAAGCCGCGCTGGATGTCCGAGTGTATCTTGCCCGCCGCCTCCACCGCGCTCATGCCTTTCGTGATCGTCCATGCGCGGGTCTCGTCCTCGCCGGTCGTCAGGAACGAGAGGAGGCCGAGCAGGTCATAGGAGAGGTTGATCATGCGGTCGAGGCCAGGTTCGCCCGCACCGAGCGACTCGCGGAACTCGGCTTCGTCCTCCGGTTCCATCTGTGCGAGGTCTGCCTCCAGCTTGCCGCAGAGTGCCGCGGCTCCGACGCCGGGCCGCGCGAGCCGTTCGCGCATCTCCGCCTCCATCGCGTCCGCATCGTCTATGTCATCCTCGCCGATGTTGAAGACGACGATCAGCGGTTTCGCGGTGAGCAACTGGAAGTTCTCCAGGAAGGGTCTCGCCTCGACTGGCAGCTCCTGTTCGCGAACCGGGACCTCGTTCTCCAGTCCGGCGCGGATGAGGCCGAGGATGTGCTGCTCGCGAGTGAGCAGATCGCGTTCCGACTGTCGCGCCGAGCGCAGCTGCGAGGCGATGCGCTCCTGCCTGCGTTCGAGGATAGCGAGGTCGGAGAAGGTGAGTTCGAGTTGCATGGTGGCCGTGTCCCGGTAGGGGTCGACCGTCTCCTGCACGTGCGGCACGGAGGGATCGTTGAAGGCGCGCGCGACGAGCAGGAGGGCATCGCAGCGTTGGAGCAGGTTGAGATACTCGCCACCGATGCCCTTCGTTTTGCCGAAACCCTCCGGCGCGGCAGGGATGTCGATGTACTCGACCTCGGCGTGGACGATGCGCTTCGGTTTCGATATCTCAGCGAGCACGTTGAGGCGCGGGTCGGGCACCTTGGCGACGCCGATGTTGGGTTGCGACCCGCCGCTGCGGAAGGACGCGGTCTCGGCGTGGCCGCGCGTCACGGCGTTGAAGATAGTGGTCTTGCCGGAGAGCGGAAGGCCGAATATGCCGATGGCCAAGGGGCAGACCTCGCGAGAGAAAGATAGCGCCCCGCACCGGCGGGGCCACGCCTCCGATTCTATCCCACCCTACCCGCTCAGCGCCTGCGCAGCGAGCACCACGACAACGAACGTCAACAGGATGGCGGCGATAGCGATACCGACGGGCGGGCGTCCGAGGAACGCGAGCGCGTCGTCAGGCCCGCGCTCACGTGCGTAGGCGCTCAGCAGCAACAGGCGGGCCCAGCCTGTCGCCGGGGCAACTGCGAGGACGCTGGCGCGCCGGGCAAGCACTCCAACAAGGCGTTCGAAGAACGTGAACACGGCTTCCAGTGGCGTCTGTATCAGAACGCGGGCGACCGGCCCTGCCTTCCGGTAGATCCAGTCGGTGTCTATGGTGATCGTCGCCTCGCCCCCAAGCTTGCGCCGCAGCAACCAGAATCCGACCGCCGTGAAGCCGAGCATCTGGAGCGTTCGCACCACATGGTCGCTGTAGTACGGCTCGTAGGTGTTCGCGAAGGGCAGCTGGTCGTACAGAGCGGTGGGGTAGACGCCGATGCCGATGCATAGGGCTGCAGCGAATACCATCGCCACGATCATCCCGCGGGGCACCGGCCCGACGTGGATGTCTTCCCGCCTCGGCCCGAACCAGGTGAAGTACGGGAGCTTGAGGCCGGTGTGCAGGAATGTTCCCACCGATGCGAGGTAGAGGAGGGCAACCGCCCAGTAGATATGCTCTTTCTCCGCGGCATAGATGACCAGCGACTTGGACACGAAGCCGCTGAACAGCGGGAACGCCGAGATGGCGAAGGCACCGACCATGTAGAGCACGACCACCAGCCGCATGCGGTCGGATATGCCGCCGAGTGCCGTGAGCGTGCGGCGGCCGGTGGCATAGACCGCGGCGCCCGCGCCCATGAACAGCAGTCCCTTGTAGATGACGTGGGCGAACGCGTGTGAGACCGCCCCGTTGATAGCGATCTCGGTACCGATGCCCACGGCAGCCACCATGTACCCCACCTGGCTGATGATGTGGTAGGCAAGCAGGCGGCGGATGTCGTTCTCCAGCACAGCGAAGACGACGCCGTAAAGGGCCATGATCACGCCGAGGAAGATGAGGATCTCCCAGCCGGGGAAGCCCCGCGCCAGGACATAGACCGCCGTCTTGGTGGTGAAGGCGCTCAGGAACACGCTGCCAGTGACGCCAGCCTCCGGGTAGGCATCCGTGAGCCAGGCGTGCAGCGGAACGATCGCGGCGTTGATGGCGAAGCCCCCGAGAACGAGCCATCCGGCGACCGTGCCCTCGAAGAGTGTGAAGTCGAGCGAGCCGCCGGTGCCGAGGTGCCATAGGATGCCCGCCAGCAGCGTGCTGCCGCCAACCATGTGCACGAACAGGTAGCGCGTACCCGCGCTGCGGGAGCCGGGGTAGCCTCCTGCCCAGATCAGGTAGGCGGACGTGAGCGCCATCAACTCCCAGAAAAGCACCAGCGTCAGTAGATCGCCCGCGAACACGACCCCTATGGACGTGCCGGCGTAGCCGAGAGCCGCCGCCTGCTGGTAGCGGTCGTTGAGATGCCAGGCGTAGATGCCGCCCAGCGCTGCGGCGATCGCGAACACGTACCCGAACACGAGGCTCAAAGCGTCGGCGCGCAGCGGCTCGAGTTCGAGGAACAACCAGGTGAACGTCCACGAGTCGCCCGCATCGAGTCCCCATATCAACTGGGCGAGGACGAGCAGCGGTGCGCCGACCGCGATTGCCTTGCGGACGATGCTCACAGGGATCAGCGCGACGAGGACCGCCGCGACGACCATGATGGCAACGGGGGGGAAGCTAAACATCGCCGTGCTCCCCGGGTTCCGCCTCGACGTGCTCGCCGGTGTACGGGTCGTCGTGCTTCATCAGGAAGGTATGGCCGACCCATTTCGAGATGACAACGATGCCGATGCAGCCGGCGAGGCCAAAACCTACCCAGAACAGCAGTACGTCGCTGCCTGCGAAGAGGAACTCGCGATGGTCGACGAGGAACACTTCGAGCACAGCCGAGAGCACAACGCCAACCACGATCGCGATCACGATGGGGCGGTCGATGATCATGACGTCCCTCCGGCGAGCGCAACTGACTGCGGGAAGGCGGCATCAGCGACGGTCGACGCGAGTTCGAAGAAGCCAAGCGGCAGGTCCGGCGCGATGCCCCAGACGAGCGCGAGCACAGCCGTCACGGCGATGGGAGCGACCATACGAACGTCGGCCTCGCCGTACCGCGTGTGGTCAGGCGACGAGCGCAGGAAGGCCCGGATGACGATGGGGAAGAGATAGCCCGACGCGATCAGTCCACTGACGAGGTAGACCATGAGGAACGCCTGCTGGCCGACCTCCACCGCGCCCCACCCGAGGTACAGTTTGCTCGTGAAGAGGATGAACGGCGGGATGCCGACCATGCTGAGCGAGGCTAGGGCGAAGGAGCCCATCGTGATAGGCATCTGGCGCCCGATGCCGTCCAGCTCGCTCACGTTCTCCTTGTGCGTGCGCACGTGTATAGCGCCCGCCACGAAGAAGAGGGTGATCTTGGTGACCCCGTGCCCCACGATGTGGAGCAGAGCACCGGTGAGCGCGAGCGGGCCGATGAGCGCCACGCCAAGCACGATGTAGGAGAGGTGGCTGATTGTGGAGTAGGCGAGCCTGCGTTTCAGGTTGTCGTGCCGCAACGCGAGTATAGAGGCGATGAGGAGCGTTCCGGCGGACATGACGGCGAGCACCAGCCAGGCGCCCATGTCGTCTAGCAACGCCGCGCCGAACACGAACACCCCTACCCGCACCATCCCGAACACGCCCGCCTTGACGACGGCGACGGCGTGCAGCAACGCGGAGACCGGCGTCGGCGCGACCATCGCGCTCGGCAGCCAGCTGTGCAACGGCATCACGCCGGCCTTCACGCCCACGCCTCCGGCGAGCAGTACGAACAGCCCCCACTGCGTCGCGCTGTCCAACTCCACTCCGCCGAGGAACCCACCTGCGGTGAATGTAGCGTCGACACCCAGCACGTGCAGCCATGCCGTCGCACCGATGAGCATCAGGCCGCCGGAGAGGGTGTACGCCAGGTACTTGCGCCCGGCGACCAGCGCCGTCTCCGTCTCGCGGTGCGTCACCAGCGGATACGTGAAGAGCGAAAGCAGTTCGTAGAAGAGGACGAACGTGAGAAGGTTCTCTGCAAGCGCCACACCCGCGGCGGCAGCGATGCTCAGCGCGAACGCGGCAAAGAAGCGGGTCTGCTTCTGCTCGTGTTCGCCGCGCATATATCCAACGGCGTAGACACCCGCGAGCACCCAGAGCACGGAGACGAGCAGGCCGAAGATCATGCCCGCAGGGTCGGCGCGCAGGGCGACGTCGATACCGGGCGAAAGCTCCAGGAGCACCGTCCGGTGGATACGGCCGTCCAGCGTGTCCGTAAGCATCAGCACGGCAATGACCACCATCGCGATACCCGCGAGCGTCGCCCATGCGTCGCGCAGGTTCGGCCAGCGTCCCGTCGTGAGCGACGCGAGCAAGGCGGCACCCACCGGAACGAGGACGGCAGCGAGCGGCAGGGCGGATGCGGTGGTCTCGTTCACGACACCTCCACCCCCGGCAGCAGGACGTGTTCCATGATGACGACGTTGAGCACGCCGAGCACGACGGTTGCAGCACCAAGTAAGACGATCGGGAGCCAGACGTCAAGAGGAGCCTCGCGTGCCCGCTCCACCACGGGCCGCATCGCCTCTTGCTCGGCCGGCTGCACGGCACTGTCCGCAGGCGAGTCGTGCTCATCGTTGTGGTGCGCGGACGGCTCCGGTTTTGCAGGCCGCAGGTAGACCTGCTCCAGCACCTTGAACAGATAGACGGCGGTGAGCAGGCTGCTGAGCAGCACGACCGCCACGACGACCCACTGGCCCTCAGCGACGCCCGCCTGCACCATGTACCACTTGCTGAAGAAACCCGCCGTGGGCGGGATGCCGACCATCGCCACCGAGCCAACGGCGAATGCACCCATCGTCAGCGGCATGCGGGGGCCCAGCCCCGCAAGGTTGTGCGTGCGCTGCAGCCCGACACGGAAACGCACGGATGCCGTCGCCAGGAACAGGGTTGCCTTCATTGCGGCGTGGTTCACGACGTGCAGCAACGCCGCGGCCAACGCCAGCGGCGTGCCCAGCCCGATGCCGACGGCGATGAAGGCCAACTGGCTGATGCTGCTGTACGCCAGCATCCGGCGGATGTCCGTCTGCCCTGCTGCCGCGACGGAGCCGAACACGATGCCGACCAGGCCGAGTATGAGCAAGGCGTCGGCTATGGGGACGGTGCCGGAGAGGTATCCCGCAGGGAACACGCTCAGGAACATGCGGAGCATCGCGTAGGCGGCGACCTTGGTCATCACCGGCGCGATGAGCGAGTTCACGGAGGAGGGCGCATGCTCGTAGGCGTCCGGGAGCCAGAGGTGCATCGGAACGAGTGCCATCTTCAAACCGAGTCCGGTGAAGATGAACACGGCGCCCACCTGCACCGCCCTCACGCTCTCCGCCTCTTCCAGCAACTGGCGCGCCTCGATCATGTTCAGCGTGCCGGTCGCGAAGTAGATGAAACCGACGCCCAGCAGATAGAACGCGCCGCCGATGGAGCCGATGATGAGATAGCGGAAGCCTGCAAGCATCGCCCTGCGCCCGCCGATGAAAACAAGTCCGTAGGCGGCGAGTGACGCTATCTCCAGGAATACGAAGAGGTTGAACAGGTCGCCCGTGATGACGATGCCGGTGAGCCCCGCCAGGAGCAGCAGCACCAGACCGTAGAAGATGCCGGGACGGTCGCCCGCTTCCCGCTCGGCCCAACGCCGGGTCGAGATTACGACGAGCAGCGACACGCTCGTGACGACGAGGCTGACGACCGCCGACACCTCATCTATGACCCACTCGATACCCACGGGCGGCTCCCATCCGCCGAGGTAGTACCGGAACGTCCCATCACGCAGGACCCGCTCCAGCGAGAGCGCCGACGCTACGGCAGAGACAGCCACCGTCCCTACCGCAATGACGAACGCGCTCAGCCGCCACTTTCGCCCAAGGATGGGAACGATGACTGAGAACAGCAGGGGCGCGCCGACGATGAATACGGGGAGTTGCTGCTCCACGGCTATTTCCTCATCTCGTCCAGCATCTCGCGTTCGTCGAGCGTCCCGAACTCGCGGTAGATGGAGACGAGGAAGCTGAGCGCGACACCGGTGATCGCCACCCCAACGACGATGGCGGTGAGCATGAGCACGTGCGGCAAGGGGTTCACGTAGTCGTCCGGGTCCACATGTTCGGCTACGCCGTGCACGCTGTAGAGGATGGGGAGGGTCGCCCCTTCCAGCAGGGAACCGCTGACGAAGAACAGGATGATGGCCGACTGGAAGATGCTCAGGCCGATAACCTGCTTGACGAGGCTGCGCTTGCCGATCATGCCGTACAGGCCAACAACGATGAGTACCGCGGTCGCCCAGTACGGGAAGCGTGCTGCGACCTCGTCGATCATTGGCGCGAGCTGCCCGCAATGAGGTCGTAGATGAGCACCAGCACGGCCACCACACCGAGGAACACGCCAACCTCGATGATGAGGATGCCCATCGCGCGGGGGGTGCGGTGCTCGCCCGCGAACTGGTTGTACCACTCCACCGGGATCGGGGCGTAGTCGAGGAAGTTCGCGCCGAGGATGAGCGGCAGGATGCCCCCGAACATGTAGATGCCCAGGCCGATGCACGCCAGCCAGATGAGGAGTCCCTGCGGTATACGCAGCGCTGCCTGGCGGTTGCCCAGCGCCAGACGCACCAGCAGCAGTGCCGCTGCGACGATAGCCCCGGCCTGGAAGCCGCCGCCGGGGCTGAGCTCGCCGTGCAGCAGCACATAGAGACCAAACACGATGATGAGCGGGGCCATCACCACCCGCGCGATGAAATGGAGGATCACGCTGTCGTAGCGGTCATTCATCTCCATCCTCCTCAGGGACCCGGCGGCTGCGCTGCAGCACGAGCAGAACGGCCAGGCCGGCGGTGAAGATGACGAACGTCTCTCCCAGCGTGTCGTAACTCCGGAAGTCGGCCAGGATGGCGGAGACGAGGTTCGGGATCACGACCTCGGACTCCGTCATCCTGGTCAGTTCAGGAGAGAGATGCTGGTTCGCAGGCGCGTCGGGGTCCGCGCGGTCCGGCAGATCGGCCGACGCCCAGACGAGCAGGGCAACCAGCCCCGCTAGGAATGCCAGCATAAGTAGCTTCAATCCGGTGTTCTCCTGTCCACGACACTGATGGCACCCACCAGCAGGACGCCGGTCACGCCCGCTCCCAGCGCGGCTTCGGTGAGGGCAACGTCGACGGCGCCCATGAGCGCGAGCAACACGGCGGCCAGAAAGCTGTACACGGACAGCGTTGCCACCGCCGCGATCATGTCACGCACCGAAAGCGCAACGAGCGCAGCCACAACGAGCAGGCCGAACAGCGCCAGTTCCAGCCACCAGATCATCTGCGCTCCTCCTTCCGCCAGGGCAACTCCCCCGTGCGCAGCGCGGCGCGAGTGAGCAGGTGCGCGCCGACGGGGTTCGCTATCGCGACGAACACCAGGATGAGTGCGAACTTCAAGCTCAGCAGCGTGGCGCCCTCATGCAGGATGAGGCCCAGGAGCAGAAGGGCGATACCAAGCGTCTCCGACTTCGAAACGGCATGCACCCGGGAAAAGAAGTCCGGCAAGCGCACCAGCCCCAGGGCGGTGATGACCATGAATGCGAGCCCGAGGACTATCAACACGTCGCCCGCGATGTTCATGCGTCTTCCTCCTTCTCCTCCAACCCTTGCATCAGCGACCACAACTGGTGCTGGCGCGTTTCCAGGTACTTGCCAACGGCAACCGTCGCTATGAAGTTCAGCAGGGCGTAGCTCAGCGCGAGGTCGACGAACGAGTCAGGCCGCCCGAACACGAACCCGATCAGCACGAGCAGGACCACGGCATTCGTGCCGATCGCGCTGGCGGCCAACAGGCGGTCGAAAGGAGTTCGGCCCAGGAGGGGCCGGTTGAACAGTCCTGCGTTGTATTACACCGCGATGGTCAGCACTGCAATGTGGGGCAAGCTCACGGCAGCACCTGCTCGACAGCGACCACGTCCGTGAGTTGCACACTGTCAGGCGCTTCTTCGGCGAATATCCCCGCCACCTTGCGCTGGATGCTTCCGTCCTCCATGCCCTGCCTGCTCTTGGCAGAGAGGCAGTGCACCATGAACATCCCGTTCGAAACGTCTACGGTGACCGTGCCGGGCGTGAGAGTGATGGACTGCGCAAGCAGCACCTGCGCAGTTTCCGACTGTAGAGACGTCTCGAATTCCACGAGGCTCGGTTCCACCGGCAGCCGGGGATGCAGTACGAGATAGGCCACGTGGATATTGGAGAGCGCTATCTCCCAGAGCAACCACGGCGCGTAGAGGATGGCGCGGAATGTTGCAGGGATGAACCACGAAGGCGGGTATGGCTTATGCCTGAAGCGCGCTTCCTGGTCGCCCGCGAACAGCCAGTGCGTGAGCGCAGTCCCTGCCACTGCGGCAACCGCGCCCATGAAGAGGAACTCAATCTCCGTATGACCGGAGAACGCCAGCCACACGGCGAAGAGGGCCAGCGTCTGGACTGTCCACCTGAACGTCAGGCGTAACTTGGTGGGCCGGACATCCACCTGACGGGGTTCGTTGCTCATTCGACCAAGGTCCGCACTACGCTCATTTTATCGCTCGCCTGACGCGGATAGCAGGCTACGAACGGCGTATGAGGACTGTCAAGGAGAAAGATGGCCTGAAGCGCCTCAGCCGCAGCCTTGATGGCGGCAGGTTCATCCCGCAGGTCTCGCGTGGTGGAGGAGCGCATCCGCCGCGTGAGCGCCGAGCCAGGCACGCCGCCGGACTCGCCGTCTATCCGCACGGATGCGCATCCCACCGGTCTCCTGCGTGTATAGACCGGAGACATGGTTTACGGGTGTTCGGAGACATACTTTACACATCCGGGCACCTTGTGACCTGCGGTTCAGGGCCGCGCAGATCCACGTCGGCGATGGGGTGTGTCATGAACCAGACACCCCATATGCCGTCGTCTTCTGTTGGCCGGAGCGCTACCGGATACCCCCGGAGCGCCCGGCCCACCTTGAACGCGTAGCCCTTGAAGCTCACCCACCCTTCTGCCATCACCTTGCGCACCAGGTCGCCGTCTCCGTATTCGATCGG
>MKWU01000045.1_pt1 | contig 209132 bp, 180 predicted proteins | sample 809101 | NCBI WGS metagenome assembly MKWU01 (sample SAMN05860141, study PRJNA318959) | sponge metagenome | host: Aplysina aerophoba | place: Slovenia: Piran, Adriatic Sea, Gulf of Piran | collected 2013-05-07 | reverse complement strand
CACCGGATCGGTGCCATCCGAAACCTCAGGTGGCACGATATCGACTTCGAGGGCCGTGAAGTACGCTGGCGGGCTGAGCACGAGAAGACCGGCTACGAGCACGTCACGCCGCTGACCGACGAGGCGCTCGCCGCCTTGGAGGAAGCGCGCGGGATGGGCACCGGGAAGGGCGACGCGCCGGTACTGCCTTCGTCGAAGGATGCCACGCGTTGCATTCACCGCGTTTCCGCCTTTCAGTGGTGGCGGAAGGCCCAGACCCTCGCGGGGCTGGAGCCGAAGGCGCGGCGGGGCTGGCACTCGCTGAGGCGGAAGTTCGCCAGCGATCTGATGGACCTTCCGCTCAAGGTGCTCTGCGAGCTTGGCGGGTGGAAGGATGCACAGACGGTGCTCAGGTGTTACCAGAGGCCGGACGCGGGACAACTCAGGACGGCGCTGGAAGGCCGCGGCAGGGCTCGCGGCTGAAATCCCGACCAGCGGGAATCATTCGGCGGGAATCCGGCCCACGAAACTCGTAAGATCACTGATTACAACGAGTTGTAAAATCGGGTAGTTTTGTGGAGTCGGCTGGCTTCGACGACGGCAGGGCGCTCCAAGCTACACTGGCGAACCAACCGTCCCGCACTTCAGCTTGATCTTCGGAAGAAGCTACTACTACTCATGCCTTATTAGGTTCAGGCATGGAGCCACCCGATAACCGACCCCAACGTCGCGCTTCACCATTCGGTGGGGAAGAGCACGAATGCCACGAGACCCGCACGATGACTCCTGACGAGCAAAAGGAACTCGATCGCCAGCACAGACAGGCGGGCCAGCGAATCATCGAAGAGCAGTCCCGGCGCCAGGTGCGGACCTTCCTCGACGAGTTGAGACATCGGACGAGCCTCTACCGGACGGTCGCCAGCTTGGGCGATCAGGTGGCGCAGGAGTACCGTGGACGAGCCGTTCTGGAGTTGCTGCAGAACGCCCACGATGTCCTCGGGCGCGGCGGCGGCGGAGACCGGCGGCAAGTCTCCTTCGTGCTGAACTCTGCTTCCGAGCAGCCCGAGCTGCTGATCGCCAACAGCGGCCGCCCCTTTCGCCGCGAGGACTTCAGAGGAATCTGCCAGCTCGCGCAGAGCCCCAAGGATCCGAACAAGAGCGTCGGCAACAAGGGACTCGGTTTTCGGAGCGTGCTCGAACTGACCACCCGCCCAGAGGTTTGGTCGACCGCCCCGGCGGCCGACGACATCGCGTTCGCCTTCGGTTTCGACCCCGAGGTGCTTGAACCGATAGCCCAAGTGGCCAAGCGGCTCTTCGACCGTGACGCGCCGACCGATTGGGCATTCGGCCCAGCACCGGTCGTGGACTGGTCGGATCAGCAGTTCGAGGAATACCGGCGCAGTCTGTCCCGGGACGGCATCAAACGCGTGGAGGAAGTCAGGAAGTGGGTCTCGGAAGAGGTCGAGAAGTACCTCTCACCCTACGTGCTGCCTCGCTATCTCGGTGATCCACCGCCTCAAGTCGCGAGGCTGCTCGACAACGGACATGTGACGGTGATTCGCCTGCCGCTGGACGGAGGGCGAGCGGAGACCGCCGAACAAGCAATCCAGTCGGTTCGAGAACAACTCGTGGCGTTGGACGAAGCCGCGATGGTGTTCCTACCTCACCTGTCGGTGCTTCGACGCGAGATAGATGAAGAAGTCGACGAACTCAAACGGCAAGTCGTTGCCGAGCGCACGCTACCGGGCACTCGGGAGGAACCCGATCACGGGGGGATCCCTGACGCCCGTCACACGCGACTGCGGGTCGGCCGGGCCGGGCCGGGCGCGACCGCCGAGCGCTCGTTCAACGTCTGGAGTCGAGTGCTTGGCGGCGCAGATCAGCCGGAGGCGACTGAACGGATCGCCGACGCCGCCCGCCACCTTCCGAACCGGTGGCCCGAAGTGCGGAAGGTCGAGGTGGCTGTCGCTGTCGAGGAGACGCGGGAGGCAAGGCAGGGCGCGCTTGTCATTTTCTTGCCGACCACAAAGAAGACCGGCATCGGCGCGCACGTCAACGCTCCGTCCTACGGATCACTGGACCGGAAGACAATCGACTTCCACGACACGTACAACGAGCTAATGCTTGAGTTCGTGGTAGACCTGGCACTCGACGCGGTTCGCGAACTCGTGACGGGTCCCGCGGAACCTTGGCGGGGCAGGGCGGTGATCGATCTGCTTGCACAGGCTGGTTCGCCCCCGTCCGACGATCCCGAGTTGACGAGGCGTCTCCGTGAGCGCGCTCGCGACCGGGATGACTATCCCCCCCTCGAACAGCAAGCGCTGATCCTGTGCGACGGCGGTTGGCGGCGGCCCGGTGTCGCACGAACGATGCCGAAGATTCCATCCGGTGACCCGTTTGGAGAGGAGGAGTGGCGCAGGGAGGCTGGATTCGACGTGGCGTCGTCCGCGCTCGACGAACGGCGAGGAGCCGTCAAGGCCCTGCTTCGGTCTCTCGATTGCTCGCCGAGTCCGCAGAATGAGGAGTGGGTGGACACCTTGGCGCTCATGGCCAGGCAGGTCCGTCGGGGACAAGCGGATCCCGAAGCCGGGCGGTCTGGTCCTGTGGAGCCGCCGCCCGACTGGAACATGTTCTTGAGCAGCGTACTGGCCGTGCTGCCCCCAGAGCTGCGGGCCGAGCCGAAGGAGGCCGACAACGATCCTCTCGCTGATGCGGGATTCCTACCCACCGAGGACGGACGGCTGCTTTCGGCGTCCGACGCCGTTCGGATGTTCTTCCAGCCTCGCCATGGTGCCGACGACGCCGCCGACTTCGTCGGCTCCGTTCCGGTCTCTCTCAAGGAGCGGATCGCATTCCTCCACCGAGACGTAGAGACTCACGAAGGACCAGAGCGCCGACGCACCGAAATCCAGAAGTTCCTCGACGGGCGGTTCGTGCGGAGCTTTCGGAGAGAGGACCTTCTCCGAGGGGTAGTCATCCCGTCCCTGCCTGAGCTTCCGGCCGCGCATGGCATTCCCGAGGCGGCGGAGTGCGCCGACGCGCTGGTCTGGACGCTGGGAGTGGTTGGCCAGGAGGAACCGGAAGGCTTGTTGCCGCTGCTCTCGCAACTACCGGTGGCCTGCACCGACGGTTGGTTCCCAATGAAGGAGGCTGTATTCGGGTCGGGATGGGCCGGCCGCTCCGGCGACCACCTGAGAACGCTGGCCGATGGCCTTCCCGGCGAGGAAGGCGAGGAGTTGCTGCGGAGTGCGCTACTGCCTCCCGGCGACGACCGGTGGTTTCCGCAAAGGGACAAACGCGGCACCGCCTTCAGCCATCCGCATGGGATCGAACTCGCGAATCGCGGCGACCAGTTCGCCCGTGCGGGAGTGGTGGACGGGCTGCGTCTCAAGGCCCACGGGCCGACTAGTTTCTGGATGAGCCAAGCCTCTCCGAAGCTTCCCGACAAGGCTCCTGTCGGTATTCCGCAGGCCGCTTGGAACGAGTGGAGGGAGGCCATGCTACCGCAGGTCAAGCCCCAATTCACGACGTGGCTCAAGCACGAACTTCAGGACGTCACGGTACTTCCGATGCTTCACCGCAAGCATCTCGGCGATTCCACTCGAACGGCCCTGTCGAATCTGATCCTCGCTTCGCTCACTCACTGGAAGCACGGCTGGGACGAAGTCACGATCAGGAGGAGCTGGTGGTCACAACAAATCCCATCTCCGCTCAGGCACTGGCTCTCGACGCTGCCATGGCTCGATGACGCCCACTGCGGTAGCCAAGGACTGCTGCCAAGAGATCCCCAACCGCTGCACCAATGTTGGTTCGTACCCGGATCTCTTCTTCGAGGCCCGAGCGGCCACTTCCGCCACCTGTCGCCGCTGTCGTTGCAGTTGGCCCAGCGGCTGGGCAAAGACGAGGATCTACTTGACGCTCTGGAGGGGCTCGGACTCAACGTCTATCCGACCGAGGAAGCGCGAACCGGACCGGCTCTCCTGGAGACACTGGCCGATGTCACCGAGAGGGTGGCGGATGGCACCCACGTCCGCAACGCAATGCCGGCGGGTGGGGTCAACGTACTCCTTGGGCAGATCCGTCATGGATGGAGGCATTTGGACCCGGAGGGTGACCTTCCGAAGCGGTTTATCATTCGCACCAAGCCTCGGACGTTGACGGTGCGCACGGCTGAGAAACTCAAGGATGTCTATCTTCCAGACCACAGTTGGAAAACCCGGCTCCTGCGGGAACACAACCAGCCGATCATGGCCATGCGGCCGGACGAAGCGTCGAAGAAGCCGCTCCGCGACCGCCTCGTGAAGCTCGGAGCGAGACGGGCGGCCGGGTTGGAGGAACACTGCCGGATCGACCATGCCCCGAGCACCCAAACGGTGGACGGGACGCAGACACTCGACGCGGCGGGCTTGGGCTGGCTTCCGGTCGTCCTGCTCGCCCTTCACGCGCACGGAGGCGGCAACCCGGCGGGACCCGCGACCAAGGCGTGGCGCCAAGCCGCGGCCCGGCTCCGCCGTGCGCGCGTCCGGCAATGCGCCTCCATTCAAGTTGAACTTGTGGACGCGGGACGGAGCGTCGCATACAGCCAGCCACGAGCTCACTGGCTTTCGCCGGATCGCATCCTCGTCTTGCATCGGGACATCGCCCAGGGCGGACTGTACGACGAGATTGCGGCCGCTTCCCAAGCCATTCTCGACCGGCAGGATCTCCTCAAGGATCTTCGTCTCGTGCTGGGTGCCCTGAATGGCCGTCCGCAACCGACCCGGGGCCAGATCGAGGCAACCTTGGACCGGGCGGAGATCGATGCCGTGGCCGTGGCCAACATCCGGCATCTCTGGCACGGCGAGACATCCACCCTCGTCCGCCGCATTCGTCCGGTGCTGCAGCTTCGTCGTGTCTCCCAAAACGGTCTCGATGACGCCGCAAAGGACAGCTCCAGTTTGAACCGATGGCTGTCGGAGAATGCCAAAATCGAGGAGTGGCCCACCGAGGAACTGTTGGCAACCGCCAGGGAGTGCTACGACGACACCGAGATGGGATATCGGACGTGGCGGGTACTGGGTGACGCTGCCGAGCTCAAGGAATGGAACAAAGCTCTGGCAGCGCTCGGCGGCAAGTACAAGCAGGTCAGCAACATCCAAGCCGAAGCCCAGGCGAAGCGGTGGCTGGATGAAGCTGCGCCATTGCTTCGCGCCTTCGCCCGGCACGTCGCCACATCGGCTGCCGACGACTCCGTGGATCAGGGTAGGCTCTTCTCCAGACTCAACGCGGTCCACGAGAGCCTTGAGAAGGATTCCGAATGGCCGCGGCTGTGGACCCAATGGTCCCAGGACCACTGGGATGTGCCGTTCGGCGCGGTGCTTGATGTCCTGCGCGAACGATGCGAGCGCGGTTCCGAGGCCGGGCCGCATCCAGATGTCTTCGAGCGCGCGAATACCATCGCCGAGTTCCGGTCAGCACTCGAGCGAGCGGGTGTCGCCTTGAAACCCGATCCGCGCGAGGTGGCCCGTGGCAATCAGAAACTTCTCGACGACGCCATCCACGAAGTGCTTGAACTCTACGAGACCTGGCTCGAGACAAGGGATGCCCAGCCGGAATCATGCGCGCAAGAGCCTGAAGTTCGTCTCGACGACTCCATGTACCTGCGCGACTGGTCGAAAGATGACCTGTTCGAACGCGCGAAGCTAGCGGTCGCCGACAGCGACTTCTACGCTGCTGTCAAGCATTGTAGGACGATTGAAGAAATGCGCGACACGCTCGGCATCGCTCCCAAAGACATAGAGGAGAGGCGTAGGCGGCGGACTGTCGAGAAGGAGCAAGATAAGAGAACCGTCGAGGTCGCGGGAGAGCTTTTCGAAATCGGTGGCCCCGTGTCGTATCGCGAACTCTTTGCCCGACTAAGGGAGCTCCCCGACCCCGTGCAAGCCGAGGGGATCGGGCCACCACCGCCGGGACCGGCCGGTGGCGGCGGAAAGCGACCCAGCGTATCCAACAACAGCGAGGTCTTCCGGCGCGGACCCAGGACATCGCACCTGCATGGCCCGCCCGACCTCCCCGGACTCGTGGGAATCGTCGGAGAAATGCACGCTTTCCGCTTCCTCCGCGCCAGGTTCGGTATCGACACGAGCGCATGGGTCTCCGAGTCCAGAACCAAGGTCGTGCCCCTGCTGGTCGGCGAGGAGGACGTTACCAGCGACAGCCTCGGCTACGATTTCCGGTTTACACACGGGCAAGTGACGTGGTGCGTCGAGGTCAAGGCGACGACCGGCAACAGCACCGGGTTCGATCTGCCGTCAAGCGAACTCAACGCCGCAACCCGCATTGCCCCAAGGAGGAACGAGCGGTGGCGCCTCCTGCGCGTGGTAGGGGCGCTGACCAAGCAGCCAGTGTGCTACTGGCTTCCCAATCCGATTGAACCGGGTCCGGGTGAACGGCTCCGGCTCCTCCGGCAGGGGGGTGTGACCGTGGAGTACGAGCTGTCGGAGAACATGGAAACCACGGCGCAGCGCGAAGTCGATGACAACGAGAAAGTGGAGGTGCCATCTGGAAACGACGACCGAACGGCCAAGTAGGCGGTTCGTTCCCGGGACCCTCGGCGAGGAGGGGACACGGGCGCGGGAGTCCCGCCATTCGACTCCGGTTTTCCCGCTTTCAGGGCACGGTCCAGCAGGGTCCAGTACAATGGCAAGAGTGGCAGATCGTGCAGTCCCAGTTAGACTTACGTGATCTCCTGCCGTGATTCGGGCCACCGACAGTCCGCTGTCCCAGCGACCGAGTGAGCCTTCGACCGTTCTCGCGCCACTCCAACTGGTACAGGCCGGTTTTCGAGTCGGGGAACACCCTCACCCGGTTCCGGCCCCATTCGCCGGCGCCGTAGCTGCGCCGACTTCGTTTCGTGCGTGCCATCATTCGATTCCTTTCGACGATGGACTGCACGATCTGCGCATCAACAATTTCGCAAAGGGAGGCAATCTCCGCCAGACGGCGGCGGTCGGGACGTGCGGGGCGCGCCCCCAAATCGAGGCAGAAGCGAGCCGTTTACCGACCGATCCGGAGCGTCACGATCACCGAGCGTGAAGCGGTGACCTGAGCTAGTTTAGTTGGGACTTTTCGACAGTTCTGAAGTTTGCCCATCGCGTTGCCAGTCGGAGACGGTTGGGCCGTGGAGACAGCGGAGATTCAGGAGCCAATGGACATATTCATCAGTTGGGCCGGACGTGACAGCCACGCCGTCGCTCTCGTTCTTCGGCGGTGGCTGCCGGAAGTGCTGCCGTTTGTCCGACCGTGGGTGTCGTCGGAAGACATCCGCAAGGGAACGCGATGGAGCGACGAGCTTTGGGGCCGATTGCGGACGACCGCATACTGCATCGTCTGCTTGACGCCCGGAGCAGTCCGCAGCCCTTGGGTGAATTTCGAGGCTGGTGCGGTGGCGAGGGCTGTCGGCGGGCAGGCGCATGTCAGCCCCCTCCTGATCGGGATGTCTCCCGGAGACCTTGGCGGCGTGCCCTTGGCGATGTTTCAGTGTACGGAATTCTCTGAGTTCGATGTCGAACGGCTGGTCAGGGCGGTCAACGCCGTGGCGGCAACGCCTGTGCCGCAGTCGCAGGTCTCGCTGAGTTTTCGCCGTCGGTGGGCGACCCTTCAAGATGAGATACGGCGTATCGACATCGGTAGCGCGGATGAATTGGAGGAGGGGGAGGCTTCCGGTGCAAAGGCGGCAGACGATCCGGTGCACCCGATTGAGGACAGGATCCTTGAACAGGTCGCGGAGTCAGGTGACGATTGGCCCATGGATGTGGAAGAGATTGCTCGCGCGATTTCTCAGAACCACGTTGTGACGCGGCATTACGTCGATCAATTGGTTCGCCGTGGGTTCCTGCGTGAGCAACGGAGCGCGGAATCCCCTTCGACCTATTTCACGACGAGCGCCGCCCGAGCCTACCTGGTTGAGCATGGACTGGTCTGACCGATTCGGCCACGAAGACCTCCTCGTTCGGCCCGAGCGCCACGCTGGACACGCGTCCGAACTCGTCGGGGGAACCCGTGTCGGTCAGCGTCCTCGGCCCGATTGAGACGACTAGAACTACGCGTTTCCTGGGACTTCGCCCAGGAAACGGGGCGCCTTCGGCGCAGCGGGGCCATAGATTGACGGAGGTGGATCGGATCAGACGAAAGGCAGAGTGCGATGGGCGGGACGACCGATGCCGACGGCGTCCTCTTCGAGGGATTTCTGGACGGCAGCTACGACTGCGTGGATCGCGTGGTACTGCGCGCGTACTTCCAGCTCGGCCAGCGAGCGGCTGGGTTGCGGATGTGGTGGCGGCGCTGGCAGGGATCGGACGAGGGGCTGAACAACACGCGGCTCATGCGGGTGGCGGGGCGCTTTGCCCGCAGGGTGAAGGGCTGGGCGAAGGGTGCCGGCGTACCGGTCGTGTACAGCAAGAGCGGAGAACGGAACGAGGACCTTGCCAGGCGCCACCTTCCCGACGACCCCAGCTATGAGGGCGTGTTCGTGGTCATCGTGCGCCGGGCGCCGGGCAGTGTATGGGATGTCGAACACACGGCCGACGGGCGGATCCGGCGGATCAAGCGAAAGGTGCCGAGGCCGTGGGTGAACCACTACGCCTTCCACATCATGGACCGCGACTGGGGCCACCTGATCATCCGCTTCTGCCCGCACCCGCCGTTCAACGCGCTGGTGATTCTCAACGGCCATGAGTGGGTGGCCAAGGAGGCGGAGCGCAGGAGACTTGCCTTCAGAAAGCAGGACAACTGCTTCACGGAGCTGTCCAACGCCCGGGACCTGGGCCTTGTCGCAGATGCCTTGAGCTCTCCAGAGAGCTCTGTAGGGCGCCTGGTCCAGGCTCCGGAGCGTTGGATCTACTCGGCGGTGCTGTGCTTCGCGCTGGATGTCGCCGACCAGGAGCGGACGGGGTTCCGCTACCACTACTCGCTTTTCCAAGCCGAGTACAGCCGCAACCTGCTCTTCACGAGCGGCCGGCGGATGGACCGCGTCTTCGGCGCCCTGGTCGACCGGGTCCGGGGCCCGCTGGACCTGCGCACCGTGAAGACCCTCTTCGGGCGCCGGCAGCGTCCGAGGCGACACAAGGGGCAGCCGCGAGCTCCGGTCGTGGAGGTCTCGCTCGAGACACCTGAGTACGATCTGACGATCCTGCGCATCCGCGTCAGGCGCCTGACGCTGAAGATCTACACGAAAGGCGAGCGCGTCCTCCGCATCGAGGCCATGGCGCACAATGCGCGCGATCTGGGTTGCCGGCTCGGGGCGTCGTACTTCCCCGAGGCGGTCGAGGCGCTTCGGCGGATGGTGGAACGCTTCGTCGAGGTGCTCGACTGCCTGGACACGGCCTTCGTCGATGCAGGCCTGCTCGACCGGCTCCCCCGGCCGGGCCGCCTCGGCGCCGTCCGCGTCGGCGGCATCGACGTCAACCGTCCTCGTGCCCGTGCCGTGATGCAGGCCCTCCTCGCGCTCTCGCCGAACCCGGCGGGGTTCACCTCCTCGGAGCTCGCCACCAGGGTCGCCCGGCTCCTCAACGATGAATCCTACTCGCCTAGCCGCGCCGCCTACGACCTCAGGAAGTTCCGCTGCAAGGGGTTGGCCGCCAAGATCCCACGTTCACGCCGATACCGCGTGGACTCCTCAGCTCTACGCGCGATGGCCGCTCTGCTCCTCCTCCAAGACAAGGTCGTCTCTCCGCTCCTCGCAGCGGCCTCCACGTCCCGTCGCGTTCCCAGACCCCGTGTCAGCAGCGCCCTGGATCAACGCTACGCCGCTGTCCATCACGAAATGCGAAACCTCTTCAACACCCGTGGCATCGCCGCTTGAGCCGCATCCTCAACCTTTTCACGATGCTTAGCCCGCAAGCGGCCTAGATCGAGACGCGCCGGTGGTGCCGGGCCGGGGTTGGTGACGGGGGTGACGCCCTCGTAGCTGATCATGAAATCAGCGGTGGGCGCATCATCTCGGGCCACAAGCGGCGGCGAGCGCCGCTGTGAGCGTGAAGACCGGTTGGGATGGGATTCGGCGCATCGGGGGCTCCATTTCAATGGGCGGGATCCGGCAAGTGGCCGTGACTGCCTGCGATCCACACCTTATCTCCGTCGTCTACGCGACCTTCGGATCGCGAAGTTTCGAGCACGCTTCGGAATGGCTGTCTCACACGCTTTGAAGGTGCTTCGGGACAGCCACGGGAGCAACTGTGGGGACGAGGTTCCGGAGGCGGCACACGGCGCTACGGTAGGCTGCGAGTGGCGCGAAAGCCGGGGGTCCAAGGGGGCGGAGCGCTCCCCGTGCCAGTCCGCAGTGTTTATCGTCGCGTGTGCGGGCTCCCGAAGGGAACCGACCGTGGCTCCGAGCACCTTCTCGCGCTCCACCGTGCGAGGCTCAGCCAAAGACCCGCCAGCACGCCTGGCGAAACACCGCCGAGCCTGTCCGCATCCCCGAAGCGCGGTTACAGCCCCGCCTTCAAGAACGTTGACAAAAGGTGGGGTCCCTCTTTCGTTCGTGTCGGCAAGTCCTGATGGCCATTTGCGATTCGCCGCCTCGAACCGACTCGCTCCGTGGACGTGTGTCCCTCCCTTTGGACCGGGTCAGTCTGGACGGAGGCCGCTTTCTGCGGGTATCTTGACGTCCTGCCCGACAGCGAAACAAGGCGCTGCCGAGATCCCAGCCCCCGTTCCCTGAAATCCCTCCATGGCCCAGTGCTCCGTTGAAGGTTGCGACCGCCAGGCGAAATCCCTCGGCTACTGTGGTGCCCACTACCAGCGCTTTAAGAAGGGCAAGCCGCTCGACGATCCGCCGCTGCGCCAGGAGTGCTCGATCAAGGGGTGCCGACGAATCCACCACCGGGACACCTTCTGCGACCCCCACTACGAGCAGTACCGCGAGGTGGTGAAGGCACTCGACGAGGCAGGTCACGCGTCTGGCCCTACAAGCTGATCTTGCCCCGCTGGACCTTGGGGGAATGCTCGGGTCGCGGCGGAAGCAGTAGACGATTGCGTGTCATACCTGCGAGTTCCATAGTAGGTGGCGTTGGGGGAGGTGTCCTTGTGAGGACGACCCAAGCCAAGCAGAGGAGATGTCGGGATGCGTTGGAAACCGCGATCGGTTTCGGCCAGCCGCAAATGGCTTTCTGGAGCGCTTGTGGCGGCGTTTGGAGTCCTCGGCCTTGAAGCCCAGGAGGTTGTCGATCTGCCTGCGGGGGATATTCCGCTGCCTGCCGACTTCGAGTCGGTGTACCGTGTCGGCTCTGCGGACGCGGTGGCCCGATGGGAGGAATTCTCCTCCATCCAAGGCGTCGGCTTCGACAATGCAGGGAACCCTGTACCTGCTGGACGGGGCAGGCACCGGGGGTGGCCGGCGTGTTGTTGTCGTGGATGCTTCCGGGCGCCATGTGCGGACTATGGGTCGGCCAGGCCAAGGTCCGGGCGAGTTCCAGAGAGCGACGCAACTCGTCGTGTGGGAGGACGGGCATGTCCTGGTCGAAGACAGGAGGGCGGGATACCACCTATTTGGCCCTGACGGCGAGTTCGAGCGCATGGTGAGGGAGATCGGAGGAGGCGCGGGATTCGCCGTGGCGCGCCGCCCGGTGAGCCGTCCGAACCTCCGACCCGAGCGGACGAGTGTCCTCACCCTGCTCGGCCGCAGCCAGCGCACGATCCAGCGCGTCGACATGTCATCGGAGGAGGTTAGGGATCGAGTGCTTGTGGAGGCGTGGACTCCGGTTGAGCGCGAGGCCCCGAGGGGCAGTAGCATCGAAGAAACATGGATAGGCGAAGAGTGGGGGTTCGAACCGGACCTCCTGTTCGACGCACTGCCGTCCGGCGGCGTCGCCTTCTCCGATTCCTCGGCTTGGGCCATTAGGCTCACCGACGCTTCCGGCGCTGTCTCGCGCATCCTGCGCCGACCCATCCGGCCGCTGGCAGTGACGGCGAGGATGGAGCGGATAGAGCTCGAAAGGCGGCTCGAAGCTGAGAGCAATCGCACAATCACCGGGAGCGCACCACCCCCCGAGATCGTCCAATGGTTCGTCGACAACATTAGGCCACAGCAGCGAGAGGCTATCGAGAACATGCGCTTTTTTCCGGAGGTGCCGGTCATCGTGACCGTGCGCACCACATGGGGCGGTGCGCTGTGGGTCCAGCGGAGCCCGGGGCCGGGCTCAGCTGAGCCCGGCCCAATCGACGTGATCGCGCCGAACGGGCGCTACGTCGGCACACTGGAGCCGGGGGCCGCGGCGCTGCCCAACATGCCGGACGCATTCGGTCCAGACGGCCTCGTCGCTCTCATAGAAACGGACGAGTTCGACGTTCCGGTCATCACCGTAAGGCGAGTTCCGATTGCCATCCGCTAAACGCCTGTCGGCCGCTCGTGTTCCAAGGGGTTTCGGGGGAGGTCCTGAAGCGCTATTCCGTTCCCGTCTGGAGGGGTGCGCTGGCGGCCTCGGGCTGCTGGCCGACGGGATGAGCGGTGTGGGATGGATCTGGGGGCGCTATGGATTGATAGTTTCCATAAACTATTGTGGCATATTCACTTAGTGCGCACCGTCAAAAATGCGGGGAAAAACACCCGAACCCGGTTCCGGCCCCATTCGCCAGCGCCGTACGAGCGCCGACTTCGTTTCGTGCATGCCATCATTCGATTCCTTTGGATGATGGACTGCACGATCTGCACGCATGAAGTATCGGGAGAGAAGCCGCCTCCGCCAGAAGGAGGTGTCCCGAAGCCCGAAATCGGGCCGGAGACACGCCATCCACCGACCGTGCCGGAGCTTCGATGTCTTTGGGCGGGACGCAGTGACGTGGAGGCGGTTCTCGGCATGCCCGATGCCGATCTGGGGGCGCACATGTGAAATCGGGGTCGATGTGCGCTCAAACGTGTTTCGTACGTGCAGGTCCGCCCCTTGCGGATGCCGTTGTCCTGCTTGCGGTTGCACCACGGCCTCCGGGGCGGCTGCGCCGCGCTGGAACCGGAGGCCGTGACCGTAGCGACCCCCCTTTTTCGATGCCCGGTGTGGCATCGAGGAGGGTTGGGATGTGCATGCCATCCCACCCTCCCAGGGAGGTCGCTACGGTTTCAGCAGTCCTTGCAGGAAGGCCATTGGACACCCGGTACGGCCGAGTCCCGAGGCCCCGAAGCGTCTGCTGCAGCCAACGCCATCGAGGGCGCCGCTTCGTGCTGGCCGGTGCGGAAGACGTGACGCCAGGTGCACCCTGCAAGCAGAATAGTTGCTCTACCGCTCCAGCGCCCAAACCTGGACTGACTCCACTCCCACATCATCCCTCATACGCCCAAGCAGATAGTCGGCACCGATCTCGAAAACGGTCAGTCCGTCGGGCGTCTCGATGAACCCCAGCGCCCTCCCCTCCGGGTCGAAGACCGTCCAGAGCGGCGCGGGCCGGTCGATTCCGGGAAGGGTGGCCTCGCGCACCCAGAGGTGATCCAGTGGATCGGTCAGCAGCATCCGAAAGGCTGGGAATCGCTCCACAAGGGGCATGTCCCCGTATCCCTGGCGGGCCATCTCCAGCCGCTGTCCGGTCAATCCGGCCCGCTCCAGCGCTGCATCGAGCGCCTCGTCGACTTCCTCGCGGGTGGGCGGGCGGTTGTCGTACTCTCGACGGACGATGCGGGCAAGTGCGCCGGTAGTCCGCTCGTAGGCTCGGATCTCGTATTCGTCGTCGGGGGTAATGACGACCAGTTCGCCCCACTCGGCTTCCCAGAGCGAACGTCCAAAGGGCAAATTGCCCAACACCGGCATGCCGTTCATGAAGGCGAGGTATGACTCCTGCCCGGGGTGGGTGCCGAACTCCACCGGCGAGGCGGTGTCGGCTCGCCTCAACAGGTAGGTCTCCCGCGAACGCCGATATCCTTCGCCCGTGACTTCCCCGATCCGCCCGAGGATGCTTCCGTCGTCGAGCACGACCCGCAGTTCAAGCGGACGGTCGCGTCGTGACCGTGTCGCCCCGCGAGGAGCGGGAGCCGGACGCGCGCCCGCTTCGAGGACGAACGAGCGTCCGAACATTCCCCCGGCGCCCAATACCGAGATCGAGCGGCTCCGGGAATCCCACGCGACGAGGGAATCGCCGGGCCATGTGTCAACCCCTGTCAGGTCCATGAACTCCCCCGGTCCTTCGCCTTCTCGACCCCACGTCGCCAAGTGGACACCTGCGCCATCGAACACCCGCAGCTCGTTCGTTCCCGAGTTTGCGACAACTATCCGCCCGTCTGGAAGTACGACCGCGTCGCTTACCCGGTGGAGCAGGTATGCCTCGTCGCCGACCACCGCGCCAATCGACACCGTTGGCTCCGGTCCGATCCCCCACGGAAGCCGCGAATCATCGGCGGGACGAACGTTCTCGACAATACGAATCCCGGCGCTGTCGCGGCTCTGGCCGGCGGTGCTGTCTTGGGCGATGCCTTCGTGGAAACTGGTTGCGACCGCAGCCATCGCCAGCGACAACATGGCCGCCCTTGCCGGATCGAACATTCTCTTGCGGTGCATCCTGCCTTCCCCTCTTTCAGGTCGCGAGTTCCCGGGGGCAGAGCCCTGTAACCTAACTTCTTAGGAGAAAGATAAGACGGAGAACGGCACCGTGTCCATCCTGATTCATTCAGGGCCGTAACCCTGCCGCGGGGGAGCCACCCGTCGGCCCCAACCTTGCCCAGAAGCTGGCCCGCGACCCGAATTGCCGCCGGGGTTCGCCGCGTACGTTATCATAATGGAGCGGCAGGACTTGGCCACACTTCGCGTGAGGAGAAGAGGATGACCAAAGCCGACCTCGTCGAGCAGGTCGCCGATGCGATCGGACCGCGAGTCACCAAGAGGGAATGCGGGCTGGCGGTTGACACCTTCCTCGACGCCGTGAAGGACGCACTCGCGCGAGGCGACCGCATCGAACTCCGGGGGTTCGGCACCTTCAAGGTGCGGAACCGCAAGGCCCGCGCGGCCCGCAACCCCAGGACCGGAGAGGCAGTCGAGGTTCCGGCCCGCGATGTGCCGGTCTTCAAACCCTCAATCCAACTGCGCAACCGAGTGGACCGAGCCGCCGGCGTCTCCGGAATGAAAAGCCGCTAAGGGCGGTCTGTGGACGATGGTCCGACCGCCCGGGCCGCGATGCGGCCCGCGCACTCAGGGCTTCCAGCTCCCCCTGCAACGCCCGACAGACTAACGGCCGGGCGGTCGGCCAACAGTCCTGCGCCGCCTTCGAAGCGGCGCTCGACACCCTTCCCGGAGGGACTGCTGGCTGGGAGCGAACTATATATTGATGTTCATCGAAGTCCCAAGAGATTCCAGGAATGCTTTTATTGCAATGACTTATCAGCTTCTCGTGTTCCGACACGATCCGCTTTCACCCCTTGACAGCCGGAAATTTATTGGGGCATCATTCGGGGGCATACTTCCATAGCTCTCACAGGATGCCCCAACATGCCACTGACAGCCACCGCCATCCGCAAGGCCAAGCCCCGCGAGAAGCCGCGCAAGCTCTACGACAGCCGCGGCCTCTACCTCGAAATCGCACCGCGCGGCACCAAGGCGTGGCGCTTCAAGTACCGCTTCGCGGGCAGGGAGAAGCGCATCTCGATGGGGATCTATCCCGAGGTCTCGCTGAAGCTCGCGCGGGAGCGCAGGGACAAGGCCCGCAAGCTGCTGGCGCGGGACATCGACCCGAGCGCCCACCGGAAGGCTCAGAAGCGGTCCCGGCGGCAATGGGCCAAGAACAGCTTCGAGGCCGTGGCCACCGAATGGCTCGCCAAGCACTCGCCCAATTGGTCGATAGGGCACTCGAAGAGGCTGGAACGCGAGTTTCGGCACGACGTCTTCCCCTACATCGGTGCCACGGCGGTTGCCGAGATCACCGCGCCGGAACTGCTGGCCGTGGTGCGCCGCGTCGAGGAACGCGGCCACCTGCCGATGGCCCACACGATCCTCCAGACCTGCGGGCGGGTGCTACGCTACGCTGTGGCGACGGGCCGTGCGGAGCGGGACGTTTCGTGGGACCTGCGCGGGGCGCTGCCGCCTACCAAGATCAAACACTACGCCGCAATCACCGACCCCAAGGAGGTCGCCCCGCTGCTCCGACTCCTGGACGGCTACTCGGGAACGCTTCCCGTCCGCTGCGCGCTCCGCCTGTTGCCGCTGCTCTTCGTACGGCCCGGCGAGTTGCGGAAGGCCGAGTGGGCCGGCATCGATCTGGAGTCGGCCGAGTGGCGCTACACGGTCGGCAAGACCGGTACGCCGCACATCGTTCCGCTGGCGCGTCAGTCGGTCGGGATTCTGCGTGAGGTTCACACGCTGACCGGGCATCACCGCTTCGTCTTCCCGAACGCGCGCTATCCGAAGCGGGAGCGGTCGATGAGTCCCGCCACGCTGTTGGGCGCGTTCCGGGCGTTGGACATCCCGAGCGACCGGATGACCCTTCACGGATTCCGCGCGATGGCGCGCACGATTCTGGACGAGGTGCTGGGCTTCCGGCCCGACTTCATCGAGCACCAACTGGCCCACCGCGTCAGGGATCCGAACGGCCGCGCCTACAACCGGACGAAGTTCCTGCCCGAGCGGAGACAGATGATGCAGGCCTGGGCCGACTACCTGGACCGGCTCCGGGCCGGGAAGATCGAGCCCGGGCAGCTTGCCGCGTCCCGGTAGGCAAGTAGAGCTTGATCAGGTCGGCCAAGCACGCGGAGGGGCCTGACTCTGACTGTACACCCAAGCGTTTCGATGTTACGATTAGCCGGTAATTTGAGCCCAGAGGCCGACCAGTGTCGGACCGGAAAGGAGTGGCCGAAGCAGTATGTCGCTGACGGATCTGCAACGCAGGTTTCCCGACGGCGCTGCGGCAGAGCAGTGGATCGCGGAATGTCGCTGGGGCGGGGAGCCCTGCTGCCCGCACTGCGACGAGACGGACGTCCAGATTGGCGCAACGCACCCGAGCCAGCCCTACCGGTGCCGGAGCTGCCGGAAGTTCTTCTGTGTGAGGACAGGGACCGCCATGGCGGGGAGCAACCTCGGGTATCAGGTTTGGGCCATGGCCGCCCATCTGATCACCACCGAGGCGAACAGCCAAGCCAGCATGAGGCTGCACCAGGACTTGGGGATCAGCCAGACCGCAGCGTGGTTTCTTGCTCACCGCCTTCGGGAGGCTTGGGAGGATGGACAGCCGCGCTTCGGAAGTCCACGCGGAGGGCAGGCCCAGGACGGGGAGTTCGCGATATGAAGGGCCAAGCGGTGCAAAACGGTCGGATCGAGCCCGTGTTGACGACCGAGTTGGGGATGCTATTCCAAGCGGATTGCATTGCCGTTCTTCCTACCCTAGCGGCTGAATCCGTGGACACGGTGTTCGCGGACCCACCGTTCAACCTCAAGAAGCGATATGGCTCGCGGACTACCGACGACCACCCGGAGGAACGGTACATCTCGTGGTGCCGGGAGTGGGTGGAGGAGTGCGTTCGGGTCATTCGTCCCGGTGGGGCCATCTTCATCTACAATCTGCCGAAGTGGAACATCCGTCTCGGGGCTTTTCTGGACGGTTTGGGCCTTGAGTTCCGGCACTGGATCGCCGTGGAGCAGAAGAATTGCCTTCCGATTCCGGGACGGCTATACCCAGCACACTACTCGCTCATTTACTACACGAAGGGGAAGCCCCGTCGATTCCAGCGGATACGCACCCCCATCGAGACGTGTCGGCATTGTGGGGGCGAGATCAGAGACTACGGTGGACACCGTAGCGCCATGAACCCAAACGGCGTCAACCTCAAGGATGTGTGGACCGATATCCCGCCCGTGCGGCACCCGAAGTTCAAGCCCAAGACCCGCACCGCGAACGTCCTGAGCACGAAGGTCTTGGAACGGATTGTCGAAATGAGCACCCGCCCGGGTGACGTGGTGCTCGATCCGTTCGGGGGCAGCGGCACGACCTACGCGGTGTGCGAGCAGAAGCAGCGGCGATGGATCGGCATTGAAATCGAGTCTCCTGACGCTACCAAAGCTCGCCTCCGCGGCGAAATCGTGAACCATCAGAATGACGATTACGTGGAAGAAGCCACCTGCCACTCAAGGTGCTCTGCGAACTCGGCTCCGAACCCCGGTCTTTTGACGGCCTGACTCAATGCCCCGAATCACCGACCGGCGGGAGTACAACGGCTTCAACCGCATCGTCGAACGCCATGGCCTGGCAGGACTCGTGGAAGAGGCACTCGGGACACTGGACTTCCAGTTGCTCGTAAGGCAAGAACGCCACGCGAACGGTACCCGGGATCTGCGGCGCCAGATCGACCGAGGGTTTGCTGACCTGGGTGGGTGGACCAAGGTCGCTTCAGGTGGGATCGACTGGACCAAGAGTAACGACCGGGGCGCGAAGATTGGGGTCGAGGTCCAAGTATCGTCGCGAAGCGATTTGGTGGCCGTTGATGTGATGCACCTTCAGGCGAGCCTTTCCACCGGCGTGATTGATGTCGGCATCATCATCGTGCCCGACGACACGCTCTCGCGGTTCCTAACGGATCGCACACCGAATCTCCGGACGGCAGTCAAATATGTGGAGCAATGGGCCAGCGACCGCCCTGTCTCCATCGTAGCGTTCCGCCACGACGGTCCAGGCGAGGCCCTTCCGAAAATGGTCACCAACCTCAGTGGGCTGCCACCACGGCGGAGATAGGGCCATGGGCGGTAATAGAAGACGCCCACGCGGTCGTCCGGTGGAGTATCCGATGCCGGAACCGATACCGGACACGCCGGAGAATATCATGAAGGCGATCCTACGGACGCCCCCCAGAAAACGGGAGAATTGGCGATTCGTGCGTGAGCGGGGGACGGGGAAGCCTAACCTGACGCCTTCGTCCAGCAGCTAGGGTGACACTGAAGCGATCAGGTCGTCAACCGACGCACGAAGGGTTTGCCAGCACAGCGTGCAGGTCGATTTGTCGAAGTTGGCTTTGCTCGCGACATGGTTCCATGGGTGAACCACGTTCCGAGAATGGCGTAGCGCATGTCCGAAGCTCTTGCGATCAGACTTGATCCATCCGCGCTCGGCGGACACGTTGACAAGCCTGTCCAGGCTCCATTTCTCCAACTGTGTTTGGGTCGCCGCCGACGAGCGGTAAGCCTCCTCTCGTGACATCGTGGCTCGCGCCAGCAGGAGTGCTTCCAGAATGCTGCCCATCATAATGACCGCCGCCAGATACGCCCCGGCGTGTTGGCACTTTTGAGCTTCCAGCCATCTGTCTTCAATAACGCCCTGCAGATCAGGCATGATGGTAGTGAGCGTGGCGATGTTCGCTGGCGCGCGTACGATTCTCGGTTTCTTGCCCGCTGTCTGAATTGCCCCCGCAGCGAGCAGGCGCAAAGCGGTGCGACAGTACCCTGCCAGCGCCTCCAGCCGTACGCGACGGCTGTTCATGCTGAAGTCAGAATCCTCGTCCATCTCACGCGCGAGGCTCTCGCCAACCCCAGACAGCGACTGAATGATCATCCGCGCCTCGCGGGTCTTCGCGTCCACCTGTCGGAGACCGCGGAAATCGTCTGTGCGGGCTACCCCGCGGCCATCAGAGATTTCTCGAAGAATCCCTCGTAGTAGCTTCCGTGCTTGCTCTGGCTGCATCCCCAAGGCGCTCCCATTCGCAGTGATTCCGACCCGAGCTTCCAAGCTCGCCCGACCCGAGCTTCGAAGCTAGTCCCATCCGTGTTCCAGCGCCCCCTCGTCGGACAGCGCTTCCGAGCCCGCGAGAGAGGAGTTCAATGTTTGCGCGTCGGGAGGTAACGGGGGCGCCGCTGGCGGAGCTTGATGCGGCTTCGGGACGGCTCTGGAAGCCTTGGGAAACCGCCTCGAATCGGGCGGTTGACACGGTCGGAGCCAGGCCTCTCCGTGTACGGGTATGGAGACTCCACCGACCCGAGATTCCGGTCGCCCGAGGCCATTCGGCGCGCTCGCCAGTGGGCTGTCCGGCACCGTTGAGGTGCCTAAGCCAGCCCACGCAGTGTTGAACACTGCGGTCTGGCAAGGGGGACGCTGCGCCCCCCTGGAACCCCCGGCCAACCGCGCCGCTGGGAGACCAGCGGTCGAGCGCGGGAGACCGCGCTCCGAACCCCGTCGCCCGTGCGCCCATGGCTGAGCGTCGCACCGTGATGGTCGCCGCCCGCGTCACGCCCGCGGAGCACGCCACCTGGCGGAACAAGGCCTCCGCTGCGGGCGTCTCCCCCTCCGTCCTGCTTCGGGAGGCGATGGCGCGGACGCGGACATGGACCGCGCCCGCGATGGCCGTCGAGAGCGAGCGCATTCGCCAGATCGCGCGCATCGGCAACAACCTGAACCAACTCGCTCGCTGGGTGAACACCCACCGGACGGCGGCCGAGGCCGTCTCGGTGATCGCCCATCTCGTCTCGTTCGAGCGGGCGTTGCGGGAAGTGGCCCGCATCGACCGGGAGGCCGCCAATGCACCTTAAGTTTCTCCCCCACGGCAAGGGCTCGGCCCGGGCGGCGGTCGACTATCTCGTCGGCGAGCGGGACGCCGAGGGCCAGCGGCGCGAGGGCGTCGAAGTCGTTCGCGGCGATCCGGACATGGTGGCCGCCGTCGCCGACTCGCTCGACTTCGAGCGCAAGTACACATCGGCCGTCATCGCGTGGGGACCCGAGGACCAGCCGACCGACGATCAGATCGGGGCGGTCCTGGACGAGTTCGAGAAGACGGCTTGGGCCGGGCTGGAGCCGGACCGCTACTCGTGGACGGCGGTCCTACACCGCGAGCGCGGCGGCGGCGTCCACGCGCACATCCTCGCGGCGCAGTGCGACCTCGAAACGGGCCGCAGTCTGAACATCGCGCCGCCCGGCTGGCAGCGGACGTTCGATCCGCTCCGCGACGCCTTCAACTACGACAACGGCTGGAGCCGTCCGGACGATCCGGCGCGGGCGAGGACGCAGCAGCCGGGACACCGGGCCTACATCGAGGCGTCGAAGCTGCGGGCCGGACTCGAGCATGAGCCGGATCCGCGCGACCTGATCCGCGACTATCTGGCGCAGCGCGTCGAGCAGGGCGCGGTGCGGACCCGCCACGACGTGGTGTCCGCACTCGAGGAGGTCGGCCTCGAAGTGCCGCGCCAAGGCAAGAACTACCTGACCGCCCGCGATCCGGACACCGGCAAGCGGTGGCGGCTGAGAGGAGCGTTGTATGAGCACGACTTCCACCCCGAACGACTTGAACTCGCGGCTGCAGCGCCGGATGGAGGCCGACCGCCGGCAGATCGAGGAGACGGCCGCGCGCGAGCTCGCGCGGCTTGGCGAGAACTTGAGCGCCGTCGCGAGCGGCGCGCTGCGTTCCATCGAGGCCGATACGGTGGAGGCGACCGGGCGGATGCGCGAGCTACTGCTCAAGGCGTGGCTCAGGCCCCTGATCGTCGGGGTGAGCCTCTTCCTCGGTATCTACGGCGGCGCTTGGGTGACGACGCACTGGCTGTCGAGGAGCATCGAGTCCCGGTACGAGGAGCTGGGGGACGTGAACCTGCGGCTCCTGGGCGCGAGGGACATGCTGGCCGAGATCGAGGAGACGACCTGGGGCGTGACGCTGCGGGAGGTGAACGGGGTGCGGTACGTGACGCTGCCCGCCGGGACGAGGGTACGCACGGAGTTCGACATGGGCGGACGGCCCTACGTGAGGCTGTCGAGAGAGTGAGGGAACTGTATGACAGGCTTGGAGCGGCAGTTGACGGAGGCTTTGGAGAAGTTGTCCGAGCAGTACGAGAGGGAACAGCGCTCGCACTCGGAGCAGGTCGAAGCCTTGCGGCAGCAAGGCGAGCGGCAGACCGAGCGGGTCGAGGCCTTGCGGCGGCAGGCCGAGCGGCAGGCCGAGCAGAGCAGGACCTTGCGGCGGCTGGTCGAGAGGTTGAGCGTGCAAGTGAAGCGCTTGGCCGACGACTCCGGAACCGGGTCTCGCACAACCCCATTCGACGGGCGCTGGAGATGATGCGCCAGCGGAACCGGGACTCCGGCCCGAGCCGCTGACGATCATCCGGGGTGGGCGCGACGCGCGGAACCGCCGTCATCCCGCGTCACTTCGGCTCTCCGCGATCCGGTTGCGCATCCACTCGTCGATCTCCGACTCGATCCAGCCCACCGCGCGTCCGCCCAGCGAGACGGGCGAGGGAAAGCGGCCCTGATCCAGCCGCAAGTAGATCGTGCTCCGCGACAGACCCGTGCGGGCAATCACCTCCGGCAGCCGCAGAAACCGCCCCGGCGCTCGCGTCTTGCTCTCGGTCACACTCGTCATCGCTCTGTTCTCCTTCCTTCACTGGTCGATCTTAGAATCATTCGGTTCTTGGTTCTCGTGCTCCGGTGGGGACGGGAACCCGGTCGGTCGTCGCCGGTCCGGGCGGACGGCTCTGCCGCCCCGGTGTTCACGATGCCGAGAGGGCAACGAAGCCCTGCCGACGGTCGTTTTGGAGGCGGCTGTACGTTTGGGGCAACTCTGGGGGCATCCTCAGGTAGACACCGATGCCTTCGCCAGTAATGACAACGCGTTAGGGCCATCGTAGATAGGCGGGAGCGACCCCGCAGCGGAGGGGAGGATGGGGCTGTCCGGCTCCATCCGCCCCGGCGCCAATCGAGGTACGCCGGGATGGGGGGTCGCTCCCAGCCACGTCCAGGGAGCGCGGACCGGCGTCGGCGCTCCGCTGGCCGTGGCGCAACCGCAAGCGCGCCAGCGACTTGCACGGACGGAGTCGTGTCCGGCCGAACGGCCAATCCGTGTCCGGCGACCCCAAAAGTGAGCCGGACACGCAGGAGTTGCCACCAACACCCGTATTCGGCGCTCAAAACGGGTCCCCCGACAGCCGGCTCGAACGCGGGGGAGGATGTTGGAGGTAGAGACGCCATCGGGGTACGCCTTCGCCTCGGCGACAACCCTGTGGCGGACTCGGCCGCCGATATGCGGGCGGCGACGACGGGCGGTGCGGCGATCAGGCATCACGCCGCACCGACACGGGGAGAGGGGGCGGCGCCCCCATGCGCGACCTCCTCGGGAGCGCGATTCCCGGGGGGATCGAAGGGGGGGCAGGGCCACCCCTCGCCGGCCCCTGGGTTATACCCGGGGTAAGCTGGCTCTCCCGCTTTAGTGGGCCAAAGCCAGCCCTGCGGACGCCCGCGAAACGCTTCCGCACCGCCGCCCGGAAAGGGAGGCATCGGGCCGTAGCAGGCAAGCTCCACGGCCTCCCGGTCGGCGACGCGGCGGGCGACCGCACGTCACTCCCCGGCGACGCCTGCGCTCGCCGCGTCCGCCCTACCCGTCACCCCTCGGAGACCGGTGATCGTCGTTCTCAGGCGTTTTCACACTCCGGTGCGACCCTAAACCAGTTCCACAAGACCGTCTGAACCCGGCCGAGGTCCCGTCGGGCGGGATCGGCGTGGACGAAAACACCGCGCGGTTGGGAGTCCGAAGCCCATTGGGCCGTTTGATGCCCTATGAGGCAGCCCGTGCGCGCATTCGCAATGATACTGACTGTCACACCCCACTCACCGCCCAGAGGCTCCGTCCTTAAGGCGGCGGCCCTCCCTCTTGCGGCTGACTCCCACGGCAGTTCTATTCCCCGTACTCGGGACCGGGGGAGACTACCCCCCCACAAACACATGACCCCCACCAACGGGAGGACACCGACATGAAGCACCCAACCGCAGCTTTGAAATCGATCCTGAGCCCTGGCCGGTTTCTGATCGCCGCCGCGCTCCTGATCGCCACCATCGTGGTGCCTGGTCCTGATCAGGCGTTGGCTGGCGATCGGCAGTGCTACTGGACCCCGGGCGAGGATCCGCCCAACTCCTGCAACGAGTGCAAGAAGACCTGTCTGGGCTGGCCCTTCCTGTGCTGTGACATCGTGGTGAAGAAGAAATAACACCACGATGCTTGGTCCAACCAGCCCCGCCGGAACACGGCGCGGTGTCGTGAGTTCTTTTCCGCCCGCCTACTCACCGGTGAAGTCACCGCAGCCCTCCCGGCTCGACGCTGAAAGCCGGGGGGGGCGACCCCGCTCCCGCTCACGAAGGGACCGTGTCGGCAGACCATATGCCGTCCTTGCCGCACTCGGCGTTATGGTGAGTGGATGCGATGCGGAAGCACGGGATCGGAATGCGGCCCGGATCCCCGGTAGCGGTCCCCCGTTGGCACCGGTTGAGTTTACGGAAACGCACCTCTTCGTGACGGACGATCACGCCCAGCCGGGCTTGGCCGTGCCCAACTGGATATCAGAGTCCAGCGAAGGGGTTTTCGCGATCTCCGACGGATCCGACCACGACATCAAGCTCTACGATGGACGTGGAAATCGTGTGGGAACCGTAGGTCGGGTGGGCCAAGGTCCTGGGGAGTTCGACAACTTGAAGGTTGCCACGTTCTTCCGCGATTCATTGTTCGGGTACGATGTCGGCCGGGACAGATTGTCGGTGTTCGACGCCGCTGGCAACTTCGTGCGGGCTACGACGATCGCCAAGGCCCCTGCGACGAGTCCTTGGCTGCTCCGTCCGGTGGACGATTCGCTCTTCCTTGCCATCGCAACACTCCAAAGCGGAGTGTTTCGGGACCTCTTGGCACTCCTCCGCCCTAGCGGGTCCTGTTGCCTTTCCGCGATGCTCGACCGCGAACGGTATTTGGGGCGCGACCCCTACCTGCTACAATGGACATCGATAGAGGGCGATGCGAGAGGCGGATACGTCTACGGAGCGGTTGACGATTCGCTGTTCGCGTTCAGTTACGAAGGCGAGCGCGAGGCTCGCGAAAAGCTCCCGACCGAGTTGATGCCGGTTTCGGTGAAGGAGACGCTCAGGCGAAACGATGGTCGGCCGCAACGGGCGGACGGATCATGGGTCTTTCATGGTCATGTTCGACCCCTCGAGGTGCTTGCGCTCGATAGCGGAAGGGTGGCACTCCAGTTCCACCGTTACGATGCCAACGTCGGGGTGGACCGTGTGGAAGGTGGGGCCATCGGGCTAATGGCTCTGGACGGCAAAGGGGGGTTCGCGCTTCTTGGAGTGCATGGAGCTTCGGGTGCCCTGTTGGGCCGGGATTTCCAGGGACGCCCTCTAATCGTGGGGTACGCAGAAGCCACCGACTCCTACGCCATCTCCGTATTGGAGTTCACTTCGCTACCGGAGAGGGCAGCGGAGGGGATTGGACGGTGAATTGGAGATGCTTCCTGCACCTGCCTCCAGTGGTGACTGCCGTGGGGACACTCTTGGGATGTGGTTCTGGCGACAACTCAAGGGATGTCGGAGAAGGCTCCATTTCCATATCCGGGATGTTGGCTCCAAGCGTCAGGGGAGAACTCGTACAGGCTGTGGGTGCGGAGACGCCTGTCATTATCGCGTTGTTGAGAGGTGTCGACTGCTTCACGTGTGATCAGCTCGGGCGCCGACTGCGCGAGTTCGCACGGTCGGCACCGCCCGACTATCGTTGGGTGGTGATCACCGATACAAGCGGAGCCAGCCGGACGAGAGGATACCTCAAGAGGGAGCGGATTCGCTATGATCTCCTCCTGCCCCTCGATTCGCTGATCGTTTTTCGTGGAAGGCAGGCAGTTGCCACACCTGCCGTCGTGGTAGCCGCGTCGCCAGTGGACAGCTTTCACGGCGTCGCGCGCCTCAGCATCGGTATCAGCCCGAACCTCCGTTCTCTTGCGCAGGAGTTGGGATTCGACAAGGCTGTCCCGACCGAAACAGAGCCTGCCTCGAATGGCGGTCACTAGCGTCCACAGATCCAAGCTAAGCCAGGCAGGCAGTCAGCACCCGGCTCTGACATGTGGTCGAATGCGAGTTGCACGTCAAGAGATTTCCCGCCACTTGACGCCGTTTCCCCGCAATTGTGGTCTGGCGGAACCAGATATGGTAATGTCGGCAAGAAAGGCAGATCGTGCAGTCCGAGTTGAACTTACGTGATTTCTTGCCGTGATTTTGGGCACATCCAACCTGCCAGCCCGGCGCCTCACCGCTCTCGGTGCGACGCGGGATTTATCCACGAACTGCTAGGGGATCAGGCGGCGTTCCCTTTCCTTTACGTGCCGGCGCATCCAGTCGAACATCTCCCACACGGTGTGGAGGATCGACTCCCGGGCGCGGTATCCGTGACTCTCGTGGGGCAGCATTACCAGGCGGACGGTGCCGCCCAGGCCCTTGACGGCGTGGTACATCCGCTCCGATTGCACGGGGAAGGTCCCGGAGTTGTTGTCGACGACGCCGTGGGTCAGCAACAGCGGTTCGTTGATCTTTTCCGCGTGCATGAAGGCCGACATCCGGAAGTAGACTTCCGGGGCCTCCCAGAAGGTTCGGCGTTCGTACTGGAAGCCGAAGGGCGTGAGGCTGCGATTGAACGCGCCGCTCCGGGCGATGCCGGCGGCGAAGTCGTCGGAGTGGGCGAGCATGTTGGCGGTCATGAAGGCGCCGTAGCTGTGCCCGGCGATACCGATCCTGTCCCGGTCGGCCACCCCCATCTCCACGAGCCTGTCCACGGCCGCCTTGCCGTTTGCCACCAGCTGCTCCACATAGCTGTCATTGGCGGTAAAGCCCCCGACGATCGGCATCGCCGCGTCGTTGAGCACGGCATATCCCTCCGTCAGCAGCAGGAGATGCGACGCGCCGGCAATGGTCGTGAAGCGGTGGGCGGAGCCCCGGACCTGTCCCGCGCCTTCCTCGTCGGCGAATTCACGCGGATACGCCCACACGAGCACGGGAAGGCGCTCGCCGGGCTCGTAGCCGGCGGGGAGATACAGTTCACCTGACAGGGGGATGCCGTCGTCGCGCTGGTAGTAGATCTTTCGCTTGGTGACGCCGGCGAGCTGGGGCTGGGGGTCGGTGAAGGCGGTGAGCGCGATGCGGTCCCCGTTGACGGTGTTGGCGACATGGTAGTTGGGCGGCTCTTCGCGCGTCTCGCGCCGGGTGACGATCCGGCGGGCGCCGTCGTCCAGGACGGCGACAACGGTCTCATAGCTCGCCGGGCCGGAATGGAAGAGGCGCTCGGCCTCGTGACTGTCCAGGTCGAGGCGGTCGAGGAAGGGGCGGTCACCTTCGGGCGATCCTCCGGGTCCCGCCAGAAAGATCCCCGTGCCGTCCATCCGCACGACGGCCTTGCCCGCCGCGTCCTGCGTCATGACCGGGTCGCCCGGGTTGCCGTACCAGTTGTCCGTGCTACGGTCCCAGAGGAGCCGGGCGCCGGCGCCGGGAGCGGATGCATCCACGACCCAGGCACGCGTCCGCCGGGTGGGCCAGTCGAATTCGTACACCAGGGCGGTGGTCCCGTCCTGGCCCCACAACACCGGGTAGCCGAAGCCGAAGGCGCCCGAGCCCACGCGGTGCTCGGTGCGGATGAGCTCCGTGCCCGCGCCGTCGAAGGGCGCCTCCAGGGTCAGGACCCGGTCTCGGTGGGGGACGTCCCGTCCGGGGTCGCCTCCGTCGAGAGCTTCCACGAAGGCCAGGGTGGCGGGCACGCCCGGGCGCCACGAATACTCGCGGCTTGTGGCCCGGCGAAAGCCCAGGTGTTCGGGGCCTCCCTCGTCCACCGGCAGCGATGCGACCGAGCGGACCCGTCGGCCGGCGGCGTCGAGGATCTCCACCTCCTTCGCGAAGCGTGCGTCCGGCACCAGGTACGAATAGGGGCGGACCGTTCGGACCGCGAGAAAGTATTCCCCCCCGGGAGAGGGCTGGAGGGACTCGTAGACCGCCGGGGCTCCGACGGCCGTGGTCTCTCCGGTGTCGGGGTCGACCAGGGCCGGCTGCGAGGTGAGGTAGTAGTCGAAGAGCGCCTCGTCGTGGCCGTCCTCCAGGAGGTCCTGGAAGGTCCACGACGGAGCCGCTTCGCCGTGCGATTCCTGGACGATCGGACCTGCCGGGACCGCGGGCGGGGTTGGAGGATCGCCGCGGCCGGCGACGACGAAGTGGCATAGAAGCGACCCGCCGCCGGGCATCCATGCGCAGGGTTCGCCCCGTGCGCCGTTCAGTGTGGGTCCGGTGAGAGAGCGCGCGGAGCCACTCCCAGGATTGGCCAGCCAGAGAGAGACGCCGTCCGGGCTGGTCCGCGTGAAAACGAAGCGCTCGCCGTCCGGTGCCCAGAAGGGCGGGCCCAGGCCACCCTCGGCGCCGGATACCTCCCGTGCCTCGCCGCTGTCCAGGTGGACTGCGGAAAAGCGCACGAAGGGAGGAGCAGCGTGCGCACCGTTGGTGACCGGGCTGATCCGCCTTCCCGCCAGCCGAAGCATGGGCGCGGCAAGATCTTCGATCCCGGGCATGCTCCGTCTGTGCGCAAGGACCATCCATTCGCCGGAAGGGCTTGCCACGCCGGTGGGGAGGGGAGGGGCGTCAAGGATGTCCACCACCTCGGGCGGGGGCGTCCGGTAGGTGTCCTGTGCGGTGGCGGCGCCCGTGAGAACCACCAGGCCGGCGGCGAGGACCGGTGCATGGCGAAGGATCTGCATGGTTCATGTTCCTGGCCGAAGGGTCGCGTTTGCCTGATAGTAGGCGATGGAGGCGCTCCGGGCACCCCGCCACGGGGAGAGGGTGCCCGCGCGCCCATGGATTTCCGCGCCCCGGCCCCAGGCGGGAACATTGCCAGAGTGAAGCTCGTACGCTTTCGTGTAGCAGGGGTGTCAACAATCAGGAGGCGACAATGCTTGGATTCATCGTCCACGTTCTCGTTAGCGCCACTCTTCTCTTTCTGGTGGGCCGCATGGTCGACGGGATCGAGGTCCGGGACGCGAAGGCGGCGCTGATCGGTTCGCTGGTGCTCGGTTCGGTAAACTCGCTCATGTGGATGGTTGTGGGCCGCCTTGCGTTCCCGTGGCTGATGCTGACCTTCGGGCTCTTCGGTATTGTGTTGATGAACGCGGTTGCGCTGCGGGTCACCGCGTCGCTGGTCCGGGGTCTGAACGTCAGGAGTTTCCCCGCGGCGGTGATGGGTGCCGTGGCTCTCGGCGTCATGAACCTTCTGCTCGCGATCCTGCTGAGGTAGCGGCCCCGGCGGACGCGTCGCTATACTGCCCTCGGACGCAGCGAGGTCGTGGACACCTGTGGTGTGCCGGCCGCGTGATCGAACGACGCACTGGCATGGGGAATCGCTTGATGAGAGTCGAAACCCGCGGGTGTCTCGCGTTCCTGGGGCTGGCCGCCGCCCTGACGATGGCCTGTGCTTCGGGGGGCGGGGGGCCCGCAGTCACCGGAGAGGAAGCCGCGGCGCTCTTCGCCGCGTATTCGGGCCGATGGGAACTGGACGAAACGAGTAGTTCCGCGCAGATACCCAATCAGCTGGAGGGCGTGAAGGACGAAGTTCCGGTCGCGGACGTCGCTCGAAACGAGAGCCGGGAGATGCGGCGCTACCGGAGAATGGTCGAAGCGCGTCGCATGTCCGTCTCCCACATGCGCACGACCATCGAAGTGCTCCGCAGGCGTCCGGAGACGCTTGTGATCCGCGCGGAGGAGGCCGAGCTGTCCTATACGCCGCTCCCCGGGACGACGATCGTCCTTCCCATGGACGGCACGCAGGTGGAGGTGCGGGAGGGGGAACACCGCATCCGCAGCGAGGTGAGGTGGGATGGGGCGGTCCTGCAGATCGACCACGTCGTCGTATCGGGAGGCCGCGTGAGAGAGAGACTCGAAGTCGTCGGGGATCGCATGATCATGACGCGCGTGATCGTGGCTTCGGGCCCGGGTGAGCCGCTCGTCCTGGCCTACGACCGTTCATAGGGCGTTCGTGGCCACATGAGCGGCGATGCCTGGCTGACCCTGGGGGTGGTCGCGGTCGCGGTGCTGGTTTTGACCCGCGACTACATGGCCCCCGCGGTGACGTTCGCGTCCGCGGTCGTCGTCCTGATGGTCACGGGGGTGGTAACCCCCGAACAGGCGTTTCAGGGCTTCTCGAACCCCGCTCCCATCACCGTTGCGGCGTTGTACGTGCTCGCGCGCGCAGTCGAGAAGAGCGGGGCGCTCCAACCCCTCGTGCAGGCCACCCTCGGGAAGGCGCGAACGCTGCGTGGCGCACTGGCCCGGCTGACGATTCCGGTCGCGGCGTCGTCGGCGTTCCTGAACAACACGCCGATCATCGCCATGCTGTCGCCGCAGGTGGGCGAATGGGCGGACAGCCGCGGGGACTCGCCGTCGCGCTACCTCATGCCACTTTCCTTCGCCGCGATCCTGGGGGGAATGACGACGCTTATCGGGACCTCCACCAACATTGTGGTGTCGGGTCTTCTGCAGGCGGAGGGGTACGAGCCCTTCACGATGTTCGAGCTGACGCGGATCGCGCTCCCGATGGCGATCGTCGGGCTCGTGATCACCGTCCTGTTCTCGCCGAACCTGTTGCCGGACCGCCTGCCGCCCCGCCAGGAGGTGCGCCACGGCGGGCGCAGCTTCTCCGTGAGGATGATCGTCGAGCCGGGCGGGCCTCTCGACGGCGTTCAGGTGCTGGAAGCCCGGGCGCTGTTTCCCGCCGATGTGGAGATCGCCTACTTCGAGCGGGACGGAGAGGGCGCCGCGCAGGTCTCGGGGGTGACGGTCCTGAAGGGGGGGGACTACCTCACCCTCGTTGGCGGAATGGACGCAGTGTTGAACCTCCACGACATCTCCGGCCTGGCATCGGCGCAGCAGCCGCACCTGCCGCACGAGGTGGGAAGCCCGCGCCACGCCTACTTCGAGGCCGTGATCGCACCGGAATCGCCCCTGGTGGGACGCTCCCTGGTGGACGTGATGTTCCTCGCGCGCTACCAGGCCACCGTCGTGGCGATCCACCGGGCCGGGGAACCGATCCGCGGACGGCTGGCACGGGAACCGCTGAAGCCTGGTGACACGCTGCTGTTGATCTCGGACCGTGGCTTCGGAGAGCGCTGGAGGAATCGGAACGACTTCCTGCTGGTGCCTCGTCTCGGGGATCCGTCGCCACGGCTGACGCGCAAGGCCGGGATCGTCGGCGCGGTCGGGGCGTCGATCGTGCTGGGTGCCGGCTTCGGGATCCTTCCGATCCTGCACCTGTCCCTGATCGGTGCACTCATTCTGATCGGCTTCGGCATCCTCACGACCATAGAGGCGAAGGACGCGATCGATTTCGACGTGATCGTCGTGATCGGCGCGGCCTTCGGGTTGGCGGCCGCAGTGGAGACCTCGGGTCTGGGGCACGCAGCGGCGGACCTGGTCGCGGACGCCCTGGGGCGCTTCGGCCCGCAGGGGGCGCTGGCGGGGATCGTGATCAGCACGATCGCGCTCAGCTCCTTCATCACCAACAACGCAGCAGCGGCTCTGGTGCTTCCCATCGCCCTGTCGACGGCAGCCGACTTCGGCATCGACACGCGCGCAGCGGCGGTAGCGGTCGCGCTGGCCGCCTCGGCGTCGTTCATGACTCCGGTGAGCTACCAGACCAATCTGATGGTGTTTGGTCCGGGGGGGTACCACTTCGGCGACTACGCCCGGCTGGGCACGCCGCTCACGGTCGTGGTGCTGGTGATTCTGTTGACGACGAGCTTTACGTAGCCGGTCGCGCGGTCCCTGTCAGGGCTTGCAGCACCGGCTCGAGCGCATCGTCGGCGAGGCGTTCAAGCTCCTCGGGGAGACGGTTCTGGATGGGATGGGGCACCCACACGATGGCCGGCTCGAAGCCGAGCGAGTGGGCCTGGTGGGCGGCCGCGTCCCGGAATGCGGTGGTGGCGACCAGCAGGCCGGGAACGTCCCGGTCGTCCAGCGACTTGATGTCATGCAGACCGCATGATACGCACGATCCTCAGTCGGCGAGGGCCTCCACCACCGCGTCCGCACCGGTGGCGATGTCTCCCAGCAACCTTGTGGTCGCCGGTTTGGCGTTCGTCGGCTTGGCGAACCGCGCCGTGGAGACGCCCCGTGCACGGAGCCGCGCCTCCAGATGATCGAGGAATTCGCCGGCCCGCGCCTTGCCGATGTCGAAGAGCGCGACCGTCTTCCCGTCGAGCGAGTCGGGTGGCGGACGGCGGGGACGCGTGGTGGGCGTGGCCTCGGAGGTGGGGTCGTGCAGAATGACCGGCTTCGTGTTCATTCATCGATCTCCAGGGTGACGGGGTGGGATTCTTCCAGGAGGCGTCCTCCGGGCCAGCCTGCAAGGATGGCCGAAAACAGGCCGGCCGGGCCCCCGGCCCGAACCACGAGCAACGCCTCGGGGTGGAACTTGGGGATCTTCTCGTCCTTCCGGGACAGGGGCATGCCTTCGGCCACGCCACCCGCACCGGACACCAGATCGCTGCCGTGGCGCAGAAGAGCGCGGTGCAGGGCCCCGGTGATCCGCCGCCGGCCCCACCCCGCTTCGCGATAGATGGCATGGTGTTCGGGCGACAGGACGAGCACGGCCGGGGCCCACTCGCACAGCTTGGGGTGCCCCACGGCGATGAGCGCCATGGCCAGGGAACGGGTCAGTTCGCCGGGGGTGCGGGCCTTCTGATCGGTTACCCCCTGGATCCCGTCGCCGGCGAAGACGGTGACCGCGCTCCGGCCCGCGGAAATCCCCCTCGAGACGGACAGGGGCTCCCAGTCCCCGTCCGTCTCGTCTTCGGCAAAACAGAACCCGACCTTGCCCGGCGATCCCAGGGTGGCGCGGTCGATCTCGCCGGGCCGTCCGCCGCCGACGTTGCGCACCACCAGGTTCAGTGCGCGGCCGATGGTGGCGTTGGCCCGGTTGCCCTGTCCGAGCGCGTTCAGCCCCGCGTTCATGCCGATTCGCTTGGCGATCGGGCCGTTCACGATCACGACCGGGCTCGAAAAGCAGGTGCTGCACGTGACTCCGTGCAGGGTGAAGCCGGGGTCGAGCGCGGCTTCCAGGGCCGTGAGGACCACCGGCATGTACTCGGGCCTGCACCCCGCCAATACGGCATTGATGGCGACTTTCTCGACGGTGCACGGGGCAAGATTGGGCGGAACATCGCCGACGATCTCCCCGGGATTGCGTCGGGTCCCCGCGAGCATGCGCAGAACCCGTTCGGGGGTTGGCGGGACGACCGGAAGCCCGTCCGTCCAGCCGCGGTCGAAGCATGCCTCCACCAGGTCGGCGCCGGGGTCCAGCCGGATGTCCCGCGCCCGGATCCCGGTGTGTCCGTGGCGCACCTGAAGCGCTTCCGCGACCCCGGGTTCGACCGAGAGGGAGCCGCAGCCGGGCCGGTACCGTGGGAGCCCGTCGCCGAGTCCGGGCAACCCGGTGAGGGCTCTCCACTCGGACCGGATCCATCCAGCGGCCCGCGGTTGATCGGTGCGGCGGGAGGGCCGGGTCTCGGGACCGTTTTCGCTGTCGCAGCGGATGAGTGTGGGGACGGTCTCGACGCCCAGCCGAAAGGAGTGTACCAGCTCCCGGTCGTCCACCACGACGAGAGCGGGGTCGAGGAATGTGCCGTCGTCCTGCCAGTACACGGTGAGCCGGTGTCCCGCGGCGGCGATCTCGCCCAGCACGGGGCCGATCAGCTGGCAGGTCTCGCAGTCGTCCTTGACGACCGCGACGAAGTGGGGTGTGGGTGTGGCGGTCGGCGTGACGGAGCTCACAGCGGCCTCCGCAGCTTGGTTGTGGCGGGCCGGGACGCCGTGGGGCTTCGCCCCGGGAGGAACAGGTGGAAATGTGCCACACGGGGCCGGGAGCGACAACCGCCGAGCGGCTCATCCACGGCTGCCCGGTGCCAGGCGGGCCGGCTACCCGATCCAGTAGTTCAGCTTGACCATGAAGACGTCTTCGCCGGGCTGATCCAGCAGCGTTCCCAGGTTGTCCCCGAAGGAGAATTCGCCGCTTTGCGCGTAGTGGTCCCTCCCTTGCGACCAGACCACGAAGAGGGCGGATCCGGGGTGGTACTCCCAGCGGAGCACGACGTTGGAGCGGAACTGCTTGACGTTGAAGTCCGGGTTGTAGAATGAATCGGTCACGCCGTCGCCGTCGATGTCGGCCAGCATTCGGCCGTCGTCGCCGTCACCGCTCCCCACCACGGTGAAGCGGTCGGCGTAGGCGTCCGCTCGGGGGTCGGTGATGCGCTTGAAGCTGCCATAGTTCCCCGCCGAAACGAACGGCTGGGCGTAGAGCTGCAGGGACAGAGTGGGCGAGAAGGTCCAGTCGGCACGGGCGGTGACGCCCGCGGTGGTCTGGTCGAGGTTCCCGAACAGGTAGTTGGTGTCGTCGAGGTCGAAGCGCCCGACCCACTGCAGGTCTTCCCGCCTCCAGTTCAGGAATGGACCCGCCGACAGCGTGGCCCGCGACGACGGGCGCCAGCGCAGGCTCGCGTCGGTTCCATAGCTCCACGAATCGCTCTCGGGGCGCACCTGCCAATTGTTGCCGACCTCGAACTGCAGTTGCTTCCGCGAATCCGACCAGAAACCGAACCACCCGCCCCACGATGGGTCCCGCTTGAGCATCGGGCCGCCGCGCAACACCGTGTTGGAGAGACCCTCCGACTGCCTCATGACGCCGGCGTACCCGCCCCAGAAATTGCGCAGGGTGAAGCTGCCGCTGATGTTCGAACCCTTCTGGAAGCCCTCTCCACCGAAGCTGTACGGCGTCCAGGCGTTCACGTTGAGGTTCCAGCGCTGGAAGTGTTCCCCGGGCTGGTAGTGATTGTGTCCGATCCAGACGAACGGGGCAACGAAGTCAGCCTCGCGCATGAACCCGATGTCGTTGGAGTCGAAGCCGGGAGAGCGTGCCATCGCGCCGGTTGCGAAGCGCCAGTAGCCTCCCGAAATCTTGGCGACCGTGGCCGAACCGGCCCAGCCGCTCAATGAGGTGCGGGTGGGGTCGAAGTCGGTGTGATCCGCGTCCGGGCGCTGAAAGTACCGGGCGGGAGAACGCTGGGTGCGCGCGATCGCTTCGGCTGAACCGCGGACGGTGGAGCCGAGGAGGTAGCCCGAGGCGATGAACCTGTCGCCGCCGAAGCGGTGGCGTGCGTCGACTCCGCCAGTGTAGGCCCCGGAATGAAGCGCCATCGCGCCGGCGACCGCCGGATCGCGCCGAGTCCAGGTGGAGATCATGCCGACTGCGCTCTTTCCGTCGCGGAAGTCCCTGCTGACCCGGCCCACTCCGTACTGGGCCGCGGGTTCCACCACCTGATTGTCGACCGGACCGGCGCCGTCGGCGAGGAGAGCCTCCTCGCGCCCCGTGAGCGCATGAAGCAGTCCCACCGACCATCCGGAGCGAGTCTTGCCCGAGAGCTTCATGGCACCCAGGATGCGCGTCCGCTCGGGCGAATCCGAGAAGGCCGACCCGGTTGCGCGTCGCTGGGGAGCGCGACCGATGCGGCGGGAGTAGAAGAGTCCCTCGCTGGCCATGTCTCCGTCGCCCTCGGAGAAGCGGAAGGCGAAGATTCCCGCGCCCTCGACAAAGAAGGGGCGGCGCTCGGGGAAGAAGGTTTCGAAGGCGGTCAGGTTCACCTGGGCCGGATCGGCTTCCACCTGACCGAAATCGGGGTTGATTGTCACGTCGAGGGTCAGATCGGTGGTGATTCCGTACTTCACGTCCGCGCCGACCGTCGACGAGAAGTCGCTGGGGTCGTGGAACGGATCAGCGGCGCTTCCGGGCGCGCTCTCCATTCGGACCAGGGAGTAGGGCATCACTTCGAGCCGTTTGGGCGGTGACAGGTCGCGCAGCCCCTCCAGACTGCCGAATCGCGAGACGAGTGCCCCGTCACCGCGGGAGATCGGCGCCCAGAGGCTGCGCTCCAGGTGCCGCCCGATGAAGCGGACGAAGTTGATTCCCCACGTCTGCGTCGCCGCCCCGTCGAACCGCAGCTGCGAGTATGGGATGCGGAATTCCGCGATCCAGCCCTCGTCGTCGGTCCGGGTTGCCACATCCCACACCGCGTCCCACGAGTCGTCCTCGTTCGTGTCGTCGAACATGTAGCCATCGGATTTGACGCCCGCCGGATTGACTCCGAAGCGGAACGCCGTTCGCCGGTCGTGGTAGCTGTCGATCACGACGTCCAGCCAGTCCGAATGGGGGCGTTCGTCGCGCCTCGCCAACCTCGAGACGATGGAGTCGGGCGCAGCGTCGTAGGCACGGATGGCGACGTAGATGGCCTCGTCGCCGTAGAGCACCCGAGCTTCGGTCTTCTGGGAGGGGGGCATTCCCTCGTTGGGTTCGAAAACGATGAAATCCGCCGCGACCATGGCCATGGCCCAGTCCGCCTCGTCAAGAACTCCGTCGACCACCGGCGCCGGGCCGGATACCCGGAGAGCCTGCAACGTCGGCGGGGCCGCTCGTCCTCCGCCTGCCTCCACGTCACCGTTCCTTTCGGTTTCCTGGCCCAGGAGGGCCCCGGGTGCCGCCATCCCCGCCAAACCCGCTACTGCCGTCGCCAACAGGCACACCCGCCTCGTCGACACTTCTGCCCCGAACATCCACCTCTCAGTCCACCACGTCGCCATCGGCCGCCACTCCTCTCTATCGAACCCTCCTGGGCCCTTGGAAAACACAATGTCATTTGGCGCCGCGGTTCCGGTACATTGACCTGGAGACCCGCGATCAATCGGCTGGACGAGACGGAGGCCGGAAAAGTTGCGAACACCCCTGAGCGTACATCCGCGCTTCTTCAAGGCGCACGGCCACGGCAACGACTATCTGGTCTTCGAGGAAGGCGCCGGCCCCTCGCTGACCACCGAGCTGATCCGGCGTATCTGCGACCGCTGGCGCGGCCCCGGTGCCGACGGCCTGGTGGTGGTCGAGTCCACCGCGAGGGGAGCGGAGACGAGGCTGCGCATGTTCAACCCCGACGGCGGCGAGTTCGAGCGCAGCGGCAACGGGCTCCGGATCGCGGGCGTCTACATGAAACATCTGGGACGCGCGGGTGATGGTCCTTTTTTCGTCACGGTGGGTGGCGACCGGATCCGGTTGGAGGTAGCCGGCCCCGATGCGCAGGGGGTCTACGACGCGCGCGCGGACATGGGAAGGATCACCTTCCCGACGGGGCCGCCGTTCGTGGCGCGGGCTCGCGTGAACGAGCGGGGCAGGGTTGCGCTCAAGCTGATGCGGCCGTCGGGCGGTCGCGGCCGGGGAGGGGGTGGAGCGGCCGCCGATGTGGTGGAGGTGGTTCCCGTGGCAGTGGGCAATCCGCATGCGGTTGCCTTTCGCAGGTCGTGGGCGCGAAGCGAGGTGGAGCACTACGGCCCGATGATCGGTACCAGCGAGGCCTTCCCTCGAGGCGCCAACGTCCAGTTCGCGGACGCCCCGGCCGGGCGGGAGATTGCGATCCGGATCTGGGAGCGGGGAGTGGGGCCGACCTCCGCGTCGGGGACGTCGGCGTGCGCCGCCGCGTCCGCCGCCGTGAGGTTGGGGCTGGTGCCGGCCGGACCGGTCACGGTTCGGATGGAGGGGGGCGCGATGGAGGTCGACGTGGATCCTGATTGGACGGTGCGGCTGCGCGGACCGGTGGAGGAGGTGTGCTTCGGGGAGTTCGCGCCGGGGTTCTTGAAGGGCCGGGGGACGCCTGGCCAGCGAGCCGACTCGACGTAGCCAGCTGGTTTGGCCGGGCCGGGTCCGACTAGGTCCGAACCCGGAAGAGGAGGACGATCCCGACGGCGAGGAACAGGACGTTGGGTGTCCAGGCAGCCCAGAAGGGTGGTATCCCCCCCGCCGCGCCGATGGCTCCGAACAGTCTGAGAAGGAGGATATACAGCAGGGTCGAACCCAGGGACACGCCGACACCGAAAGCCGCACCCCCCTTCTCGACGGTGGTGGCCAGCGGCGTGCCGAAGAGGACGATCACCAGGATGGCCGCGGGGATCGCCAGCTTCTGTTCGCGCGCCACCAGGAGCTCCCTGGGGTCGCCGCCCGAACGGTATACGGCCGCGGCCTGGCGTCCCAGTTCGCCGTAACTCATCTCTTCTTCTTCGGGGGGGTCGTCGAGCAGCTCCTCCGGGGCGACGGTGAGTTCGAGAGGGCGATAGCGCTCGAAGGCGTACGTGGTCTCGGTTCCTCCGGGGCGGATCAGCCGCAGGTACCCCTGGCGGAAGGTCCAGCCCTGACCCTCGGCGAAGACTGCCTCGTCGGCCCACACGTGGCTGAGCGACCCGTCTTCCTCCCATTTCTCCATCAGCACGCCGTCCATCGAATTCGACGCGATGAACAGCTGTTGCACGCTCAGCGTCTCTTCGGTTTCCGTCTGGTAGACGAAGTCGTGCCGCCATTCCCTTCGCATCTCCCGCTCCCCGAAGATCTCCGCTGCCCTCTGGTTCGCGCCGGGGACGATGGAGGCCAGAAGGAACGCGCCGCCGGTCAGCGCCGCACCCACCGGCCACAGGGGCGCGACGAGACGGTGGAAGGAGATGCCACCCGCCTTGGCCGCCTGGATTTCCCGGTGGGTGGTCATGGAATGGACGGTGAAGACCGCGGCGATGAGAGCCGCGACCGGTGCGGACCAGAGGATGAAGTGGGGATACATGAAGAGGTATCCATGCGCGATGTCCAGTACGGAGAGGCCCCGGTCGAGGAAACGTCCCTGCTGATCGGACAGGTCACCGAGGATGAACAGGATCGGCACGCTCAACACGAACACCATGAACAGCCAGGTGAACGTAAGACCCACCATGCGGTCCAGGGTCCGGATCACGCGGGCGATCTCCGGCGCCGGAGGACCCTGCCGGCAAGGGCCCTGGCCGCGGTCCAGATCTCGCGCCAGCCGCTTTCGCGCGCGGTGGCCGTCCACCTGCCCATGCGGGAGACCAGCAGGATCCCGACCACAAGGAAGATCAGGCTCGGCGCCCACATGGTCCAGAACGGGGCGGCAAGGTCGCGGTCGGCCCAGTCCTCGCCCGTTGTGAGGCCGTACTGGTAGACTCCGATCACCACGGCGGATACGACGATGACCATGCTTACGCCCCCGCGCGGAAAGCGGATGCCCACGGGCACGCCGATCAGGACGAACACCATGCACGCGGTGGCGATCACAAGCTTCTTGTGGATCTCGACGCCGTACTGATTGGCACGTTTTCGCAAGGCCTCGAAGCGGGCATTGTTGGTGCGCGCGGTGACCGAGACCGTCCGCGTGATTTCGTCCGGGGCCAGCTGAGAGCCCTGCGAAAGGGCCATCGTCTTGGCGAAACCGGGTCCTGCGGAGCGAACGGAATCGGAGGCTGGACCCCGCCCCAGTGCGCGCTGAACGGCCCCGACCGCATTCGCGCGCGATTCCTCTCTGATCGAATCGATTGCGAGCCGTTTGGCCGCCGCCGAATCGCGCAGCAGGGCCACCGACATCTCCCGGTCGCTGCGCTGGTTGTCCCCCAGATCCTCGAAGACATCGCCAACTCCGCGCAGCATGTACAGCTGCTGCTCGAAGCCGGTCTGCTGAAAGCTGCCGATGTCGCCGCTGCCGACTTCGTAGGTGTGCCCTTTGTGAAGGCGCAGCTGAAGGTCGGTGAAGGCGGCGTCCAGTTGCATGTTGCCCCGCTCGGCGTAGGTCGTGCGCCGAACGCCCTGTTGGCTCATATCATAGATGACGACATCGGTCAGCTCGTTGGACATGGGGTCGATGTTGTCGACCCTCATGTAGTAGGGACCGAGACCGTTCCCCGCCTCGATGAGGTTGACCACACGTTCTCGAAGTTGGAAGGTGGGACTCTTCTGGCGAATGGAGTTGCGAAGGTTTTTCAGCTGGTGATTCGCCTCGGGGAGTATTCGGTCATTGAAGGTGTATGTGATTCCACTGAGGACGACTCCAAGGAGCAGAACCGGCAGGAAGAGTCTGCGGGGCTGGACGCCGCTCCCGGACATGGCCACGACCTCGCTTGCCGTCGCCAATTCGCTGAAGGTGTACAGAACCGCCGGGAGGACGGCCATGGGGAGGGTCAGCGCCACAGTGTGCGGGAAGGAGAGGACGAGGGCTTCGAGGATCACTTCCCCGGGGAGCCCTTTTCCGACGAGATCCTGCAACAGCCTGGTGACCGTGTTGAGAAACAGCAGCCCGGTGAGAAGGCTGAAGGTGAACAGAAAGGGACCCACGTGTGAGCGGATCAGGTAGCGGGTGAGGATTGTCATGTTCGGTCGGGTTGGGCTCTCGAGCCGGCTTTGTCGGGGGATACTCCTATGACTCGGGGGAGCTCCCGTGGGTTGTCGGCCTGAATCATGAAACATAACCGGTCCCGGCATGTTCTCACCCGGTTGGGGCGGCGCGCGGACCGGTTTCGCCATGTGACGGCGCTGTCGATCCTGTGCTCTGCCGGGGCCGGGCTCATGGCACCGGGGGACGGAACTGCACAGGAGCGGCGGCCACCCGTCGCCGACACGCTGCTCTGGATCATCCCCCAGTTGCGGCAACCGCTTCCCCCCCTGCTCTCGCCACCCGCGCCCGCGGTACCCTTCGTGCGGCTCGGCAGGGCCCGCATACCCGTTACCCGGTTCGGGGCCGCCATCGCCGCACTTCCCCCCCCCGCCTTCGCCGCCGCCCGTCTCCCCGCCCTTGCACGGCCGGATTGGGACCGGGAACCTCTTTTCCGCTTCGGCACCCTGGGGCGCGTCATCGGCTACGGGGACGTTCCGGACCCGGCAGAAGGCTCGCTTCCGGGCCGCCGCGCCACGGCGCCTTCGAGGTTCGTCAATGAATTCGCCGATCTCGGGTTCTCGCTCAGGGGTACCGGACAGTTCGGGGGAGACTGGGCGCAGTACCGGCCCTGTGACGAAACCGTCCAGGTGACGTGCGAAGTCTCGCTGCTTCCCCAGATCACCCCCGACATCCAGTTCGCGGCCGACGCCGACGGGACGATCACCGATCGCATTGTGGTGGACGTCGACTACGACCAGACGCGTGAATTCCAGGGGGCCAACCGGGTCAACATCAACTACCGGGGGCTTTCGGGGGAGTTTCTGCAACGTTTCGCGGTCGGAGACGTTCGCTTCGACCTCCCGCCTTCGCGATTCCTGCGTGAAGCAGTGCCCGCCGGGAACTTCGGCTTTCAGGCCGCGTTCGAAGCCGGCCCGGTCGACATCCAGTCCGTATGGGCGCAACAGAACGGTGAGGTGACGTCACGGAGCTTTCGCCTCGAAGGATCGGGCCGGAACTTCTCGCGGGCCGATACGCTTGCGCTCGACGACGCGGACTACGTCGAAGGGCAGTTCTTCTTCCTCTTCGATCCGACGGCCTTCCCCGACTACCCGCATGTGGACGCGCTCGGACTCACCCCGTCCGGAGCCCCGCCGTCCGTCGCGCCCGGGGCGGACCCGATCCAGCTGTACCGTTCCGAGATCGACCTGTACTCGCGGCAGCAGGTCGAGGGGTACATTCAGGCCGACGCGTTCGCCGGGGCCGGAGCGGACACCGTCACCGAGTCGGCGTGGTTCCGCTACCTGCGGCCGGGTCAGGACTACGTGGTGCATCCCAGCGGTCTCTGGATCGCGTTGCGCTCACCCCTGAGTCCCGGCGAAATCCTGGCCGTCACCTACATCACCGCGGCGGGAGACACCATCGGCACCTACAACCCCGAGCGCATCTACCGCAGCGGGGGGAGACCTCGGCTCCAGCTGCTCAAGGCCTCGTCCGCCCAGCACCAGCCCGGCCAGCCGACGTGGCGGATGGAGATGCACCAGGTCTACAGGGTTTCGTCGTCCGGAGAGGTGGATCCGGGCTCGGTCGGACTCACGGTGTCCCTTGGAGAGGAGAGCGCGGGACGGACGTTCGCCCGCCGCCCGAACGGCGACGACCTGACCTATCTGCGCCTCTTCGGCCTGGACGAGGAGTCGCCCGTCGACCGGCTCGATCTGTCACAGTTGTACCGCCCGGCGCTGGACTCGTTCGAGGATCAGCCCCCCGTCTCGGGGACGTTCATCATCTTTCCGACACTCGAGCCGTTCGCGTATCCTCCTCCGCTGACGAGTCTCGCAGTCGACTCGGTGGAGGTCCGCAGAATCCTGGGGGACAACCGGAACGCGCGCATCTACAGGGACCCCGACCCGTTCGAACGCGAGAACGGCGGTGTGTTCCGCCTGAACCTGACGTACGAGGTGCGGGGCGAAGGACTTCTTTCCTCGTTTGCCCTGGGTGCGGTGGGGATCCGGGAGGGCACGGAGCGAGTCACCCTGGGCGACCGTGCGCTGCTCCGCGACGTGGACTACGTGATCGACTATGACGTGGGCCAGTTGACCCTCGTCGGTCCGGACGCCCTCCTGGCCGCGAATCCGGGGCGGGTGCTGGACGTGACCTGGGAGCAGCGCAGCTTTTTCCAGGTGGCTTCCTCTTCGGTCTTCGGGTTGAACGCCAGCTACGACCTCGGAGACTACGGCGCCCTCAACCTGACCGGTCTCTACCAGACCGAGGACGAACTGGTGAGGCGACCGCAGCTCGGCGTGGAAGCCGGGGCGGTGGGCCTCGGCGCGGTCAACGGCGCAGTCAACCTGGACGCTCCCGTTCTCACACGCCTGCTGAACGCGGTGCCGGGGCTGGACGCGGGTGGGCAGTCGTCCGTCCACCTGTCGGGTGAGACCGCGGTCTCCCTGCCGAATCCGAACACCCAGGGGGACGTCTACCTGGACGACTACGATGGCGTCAACGCCCGCTCCCTCTCGGTCCAGGGTCAGGATTGGCGCCGCGGGAGCATGCCCGCCTTCACGGACGGGGCGGAAGATGTGCTGCCGCCGGAGTTTTCGCCTGCCACCCTGGCGACACTCACGTGGCAGCACACATGGGTGACCGAAGACGTGGGCGGCGACAGTCTGGACGTGTTCCAGGGGTTCAACCCCAGTGCCGATATCGACCAGCAGATCCGGATCACGGGGAGCGCGGTGCGGGAGCCGGGGCTCTTCGTTCGTTTCCAGCCGGAGAGCGGCGACGAGGAGGGGAGGGGTGGATGGTCGTCGATCACCACCGTCCTCAGTCCTACCGGCACCGACCTCACGAAGAGTGACTTCGTCGAGTTCTACGTGCGCGACGGGGACTTCCTCAGCCTGGTGCTCGATCTCGGGATCGTGAGCGAGGATGCGCTCTTTGTCGATACCATCGGTGCCGTGAACGGAGTGAAGCCGGTGTCGGGGGTACCCTGGGGGCTGGGGATCCTGGACCAGGAAGCCGATCCCCGGCGGGGTGAAGTCTGGGGGAGGATCGCGGATGGACGGGGGGTGTGGGACGAGGACTGTTTCGGCGAACGGGCCCGCGTGTACCGCCTGGGCGATCCCAACGCCAACTGCACGCGAGGCAACGGCCGCCCCGATTCGGAGGATCTGGACGAGGACGGGAACCTGGACACGCTGGAGCGGTATCGCCGATTCGTGATCCGCCTGGACGGATCCTCGCCCTTCCTGGTCCGGGACAGGGACGAGACGGGGACCGCGTTCCGCCTCTATCGGATTCCGCTGCGAGACCCGTCGGGCCTCGACGTGGGCGGCTCCATCACCGACGCGGAGTTGCGCGCCGTTCGGCACCTGCGGCTGACCGTGGCCGGCAAGCGCCGTGACTCGTTCGTGCTCGCACGCATGGGGATCGTGGGGTCGACGTGGATCAAGCGGTCCCTGACGGGGGTGCTCACCGGAGTGGGCGGGGACACCGTGTCGGTGATGGGCCGGGTGGAGGTGAGCCCGGTCTCCCGGCTGACGGTCGGCGATGCCTACGCCTCTCCGCCGGGCGTAATCGAGCAGCTCGACGACCCGACGGCGGCGTTCGGAGGGCAGGGAATCGAGTTCAACGAGCGCTCTCTGTCCATCGGATTCGAGGGTGTGCAGCCTGGCGACAGAGTCGAGGTCTACAACCGGTTCCCCCAACGCCCCCGTGACTTCCTCTCCTACCAGGAGGCCCGGCTGTGGGCCGTCGCCGCGGACGGCGACTTCGGACTGGAAACCCCCGCCTACTTCTTTGTCAAGATCGGAACCGACGACAGGAATTTCTACCTGTACCGGGCCCGACTGGATCGGACGGACGTGCCGGGGATGGTGCGGGAAGAGGACTGGTTGCCCGAGGTCGTCATCCGGTTCGACGAGTGGCTCACGCTGCGGCGGCGCGCCGAGGAGCAGCTGATTCTCGCCCCCGGGATGCCGGGTGACTCGCCACTCGTTCTCTGGTCGGCCGATTCGGTGTACGCGGTCGTTCTGCAGGACCGTGGCCGGGCCCCCAACCTGGCCTCGGTTCGGGAGATCAGCCTCGGTGTGGTGAACGAGTCGGGAGCCCCGATCTCCGGCGAGATATGGGTGGACGAACTCCGTCTCGGTCGCGGAATCCGGGACGCGGGGCTGGTTTCGGCATTCGACGCCGAAGTCCGGGGTGGAGAGTTCCTGCAGTCGCGGGCCAGCTTCCGCAGCCGTGGCGGGTATTTTCGCCAGTTGCGCGCGACGCCCACCTTCCAGGACGACCGCATCCTGGACGTCAATGCCACGGTGCAGCTGGCTCGGTTTGCCCCGGGTTCGTGGGGTCTGGAGGCGCCCCTCTCGGTCACCCACGAGCGCGAGACCCAGTCGCCGATCTTCCTTGGCCGCAGCGATGTCCGCGCCGACCGGCTGGAGGGCCTGCGAAACCCGGGTTTCAGCCGCTCGCGAATCGACTTCTCGCTGCGAAGACCTGCGCCGGAGGATGGGGGCTTCTGGAGTGCCGTACTCGGTGGTCTCGATGTGCGGGCGGGCATGGTGCGGTCCAGCCTGCGCACGATTACAACCGAGAGCGACGGGTCCGGCGTCGACGCCCTCGTCGGATACGCCGCCACTCCGGTTCGCCATGACTTCCCGATCTTCCCCGGGGCCGTGCGGTCCGTGCTGCGGGCCATCCTGCCCTCCTTTCTCGAGGAGCGGATCGCCGGTGCCCGGCTGCGCTGGACTCCGGAGAGCTTCGGCCTCGAGAGCGAATTGCTGAACCGCGACCTGAGTACGCTTCGCTTCGACAGGATCATCCGGACCGGGGGAGACTCGCTGGCGACCGCAACGCTGGCGCCCCGGCGGCTCGTGACGGCGTCCGCCCGGGTGGGCTTTCGACCCGTCGAGTCCCTGATCGCGACGGCCGACCTGCTTAGCGGGCGGGACCTCCTGGCTGTGGAGGAGCTGGCCGGCGACCCCGACAGCCGAGAGCTGCTCTCCGGCGAGAGGAGGCAGGTGTCGGGGGTCGACTTTGGCTGGGAGGTGAATCGGCACGTGAGGACGCGGCTGGCCTTCCAGCCCCGCCTTACCGAGTGGGCGCGGAGCAGCGTCCAGGTGACCACGATCTATCTGTCGGAACGCAACGCCGACCTGATCGGCACCCGTCACACCCCTGTGGACTCCGCGCTGGCGCTGCTCCGAAACGTCGACGGACAGCGCAACCTTACGGCCAACTTCTCGATCGACCCCGGTCGCATGGCCGAGGAGGCCGGTGGGGGTACCGCGTCCCCGTGGTGGGCCCGGTCCTTCGAACCACTCGCGGTCACCTACTCGAACGGCCTCACATCGCGGTTCAACCGGGAGGCCGTCGACCCTGGCGCCTTCTACCAGCTGGGGTGGGGCGGTCGGGATGATTTTCTGATGGTCGGTGCCGATTCGGCGTCTACGCTCAGCGAGCGCGACCGGATCAATGTGCGTGGCGGACTCAGGCTGCCGGGTTCCGCTTCTGTCGGGCTGAGCTTCGACCGGGCCCGCAACGGGACCCTGGATACCCGTTCCGACCGCGAAGACCTGCAGCGCGTATGGCCCGATCTGCGAGCGTCGGTCGGCGACGTGGCGTTGCCCGGATTCGTGTCCGTGGCGGTGGAACGGCTGTCTCTGAGCTCGGGATACCGAAGGGTTACGCGCAGCCTGGAGTTCGGTGCAGGCACGCAGCAGGATCGCTTCCGCGAGGACCGCGAGGTCCCCATGGCCGTCACGCTGGCGTTCGTTCGAGGGTTGACGCTGAGCTACGATGGAACACTGAACCGGGGAGAGAGCTACGATCCCACCGGCGACACCAGACGGCGGCGTGACCGGCACTCGATTCGGGTTTCCGCTTCCTTCCGCTCGCCCCTGCGGGCCTTCCGGGAACGGGGGGTGCCGCTCCGCATCACGATGGACATGACCTACGGCGACGAGGTGCAGTGCAGAATCCCCAATCCTTACAGTCCGTGCGTGGCATTCATCGACCAGCTGGAGCGCATCGGTTCCCTTTCGGTCGACTCGTCGGTTCGCGATTTCCAGCTGGGGATGCGGCTTCGCTATGTGGACCGGCGCTCCTTTGTGGGTCAGCGTGCGGGCACGACCCAGCTGCAGCTCAACGTCTTCGGGCGTTTCCTCCTGACCTCGGATCTCCTCCGCCTCCCGTCCTGAGCCCGGGCAGCGGTGTCGTGCGCGGTCCCGGCCGGTCGCTCACGGGGGCAAGCGCGAAAGAAGTCCCGTTCCGTCATGGAGGTGCCCGTCCATGTGGGCAACCTTGTCGACGGGACGGACGCCTGCCGGCTTCAATGGCCGCGGACGTTCCCGTCCCGGAAAGGAAGACACATGACGGACAGAGAGAGAAAAAGCATGCTGCGAGCGGCCCTGCTGCTGACGGGGGCGGCGGTGATTCGCTTTGTGGTGGTCGCGCCCGGTTCGGCCGAGCCGCCGCTCGAAGACCGCCCGTCGATCGCGGACAGCCTTCTGGCGGCCGGCGATTCGGTGGTGGACTCGAAGGAGCGCCGTTCCCGGCCATTCGCAGCGGGCGAGACCATCGACCTGAATGCGGCGGGGGAGGAGGAGCTGGACCGGCTGCCGGGCGTAGGGGCGTCCATCGCGCTGCGCATTGTTCAGGACCGCGAGCAGAACGGTCCCTTCGCGAACGTCGGGGAGCTGGTCCGGGTGTCCGGTCTGGGCCCCAGGTCCGTGGAGAAGTTGCAGCCCTATCTGCGAGTCCGGTCGGCAACCGGGTCGATACCGTCCGCCGGAGCGGTGTCGCCGCGCACTTCGCCGCGGGCCACGAAGGCGCCGCCGAGAACCGCGGTCAGGTCCGGCGTGGCCGGGGCTCGCATCAACCTCAACAGGGCGACGGCCGAAGAGCTTGTGGCCCTGCCGGGGATCGGTGTGGTCATGGCCGAGCGCATCGTCGCCCATAGAAGCACGCACGGCCACTTCAGCAAGCCCGAGGAGCTCATGGAGGTGTCCGGCGTGGGGGCCAGAACCTTCGCCCGGATCGCACCGCTGGTCACGATCCGGTGACGCCCTCGACGTCGCACACGCATTCGGCCGAGATCGAGCCGCTGCTCCGGGAGATGGTGCGCCGAGGCGCGTCGGATCTGCACCTTACGGCCGGGCAACCGCCGCGGCTGCGCATTGACGGGGCGCTCCGTGCCATTGGCGAGGCACAGGCCCTCGAAGCCTCGGATAGCCGCCGTCTTGCCCACTCGGTCCTGACTCTCGATCAGAGACGGCGGTTCGAGGAGCACAACGACCTGGACTTCGCCTTCGCGGTACCCGAACTGGCGCGCTTTCGCGGAAACTGCTTCCGGCAACGGGGCCATGTGGCGATGTCCATCCGTCACATCCCGCACAACATCGCCTCGCTGACCACGTTGGGGTTGCCCCCCGTCCTGAACCGGCTCATCGAACGGCCCCGGGGTCTGGTGCTCGTCACCGGACCGACCGGATCGGGCAAGTCCACCACCCTCGCGGCCATGGTGGACTCGATCAACCGGCAGCGACAGGGCCACATCCTCACCATCGAGGACCCCATCGAGTTCATCCACCGGAACCGCCGCTGCATCGTGAACCAGAGGGAGGTGGGGACCGATACCCACTCCTTTGCCGCGGCACTGAAGCACGCGCTCCGCCAGGATCCGGATGTCATCCTGATCGGGGAGATGAGAGATGCGGAAACGATGAAGGCCGCGCTGACGATCGCGGAGACGGGCCACCTGGTACTTGCCACACTCCACACCAACTCGGCTGCCGACTCGGTCAACCGGGTCATCGACGCGTTTCCGGCTCATCGGCAGGCACAGGTACGGACCCAGCTTGCCTCGGTGCTCGAAGGTGTGGTCACCCAGATCCTGATACCGCGTGCTTTCGGCGGTGGAAGGGTGGCCGCCGTGGAGATCATGATCTGCACGGCGGCCATCCGGGCCGTCATCCGCGACGAGAAGGTCCACCAGGTACGTTCGATGATGCAGGCGGGGCGGAAGTACGGGATGCAGACCATGAACGATGCGCTCTCCCGCCTCTACCTCAACGGCGATGTCACCCTGGAAGGCGCACTGAAGAGAAGCTCGGACCCGTCTGAACTTCTTCGGTCCGTCGGTGAGCCGGCGCCGGACGGGTTCGATCAGATCACGCGAGAAGGGTGGCGGTCGTGACCCGCGTGGCTACCCGTGAAGTGGTGGTGTTCACGCGGCTGTTCGCGACAATGATCGGTGCGGGCCTGCCGCTTGTACAGGCGCTGGACATACTAGCCAGACAAACGGAAAACAAGGGCTTTCGGGAAGTGATCCGCGACCTGGTGGGCGATGTTGAGTCCGGCGCCACGCTGGCCGGTGCGATGGGGCGGAAGCCTCAGGCGTTCTCGTCCCTGAGTGTCAACATGGTAGCTGCCGGTGAGGCGGCGGGTGCCCTCGACGTCATCCTCGGGCGGCTGTCGGACTTTCTGGAGAAGAACCACGCGCTGGGCCGAAAGGTCCGTGCGGCCATGATCTACCCGGCCATGATCCTTGCCGTGACGATCCCGGCCGTGGCGATTCTGCTCATGTTTGTGATCCCCACATTCCAGAGCATGTTCGAGTCGGCAGGCATCGTCCTGCCGCTTCCGACCCGGGTCGTGATCGCGGCTTCCGACGTGATGAAAGGCTACTGGTGGGCTCTGCTGGGCGGGGGAGTGGCCGCGGTCGCTCTTCTCCAACGATTTCGTTCAACCCCCGCGGGCCGGCGCGTGATCGATGGACTGCTCCTGAAGGTACCGATCATGGGAGACCTCCTCAGAAAGGCGGCGGTTGCACGCTTCACCCGAACGCTGGGGACACTGGTGGCGTCCGGGGTCCCGATTCTGGAGGGGTTGGCGGTCACCGCCCGAACGGCCGGGAACCGCGTGATCCACGACGCGGTGATGGAGTCGCGGGCCTCGATTGCCGGCGGTGATACGATCGCCGGCCCGCTCAGGAATGCCGGGGTCTTCACCCCCATGGTGGTGCGCATGATCGAGGTCGGAGAACAGACGGGCGGTCTGGACGAGATGCTGGAGCGGATCGCGGACTTCCATGATCGGGAGGTGGACACCTCCCTCGAAGCGATGATCGCCGCGGTGGAGCCCCTGATGGTGGTCGTGCTGGGAGTGGTTGTAGGAGGCATGATTGTGGCGATGTACTTGCCCATCTTCGACATGATCAATGCGGTGGGGTAACTCCCGGGGTGCGGCTGGCCCCGGACGCGCGCGCCCCACAGATTGCATTCATGTCGAGAGCATTCGTGAAGGAGGACCGGGAGGACCAGCCACCGGATTACCGGCTACCGGACCCCGGGTCGGACTACTTCGACGAGGCGTGCGCGTGGGCGTTGGTCACCGGTGCCGACGAGGGGGACACGAGGAGCGCGGAGATGGCAACCGGGTACAAGTGGGGCGAGGCACGGCTGGTTCCACATATCCGCGCCATGCTGGAAGATGCCGAGGAGTCGGACCAGACCCGGGTCGCCCAACTGTGCAGGCGGTTCCTGCGGTCGGCAGAGCGAGGGTAACCATCGTCGGCGGATTCGCTCCTCACTCCGATATGACGACTGGAAGCCTCCGTTCCCGCAACAACCGGTTCAACTCTTCGGCGTCCTCGGTGAAGAGCTTGCCGAACAGGATCCTTGTGGCGTCGAGCCGCTGCCGCAGCACGTCGTGCACCTCAAGCTGCGGGACGGTTGGCGGGAAGTCCGCGCTGCTCCATCCAATGTCCTGGGACAGCGCACTGAGCCGCCCGTAGAGCTTGATCGGGTTGCGGAAGGCGTCCTCCCGGGCGCCGGTCAGGTAGATGTCGAAGAGGTTGGATTCGACCTGGATGGCCGTCTCCTCCAGCGCCGCCGCTTCCGCCAGGAGACCGGCAGCGGTGGAGTCGCCCTCGAGCATGTCGGCGAGATCCTCGAGCTGACTTCGGGCCCACTCGATGCGGTCGATCATGTCCACCACGTCGTTGATTTCGTCCCGGATCACCAACGACAGGGCAACCTGCTCGCGGATATCGGAGAGGGTCCCCTCCGAGTGGGGGTCCTTCAGAACGGTCAGGGGGGTGGTTAGAGCCGTGCCGCCGATCTCGAGGACCACCTGGTAGCCGCCCGGCACGACCCTGGGGCCCAGCTGTCCCTGGTTCAGGTCCAGGTCCCATGTCCGCAGCGGGCGCCAGCCTTCCGGTCCCAGCGGCACCCACGGCAGGCCGGGTGGCGCGGTGCGGATCTTCGCCCGGCGCGTGGGCTCGTAGCGAAGGTCCCACCACACCCGGTTGACGCCCGGGGAAGCTCCCGTGCGCAGGGTCCGGATCGTGTCTCCCGCGGGACCCAGAATGCGCACGACGGCCGAGCTGGCAGCCCCGGTGCTCTCCTCGCCTCCGCCGCCTCCCGCCGACTCCGGCACGAAGAAGTTGATGTCCGCGCCGTAGGGGGGGTTCTGCCCGGTAACGTGGCTCCGCTCGGCCTTGATCGTCTGCACCTGGTTGAATCGGTACGCCGGACGCGCCTCCAGCAACGCATACTCCCCGGCGGCGGTCGTGCGGTCCAGGGCACGAAGCGGGGAGATGTCGTCCATGATGTAGAATCCCCGCCCGTAGGTGCCCACGACCAGATCGTCGAACGTCTCCTGGGTGGTGAGCCAGTACACCGGCGCCGGGGGCATGTTGTTGCGCAGAGACAGCCAGGAGGCGCCGTCATCCAGCGAGAAATACACGGAGTTGTCGGTCCCCGCGTACAGCATTCCGGGGCGGCGATGATCTTCCCGCACCACGTGTACGAAGCTGTGCGGGGAGGGGGGGATGCCGTCCGAGATCCGCTCCCAGCTGGCGCCGTAGTCGCGGGTACGGTAGATGTACGGATCGAAGTCGGCCAGTTGGTGCAGATCCACGGCCAGGTAGGCGGTCGCGGCGTCGTATCGCGACGGCTCGATGTTGGCGATCGTGCCCCAGGGCGGGAGGGCCGGGATGTTCGCAGTGAGGTTCTCCCAGGCTCCGCCGGCGTCCCGGGTCAGGTGCACCTGTCCGTCGTTGCTCCCCACCCAGATCAACCCGCGCTCGAGCGGGGATTCGGCGATCGAGAAGAGGGTGGACCCGTCGTAGGTCATGAGGTTGTCGATGGCCACGCCGCCGGAACTCTGCTGGTGCGTCTTGTCGTTGGTGGTGAGATCCGGCGAGATCACCTCCCAGGAGTGGCCCCCATCGGTCGTTCGGTGGACGTGCTGGCTGCCGACGTACACGGTGGTGTGGTCGTGCGGTGAAATGTGGATCGGGAAGGTCCAGTGCCAGCGGAACCTGAGGTCTTTCGGGGCCCACCCGTAGGCGGCCTCGGGCCACACCCGCACCGAGCGCACCTGCCCGGTGCGATGGTTGTACCGTTCCAGGCCCCCGTCGTAACACCCCGACCACACGATGTTGCTGTCGGTCGGATCGGGAATGCCGAAGCCGCTCTCGCAGCCTCCCACGCCGCGCCAGAGCCCCAGCGGGATCGCACCCGCGCGGCTGTTCGACGGTCCGCGGTATGACCACCCGTCCTGGCGGTTTCCGTAGACGTTGTACGGAACTTCGTTGTCGGTCCAGACGTGGTACATCTGCGCGATCGGCAACACCACGCGCTGGAATGTGCGGCCCCGGTTCATGGAAATCGTGAGGCCGCCGTCGTCGGCGACCATGACGCGCTGGTTGTTGGTCGGATCGATCCACACGTCGTGCGTGTCGCCCCCGCCCCTCGGGGGGTTTTCCACCAGGCTGCGCCCTCCGTCCACCGACATGGAGAAGCGCACGGAGGCGAAGTAGATCCGGTCCTCGTCCTCGGGGTCCACCCCGAAGCGGGTGTAGTAGGGCGCCCGCTCGTTGATCGTGTGGTTTCTGAGCATCAGGCGCCAGCTGTCTCCGCCGTCGCTGGAGGCGTAGAAACCCGGACTCGACTCCTCGGTGAGCACATAGACCTTGTCGGAGTTCGACGGGGCCACCTCGACCACGACCTTGCCGATGGTCGAGCTGTCGGGGTTGGGGAGCCCGCGTCCGACGCCCGAGAGCCGCTCCCAGCTGCTTCCGCCGTCCTTCGAACGCCAGACACCGCTGTCCGGCCCACCGCTGTCCAGCCCCCAGGTGTCGATCTGTACGTCCCAGAAGGCGGCAAAGAGGATGCGGGGGTTGCCCGGATCCATCGCGAGGTCAATGCAGCCCGCGTCCTCCGAGACGTGCAGGACCAGCTCCCAGCTTCCTCCGCCGTCGGTGGTGCGGTAGACGCCCCGCTCCAGCTGCGGTCCGTAGGTGTGGCCCAGAGCGCAGGCGAAGACGATGTCGGCGTCCCGCGGGTCGATTTCGATGCGTCCGATCCGCCCGGTCGCTTCGAGGCCCTTTCTTTCCCACGTGTCGCCACCGTCGGTCGAGCGGTAGATCCCGTCGCCCATGGCGTGGGCCGGACGGATGACGAACGTCTCCCCGGTGCCGGCCCAAATCACATTGGGATCCGAGGGCGCCATGGCCAGGGCGGAAACGGACGAGGCGGACTGGTCGTCGAAGACCGGCGTCCAGTTCACGCCGCCGTCCCTGGTCCGCCAGAGGCCGCCGGAGGCCGCGCCCAGGTAGATGGACAGGGGGTTGCCGGGCTCGCCGACGACGGCGATGGCGCGGTTCCCCTCGGGGCCGATGAAGCGGTACCGCAGGCTGGCGTACCGGCTCGGGTCGAGATCCTGGGCCTGCGTGGGACCGGGTGCGGCGGCGGCCGTCGCGGCGGCGGTCAGGACCAGCAACACGGAAGGGAGGTGCTTCACTGGAATGCGCCTCTGTCTGGAGGTGGTAGTGGCAACGATCCGTGGGGGCCGACCGCTTTGCCGTGTGGGGACTTCGCCACGGCCCGCCTGTCGACGCGCGCCGGATGGTAACCGCGGTATGGCCGGCATTTCAAACCGACCGGTGGGCGCCAGCGCCCGGGCCCGATGAATTTCCGGTGACCCCATGGTTGTTTCCGGCGCGGGAGTGGCCCTAGTTTGCCCGGTCGCCTTGACCGGCCCCGGTGCAGAGTTGTCGCAACGTCAACCAAAGGAGTCCGCCCCTTATGGAGTTCATCCAACGAGTCACCGACTTCCTGACCACGAATGTCGTCGAACGCGGAATATCGATCGGTGGCGAGCAGATTCCATTCATGGTGATCATCCTGCTTGGGATCGGGACGTATCTGACCCTTCGCCTGGGCCTGGTGCAGATCCGGCGGCTGGGGCACGGCATCGCCGTCGCAACGGGCAGGTACGACAATCCGGAGGACGAAGGGGACGTCACCCACTTCCAGGCGCTCACCACCGCCCTGTCTGCGACCGTCGGCATCGGAAACATCGCGGGTGTGGCGCTCGCGATCCACTGGGGCGGGCCCGGCGCACTCTTCTGGATGTGGGTGACCGCGGCCCTCGGGATGGCGACCAAGTATTCGGAGGTCACCCTCGCGCAGAGGTACAGGGTGCGTGAGCACGAGGGCGAATGGGCAGGGACGGTTTCCGGCGGACCCATGTACTACATCGAGCGGGGACTGGGCCCGAAGTGGAAGTGGATGGCGGTCTTCTTCGCATTTGTCCTGGGCATCACCGCTTTTCTGACCGGCAACGGGATTCAGGCGAACACGGTGGCCGACAACCTGCTGACGGAATTCAGCATCCCGAAGACGGTCAGCGGGCTGGTCACGTCGGGCGTCGTCGCGTTGGTTATCCTGGGCGGCATTTCGCGGATCGGGCGGGTTACGGGGGTTCTGGCCCCGGTGATGGCGGTGGTGTATGTGACGGGGGCGATGATCGTGCTCATCCTGAACGCGGGCGACATCTTCCCGACCTTCGGGCTCATCTTCCGGGAGGCGTTCAATCCGACCGCCGGGGTCGCGGGTACGGGCGTCGGAGCGTTCCTGGTCACCCTCATGTGGGGAGTGCGAAGGGGGCTCTTCTCGAATGAGGCGGGGGGGGGGGGGGGCCCGCGCCCGCCCCCTCGGGGGCAAAGCCGGAGGAGCCGGTCTCGGAGGGGGTCGTGGCGCTCCTGGAGCCCTTCATCGACACGATCGTGATCTGTACGATGACGGGGCTGCTGGTCATCATGACGGGGGTCTGGAACGACCGGTTCGAGACCGAGATCACGCTGGATGGCGGAGACATTTCCTACCGGGCCGTGCAGGTGGACGGCGCCTACGCGAATGTGAGCCCCACGAACACGATCCGGATCGAGGACGGGATGCACGTCGGCACCGGACCATCCGATCCCCAGGTGTCGTGGCACGAGGTTCCCGTGGTGCAGCTCTACGTGGACGAGGACCGGACGCAACTCTTCACGGGGACGGTCGACCCGGTGGCCGGCAGCGCCACGGGTGACGACGGGCAGTCCTACACCTCGCTTCACGGGATGGCGGTGGAGAGCGGCGCGCCGCTCACCATGGCGGCCTTCCGGCGCGGACTTTCGCCGCTGGGCGACTGGGGCCACTACATCGTGGTGATCTCGGTGCTCCTCTTCGCGATCTCCACGGCGATCTCGTGGAGCTACTACGGGGACCGCTGCGCCAACTACCTCTTCGGCGCGAGGGCGGTGAAGCCCTACAAGATCGCCTTCGTGATCACGCACTTCATCGGGGCCGTGCTGCCCCTCGGCGTGATCTGGGCGATGGGCGACGTCCTGCTTGCGATCGTGATCTGGCCGAATCTGATCGCGCTCGGGCTCCTCGCGCCCAAGGTCGTGGAGATGACCCGCGACTACTTCGAGCGCAGGCCGTGGGAGAGGTAGCAGCAGCCCTCCGGCCCCCGCCACGGTAGGAGGCGGGTAGGGGAGCGGTCCCAGGTCGCCCCGGGGGCCGCTCTCCTCACTCCTCCGGCCGGTCCAGCACCCGTGCCGGCCGGAGGGCTTCCCGGCCGTACCGGTTCCGAATGCGGTCCACCGCTCTGGCGATGGTGCGATCCCGGGCGGTTTCCAGCGTTGCCTGTTCACCGAAAAGGTCACCCTGGGTGACGGGCGCCTGCTGCACCAGATTGGACACGCCGACCCCAAGGAGACGCACACCCGCGTTGCGGCGATGTCGCAGGGTGTGCAGCAGCGACAGGGCGACCGCGAAAATCGCCCTGTCCGTTTCGATGCCGTCCGGCTGCGTACCCCCGGCCTGCCGCGTCCTGAAGTCGTAGTCCCTGATCTTCACGGTGATGGTACGGGCCCTCAACTCCTTGCCGCGAAGCTGACTCCCCACGGAGCAGCTCAGCTCAAGAAGCCGCCGCTCCAGCTCTTCATCGTCGTCGATATCCGCGAAGAAAGTCCGCTCCGAGCTGATCGACTTGCGGCGCTCGCGTGCGTCCACCTCGCTGGCATCGATTCCGCGCACGCGCTCCCACAACCATGCGCCCCGGCGGGGTCCGAACCATCGCGCCAACCACTCCCCCTCGACGGCGGCCGCATCGGCCGCGGTGCGCAGCCCCTTCGCGGCGAGCCGCTCCAGGAAAGCCGGGCCGATGCCCGGCAACGCCGCGAGGGGGAAGCGGGACATGAAGGCCGCCTCCCCGCCCGGGGGCACCACATGGACCCCGTTCGGCTTGGCCAGCCGCGTGGCCACCTTGGCCACGACCCGTTGCGCTCCCCCGCCCAGCGACACCGCGACTCCGGTCCGATCATGCACCGTCATGCGGATGCGGTCCGCCGTCGCGGCGAGGTCCTCGCCCTTGAACAGCCGTTCCGTCCCGGTGAGATCAAGGTAGAATTCGTCGATGGAGGCAGCTTGCACGACCGGGGACAGGTCCTCCAGCACCGCCCGGATCGCGCGGCTGCGCTCGACGCACGCTCCCCGGGGCACCGGAACCACCACGGCTTCGGGGCACAGTTGCCGTGCTCTCGACGTGGGCATGCCGGACCGCACTCCGTACTCCCGTGCCGCGTACGATGCGGAGGTGATGACCCCCCGGTTGCTCCTGCCGCCGACCAGGAGGAGGGGTTCCCTGCCCGCGCCCTCCGGATCCTCCAGGCGGGCCACCTGCACGAAGAACATGTCGCAGTCGGCGAGAAGGATTCTCCGGGGGCCTTGCGAGGAGATCCCGACTTTGGACACGTTCTACCTCACATGCAGTCGCGCGGCCTTCCCGGCGCGGGCCGGCAACCGTGGAATCCGCCGTTCGTCCGGGTCCTTTCGCCCCGGGCACCTGCGAGAATTCTAACCCCTGCAAGGAGACGCCGACGATGGCCTACCCGTTTCAGCTCCCCGGGCTCGAGTATCCCCACGACGCCCTCGAGCCGCACATCGACGCCCGCACGATGGAGATCCATCACGGCAGGCATCACGCGGCGTACACCGCCAACCTGAACGCGGCCCTTGCGGGCCACCCCGAACTGCACGGAAAGTCGGCCGGAGAACTCGTCGCGGACCTGTCGGCGCTTCCCTCCGGGATCCGTGCGGCGGTGCGCAACAACGGCGGCGGATATGTGAACCACGCCCTGTTCTGGGAGCTCATGGCGCCCGGTGGCGAGAGTGCTCCCGGCGGGGACCTCGCGGCCGCCATCAACGCCGCCTTCGGGAGCTTCGACGGGTTCAAGAACCGGTTTGCGGCGGCCGCGGTCGGGCGCTTCGGTTCGGGCTGGGCATGGCTCGCCGCAGGGGCGGACGGATCATTGGAAGTCCTGTCGACGGCCAACCAGGACACTCCGGTCATGGACGGAAAGAGCCCGCTTCTGGGTATCGACGTCTGGGAGCACGCCTACTACCTGAACTACCAGAACCGCCGGCCGGACTACGTTTCCGCGTTCTGGAACGTGGTCAACTGGACGGTCGTCGCGGAGAGTTTCCGGGCCCTCTGATCCATGCAGGACAACGTCACGTTCGGCATTCTGGCGTTCACGCAGCTGTTGGTGGTGTACAATCCCCTGAGCGCGATGCCGATGTTCGCCACACTCACGGCCGAAGACTCCCGCCGGGAGCGGTTGAGGACGGCGGCGGTGGGGGTGCTGACCTCGGTCATCGTCATGGTGGCGTTCACCTTTGCCGGGCATGCCATCCTGGACTTCTTCGCCATCACCACGGAGGCGTTCCAGATCGCGGCGGGTGTGATTTTCTTCGGGATCGGCTCCGACATGTTGCAGGCGAAGCGGTCCCGGGTGAAAACGACCCGCAGGGAGCAGGACGAGGCGGCGGACCGGCGCAGCCTGGCCATCATCCCGCTGGGTCTGCCCACCCTGGCCGGACCCGGCACGATCGTCACCGTGATCGCCCTCGCCGGTCTGGCGTCGGGCCCCGTGCAGCTCGCTTCCGTGTACCTCGCCTCCGTCCTCGTCGGCGCGGCGACGCTGCCGTGTCTGGTGCTGGCCCCTGCGCTCCTCGGGGCGCTCGGGAGAACCGGCCTCAACGTCGTGACTCGCATCATGGGTCTGCTGGTGATGGTTGTCGGAGTTCAGTTCCTGATCAACGGAATTGGCATGGTCGTGGGCTCCTGGGGGTTGGTTTCATAACAGTTGGCGTGGGTGCAGTTTTTTGTTACCATATGTTTACTATCAGGGGAACTTCGCACGGATAGAGGAGAAGCGAACTTGAAGGCTCGGCCATGGGGTCGGCGAAAGGAGCCGGCCAACTCGGGGACGCGCGGAGGGCGGACGAGCACTCGAATCTGGATCATTCCTCTTGCGGCGTTGGTCTGCCTCCCCGGCACCGCATCGGCTCAGAGCCTGCGGGGAAGCATGGAAGCCATGCGGGCGCAGAACCGCCAGGCCAGGGAACACGACTTCACCTTCATGAAGGCCCCGTCCCAGGTTTATCGATTCAGGGATCAGGGACTCCTGGTGCACCTTCCCGGGAACGGGGACTACCAACTCGACGACGAGGTTTCGTTCCCGTACGCTCGTGCGGAGGTCAAGACCTTCGTGGAGCGCTTGTCGAGCCAGTATCGACGTGCCTGTGGCGAGACGCTGGTTGTCACCAGCCTGACCCGTCCCCTGAATCGCCAGCCCAGGAATTCGTCTCCGCTTTCGGTGCATCCGACCGGAATGGCGGTCGACCTGAGGCGAAGCACCTCGCGTGCCTGTCGAGGCTGGCTGGAGGACGTACTCCTGCACCTGGAGGGCCAGGGATCGCTCAACGCCACCTACGAGCGCTACCCTCCGCACTATCACATTGCCGTCTACCCCCGGCAATACGCGCGCTATGTGGCCCGGCTGTCCGCGCGGCGGATCCTCGCCGAGGAGCCGGAGGAGGTGGCGTTGCCTGGTCGGGCCGAGACCGTGTCCGAACAGGTGATGTTGCCCGGTGTCGTGAGGTACGAGGTTCGTTCGGGAGACTCCCTCTGGGGCATCGCCCGCGCGCACGGAACGACAGTGGACCGATTGAAGTCGGCCAACAACCTCAGCAGCAGCCGCATCTACGCCGGTCAGTTGCTCGAGGTCCCGGTCATCTCACGGTAGGCGGCCGCGGCAAGGGCGCTCTCGCCGCTGTGGTGCACGTCCGATGAGCCGCTACCGTCGCGACCCCGGACCCGGAGCCGTGCGGGGGCTCGAGCGGGTCACCGTCTCGGTCGTGATTCCGGTGTATAACGAGGCCGCAACGGTCGAGCGGCTTCTCCGGCGTGTCGCAGCCGTGCCGGTCGCCAAGGAGGTCATCGTGGTCGACGACGGCTCCACCGACGGAACCCGTTCGCTGCTGGCGGAGTTGAAGGAGCGGGGGTTGATCGATCGATTGCTCCTCCACGAGTCCAATTGCGGAAAGGGGGCCGCCCTGCGCACCGGATTCGTCGACGCCACCGGAGACGTCGTCGTGGTTCAGGACGCGGACCTGGAGTACGATCCGGGCGAGATTCCGCGGCTGCTTGGCCCTATCGTCGAGGGCAAGGCGGACGCGGTGTACGGATCGAGGTTTCTGGGTGGCCCTCACCGGGTGCTTCTTTTCTGGCACATGCTTGGAAACCGCTTTCTGACGATGCTCAGCAACGTCTTCACAGACCTCAATCTCACGGACATGGAGACCTGTCAGAAGGTCATTCGCACCGAACTTCTGCAGACGCTGCCGCTGACCGTCAACCGATTCGGCATCGAACCCGAGATCACGGCGCGGCTTGCCCAGGCGAAGGCCCGGATCTACGAGATGCCGATCAGCTACGATGGCCGCTCCTACGAGGAGGGGAAGAAGATCGGCTGGAAGGACGGCGTCGCGGCAATCTGGTTCATCCTGCGCTGCAACCTGGCGGGACCCAAGGCGCGTCCGTGGAGCGGGCGCGCGCTCCCCTGGCTCGAGGAGGACCAGGCGGAGTAGTCCCTCAACGGGGGGCTGCGGTGTGCATCCCCACCCGGTGCGCCATCGATCTGGCGCTCGGCGGGCGGCTCGGGGGACAACAGGCCGTTTGGACTATCCCGGCGCCCGCGAATCGGCTGCATCATACGCCCGTTCATTTCGCGCCGGCCCCCGCACCCGGGTGCGGGTGCGCCGCGTCCTTCCCCAGCGATGGGAATCGTCATCGATGAAGCCAGGGTTGTCGGGTGGCTTGAGCCTGCCTGCGTGTGCCGCTTTGGCGGCGCTGGCCGGAGCGGGGGCGTTCGCCAACAGCATCGGCAACGACTTTGCGTATGATGATCGGCTGATTGTCCTGGGGAACGAGTCGATCCAGCAGCTCGAGACACTGCCCGGCACGTTCCTGGAGCCGTACTGGCCAAACCGCCACGGCAGGGAAATGGGCCTGTGGAGACCCGTTGCAACCTGGTTATACGGGCTCCAGTGGGCGCTCTGGGGCGGAGACCCAACAGGCTTCCACGTCGTCAACGTCGTGTTGAACAGCCTCTGCGCCGCATTGGTGGTTCTTCTCCTGGGGCAGTTGCTGCCCACTCCGGCCGCGGTTGTCGGAGGCATCCTGTTCGCCGTGCATCCCGTTCACTCCGAGGTGGTCGCCAATGTGGTGGGCATGGCGGAGTTGCTGTCCGCCGGCCTCTACCTGGGCGCGTGCCTCGTTGTGGTCCGCTCCGGGAAACGGATGGGACCCGTCGCCCTGATGGTTGTGGGCGCTCTCTTTCTGCTGGCCTGCCTTGTCAAGGAAAGCGCCGTCACGTTGCCCGGCACGGTGTTGCTCCTGGACGCTGCCCGAAGAACCATCCGCCTGGGTGACGTGAAGGCGTACCTCCGGGAGCGGTGGCCCCTGTACGCGGTGTTGGCACTGGTCATGACGGGGCTCTGCCTGGGACGCATCGCCGTCCTGGGGAGCATCGCGAACGCGTTCCCCCCGATGGGGGCCGAGATCCTGGCGGACGGTGAGGTGCCCCGGATCTGGACGGTCCTGGCGACCTGGCCGGAGGTACTGCGGCTTCTCCTGTTCCCACTCGATCTGTCGATCGACTACACCCCGGAGGTGGTTCCGGTGGCCTACGGATGGACTGCCCGGAGTGCCTTGGGGCTGTTCATCGGTCTCGCGGTCCTCGTGGTGGCATGGGGCACCTGGCGGGCCGGACGGTTGTCGACGGTCGTGCTGTCGCCGCGGGCACTGGGCTTCGGCATCCTCTGGTTCGTTGTGACCGTGTTGCCGGTGTCCAACCTGTTCTTCCTGACGGGGGTGCTCCTCGCGGAGAGAACGTTGTTTCTACCGTCGGTCGGTCTCGCAGCCGGAGCAGGGTGGATGTTGGTCCAACTCCGTCGGGAGCGTCCGAGGATCGGGACCGCTGTGACCATCGCGGCCATCCTGCTGTTCTCATGCCGGACGATCGTCAGAAACCAGGTGTGGAAGGACAGCTCGACCGTCTTCGAAGCGCTCATCCGCGACCACCCTGAATCGGGCCGGGCACAGTGGCTGATCGGAGACTTCCACTTCAATCGCGGAGACCACGCGGAGGGTCTCCTGGCGTACCGCCGGGCGATCGGCATGCTTGGCGAAAGCTACACCCTCCTGTCCGAGGTTGGCCGCCGCCTGGTCTTCGCAGGCTTCGACGAGCCCGGAGAGCGCGTGTTGAGACGTGCGTGGAGCAAGAACCCCGAGTTTGGTCTGGCACCGTCCATTCTGGCAGTGCTGTACGATCGCCAGGGTCGCTGGACGCTGGCGGAAGACGCTTCACGGGCCGCCCTGGCAGCCGAGCCTGGCAACCTGATCCAGGCCCATCTGCTGACTCGCGCCCGCACGGCTCGACAGTCTCATTAGTTCAATACTTGAAAGGACACATAACAAATGACTACAGAAAAAGGATTTACGCTCATTGAGCTCCTGATCGTGCTCGTGATTGTCGGCATCCTCTCCGCCATCGCCATCCCACAGTTCTCGGCCACCCGGGAGCGGGCGTACTTCGCAGCGATGAAGTCCGATGTGCGCAATCTGGCGTCGCAGCAGGAGCTCTACTACGCGACCAACTACGAGTACACGAACTCGCTTGCCGACCTGGGCTTCGTGGCATCGGAGGCGGTTACCGTGACCACGGCGGCATCGAGTTCGGGATGGTCGGCGACGGCCACTCACGAGGCACTGGGTCCGGCCGAGGGTTGCGCGATGTACTATGGGACGGCGACGGCTCCCACGATCGGCGCCGCGACTCCGGAGGCCGAGGGGCAGGTCGTGTGCACGAGCTGACCGAAGGCCGGGTGGTACCGGATCGGCGTGGCGTACATCTGTCCCAACCGGCCATTCCGTTGCCCGGAGGGGTCGCCCTTCTTACGGCCATGACAACAATGGCTTCCCCTCCTGAACCATCGAACCGCGCGGGCTACTCGATCATCGAGATCGCCATGCTCCTGGTGATGCTGGCCGCTCTGGCACCGCCCCTGCTCGCTTCGGCGGGGAGGCTCCGCACGTCCTTCCATCTGCGCCGCTCACAGGAAGAGGCCGCCCGACTCTTCGCCGAAGCGCGATGGACGGCGGTGGGCGTGGGTGGCGCAACGGTCGAGCTCACGACCGAGCCCCCGGCCGGGGTGTTGATCTCGGCGACCGGGGACACCGTGATGGCGACCTCGCTGGGGGAAGGCGGAGTATCCCTCCGGCTGTCCAGGAATCGAGTGTCGAGCCGGGTACGCTTCGGGCCCCTGGGTCTTGGTCTCGTCTCCAGTCAGACCCTCAGGTTTGAGCTGGCCGGCGAGGAACGTTCTCTGGTGATTTCGTCACTCGGCAGGGTGTCGCGGCGATGAACAGGGCCGGTGTCTCTCTGGTCGAGCTGGTAGTCGCGGTTGCGATCGTGAGCGTTGGGGTAGCGGGGGTGGCGTCGCTGACAGCTACGGCTGCCCGAAGCCTCACGCACGCCCGTGCGCTGGACGAGTCCCGAGTACTGTTGCAGAGCTTTGTGGACTCGGTTGCGATGGAACAGTCTCCGGTCTCCGGCCGACGCACATACCCGGGAGGTGTGTTGACCTGGAACGTCGCCGCAAACGCGGATTCCGCCGCGTGGGTCAGCTTCGAACACGTGGCGCTGCCGGCGCCGATCCGAATCGAGTTCGGTGTCGCGGGCTCCGGTGTGTCGAGGGGGACGAATGCGACTCCTTAGCAGAAGGAGGGCCGGGTTCGCGCTGACCGAGGCAGTCGTTGCCGGCACGCTTCTGTTGTTGCTGGTGCAGGTTAGCTGGTGGGTCACGGCCGTGCAGAGCGTCGTGGCGACCCGGGTGGTAACGGGTGCGCGGATTCTGGACGAGACCCGCCTGATCCATCACGTCCTGGCGTCGGAGGTTGGACAGGGTCGGGCAAGTCTGGACTGGAGCACTCGGGATGGGGAGTTGCACCTTCGCGCATTCCGCGGGGTCGGCTTCGGTTGTGCCAGCCAGCCCGCCAATGGCTGGGCAGTCGCCGTCGCCGGATTTCGTGGCTCCGATGACGACAAGGATTCCGTGCTGGTCCTCTCCCGCGACGGGAGCTGGCGCGGCACCGCGCTGACCCGGGTATCCAGGGCCAGCAGCATCGAGTGTCAGGAGGTTCCCGGTTTCTCCCCCGAGGTCTGGTACCTCGATCCACCACAGACCCAGCCGCTCGCGGGCCTGTACTTCGAGAGAGGTGCCTACCGCTTCTCGGACGGAGCGTTCCGGTACCGGAGCGGCCAAGGGGGGTGGCAGCCTCTGACGGGGACGGGAATCGTCGTGGATTCGACCACCCTTGAGCCGGTTGGCTCACGTGGAATCAAGGCCCGTGTGACATGGGAAGGACCGGACCACGTTCTTCCGGCGTTCGAGTGGACGACGTGGACAGTTCGCTGATGGCGGCCCCACCAGCGGCCCGAGGGCAGGAGGGGTTCGCCATTGTGCTGGCTCTTCTGGCGCTCATGGTCCTTGCGGGCATCGCTTCCGCGGCCGTCGCAGCGGCTGTTGGACAACTCCGCGCAGCCGCCATGGCCAATGGAGTCCTGGCGAGCAGGACTGGCGCAAGGGCCGGAGTGGAGGTCGCCGCGGAAACGACTCGTGGCACGCCGGCCTCGGTTGTCGGCGGCTCCGCGGTGGAGCTGGCATCGGGGAGCCACTCGACCAGGGGATCCTGGCGGGTGTGGGATGTACGCCTTTCGGAGGAATTCCACCTCTTCGTCGGGGAGGGAGAGATGGGTGGTGCCGTCCCGATGCGAGAGGCACGACTGGTCTGGTGGATCGATGCGGAGGCGCGTGTCGCGGGCCATCGTGCCGTAGTGGAGGCTTCCAATGTTTCGCTCGCGGCGACTGCCCAGGTGCTCTCCGACTCGACGCTGGCCACGCGTCCGGGCATGCGTCGATGCGATCACCTTCCGCTCCTGGCCCGGGCCTTTGCCGGACCTGTGGTGCCGCACAGCGCATTGCCTCCGGGACCGCCCGAATGGGGTGCGGGAATGGACGGTCCCGATTTCAGAGACGTGAGACTGGGGTGGTACGGTGCCTCGGCGCTCGATGAACTGGCCGACCTGGACCTGTCCGGAGGGAGCCCCGCGCCCCCTGGTTGCCCGACCTGTTGGGCAGGATTGGTCTTCGGGAGAGGGTCAGTGCGGTTGACCGGGGACGGCGCGGGTGTGTTGGCCGTGGTCGGCGACGTGTCCGTGGGTCCCGGCGCATCATGGACCGGGCTGGTCCTCGTTTCCGGGAACATTGTGCTGGAGAGCAGTGCCCGGGTAGTGGGGCTGGTACGCGCGGGCGGTCAGGTCGCGGTGGGTGACGGAGCTGCCGTCGACGGTTCAGCTTGCGCTGCGCTCCAGGCCCTCCGGGCGGCCACCCGATTGGCACGGCCTGTTCCGCTGGCGGGGCGTTCATGGGTGGGACCGGTCCCGCCCGCCGGGGCTGACGGGTAGCCGATGGGTCGGTTCCGCAGGAAGAGGACGTCGATGGGACTCGACATCGGGAGCGGGTTCGTGAAGTTCGCGGAAGTCGATCACGGTGGCGATCGTCCCGAACTCGTCCGCGCGGCCGTGCGACCAATCCTCCATGGAGCAGTGGTGGACGGTGAGGTGGTGGAACCCCTCCGGGTCGTGGACGCGGTGCGTGGGGTCCTCGAGGACGCGGGGCTGGAGACCGCAGAGGTGGTCGCCGCTCTGGGCGGGCACGATGTGTTCATCAAGAAGATCGAGATGGCCCGCACGAAGAAATCGGACGTCCCGAGGGCCATCCGCAGAGAGGCCGCACGGCATGTACCCTTCGACATCGAGAGCGTGCAGCTTGACTTCCAGATCCTGGGGGACCACGACGTGGATTCCCGCATGGATGTGCTGTTGGTTGCGGCCAAGCGCGAGCGCGTGGAGGAGCGGGTGGCGCTACTCGCTGACGCGAGTGTCAAGGTCGCTTTGATGGATGTTGAGGCACTCGCTCTGCACAACGCTTTCGCTCACAACTACCCGGGGGCCTCGACCGGTGTCGTCGCCCTGGTCAATGTCGGCCATGGGCTCACCAACATCAGCATCCAGCAAGATGGCGCACTTGCGTTGACCCGGGATTTCCCGATAGGAGCCCGGCGCGCCGGGGACCTGGACGCTGCTGCCGAAGGCATTGCAATGGGAATCGAGCGTGTATTCGCGCTCCTGAGGACGCGTCGGCCGGGTACCGGGATGGGAAGGATCTTTCTGAGTGGTGGTGGCGCATGCGAACCGGGGATGGCCGAAGCTCTCGCACGCCGCGTCAAGATCGAAACGCATCTGATCAACCCGTTTCAGCGGGTACGTGCACGCGACGGCGCCGGAACCAGTGGCGTGCTCAGCGAGGCCGCGCCCATGCTGTTCCTTGCCCTCGGTCTCGCGTTGCGTGCCCCATGAGGAGGCCGTTAGGGGGTAACCGTGATTGAAGTCGATCTCCTGAAGGGTAGTCCCGGGATCCGAGGTGGCCGGCTACGGCAGGATCCGGTGGGGCTGCGTCTCCCGAACATACCTGCGGACGGTTGGGTAGTCGGTTCCTGTCTGGCGATGCTCGTGTCGGCTGGTCTTGCCGGCTATCTCGTGTTGTCCGTCCGCGGGCAGACGGCCGACCTCGACCTGGTGCTCCAAGCGGCATTGGCCGACTCGGCGACCGCGGCTGCGCGCCGCCACAGTGGCCTGGTCCTCCAGGCGCACCGCGATTCCATTGCCTCCCGGGTCGCACGGATCCAGGAGATGGACGCCCTTCGCTACCTGTGGCCCCGCATCATGGACGAGGTGGCGAACGCACTTCCGGAAGAAGCATGGCTGACCCGGTTGGCACAGGTTCCGTCGGACAACCGGCGGATTCGCTTCCGGCTGGAGGGGATGGCACGCACCAACCGCGCGCTCACCCGCTTCTGGAACGGACTGGAGTCGTCCCTCTTCATCGGCGACGTCCGGCTGATCACCTCGGACCATGCGTCGGCGGCGTCCGTTGGCGACGGTGCGGACAACCCCCTCCATCACTTCGTTCTCGAGGCCGGCCAGGAGGATCCGCCCCCGGAAGTGCTGGAGCTGGTGCCCCTTCAGCCTGCACGCCTGCCATGAGACTCCTGCCCGCGGATCCGCTGAGACGAAGCGCGGTCCTTCTCGCACTGCTGTCCCTCTCCGGTCCGTATTTCGTGTACACCCATCTGTTTGCACCAACAGTCGAGAGGGGGGAAGCGAAGCGGGTCCGCGTTGCCCGTCTGGAGGAATCGAACCGGCACGCTTCGGCGCATGAGGTGGCGGGCGAGAGGGAACTGGAAGCCGCCGTGGGTCGCTACAGGGAGCACATCGCAACGCTGGAAGGACTGATCCCGGCTGGTGGAGAGGTGGCCGTACTGCTGGAAGCCGTCTCCGACTACGAGACCCGAACCGGAGTGGAGGTGACCAGGATGCGCCCACAACCCATCGAGCCTGGCGAATTCTACGACCGATGGAGCTACGAACTGGACATCCGGGGCAGCTATCACGCCATAGGCTCGTTTCTGGCCGGAATCGCCTCGCTGGCCCGGATTGTAGTCCCGACCGCCGTGGCGATCATGCCCGAGGGCGGGTCCGGCCCGGCGGCCGAGGACGACGGGGGAGCGGTGCTCGCCGGCCTTCGAATCGAGTCGTATTCCCTGATCGGCACCGAAGCCAACCGCCCTGCCGCGCAACGGTCCCGCGGAGGTGGCCTCGTATACGAACGCGAGGTGTTCGCATATCCGTCGCGTACACGCCGCAACCCGTTTCAGCCGCTGCCCCTGAGTGTCGAGGAGGGTCCGGACATCGAGGAATTGGCCCTGCTGGGCATCATCCGCCACCGCAATCCCCGGGCCAGTGTGCTTCTCATGGGGACCGGCATTCCATCGGGCCTCGATGGTGCGGGAACGTCGGAGACCGTCCCGGTGGTCACCTACCGATTGCGGCTGGGCGACGTCATCGGGGGTGTTCGCGTAGTGGAGATCCATGACCGCCGGGCCGTTCTGGAGACGGAGGGTCCGGAGGGGACGCAACGGAGGGTGGTGCATGTGCCGCTTGCCGGTGAAGGAAGAGGATCATGAAACCGGTTGACTTCCGCATGTGCCTGGTCTGGTTGCTTGGCCCCATCATGATTTTTCCCGCCCCGGGGGCATGTGCGCGGACTCAGGAGGCGCCTCCACCGGAGGTCGACATCGGGGCGGTCAGTGCGCCGATCACCATTTCGTTCTCGGAAGCTCCGATCCGGGAAGTGCTCTTCGCCTTCGCCGAATTCGCGAACCGCTCGATCGTGCCGGGGTCGAATGTGGGCGGCTTCGTTTCCGCCGAGATCCGCGATCAGCCGTGGGATGTGGCGCTACGTTCGGTTCTCGACGCCTATGGATTCGTGGCGCATGAGGAGGAGGGAGGCATCATTCGTGTGGATGACGCACGGACTCTCTTCGAGCAGGAAGCCGTGTTGCCGCTGGCCACCATGCCCTTTCGCCTGAGCTATGCCGATCCGGCGGAGCTGCAGGACCTGGTCGCAGCTCTGCTGACCGAGCGAGGACGTGTCTCGGTGGGGCTGGAGACCAACACGATCGTGGTCACCGACGTTCCCCGCGTTCTCGCGTCGGTGGGTGATCTCGTCGCGGCGCTGGATATCAGGGTCCGCCAGGTGGACATCTCCGCGAAGATCATCTTCGTGAATCGGTCGGCCCTGGAGGGCTTCGGGATCACGTACGACCTCAAGGATACCAGGGGGAACCAACTCAACCTCTTGACCCCGGGTGTCATCGACAGCGACGGGGACGGCGTGATCTCCGTTGCCGACCAGACAGTCGAACGGGGAACCGACGTCGTTTCGCTGGGAGGGCACTCGCTCGCAGCACTCGGCAACGCCACGAACCGCATGGCCAGCCCCACGCTTTCACTCCTGACCTCGCTCGTTGTCGGGCGTGCTACGCTCATCGGGTTCATCGACGCCCTCGAGACGTATCAACTTACCGACGTGGAAGCTCAGCCATCGGTTCGCGTCATGGACAATCGCACCGCGAGGATCGTCGTCGGCGAGGAGACCCCCGTGCGCGTGATCGACGCCGGGGCCCAGGTCCAGGCGGGCCAGGGTGACGGTATTCGGAGTACCGTTCCGGTGGCGACGGTCGACTACAAGGAGACGGGGGTGATTCTCGAAGTGACGCCGAGGGTCACCGACGCCGACGAGATTCTGCTGACACTGTCGGCCGAACGCTCCTCGGCGGACCTGGCCCCGTCGGACGTGGGACTCATCTTCCGAAGGCAGAAAGCCGAGTCGCAGGTGCTGGTCGGAGACGGCGAGACGGTGGTCATCGGCGGGTTGACGGTAAGGGACACCGGCGAGGTACGGTCCGGCATCCCGCTGCTGATGGACCTGCCGTGGATCGGGCGCCTCTTCCGTTCCCGCCGGGAGTCCACCGTGCAGCGGGACCTGCTGATCATGGTGACGCCGACGATTGTTCGCAACGCTTCCCCATGACCGGTGGGTTCGCTATCTATGGACAGCCCGCCAGCGGTACCCGTTGCCGCACAGTCACGCCTGCCTCCCCGTCGCACACATGGCACTAGACCACCTGTCCTTCCACACCGCCGGAGAGTCGCATGGACGCGGTCTCGTCGCCGTGGTGGAGGGAGTTCCCGCCGGCCTTCGTCTCGACCCGGCGTCCGACATCGATCCGGACCTCAGGCGCCGCCAGGGGGGGTACGGGAGGGGACGCCGGATGCAGATCGAGTCCGATCGGGCCGAGGTCATCTCCGGCTTGCGGCTGGGCGTCACACTGGGCTCCCCCTTGTCGATGGTGATCTGGAATCGTGACTGGAAGAACTGGACCACGGCCATGGCTCACGAGGTGCCGGATCCCGGCGGGAATCCCAAGGCACTCCGTCCGGTCTATCTTCCACGGCCCGGCCATGCCGATCTGGCCGGAGTCCTGAAGTACGACCGCCGGGACGCCAGAGATGTTCTGGAGCGTGCTTCGGCCCGGGAGACCGCGGCACGGGTCGCGTGCGGGGCGGTGGCCCGGACGCTGCTCCGGGAGGTCGGCGCGTCGGTAGGGAGCCACGTGACCCGCATCGGGAAGGTGGAAGCGCGGATTCCGGACGAACTGCCGGCGGATCTCAACGATGCGGTGGACGACTCCCCGCTACGGACGCTCGATCCCGAGGCGGAGGACGCCATGATCGCGGCCATCGACGCCGCGAAGGGAGCGGGCGACACCCTGGGAGGGTGCTTCGAAGTCGTCGTACGGGGGTTGCCCGTGGGGCTCGGCAGCTATGTATCGTGGGACCGCAAGCTGGACGGCCGTCTCGCGCAGGCGGTGATGTCGGTGCACGCGATCAAGGGCGTCGAGGTCGGGCCGGCGTTTGTCAACGCGGCCCGTCCCGGCTCCCGCGTGCACGATGCGATCCTGCGCGACAAATCACGAACCCGCGCCGGTGGTTTCGGTCGGTTGGGGAATCGGGCGGGTGGGCTGGAGGGGGGCGTCACCACGGGTTCTCCCCTTGTGGTGCGAGGTGCCATGAAGCCGATATCCACACTGTTGCGGAACAGGCTCCCGAGCGTCGACCTGCGAGACGGAACGTCGAAGCACGCGACCGTCGAACGGAGCGACGTCTGCGCGGTGCCCGCCGCCGCGGTGGTCGCGGAGGCGATGGTCGCACTGGTAGCGGCCGACGCCCTTCTGGAGAAATTCGGCGGCGACTCGATCGTCGAACTCCGGCGCAACATGGACTCATACCTGGACCACATTGGCTCCCGCGGCTTTCGTGAGAGGGAGCCTGGCGGCCTGTGAAGCCGGCTGCGGCAACCGTCCTGGAGGTGATGCCCTTGACTGAAGCACCACTGCGACGCGTGGTTATCGTCGGGTTCATGGGGGCCGGAAAGTCCACGGTCGGGTCCTTGATCGCGAAAGCCCTCGGGTGGGATTTCATCGACCTCGACACCGAGGTGGCCCGGGAACGGGGCCTTCCGGTCGATGAGATCATCCGCCGCCGCGGCATCGAGGACTTCCGGGCCCTGGAATCCGACGCGGGAAGGCGGGTGCTGGGACGAGACAGGCTGGTCCTGGCGGTTGGCGGTGGGTGGGCCGTCGGGCCGGGTCATATGGACGCGCTCGATCGCCATACTCTTTCGGTATGGCTGCGCGTCACGCCCGAAACGGCCGTGCGCCGGGTCTCCGGATCCGACACCCCGAGGCCGTTGCTGGATGTTCCCGACCCCCTTGCGGAAGCGGCGACACTCCTGGCAGAACGAAGCGTCCACTACGAACGCAGCAGTATTACAATCGACACGGAAGGCCGAACCCCGGAAGAGGTCGCCCTGAAAATCCTGGAGACACCGGCTCTGCAAGGGCTGGACAAGGAGGTATCTGCGTGAAGTTGGTGATTGTGGAGTCGCCGGCGAAGGCAAAGACGATCGGGCGGTTTCTCGGCCCGGATTACCGGGTCGAGGCGTCGTACGGGCATATCCGCGACCTTCCCCGATCGGCCAGGGAGACCCCCAGTGCCATCCGGGAGAAGCCCTGGGGACGGCTGGGTGTCGACACGCAGAACGGCTTCCGGCCCGTGTACGTCGTGCCCGACGAGAGTAAGAAACACGTGCGCGAGTTGACGAAGCTCCTCCGCCAGGCCGACGAGATCCTGCTCGCGACCGACGAAGACCGGGAAGGCGAATCGATCAGCTGGCACCTTCTGGAGGTCCTCAAGCCTTCGGTGCCCGTCCGGCGCATCGCATTTCACGAGATCACCAAGCCTGCGATCCGGGAGGCTCTGGCCAATCCGAGGGAGGTCAACCGGCGCCTGGTGCAGGCGCAGGAAGCGCGCCGGGTGCTGGACCGCCTCTATGGATACGAGCTGTCTCCGGTGCTGTGGAAGAAGGTCCGTACGAAGCTGAGCGCGGGGCGGGTGCAGAGCGTGGCGCTTCGGCTCGTCGTGGATCGAGAGGAGGAGCGGAGACGCTTCGTGATCTCCGAGTATTGGCGCGCCAAGGCCGTTCTGGCGTCCGGCGGAAACGAGTTCACTGCTCTGCTGGTGACAGTTGGAGGGAAGCGTGTAGCCGTGGGGAGGGACTTCGACTCGGCGACGGGGAAGCTCCTCGAATCGTCCCGCGCCCTTCACCTCGACCGTGATGCCGCCGGCGGGATTGCTGCCGCTGCGCTGGACGCAGCGCCCTGGCGCGTGGGACGCGTGGACCGGAAATCAACCCGCCAGCGGCCGGCGCCACCCTTCACCACTTCTACGCTCCAGCAGGCGGCCAGCAGCCGGCTCCGGCTGTCGCCACGGCAGACGATGAGGAGCGCCCAGCGCCTCTACGAGGGGATCGATCTGGGCGGTGGCGACCGCGAGGGACTGATCACCTACATGAGAACCGACTCGGTGACTCTCTCGAACAAGGCGCTCGGGGACGCCGGCCGGTACATCAGGCGCGTCTTCGGAGACGAGTACCATGTGGGGCCGAGACGCTATCGCACGAAGTCCAAGATCGCACAGGAAGCGCATGAGGGCATTCGGCCTACGGAGATCGGACGCACCCCGGATGAACTTGCCCGTTTCCTCGGCAGGGACGAGCTGGCGCTCTATCGCCTCATCTGGGGCCGCACGGTTGCCTCTCAAATGGCCGATGCCCGGGTGGACAGGACGAATGTGGACCTCATCGCCCCGATCGGGGGGGTCGATCACGCCTTTCGTGCCACCGGTTCGGTCCTCCGCTTCCCCGGCTACCTGAAGGTGTACGGCGACAACAGAAAAGACCAGCTGCTGCCGGCCCTGGATGAGGGCGACCTGCTCCACGCCGAGGGAAGGCTCGCCCCCGGAGACGCCCTTGCCCGGGAAGAGGTTGACCCCGATCGCCCTCCCACAGTGATCCGCTCGGTAGAGCCGGACCGCCGCGAGACCTCGCCCCCTTCACGGTATTCGGAGGCATCGCTGGTCAAGAAGCTGGAAGATGAGGGGATCGGGCGGCCGTCGACCTACACCCCGACGATATCGACCATTCAGGACCGGGACTACGTTCGCAAGCGCGGCGGAGCCCTTGTCCCCACGTATATCGGCATGGCCGTCATCCAGCTCCTGCGCCAACACTTCGGCAGGTACATCGACCTCGGCTTCACGGCAAGAATGGAAGACTCCCTGGACGACATCGCGGCGGGTGAGGCCGACTCCCGGCGCTTCCTCGAGTCCTTCTACAACGGGGAGGGAGACCGCCCCGGCCTCGTCCGGCAGATCGAGGACGCGCTGCCCGGCATCGATTTTCCGAAGGTGCCGGTCGGCACCGATCCCGAGACGGGCAAGCCGATACGGGTCCGGATCGGCAAGACCTCGGTGTTCGCCGAACGGGGAGAAGGCGATCGCGCGGACCGGGCGACGATCCCCACGGATCTGCTTATCGACGAGCTGACCGTGGAGCGCGCCGGCGAACTCCTCAAGATCGGATCGGGGGGCGGCGAACACCTGGGCGATGACCCGGAGACAGGACTGCCGGTCTTCGTCCGGGTCGGACCGTTCGGCCCCTACGTCCAGTTGGGACAGGCACGAAAGGGGGGCGAAAAACCGCGTTGGGTAGGTCTCCCCAAGGGGATGCAAGTGCCCGATGTCACCCTTGACCAGGCCCTTCGCCTGCTCTCCCTGCCGCGTACCGTGGGGAAGGACCCCGAGAGCGGCGAGGAGGTCAGGGCCGGGCTGGGCAAGTACGGGCCCTATGTGGTCCGGGCCCGGGAGTATCGCAGCCTGCAAACGGCCGACCAGATTTTTTCGGTCACGCTTGACGAGGCCCTCCGGCTTCTGGCGCAACCGAAACGCAGGCGCGGGAGAAAGGTGCTGCGCGTGGTGGGGATCCATCCGGAAACCGGCGCGGAAATCCAGCTTCTGGAAGGGCGCTACGGGCCGTATGTGACCGACGGGAACGCCAACGCCAGTGTCCCGAAGGACCGGGATCCCGCCGCGACAACCGTGGAGGAGGCGGTCGAACTGCTGACCAGGGCTGCCCGGCGCAAGAAGGGCCGTGCCCCCAGGGGACGCCGCAGAGCTTCCGCCAGGACCCCCGGGAGGCGGTGAGTGACGCCGATGAGCCCCGTAACCGTGGTCGGAGGGGGTCTGGCCGGCTGCGAAGCCGCCCTGGCGCTGGCTGCGAGGGGTCACGCGGTCAAGGTCGTGGAGATGCGTCCGGGAAAGGGGACGCCCGCGCACCAGACCGGAGCTCTCGGGGAGCTCGTCTGCACGAATTCCTTCAAGAGCGAACGTCCGTCGACCGCCCACGGCCAGCTCAAGCGAGAGATGGAGTGCCTGGGATCGGTGCTCCTCGCGGCGGCACGGGAGAGCCGGGTGCCGGCGGGGTCCGCGCTCGCGGTGGACCGGGACCTTTTTTCCCGGGCAATGACGCGGCGGGTGGAAGCCGACCCCCGGATCACGGTTGTCCGGGAAGAGGCTAAGTCCATTCCGCATGGTCCGGTGATTGTGGCGACCGGCCCCCTGACGTCCTCGGGGTTGGCCGCCAGCATCTCCGCCGAGCTTGGGGACGGAGGGCTCGCCTTCTATGACGCCATCGCGCCCATCATTCACGTCGATTCGGTGGACCGCACGGTGGTGTTCGAAGCCGGTCGCTACCAGCAGGAGGCGGACTACCTCAACTGTCCGATGGATCGGCACGAGTACGGCGCGTTCATCGAGGCTCTGCGCCGCGCCGACGTGTACGACGGGCACGACTGGGACAGTGTGCCCTACTTCGAGGGGTGCCTGCCCATCGAAGTCATGGCCGGGCGGGGACCCGAGACGTTGCGCTTCGGTCCGATGAAGCCCGTTGGACTGCGCGACCCCCGCACCGGAGCACGCCCGCACGCCGTCGTGCAACTCAGGCGGGAGGACCGCGCCGGGCAGATGTGGAACCTGGTGGGCTTCCAGACACGGTTGCGCGTCGGTGAACAGCGCCGTGTCTTCACCATGATTCCGGGGTTGCACGAGGCCGAATTCCTGCGCTGGGGGTCCATCCACCGCAACACCTATCTGAACTTTCCCGGATGCCTGACCGTCCATGGATCGTCGCGCCGCCGTCCCGACCTGCTCTTCGCGGGGCAGCTGACCGGTGTGGAGGGGTACACCGAGTCGGCGGCCTCCGGAATCCTGGCAGGGGTCAACCTGCACCGCATTCTCGGCGGCGAGGATCCGGTGCTCCCGCCGACGGAGACCATGCTCGGCGGGCTCTGCCGGTATCTGCGCGAAGCGAAGCCGGATTCCTTTCAGCCCATGAACTCGAACTGGGGGCTGGTTGATCCCCTTCACGGCGGCCCGCGCAAGAAGGCGCTGCGGAGGGAGGCGCTCGCGGAGCGAGCCGATCGGCGCTTCCGCGAATGGATAGTCGATCGGCAGATCATGCCGGCCCTCGCGGCGGTCCCATGACGCCCGGTGCCGCCCGCTTCCTCGGCCACCTGAAGACGGCCCGCAACCTGTCCCCCCACACGATCGCCGCCTACCGCCGGGACCTTCGCGACCTGGAAGCCTTCGCGTGCATCCACCTTGGCCGGGACGACTTCGAGTGGAGCGACGTCGACCGGGGAGTGATCCGCGCCTTCCTCGGGGACGCAGGCCGGCGCGGCCTCGCTCCGCGCACCGTGGCGCGCAAGCTGTCATCGGTCCGGGCCCTGCTGCGCCACCTTCACCGCGAGGGTGAGATCCCCTCCAATCCGGCACGCCTGGTGCGCGGCCCGAAGCTCGACCGCACCCTGCCCGGCCACCTGCACGCAGACGAGGTCGGGGCCCTCTTCGAATGGGCCGAGTCCCGAGCGGCGAAGTTGAACAGCCTCGCCGAAACCCGCCTGCTTGTCACGCTGGAACTTCTCTACGGCAGCGGCATCCGCCTTGCCGAGCTCGGCGGACTCGACGTCAAATCGCTCGACCTCGATCGGGGTCAGGTCCGGGTGCTGGGGAAGGGCAGGAAGGAACGCATCGTTCCCGTCACCGAGGCGGCTGCGAGAGCGGTCAGAAACTACCTGCCGCGGCGCGAGGAAGTGGCGGACGGGGGCTGTCGCGCCCTGCTCGTGAGCCGACAGGGTCGCCGCCTCTCCAACCGGCACATTCAGCGCACCGTTCGAGCCGTCCTGGCGGACTTCGCCGGAGCGGCCGACTTGTCCGTCCACTCGCTTCGCCATTCCTTCGCCACCCACCTCCTCGACGCCGGGGCCGATCTCATGGCGGTCAAGGAGCTCCTGGGGCACGTGTCGCTGGGTACTACGCAGATCTACACCCACACTTCCAGGGAGCGGCTGACGCGTGTCTACAAAGGGTCCCATCCCCGCGCCTGAGCCGGCGGCCTTCTCGACCCCCTACCGATGGCCAACCCACACGCCTAGATTTAAAGGCTAGACTGGTTTCACGCCGCCCCGGCCGGCCCGCGGTCCCCCACCTCCGACGGCTTCGACTCCTTCATTACATGTACCCCGACTCCGCTCTCCAACCGGGCGCTCGCATCCGCGCCACCACCGTCATCGCCGTGGCCCGCGACGGCCGCGTGGCCATGGCCGGGGATGGCCAGGTCACAATGGGCGAAACCGTGGTCAAGGGAGCGGCGCGCAAGGTCAGGCTTCTCAGGGACGGCAAGGTCCTCGCCGGCTTCGCCGGGGCCGTGGCCGACGCCTTCACGCTCTTCTCGAAGCTGGAGGGGAAGCTCGAGCGGTGGCCGTCGAACCTCCCCCGTGCCTGCGTCGAGCTGGCCAAGGAGTGGCGAACGGACCGATACCTTCGCCGTCTCGAGGCCCTCCTCGCGGTGGCCGACAGGGATCACCTCTTCCTGGTCGGCGGCGATGGCAACGTGATCGAGCCCGACCAGTCCGTCCTCGCCATCGGCTCGGGTGGCGCGTACGCCCTTGCGGCCGCCAGGGCCCTCATCGACTACTCGGACATGGATGCTCCGGCCGTCGCCCGGCGCGCACTCGAGATCGCCGCCGACATCTGCGTCTACACGAACCGCGAGATAACCGTACTGGAGCTGGACACTGCATGACCACCGTCACCGGATCCGCCAACACCACCGTAGCGTCCGCCTCGTCCGCTCCGGGCGAAGCCCCTCGGTGGCTCGACGAGCTCACCCCGCGCGAGGTCGTCGCCGAGCTGGACAAGTACATCATCGGTCAGTCCGAGGCGAAGAAGGCGGTCGCGATCGCACTCAGGAACCGCTGGCGGCGCCAACAGGTGGACGAGGAACTGCGCGAGGAGATCCTGCCCAACAACCTGATCATGATCGGTCCGACCGGCGTGGGGAAGACCGAGATCGCACGTCGCCTTGCCCGCCTGGCCGGCTCGCCCTTCATCAAGGTCGAAGCCTCCAAGTTCACCGAGGTCGGGTATGTGGGACGCGACGTCGAGTCGATGATCCGTGATCTGGTCGACACGGCGGTGGCCATGGTGCGGTCGGCGCGCGAGGATGAAGTCGAGGGTGAGGCGGAGCGGCTCGCCGAAGAGAAGCTTCTGGATCTGCTCCTCCCTGAATCGGCCGCTTCCGCCACAGACGCCGGGCCGCGCGAAACAGCCGGGCCGGGCGCAACAGCCGGTGCGCGAGGCGCGCCCAGGGCGCCGACGGTCACGGGCTCGCCCGGCACCGTCTTCGTGGCCGGGCCGGCGGGCGGCGCGAACACGGACACACACGACCCCAACGGCGACGCTTCCATCGTCGAGCGGCGGGCCCGCACCCGCGAGAAGCTGCGCAAGCTTCTGCGCGATGGGCACCTGGAGGACCGCACGGTCGAGCTGGACATCCAGCAGGGATCGTCCATGGGCGGGATGATGTTCCCGGTCGGCGCCGTGGAGGGGATGGACATCAACTTCGCGGAGATGCTCCAGGACATGCTTCCGAAGCGGTCAAAGCGCCGTACGGTGACCGTCGCCGAGGCTCGGCGCATTCTCCTGCAGGAGGAGCTGGACCGCCTGGTGGACATGGACGAAGTCGTCAACGAGGCTCTCGACCGGGCCGAGGAAACGGGCATCATCTTCCTCGACGAAATCGACAAGGTGGCCGGCCAGCGAAGCGGTGCGGGTCCGGATGTGAGCCGCGAGGGGGTCCAGAGGGACCTGCTGCCCATTGTGGAAGGCTCGAATGTCCAGACCAAGTACGGCTTCGTGCGCACGGACCACATCCTCTTCATCGCCGCCGGCGCCTTTCACGTTGCCAAGCCGTCCGATCTGATCCCCGAACTCCAGGGCCGCTTCCCGATCCGTGTAGAGCTCAAGAGCCTCGGCGCGGCCGAGTTCGTGCGGATCCTGCGGGAACCTCGCAACGCGCTGGTGCTCCAGTACCGAGCCCTGATCGAGACCGAAGGAGCGTCGGTGGATTTCACCGATGAGGGGATCGACGAAATTGCCCGGATCGCGGCCGACCTGAACGACCGGATGGAGAACATCGGCGCGCGCAGGCTGCGCACCGTCCTCACCACGCTGCTGGAAGATCTTCTCTTCGACCTTCCGGACGACCAGCGTGACGAGACAGTGGTGGTAACGGCCGGCTTTGTCAGGGAGCGGCTGGACAGCATCGCCTCCGACGACGACCTGAGCCGTTACATCCTCTGACGCGAAGCGGAGCATGGAACCACGGAAGCGTGACTTCATCGACATCGCGGAGATCGAGACCTGCTACCTGCGGCGCCTCCTGGAGCTGACCGGGCGCCTGAAGTCGGGCGAGCTGTCCGGCCGTCCGCTCGAAGGGCGCACACTGGCGATGATCTTCCGCAAGAGCTCGACCCGCACCCGGGTGAGCACCGAGGCGGGGATGACCCAGCTCGGGGGCCACGCGATCATGATCTCGGACCGTGACTCCCAGATCGGTCGGGGCGAGAGTGTGGCCGACACGGCGAAGGTGCTGAGCCGCTACGTTCACGCGATCCTCATCCGCACCTTCGGCCACGACGAAGTCGCCCAACTCGCCCGGGAGGCATCCGTCCCCGTGATCAACGGTCTCACGGACCTGCTGCACCCGTGCCAGGTCATGGCCGATCTCTACACCGCGGTGGAGGAGTTCGGTGAAGACCTCTCGGGGCTGCGCATCGCCTGGATCGGCGACGGGAACAACATGGCCAACTCCTGGCTCAACGCGGCGTACAAATTCGGATTTCGTCTGCGCATCGCGTGCCCGGAGGGGTACGGTCCCGACCCGCGGATCCTGGCCCGCGCACGTTCGGGTGCCGACGTCGAGGTTCTCCGTTCGCCGGTGGAAGCGGCCACGGGGGCCCACGTCGTGACAACCGACGTGTGGGCCTCGATGGGACAGGAGGACGAACAGGCAGTCCGGGAAGTGGCCTTCGCCGGCTTCCGGGTCGACGAGGACGTGATGGCGCAAGCCGATCCGTCCGGTATCTTCCTGCACTGTCTCCCCGCGCACCGGGGCGAGGAGGTCACGGCCGATGTAATCGATGGGCCCCGTTCGCGCGTATTTCAGGAAGCCGAAAACCGGCTGCACGTCATCAAGGCCATCCTGCTCGACCTGGTCGGTTGAACAGCGCGGTGCCAGGGAGGGCAGGGCGGCCGCGACACGACAGTGGATCCGATACCACAAATGGACCCGACACCACAATGGACCCGACACTGATCAAGACCCCGCTTCACGACGTCCACACCAGGCTGGGCGGAAAGATGGTGCCCTTTGCGGGGTACTCGATGCCTGTGCAATACCCTGCCGGGATACGCGGCGAACATGCGGCGGTCCGCAACGCGGCCGGCCTCTTCGACGTGTCGCACATGGGAGAATTCACCGTGCGCGGGCCCCAGGCGGATGACCTCGTCCAGTACCTCACCGTCAATGACGCTTCGAGGGTCGCTATCGGTCAGGCCCAGTACTCGGCGCTTTGCAACGAGGACGGATGCATCCTCGACGACCTCCTGGTCTACCGCTTTTCGGACCGGATCATGTTGGTGGTCAATGCGAGCAACCGGGACAGGGACTGGAGCTGGGTGACGGGGCACGCCGCGGGCTTCGACGTCGAGCTGTCCGACGACTCCGACGAAATCGCCCTGATCGCCCTGCAGGGTCCGGCCAGCCAGGACATCCTCACCTCCCTGACGGGCGTCGACCTCGCCTCGGTCGGGTACTACCGCTTCGCCGAGGGCGCGGTGGCGGGCGCGGACGCCCTGGTGAGCCGGACCGGCTACACCGGCGAGGACGGCTTCGAGCTATACCTCCCCGCCGAGGCGGCTGCGGCCGTATGGGATGCCGTCACCGAAGCGGGCGAGCCGCACGGCCTCATGCCGGCCGGACTCGGCGCGCGTGACTCGCTGCGCCTCGAAATGGGTTACGCGCTGTACGGAAACGACCTCGACGAGGACCACACCGCACTCGAGGCCGGGTTGGGCTGGGTCGTGAAGCTGGACGCGGGTGACTTCATCGGACGCGACGCCCTGGCCGCGGAGAAGGAACGGGGCGTCACGCGGCGCCTCACCGGCATCCGCCTCACCGAGCGCGGCTTCCCGCGTCCCGGCTATCCCCTTGTGTACGGAGGCGACGATGTCGGTACGGTCACCTCCGGGGTGGCGAGCCCGTCGCTGGGAGGCGGCGTGGCACTGGGGTACCTTCCCGCGGAGGCCGCCAGACCCGGCAGCCAGGTCGGAGTCCGCATCCGCGGCCGTGTCATCGCGGGCCGTACCCAGCGGCCTCCCTTCTATACAGAGGGCTCGATCAAGAGGTAGCTGCTCATGGCGAAAGCCCCGAGGACGGCTGAGACCGTTCTGGTCACCACGCACGACCTTCCACTGGCCGGGGAGCTGCGTGACGGCTTCAGACATCGGGGCTACCGGGTCGATCTGTTCACCGCCTCGGAGGACGTCGCCGGGGTCGACGAGCCCGTCCTGCTGGTCTTCACCGGCGGGGCGGAAACGTCGGACGGGCGTCGACAGACGGGGCAGGCGTTCCGTCTGGGGCTGCCCGTCTTCGCGGTCGTTGGCCCGGGAGGCCTGCAGAAGGCTCCTCCACGGGTCAGCGCCACCTTTGTCGCTCCGCCCGACGCCGACGAGATCGTTCTCATGGGCACACGGGCCATCGAGCGCAAACGCCTCCGTGAAGCGACGGGGATCGTCGGCGAGACGGATGCCATGCTCGAGGTCCTCGAGAGGATCGTCCAGATCGCGCCGGTCGACGCCACCGTTCTCATTACCGGCGAATCCGGCACCGGGAAGGAGTTGGTGGCGCGCGGCATCCACGCGCTGTCCCGGCGGCGTCACAGGACCTTCATCCCGGTGAATGTGGCGGCCCTCTCCGAGACCCTCCTCGAGAGCGAGCTCTTCGGCCACGAAAAGGGTGCATTCACCGGTGCGATCGACACCCGCAAGGGCCTCTTCGAACTGGCGGACGGCGGCACGATCTTTCTCGACGAGATCGGAGAGATGCCGCCTCAGACCCAGACACGGCTGCTGCGTGTCCTGGAGCAGCAGGAGTTTCATCGGGTGGGGGGACAGAAGCTGCTCCGCGTGAACGTCAGGATCCTGGCCGCCACCAATCAGCAGCTGCAACATCTGGTAGCAACCGGGAGTTTTCGCAAGGATCTCTACTACCGACTCAACGTCCTCCACATCGCGCTGCCGCCGCTGCGCCGCCGTCCGGAGGACATCCCTCTCCTGGTGGAAGCGTTCATCCGCGATGCGAGCCAGCGCCACGACCGCGGCCCCTTCCGCGGCATTTCCACCGAGGCGATGGACATCCTCGTCCGCCATCGCTGGCCCGGCAACGTGCGCGAACTTCGCAACCTGATCGAAAGCATGGTCGTTCTCGCGCCGGGCCAGCGGATCCGGGCCGAAGACATCCCGCGGGATGTCAGGTCGGGCGACGGCCCGCTGGCCATCGTGCCGGTCGCACCCGGTGCGGGCGGGGACGACGGCGGCGCTCGCTCGGTCCGCCCCCAACTCGAGTTCATCTTTCGCACCATGATGGAGATGAAGGTCGACATCGAGGACCTCAGACGCGAGTTCGAGGACTTTCAGGCCACAGAGCGCGGTACAGCGATGCTGATCGCGCGCTCGACGGACCGCGCCGAGGTGCTTCCCCCCGGGACGTCGCGGCAGTTCGACCCCCCGGACGAGCAACCGTCCTCGGCCGAGATCGTATACGACCGCCGGCCCGAAGAACTGGACGCCGGGCCCGAAGACGCCGACGCCTGGCTCATTGAACCGGACGCCCCGCTCGACGACCCGGCAGCCGCCGAAACGGTCGCCTATCGTCCCGGCATGACCCTGGAGGAGATGGAGCGTGACGTGATTCACTCCGTCCTCGACAGCGTCGAATGGAACCGCCGGCAGGCGGCCGAGATTCTCGGGATCGGCGAGCGGACCCTCTACCGCAAGGTCAGGAAATTCGGCCTGGAAGAGGAGGGGGAAGGGGAGTCCTGACGCGGGATCCGTCCCCGCTCGGCCTCGATCAACGTCACCTTGGCTGCCCAGGACGAGTCCTCGACCCCCTGGTATTCCACCGTAAGGTCCCGGGTCAGATCCAGGCCGCCGCCGTACACATAGACCGCGGTCTCGGTGGCCCGTTGCGGGAGCCGCCGGCTTCCCCATCCGGGGGTGATCGCGCGGATCGAGAGAGGCCTCTCCCGGAGCCCCCTGGACACCATGTGGAGGTCGTCCGGCTGGAACTCCGCGTCCCCCTGGGCGCTTGAGAACGACACCAGGAACAGCGTGGCATCCGCCCCGCCCCCCCGCCGGGCCAGCGCGGGCCCGTGTGCCTCGGCGATTCTGGCGAGCCGGCTCCGCGTGTCGGGCGCGGCCGCCTCGAGCACCCACGCGGCCAGCGGCGTAATCTCGATCCGCAGCGCTCGGGCAGTCATCGTGACCGAGATCTGGTCCTGCCGGAGGGAGCCGGCGAGTGACGGTGCCGCTGCGGCGGCCGGGCGAGGCTCCGGCGCCACCCTGCCACCGGCAACGCCCCCGGTTACGGTCGCCGGCGCACACCCTGCCGCTACCGTCACCATCGCGGCCACCATCGTGGCGCTCGCTGCGGTCAACATGCGCCGAGGTGTCGCCCCGGTCCCCCATCGCTTTGAATTCACGCTTTCTGCTCCAGTTCCAGCAGCGCCTCGATGGCGCCCAGCAGTTCCTCAGCTCCCTCTCCGGTGCGGGCGGAGCTCGCCACGACCTGTTCCTCCGCGACGCCCAACCCGCTCGTCACCCCGCGCGAGACCCCGCGCTCACGCTCCCTCGCCTTCAGTTTGTCGACCTTCGTCAGCGCGATCAACGTGGGCACCCCGGTTTCCGCCAGGTGCGCGACGAACTCTTGGTCTCCCGCTGTGGGCGGGTGGCGCGAATCCACCAGGTACACCACTCCGCGCAGCATGTCGCTCCCGGCAAGGTAGCTTCGCACAAGGGTCTTCCACGAGTCGCGCACCGCCTTCGGCGCCCTCGCATACCCGGAGCCGGGCAGGTCCACCAGGAAGAACGCGTGGTTGATCTCGTAGAAGTTGAGGGCCTGGGTCTTGCCCGGTGAGGCCGACACGCGCGCGACCTTGCGCCGCGGCCGCCCCAAAACGCGGTTGATCAGCGACGACTTCCCCACGTTGGAGCGTCCGGCGAAGGCGATCTGGGGCAAGGCGCCAGGGAAGGGCTGACCTGGTGAGACGACCGACCCGGCGAATTCCACGCTGCGGATAACCACGGCCCCAGCCTCAGGATACCTGCGCGCCGAGGCCGTGCGCGCCCGGCGACCTGCCCTCGTCCGGCTCCGTCCGCGCCCGCTGTCGCCCCTGCGCGAGCGCCTCTCGCAGCACCTGGTCCATCGTCTCGACCGGAACCATCTCCACGTCTCCGCGCACCTCATCGGGGAGCCGTTCGATGTCCATGACATTCATCGCCGGGAGAAGCACGCGTCTGATGCCTCCCCGCAAGGCCGCCACAGCCTTCTCCCTGATCCCGCCGACCGGCAACACCCGACCCCGCAACGTGATTTCGCCCGTCATCGCCAGGTCGGTCCGGGTCGGAGTGTCCGTCAGCGCCGAAATCAGCGCGACGGCGATCGTGATCCCCGCAGAGGGGCCGTCCTTCGGCGTCGCGCCCTCGGGGATGTGGATGTGGATGTCCACCTCCCGGTGAAACTGCTCCGACAGGCCGAGCCACCGCGCCCGCGACCGCGCGTAGGTGACCGCGGCGAAAGCCGACTCCTTCATCACGTCGCCGAGCGTTCCGGTCAACTGGATCTTCCCCGATCCCGGCACCACGGCCACCTCCACCTCCATCACCTCCCCGCCCGCGGCCGTCCACGCCAGACCGCACGCGATTCCGCAGCGGTCGGATCCCTCCTCGCGGCGCTGTGGCAGATGCACGGGTGGGCCAAGCATCTCGCGCAGGTCACCCGTCTCTATCCGGCCCGCCGCGTACTCCTCGTCGCCCGTGATCCGGCGGGCCAGCTTGCGAGCCACGCGCGACAGGCGGCGCTCCAGCTCGCGCACCCCCGCCTCCCGGGTGTACTCGGCCACGATCAGCTCGATCGCGTCGTCGGAAATCCCGGGCTGGAACGGTTCGATCCCATGGCGAGCCACCTGTTTCGGCCAGAGGAACTGCCGCGCGATGGCCTTCTTCTCGGTGTCGAGGTATCCGGGGAGGCGAATGACCTCCATTCTGTCGCGCATGGGTCCGGGGATCTCTCCCAGGGTGTTCGCCGTCGCGATGAAGAGGACGTTGGAGAGGTCGAACTCGATTTCGAGGTAATGATCGGTGAAGCTCCGGTTCTGCTCCGGGTCGAGCACCTCGAGCAGCGCGGCACCCGGATCCCCGTGGAAGTCCCGGGCCAGCTTGTCGACTTCGTCGAGCAGAAAGACGGGATTGCGCGAACCGCTTTTGCGGATCCCCTGGATCACCCGGCCGGGAAGCGCGCCGACGTACGTCCGGCGATGCCCGCGGATCTCGGCTTCATCGCGCACGCCGCCGAGGCTGACCCGCACGAACTCGCGCTGAAGGCAGCGTGCAATGCTCCGGCCCAGTGATGTCTTTCCCACCCCCGGCGGGCCCACCAGGCAAAGGATCGGCCCGCGCAGCCGCCCCACCAGCGAAAGCACCGCAATGTGGTCCAGGATGCGCTCCTTGACCTCTTCGAGCCCGTAGTGCTCGGCCTCCAGCACCGTGGCGGCACGACCGATGTCCAGACTGTCCGGCGTCTCCCGCTCCCAGGGGAGGGCCAGGATCCAGTCCAGGTAGGTTCGGATCACGGACGCCTCGGGGGTAACGGGGTTGAGCTTGCGGAGCCGCTCGAACTCGCGTTCGACCCGTTCCCTGGCCTCGCCGGGCAGGGGAGTGTCCGTGATGGCCGTCTCCAGTTCGGCCCATTCCGGATCTGCGTCGCCGGGCTCCTGACCGCGCTTGGCCAATTGCTCTTCCAGCGGGACCTGACGCCCCCCGGCGTCCATCTGGAAGCGGATCTGCTCGTCGAGCTTCTCCTGGATGCGCAGGATCTCGATTTCGCGCACCAGCAGCTCCCGCAGGATTTCGAAGCGGGGTGCGGTGTCCGTGACCTCGAGCAGCTCCTGCTTCTCCGCGGCTCCGATCAGCAGGTGACTCGCGATCAGGTGGCCGAGCCGCACGCGGTCGGAGATCTCCCCGGCGCTTGCGACCACTTCATTCGGAATCCTGTCCGACAGACGCACGTACTCGCCGAAGCTGGCGTCCACGGTCCGCACCAGCGCTTCCAGGCCTGGATCGGGGCTCGGATCAGGCTCGAACTCCCACTCGGTCAGGAGGTCCACCGACGCCCTGAACCCCATGCCGGAGGGCAGGAACCGTGTGATCCGGGCGCGGCCGAGACCCTCCATCACCGCCCGCACGGTCCCATCCGCAAGGCGGGACACCTGCAATACCCGGATCACGGTGCCCACCCGATAGAGGTCGCCCCGTCCCGGCTCGTCCACCGCGGCGTCCCTCTGTGCAACGAGCAGCATGAAGCTGCTGTCCGTCTGGCTATCGTCCAGCGCCGCGACCGACGGCTCCCGCCCGATCAGGAGCGGCAAGGCCATGTACGGGAAGTAGACCAGGTCGCGCAGCGCGATGACCGGGAGCGTATCCGGGACCTCGAACGACCCGTCGACCCGGTTCAGGGTTGCCATGGCACGGCGGCCGCTACGCTTCCTTCCTCTGCGCCTCCGGCCTCAGCACAAGAAGCGGAGGAACCTTGCCCATCGCGCATTCGGGGGTCACGACGACCTCTCTCACATCGTTGCGCGACGGGATCTCGAACATCACGTCCCGCATGGTCCGCTCCAGAACGGCGCGCAGACCCCGCGCACCGGTGCCGCGCCGGAACGTCTGCCGAGCGATCTCGCGGAGTGCTCCCGGATCGAAGGTCAGCCCGACGCCCTCGATCTCGAACATCTTCTGGTACTGCTTGACCAGCGCGTTCTTCGGCTCCTGCAGGATGCGCATCAGCGCCTCCTCGTCGAGGTCCTCGAGCGCGACCGTGACAGGCAGGCGCCCCACCAGTTCGGGGATCAGGCCGAAGCGCTGCAGGTCTTCCGGCTCGAGGTAGTCCATGGGATCCTCGTCCGCGCGGCTGTCGTCGTCCGTGACGCCCTGCTCGTCTTCGCCGAAACCGATCTGCCGCCTTCCCATCCGCTGCTCGACGATCTTGTCGAGGCCCTCGAAAGCACCGCCGCAAATGAACAGGATGCTGCGGGTGTCGATCTGGATGTACTCCTGCTGCGGATGCTTGCGGCCCCCCTGGGGCGGCACGCTGGCGACCGTCCCCTCGAGGATCTTCAGAAGCGCTTGCTGAACCCCCTCGCCCGACACGTCGCGGGTGATCGACGGGTTCTCCGACTTTCGCGCGATCTTGTCCAGTTCGTCGATGTAGACGATGCCCCGCTCGCAATCGCCAAGGTTGAAGTCGCTTGCCTGCAGCAGCCGGACAAGGATGTTCTCCACGTCCTCGCCCACATACCCGGCTTCGGTGAGCGTGGTCGCATCGGCAATGGTGAAGGGGACCTGCAGGACGCGCGCCAGCGTCTGAGCGAGCAGCGTCTTGCCGACGCCCGTGGACCCCACCAGCAGCACGTTGGCCTTGTCGATCTCGACATCGTCCAGCTTGCCCTGCTTGTGAACCCGCTTGTAGTGGTTGTAGACCGCTACCGACAAAGAGCGCTTGGCCTGTTCCTGTCCGATGACGTACTCGTCGAGGAAGCTCTTGATCTCTTCGGGCGTCAGCGTCGTGACGGCAACGTCCTGGTTCTCCCTCTCCTCCTCTTCGGCGAGGATCTCGTTGCAGAGCGAGATGCACTCGTTGCAGATGTAGACCGAGGGGCCTGAAATGAACTTCTTCACCGATTCCTTCGATTTTCCGCAGAAGCTGCAGCGGAGGTGCTTGTCACTGGACATGGCTGGCTCCTCTCACGATTCCGAGGCGGCGTTGGCGCCGTCCTTCTTCCACAGGACCTGATCTACCAGGCCGTACTTGACCGCCTCGTCGGCGCTCATCCAGCGGTCCCGGTCCACGTCGGCGTTGATCTTCTTCAGCGGCTTCCCTGATACCTCCGCCAGGATTCGGTTGAGCCGTTCGCGAGTTCCAAGGATCTCCTTCGCGGCGATTTCGATGTCTGCCGCCGTCCCCTGATACCCCGAAGACGGCTGGTGGAGCATGATCCGGGAATTCGGCAGCGCGCTCCTCTTGCCCTTCGCGCCAGCTGCCAGCAGCAGCGCGCCCATGGACGCCGCCATCCCCACGCAGTACGTGGACACGGGAGCCCGCAGGTGGTTCATGGTGTCGTAGATCGCTAGCCCGGCGTAGACGCTGCCCCCCGGAGAGTTGATGTAGAGGAAGATGTCCCGTTCGGGGTCGTCGGCGTCCAGGAAGAGCATCTGTGCGACGATGATGTTGGCGATCTGGTCGTTGATGGAGCTTCCGAGAAACACGATCCGGTCCATGAGGAGCCGGCTGAAGATGTCGTAACTGCGCTCCCCCCGGCTCGTTCGCTCGATCACATAGGGTGGGTATGTCGACATGCTCACGTGCTCCTGGTTGACTTGGTGCTTTCTGACCTGGTGTCTCCGTGCCTCATTCTTCGGGTCGTCAGGGGGCGTCGGTGATGTCCGACCGACCGCGGAGGAAGTCGAAAAGCCTGGCTTCCGTCAACTGTCGTTCGATGGTCCGCAGGCCGCCCGACTTGCGAAGGCGGGCAAGCACCTTGCCGCGCGGCTCGCCCATGTCCCGGGCCAGCGCCTCCACGCGCGCGCCCACCTCGTCCTCGGAGGGCCGCAGGTCGTGGTCGGCGACGATCCGGTCCGCGACGAGTTCACGCCTCACGGCGAACTCGGACGCGGGTCGGATCTCGTCCCGGATTCCCTGAAGCTGCTCGGGGTCCACGCCCTCCGCGTCCTTGACCACCGCGTCCGTGTACGCTTCCACGATGGAATCAGGGACATCGAAGGGGTTTGCCTCCACGATCAGCCGCATGAGACGGTCGTTCAACTCGGCTTCGGCCCGGGTCCGAGCCTCCTTCCGAAGGTCCTCGCCGATGCGGGTCTTCAACGAAGTCACGTCCTCGAAGTCCCCGAGCGACCTGGCAAAACCGTCATCCAGCGCGGGCAATTCCGGCACACGCCGCGCCAGCAGTTCAATCCGCAGCCGGTGGCTGGCTCCCTGCCGGTCCGGGTCCGGAAAATCGTCCGGGAAGCTGACGTCGAAGTCGTCCCCCTCGCCGGCCGTCAGGCCCAGGATCGCCGTCTCGATGTCCGGCAGGGCCTGTCCCTGTCCCAGCACGAGATCGTACTGCCGGCCACCGGCGTCCGCGTCGTCCGGCTCCCCTTCATCGACGTCCAGCCGAGTGACCACCACGGTCACCGAATCTCCCGGCTCGGGCCTGCCATTCTCCACGGTCCTCCACGCCGCGTTTTCGCCGCGGAGCCGCTCGATGATCCGGTCGACGGCCTCGTCGGGCACGTCCGCGCGAGGCCTTTCCACGCGAAACCCGCCAAGGCGGTCCAGGACGATCGTCGGCCGCACCTCGAAGGACGCCTTGAAGGCAAGGGAGGTGCCGGAGTCCAGGCGCACATCGGTCACGTCGACATCGCTGACGGGGTGCAGCCCCTGTGCGCTGATGGCACCGTCGCACGCCTGGCGGATCGACCGTTCCACGGCCTCCTCCTCGATGACGGGGCCGTACCGCTGGACGACGACACGCGCCGGAACCTTGCCCTTCCGGAAACCCTTGAGCTTCAGCCGGGACGCGTACTCGCGAGTCACCGAGCGCTTCACTTCCTCGATGATGTCCCCGGGAACGATCACATCGAGCGTGCGGCGGCAGCGTTCTTCCTCGGTGACCTTCACATCGAGGCGGGAGGCGTCGAGCGGACTCATGGCCTCAGCGGGCGAAGGCGTGCGAAAGGGGGGACTCGAACCCCCACGGCCAGGGGCCACAAGATCCTAAGTCTTGCGCGTCTACCAGTTCCGCCACTTTCGCTCCTCGCGGTGCACCGGCCCCGGTGCTCTTCGGCTCGTCCAGGGGCAGCGCGGCTACGAATCGCGCCGCCACCACCAGGTACAAAGGTAATCAGGGACGGGCCGCCACCAAGGGGCCCGGATCAGGAAAGAGGGCCGGCCCCCCCGCGGGGACCGGCCCTGCTACGGCTTCCGGCTTCCGGCTTCCGGAACCCTGCCCCGGGCGTGCGCTTGCCTACCGCGGAACGCGGATGTTGTACATGGCCTCTTCCATGTTCCGGTTCGGGCAGGCGGCGATTACGGAGACAACGTCACCGGCGTCCACCCCGCTGAACGCCTCTTCCACATCCTCCGTGTCGCGGATCGACCGTCTGTCGATCTCCCGGATTACGCAGTCGCGCAGGAGGCCGCGCCGTGCGGCGGGGCCTTGCGCCTGGGTGTCGATGATCACCACGCCATCGGTGCTCTCAAGCTGGAGGGCCTCCGCGATGTCGCGGGTGATCCCGGTAACCTGGATCCCGATCTTGTCGGCGGTGCGAGGCTCCGGCGCCGAGACCACGGCCATCTCGCCCGAGAACGGCGCCTCGTCGAGCGCTGCCGTGATGGTCCGGGGGCTGCCGTCCCGGTACAGCGTGATGCGGACCCGGTCGCCCGGCGACTTCAGAGCGATCTTGTGCTGAAGATCGTTGGCGGACACGACCCTTTCGCCATCGACCTCCGTGATCACGTCGTACTTCTCCAGCCCCGCGCTCTCGGCAGGCGCGCCGACGGTCACCGCCTGGATGAAGGCACCGGAGATCTCCGGCAACCCGAGCGACTCCGCGTCTTCCGCCGACACGGCCTGGATCTCCACGCCCAGATAGGCCCGCCGGACCCGCCCGTGCTCCACCAGGTCCTCCACGACGCGGTGCGCCAGGTCGATCGGTATGGCGAAGCCGTACCCCTCGTAGACTCCGGTGCGGCTGACGATCGCGGAGTTGATCCCGATCACCTGGCCGCGGAGGTTCACCATGGGTCCGCCGGAATTGCCCGAGTTGATCACGGCGTCCGTCTGAATGAAGTCCTCGATGGCGAAGCCGGCTCTCGCGGGGAACTCGGGATCCCTGCGGAGAGACTCGTCGATGAGTTGGAGCGATCGGCCCACCGCGGAGACGATCCCCGCCGTGACGGTGTAGTCGAGGTCCGGCGATCTGCCCCGTGCGAAGCCCGGATTGCCGATGGCCAGTACCCACTCGCCGACCCGGACTTCCTCCGAGGATCCCAGCGAAGCGGTCGGCAGACCGGTACCGTCGATCCTGATCAGCGCGATGTCGGTGGTCGGGTCGGTCCCCACGACCTCGGCGCCGAAGGTGCGTCCGTCCTTCAGGGACACGGTGATGCGTTCGGCGTCTTCGATGACGTGGTTGTTCGTCATCACGTAGCCATCGTCGGAGATGATGAATCCGCTGCCGCTGACCGGCACGATTTCCGGCATTCCGGGCTGCTCGCGGAAGAAACGCTCGAACCCGCCGGTCGGACGAGCCTGAACGCGGGTGGCTTCGATCGAGACCACCGCGGGGGTCACCGCGTCGGCGATGTTGACGAACGCCTCGCTCAGGTCGAGGGCGGGTTGAACGGCGGCGGTGCTGACCCTGGGCTCGGTCTGCACGGCCGGCGGTGAAAAACCGGCGTCGGTGAAGCCGAACTGGGACGCCAGCCCCAGACCGAAGAGAAACGAAACCGCGACGGAGAGGGCGACCCTCGCCTTCGCCTTGAGTGGATCATACGTCATTGCCTTACTCCTCCTGCCTATGTGCACATGTACGGAAGTTCGGGAGTTGGACGCCCGGCCGGGCGGTGTCCGTTGCCCCGCCGGGGGAGCGGCCCGGCACCGCCCCCCCCGGCGCCGTGGCCGGGCTACTTCCCCTCGTCCACGATTTCGTAGTCGGCCTCGACAACGTCTTCCTCCTCTGCCGCGCCGTCCGCTTCCGGCGCGCCGTCGCCGGTGTCGTCGCCCTCCGGCGCGGCCTCGGCCGCCTGTGCCTGGTACATCTCCTGGCCCGCCGCGCTGAACGCCTGCATGAGTTCGTCACGAGCCTCGTTGATCTCGGCCGTGTCGTCGCCCTTCAGCGCGGTCTTGCCGCGCTCGAGAGCCGCGTCGAGCCGTTCCTTCGTCCCGGCCGAGACCTTGTCGCCCCACTCGCCGGCATCCTTCTCCACCTGGTACACCAGCGAATCGAGGGTATTGCGGGCGTCGGCCGCCTCCCGGCGGCCCTCGTCCTCGGCCGCGTGGGCCTCGGCGTCGTGCACCATCTTGTCGATCTCGGCGTCGCTCAACCCGCTCGATGCCTCGATGCGGACCTTCTGCTCCTTGGCCGTCGCCCGGTCCTTCGCAGTCACGTGCAGGATGCCGTTGGCGTCGATGTCGAAGGTGACTTCGATCTGGGGAACGCCCCGGGGCGCCGGCGGGATGCCGGTGAGCTGGAACTTCCCGATGGTGCGGTTGTCGATGGCCATCTTGCGCTCGCCTTGCAGGACGTGGATCTCGACCGTCGTCTGCGTGTCCTCGGCGGTGGAAAAGACCTCGGTCTTCTTGGTGGGAATGGTCGTGTTGCGCTCGATCAGGCTGGTCATGACACCACCCAGCGTCTCGATCCCCAGCGACAGCGGGGTCACGTCGAGCAGCAGCACGTCCTTGACGTCGCCGGCGAGCACGCCCCCCTGGATCGCGGCACCCACCGCGACCACCTCGTCGGGATTCACGCCCCGGTGGGGCTCCTGCTCGAAGAACTCCTCGACAGCCTGCTGGATCTTCGGAATCCGGGTGGAGCCGCCGACGAGCACCACCTCGTCGATGTCGGCGGGCTTCAGCCCCGCGTCGGCCAGGGCCTTTCGCATGGGCGGGATCGTGCGCTGGATGAGATCGTCCACCAGGTGTTCGAACTTCGCCCGGGAAAGCTGGTAGTTGAGGTGCTTGGGCCCCTCCTGGGTAGCGGTGATGAAGGGCAGGTTGATGTCCGTCGAAGTGGTGGACGACAACTCCATCTTGGCCTTCTCGGAGGCTTCCTTGAGCCTCTGCAGCGCCATCGAGTCCTTGGACAGATCGATCCCCTGATCCTTCTTGAACTCCGCGACGAGCCAGTCGATCAGCACCTGGTCGAAGTCGTCTCCGCCCAGGTGGGTGTCACCGTTGGTGGCCTTCACTTCGAAGACGCCGTCACCGATCTCCAGAATCGAGATGTCGTAGGTTCCGCCGCCGAGGTCGAAGACTGCGATGACTTCGTCCTTCTTCTTGTCCAGCCCGTAGGCGAGAGCCGCGGCGGTCGGCTCGTTGATGATCCGCTTGACCTGCAGGCCCGCGATCTTCCCGGCGTCCTTGGTGGCCTGGCGCTGCGCGTCGTTGAAGTACGCGGGGACGGTGATGACCGCCTCCGTCACTGACGTGCCGAGATAGTCCTCGGCGGTCTGGCGCATCTTCTGCAGAATCACCGCCGAGAGCTCGGGCGGCGTGAAGTTCTTTCCGCCGTTGGGCAGTTCCACCACAACACGGTCGCTGCCGTCGCGGGTGACCGTGTACGGGACCCTCCTGCGCTCGGCCTCGACCTCCGAGTGCCTCATCCCCATGAAGCGCTTGATGGAGAAGACGGTGTTCTCGGGGTTGGTGATCGCCTGCCGCCGCGCCACCTGGCCGACGAGCCGCTCGCCGTCTTTCGCGAAGGCGACGACGGAGGGCGTTGTGCGACCGCCCTCGGAGTTGGGGATGACCGTGGGCTCCCCGCCTTCCATGACCGCGACGACGGAGTTGGTCGTGCCCAGGTCGATCCCGATGATCTTGCCCATTGTATTTCCTCCTCGTTGCCGGCTCGATGCCGGCGGATGTGTTGCGACCGTAGTCGAACCAAAGGTAACCGACTCACAGGTAGCAAGGTGCGTGCCGCGATTCCGGCCAAAATGGCCGACTCCACCCCGGGTTGCCTGCCATTTTGGCAGGTTTTCGCCGCATGGACCGGTTGAATCCCGCCGTTTTGACCGGTTCGGGCATTCCGCGGGGGGGATGCGGGGTTGTGGGCAGTTGGCGGTGCCGAGCGCGCGCCGGTAAGATTCCAGCATGCCCGATCTCCCGTTCCCCTTTCCGTGGCTCCGGCGAGCCACTGCCGCGCCGCCACGCCCGACGCGGACGTGGACATGGGTGCTCCCGCCGCTGGCGATCCTCGCGTTTCTGGCAACCGGTGCCGGGGAGGTGCATGCCCACACCGGCCCCGTCACCGCGGCAGGAGCCGGATTCTTCGGGCCGACCGGCGCGGTCGTCCAGACCGCCGAGAGCGTCACCGACCTCGCCTCCCGTCTGAGGGGACTTCTCGGCCTCGGTCTCCTCGCGCTCGCCGCCTGGGCCCTGAGTGCGAACCGAAGGCGCATCCCGTGGCGGGTTGTGCTATGGGGGCTGGCCCTCCAGTTCATCTTCGCCGTGCTGATCCTGCGGACGCCCTTCGGGGCCGGAGTCTTCGACACCGCCAACCATGTGATCCTGGCGGCGGTGGGTTTCACACTGGAGGGCGCCACGTTCCTGTTCGGCGACCTGGTCTGGAACAACGTGCCCGTCGGGACGGGCGATCCCGGCAACGCGGGCTTTGCGGAAGAGGGGCAATACGTGGCGCGCACCGGCGCCTTCGTCGCGTTCAACGTGCTGCCGACGATCATTTTCTTCGCGTCGGTGATGACCGTGCTGTACCACCTGGGGATCATGCAGCGCGTCGTGGGCGGGATTGCCTGGGTCATGCAGCGCACCATGCGGACGAGCGGCGCCGAGACCCTGTCGGCGGCCGGCAACATCTTCGTTGGGCAGACCGAGGCGCCGTTGCTGATCAAGCCGTTCGTCGACGGCATGACGCGCTCCGAGCTGATGGCCGTGATGACCGGGGGCTTCGCGACCGTGGCAGGCGGAGTCATGGCCGCGTACGCGGGGATGCTCGTGGGGTTCTTTCCCGACATTGCGGGACACCTGATGGCGGCTTCTCTGATGTCAGCGCCGGCAGCTCTGGTCGTCGCCAAGCTGATGGTGCCCGAAACGGAGGAATCGGAGACCGCCGGGAAGCTGAAGGCGAAGCTGGAACGCCCGGACGTGAACGTGATCGAGGCTGCGGCGCGCGGGGCGGGGGAGGGGTTGCAGCTGGCACTCAACGTGGGGGCGATGCTGCTGGCCTTTCTGGCCCTGATCGCGCTTCTGAACGGAATCCTGGGGTGGGCCGGCGGTCTCGTGGGATTCGAGCAACTCTCCCTCGAGGGTATTCTCGGGTGGCTGCTCGCGCCGGTTGCCTGGGTGATAGGCGTCACGTGGGAGGATGCGGCCTCCGTCGGATCGCTGATGGGACTCAAGACGGTTGCGACCGAGTTCGTGGCGTACCTGGGCCTCGCCGATTCCATGGCTGCGGGTGAGCTGTCCCCGCGCTCGGCGACGATCGCGACCTACGCGCTCTCGGGCTTCGCCAACTTCTCGTCGATCGCCATTCAGATCGGGGGCATCGGAGGGATCGCCCCCCGGCGGCGGCAGGATCTCGCCCGGCTGGGGCTGCGAGCGATGATCGGCGGATCAATCGCGGCATTCATGACGGCGGCGATCGCGGGCGTCCTGATTTGACGACGGCGCCTCGCGTCAGGGAGTGCGCCCGGATCCTCCTTGAGCGCGGCGGCCTCCGTCCCCGCGTCCACCTGGTGCTCGGCTCGGGGCTCGGCGGGCTGTCCGCGCGGGTGCGGGACCCCGTCGAGGTGGCGTTCGGCGACCTGCCGGGCTTCCCCGCGACCTCGGTGGAAGGACACGCGGGCCGTTTTCTGATCGGGCGCATCGCGGACACGGCGGTGCTGGTCCAGTCCGGACGCTTCCACCTCTACGAAGGCGTCGGCGCCGACACCGTCGCCGCGCCCGTCAGGGTCGGCCGGGCGCTGGGAGCCCGCACGCTCGTCCTGACGAACGCCGCCGGAGGGATCCGCTCCGATCTGGTTCCCGGGTCCGTGATGCTCGTCGACGACTGCCTCAATCTGATGTTCCGCTCGGTGCTGGCAGGCCCGGTGACCGGAGACGAGTCGCGCTTCCCCGACATGAGCCGCCCCTGCGATCCGGCACTGATGGCCCTCGCCGAGGCGGCGGCCCTGGAAGCAGGGACGCTGCTTCCCCGAGGCATCTACGCCGCGGTGGGGGGGCCACACTTCGAGTCGCCGGCGGAGATCCGTGCGCTGCGCGCGGCCGGCGCCGATGCGGTGGGGATGTCCACCGTGCCCGAGGTGACCGTCGCCCGGGCCGGAGGGCAGCGCGTCCTGGCGTTTTCGCTCATCACGAACCGGGCCTCGGGCCTCGGCCTCGGATCCCTCGATCACGAGGAGGTGATGCGGTACGGCGACGAGGCCGGGGCCACCCTGGGGGCGCTGCTGGAGGCTCTGGTCCCGGCGCTGCCCCGGTGACGGGACGGGGAGGCCGCGAGGGGGCAGCCGCGTTATCCCGCGGGGAGTGTCAGCGTCCGTGGGCGGCCCGGCTCACCCGGGTGAAATGATTTACGGGCCCGTGCCCCGCCCCCAACCCCGGCGCGCGGGCGATCGCCTCCCTCACCCACCCGATCGCCGTCTCGACGGCCGCCTCCAGGGGCGTGCCGCGAGCGAGCGCGGCGGCGATGGCCGCGCTCAGGGTGCACCCGGTCCCATGGGTATGGCGAGTCTCGACCCTGGTGCCGCGGAAGACGTGCCGGGAGGTGCCGGAGCGGAACACGTCGACCACGTCGCCGCCGCCCACGTGACCGCCCTTCACGAGGACCGCTCCGGCCCCCATGTCGACGATGGCCCTTGCAGCCATGTCCATGCCCCGGACGCTGGGTTCAACTACTCCCGCAAGGAGCGCCGCCTCGGGCCAGTTCGGGGTCACGACGGTCGCCAGCGGAATGAGCTCGTCCCGCAGCGCCGAGACCGCATCCGGCTCGAGGAGGGCGTCGCCGCTGGAAGCGACCATGACCGGGTCGAGCACGTAGCCGCCCGGGTGCACGTCCCGGATCGCGCCGGCCACGGCGTGGACGATGGCGGAGGAGGCCAACATTCCGGACTTGACCGCGCGCGGTGGGATGTCCACAGCGACGCTCCGGATCTGGGCGGCGACCACGTCGGCGGGAACCGGGTGGACCTTCTGCACGCCCAGGGTGTTCTGTGCGGTCACCGCGGTCACCGCCGAGGTACCGTAGACGCGCCACTGGTGGAATGTCTTGAGGTCGGCCTGGATACCCGCGCCGCCGCCGCTGTCGCTGCCGGCGATGGTAAGGGCAACGGGAAGGGTATCGTGGTTGTCCATGAGGGCATCACTGTCCATGAGGGCTTCGGGGCGACGAAGGAGGGGCTGGTTGAACCGGATCAGCAAATCTAGGCAGCGACTGGTCCGCCGGCTTGATTCCCGCCGCGCGCGCGAACGCGAGGGGCTGGCCATGGTGGAGGGTCCCAGGGTCATCCTGGAGGCTCTGTGGTCCGCCGTGGACGTGCGCTGGGTGCTTGTCGGGGAGGACTACAGCGCCGGGCAGCCGGGTCGGGCGATCGTCTCCGGGTGCGCCGGGCGCGGGGTCGAAACCGGGTTCGTTCGCGACGAAGACGTCAGGGACCTGTGTACGTCCGACGCGCCCGTGCCGGTGCTGGCCTGCGTGAGGCCGCCCCCACTCGAGAAGCGTCCGCTCGAGCGTGGCCGCTACCTGATGGCCATTGGCGTGCAGATCCCCGGCAATCTGGGCACGCTCATTCGGTCCGCGTGGGGGTTCGGCCTCGACGGAGTGGTGATCGGGCGGGGAACGGTCGACCCCTGGAACGCGAAGGTGGTTCGCGCTTCGGCGGGAGCGGTGTTCCATGTGCCCCTCATCGCGCCGGGCGGGGTTGGGAGCGCCACCGTTCTCCACGCGGATACGGAGGGGGCTCCCGTGGACACGGTCGAGGAAGCGTCTGCCCGCAACTGGGTGCTCGTCGTCGGCAACGAGGTGAGGGGCATCCCGCTGTCGGAGGAGAACCCCGGCAGGGCGATCTCGGTCCCCCAGGCCGAGGGGGTGGATTCGCTGAATGTCGCCGTGGCCGGATCGATCCTGATGTACGTCCTGACGCGCCCGGGACGAGGGGCCTGACGGGTGGACAACCTTCTTCTGACCGGAATCGCCGCCGTGCTGGGGCTCTCGGTGGGCTCGTTTCTCAACGTCGGCGTGGCCAGGTGGCCGGACGGGGAGTCCGTCGTGAAGCCACGATCCCGGTGCCCTGGGTGCGACGCGGGTCTGCGCTGGTTCGAGGTCGTTCCCGTGCTCAGTTACCTGGTGTTGAGGGGCCGGTGCGCGCACTGCGGCGACCGTCTGAGCGCGGCGTACCCTCTGGTCGAGGTCGCCGTAGCCCTGATCTGGGCGGGAATGGCCAGCCGGTGGGGCGTCCAGCCGGAGGCGGTGCGGGGAGGCATCTTCTTCACGGTGCTGCTCGGCATCGCTCTGACCGACGCCCGGAAATATATCATCCCCGATCAGCTTTCCCTGGGCGGCGCCATGGTTGGACTGGCCATGGCACCGCTCGCCGGCGGGCCGTCGCTTACGGATGCACTGCTCGGGGCGGCCGTGGGTTTCGGCACTCTCTGGGTGATTGCCGCGCTGGGCAGGATCGTCTTCGGCAAGGACGCGATGGGAGGAGGGGACTTGAAGATGATGGGCATGATCGGGGCGTTCCTGGGCCCCGCCGGCGTCCTCTTGACCCTCTTCGCCGGAGCGCTACTCGGTTCGATTATCTTTGGACCGATCGCGTTTCGCACCGGCAGGCTGGTGCCCTTCGGTATCTTTCTGGCGTTCGCGGCGGGGATCGCCTACGGGTGGGGAGATACGATGATCGGCTGGTATACCGGGGCAATTCTCGGGATCAATGGAATTTGACAGGCAAGGATCAGCTCCAATGACGGTAGTCACGCAGGAACGCCGCGCCCCTGAGGTGAACCACGTCGCGCGCGGGATTCTTCGCTCGCTGGGGATCGAAGATGTCAACCCGGGCGGATTCAATGGCGAATGGGTCGGTTCCGGCCCCCGCCTCGATGTCTTCACGCCCATCGACGGATCCCGCATCGCGACCGTCGAACAGGTGACCGAGGACGAGTACGACGCGATCGTCGACAGGGCGGGGCGCGCGTTTCTCGAATGGCGGAAGGTGCCGGCGCCGCACCGTGGCGAGGTGGTCCGCCAGCTCGGCAACCGGCTCCGTGCGCACAAGGAAGCCCTCGGTGCGCTCGTTACCCTCGAGATGGGCAAGATCAGGGCCGAGGGGGAGGGCGAGGTCCAGGAGATGATCGACATCTGCGATTTCGCGGTGGGGCTGTCAAGGCAGCTCTACGGCCTGACCATGGCCAGCGAACGTCCCGACCACCACATGCGGGAGCAGTGGCACCCGCTGGGCGTTGTCGGCGTCATCAGCGCCTTCAATTTTCCGGTGGCGGTTTGGTCGTGGAACGCCGCGATCGCAGCCGTGTGCGGCGACGCGACCGTATGGAAGCCGGCTTCGGGAACGCCGCTGACGGCCATCGCCGTCACGCGGATCGCGTCCCGGGTTTGCCGCGAGCAGGGCGTCGATCCCGCAGTGTTCAGCCTGGTCGTGGGCAAGGGCGCCACCGTGGGCGACAGGCTCCTCCACGACCGGCGCATCCCCCTCGTCTCGGCGACGGGTTCGTGCCCGGTCGGCAGGCGCGTCGCCGAAGTGGTGGGCAAGCGGTTGGGCCGTACCATTCTGGAGCTGGGCGGCAACAACGCCATCATCGTCACTGCCGAGGCCAATCTGGACCTGGCGGTTCCGGCCATCCTCTTCGGCTCGGTGGGCACCGCGGGCCAGCGCTGCACGAGCACCCGCCGCGTCATCGTGCACCGCTCAGTGCGCGACGATCTGGTTTCCCGTCTGGTTCGAGCCTACCGGGACGTGCGCATCGGCAACCCTCTGGAGGGCGGTACCCTCATGGGCCCCGTCGTCAACGCACAGGCGGTAGACGATCTCCTCGACGCGCGGCGGCGGGTCAAGGAAGAGGGGGGCGAGATCCTGTGCGGCGGCGAGCGCCTCACCGGAGACCGCTACCCGGGAGGCCTCTACGTCACGCCGTGCATCGCTGCCGCGGAAAATCGCTTCGACATCGTGCAGCACGAGACCTTCGCACCGATTCTGTACGTCATCGACTACGGGACTGCGGGGGCGAGTCCATCGGAAGCGGCAGCCGAGCTGGACGAGGCCATCGACCTGCACAACTCCGTCCCGCAGGGGCTCTCCTCCGCGATTTTCACCGACAACGTCCGCGAGGCGGAGCACTTCCTCTCCCACCGGGGAAGCGACTGCGGCATCGCCAACGTGAACATCGGGACCTCCGGAGCCGAGATCGGCGGTGCCTTCGGTGGCGAAAAGGAAACAGGCGGTGGCCGCGAATCGGGCTCGGACGCCTGGAAATCGTACATGCGCCGCCAGACCAACACGGTGAACTGGAGTAACGATCTGCCGCTCGCGCAGGGCATCGAATTCGGCTAGGGGTCGCTGCAGTCCCGCTGAAACCCGCAGTTCAGACAGATGATCTTGCAGTGCCGCTCCAGCGTCGGGCCGCCGCACAGCTCGCATGCGGAGTCCGCCATGTACTGCCGGCTCAGCTCGACGTAGTGCCCGGCGCTGCGTTCGGTCCATCCGGCCGCCGACGCGCTCAGCGGCCGCACCCGGCCCGGCACCCCTGCCACCAGACTGCCCGGCGCGATCGTCGCACCTTCCTTCACGACGGCCCCGGCGGCGATCACGCACCCCTCGCCCACTTCGGCGCGCTGCAGCACCACCGCTCCCATCCCCACCACCGCGCGCTTCCCGATCCGGCAGCTCTCCATGATGGCGCCGTGCCCCACCGTGACATCGTCCTCGAGCACGGTCGGACCCTGCTCGCTGGTGTGGATCACGGCGTTGTCCTGCACGTTGGCACGGGCACCGACGCGGATGCCATGTTCAGGGTGGTCTCCGCGCAGGATGGTCCCGAACCAGATGCTGGCTCGCTCCCCGACCACGACGTCGCCGATGACAACTGCGGTCGGCGCCACGAAGGCGGACTCCGCGATGCGGGGCCGGTGGCCGCCAAAGGGCATGATGCGCGCCATCAGGTGCGCGGCTCCCCGGGCGAGCGGCGAAGCCGGGCGCGCAGAACCTGTGTGTCCGACGCCTTCAGGACCTCGATCTCTGCGCCCCCTGCCTTCAGGAAGGTCCCGGGTTCCGGCACCCGGCCGAGCTCTTCCAGAATGAAGCCGTTCAGCGAGCGGTTTTCGCTCGCCGGCAATGCAAGGTCGAAGCGTTCGTTGATTTCGCGGAGGTCCGCCCCGCCGGAGGCGATGATCTCGTCCGCGGAGAGCCGGGTCAGCGGATCCTCGTCCACATCGGTCTCGTCCACGATTTCGCCCACCAGCTCCTCGAGCACATCCTCCAGCGTGATCAGGCCGTCGGTGCCACCGAACTCGTCGGCCACGATCCCCATGTGGGTGCGCCGCGCCCGGAAGTCGGCGAGGAGCTTCGACAGAGACAGCGAACCCGGCACGAACATGGGTTCCCGGGCGAGGTCCGAGAGCGGCACGCTCAGGCGTCCCGCGACGTAGGCGCGGTAGGCGTCGCGCACGTGCACGATTCCCGTTACGTCGTCGATCGTCTCGCGGTACACCGGGACGCGCGAGTGCGGCATGTCCTCCAGTTCGGGAAGGATCTCGCCGAGGGGACGCGAATCGTCCAGTGCGACGATGTCCACCCGCGGCGTCATGGCGTCCCAGGCGTTCAATTCGTCCAGCTTGAACGCCCTCTCCACCAGACGATGCTCGTCCGCACCCACGACACCCTCGTCGGCCCCGATCTCCAGCGCTTCCCGGACCTGCAGCTCATCCGGCGACGCCTCGCCGCGGCCGGATACCCGCGAGAGCAGGCGTCCCACAGCGAGCAGTGGAAACAGCAACCGGCCCAGGATGCGGGAAGCCCTGCGGAGGAAGGGCGCGGCGACCAGCGCCATGCGAACCGGACCGCGGCTCGCGATCGCACGCGGAGCCAGGTCGCCCGCGAGGAGCACCAGCAGGACCACGGCCGGGCCACCGATCCACATCCCCTGCGATCCCCACGCGGTGGCCGCGGCGACCACGCCTGACGCTGTCGCCCCCAGGAAGCAGATGGCACGGAGGATCCCGACGGGCGACGTCGCGACCTCGTCCGACCGAAGCGCCGCAAGGGCGTCCGCACCGGCGAAGCCTTCTCCAGCCAGGATACGGGCCTCCGAATCGCTGATCCTGAGCACGGCGGTCAGAGCCACGGTGAGCGCGGCCGTAACCAGCAGGAGGAGCAGGGAGGCGGTTGCGAGGACGGCGGTCAGCGCCATTACGCCGTCCCGCGCGCGGCATGGCGCCGCGGGCTCTTGCCGCGGGTGCCCGGCGGCCCTTTACAACTCGGAGGTTGGTCGTCGGGTGACGCGGCCTCTATATCCATTTCTTGCTCTCGGTGAGCAGTTCGCGGACCACATCGCGGGTGCTCAGGCCCTCGGCCTCACCGTCGAAGTTGACCACGATTCTGTGTGCGAGGATCGACGGCGCGATGTCGAGCACGTCGTCCATGGTGGGCATCGGGACGCCGCGAAACGCGGCTCGGGCCTTGGCTCCCAACACCAGGTACTGCGAGGCGCGCGGCCCGGCGCCCCAGCTGATGTAACGCTTCGCCACTTTCGCCTGTTCGTCGCCGCCGGGACGTGTGGAGCGCGCCAGGCGCACCGCAAAGCCGACGATCGACGGGGGCACGGGGATGCGTCGGACAAGGTGCTGCAGCTCGATGATCTCGTTGCCGTGTACAACCGGTTTGATCGGCACGTCCTGCACTTCCTGTGTCAGGGTGGCGATCTTTTCCTCCTCTTCCCGGGACGGATAGCCGATCCGCAGGTCGAACATGAAGCGGTCGAGCTGGGCCTCGGGGAGGGGGTAGGTGCCCTCCTGCTCGATCGGGTTCTGCGTGGCCAGAACGAAGAAGGGAGGATCGAGGTGGTAGGTGTGACCCGCCGCCGTCACGTCACGCTCCTGCATCGCTTCGAGGAGCGCCGCCTGGGTCTTCGGCGGTGTGCGGTTGATCTCGTCCGCCAACACGATGTTGGCGAAGATCGGGCCCCGGACGAAGCGGAAGATCCTTTCGCCGGTGACCTTGTCTTCCTGAATGACCTCCGTACCCGTGATGTCGGTGGGCATGAGATCGGGGGTGAACTGAATGCGGTTGAACTTCAGGTGCAGCGCCTCGGCCAGGGTGGAGATGATCAGGGTCTTGGCGAGCCCCGGAACGCCCACGAGGAGGACGTGTCCGTTGGCTATCATCGCGGTCACGAGGCTGTCGACGATGTGCTGCTGGCCCACGATCCGACGTTCGACCTGGCTGCGCAGTTCGTCGGCTATTGCGCCCGCGCGCTGAAGAAGGTGCACATCGCGGTCGCGGGCCACGCCGGTCGCTGCAGGGGCCGGAGGAGAAGAGGTGGGGTTCATGAACGCTCCGCGGGATGCTTGGCTTGGGGGTGGTCGAAGTCGGACGCCCGCAGGTTCAGGGGGCGGCGGCTAGTCTGCGGGCTGGTCGACAAAGCGGATGTAGGGTTTGGGTGAATCCCAGCCCTCCGGAAAGACCTCCCTGGCGGCTTCGTCCGAAACAGCGGGCAGGATGATGACCCGGTCTCCCCGGTTCCAGTTCACGGGAGTGGCCACCTTGTGTCTGGCGGTCAGCTGCACCGAGTCGAGCACGCGCAGGACTTCGTCGAAGTTGCGTCCCGTGCTCATTGGATAGGTGATGGTGAGCTTGATCTGCTTGTCGGGTCCGATGATGAAGACCGAGCGGACCGTGGCGTTGTCCATCGGCGTGCGGCCTTCCCAGCTCTCGCCGGCGTCCGCGGGCAGCATCCCGAAGAGCTTGGCGACTTTCAGCTCGGTGTCGGCGATGATGGGGTAGTTGGGAGCGTGGCCGGTGGCGTCGCGAATATCCTCCGACCATGCGCGGTGGCTGTCGGGGGGGTCCACGCTCAGCCCGATGATCTTGCAGTTCCGTCTGTCGAACTCCGGCTTGAGCCCCGCCATGTACCCCAGCTCGGTCGTGCAGACCGGAGTGAAGTTCTTTGGGTGCGAGAAGAGGACGGCCCAGCTGTCTCCGATCCACTCGTGGAAATCGATACGGCCTTCGCTTGTGTCGGCGCTGAAGTCGGGCGCGGCGTCTCCAACCGTGAGCGACATGGGGTCCTCCTCCATGGATTCTGATGCACTCGCAACCTCCTGCTTTCGATAATGGTCGAATTGGCCACCGACTTCAATCGCCGCAGCGTGTCGGGACGGTTGCGCGGACCCGTCGGACACGGCTTCCGGAGCGCTTGCGAAAATTTTCACAAGCGTTACGTTTCGCCGGGCGCCGCACCTGCGGGGCCTACGGTGCTCGAGGAGGTCGATCCAGAGTTCTTGCCAGTGGCCAGCAGGGAGAATGTTTCGTGAAGGACCGCCGTGAATCGCCGCGACGTTCCTCGGGCTCCGGCGACCTGGCTCGCTACTCCGGATACGGGATTTCCTGGGTGCTGACTACGCTGCTGCTGGGATGGGGCGGGCTGATGCTGGACGAACGGTTCGGCACGAGCCCCCTGCTGGTAATCTCGGGAGGCGTACTGGGGCTGGTGGGTGGCTTCGTATCGCTTTACACCAGAACGGTCGTGCAACCGGCCGACAGGGAAAGGATGGAACCCCGCAAAGGGGGAGGGCATCAGTGAAACCGTCGACGAGGTTCGTCACCACTACCACCGGCGTCGTGTTTGCCGGATCGACCGTGTCCTGGCCTTTCCTCGCCGGTGACGCCCGCGGGGCTGTCCTGGCGTCGGCCCTGCTGGCGCTTGGCACGCAGATACCCATGTACTTTCTCCTGAAGGGCTGGCGGAGCCGGAACGACAGATTCCTCGCGGCGATCGGTCTGGCCTTCGCGGGTCGGGTCGCGGTGCTGGCCGCCGCGATCTTCATTTTCGTCGTGCCGGGCCGTGTTCCCGCAGCGCCCTTCCTGTTGGCCCTGGGAGGATTCCTGGTCGCGATCCTCTTCGCCGAGTCCATCCTGGAGAGCCGCCGCATCCGAAGTGGCGTCGCCGTGGTCCGGCCATGAGCGCATCCCCGGCGATGCTTCAGGAGCACGGCGCACCCCAGGCGCCGGCCGCGGACGGTCACTCCGGCCCCTTCGACCTGGGTGAGATGCTGGCCCACCACATCCTCAACTCATCCGAGTACGAGCTGCCGTTCATCGGAGAGGTCCACCTCCCGCATTGGGATCCGGTCCGGATCGGGGGACTGGCGGTCGACATGTCCCCCTCCAAGCACGTGGTCCTGCTGTTGCTCGCCGCGGTGATTACGGCGGCCATGACGCTGTTCGCCGCCCGGACGGTGGCGCGCCAGGGAACACGCCGGGCGCCGAGGGGGCTGGCCAACGCGGTCGAGGCCGTCGTGGTCTTCCTCCGGGACGACCTCTGCAAGGAATTCATCGGCAAGGGCTACGAGCGCTTCGTCCCCCTCATTCTCACGCAGTTCTTCTTCATCCTCACGATGAACCTGCTGGGTCTGGTTCCGTGGGGCGGCGCCGCCAGCGGCAATCTGGCGGTCACGGCGATGCTGGCCCTGATCACCTTCGTGGTGGTCGAGGTCTCGGGCTTTCGCACGCTCGGTCCGGCCGGCTACATGAGGACGATCTTCTTCTCTCCGCCGGGCACCACCGGCGCCGTGAAGTACCTCATGCTGGCCATCATGACCCCGGTCGAGCTGTTGGGGAAGCTCACCAAGCCGTTCGCGCTCGCGATCCGGCTCTTCGCCAACATGACGGCGGGTCACATGATGATCTTCACGTTGGTCGGCTTCATCTTCATCTTCGGCCACATCGCCTTCGGCCGGTGGGTCGTCGCCGCCGGATCCTATGCCTTCGTGTCGGCGATCTTGCTTCTGGAACTGCTGATCGCCTTCATCCAGGCCTACATCTTCGCCATGCTGTCGGCCGTCTTCATCGGCCTCATGCGGCATGAACACTGACCCTGAACGGGCCACACACGAATAGGAGACATCATGCTTGACCTGGCGATCACCGCGCTGCAGGAGTCATCGGCCGCGGCGGACATCGACACAGCCAAGAACACCGGCGCCCTCATCGGCGCCGGTATCGGAGCGGGACTGGCCGCGATCGGCGCCGGTATCGGAATCGGCGGCATCGGCAGCGGCGCCACACAGGGCATCGCACGGCAGCCGGAAGCCGCCGGCGAGATCCGGGGCCTGGCCATTCTGCTGGCCGGCCTGGTCGAGGGAGCCGCGCTGTTCGCGATCCTGCTCGCGGCGCTCTTCAAGTTCATCTGATGATGTCCGCGGGGCTTCACCCCTTGATGCTGCAGGAGGAGGGTCCTCTCTGGAACACCCTCTTCGCGGTCGACTCGGGGCTGGCCGTATGGACCGTCCTGACGTTCCTGACGTTGCTGGCCGTTCTGGCCCGGTACGCATGGAAGCCGTTGATGGCGGCGCTGGACGCCCGCGAGACGGGTATCCAGGACGCCATTGACGAGGCCAGGGGACAGCGCGAAGAAGCCGAAAAGCTCCTGGCCCGGCACCGTGAGCAGTTGGCGGAGGGCCGTCGCCAGGCTCAGGCAATGCTCGCCGAGAGCCGCGCGGCGGCCGATCAGCTCCGCAGGGAACTGGAGGAGAAGGCGCGGGACGAGAGCCAGGTGATCCTCGCCAACGCGCGCCGCGAAATCGAGCGCGAACGGAACGCGGCGGTCGAAGCCGTGCGGCGGGCCTCGGTGGAGGTGGCCATGGCGGCGGCCTCCAGGTTGCTGTCGGAGCGCATGGACGAGGAGCGCGACCGGCAGCGGGTAACGGACTACATCGACGAATTGTCCGAATCCGGAGGAATCCGGGCGTGAGGGAAGACTCCATCGCGCGGAACTATGCCGAGACTCTTTTCGAGCTCGCGGAGCGGCACGAGGGCGCCGAGAGCTTCGGAAGCGGGATCGAGATGGTGGGGGATCTCATGGAGGACCCCACGGTGCGCGAGTTCTTCGGAACGCCGCGGGTCTCGGCGGCCCGGAAGAAATCCGCGCTGGAGCGGGCGCTTGGCGGTTCTGTCCCGACCATGCTTCTCCGCTTCCTGAAGGTCGTCATCGACAGGGGTCGCCAACGACTGATTCCCGAATGCGCTCGCCAGTACCGGGCGCTCCTCGAGCGGCACCTGGGGCTTCGCCACATGGAGGTCACGGTGGCCAGGCCCCTCGATGCGGTTCAGCTGGAGAATCTGGGGGCCCAGCTGTCCTCGGCGACCGGTGCGACGGTGATCCCGCACCTGAGGGTCAGACCGGACATCATAGGCGGCATCGTGATCCGCGAAGGCGACACGGTCTACGACGGATCCCTGAAACGGCAGCTTGACGCCCTGCGGCGCAGGCTCATGAGCGTTGAGCTTCAACGACAGGAAAGATAGAGAGATATGTCGGAATCCCATCTCCGGGCGGGCGAGATCAAGAGCGTCCTCCTGGCCGAGATCGAGAGCTTCGAAGAGTCGCTCCACGCGGAAGACGTCGGCGAAGTGCTCGAAGTGAAGGACGGGGTGGCGCGCATCTACGGCCTCACCAATGCCATGGCCAGCGAGATGCTGGAGGTGACCGCCGGCGACGGCGGCGAGACGGTGACCGCCCTGGCGCTCAACCTGGAAGAGGACAACATCGGCGCGGTCATCATGGGCGAATGGGCGGGGCTTCACCAGGGGGACGAAGTGCGTCGCACCGGCCGCGTTCTGGACGTGCCCGTGGGCGATGCCTACCTGGGCCGCGTCGTCGACCCGCTGGGTGAGCCCGTGGACGGGGGCCCCGCGATCGAGACTGCCCAAAGGCGGCAGATCGACGTCGTCGCGCCCGGGATCGTGAAGCGCCAGCCGGTGAGGGAGCCCCTGCAGACGGGCATCAAGGCCATCGACGCGATGATTCCCATCGGCCGGGGGCAGCGCGAGCTGATCATCGGCGACAGGCAGACCGGCAAGACCGCCATCGCAGTCGACGCGATCCTCAACCAGAAGGACACCGACGTCATCTGCATCTACTGTGCGATCGGCCAGCGCGCGGGCAAGGTCGCCGCGGTGGTCGAGACGCTCAGACATCACGGCGCCATGGAGTACAGCATCGTGGTCGCGGCCAACGCCTCGGACCCGGCGCCCATGCAGTACATCGCTCCGTATTCGGCGACCGCCCTGGCCGAGCACTTCATGTGGCAGGGCAAACACACCCTCGTCATCTACGACGACCTGTCCAAGCAGGCCCAGGCGTACCGGCAGCTGTCTCTGGTGCTCCGGCGCCCGCCGGGCCGCGAGGCGTACCCCGGCGATGTCTTCTACCTGCACTCCAGGCTGCTGGAGCGGGCGGCCAAGCTGTCCGACGAATTGGGAGGCGGTTCACTCACGGCGCTCCCGATCATCGAGACCCAGGCGGGGGACGTGTCGGCCTACATTCCGACGAACGTCATCTCCATCACCGACGGACAGATCTACCTGGAGCCCGATCTCTTCAACTCCGGCGTGCGGCCGGCCGTGAACGTGGGCATCTCGGTGTCCCGCGTCGGGGGCTCGGCCCAGGTCAAGGCGATGAAGTCGGTGGCCGGGCGCCTGCGTCTCGACCTGGCCCAATACCGGGCCATGGAGACCTTCGCCCAGTTCGCGTCCGATCTGGACGCCGCAACCCAGCAGCAGCTGGCCCGGGGGCAGCGAACGGTCGAGATCCTCAAGCAGCCGCAGTACCAGCCGGTGCCGGTGGAGCGGCAGATCATTTCGATCTATGCGGTCACCAACGGCTACCTCGACGATCTCGACATCGCGGAGGTCAAGAGTTGGGAGCGGGGCTTCGTGAGCTTTGTCGAGAGCCGCTTCGACGATATCCTGATCGGTCTCCGCCAGGAGGGGAAGCTGACCGAAGACATCGAGGGCCGCCTGCGCCACTGCGTCGAGGAGTACAACGAGGTCTTCGAGGCCGAGGCGGGCCGGGCGAGGGCGGGGGCGGCGTAGGGTGGCCGGAGCCAGCGAGGTCAAACGGCGGATCAAGTCCGTCCGGAACACGCGCAAGATCACGCGTACAATGGAGCTTGTGGCCACCTCCAAGCTCAAGCGTGCCATGGACCGGATGCTGGCGGCGCGCCCGTATAGCGACGCGCTGAACGAGTTGCTGAGGGGTCTGCACGCTCCCGGCCTGGCCCGGGACCACCCCCTCCTCCGCCGTCCGGCAGAGACGAAGCGGGCTGCGGTGCTGCTCTTGACGGCGAATCGGGGATTCTGTGGCGCCTTCAACGCCAACCTCATCAAGGAGGCGCGCCTGCGGCTCGAGGAACTGGAGGCGGCGGGGGTCGAGACGGAGCTTCACATCTCGGGCAAGAAGGGGCTTGGCTTCTTCCGATTCAGGGGTACGCCGGTGGCCTCGTCAACGACCGGGATCGGCGACAACCCCACTCCGGCGGACGCCGATGGACTGGTCGATCCCCTCAGGGCGGGCTTCGAAGCGGGTGACCTTGACGCTGTCTACCTGGTGAGCTCCGAGTTCCGGTCGGCCATGTCCACACCGGCCGTGACCACCCGGATCCTTCCCGTGGAACCGTCTCCGGGCGCCCGTTCGGTGGACGCGTTCATCGTGTCGCCGCCGCCGCCGGAGCTCGTTGGCCGGATACTGCCCCGCTACCTGCGCAACGCGGTATACCGTGGCCTCGTCGAGAACGCGGCCGGCGAGCAGGGCGCCCGCCGGGCCGCGATGAAGAGCGCGACCGACAATGCCGGGGACATCCTCGAGAACCTCACCCGCAGTTACAACCGAGCACGCCAGGCCCAGATCACCCAGGAGATCGCCGAGATCGTGGGCGGGGCCGCGGCGCTGGAATGAACCTTCCTGCATTCGACACGAAGAGCCGCCCGCGCGCGGCCGGAGAAGACGGATACAATGGCTGATCACAATACCGGTCGAGTCGTCCAGGTCATCGGGCCCGTCCTGGACGTTGAGTTCGACCCGAGGAAACTGCCCGAGATCCACAACGCGCTGAGGTTGACCGCCCACTCCGAGTCGGGATGGGAGATCGACCTGGTGGCGGAGGTACAGCAGCACATCGGGCGCTCCCAGGTGCGGGCGGTTTCCATGAGTTCGACGGACGGCGTCCAGCGGGGCATGGAGGTCGTGGACACCGGAGGGGCCATCACCATCCCGGTCGGCACGCCCGCGCTGGGGCGCATCCTCAGCGTCCTCGGCGAGCCGGTGGACGAACAGGGGCCCGTTGCCGGCGGCGGCGAGGTGGAGCGTTGGCCGATCCACCGCCTGGCACCCAGATTCGAGGACCTGGAGCCCAAGACCGAGATCTTCGAGACGGGGATCAAGGTCGTGGACCTGCTGGCTCCCTACGTGAAGGGCGGCAAGACCGGCCTTTTCGGCGGGGCCGGGGTCGGCAAGACCGTCATCATCATGGAACTGATCAACAACATCGCCATGGAGCACGGCGGCCGGTCCGTCTTCGCCGGCGTGGGCGAGCGAACCCGCGAGGGCAACGACCTCTGGCTCGAGATGAAGGATTCGGGCGTTCTCGAGTCCACCGCACTGGTCTACGGGCAGATGAACGAGCCGCCCGGCGCCCGCCTCAGGGTGGGACTTTCCGCACTGACCGTCGCCGAGTACTTCCGTGACGTGGAGAAGCAGGACGTCCTCCTCTTCATCGACAACATCTTCCGCTTCACGCAGGCGGGCTCCGAGGTCTCGGCCCTTCTGGGACGGATGCCTTCTGCGGTCGGTTACCAGCCGACTCTGGAAACGGAGATGGGTGAGCTCCAGGAGCGCATCACCTCCACCCGCGAAGGTTCGATCACCTCCGTCCAGGCCATCTACGTGCCCGCGGACGACCTGACCGACCCGGCTCCAGCGGCCGCCTTCGCCCACCTGGACGCCACGACGGTCCTTTCCCGGTCCATTTCGGAGAAGGGCATCTACCCGGCCGTGGACCCGCTCGACTCCTCCTCCCGCATCCTCGACCCGCAGTTCATCGGCGAGCGGCACTACGAAGCGGCGGGGCGCGTCAAGGAGATTCTGCAGCGCTACAAGGACCTGCAGGACATCATCGCCATCCTGGGCATGGACGAGCTGAGCGAAGAGGACAAGATCGTCGTCGGACGCGCCCGCCGCATCGAGCGTTTCCTCTCCCAGCCCTTCTTCGTGGCGACGGCGTTCACCAACATCCCCGGCTGTTACGTGAAGCTGGAGGACACGATCGAGTCTTTCGAGCGGGTGGCCGCCGGCGAATTCGACCATCTTCCCGAGCAGGCATTCTACATGAAGGGCGGAATCGACCAGGTCATCGAAGCCGCCGCCGAGATGGGCGTGGAGGTCTGAAGGTGGCCGCCCCGATGCAACTGCGGGTGGTCACGCCCGCCCAGATCGTCTTCGAGGGAACGGCGCGATCGCTCGTCGCACCTGCGTGGGATGGCTGGGTCGGTGTTCTGCCGGGCCACGCCCCGTTCCTGACCCTCATGGGAGAAGGACCGATGACGGTGGAGACCGAGTCCGGAGACAGGCAGAGTTTCGAGATCGGCGGAGGCGTCATGAAGGTGGAGTCCAACACTGTGACGGTGCTGGCGGACCACGTCGCCACCGGTTAGCGCCGGACCGGGATCACGCGGTGCCATGAAGCTCGACCTCCACGTTCACTCGACTGCTTCGGACGGCACCGTGCCACCGGAAGAGGTCGTTGACCGGGCCATAGCCGGTGGCCTCGATGTCCTCGCGCTCGCCGACCATGACACGATCGCCGGCGTCAGGCGGGCTATCCGACACGCCCGGGGACGGCGGTTGCACATCATCCCGGCCATCGAGATGAGCAGCACCTTCGAGGGCATGGACATCCACATACTGGGCTACTTCGTGGACATCGAGTCGGCCGCGTTCCACTGGCACACGCGGCACAACCTGGAACGGCGCGACGCCCGCATGAGCGAGATGGTCGAGCGGCTGGCCCGACAGGGGATCACCATTACGCGCGAACAGCTCGACGAGCAGCGCGGTTCGGCCGAAGTGGCGTTTTCGCGACCCCACCTGGCCCGTGCCCTGGTGAAAGCCGGCTACGCGCGCGGGGTTCCGGACGCGTTTGCGAGGCTGATTGGAAACAACTCCCCGGCCCACGTCCTTACGCAGGTCGCAACCCCCGAGGAAGTGACCGAGACTGTACGGAACGCCGGCGGGATCCCGGTGTGGGCTCATCCTCCCGCCCGTTACCTTCAGAAACTGTTGCCCCGCCTGGTCGAAGCCGGACTGGGAGGGCTGGAGGTCTACCGCGCCTCCCGCGGGTCGGTGCCGGTGAGTCGACTGGAGAGCGCGGCGCGCGCCCACGACCTCGTCGTCACCGGAGGATCGGACTGGCACGGCCCGGAATCGGGATCCGCCCTTGGTGATTTCTTCGTGACCGGAGAGGAAGTCTCGAGCTTTCTCGCATTCGGAGGGATGTAGCGGCACGCGGCCGAACCCCCGCTGCTTTCGACCGCCGCCGCATCCCGGGACCTGACCGGCCTTGGTCGCGCGCTTACCTTATCTGCGTGGCTGTCCGACCGTTCCCCAGGAGGCAGTATGTCGTTTCCGGACAGGAAGATCAGGGTGTTGGTGGCGAAGCCCGGCCTTGACGGGCACGACCGCGGGGCCAAGGTGATCGCGGCATCGTTTCGCGACGCGGGCTTCGAGGTCATCTACACGGGCCTGCACCAGACTCCCGAGATGGTGGTGGCGGCGGCGGTCCAGGAAGATGTCGACGTCGTTGCGATGTCGGTTCTCTCGGGCGCCCATATGACCCTTTTCCCCCGGGTGCGGGAACTTCTCGACCAGGACGGTCTGGACCACGTGCTGCTGACCGGTGGCGGCATCATCCCGAAAGACGATGCGGCCGACCTCGGCGCACTTGGTGTGGGACGGGTCTTCGGTCCGGGCACGGCGACCACCGACGCCATCGAATACATACGGGATTGGTTCTCCCGTCGGGAGGATCCGTATTAGCACCCCGCGACGCATGGGCCGGCTCGCCCACGAGCTTCAGGAGTTGCGCCGCCAGCTGAGGTTGGGCGGCGGGACCGAGAAGATCCGGCGGCAGCGGGAGCGGGGCAAACTCACGGCGCGCGACCGCCTGCACGTCCTGTTGGACCGCGACACGACGTGGGTCGAGGTGGGGCTTCTCGTCGCCCATGATCGGTACGAGGGGAAGGCGCCGGGCGCCGGTGTGGTCACGGGTGTGGGCGTTGTGGCGGGACGGGAGGTGGTGGTGGTTGCCAACGACGCGACGGTGAAGGCCGGGTCCTGGTGGCCGGAGACGATCAGTAAGATGCTGCGTGCTCAGGAAATCGCGATGCGCTGCCGAGTCCCGATCATCTATCTGGTGGACTCGGCAGGGGTGAATCTCCCGTATCAGGATGGCGTATTCCCCGGACAGTACGGCGCAGCACGGATCTTCTACTACAACTCCATCATGCGCCGGTACCTGAAGATCCCGCAGTTCGCGGCGGTCATGGGGCCGTGTATTGCCGGGGGCGCGTATCTGCCCGCCCTTTCGGACGTGATCCTCATGGTGGAAGGAACCAGTTTCATGGGCCTGGGTGGCCCCAACCTGGTCAAGGGCGCCACAGGCCAGACGGTCGAACGGGAGGCCCTGGGGGGCGCCGCGGTTCATACGGAAGTCAGCGGGGTCGCCCACTACCGGGTCGTGGACGACGAGGCGTGCATCGCGAAGCTGAGGGAACTCGTTGCGGAGCTGCCCGGAAGGGGGCCGCGGGGACGGCATGGCACACCGGCGGAGACCGAGGGTTCGGCCCCCGTGCGAGCCGCCGCCGATCTCTACGATCTGCTGCCGGACGATCATCGCCAGCCATACGACATGAGCGCGGTGCTCGACGTGATTCTGGACGGTGTGGGTCTCAGCGAGTTCCAGCCCGAGCATGCCTCCGAACTGATTTGCGGCACGGCCTCGATCTCCGGAATCACCGTCGGGGTGATCGCGAACCATCGCGGCCTGGTCAGGGACAACCGGGACGGACCGGCGCGGTTCGGGGGGATCGTGTACACCGAATCGGCGGAAAAGGCCGCATACTTCATCGATACCATGAACCGCCTGGGGCACCCCATCCTGTTCGTTCAGGACGTGTCCGGGTTCATGGTGGGTCCCCGGGCCGAGCACGGCGGGATCATTCGCGCCGGTGCCCGCTTCGTCGAGGCGATGGCGACCGCGGTCGTGCCGAAGATCGTCCTGACGCTGAATCACGCATCGGGCGCCGGGTACTATGCCATGGCGGGGCAGGGCTTCGATCCCGACTTCATCCTTACGCTGCCGACCGGGCGCATGGGAGTCATGGAGGGCGAGAGCGCGGTCGTCGCCCTCTTCGGCAGCCGGTTGGAGCGGTTGAGGGCCGAAGGAAAGACGCCGGATTCGGAGCTTCTCGGGCAGATGGACGAAGTGCGCGCAGACTACGACCGCCAGCTCGACGCCACCCACGCGGCGGCCCGGGGGTTCGTGGACGCGGTGGTGCTGCCCGAGGAGCTGCGCGACTGGCTCACACTCCTCCTGCGCGCGGCCGTCACCAATCCCGGGCCTCACCTGGGACCCTTCGTGCTGCCATCGGGGCTGGACGGAAGTTGAACGTGACGGGAACGAGCGGGCGTGCCTGCCCGGGGTCTGCGGGTTCACGGACTCGCGGGGTTCCCGACGTGGTGCGCATCGCGAGTGGCCAGGGATTCTGGGGGGATGACCTGGAGGCCCCCGTGCGGCAGGTCCGGGGAGGCCGAATCGACTATCTGATGCTGGACTACCTGGCCGAGGTGACGATGTCCATCATGCAGAAACAGCGCTCGCGCAACCCGGCTGCCGGGTACGCCCGCGACTTCGCGCCGCTCATGGAACGCATCTTCGCGGCGTGCGTCGAACGCGACATCAAGGTGGTCACCAACGCCGGGGGCGTGAACCCGGCCGAATGCGCGAGGGCGGTTGCCGAGGCCGGTCGGCGGGCGGGGGCGGGGGGACGGGCCCGGATCGGGGTGGTGGTGGGTGACGACCTCATGGACTCCCTCGACGAGCTGATCGCCTCCGGGCATGCCCTGGAGCACATGGAGACGGGTGATCCACTGGCAACCGTTCGGGATCGGGTCCGAAGCGCCAACGTCTACCTCGGGGCACGGCCCATCGTGACGGCTCTCGAGGGTGGCGCCCAGGTCGTCGTAACCGGTCGGTCGACCGATACAGCGCTCACCTACGCGGCCATGGTCAGGGAGTTCGGGTGGCGCTGGGACGCGTACGACCTCCTGGCCAGCGGGGTCGTTGCCGGGCACATCAACGAATGCGGTGCCCAGGCGACGGGAGGCAACTGCTCGGCGGAGTGGTGGGCGATTCCGGAACTCGCCCGGGTTGGTTTCCCGATCATCGAGGCCAGCCCCGATGGGACATTCGTCGTGACCAAGCACGACGATACCGGTGGTGCCGTTACGCTGCGCACCGTGAAAGAGCAACTGCTGTATGAGATGGGCGATCCCTCCACGTACATTACCCCGGACGTGACCGCCGACTTCACGACGATCCGACTGTCCGGCAGCGGCCGCGACCGGGTTCGGGTCCACGGCATCCGTGGTCGTGCGCCCACCCCCTTCCTCAAGGTGTCGGTCGCGTATTCGGCGGGCTACAAGGCAGTGGGCACGCTGGTCTATGCCTGGCCCGACGCGGCGGAGAAGGCACGTGCGGCAGCCCGGATCCTGCGGGAGCGGCTGGACCGGCTGGGGCTTGCCTTCGACCGGATCCTGGTAGAACTCGTGGGCTGGGACTCGACGCACGGACATCTGGCGGGCGATCCGCCGCCGGACCTACCGGAAGTCCAGCTCCGTGTGGGGGTCAGAAGCGGTGACCGGGGCGCCGTGGAGCGCTTCACGCGCGAAATCGCACCCCTCGTGCTCACCGGGCCGCCAGGTGTGACGGGCTTCGCCGGGGGCCGCCCCCGTGTGCAGGAGATCGTCGCCTACTGGCCCGCCCTGATCGACCGAACCGTAGTCGAACCACGCCTCGCGGTCGACTTTGTGCAGGTGTGAGAGGAGCGAGTACGATGCCCAGAGTAAGACTGCTTGAACTGGCCCACGCCCGTTCCGGGGACAAGGGAAACACGGCCAACGTGGGCTTGATCCCGTACGATGAGGAGCACTATCAGATTCTTTTGCAAGAAGTTACGGCAGATCGTGTGAAGAAACACTTTAGATGCCTGGTGAAGGGACCTGTGGAGCGATTTGAACTCGACAACCTCCACGCGTTGAATTTCCTGCTTCACGAGGCCCTTGACGGTGGGGGGACCGTATCCCTGATGACCGATGCCCAGGGCAAGGTCTTCAGCACGGCCCTGTTGCGGATGGAGATCGAGGTGCCGGAAGAGGTGGCGGCACGGGTTCGCGGCCAGGGGCGCGTGCCCCGGCCCGAGGCGAGGAGCGACCGATGAGCGCCCCGGAAGCGGACCGCCGAGTCACCCTGTCCATTGATTCCGGTGTTGCTCATGTAACGTTGAACCGGCCACAAAAGCGCAATGCCCTGAGCATCGCCCTGGTGACGGAGCTTTCCGTGGTCCTGGCCCGGATCGCGAACGACAGGGAAGTGCGCGTGGTCGCACTTGAGGGCACGGGCCCGGACTTTTGCGCGGGCGCGGATCTGGCTGAAGTTGCGGCCTCCCAGCACCAGGGTCCGGAGGTGGGACTTTCCGAGGCACGAGAGCTCGGCAACGTCTTCGCCAGGATCCGCCGCCTTCCCCAGCCGGTGGTGGCCGTGGTGCGGGGAAGGGCGCTGGGCGGTGGCTGCGGACTCGCCGCGGCCTGTGACATCGTGCTCGCGCACGAGGCGGCCACCTTCGGATTCCCGGAGGTTCGCCTCGGCTTCGTGCCCGCTCTCGTAATGGCGGTCCTGAAGCGAAAGGTGGGTGAAGCCGCAGCCTTCGATCTCGTGGTCAGGGGACATCGAATCGGGGCCGCCGAGGCAGCCGGATCCGGCTTGATCACCCGGGTCGTTTCCGCAGGATCGTTCAGGGCCGAGGTGCTGGCGTACCTGGGGGAACTTGCGACCCGGCCGCCGCTGGCGATCAGGCTGACGAAGCAGCTGTTTCATGGTCTCGACGGCGCCGCTTTCGAGGAGGCCCTCGCCCGTGGCGCGGAGGTCAACGCTGTCGCCCGGCTCACCGGCGAGTGCAGGGACGGCGTGCGTCGGTTCCTGCACGAAGAATAGAGGAGGGCAAGCCATGTTCCGTCCTTCACGCGAACGTTCCGGCCGGGACGACCCGTACCTGCCCTGGAAGGTCCGCCTCTTTGTGATCGGGGCCGTTCTTGCGCTGGGGGGTATGGCGTTGGTCATGCGATGGCTCGTCTGGGCAGGAGTCGGCGTCCTGGTGGTGGCTCTGCTGCTGCGATTCCTCCCCACGCGCGAGTAGTCCCCCGATGGATGCGCGGTCGCCCATCCCGATCCGCCGGGGGGATGCGCAGCCGTCCGTCCCGATCCGCCATTCCCACGCCCCCGTCCGTACCCCTTCTTGTCGGGTGTGAAAGAGAAACAGGTAGACACCCCCAATCCGGCGGCCCGAGCAGTCCTCAAGGAGAAGTTCGGCTTCGACGGCTTCAGACCCGGGCAGGAACGACTCGTCAGCAGCGTCCTGGCGGGCCGCGACACACTCGGCGTACTGCCGACGGGAGGCGGCAAGACGCTGTGCTACCAGCTCCCCGCCTTCATGATGAGTGGACTGGTCGTGGTCGTCAGCCCCCTGATCTCCCTGATGCAGGACCAGGTCGACCGCGCTCGTCGCCTGGGCCTCAGGGCCGCCTCGCTCACCTCGCAGGATGCGAAGGACGCACAGAAGCGGAGCGAGCGCGCGATTGCCGACGGGGCGCTGGATCTCCTCTTCTGCTCACCAGAGCGGCTCGAGGCACGCAGGCTAAGAGGGCTTCTCGCATCGTCACCCGTTTCGCTCATCACGATCGACGAAGCTCACTGCATCTCCGAATGGGGTCATGAATTCCGTCCCGCCTTCCGGCGCATCATGGGCCTGCGCGAGATCGTTCCGGCCCCGGTGCTGGCGGTGACCGCCACCGCGACTCCCGCGGTCAGGGACGACATCACCCGGGTGCTCGGCATGACCGACCCACTCCGCGTGGTCACCTCCTTCGACCGCCCGAACATCCGCTGGCTGGTGGCCCGTCAGCGCACCGGCCGGGAGCGCATTCGCGCAATGGTGAAGCTGATCCGGCGCGCTCCCCTGGAGTGTGCGCAAAGGGCGCTCATCGTGTATGCGCCCACCCGCAGGCTGGTGGTCAGCGTGCGACGGGCGCTGGCGAGCCAGGGCGTGATCGGTGAGGCCTATCATGCGGCCCTGCCGAGCGAGGAGCGCCAGACCGTGCAGCAACGCTTCATGTCCGGGCAGTCCAACGTCGTGATCGCGACGTGCGCCTTCGGAATGGGCATCGATCGCGGGGATGTGTGGGCCGTGTTCCACTACGCTTTTCCAGGGTCGCTGGAGAGCTACTATCAGGAAGCCGGGCGGGCCGGCCGCGACGGTGCCGAATCGCTCGCGCTCGGATTCGTTCACCGGGACGACTGGAAGGTGCCCGAGGCGTTCCTTCAGAGATCATACCCCGCACCGCGGGACATCCGTGCGCTGCTCGGGAAGATCCAGGCACGTGGCGGCGCGGCTCGCTTCCCGTCTTCCGGTGCGTTGATCGGCCTCGGGTCCGCGAACGTACCGCACTTGAAATGGCTCATGCGTTCGGGTGCCTTGCGTCTCCATCCCGCTCTGGGGGAGTGGATCGACAGCTGGCCGGACGGTGAAGCCGAGGGTCCGCCAGCCGTCGATGGTCCCGTGTTCACCCTGACCGGACGACCTCCGAACCTTGGTCCGCTTGTTGCCGCGCGACAGCAGGCCGGCGACCGTCTCCGCGCCATGCAGAGGTACTCAGGGCGGAGGGGATGCCGGAGAATGGCCTTGTTGCGTTACCTTGGTGAAGTCCCTGGCCGAAGGTCATGCGGCTCGTGCGACAGGTGCGAACGCGGTCGGGGGTTGCTGACATGACCACATCCGACCGAAATCGACCAGCCCTTTCTTCCACTTGATGTACCCCTACCTGGACCGGAATCACCACGAATTGCAAGCCGATGTCCGTCGGTTCGCGATCGAATCCATCGCCCCCGTCGCCCGCGAGCTGGACGAGACGGCGCGCTTCCCGTGGGAAAACGTCAGGGCAATGGCCGAGCGGGGCTGGTTCGGCGTTCCCGTCCCCCGGGAGCTTTCCGGAATGGGACGCGACTACCTGAGCTACGCCCTCGTGCTAGAAGAGCTCGCAAAGCACGACGCCAGTCATTCGATCACGGTCTCCGCGCACACCACCCTTGCCACCTCGCCGATTCTGGCCTTTGGCACCGACGAGCAGAAGGCCCGGTTCGTACCGTTGCTGGCGTCGGGGCAGGTGCTGGGCGGATTCGGTCTCACGGAGCCGGGAGCCGGGTCGGACGCGTCGGGCACCACTACGCGGGCGGTCCCGGTGAAGGGCGGCTACACCATCACCGGCAGCAAGATTTTCATTACGCACGGGGGAGTCGGGGAGATCTACGTCGTCACGGCCGTCACGGATCCGGACGGCGGGCACCACGGAATCACCAGCTTCGTGGTGTGCAAGCCGACCGTCGATCGGGCCGAGGCCCGGCGAGTCGGAGTTGGGCATCGTCCCGAGCTCCCCTATTCGGCGGGCGTGTCGGCCGGTGCGAAGGAGGACAAGCTCGGCTGGCGAGCTTCCGACACCCGGGAACTCCACTTCCAGGAGGCGTGGGTGGGCGAAGACCAGCGCCTCGGCGAAGAGGGACTCGGCTTCGTCAACTTCATGAAGACTCTGGATGCGGGGCGGATCGGGATCGCAGCCCTGTCGCTGGGCATCGCGCAGGGCGCATTCGACGAAGCGGTTCGCTATACGACGCGCAGACGCCAATTCAACCGACCCGTGTGGGATTTCCAGGACATTCACTTCGGGCTGGCGGAGCTGGCCACCGAAATCCAGGCCGCCAGGCACCTGGTCTATCACGCTGCCTGGCTCAACGACCACGGCCGCCCCGTCACGAAGGAAGCGGCCATGGCAAAGCTCACCGCGGCAACCCTGGCTGCAAAAGCGGCCCGGACCGCGGTTCAGTTCCTCGGAGGCGCGGGATACACATCCGACCATCCGGTCGAGCGCATGATGCGTGACGCAAAAGCGTGCGAGATCGGCGAAGGAACGAGCGAAATCCAGAAAACTGTTATCGCCCGTCAACTGCACAGGGAGTTGAACCCGTGATCCGGCTCGAAGAAGCGGGCCGGCGGGGACTCCCGGCAGGTGCGGGACTGTTTCATGATCCGGCGTTCGGAGGTGCTGCCCCCGAGCCCGATGGCTGGTTGACGTACCGCGCCCAATTGGGGCGGGGACGCAGCCGGGACGGGCCGGGGGGCAGACTTGCCGGCGGGGATCGACAATCGGAGAAACCCATTGAAGAGAGAAATTCTTATCAGCGTCTCAGGCGAAGAGTCCTGGGTCGCACTCAAGGAAGACGGAAGGCTCACCGAGCTCATGTTCGACCGGCCCGACCAGGGCCGCCTGGTAGGTGACATCTTCCTCGGCCGTGTGGAGGCTGTCCTCCCCGGCATTCAGGCCGCGTTCGTAGACATCGGAGAAGCGAAAGCGGCGTTCCTGCACGCCTCCGACGTCGGTCGTGTCGCGCAGAACGGCAACGGTGACGGGAAGGGAGGCGAGGCGGTGCGGGGCCGTCGCCGGGATCGGCAATCGCCTCCGATCCAGGACGCGATCACCAGGGGTCAGAAAATCCTGGTGAAGGTGACCAAGGATGCCATTTCAACGAAGGGACCCAGAGTCACCACAGAGATGTCTCTCCCGGGCCGCTTCCTGGTGTACATGCCCGACTCGGACCACGTCGGCGTGAGCCGCAAGATCGACCAGCGGGGAGAGCGCGGTCGCTTGCGCGCCATGGCGAAGGCGGTGGTCGACGGAGGCTCCGGCGGAGTGATCGTCCGGACCGCCGGAGAGGAACTGACCGAGGAGAAGCTGAAGAAGGAGTACCGGCAACTCCGTCGACAGTGGACGTCAATCGGCAGGAAGGCGGCGAAATCGCAGGCACCGGCCCTGATCCACGCGGAAGCGAAGCTGATTTCCGGAGTGATCCGCGACCTGTTCACCAACAGATTCGACGCGGTGACTATCGACAACCGCAACGTCCACAAGCAGATCATCGACTACGTGCGCGCGTTCGATCCGGATCTTCTCGACAGGATCCACTACCACGACGCACGCAAACACCTGTTTGATCATGCCGGGATCGAGAAGGAGATCCAGCGTTCATTCCGTCGCAAGGTCGACCTTCCGTCGGGTGGCCATGTGATCATTGAGCCGACCGAAGCGCTCGTATCGGTGGACGTGAACACCGGGCGGTTCACGGGCAAGAAGAAGAAAGACCCGGAAGAAACGATTCTCAAGACCAACCTGGACGCCGCCCGCGAGATTGCAACGCAGCTACGGCTGCGAGACATCGGCGGCATCATCGTCATCGACTTCATCGACATGGAGTCCCGGGAAAATCGTAACCGCGTGCTGCACGAACTGAGGAGTCACCTCGGTCGTGACCGCGCCCGGACCCGCACCTGGGAGGTCTCGGACCTCGGGCTTATCGAGATGACGCGGCAACGCGTGAGGCCGTCCCTTCTCCAGTCACTGACCGATCCGTGTGGCCAGTGCGGGGGCAGTGGTCATGTCTGGACGGCTCCGACGGTTCTGAGGGAGGTCGAACGGTGCGTGTGGCGAGCGGCCGCCGACGGAGGCGAGCAGAAGCTCCTGGTTCGTGTGCACCCCCAGGTGGTGCTGCAGATCATGGAGTCCGAGCCGCGCTTCGTCCGGGACCTGGCGAATCGCACCCGGTTGCAAGTGGATATCCGCGACGATCCGCTGATGCGACTCGACGAGTTTCGGCTGCTCTCGGGTCGTGCGGGATCGGACGTGACCGCCAAGTACAAGGTCGCGTAGCACCCTTGCGGTGAAGCGCCGGCACACGCCGCCGACGGCGGTGTGTTCAGGTCGACAGATGCGGCCGGGCGGTGGCGGTCGTGCGCCAGGCATTGCCGCCCCCTATCTTGTGGACGGTTGCACAGCGCTCTTCCAACCCAGGAGGACAGGATGCCGGGACTTTCGGGACAGTTGTGGGCGGTCTCGATCGTTGCCTGCCTTTGTCTCGGGGCGACGGAGGGAGCGGCCCAGCTTCCCGCGCCCGGCATGGGGGTCGACCTCGCCGATGCGACCGGCGAGGCGATCTACGCCGCTTCGTGCGCGAATTGCCACGGGCTCGACGGGCGTGGCCTCGACCGGTCCCTGGTTGCCTTCGAGGAAGAACTGCCCGACTTCACCGACTGTGACTTCGCCGCTCGCGAGCCCGACGGGGATTGGATCGCGGTGGCTCACGAGGGGGGGGCGGTACGGGGCTTCAGTGAAATGATGCCCGCCTTTCGCGGAGCCCTGACCGAAGAGCAGCTCGCGCGGGTCATGGGGTACATCCGTACCCTCTGCACCGACCCCCGTTGGCCTCGCGGAGAGCTGAATCTGCCCCGGCCACTGCTGACCGAGAAGGCGTATCCGGAGGACGAGTGGGTGGTGGAGGTCGGCGTGCACACCGGCGACGACGCCGCCCTGTCGGGAGCCTTCGTCTATGAACAGCGCTTTGGGCCGCAGAGCCAGCTCGAGGTCGTCATCCCTTATGGTTGGGGGTGGGGGGCGGCGGGCGACGACGAGGCGGAACGGGCGAACACCGACGGGGTCAGTCACGGACTGGGCGATGTAATCCTGGGGGTCAAGCACGCGGTGTTTCACGATGCTGGCGCCGGTACCATCGTGTCGTTGGGCGGTGAACTCATCCTTCCCACCGGCGACGGTGCTTCCGGACTCGGGGGTGGTGGAAGCGCTGCGGAGGTGTTCGCGTCGATTGGCCAGATCCTTCCCGCGGACGCGTTCCTGCAGGGCCAGGCAGGGGTCGAACTCCCCTTCCACGCCGGTGCGTCCAGCGAAGCGTTCGGCCGACTTGTTCTGGGAGCCAGTTTCGCGAGGGGAATGACGGGTCGCACCTGGTCCCCCATGGTGGAAATCCAGGCGAAGCGCGACCTGGAGTCGGGGGCGGATGTCAACCTTGACATCGTGCCCCAGGTCCAATTCTCCCTCAACACGCGCCAGCACGTTCTCGCAAACTTCGGGATGTTGATCCCGGCCCGGGACGACACGGCGGGAGACGGGCGCGGGGTGCGCCTCCTCGCGTACGTTCTCCTGGACTGGTTCGACGGCGGCTTCTTCGAGGGGTGGTGACCATGAGACATGGTGGATTCGTCCTGGCGTTCGCGGTCGTCGCTCTGTGCGGCCTTGCGGTTGCGGGGCACGCCCTGCCACAGCGCAGCGCACCAGCGAGCGACAACGGCGACGCGTTCACGACCTCGGACCGATGCATCGCCTGCCACAAGGGCGTCTCCACGCCGGATGGCACCGACGTCTCGATCGGCTTCGACTGGCGTGCCTCCATGATGGCCAACAGCGCCCGCGATCCCTACTTCCACGCGGCCGTGCGGCGTGAGATCATCGACCACCCCACCGCCGCCGCCGAGATCGAGGCCGAGTGCGCCCGCTGCCACATGCCGATGGCTACCGTTGCGGCCACGACCGAAGGGCTTCCCCCCTCGGTCTTCGCGAACCTCCCCATCGGCACCGCTGACGGGCCGTACGCCGACCTCGCCGCCGACGGCGTCTCATGTGCGTTGTGCCACCAGATCCAGCCGGACGGGTTGGGGTCCGAGCAGACATTTGCCGGCCACTTCGCCGTCGACCCCGCCACCCCGCCCGACGGACGCCCCGTTTTCGGCCCCTTCGAGCCCGACGAGGGCGGCGCCGGGATCATGCACTCGGCGACGGGCTTCCTCCCCACGCAGGGGGAACACGTCACCTCCTCCGCCCTTTGTGCCTCGTGCCACACGGTCTTCACGCATGCGGTTCGGCCGAGCGGAGAGCGCGGCCCCGAGTTCGCCGAACAGGCTCCCTTCCTCGAGTGGCAGGCGAGCGCCTACTCGACCGGCGGCGCGGAGGGTTCGAGCTGCCAGGACTGTCACATGCCGGAGGTTGGAGACGAGGTGCCGGTCACCCGGGTTCTGGGACGCGATCGCCCCGATGTCTCCCGCCACGTTTTTCGTGGCGGCAACTTCTTCATGCTGCGGATGCTCAACCGCTACCGGGAAGAGCTGGGCGTGGTGGCGCTGCCCCAGGAACTGGAACTGGCCGCCGACCGAACCGCCGACCACCTTCGCACCGCCACCGCATCGATCGAGGTCGCCGGCGCCGTCGTCCGTTCGGGCCGGTTGGAGGCCGACGTCACGGTGCTGAACCGCGCGGGACACAAGTTCCCCACCGCCTATCCCTCGCGGCGGGCATGGCTGAGGGTCGCGGTGACTGACGGAACCGGTCGTGTGGTCTTCGAGTCGGGGGCTTTCGCTCCCGACGGACGGGTCGTGGGGGACGACCACGACGCCGATGGCACCGGCTACGAAGCCCATCACACAACGATCGACTCGCCGGAGCAGGTTCAGGTCTACCAGGCGGTCATGGTCGACGGCGACGGGACGGTCACGACCGGACTCATGTCGGCAGAAGCGTGGGTGAAGGACAACCGCCTCCTTCCGGACGGCTTCGATGCGGGTCGCGCGGACGGCCGCGTGCTCCCCCTCGGTGCGGCTACCTCGGATCCGGACTTCGGCGCGGGAAGCGACCGGGTACGGTACTCCGTGGCGGTGGATGCCTCGGGCGGCCCCTTTGTGGTGGAGGCGGAACTCTGGTTCCAGCCCATCGGCTATCGCTGGGCGGAGAACCTCGCCGCCTACGACACACCTGAAACCCGGCGCTTCGTCAGGTACTACAGGGAAATGGCCCGGGCGTCGGCCATCCTCCTGGCCCGCGCCTCCACGGAGGTTGACCTCCCGTGAGCTTTTTCTAGCTTTAATGGCTGCTCAGCGACGCTGAGCCGACTCACGCAGAATCAACCATTGGCGACGGGGATCTCATGTTCGCTGTGTTCAGGACCGGCGGCAAGCAGTTTCGAGCCGAACCGGGAACGACCTTGCTCATTCCCACGCTGGATGCCGAGCCGGGAACGACGGTGACCTTCGACGACGTGTTGTTGGCTTCCGAGGGGGACGAGGTTTCCGTGGGGGAGCCGTTGGTGGAGGGGGCGAAGGTCACGGCGGAGGTGGTGGCCCACGACCGCACAGCCAAGATCACGGTCTTCAAGCGCAAGCGCCGAAAGGGGTACCGGCGCAAGCAGGGGCATCGCCAGGGTTTCACGGTTGTACGTGTCGCCGACATCATCGTCTAGGAGGATCCGATGGCTCACAAGAAAGGTGTAGGATCGTCCAGAAACGGACGAGACAGCAACGCAAAACGTTTGGGCGTAAAGCGTTACGCTGGCGAAAGAGTTCTCGCCGGGAACATCCTTGTCCGTCAGCGAGGCACCAGGTTCCACCCCGGAAACAACGTTGGCCGGGGCCGGGACGACACCCTGTTCGCCACGAGCGACGGTGTTGTGAAGTTCGAAAACCTCCGTCGGCGCAGGGTCGTTTCCGTCTACCCGGACCAGATCAGTCTGGCCTGATCAGGGGGGTCGAACACCCTTCGGCCCGGTGTCCCGAAAAAAAAGCTTGCGGTTTCCCGCACGGTGTGTTAAGGTGGTTACCCCGTGGCGGACGAGACGCTACCGAAAGGGAACGGAACCGAAGCAGCGGGGCGGGTCTCGGAGAGGCTCTTGAAGGGGGAAACCCCAGAAGGAAAACCGGTCGAGATTCGATGCGCCGAGGGCGCCGGAGACGGAGTTCGAGGCGAGCACGGTGTTCGAGTTCGGAGAAGACCGTGACGGCTGCGGGGTCGCTGGAAGCAGCCGAAGTCCCTGGGAACGGGGGACGGCCTGGAAGGCGGAGACGCTGAAAGGGCGAAGAGACGGAAAACCGGCCGCAGCACATGGCGGCACCGAAACGGAGCTTTCCGACTCGCCAGCGAGACGAAGCCCCCGAGCGGGTGGTGTGCTGCCCGCCGGGGGCTTTCTCTATGCTACCCATGTCCGGCGGCGCCGGGCTCGGCCCGAGCTCTTCTACTCCTCCTCCTCGGGGTTCCCGTCCGGCTCCGCCGGTGGCGAGTACTGCTGGTCCCGCGACGACGCCATGATCTTCCAGATCAGGTCACGCACCAGTTCCTCGTCCAGACGCGATTCCCTTGCCAGCACGGCGGCCCTCCGGACCACCACAGCCTCACGCCTCGGATCGGTCACGGGAGCACCCAGGGCCGCCTTCAGGCGCCCGACCTCGTGCACCAGATCCCGACGTCGGCCGAGGATCCGGACGAGTTCCCGGTCGCAATCCAGAATCTCGTTGCGGAGCCGCTCCAGCCGTCGAGCCTCCGGGTCCGTGACCGCGTCAGACATCGACGTATCCGGCAACGTGTTCTTCGGCCTGGGGCTTGCCGCGGAGACTCACGCCGATCAGCAACGGCAGATGCACGATCAGCCCCAGAATCCCTTCGTGCAGACCGAAGGGCTTGAGTTCCGGGGACAGGAAAAAGAAGACCGAGACCGCGGAACCCGCCAGCAAACCGGAGACGACCCCCGCTGTTGTTGCGCGCCTCCAGTACATGGCGGAGAGCAGTGCGGGCATGAACTGGCAGATGATCCCGTAGGACGCCAGCAGCAGATCGACCAGCGAGAACTCCTCGTTGAGAGCGAAGAGGTAGGCGAGCGCTCCCACCACTACGACCAGAACGCGCATCAGAACCCTCTGGCCGCGGTCTGACAGTGGCTTGAACGGTTGCACACCGTCCTGCACTGCGACCGAGGCGGCGCCATGGAGCAGCGCATCCCCGGTGGACATCGACGCGGAAAGCGCCCCTGCGCAGAAAAGGCCTACGACCAGGGCGGGCAATTCCGAACGGAGGATCAGAAAGGGAAGAATGAAGTCCGGCTGGTCCGGCGACTCGGGGAAGAGCACCCCGGCGAAACCGATCAGAAAGATGGGGATCAGGAAAAGCTGGAAAGTGGGGAAGAGGATCACGGTACGCCGAATGGTGGTGTCGTTGCGGGCCGTGTACGCCTTCATGAAGAGGTGCGGCCACATCGTCAGTCCGATGGCGCTTGCCAGAATCGCGGTCGAATACGGGCCCCAGCCCCAAGGGGCTCCGCTACCGTCCAGACCGGGAAACGAGAGGAGTTCCGGGCGGTTCGCCAGAATCTCCTCGAACATCGGCCCCACGCCCCCGTAGAGGCGCATGGGCAGGTAGAGGCCGAGCACCCACGCGATCGAGACCATGAAGACGCCCTGGAAGGTGTTCGTCCAGCCCACCGCGGACACGCCGCTCGCCAGCACGTACACGAGGACGATCCCGTAGGCCACCGCAGCCCCCACGGCCAGTGGGATTCGGCCGTCGGTAACGGCTTCGATCACGATCCCGGCCCCTCGCATCTGGATGGTCACGTACGGGACGAAGGCTGCCAGTGTGAGTACGGCCATGAGCGCGGACAGTCCCCGGGACGGGAAACGCCCGACCAGAAGCTGCGCCTGGGTCACGAATCCGAAGCGGCGCCCGAGTGCGGCCGCCTTCGGGCCCATTGCGTACCAAGGGGCCATGCCCAGCACCCCGTACGTCAGGATGTAAAAGGCGGCGGCTCCCCGCGAATAGGCCCAACCGGGCCCGCCGAGGAAGGCGAAAGCGGAAAAGACCGTGGCGCCGGTGATGAAGTACATGACCAGCAACCCGAAGTCCCGGTCGCCGGCGACGTAGCCCTGGACGCTTCGGGACGCGCGCCTGCCGGCTGCCAGTCCGACACCGAGAGTAACCGCCAGGTAGGTGAAGATGATGGTGGTGATCAGCGTGGACTTGTCCATCATGCGTCACCCCGGGTCTTGACGGACCCCGCGTGGCGCAGGCGAGCCGCCTCCAGGCGCCAAAGGACGACCAGGCTGCCCACAACCCATGCCGCGCACCACACCATCTGCCGGGGCAGGCCAAGTATGAAGGGATCGGGGCTGTTGACCAGAGTCTGGCCTGGCCAGGTGACGGCGGCGGCAAAGACGAGGTGGTAGATCCACACGGTTCGGCGCCAGCTTCGAAGAGGCATGGGTGGTGGTTGTCCTGGGTTGGGGTGGCTACGCGACCGTAAGGCTTCGATTGTACGGCGGCAGGGGCGGGGGAGCGAGAGAGCCCTTCTTCACCTCCCGCGAAAACGCGGCCGCCTCTTTTCCACGAATGCCTTGACCCCCTCGCGCCCGTCCTCCGAGGCGAACGCTTCCAGGAACAGTTCCTTCTCCACCGCGAGACCGCCGGACAGGTGGTTTTCGGCCGCTGCCCGCACCGCCTTCTTGACGAGCTGGAGGGCGAGGCCGCTCCAGCGCGTCATGCGCTCAGCCAGCTCCCTGGCCCTGACCAGCTGCTGACCCTCGTCTGCGAGGACCTCCACCAGCCCGATCCGGTGGGCCTCGGCGGCGTCGATCAGGTCACCGCCCAAACCGATCCTGAGCGCCTGCCCCGGGCCGACGAGGCGAGCCAGCCGCTGGGTTCCGCCGGCGCCAGGAATCAGTCCCAGACGGATCTCGAACTGCCCGAAGCGGGCGGTCGAATCGGCAACCCGGATGTCGCACGCGAGGGCGAGCTCGTTACCGCCACCGATACAGAAGCCGTGGATCGCGCAGATCACCGGCTTCGGAAAGGCGGCCAGTGCGTCGTACACGCGGCGCTCCCGGTATACGGCGCGCTGTTCCTCGGGCGAGCGGGCGGCGAATTCGCCTACGTCGGCGCCGGCCACGAACGCCTTGTCTCCCGTCCCGTGGAGGATCACGACCTTCACCTCCTCGAGGTCGGCGAGGTGGTCGAACGCATCGGTGAGTTCGCTCCGCACCGTGGCGTTGAGCGCGTTCAGCTTCTCCGGCCGGTCGATCGCGACCTCGGCGATCCCGTCCCGGATGGAGACCACTACCGTCTTGCGGTTCACGGTTCGTTGCTCCAGTCGTAGAAGCCTCGGCCCGATTTCCTGCCCAGCCGCCCCTCGGCCACCATCCGCTCCAGAATGGCGGGCGGGCGGAATGCCTCCGACTCGAGCGTCTCGTGCAGGTAACGCGCGATCCCCAGCCGCACGTCCAGCCCCACCAGGTCGGTCAGGCGAAGGGGCCCCATGGGGTGCCGGTACCCGAGCACCATCGCCTTGTCGATGTCGCCGGGCGAAGCCACGCCGGCCTCCAACATGCGCATGGCTTCGAGGCCGAGAACGATGCCCAGCCGGGACGAAGCAAATCCGGGGGAGTCCGTCACAACGATGGGGTCCTTGCCCAGGCCGCGCACGAAGGCGAGGCAGCGGTCGATGACCGCGGGAGAGGTGCGCGCGCCCTTCACCACTTCCACCAAAGCCATGATGTGCACCGGATTGAAGAAGTGGAGGCCGATGAAGCGCTCGGGCGCGCGCAGCCCGGCCCCCATTTCGTTCACGGATAGCGACGAGGTGTTCGTGGCGAGGACCACGTCTGCGGGCACGGCATCCGCCACCTCGCGGAAAACCCTCTTCTTGAGCGCCATCACCTCGGGCACGGCCTCGATCACCATCCCCGCGCCCGCGATCGCCTCATCCAGCCTGGCGCTGCCCCTGAGGCGCCGGGCCGCCTGGTCGCGGTGGCCGGCGTCCACCTTGCCCAGCCGCACGCCCTTGTCCAGGTTGGCTTCAATCTGCGCGAGGCCCCGTTCGAGCTGCCCGGCGTCCACATCACAGAGCACGGCGTCGTGGCCCGCCAGCGCCGCTACCTGCGCGATTCCATGGCCCATGGTTCCGGCGCCGATGACCGCCACCTTCCGAATCCCGTGGTCCGTCATCTCCAGGCTGCCACCCACCCTCTTCAGCCTCTCTCGACCAGGGCCGCGATCCCCTGGCCGACACCGATGCACATCGTGGCGAGCCCCCGTGCGGCTTCCCGGCGGACCATCTCGTGCACCAGCGTCGTCAGGATGCGCGCGCCCGAGCACCCCACCGGGTGGCCCAGGGCGATCGCGCCGCCATTCACGTTGACCGCGTCCGGGTCCAGATCCAGTTCGCGGATGCAGGGGATCGCCTGGGCCGCGAAGGCTTCGTTCAACTCGATCAGGTCCAGGTCCGCCGCCGTGGATCCCGCCCGCCTCAGGCAGCGCCCGGTGGCCGGCACGGGCCCGATTCCCATGCGGTGAGGCTCCACTCCCGCGACCGCCGTGCTGCGGATCACCGCCATCGGCTCGAGACCGTGGCTTCGTGCGGTCGCGGCCTCCACCACGAGCAGGGCGGCAGCGCCGTCGTTGATCCCGGACGAGTTCCCCGCGGTCACGGTGCCATCCCGGTCGAACACGGGACGGAGCCGGGCCAGGGCTTCAGCCGTCGTGCCCGGGCGGGGGTGCTCGTCATGCGCGACCGCCACGGGGCCGCCACGGCGCCTGGGCACGCTTACGGGCGCGATCTCCGCGTCGAATCGCCCGGCTTCGACAGCGGCCGCGGCCTTGGCCTGGCTTGCAGCCGCGAAGACATCCTGCTCTTCGCGCGACACCCCGAATTCCCGCGCGACCACCTCGGCGGTCTGTCCCAGGCCGATCGTCCATTCATCCGGAAGCCGGGGGTTCGCGAACCGCCAGCCAAGCACCGTGTCCGCGACGTCGGGGGTCCCCCGGCCGTAACCGCGCTCGGGCTTCAGCATGACGAAGGGAGCGCGGCTCATCGACTCGACGCCGCCGGCGATGAACGCGTCCCCCTCGCCCGCGCGAATGGCGTGGAGGGCACCGGCCACGGCCTGCAGGCCCGAGCCGCAAAGGCGATTCACGGTCTGGCCGGGCACTTCGACGGGTACCCCGGCGCGGAGCAGGGCCATTCGGGCCACGTTGCGGTTGTCCTCGCCCGCCTGGTTGGTGCACCCGAAGATCACGTCGTCGAGACACTCGGCGGAGAAGGAGGTGCGCTTCAGCAGGGATCGGATCGTTACCGCCGCCAGGTCGTCGGGGCGAACCGGGGCCAGCGCGCCAGCGTGCCGTCCGATCGGTGTGCGAACCGCGTCGATGATCCACGCTTCACGCATGGCATTGGCTCCTCATCCGTCCAGGGCTACCCAGACGCTCTTGAGGTGCGTGTACTTTTCGAGTGCGGACTGAAAGCCCAGATCCCTGCCAAAGCCGCTCTCCTTGTACCCTCCGAAGGGTGACGCAGGCGAATACTGGTTGTAGGTGTTGACCCAGACCGTTCCCGCGTCGATCTCGGCGGCCATGCGGTGGGCCTTGCCGATGTCCCGAGTCCACACTCCCGCCGCAAGGCCATACAGCGAATCGTTGGCCTTGGCGATCGCATCGTCCACACCGTCGAAGGGGATCACGGCCGCCACCGGCCCGAAGATCTCTTCCCGGGCAATGGCCATGGACGGGTCCACATCGCGGAAGACGGTCGCGTTCACGAAGTTCCCGCGGCCGTTCACCGACACCCGGTCGCCGCCGGCCACCAGGGTGGCGCCTTCGCGCTTTCCGGCCTCAATGTATCCCGTCACACGGTCCAGCTGGGCTTCGCTCACGATCGCGCCCAGGCGGGTAGTGGGGGCCATGGGGTCGCCCACGGTGGCCTTGGCCGCACGCGCCGACAGCGCGTCCACGAACCGGTCGTGCACCGCGGCCTCCACCAGAATGCGGCTCCCCGCCGCGCACACCTCGCCCTTGCCGTAGAAGATGCCCGTCGACGCGCCCTTCACGGCCTGGCCGAGGTCAGCGTCGGCGAAAACGATGTTCGGGGACTTGCCGCCCAGTTCCAGCGAGACCTTCTTCAGGGTCTCCGCCGACTCCCGCATGATGGTCCTGCCGACTTCCGTCGACCCGGTGAAGGAGATCGCGTTCACGCCCGGGTGCCGCACGAGAGCCGCCCCGGCGGTCTCCCCGAAGCCCGGGACCACGTTGAGGACGCCCGGCGGGAAGCCGGCTTCTGCGGCCAGCTCCCCGAAGCGCAAGGCGGTCAGGGGCGTCTCCTCGGCGGGCTTGAGCACGACCGTATTCCCGCAGGCGAGCGCGGGTGCGACCTTCCACGCCGCCATCGAGAGGGGGAAGTTCCACGGGATGATCGCCCCCACCACGCCGACGGGTTCGCGCAGGGTGTAGTTGAGGAAGGGCCCGGGCACCGGCACCGTATCGCCCTGCACCTTGTCCGCCATCCCCGCGTAGTAGCGGAGCGTCTGGGCCACGCTCGGCACGTCGATCCTGCGAGCCTCGAAGTACGGCTTGCCGTTGTCGCGAGTCTCCAGGAGGCCCAGTTCGTCGGCGTTCCGCTCGACCAGGTCGGCAAGCCGCCATAGCAGACGAGAGCGCTTGTGGGGATTCATGCGGCGCCAGCGGGAGTCGGCGAAGGCGCTACGCGCCGCGGATACAGCGACATCGATGTCTTCCGCACGTGCCTCGGCCACGTCGGCGATGACCTCTCCGGTCGCCGGATTGAGCGTCTCGAAGGTGTTGCCGGCGCGTGCCTCGGCCCAGTCGTTCCCGATCCAGAGCCGGGTGTGCGGCATCTCGGCCGCCTGACCTGACGCCATGGGTCGTCAGCTGCCCCTGAAGGCGGGCTTCCGCTTCTCGACGTAGGCGTCCAGACCCTCGCGCGCATCGTCGCTGGCGAAGAGCTGCTGCTGCAGTTCGCGCTCCAGGGCGAGCGCCGTCTCGAAGGGAATCTCGCCGCCGGTCTGGACTGAACGCTTGATCAATCCCACCGCCTTCGAGGCCCGGTTCGGAGGACAGAAGCCACGGGCGTACTCGACGACCCGGTCCAGGAACTCGACGCCGGTGTCGGCTTCCCACACCTGGTTGACGATGCCGAGATCGCGGGCGCGCTCGAAGCCGAAGGTCTCCCCGGTCGTCATGAGTTCGATCGCGGCCGCTTTGCCGACGAGACGGGTCAGCCGCTGGGTCCCGCCGGTTCCGGGCAGCACGCCCAGGTTGACCTCGGGGAGACCGACCATGCTGCGCCCCGCGCGGGCGATCCGCATGTCGGCGGCCATGGCGATTTCCAGGCCCCCGCCAACGGTGTGTCCGTTCAGGGCCGCGATGGTGAGCTTGGGCGTGTGTTCCAGACGGTTCAGCGTCTCGTTGGCGTGGAGGCAGAAGCTGTACTTGAAGCCGGTGGTGACCGTGGCGAGCATGCCGATGTTGGCTCCGGCGGAGAAGAACTTCTCACCGTTTCCGGTGACGACGATGACGTGAATATCGTCCGCAAAGCGCGCCTTCAGGATTGCGTCGTCCAGCTGACGCATCATCTCGTGGGTGTATGTATTTGCGGGCGGGTCGTCCAGCGTGATCATGGCGACCCCGCCGCCCGCATCGGAGTAGCGTACGAGAACCTTCTCGGACATGGGATTCATCCTGTGGGGAATGTGGGTGACGGAGCAAAGATAACACGGCGTTCATCCCGTCGCCCGGCCCCTGCCGGAGGATGTCGGGGCCGGGTGGCGGTGCCCGGTCACGTTACATTTCACGCATGGATACACGCAAACGTCGCTTCGGCCCTGTGCTCACCGGGGCTGCAATCACCCTCCTGTCCCTGCCGGGCTGCCAGGAGACCCTCACCCAGGTCGATTCCCGCGTGATTGCGCCCGCTACGCGCCCCGCGCTGGACCTCTCGGGCTCCTTGCCCCGGCTTGCGGATGTCGTAGCTCCCCGTGGTGGCGAGAGCGAGAGCGAGAGCGAGGGCGCCGGGGTCCCGGGCATCATCGATGCGGGAGCTCCGGCTTCGCAAGAGGCCCGCGACGCGGTACTGGCGCGGTGGGAGGCGTCGTGGAGTCACGGGACGGCCCGGGGCAGACGCATCCGGGAGGAGATCTATCGGTCGGGCGACTTCCGGGCGCTTGAATTCGACCCGGCGGCGGTTCGGTCCGCCGTGGAGTCGATGCACTCCGCACTCGCCGGGATCCAGCTGATCTCGGGCCCTCTCCCTCCTCGCCTGACCGGTGCGCTGAGTGAGGCCCGGCGCCTTGTCGACAGTGCCGAACGGCCCGGCGACGGGCCACTCTCGAAGGGATCGGCACTGGAGGCCTTGCGCGCGGCCGACGCCCTTCGCGAGATCTCACCGAGAGCCGTGGCCCTCACGGTTGTCGAATCCGCGGAAGCGGCTCTGGCTGCCGACTCGACCGGCGGAGCGGCCGCGGACTCCCGTACCCGCACTCGTGCGCGCCGGCTCACCGCCTGGGCGAGGACCGCGATCGAGACCGGTGACCATGCGCGCGCCATTCAACGAGGCTACTACGCGTGCCGTCTGCTGGGCGTGAGCATTCCATGAGAATGGGGCACCGCGCAGGTGGATCCGTAGAGGGGCGGCCCGTGTCTCACCCGCGTAGATTGATCCGTATCCGCGTCACGTATTGGAACCGAGCGTTGCCGGGAAGACCGGCGAAACCGGCTGCGGAGGAATGAGCACAATGGTCAGGAATAGTTCACGGTCTCGGAAATACGTGCGCGCTTGCGCCGTGGTGACGTTGCCCCTCTCCGTCCTGGCAGCGCCGGCCGCGGGGCAGGAACGCGTGGTTCGCGTCCCTGTGACGGGCGTCGTCGAGATGGGCCTCGCACCGTTTGTCGAACGGGTGATCGAAGAAGCCGAGGCGTCTGGCGCCGGCGCCGTGGTCCTCGAAATCGAGACGCCCGGAGGCAGGGTGGATGCCGCGGAACGGATCACGAACGCCATCGCCCGCTCCTCCGTTCCCGTCTACGCGTACGTGAACATGCACGCGTACTCCGCAGGGGCGATGATCGCGCTTGCGACCGAGCAGGTCTTCATGAGGAACGGCGCCGTGATGGGTGCCGCCACGCCCGTGGACGGCAGCGGTACCAAGGGGTCCGAGAAGATCGTGTCGGCGATGCGGGCCCAGATGCGGTCGCTGGCCGAACTGCGCGGCCGTGATCCAGCGGTCGCCGAGGCGATGGTGGACGAACAGCTGTCGATTCCGGACGTCGTGGAGGAGGGGAAGCTCCTGACCCTGACGACGCAGGAGGCGGTCATGCTGGAGTATGCCGAGGCCGTCGACGACTGGGACGGCGTCGTGGCCGCGCTGGGGCTCTCGGCGCCGCAGATCACCGAGGCGACGGTCAACTGGGCGGAACGGATCGTTCGCTTCTTCACGAATCCCGTGATCGCGCCCTTCCTCCTGTCACTCGGCTTTCTCGGACTGATCATCGAAATCAAGACGGCGGGGTTCGGGTGGGCGGGCATCGCCGGCCTACTGTCGCTGGCCCTCTTCTTCGGGGCGCACCTGCTGGTGGGGCTCGCAGGCGCCGAGGACGTCATCCTGGTCGCAATCGGTGCCGTGCTGGTGGGAGTCGAAATACTGGTTATCCCGGGGTTCGGCATCTTCGGGATCGCCGGAATCGCGGCGTTGCTCGGCGGTCTCTTCATGGCTCAGGTCGGACAGCTGCCGACGAGGGCGGACTTCGCTCAGGCGGCGACGGTGCTGACGGCCACCATGCTTCTGGTGGCCATCGCCGCGTGGGGGCTACTGCGCTTTCTGCCCAGGAGCCGGCGGCTCAAGCGTAGCGGGGTACTCCTCCCCGAGTCCACCGACCGCGACGAGGGCTACACCTCGGCGGACATCCGCGTGGACCTTGAGGGGGCCGTAGGCGTGGCGATCACCGCCCTGCGTCCGGCCGGGGTCGGTCTGTTTGCCGACGAGCGAATGGATGTAGTGTCCGAGAGCGAATGGATCGAGGAGGGCACGAAGATCCGCATCACAAGTGCCGAGGGGTACCGGCACATCGTACGTGCGGTCAATTCAAACTAAAGGAAGAACACTCACATGGATCCGTTGATCACTACCGTGGTGCTGCTGTTCGTGGGGCTCATCGCCCTTCTGACCCTGCTATGGGCCGTACCGGTTCGACTCTGGATGGAGGCGTTCTTCTCGAACGTCAGGCTGGGCCTGGGCAACCTGGTGGGGATGCGTCTCCGCAAGGTCAGTCCTCCGGCGGTCGTGCGCCCGCTGATCGCAGCCACCAAGGCCGGATTGCCGCTGGACGTCGAACATCTGGAAGCCCACTACCTCGCGGGGGGCGACGTGGACCGCGTCGTGCGTGCTCTGATCAGCGCCGACAAGGCCACCATCGAGCTTCCCTTTCAGCAGGCGGCGGCCATCGATCTCGCCGGCCGTGACGTCTTCGAGGCGGTGCAGGTCTCGGTGAACCCGAAGGTGGTCCAGACTCCGCGGGTCGCGGCGATGGCCCGGGACGGAATCCAGCTGATCGCCATTGCGCGGGTCACTGTCCGGGCGAACATCAATCGCCTCGTTGGCGGTGCCGGGGAGGAGACGATCCTGGCGCGTGTGGGCGAGGGCATCGTCTCGACGATCGGCTCGGCCGACTCGCACAAGGCCGTGCTGGAGAATCCGGACGCCATCTCGAAGACGGTCCTGCAGAAGGGACTCGATTCGGGGACGGCCTTCGAGATCCTCTCGATCGACATCGCCGATGTGGATGTCGGCAAGAACATCGGGGCCGAGCTGCAGACCGACCAGGCCGAGGCCGACAAGCGCGTTGCGCAGGCCCGGGCCGAAGAGCGCCGCGCCATGGCGATGGCTCGCGAGCAGGAGATGAGGGCACGGGTCGAGGAGATGCGCGCCGAAGTGATTGCGGCCGAGGCCAAGATCCCGTTGGCCATGGCCGACGCTTTCCGGAGCGGCAACATGGGGATCATGGACTACGCCAAGTACCGCAACATCGAATCGGACACCCACATGCGGCGGGCTATAGCGGAGGGTGACCCGGACGACCAGCAGCAGTCCTAGGAGCAGGAGACCGAATCGTGGACCTCAGGCTCCTCGCCGTTATCGCGCTCATCGCCGCGCTGATGGAGATGCTGGGGAAGCTCGCGAGGAAGCGGGCCGCGAGGGAGGCGGAGGACGGTACCCGGCCGGCGCGCGTGGATCCCTTCGCGAGCGCGATGGAGGAGCTCGAGTGGCTGCCGATGGACGACGACGAGGCGGCCGGGCCAACCCCGGTGCGTCCCGCTCCGGTCGCCCAGCGGAGCGCGCCGGTTGCGGAAATCGAGCCGCCAGTGTGGCCGCCGACCCCTGAGGCCGAGCCGCCGGTGTGGCCCCCTCCGCCTCCCCGTGAGGTCGAGCCGGCGGTGCGGCCGTCGTCACGGACGGTGGAGCCGGTTCCGCCGTCGCGCCGGACGGTTGAACCGGCATTGCCTCCGGGCCGGGAGGCGCGGGTACTGGAGCTGCGCGACAGGGCCCCGCGCGAGATCAAGGTCCGGTCGCGGGATCGGCGCCCTATCGAACCACGGCCGTCCCCACGGGTGCCCGTGCCGGAGGAAGCCAGAGCCGAGGCGGCTTCGCCGGCGACGGAGCCGGAGCAGGCCGCCCCGGCAACGCGTCGGAGGTCGGGGTCGATCGACCTGGGCAAGCGACTGGGCCTGGACAGTCCCGCCGACCTCCGGCGCGTGGTTGTGGCGCGCGAGGTACTCGGGCCACCGCTGGCGCTGCGCGACAGGTAGGGAGGCGCCGGCGCTACTCGGCCGCGAGCCTCCTCAGGACCGTGTGCAGAATACCGCCGTTGCGATAGTAGTCGACCTCCACATCGGAGTCGAGCCGGACCGTCGCCTGGAACGAAGCCAACGAGCCGTCGGCGCGCGTTGCCGTCACCTCCACCTGTCCGCCCGGCTCCAGTCCACTGGCGATCCCGGTGATGTCGTAGACTTCGGTCCCGTTCAGCTCCAGCGACCGGGCACCCTCACCGTCCCCGAACTGGAGCGGTAGCACCCCCATCCCCACCAGGTTGGATCGGTGGATGCGCTCGTAGCTCTCCGCGATCACCGCCTTGACGCCGAGCAGCATGGTTCCCTTGGCGGCCCAGTCCCGGGAACTCCCCGTGCCGTACTCCCGCCCCGCGATCACGACCAGGGGCGTTCCGGCGGCGCGGTATCTCTCTGAGGCCTCGAAGATCGTCGTCGTCTCGCCACTCGGCACGTGGACCGTATAGCCGCCCTCCTTCTCGTCGAGCATCAGGTTCCTGAGCCGCACGTTGCCGAAGGTCCCGCGCATCATGACCTCGTGATTGCCGCGGCGCGATCCGAAGGTGTTGAAACGGATCGGATCCACGCCGCGCTCCTGCAGGTAGCGCCCTGCGGGCTCGTCCCTCGGGATCGCGCCGGCCGGGGAGATGTGATCGGTAGTGACGGTTTGTCCCAGCACCGCCAGAGCGTGGGCTCCATGCACATCCTCGGGCGGAGGCGGGTCGGCGCTCATGCCCTGGAAGAAGGGTGGATTACGTATGTAGGTGGAATCCGGATCCCAATCGTAGAGGTTCCCCTCTTCCGGAAGTGGGAGGGCCTGCCAGTGCTCGTCACCGTCGAAGACCCGGGCGTAGCGCTGCCGGTACATCTCGGGCTTGAGTGACGCGGCGACCGTGTCGCGGATCTCCCGGGGAGTGGGCCAAAGGTCGGCCAGGAAGACCGAGCGGCCATCGGCGGCCCGACCCAGCGGTTCGTTGTACAGGTCGATATCGATGCGTCCGGCCAGGGCGAAGGCAACGACCAGCATGGGTGATGCCAGGTAGTTGGCGCGCACGAGCGCGTGGATGCGGGCCTCGTAGTTGCGGTTGCCGGAGAGGATCGATGCCACAACCAGGCCGTGCTCCGACACCGCTTCGGCCACCGCGCCGGGAAGGGGACCGCTGTTGCCGATGCACGTCGTGCAGCCATACCCCACCAGGTTGAAGCGCAACTCCTCCAGGTACGTCATCAGACCCGCGGCCTCGAGGTAGTCGGTGACCACCTGCGAGCCGGGCGCCATGCTCGTCTTCACCCAGGGCATGACCTCCATGCCGAGCGCGCGCGCCTTCTTCGCCATGAGGCCGGCGCCGACCATCACCGAAGGGTTGGACGTGTTCGTGCAGCTCGTGATCGCGGCCACGACGATGGTTCCGTCGCCGATCTCCATCGTGCGGCCGTCCATCTCGATCTCGACGGTGCGGCGTCGACTCGTTGCCACCGCCGTGCCGCCCCCGTCGTCGTCGTGCGCGCTGCCCGTCAGGGAGAAGCCCGCCGGGACCAGCCCCGGGAGGTCGCGTGCGAAGGATGGGCGGATACCCGTGAGGTCGATCCGGTCCTGCGGGCGCCTGGGTCCCGCAACGCTGGGCTCGATGGAGGCGAGGTCCAGTTCCAGCGTGGAGGTGTACTCGGGGTCGGGGGTCTCATCCGTGCGAAACAGTCCCTGTTCGCGGGCGACGCGTTCGACCCGTTCGACCAACTCGGGACTCCGCCCCGTGCCTCGGAGGTAGGTGAGCGTCTCGGCGTCGACCGGGAAGAATCCCACGGTCGCTCCGTATTCGGGTGACATGTTGGCCAGCGTCGCCTTGTCGGGAAGGGTGAGCCCGGACAGCCCGGCGCCGTAGTACTCCACGAACCGGCCGACAACCCCGTGCGCCCGCAGCAGTTCCGTCACGCGCAGCACGAGGTCGGTCGCCGTCGCCCCCTCGGGGAGTGCGCCGGTGAGCTTCACCCCCACCACCTCGGGCAGCAGCATGTAGTAGGGCTGACCCAGGAGCACGGCCTCGGCCTCGATCCCCCCGACCCCCCAGCCCACCACGCCCAGTCCGTTGACCATCGTGGTGTGGGAGTCGGTCCCGACGACCGTATCCGGGTAGGCCAGGAAGGCGCCGTCGTGCTTGCGGCGGTGGATGACCGATGCGAGGTACTCCAGGTTGACCTGGTGCACGATGCCGGTGCCCGGGGGCACGACGCTGTAGTTCTCGAAGGCCTCCTGGGCCCAGCGCAGCAGGGCGTACCGTTCCCGGTTGCGTTCATACTCGCGTGCCACGTTCTTCTCGAACGCGAACCCGGTGCCGAAGAAGTCGACCTGCACGGAGTGGTCGATGACGAGGTCGGCGCGCACGAGCGGGTTGATGCGCCCAGGATCGCCGCCCATCTCGCGGATGCCGTCCCGCATGGACGCCAGGTCCACGATCGCGGGCACCCCCGTGAAGTCCTGGAGCACCACCCGGGTGGGCATGAAGGGAAAGTCCGCGCCTGCGTTGGCAGGGCTCCAGGCGGCTACGGCTTCGACGTGCTCCGGCGAGACGTAGCCGTCACCGGCGTTGCGGAGCACGTTCTCGAGGAGTACGCGGATGGAGAAAGGAAGTCGGTCCAGTGACGCGACGCCGGTCTCCTCCAGGCGTCCGAGGCGGTAGAACGAGGTCGGGCCCTCGGCGAGCTCGACGGTCGCGAGAGCTCCAAAGGGATCGGTCGGACGGGTTGGCACGCGGGGTCGCCTCCTCCTGGGGGAATCTGGTCCGGGCCCTCAAGGATGGCGAGCGGGAGGCGCTAACTCAATCCCCGGCGGCGTGCACTGCGCATTTTTCGCACCGGCCCCCAGGGGTGCCGGAGAGCGGGCGTGCTTCAACACCGGGGGTGATGAGACTACAATTGTGGGTTGTGATCGGACCCGTCCGGTTGCAGTCAGCCGAGGTGGCGGAACCGGTAGACGCGAAGGTCTCAAAAACCTTTGCCCTTGCGGGCGTGAGGGTTCGAGTCCCTCCCTCGGCACTCTGCCAACCTGTCGGCGCCCCCCGGGAACTTGCCCCGCCACCTGGGCGCCGGGCCGGGACGTCACAGTGGACTGCCGACCGGGTCAGTCCCTGTCGGTGACCGGGCGCACCGCCTTCAGTACTTCTCGGGTCAGGTCCCAGCGGTCGAATCCCTGGCGGCCGTAGTCCAGCCCGCGGCGGACGATTACCAGGTCGTGCGTCGGGACGACCACCACGAACTGTCCTCGGTTTCCGGCCGTGGAGTAGGCGTCGCCGGGCACGTCCGTCCGGCTGTCCGGGACCAGCCACCACTGGCCCCCGTAGAAGTTGCCGCTGGTGGCGGTGGCGGGAGCGGGGGTGCGCACGAAGTCGATCCACTCCTCGGAAATGATCCGTTCCCCGTTCCAGACGCCGGCGTTGAGGTAGAGGAGGCCGAAGCGGGCCAGGTCGCGCGCGTTGGTGTAGACCTGGCTGCTCAGGATGAAGTCGCCGAAACGGTCCACGCTGAGCAGTGTGTTCCTCATTCCGATGCGGTCGAGGAGAGCCCTTCGCGGGAATGTCGCGTATTCGTCGCCCAGAACGAGCTTCATGGCGTAGATGCCGAGCAGAGTGTCGTAGTTCTCGTAGTCCCAGCTGGACCCCGGCTCCCGGATCAGCGCCCGGTGCCGTGCCCCTAACACCGAGCTTGCGCCGGCCCAGTAGGAAAGCCCGGAACCCGTTGCGTACTCGAGCCCGCGATTGTCGATGGGGTAGAGCCCGCTCGACATGTTGAGGACATGGCGGAGGGTGATCCGTGCCCGCGGGTCGCTCTGTGGAGACCCCGCCCGCGGCAGCCAGTCGAAGCCGAGAGGGGCATCAAGCTCCATGCGTCCCTGGTCGGCCAGGATTCCGATGAGGGTCACGGCGATGCTCTTGGCGGTGGACCAGGTGCGGGTACGCGTGGAGACGTCGACGCCGGGGGCGTAGCGCTCGTGGACGATTCTTCCGCCATGGACGACCATGAGGCTCAGGGTGACCTGCTCCGGGGACTCCCGGTCGAAGGCCCAGTCCGAGGCGGCCTCAAGAGCCGCCGCGTCGACGTCCGGGGGCAAGGTGGAATCCTCGACGAGATCGCCGTCGGGCCAGGCGATCGTGGCTGGGTCGCCGGGGGGCGGGGGCATGTCCAGCACGGGGAGGCTCTCGATGTCGTCGAAGTCCTGGTCGGGCGCCATGATCACGCAGCCGATGCCTTCGCGGAAGGCTGCCCGCATGGCAGGGACCGCGCCGGGGGTCCCGATCGCCACCGCCCTGCGTTCCCGGTCGACCTCGTAGTCGCCGCCCGCCGCCGAGCCCGCCGGCTCACGGATGTACGCGATCTCCTGGGCGAAGACCTGCTCCAGCGTCCGGTTGGAGGTGAAGAGGCCGTTGCACAGAAAGACCGCCTGCATGCCACGGCTGATGACCTCGCGGTTGAACTGCCAGTAGTCGTAGCCGCCCTCCTGCTGGGCAATCGCGCCGGCAGGGAAGAGCAACGTCAGGGCCAGTGCCGGAGCGTAGCGGAGTTTCCTGTGCAACGTCGAGCCTCATTTCGTGGGTCGCGTGGATGTGGCAGCACGTTGTGCCGAGAGTCTGATTGTCGATCCGGGAGTAGCCGGATGGCAAGGGTGGTGGTGCGGTACGTGTCGGCTGGAACCCGAAACGGGGGTGTCCCCCTGCTTCGGCGTCTCCGGGGGACTGCGGTACGGGACAGGCACATGCAGCGATGGGACCGGTGTGCCGGAGCGTGGTCCCGCCCACTTTCAGCCGGACGCGAGAGCGGGCTATCTTGTACATGGTGCAAAGCCGGGGTGCGGGGCGTGCGTCCTTGCACCCCCGGGTCCGAACTGGAAGGGAATGCGATGAACATGAAGAAACTGGCCGCCGGGATTCTGCTGCTCGGAGGCGTCGCTCTGGTCATGTCGTTTCGCCCCGGGGAGTCACCGGGGGAAGCCGACATCCACGTCTACAAGTCGCCCACCTGCGGGTGCTGCGCCAAATGGGTAGACCACATGCAGGCCGCGGGCTTCAAGGTGAGTGTGGAGAATGTGGCGGACATGACCGCGGTGAAGGAGCGAACGGGAGTGCCGTTCGACCTGTCGTCCTGTCACACGGCCATTGTCGGCGACTACGTCATCGAGGGACACGTGCCCGCCCGCGTTGTGCGCGCCTTCCTGGACGAGGCGCCCGAGCTTGCGGGCATCGCGGTGCCCGGAATGCCGATCGGCTCGCCCGGGATGGAGGGACCGTACCCGCAGGCCTACGACGTGGTCGCATTCGACAAGGACGGAAACCGTGGGGTCTTCGAGCGCATCGAGCCATAGCTCCTGGCCGCCCCCGGTGGACCTCTGACGGTGGAGTCCGAAGGGAATCGGCGGCGGGGGGCGTGGGTTTCTCCGGGTCGATGCGCGTCCTCGGCGCGACCCTTGTCGTGTGTCTGGGTCTGATCTGCCGGGAGGCCGTCAACACCCCGGCGACTGCCCAGGAACGCGTTGCTGCGCCATCCGCCGACTCCCTGGGTCCGCCGTTCGCGTTGACCGGGCGAGTTGTGGATGCGCTGACCGGGCAGCCCATCGTCGCTGCCGTGATCAAGGTGCCCGAGCTTGAACGCTTCACCCAATCCAACCTGGATGGGCGGTTCGACTTCGCGGCCTTCCCCCCTGGAACATGGCAGATCGTGATCGAACAGTTGGGATACAGAACCAGCCAGGGGACTGTCACCGTCTCCCGGGGCAACGGCCTTGAGATCCAGCTCCAGCCGGATCCCGTGACACTCGAAGGATTGACCGTGCGGCCGCGTTCCTACCAGGTGCTTGCCCGGCGGAGGATGAGAACCCACTACGTTGTCGAGCACATTTCCCCGACGGACATCGCCGAAGCGATCAATCCGGATCCGACGGCCGTCTTCCGGCGCCATGCGCACTTTCCGGTCTCGACGTGTCTGATTGGCGTGGACTGGGTTTCCTTCGATTGCCCTGTGACGGTCTATGTGGACGAGGGCCGGCTGCTGGGGGGCATGCTGGAGTTTCAGATGTATCCTCTCGATTCGATCCACTCGATGGACTGGATCCCGAAGCTGGCCCAGCTTCGGGTCTACACGAAGCATTTTGTCGACGTGCTGGACAGAACCCGGATCTCGGTCCTGCCGATCATGTCGAGTTCATAGGGTGCTGCAGTCCGGATCGCATGACCCTTCGTCGAACTCCCCCTGTTGGGGAGCTTGTTTCCGGTGCTAAACTACAAGCGGCCCGTGGGTAAATCCGCTCGAATGCCGCGGAGATTTTCCCCGTGGGCTGTTGGCGGCCCGTGTTCAAACCCTGTGTAGCTTCGGGGGTTCTTGCCACGGGTTGCCTGGCTGGACAGTCGCGACCGACCCCCCCCAACCCGGCCTCGGCCGGCCCGGAGAAGAGATGTCTGACAGCGAACGGAAAAACACCCTTACCATCAGGGACAACCGCACGGGGCGGGACTACGAAGTCGATGTCCTGGATGGCGACGTGATCCGCGCCATGGACCTGCGCAAGATCAAGGTGCATGACACCGACTTCGGGATGATGGCGTACGACCCCGGCTTCACCAACACGGCGTTCACAACCAGCCGGATCACCGAGGTAAAGGGGGGCAAGGGCATCCTGGAGTACCGGGGATACCCCATCGAACAGCTCGCGGGGCAGGCCACGTACCTCGAGGTGGCTCACCTGATCCTCAACGGAGAACTTCCCAACGGGAAAGAACTCGACGACTTCGTTGACGACGTGACGTTCCACACATACGTGCACGAGAACGTACTCACCATCCTGCAGGGCTTCAGGTACGACGCTCACGCCATGGGGATGATGATCTCGACCGTAGCGGCGCTGTCCACCTTCTACCCCGAGGCCAAGCAGGTCGACGACCCGGAGAACCGACGGATTCAGATCGTCCGACTGCTGGCCAAGATGCCAACGCTGGCGGCGTTCGCCTTCAGGCATCACAAGGGGCTGCCCTACGTCTATCCGGAAAACGGACTTTCCTACACCGCGAACTTCCTGAATATGCTCTTCCGCATCGGGGGGCGGGAGTACGAACCGCACCCCGCTCTCGTCCGCGCCCTGGACGTCCTTTTCGTCCTCCACGCCGACCATGAGCAGAATTGCTCGACGACGGCGATGCGGGTGATCGGCAGCTCGCGGGTGGATCCCTACTCGGCGATGGCCGGCGCGATGGGTGCGCTTTACGGTCCGCTGCACGGCGGGGCCAATGAGGCGGTTCTGCGGATGCTCACCGAAATCGGCACGACCGACAACATTCCCGCGTTCATGGACAGCGTGCGGCGCGGCGAACGGCGCCTGATGGGGTTCGGCCACAGGGTCTACAAGGCATATGATCCCCGGGCAACAATCATCAAGCGGGCGGCCGACGAGGTCTTCGAGGTCACCGGACGCAGTCCACTGCTGGACATCGCGCTGGAGCTGGAGAAGATCGCGCTCCAGGAGGAGTACTTCGTCAAGCGCAACCTCTACCCCAACGTGGACTTCTACTCGGGGCTGATCTACCAGGCGATGGGCTTCCCGGTTGAACTCTTCCCCGTGCTTTTCGCCATTCCGCGCACGGTGGGGTGGCTGGCCCAGTGGGAAGAAATGGTCGTCGACCGCGAACAGAAGATCGCCCGGCCGCGCCAGGTCTTCCGGGGCCACCCTCGCCGGGACTTCGTGCCGATCGAGTTGCGCTGACGGGCCCCGGGAGGACGGAGCCACCGAGAGGCGGTCCGTGGCCCGCGCGGGGGCAACCCTGACGTTGCGGCGGGGTCCCCTCAGGACACCGGTCGCCTCCGGGTCGAGTACTTGTCGAACCATCCCTTCACGGTGGTGATCTTGGCCATTCCGTGCGAGGGCCGTCCCCAGATGCCGTGTGCTTCGCCCGGCACCCTCACGAGCACTGCGTCGACGCCCAGGAGCTTGAGCGCCTTGTAGTACTGCTCGGACTCGGACATCGGGGTCCGCCAATCCTCTTCGCCCGTCATGATCAGGGTGGGGGTCTTCACGTTCTTCACCACGGAGAGCAGCGACCGCTCCTCGTAGTGTTCGACGTTGTCCCACGGCAAACCCGGGAACCAGTACTTGACGGCCACGGGAGACATGTCGGCGGTCAGGGAGAAGCTGTACCAGTTGATCACGGGATAGAAGGACACGGCCGCCTTGAAGCGGTCCGTGTTCCCGATCATCCACGCGGTAAGGACGCCGCCGCCGCTGCCGCCGGTAACGAAGAGGTTGTCCTCGTCGATGAATCCCTGGTCGATGACGGCGTCCACTCCCGAATCGAGGTCGTGGAAGTCGTCTCCCGGGTAGGCGTGGTGGATGAGGTTGCCGAACTCCTCGCCGTAACTGGTGCTCCCCCGCGGATTCGCATAGAGGACCACGAAGCCGTTGGAGGCCAGGAGCTGCTTCTCGACGTCGAAGCGGTCCCCGTAGTTGGCGAACGGACCCCCGTGGATCTCCAGGACAAGGGGATACCTGTGCTCGGGGTCGAAGTCGGGAGGCTTCATGATCCAGCCCTGGACCCGGCGCCCATCCTTCGATGACTCCCACCAGATCTCTTCCACCGCCCCCAGGGTCTTGCCCGCAAAGAGGTCGTCGTTGACCCCGGTGACGAGCGTCGGCTCGTTCCCGGCGAGGCCAACCACGACGTCGCCGGGACGGTCCGGCAGGCTGACCGTGTAGGCGAAGGTGCCGTCGGCGGCCACCGTATAGGAGACCCCGAAGCCCCCGTACGCCATGAAACCGCTGCCCCCGTTTTCGGCGAGGACGGTGTGGGTTCCATCCAGGTTGAACAGCGCGAGCTTCGTGTTCCCCTCGTCGTCGTAGAGTCCGTAGATGCCTTCGCCGCCGGGGGCCCACTTGATCTGATAGACGGATCGGTCCAGCGAAGCACTGACCACCCGTGACCCCGATCCATCGCGGTCCATCACGTACAGCCGAGTCAACTGGTAGCCCTGATAGCGGTCGTCGTAGCCCAGGTAGGCGATCCGGCGGCCGTCGGGTGAAGCCGTCGGAGAGGCGTCCGGTCCGCGCCGATCCGTAAGGGTCCTCACCGACCCATCGTCCACCGAGACCTCGTAGATCTCCGAGTCCAGCAGATCCAGTTCCCAGTCGTCCCTCAGGTTGGCCGAAAGCAGGACCGCATCCGAGGACGGAGTCCATGCCGGCCCGTCGCCCGCCGCCGAGAAGAACCCGGTCGAGTAGCTCCTCTCCCCGCTCGTCAGCTGGCGCGGAGTTCCGCCTTCCGCGGGGACGGTGAAGAGGTGCCAGTACCCGGCCGGCATGTCGCCGATGCCGTCGAAGCGGAACACCAGCTTGTCGGTGTACTTGGCCGGTGCGGCCCACTGCGCCCCGGCCGGGGGCGCGGGCAACTCACCGACGGTCAGCGGAGCTTCCGGCACGAGTTTGTAGAACGCCAGCCGCGACCCGTCGGGTGACCAGGACAGGCTCGTGGCCGGGTCGGTGAGGTTCGTGATGGCGGCGGTCTGCCCCGATTGCACCCAGTGCATGTAGATCTGGGGCATGCCATCCCGGTTCGACATGTAAGCGATCCGGGATCCGTCCGGGGACCATCGCGGGCTGTTGTCGGCAAACCTGCCCGTCGTGAGGGGACGGTGCCCGCTCCCGTCGGCGCGCACCAGCCAGAGGTTCGAGTAGTTCATGTCGGTCATGACATCGGCGAATTGGCGGACGTAGACCACCCAGTCCCCGTCGGGAGAGATCCTGGGGTCGCTGGCGTACTCCAGTTCGAAGACGTCCATCTCGGTCAGGCGGTCGGACTGGGCCGCCAGAGGGGGAGCAGCGAGCAGGAGCAGCATGCAGAACAGGGCGGGGTGTCTCACCGTGAGCCTCCTGGACAAGGGCACTGACAACGACGACAGTGTATGGAATACGATGCCTGGTGTCGGGGGGCAAGCGATTCGCGAGGTGGGTCGTTGTCTCCATCCGGGGAGCTTCGCGCGCTGTGCCGTGTACAAGGGGAGCGAGACCTCTTTCGATCAAGGAGACGAACATGTATGGATGGAAGCCGCACACCCTGTTTCGTCCCTGGCGGCAAGCGGTGGTATTGACCGCGTTCCTCGTTCCCGCCCTCGCCGCCTGCACGGCCACGCGCGGATCGAGAGACAACCCGCTCGACGGGGATGCCCAGCGCCAGGCGGAGCAGATCGAGATCCTCGTCCGCAACCTTCATTTCAGCCAGGCTACCGTCTACACGGCCCGCGGCGCGTCGGTGCGGAGGCTCGGAATCGTTCCCGGAAAGGGCGAGGCGACCTTCAAGACGTCCTGGTATCTTCCGGACATTCAACTGCGGGTGAAATTCCTGGCCGGGCCCGACTTCCTCACCGAGACGCTACCGGTGGGCCCCGGGGAGTTGCTGGAACTCACCCTCCCGTCGCGGTAGCGCGACCGGCCGACAGTCCCCGAAACGGGGCCCCGGCCCCCGTCCCAGGCGTGTGGGACCGTCTGCGCTTGCGCTGCCGGTTGCCCGCCCGGGATGCCGCCGGCGTGCTTCACGTCTATTATGGGAATCCGTCACACTCGATTTCTCGATGGAGCACGAACAATGCGCACGTACGTCCCGCTCGTTTCGATCACAGCCCTTCTTGCCGCGTTCGGAGCCGATCAGCTGACGGCCCAGGCCAGCAGCGGGCCGACCTTCTCGTTCGACGACGCGATCGACATGGCGCGGGTCTCGGGACCCCGACTTGCGCCGGATGGGTCGCGCGTACTCTTCGTCAGAAACGAGTTGGACTGGGACGAGAACAAGAGGGTGAGCCGGATTTGGGTCGTCGGGGCCGACGGGCAGAATGCCCGGCCCTTCACGGGCTCTGCCGACGACAGCAACCCGGAATGGTCTCCCGACGGGAGGTGGGTGTCGTTTACGCGCCCGGTCGGCGACAGCGACAAGGTGCGGCAGCTGTTCGTCCTCCCTGTCGACGGCGGCGAGGCCGTGAAGCTCACCCGGCATGTGACGGCGGTGGGCTCCTACCGCTGGTCGGTGGACAGCGGGTCGATCTTCTTTCTGGCAAGCGACTCGCTCCCGGATGACGTGGAGAAGGAACGGAAGAATGGCGACGACGCCGTCTTCATCGACGAAGGGCCCAACGGCCAGACCCGCGGATCCTGGAACGGGGTCTGGCAGGTGATGGTGGAACTTGCCGACGCTCCCCACGACGCGACCCGGCTGACTCCGGAGCCCCGCCGCATCGGGAACTTCGCGCCGTCACCCGATGGCAACTTCCTGGCCTATTCGCACCGGGGAGAGAATCGCCGGAACGCCGGACACCTGGCCGAAATCGCGCTGTTGACGATCGCGAGTGGCGAGGAAGTTCAGATCACCGACAACGACGCGCCGGAGTCGCAGCTGGCATGGTCCCCGGATGGCCGCGCGATCACCTTCGTGGCGCCGGATCTCGAAACCTGGGAGCTCGACCAGGGCAACCTCTATCACCACGATATCCCCACCGGAGAGACGCGGCAGCTGATTGGGGACACGGACCTGGACATGCGGAGCTACCGGTGGAACCCCGGGGGGCGTTTCATCGACATGGTCGCACTTGACCGCACGGACGCGAATCTCTTCCGAATCGACATCCGTTCGGATGAAATCGAACAGCTCACCCACGAGCAGGGGGTGCTTGGCGGGGCCTCCTTCGACGCCCTCCACAATCTGGCCGCGGTCCAGTACGCAAGCCCCGTCGATCCAGGCGACCTCTGGCTGTACGATCTGCGGGACGGTTCCCGGGTTCGGCTCACGGAGGTGAATCCGGAACTCGCGGGGAAGGCGTTGGCCGAGCCGGAGGTCGTCCGCTGGACGAGCTACGACGGACTCGAGATCGAGGGACTCCTCTACCAGCCCGCGGGCAGGAGCGCGCCCGGCGCCACGGTTCTTGAGATCCACGGCGGTCCCGCGGGCGTCTTTACCCGCGGCTTCGACGCCGATGCGCAACTCCTGGTCGCACAGGGCTATGCCATACTGCAGCCCAATGTCCGGGGTTCGTCCGGGTACGGCGACGCGCTGCTGCGCGGCAACATGAACGATATCGGCGGCGGGGACTACCAGGATCTCATGACCGGCGTCGACGCGATCATCGAACGGGGTGTAGCTCACGCCGATTCCCTGGCCGTCAAGGGCTGGAGCTACGGGGGGATCCTGGGCGGCTGGACGATCACACGCACGGACCGGTTCAAGGCGGCGAGCCTCGGGGCCATGGTCGCGGACTGGCGGAGCGAGTTCGGCGCGGGCTTCAACTTCGATGTCGTCCGCTGGTACCTTGGCGGTGATCCCTGGTCGAACCGGGACCACTGGACGGAGCGCTCGGCCTTCAGCCACCTCGACAAGGTGACGACGCCGACGATCCTCTTCCACGGCACGCAGGATCGGACCGACACGATGGAACAGTCGATGAACTTCTTCGCGGGTCTGCGCCACCTGGGCGTCGAGGCCCGCTTCATCCTGTTTCCGCGGGAGGGCCACGGAATCCAGGAGCCGCGGCACCGGAGGACCCTCCTGATCGAGGAGATGCGCTGGCTGAACCAATACCTGAAGGGGATGGTCGACTGGGAGCCTCCGGCCCGTCCGGAGCAGAGCGCCAAGACGGGGGTCGCCGCCATCTCGTGAGCCCTACGGCGACCGGCCTGGCAGCGGCCCTTCTCACCTCCGACTTCACACTCGATGCCGTGCTGGTCCGTTGGGAGGAGCCGGGGCCGTGACGGAATGCCCGCAGGATCGATCTGGCCGATGCCGGGGAGGTGGGAAATGAGGGGGCACCGCGTGATCCCCCAGCAGGTGATCGCAAACAAGCGGGACGGAGGTGCCCTCACGCCGGGCCAGATGCGGGGACTGCTCAACGCGTATCTGGACGGAACCGTAGGCGACGATCAGATGGCCGCTTTCCTCATGGCGGTGTACTTCAACGGACTCGGCGTCGAGGAGCTGGATGTCATGGTGGATGTCATGCTCCGCTCGGGTGATGTCCTGGACCGGGGTATGACGGAGGGCCCACGCGTGGATAAGCACTCCACGGGCGGGGTGGGGGACAAGGTCTCGATCGTCCTCGCACCCCTCGCGGCCGAGCTGGGCATGATCGTGCCGATGATGTCGGGGCGGAGCCTGGGGCACACCGGAGGCACCCTCGACAAGCTCGAGTCGATTCCTGGACTGCGGACCCGGATCCCGGTCGACAGATTCAACAGGGTGCTGGCATCCGTCGGATGTGCGATGATCGGCCAGACGGATGAAATCGCGCCGCTCGACAGGAGGCTCTACGCGCTTCGGGACGTGACCGCCACGGTGCCGTCACTGCCGTTGATTACGGCGTCGATCATGTCGAAGAAGCTGGCTGAGGGGCTCGACGGGCTGGTGCTGGATGTGAAGGTGGGCCGGGGCGCATTTCTCACGCGCATCGCGGAGTCCCGGGAGCTGGCACGGGCCATGGTCGATGTCGGCGCCAGACGGGGATTGGCGGTGACCGCGGTGCTCTCGGCGATGGACCGTCCGCTGGGGAGAACGGTGGGCAATGCGCTGGAAGTGCGTGAAGCCGTGGAGTGTCTCTCGGGCGGAGGGCCGGGCGATCTGCGCGAACTCAGCGTCGAACTGGTGGCGGAGATGGGGCTTTCGGGCAAGGTGTTCAACAGCCCGGACGAGGGTCGGCGCCGGGCGGAGCAGGCGCTGGACGGTGGAGGCGCTCTTGAACGCTTCCTCAGGATGGTGGCGGCGCAGGGCGGTTCCCTGGACCTCTCTCGCACCGGTTTCGGTTTGCCGCGCGCTCCTCTTACCCGGGCTGTCGCGGCGCGCCGTGACGGGATCGTGTCAGGGATCAATCCCCGCGCCCTCGGATACGGCGTCATTCCGATGGGCGGCGGGAGGACCCGTCAGGATCAGGACGTAGACCCGCGAGTCGGCTTCGAGCTGCAAGTGCGCACAGGCGATGCCGTGTCCGCCGGCGATGTCCTGGCCGTGATTCACGGTGCCGAGGACGACGACCTTGTCATCGGGACACGCGTGGTGGCCGACGCGGTCACCGTGGCGGAAGCGGTCGAATCCGATCCCTTGCCGCTGGTCATCGAGCGGGCGGCTGCGGACTGACAATCCCAGCCGCATCCGACCGGCGCCGGATTCCGGGTCGCCCCTCCGTGCATCCCGCCAGGTTGCCGCGCCGTCTTGCTCCTCAGCCGTGCAGGACCCGGTAGAGGATCCTTTCCGAGTCGAGGGCTTCGGTGAGCTCGTCCACCCGGTGGGCCGGTGTTTGCAGGGCGACTCCGCACTTTGCACCGCCGTCGGGGGGCGCGGGAACCAATTCGACCGGTATGGCCCGCTCGCGCGCCACGTCCTCGGCCCACATGGCGTGATGGGTGGTCTCGAAAACGAAGACTCGGGTTCCGGATTCGTTGGTCATGAGTTCGCGGTGACAGGTGGTCAGGGGGATCAGGGGTCGCGACCGGGAAGGTCGGACCGCGCCTGGCGGTCGCACACTTCCGTGGGCTCGGTCCCGGGAAGGTAGAGTTCGTCGTAGGCTTCGTCCGCCGGACACCATCTGGACGCAAGCGTCCCGGTCTTGCTGTCGACCCGGCGGGAGATCAGTCCTGCCGGCACCGGCCAGGGATCCGGCACGGCAAGAAGGGGCCTTGCCCCGGCCCCGTCGTCGGTTCCGGACTCGCCTTGCGGCAAGTCGCCGAAATAGACGCGCCGCATGAACTCACCCCAGACCGGCGACGCGAACCCCCCTCCCGTTGCCCGCCCTACGATCGGCACGGGTTCGTCCATCCCGAACCAGACGCCGGCTGCCAGATTGGGTGTGAAACCCATGAACCAAACGTTCCGGCCTTCGTTGGTCGTACCGGTCTTCCCGGCGGCCGGGACGCTCAGCGGCAGACCGGCCGTGATGTGAATTCCGGTGTGGCCGGTGCCCTGAAAGGCGACGTCCTCCAGCATGGAAACGGCCACCCGGGCGACCTGCGGATCGAGCACTCGGGTACGTTCGGGACGTGGCTCCCATAGAACCTCGCCGTCGGCGCTCTCCACCTTGAGGATGGGGAAGGGGCGTACCCTGGTCCCCAGCGTCGAAAAGGCCGAGTACGCTTCGAGCAGCTGTATCGGGATGACTTCCGCCGCCCCAATGGCGCTGGACGGGTAGCGCTCGACCTCGGTACGGATGCCAAGCCGGCGCGCCATCTGCGCCACCGACTCGAGACCGACCCGCATACCCATCCTGATGGCGACCATGTTGATCGACTTGCGAAGGCCCTCGCGCATGGTGATCGGGCCCAGGAACTCCGGCTCGTAGTTGGCGGGCTTCCAGATGGTGCCATCGACCTGGTCGAGGACGACCGGACTGTCCGGGACCACCTCCGATGCCGGGATTCCGCTCTCGAGGGCTGCGGTGTACACGAATGGCTTGAATGCGGATCCGGCTTGACGCCGGGCCAGGGTCGCCCGGTTGAATTTGGAGTGATCGAAATCCCGGCCGCCGATCATCGCCCGCACGTGGCCCGTTTGCGGTTCAACCGCGACGAACATCCCCTGTAGATAAGGGATGTCGTCGATGTCGACCTCGTCGGTCTCCGCGGCGAATTCCGCATAGGTGGGGTGAGAGAATCCGGGCCAGCCCTCGATTCGCTCCCACCCTGTCTCCATGGCGGTTCGGGCGGCGGCCTGCATGTCCAGATCGAGGGTTGTGTAGATCCTGAGCCCGGCGGTGTAGAGCTTGCCGCCGAAGCGGTCGTCGAGAATCCCCCGCACCCACTCGACGAAGTACGGAGCCTGAATCTGCACACTCCGTGCACGTTCCAGCGGGACGGGTTCCGCCTTCCACCGCTGGGCTTCGTCTTCCGTGAGGTACTCCTCCCGGACCATCAGATCCAGGACGAGGTTGCGCCGGCCACGAGCGGCCTCCGGATTGTTGAGCGGGCTGTACACCTCAGGCAGGTTCGCGATCGCGGCGAGGAGCGCCCCCTCGGCCGGATTCATATCTATCGCGTTCTTGCCGAAGTAATTCCTCGAGGCTGTTTGAAGTCCATACCAGCCATGAGCATACCCGATTTGATTCATGTATGCCTCAAGGATTTGATCCTTCGAATACGCCTCCTCGAGAGCAAGGGCGACCTGCCACTCCTTCATCTTCCGCAGGACCCGCTTCTCGAAGCCGATCCTGTCCGTGAACATGTTGCGGGCAAGCTGCTGCGTGATCGTGCTTCCGCCGGCGCCCGACAGGGATTGCGTGCGGATAACCTCCAGACCGGCCCGGGCAATGCCCTTCCAGTCCAACCCCCCGTGCGAGTAGAAGCGTCTGTCCTCGATCGCGAGGAAGGCCTGGGGCACGTGGGGAGGGAGGCTGGCAAGCGACACCGGGGTACGCCGTTCCAGGCCCAGCTCGCGAACCAGGGTCGAGTCCCGCGCGTAGATCTTGCTCGTCTGCTGCGGCTCGTATGTGTAGATCTGCGCGATGGACGGGCAGTCGACGCAAAGGTTTTGCCAGGCCCCGGCTGCGAGTCCCACGGCAGCGGTGCAGAGGAAAAGCAGTACGACCCACACCGGGCGCGGGATCCGCAGTCCCCGGACCTTGTTCAAGGCTGTCCGCAACAAGATCTCCTCTTCCTCGCGTTTCCGCGCGCTACCGGCGCGTGTGCCCGCCACTCAATTTATCACCATTCGCGTCGGCGGGGTTCCCTCCGACCGTTCGGCCCCCGGCGCCGTGCAGCTTGACCGGGCGGGCAACCACGATGATGCTAGGTGAGTCCGTGGACGGATCGGCGGTCGAATGCAGTGGGTTTCGTCCCCGGACCGCGGCAAACCCGTGCACTGTGCGGCCTCACTGAAGGGGTGGCCCCTGAACCACTACAGCGAAGTATCCGTCCGCTCCGCCGGTGGAGGCTATTCGGTTCGGGTGGGGGCGGGGGTGCGAGAACTCATCGCCCCGGCGGTTGCCCGTGCCGCGCCGTCACGGCGATGCGCGTTGATCTCCGACCACAACGTGGAAGCGCGGTGGGGTTCCGAAGTGATCGCATCGCTGCGCGACGGCGGAATCGACGTGGTGGGGATCTCCTTCGCACCGGGAGAGGCGAGCAAGACGCGTGAAACGTGGGCGGCCCTCACGGATTCTCTGCTGGGCGCGGGGTTGGGCCGTGACGCCTGCGTGGTTTCTCTCGGAGGCGGCGTGGTCGGTGACGTGGCCGGCTTTGTGGCGGCGACCTATTTGCGCGGAGTCCCTTTCATTCAGGTCCCGACGACCACGCTGGCCATGATCGACGCATCTGTCGGGGGAAAGACGGGTGTCGATCACCCGACCGGGAAGAATCTGGTCGGCGCCTTCCATGCCCCGGAGGTGGTTCTGGCTGATCCGGAATTCCTGAGCACGCTCGGAGCAGGCACCAGGGCGGAGGGATACGCGGAAGCGGTCAAGCACGGTGTCATCGTCGACGCGCCGTACGCAGCCTGGCTGTCACGCACGGCGGAGCCGCTGGTGCGGGGTGCCGCCGAGGCCGTGAAGCGTGCGGTGGTTCGCTCGGTGGAGATCAAGGGCGAAGTCGTCTCGGGGGACGAGTTCGAGGCTGGAAGGCGGCAGATCCTGAACCTCGGCCACACCGTGGGTCACGCCCTCGAATTGGACTCGGCGTACTCACTTCCTCACGGTCATGCCGTGGCGGTCGGGATGGTTGCGGAGGCCCGAATCGGGGAAGCCCTCGGGGTGACCGCCAAGGGGACCACGCGCGAAATCCGCTCCCTGGTCAGGGCATTCGGCCTTCCCGACGACAATCCCGCGCTGCGCCGGCCCCGTCGCATTGCGGAATTGATGGTGCGGGACAAGAAGACCCGGAGCGGTGTAGTCCATATGGTGCGTCTGGAGGAGTTGGGGCGGACGGGGGTGGGAAACGAGGTGACGACTCCGGTCGCGACGACCGAACTGGTCCGGATCATGAAGGGATGGGCGCAATGAAACAGACAGTCGCGGGGCCGCGTCCGGGTTTGACTGGTGGAACCCTGTCCGCGAACATTCAAGACATGCCGCGCATGGATGCTGGCCGGAGGACGCATGGCGCCCCCTGAGCGCTCGCTGGACCCTGTTGTCTCCGCGATCCTGCCTCATGGCGCCGACCGTGCGGCCCCTTTCCTGCTGATGCGCGATGCCGTCCTGTCCTACGGGGAGGTGGACGACCAGGCCGACGCGCTGGCTGCATCCCTGGCCAATCTCGGGGTCGGGAAGGGCGACAGGATCGCCGTCGTCCTGCCGGCCTGGCCAGAGTTCGCCGTCACGGTCTTCGCCGCGGCCAGACTGGGTGCTGTGGTGGTTCCGTTGAATCCACGCGCCACCCGTCCGGAACTTCGCTACATGCTAAGGCACTCCGGCGCGGTCTGTGCGGTTTCGGCCGAGGACGCCTACGGCATCGACTATCTGCAATGCTTCGAGGACTTTCTCGTCGAGCTTCCCGAACTGCAGTACCTCGTCACCGTTGGCGAAGAAGACCTGTGGTACGACGACCGGATCTTCCAGTGGGAGGACGTCGTCTCGGCCGGCCGGGGCCGCGATTTCACCGCGAGTCCGATGAGTCCGGACGACCCCTTTGCCATCCTCTATACGTCCGGGACCAGCGGGAAACCCAAAGGCGTGGAGCTCAGTCACCGCAACCTTCTTCACGCCGCAAGCGCGACGACGGATGCGGCCGGGATCGCGCCCGGCGATGTGGTGGTTGGCATCAATGCGCTTCACCATGCCTTCGGCCTCGGTCCGGGGTTGCTGGGCACGGCGCTGGGAGGTGGGAGCCTTGTCCTGCAGGGCGACTCCGAGGGTGCCGACACCCTTGCACTGGCCGAGCGTCACGGGGCCACGGTCCTCTACGGCGTTCCCACGCTCTTTGCGACCATCCTGAGGGCGATCGACCACGGGGCGGTCGCTCCCCATACCGTCCGCCTCTGCCTCGCTTCGGGTGCTCCAGCGGGGGACGTGCTGGCCCGTCGCATCGAAGCCTCCTTCCACGCCCCCCTCATCATCGCCTACTCACTGACCGAAGGGGCGTCTACGCTGGCGGTGGGCCGCCCGGAGGATCCTCCCGGGAAGCGGCTGTTCACGGTGGGCCGGCCCATCCGTGACACGGTCGTCCGGGTTACGGACGACGACGGCGCGGCACTGCCGCCGGAAAGCGTGGGCGAAATCAGGGTGCGGGGTCCCGGGATGATGCGCGGATATCACCGCCAGCCGCGCGAGACCGCCGCGTCGCTCGATGCCGACGGTTTTCTACGCACCGGGGATATCGGCATGGTCGACGAAGAGGGTTGCCTGCACCTGCTCGGCCGACGGGAGGACGTGGTGATGCGAGGTGGCGTCGACGTTCATCCGCGCGAGGTGGAAGACAGGCTGATGGCCCATCCTGCCATTGACCGGGCCGTGGTGGTCGGAGTGTCGGACGAGATTCTGGGCGAGGCGATCTGTGCCTGCGTCGTCCGGGTCGAGGGAGGGTTGGTCACCGAACAGGAGGTCCGGGAGTGGAGCGCGGCGACCCTGGCCGAATACAAGGTGCCCGATCTTGTTAGCTTCATTGAGGAACTTCCCCTTACCGAATCCGGCACGGTCTGGCGCCAGGAGCTGGCCCGCCGTGTCTCGTCGGGGCGCCTTGATCTCTCTGGTGGGGAAGCGCACACACCCGCTTGACGACTCAACACAGATGGTGAATCCCTACATGATAGCTCCGCACGCCGATCCCGGCCGGCCAGTCCGCCGGGAGGCCCCCAACGCGGCCCTGCTCATCGACTTCGACAATGTGACGATGGGCATGCGCAGCGACCTCGCCAAGGAACTGAAGAACCTCCTTGACTCCGACATCATAAAGGGGAAGGTGACGGTACAAAGAGCCTACGCCGATTGGCGCCGGTATCCGCAGTACATCGTTCCCCTGTCCGAAGCGTCGATCGACCTCATCTTCGCGCCCGCCTACGGGAGCTCGAAGAAGAATGCCACCGACATCCGCATGGCCATCGACGGCATCGAGCTGGTCTTCATCCGTCCCGAGATCGGCACGTTCATCCTCCTCACGGGCGACTCCGACTTCTCCAGCCTGGTCTTGAAGCTCAAGGAGTACGGGAAATACGTGGTGGGGATCGGCATTCAGGAATCCAGCTCGGATATCCTCGTCCAGAACTGTGACGAGTACTACTCCTACACTGCGCTGACGGGGCTGAGCAAGACGTCCGAAGACGGTACCGGGACCCCCGACGCATGGCAGTGCGTGGAGGCTGCGGTGGCACGCATGGTCTCGCGGGGCGACGTCATGCGATCGGACCGGTTGAAGCAGGTGATCATGGAGTTGTCGCCCACTTTCGATGAACGCAACCTCGGCTACAAGAAGTTCTCGAAGTTTCTGGTGGATGCCGCAAACAAGGGGCTCCTGGGCATCGAGCGGGCCGAGAACGGACAGTACCTGATCGCGCCCGCGGGGGAAACCGACGGAGCCCGGCCATCGCGGAGCGGGGGGGCGGATGCGGGGCATAACGGCGACGAACAGCGCAAGAAGGGCCGCCGGGCTTCCCAGCCTCGACGGTCTCCGGCGACCAGGGCGAGGAAGGGTCGCGCCGAGGGCGCTCGCGACGATGGCGCCCGGGCCCAGGTTGTGCGGGAGCCGCGTCCCGCGCAGCAGACACGGCAGGTGCGCGACCCCGGCCCGGCCATCGACCTGTTGACCCGGGCGGTACTGGAGTCGGGGGGGAAGAACCGCAATCCCGTGCGGGACTCGGACGCGAAGCGCAAGATGCTCAGCATCGACAAGGACTTCAACGAGAGCGCCCACGGCTTCGGCAAGTTCAGCAAGTTCCTCCAGTACGCCGAAGCGGAGGGCCTGTTGAAGCTGAAGCGATCCCGGGACGGAAGCTATTCGATCCGTCTCATCGAGGGTCGGGGCGCGGGAGCTGCTGCGCCCTACGACGCCAAGGCCCTGGGGCTTCCGACCACCGCGTCGTCGATCAAGAGCTACCTGGCCAACCGCTACAAGGGTGTGGGAGTCAAGACGGCCGAGCGCCTCGTGGACCACTTCGGAGCCGACGTCTTCAAGGTCCTGCACGATGATCCGAACCGTGTCCGCAAGGCCCTTTCCCGGGCGCGAGCGGACAGCGTCCTGGACCAGTGGGCCAACGACTTCGAGCGGAGAAGCAAGGCCCAGGTCAAGCCGCCGGCGCGGAGTTCGAAGCGGGACGCGGGTGCCTCCGCGCGGACTGCGCGGCCGTCCAGGACCACCCCTCCGGCGCCGGGGGGCACATCCTCCGAGTCCACACCCGGGCACCGAGCCCGTGCGACCGTCTCCGTCGCGCCCGTGGACGACGCTCCCGATCCCGCGCCAGACTCCGAAAAGCCGGCGCGATCCGGTTTGATGAGCTTTCTGCTACCGGGTCGTCGCACGCGTGGGGGTGGCGACAAGCCCTGAAGCCGTCGTGGCGTCACCGCTCGGCTCGGTCTGGCCGTTTCTGAACCGCAGCGCGGCGGTGGCGGCCCCACGCCTTCTGGGGTGCACGCTGGTTTCGACGGTCGGTGGCCGTGAGACCCGGGGTGTGATCGTGGAAACGGAGGCCTATTCGGGACGGGACGATCCGGCCTCGCACGCTCACGCGTCGAAGCGACGCACACCGCGCAACGACGCGATGTTCGGGCAGGGGGGAACCCTCTACGTCTACATCTCCTACGGCATCCATCATTGCGTCAACGTGGTTACCGGCGCCGACGGGGATCCGGCTGCCGTGCTGATCCGGGCACTGGAGCCCAGGGTGGGGGTGGATGTCATGCAAGAGCGGCGTGGAAGGGATACCGATCTTTGCAACGGTCCCGGCCGGCTGTCACAGGCGCTCGGCATCACCATGCGTCACAACCATCACGACCTGGCCCTGCCGCCCATCCGGCTTCTCCCGGGCCCATCTGTGGACCAGGCGGAGGTGGGTACCTCCGGCCGCATCGGGGTTTCCCGGGCAGCCGACTGGCCGTTGCGGTTCTTCGTGAAGGGACATCCGGCGGTGAAGGCGCCGAGGTTGTAGCTTACTGGCATGAACGATCCGACATGGGTTTCCGTGCTGCCGCCGCTCCTGGCGATCGGGCTGGCCATCGCCACCCGCCAGGTCTACCTGTCGCTCGCCGGAGGACTTTGGCTCGGGTGGTCCATCCTTGGTGGCTGGAACTTCGGTACCGGGCTCATGGACGCCGTCGCCTCCACGGTCACGGTGCTCGGCAACGCCGGCAACGCGCAGGTGATCATGTTCACCCTGGTCATGGGCGCCCTCATCGCGACAGTGGGGTCGTCGGGCGGGGTCGCGGGCTTCGTTGCGTGGCTGGAGCACCGCAGATGGGTCACGGGCGGTCGCGGCGCACAGATGCTTGCCTGGGTGATCGGGGTGATCATCTTCATCGAGAGCAACATCACGGTCCTGGTCGCCGGTTCGGTCGCGCGCCCACTCTTCGACAGATACCGCAACTCGCGCGAGAAGCTGGCCTATCTGATCGACTCCACCAGCGCCCCCATCTGCATCCTGATTCCCCTGAACGCCTGGGGTGCGACCAACCTGCGGCTCCTGAGCGAGGCAGGTGTGCCGGAGGGAGACGCGCTGGGCGTCTTCCTGCGCTCGATCCTCTTCAACTTCTACTCGTTCGCCGCCGTGGCGCTGGCCCTGGCTGTCATACTGTTCCGGCTGGACTGGGGTCCGATGAAGAAAGCCGAACAGCGAGCCGCAAAGGGAGAGGTGCTTCGGCCGGGAGCCACCCCGATGATGGACGAAGGCGTGCTCGGGGGAGACTCGGAACCCCCGATCCCGGCGCGCCCGATCAACATGATCCTCCCGATCGTGGTGCTGGTTGTGATGATGCCCTTTGGTCTCTGGGTGACGGGAGACGGGAACCTGATCAGCGGCGATGGTTCGACTTCCGTCCTCTGGGCGTCGCTTGCCGGACTCGCTGCCGCCTGGGTTCTTTTGCTGGCGCAGAGAGCATTCACGATCGAGGAACTCGTCCGCATCGCCCTGCGCGGTGCCGGGGGACTGGTTCCCCTGGCCCTCATTCTGCTCCTTGCACTGGCTCTGGGCGCGGTTACGAGGGAACTGGGAACCGGTGACTACGTGGCCGGCGTGGCTCAGGGAGTGCTGTCGCCAGGGGTCTTTCTCCCGCTCGTCTTCGTGGTTTCGTCCACGATCGCATTCTCGATCGGATCGAGTTGGGGGACGTTCGCCATCATGATCCCCATCGTCGTCCCCGCCGCGGCCGCCCTCGGGCTCGATCTGGCGCCCTTCCTGGCCGCCGCCCTCTCCGGCGGGATTTTCGGCGACCACTGCTCGCCGATCAGCGACACGACCATCATTTCGTCCATGGCGGCCGCAACGGACCATGTGGACCACGTACGAACCCAGCTGCCCTACGCGCTCACCGGGGGAGCCGTGGCCACCGTCTGCTTCGCGCTCGCGGGCGCTTTTCTCTAGCCCGGTCGAATGGAGCGGGGAGGAATCACGTGAATATCACCGTGTGTGTGAAGCGGGTGCCCGACACCGAGACGCGGATCCGGATTGCGGACGACGGGAGAGAGGTGACGCGGGACGGCGTGAAGTACGTGCTCAGCCCCTACGACGAGTTTGCTGTCGAAGCCGCCCTGCAACTCGCGGAGGAAGCAGGCGACGGCGAGGTGACGCTGTTGACCTTCGGCCCGGAGGCCGCCCGCGAGTCACTGCGCTCGGGCCTGGCGCTGGGGGCTCACAGGGCCGTGCTGCTCATGGGCGAACCCACCATGGACGGATTGGCTACGGCACGGGTGCTCGTGTCCGAGCTGGAGAACGGCGACGCGGGTCTCATCCTCTTCGGAGTGAAGGCGGTCGACGACGATCAGCAGCAGGTGGGTCCCATGGTGGCCGAGTTGCTCGGGCGTCCCTGCGCGACGTCGGTGACCGCGATGGACGTGGGTGACGGAGCGGTGACCTGTCGCAGGGCGGTGGAGGGTGGCCAGGAGGTCGTCGAGATGGACCTGCCCGCGGTTGTGACGGTGACCAAGGGGAGGTACGAGCCCCGGTACGCGTCCCTGAGAGGGATCATGATGGCGAAGCGCAAGCCCATGGTGGAAAAGCCGGCTCCCGAGGTGGAATCGGGGCTCGTCGTCGAGGGGCTGGAATACCCGCCCCGGCGGCCGGAGGGACGGATCGTGGGCGAAGGCACGGGTGCCGTCGAGGAACTGGTGCGACTGTTGCGCGAGGAGGCCAGGGTCCTCTGATGGCCGACGTGCTTGCGGTGGCGGAATCAAAGCGCGGGATTCTCGCGGGGGTATCACGAGAGGTGGTGACGGTCGCGCGTACGCTGGCGGATCGCCTCGGGGGTTCGGTGGCGGTGGCAGCGGCCGGTGCCTCCGGAGGGGCACTCGGGGCGTACGGTGCCGACCGCGTGATCGACTTCGAGTCCTCGCGGCCCGGCTCCGGCCGGGTGGACGCGTGGGCGGCCGTGCTGGCGGATCACATTCGTTCGCGGCGCTATCGGGCCGTGGTCTTCGCGGCCACCGCGACGGGCAGGGATCTGGCACCGCGGGTCGCCGCGAAGCTCCGTACCGCGTTGCTGACGGACGTGACCGGCGTCGAGGTCGACGACGGCGATATCGTGGCTACGCGTCCGGTCTTTGCCGGAAAGGCGCTGGCCCGTGTGCGGGCGGAGCGCGTGCCGGCACTGCTCTCGGTGCGCCCGAACGTTTTCTCGCCGCAGGAGTCGGCCAGGGATGCCGTGGTCGAGACGCTGGCGGGCGAAGCCGACGGCGTTGTAGCGGGCTATCGGGTCAAGGGGTTTGAAGCGTCCGAGGGCGTCGCCATCGACGTCTCGGAAGCCGCGATCATCGTCTCGGGAGGGCGCGGAATGAAGGGCCCCGAAAACTGGGGCCTCCTGGAGGATCTCAGGGACGCGCTGGGAGAGACGGCCGCGCTGGGCGCGTCCCGCGCGGTGGTCGACGCGGGGTGGCGTCCGCACGCCGAGCAGGTTGGACAGACGGGCAAGACGGTAACCCCGAAGCTGTACCTCGCGATCGCCATTTCGGGCGCGATCCAGCACCTCGCCGGAATGCGTACCTCCGGGGTGATCGTGGCGGTCAACCGGGACGCCGACGCCCCGATCTTCGGCGTGGCCGACTATGGAGTGGTTGGGGACGCCTTCGAGGTCGTGCCAAGGCTGGCGGAGGCCATCCGGGACCTGCGCGACGGTTAGACCGGCGGACCCCCCAGCATCCGGACGGGGTCCACCTCGCGTCCCCAGCGCCAGACCTCCAGATGGAGGTGGGGCCCGGACGTGTTCCCCGACTCGCCGGTTCGTCCGATGACCGTCCCGGAGGAGACCTCCTGGCCAGCCGCCACGGCAATCTCCGAGAGGTGGGCGTAGACGGTCAGCAGGTCCTCGCCGTGGTCGACCCAGATCACCTGCCCATACCCGCTCATCGTGCCGGCGAAGCGTACGCGGCCGCTCAACATCGGCCGCACGGGCGTCCCGATGGGTACCCCGATGTCCACGCCGCGGTGCAACTCGCCCACCAGCCCACCGCTGCGGATGCCGTAGGGGGACCGGATCGGACCGTCCACCGGCCATTGGGGAGTCTGGCACGCGGTGGCGGCAAGGACGAGAAGGAGGGGAGCCACTCCCTTCATGAGCGGCCCGGCAGCAGGACGACCGACACGGGCTCGTCCTTTTCGATACGGCCGACGCCTTCCGGAACGACCGCCAGACCGTCCGCGTCACGGAGGGACCGCACCAGCCCGCTGCCCTGCGGCCCGGTGAGGGAGCAGCGCCCCACGCCCTCCGCGCCCACCGGGCTGGGGCCGCGCTCGCCTCCCGCCCCGCGCGCACGCCGCTGCCCGCCTGCTTCCCGGGAGAGCCGAACACGGTAGAACTGGGTCAAGCCGGGTGGAGACACGAGCGCGGTGTCGGTCCGGGCCACCACCGTGAGTCCGGTGGGGCAGGGCGATCCCAGCCGTGCCCGCAGGTACGGTGCCACGAAGACATGGAAGGTTACGAACGCCGACGCCGGGTTGCCCGGGAGGCCAAAGACAGGGAGGTCGGTGTCCCCGAGCGGCATGTGTCCGAACGACAGGGGGCTCCCCGGCCGCACCCTGGCCCGCCAGAAGTCGAGCCGGAAGGAGAGACCGAGCAGAATTCGCTTCAGGAGGTCCTTCTCGCCCATGGACGCGCCGCCCGTGGTGACGAGAACATCCACGCCCTCCACCGATTGCAGCATATCCCCCAGTGCCAGCGCATCGTCGGGGGCGGTCCCCAGGTCGACCGGCACGGCCCCCGCCTCCAGGACCGAGGCGGCGATCATTGCGCGGTTCGTGTCGGGGATCCCTTTGCCTGCGGCGACCAGGTCGAACCGCTTCGTGCCCACCAACTCGTCGCCGCTGGACAGGACGCCCACCCGTGGCCGCCGAAAAACCGGAACGGGGTCGCATCCGCTCGCCAGGATGACCGGCAGGGACCCCGAATGGACGACCGCGCCCGCAGGCACCGTTTCGTCCCCACGCGCCATGTCCTGGCCCGCCGCACGAACGTGCTTGCCCAGATCGTCGGTCCGGTGAACGACCACGTAGCCGGGCAACGCTTCCCCGTCGGTGTGTTCGACCCTGATCACCGAATCAAAGCCCTCGGGGATCGGCCCTCCTGTCATGACCCGCACGGACGACCCGCGTGGAACGCCCTTGAGCGGAATCGAGCCCGGATACGATTTTCCCGTGACAGGCAGCCGCACCTCGCTGTCTCCGCTCCCCGCCACGTCCGCGCTCCGGACCGCAAAGCCGTCCATGGCGCTGTTCCGCCACGCGGGCAGGGTGGCGCCGGCGTGAACCGCCTCGGACAGCGACCGCCCCCGCGCATTCCAGGCCGGGATGCGGGTCGACGGCATCGGCGAGGCGGTGTCGAGGATGCGAGCCAGGGCCTCCTCGCAGGAGAGCCAATCGGCTTCGAGGTCCTCGAATTTGGCCAAGGTTCCCCCCGTCAGAAGCGCCAGGCCGCGCTCACGGAGAATCCGTAGCCGCTGACCCACTCGGTCTGCTCCACCGAATCCAGCTGCTTGGCGGGATCGTCGAATCCGCTCGGCGTGCCCAGCTGCCACAGCTTGAGGCTCCCGTCGGCGCGGAGCATGATCCGGGACGAAACCGCGAGCCGAAAGCCGGTGCCGGCGCTGGCGGTGAAGGCGGTGCCGAAGTCGAACACGTCCTCGGGGAGGAGGACCTCGTCGAAGGCGCCCACGCTCGCGGCGTCATAGGCAAGACCCCCGCCGATAAAGAGGTGCGGTGCCAGCCGGTGCCAGGTGCGGCGTCCCGGGATGCTGAAGGACAGGCGCGCGTCCAGCATGAAGAGGTGCACGTCCGACTCGCCGATTGTCCGGTCTCCTTCCGCCCGGCGCGGGTCGACGACATCCCGCTGGGTGGGGAGATACGAGAAGAGACCCTCGATGAAGAGGGGGCCGGCAGCCTCGACGACGTACCGCCCTCCCATGAAATTGCCCGCCTTCGGGCCCAGATCCAGTGATCCCTGCCTGAGCAACAGGGATCCCCAGAAGACCGAGGCTTCCTGGCCGTACTCGATGTAACGGTACGAGGACGGAATGGACTGGGCGCCTCCCGTGTCCACGGCAAGAAAAATGGCGGCCGGAAGCAACACCGCACTGCGGGCCAACCTGATTATCGTCATCAATTCCAGTCGGTGGCGTTGTTTACGCTAAACTCCAGTGAATGTAATCTGATTCGTTGGTGTGTACCGACCACCCAGGACCGGGTCTGAATCCCGGGCAAGGGGGTCTCGTAGTGAAAAGGTGTTTCGAGGGCGTCGAAAGGTTGCCGGGGTCCATGCCGGCGAAGGGAACAGGATGCTGATGCGGTGTTCCACATGTGGCGAAACTCTGCGGACTGGCGACGACCGGTGTCCCACCTGCGGCGCCGCTGTGACGAGGAGCCGGGTCCCGGTGGCGCACCGGGCGCTGATGCAGTGTCCCCGATGCGCCTACCGCGGAGATGGGATCCCCTATTTCCGAAAAGCGGGACACGTGGGACTCCTGGTGGGCCTGAGCATCTTCACCTACGGAATCGGCGGACTTGTCTACTACGGGTTGCGCCGGCGCCGGCAGGTTTGCCCGAATTGCGGACTCGGCTGGGAGCACGCCCGCGATGCCGGTGACCCCTTTGCCGTGGTGGCGCCGCCGACGGACTCGGCTCAGCCGGAGAAGCGCGCCGCTCCCGCAGCCGATGCGCCTCTGCCCCCCAGTGGTGTCGGCCGGCGGCTCTTCGGCGGCGCGCTCGCGGTGCTTGCGGTGATCATGATCACGGCCGGGATATCCGCGGGGGTCTTCGAACCCGTCGTCATCGGCTCGGCGATAGGCATGGGGGGATCGGGGCTCTTTCTATGGGGTTGGAAGGCACTTCAGGAGCGGCGCCAATCGGTACTCCAGGCGCTGCACCGCAAGGTGCTCAGGCTGGCCACTGCGCGTGATGGCCTCCTCACCGTCACCGAAGTCGCCTCGGAGCTGGATCTTACGCTGCCGGCGGCCGAAAAGATCATGGTCGGGATGGACGACGGGTTCAGGGTGCGTTCGGAGATCAGCAAGGAAGGCGTCATCTACTACGAATTCCCCGAGGTCCGTCACCAGAAGAAGCTGCGCGCTCCCTGACAGCCCGCCGCGGACTGCGCGCGCGTGCCCCTGGCGGGAATCTCACTGTGCGCGACCGGCGCTGCATCCCGGCTCCGGGCCGACTATATTGGGTGCGACGCTGGATCAACCGCAGTGGGGGAGTTCGTGCGACAGTTTACCGACGACAGAGGCGATATCTGGGTGGCATCCGTGGCCCGGGAAGAGGGCGGCGACTACAAGGGCCGGTTCTACCTGGTTCTCGAAGGTGGGACGGAGGGGCAGGGGGAGTCCGTCGTCCTCAGCGACATTCGCTGGAATTCGATACGTACCGCGGAGCGGACCCTGGCGACCATGTCCGGGGTGGAGCTGCGCCGACGACTGCGATCGGCTCGGGGCCGGGCGGGCCGCGCGTCACTCGTCTGACCCCCTACGCCAGGGTTCACCGCCGGAGACTAGGCGCAGGTGGCGCAGACCCCGGTGAATTCGAGTCGGTATCCGGTGACCTGAAAGCCGGGACAGGCCGTGGGGTCCACCAGCAACGCCGGGGGGACGCTTCCCGCGACGTCCCGCACCTCCCCGCATTGGTTGCAGCGGGTGTGATGGTGGGGATCGGTCCGGCCGTCATACCGGGACGAGCCGTCGGAATACGTCAGCTTCAGCGCCATCCCGCATCCGACCAGCGTCTCGAGGTTCTTGTATACCGTCGCGAGGGAAATCGCCGGCAGCTTCCCTCGTACCCCGTGAAAAACCTCTTCGGCGGTGGGGTGGGTGTCGGTCCCGGAAAGGAACCGATGGACGGCGCCTCGCTGCTCCGTGAAGCGGTGCCCGTGGGCTTCCAGCGCTTGTCGGAGCCGGGGTGTGTCCACGGTTGCATTGTATGGAGACAACGTGTGAACTCCTCGTGAGGACCCTTGCCGGCCAACTCTAGGATGCACGACCGGCGACCGTGTGTCAACCATTGCACGGACCTCGGCAACCGGCCCATAATCGGACGCTGGCGGTTACAGGGACTGCCGCCCGGAAACTTCGGCAAGGGTGGGGTTCCTACCTTTCCCACCCGGATTCACAGACACCTTCAGGAGGTCCTGAATGACGGAGGATCGCGCTGCCCTCGACGCCTTGCTGACCGAAAAGCGGCGATTTCCGCCGCCGCCGGACTTCGCGGCTGCGGCGGTCCTTTCGGACCCTTCGGTGTATCGGGACGGCGAGGACTACGAGGCGTTCTGGGCCGGTTGGGCCCGGGAGCTGGACTGGTTCCGGACGTGGGACCGGGTCCTGGAGTGGAATCCTCCTCACGCGAAGTGGTTCACCGGCGGCAAGCTGAATGTCTGCTACAACTGCATCGATCGTCACCTGACGGGACCCCGACGGGACAAGACTGCGCTGATCTGGGAAGGTGAACCCGGCGACCGGCGGAGCTTCACCTATGCCGAGCTGGCGGTGGAGGTGGGCCGGTTCGCCAACGTTCTCAGGTCGCTCGGGGTCAAGAGGGGCGACAGGGTCGCGATTTACCTGCCCATGGTCCCCGAGGCCGCATTCGCGATGCTTGCGTGCGCGCGACTGGGGGCCCCCCATTCGGTGGTGTTCGGGGGATTCAGCCCAGACTCGCTTTCGGACCGGATCAACGACGCCGATGCCAGGGTGCTGGTGACTGCCGATGGCGGGCACAGGCGCGGCACGATCGTTCCGCTCAAGAAGAATGCGGACCAGGCGGTCGAGCGTTGCCCGGGTATCGAGCACGTCGTGGTGGTCGCCCGGGGCGGACTGGAAGGCGAACCCGTCGAGATGACCGACGGACGCGACCACTGGTACCACGACCTGGCAGCCAGCGTGCCCGCCGAGTGCGAGCCCGAGTCGATGGACTCGGAGGATATCCTGTACATCCTCTACACCTCCGGGACGACGGGGAAGCCCAAGGGGGTGGTCCACACCTCCGGCGGGTACCTCACCCAGGTCCACGCCACCACCCGGGTCGTGTTCGATCTGAAGGAGGACGACGTGTACTGGTGCTCGGCCGATGTGGGCTGGGTTACGGGGCACAGCTACATCGTCTACGGACCGCTGGCGGCCGGTGCCACCGCGCTCATGTACGAGGGTGCCCCGGACTGGCCCGACAAGAGCCGCTTCTGGAAGATGTGCGAGGACTACGGTGTCACCATCTTCTACACCGCGCCGACAGCGATCAGGGCCTTCATGCAGTGGGGAGAGAAGTGGCCCGGAGGGCACGACCTCTCGCGGCTGAGGCTTCTCGGGACGGTCGGCGAGCCGATCAATCCCGAGGCATGGATGTGGTACCACCGCGTGATCGGCGGCGAGCGATGTCCGATCGTCGATACCTGGTGGCAGACCGAGACGGGAGCAATGATGATCACGCCGCTGCCGGGAGTCACCCACACGCGGCCCGGCAGCGCCTGCGGGGCTTTTCCCGGCATCGAGACGGCGCTACTCAACGACGGGGGCGATCCGGTGGACGCGGGCTACCTCGCCATTACAAGGCCCTGGCCGGCCATGCTGCGGACGATCTGGGGGGACGACGCCCGCTATCGGGAGACGTACTGGTCCAAGTGGGACGGGGTGTACTTTCCCGGGGACGGTGCCAAGCTCGACGAGGACGGGTATCTGTGGATTCTCGGGCGGGTCGACGACGTGCTGAACGTGGCGGGGCACCGCATCGGCACCATGGAGGTGGAGAGTGCGCTGGTGGAGCACCCCGCCGTGGCCGAGGCCGCGGTGGTCGGGAAGCACCACGAAGTGAAGGGGCAGGCGATCGCCGCCTTTGTCACCCTGATGGAGGGCATGGAGGGGGACGACGCGTTGGTCGCGGCGCTCAAGGCCCATGTCGCGACCGCGATCGGGCCCATCGCCCGGCCCGAAGCCATCCTCTTTGCCGCGGAGCTGCCGAAAACCCGGTCGGGGAAGATCATGCGGCGCCTGCTGGGAGACATCGCTGCCGGCCGGGCCATCGGCGACACCACCACGCTTGCCGATCCAGCGGTGGTGCAGAGCCTGAAGACGCGCTACGAGGAGCGCGAGGAAGCCTGACGTTACGTCAGGGTCGCCGCCTGGAGGGGCGCCGCAGAGCGGAGGGGAGCACGTCGGCGTCGGCAAACCTCAGCGCAGCTCAGGGGACATCAGGAGGTGGCGCTCCGTCCACGCCGGCTCAGACCTCCGCCAACGGATCCCTCGTCGCGGGGCGCGGTCCGTGCGCGGGCTTCCGTTTGGCCGCCTTGGCCGGTACCCCCACATGGACCGTGTCCGGCTCGGTGTCCCGGGTAACCAGGGCACCGGCGCCGACCATCGAGTTGGCGGCGAGGGTGGTGCCCGCGAGAACGGTGGCGTGGTAGGCCACCCGCACGCGGTCGCCGATCACGGTGCACGGCGTGGTCACGTCCCGCGCCTCGCTGATGTGGTGGCTGTGTGAATACACGTTCGCGTAGTCCGAGATGGACACCCGGTTCCCGATTCGGATTCCGCCGCGGTCGTCCAGCAGGACATGGCGGTGCACGACGACGTCGTCTCCGACCTCGATCCCGTACCCGAAGGTGAGCTTCACGAAGTGGAACGCCTTGAAGTTCTTCCCGCACCTGGCGAAAATGCGCCTTGCCAGCATGCGCCGGAACTTCACCCCCAGGTGCACGTTTTCGCCCAGCAGGCTCTTGTCGAACATCTCCCAGAGCCAGATCAGGGGTTTCACCCGGTAGTAGCGCTCCAGGTCGGTCTCGATGTAGTACTCGGGCTCCAGGGTAACGTTGCGGGGATCCAGCTGATCGAGGAGGATCCGCCCGCCCGGGGCAAGGCCGGGAGTGCCGCCGGCTCGCTCGATACCCGGTGCGGACCCCGGGAAATAGATCTCTTCGAGGACTCTGCGGCAGAAGTCGTCGCGATCGGTGCCCGGGTCGGCCAGCTCCTCGTCGAGTCCGGCCAGCCAGCGGTCGTACCGATGCGCCACGTCGGCCGGGAGCGGCACTCCCCGAAGGGGCAGGAAACGGTACTCGCTGGTGGACGACATGGACAGGATGCCCCCTCATTACCGGGAACGACTCCGAAGCCTCCCCGCTTCGGGGTTTCTGCAGCTTCGCCGGGTAAGATAACCCCGCCTTGCTTTAAGGACCCGAAAACGGCTTCTTGGTTTCATGCACGATGTTCTGAGGGCCCGCGTAGTGCGGAAGATAGAGAGCCTCCCGGAGGATCAGGTCTACCAGGTGCTGGACTACATCGAGTTCCTGGAGTCCAGGTACGGAACGACCGATCCGGAGAAGGAGGCCAGCGGCCTTCAGCGGCTGGCGGAAGGGATCGAAGACCGCCTGAGGAACCGGTCGGTCAACCCGTCCAATCTGCGTGAGGCCTTTCAGGTGTGGGCGGCCGCCGACCGCGCCCTGAGCGGCGTCGCCAAAGCCGGCCGCCAGCTGCTGGAGGAGATCGCGGGAGCATCCGATGCAGCCGGGGACTCCGAAGAGCCCGATGCCGGTCCACCCGCTGCATCCGCCGACGAGCCGGACCCGCCCGGTTCCGCGCCCGGACGGGAATGACCGGGGCCGCCGTGCCCGTGTACCCCGTCCCGCGGCGTGTTGGGACCGTCGGTCCGCGGCCCTTGACCGACCCTTCCCGCAGTCCCTAGAATTGCTGATGAACAGCGGCAACGAGAAGGACCGCCCGTTGAGGGGGGCGGTCATCAAGGAAGCTCTGACCTTCGACGACGTGCTCCTCGTGCCGGGCCACTCGCGTGTGCACCCGAAGAGCACGGACATCTCGACCCGCCTGACCAACCGCATTTCCCTGCAGGTCCCCCTGGTTTCCGCGGCGATGGACACGGTGACGGAGGCTCGCCTGGCCATTGCGGTGGCCCGTGAGGGCGGCGTCGGCGTCATTCACAAGAACATGACGATCGACAAGCAGGCCCGTGAGGTCGACCGGGTCAAGCGCTCGGAGAGCGGCATGATCCTCAACCCCATCACCCTCGGTGCCGGGGCGTCGCTCCGGGATGCGCACCGGCTGATGTCACGTTTCTCGATCAGCGGTGTCCCCATCGTGGAGCCCGACGGAACGCTGGTGGGCATCATCACGAACCGGGATCTTCAGTTCGAGACCGAGTTGGAGCGTCCCGTCGCGACCCTGATGACGTCGAGCGGACTGGTTACGGCGCCGGTCGGCACGACGCTCGAAGAGGCGCAGGAGATTCTGCACAGGCATCGCATCGAGAAGCTCCCGGTCGTCAACGACGAGGGCCGGCTCAAGGGGCTGATTACGGTCAAGGACATCTTCAAGCGCCGCCAGTTTCCGAACGCCTGCAAGGACGAGCACGGGCGGCTGCGGGTGGGTGCCGCGATCGGCGCGGCGGCGGCGGACCTCGACCGGGCCCGGGCGTTGGTCGAGTCGGGCGTGGACTTTTTGGTGATTGACACGGCCCACGGCCACTCAGAGGGTGTGCTGCGGTTCGTGGCGCGCATGCGCGAAACGTTCCCTGACCAGGATCTGGTCGCAGGCAACGTCGGGACCGCGGAAGGGGCGACCGCCCTCATCGAGCGTGGTGCCGACGCGGTCAAGGTCGGGGTGGGCCCGGGCTCGATCTGCACGACCCGCGTCGTGACCGGTGTCGGGCTGCCGCAGTTGACCGCGGTGATGGATGCTGTGGACGGTGCGGCGGGGCGGGTGCCGGTGATCGCGGACGGTGGAATCCGCTATTCCGGGGACGTGGTCAAGGCGCTCGCCGCCGGGGCGCACTGCGTCATGATGGGTTCGGTCCTGGCCGGCACGGAAGAGTCGCCCGGCGAGGCGTTTCTGCTCGAGGGGCGCCGTTTCAAGACGGTCCGGGGCATGGGATCCCTCTCTGCAATGGAAGAGGGCTCCGCGGATCGCTATTTTCAGGATACGGAAGACAGACGCAAGCTCGTGCCCGAAGGCATCGAAGCCCGGGTCGCATACAAGGGGCCCGTGTCCGACACCGTCTTTCAGCTCTCGGGAGGTCTGCGCAGCGGCATGGGCTACTGCGGCGCTTCTTCCCTCAGCGACCTGCGGGCCGGTGCCCGCTTTGTACGGGTGACCTCCGGGGGGCTGCGCGAGTCCCATCCCCACGACGTCACGATCACTCGTGAGGCTCCGAACTACAGTCATTGAACCGGATCGGGGGTCGGCGCGCAACGCCGCTCTCCGACGCGTCTCCCCTATGTGCTTCGCTTCCATCGTGCTCCTCCTTGCCGCCTGCGCGCGTCAGCCGCCGCCACCCGCTCCCGCACCTGCACCCGCGGAAGCGGCGATGGCCGCGCCGACCATGGATACCGGCACCGGACGCGATGCTGCCGCGGTCCGGTCCGCGCGGTCGTTACCGGATGTCATGGATCCGCGACGCGCGGCAATGGCCGATCCGATCGTGACGTCGCCCTGGGTCGGCGAAGACCGCCTCGAGGAACGGATCGACTGGTGGTTGAACTACTGGCAGAACAGGGAGCGGGAGGGGTTCCAGCGAGCGCTGACCCGGATGGGCAGGTACGAGGTCTTCATCGATTCCGTGTTGGCCGCGGGTGACATGCCGGCGTCGCTTCGCTACCTCCCCATCATCGAGGCAGCGTACTATCCGAAGGCCAACTCGCGGGCCGGTGCGGGTGGGCTGTGGCAGTTCATGCCGGCGACCGCCCGCTGGCTAGGGCTCGAGGTCAACTCCCTCGTCGACCAGCGCCTCGATCCGTACGCGGCGACCCCTTTCGCGATCGAGTACCTCGCCGACCTGAAGGGGCAGTTCAATTCATGGTTCCTGGCCCTCGCCGCATACAACGGGGGCCCGGGGCGCGTCGAGCGGGCGATACGGGACCATGGAGACGGCGAACCGCGCGAGGACGCCCTCTTCCTCAGGATCCGCGACCACCTTCCCCGCGAGACCCGTGATTTCATCCCGAAGTACCTGGCTGCGGTCCGTATTGCAAGTGACCCCGCGGCGTTCGGCATGACCGGCTACCTGAAGGACCCGCCGCAGGTCTTTGACGCGGTCGTTGTTGAAGGAGCGGCGTCGATCGACGTCATTGCGTCGGCGGCGGGGGTCGCCGAAGCAGACGTAAGGATGCTGAACCCGCACCTTGTGCTCGGTCTGACCCCCATGGGCCGGTCGACGACGGTCCGGCTGCCGGCGGGTTCGGGAGCGACGTTCGCCGAGCGCATTGCGGCCGTTCCCTCGGCCGAAAGGGTCACCTTCACCGAACATCGCGTCGCGTCCGGGGAGACGCTCGCCGGCATCGCCCGCAACTACCGTGTCATGGTCGAGGCGTTGCAGGCGGCCAACCCCGAAGTGCAGCCGCGGCGGATGCAGATCGGGTCCGTGCTGGTCATTCCCAGGGCGCGTCGGAGCAGGGACGGGCAAGATGCCGGTGAGTCCCGCGCGGCCGGTGAGCCGCCTCCGGTCGCGACTCCGGAGGCCCGGTTCGTGGCCGCGAATTCCGCGCCGGCCCGGGAAACCGTCCATGTGGTGAGGCGTGGGGACAGCCTGTGGCTGATCTCCCAGCTCCACGACGTCGACCTTGCGCGGCTCCGGCTCCACAACAACCTGGCCGAGGGTGCCGTGATCCATCCTGGCGACGAGATCAGGATACCACCCCCGGGCTGATCGAGGGCTCAGGCCCCGCGGTTGCTACTCCCGCCGCCAGCTTCCCGACCGCCCGCCCGACTTTTCTTCCAGCCGAACGGATTCGATCGTCATCCCGCGGTCCACTGCCTTGAGCATGTCATAGGCGGTGAGGAGCGCCACCGACACCGCCGTAAGGGCTTCCATTTCGACGCCGGTCCGCTCGGTGATCGTGGCCGTGGCGATGACCCGGAGCCCTGGAATGGAAGCGTCGGGCTCGACGTCGACGCGTACACTGGCGGCCGGAAGCAGATGGCACAGCGGGATGAGTTCCCCGGCGCGCTTCCCTCCCATGATTCCCGCCACTCTCGCGACCTGTTGCACATCCCCCTTGGGGTTGCCCCCGTCCACAAGCAGGCGGAAGGCGCGACGGGAGCACCGGAGAAACCCGTGCGCGACCGCTTTCCGGGAGGTTCGTGCCTTGGACGTGACGTCCACCATCGCCGCCGAGCCGTCGTCGGCGAGGTGGGTGAGGCCACCCTGGTCGCGCCGGCCCGGCGGATGACTCTTGTCGTGTTTCCGCGGATCCGTCATTACTAAACCACTTTGTTTAGTGTTTCCTCCAACTCCAGAAGCAGAGAGGAGATGAAGAGCTGCGGGTTAACATTCCCCAGCGCAAGCATGCGCGCTTCCTCCACCTGGTCAACCGCCCGTGCAACGCGGTCGGGCGTCAGCGCCAGCCGTCCCGCGGTCTTGCGAAGGAAGGGCAGCTCGTGGGAGTTCACCACCAGTTCGTCGCGGCCGAGGCTCGCGGCACCGAGGTCACGGATCCAGAGCTGCAACCCGGCCATCAGGTCCAGCAATCCTCTGGCACCGGCCGGCCCGAAAGCCAGGGCCGCGGCGTAGCACTCGGCACGCCTGCCCCCGGTGGCCGCCCGCAGCAGCTTGAGCGAACCCTCCCGCTGACCGGTGTGGGCGCCGTCGGAGTCAAGGCAGCTCAGCGCGGCACCTATGGACCCCTGGGCAAGACTTGCCGCCCGCTGTGCGGGTGCCGGGCCGACACCGCACTCCTCTTCCAGAAAGGCGGCCACCTCTCCGGCGGAGAGCGGAGGGAGGTGGATCGGCAGTGCCCGCGAACGGATCGTGTCCAGAAGGCTCCCCGGTTTGCCCGACGTAAGGATGAACCTGCTCCCGTCGGGTGGCTCCTCAAGCAGCTTGAGGAGGGCATTGGCGGCCTCGGGGCTCGCCTCCTGGGGAACCAGGTACTCGGCGTCCCCGATGATGAAGAACTGTTCTTCTCCGATGGCGGGGCGACGGTGGGCACTCTTGCGCATCGTCAACACGGCGGCCAGGTAGATTCCCCGCACGTCCGTCCCGCCCTCCGGCCGCAGGGGTCGACTCCGGAATTCGGCCAGCTTCTCGTGCCGAGCCTCTTCGAGTGCCTCGGCCAGCCGCTGCGGGCTGTGCGCGCGCTTCGGGCGAGGCAGGGGGAAGTACCAATGGATGTCCGGGTGTTCCAGGTGGAGAGCCAGGCGGCAGCTGGAACACTCTCCACAGGGCTTGTCGGCTCCGGTACACAGGCGGGTGCGGGCAAGCCAATGTGCCAGGGACTGCTTGCCGCACCCCGGCATGCCGTGGATGAGCATGGTGGCCGGGAGCGTGCCGTGTGCGAGTGCCCTCTTGAGCGACGCACGAAGTGCATCATGTCCCCGAAAGGACGGGGGGGTCGCCGGTCGCTTGCGTGCACGAGCCATGTCAAGGGAAGGTAACCGCGAGGCGGTCGCGCTGTCAGCGCTCCGGCCGGAACCGGGTGAGCGAGGATAACTCGTCGGCAGGGTCCGCGATGCGGTTGCGCAGCCGCGCGAATGCGTGGCGGACGTGGGACCGGACCGTCGCCGGGGAAACGCGCATGATCCGTGCCACTTCGCGCGGACTCTTCTCGTCGATCAGCCTCAGGGTGAGCGCCTGGCCTTCCCTCCGAGGCAAGTCGTCGATGGCGTCCAGGATCGTCCGTTGCAGGGCGGCCCGTTCCCGCTCCTCAAGCGGATCGTGCTGCCGGCTGGCGGGGTCGTCGATGGCATGCTCGCCCGCGTAGAGCTCGAGGCTCCGTGCCGCCGACGTGCGGGAACGGTAATCGCTAACGCAGACGTTCCGGGCCAGCCGGCCCAGCCAGGCCCGGAAGGATCCGGTGCCCCTGTAGGTGCGCGCCTTCTCGTATGCCTTCAGCCACGTCTCCTGGTAGAGGTCCTCAGCGTGGTCGCGGTCCCTCGCGTACAACCTGCACACACCAAGGACGAAGGAAGCGTGTTCCTCCACGATGCTGCGGCAGTAGTCGTGATCCCGCGAGAGGAATCTCGCGGCGTCGAACCGCTGCCCCGGCGGGCGGCCAGTCATGGGTCGCGAGCGTCGGATAAGGGCGCCGGAACGATCGGGATCAAATCAGCTCGAGTGCCTGAGCGACATCCCGTTTTCCGGCTTTGGACTGCATCCACGCCGCAGCCATGCCCCCCGCGGCGGCGAGGAGTGCGAGTTCAGTGGACGTGACTCCGGGGGCGCTGACCGTTCCGGTCACGAAAACCGCCGCCAGCACCGTCGCCGCGCCGATTGCCACCGCGACCAGATTGTCCGCGGGACGGACGTCGGCCCGGCGGACCCGCCTGCGCGCGATCCTGGCGAGGGCACGCCTGTTGAGACCGGGCGGCACCTGCGTTTGGGGGACGACGCTCCCCTCGGGAAGATAGAGGGAGCTGAGCCCGGTCATGATGATCAGATCCAGCTTGCATGTGTCACAGGTTCCGAGGTGCTCGCGCACGTCCGGCCCCGCAAGCCGGTGATCCCGGCCGAGAACGAGGAGCTCGTCGAGGTCGAGGCAGGGCATGACTCAGATTCCTTCGTGTGCGGGGGAGGGACGTGTCCCGGAAAGGGCCGGATCACCGAGAAATCCTTCCCGGTAGCGGATCAATATCAATCCCGCAAACGCGGCCGCCTGGATCAGGGGCACGGCGACGGGGAGCCACGCAGCGAGGATTCCCGAGACGTTGAACCAGTCGCGTTCGGGGTGGGACGCGAAGTAGCCCGCGGCAAAGTACGCAAGGCCGCCGGCCAGACCGATCGCGAAACGGGCGTTTCGGCGGGATGGAGGCCGCAGCGCTCGGGTGAGTTCGGCGCTCAGCAGACCGAGCAGCATGTTGAGGAGGGTAAACACGCCCATGGCCAGCGGCAGGTGAAGCAGCAGGCGGACGCGGTTGGGAGGCGTGCTGGCATCACTGCTGAGCGGCGAGCCTCCCGCAGGGGGGTTCGCCTCCACGAAGCGGAGTTGCCGCAGCTTGCCGAAGGGAGTCCTCGGGCCGAGTGGGCGAGTCTCGAAGGCTTCCTCGGCCGAGGCATACTCGGCGTAGTCCGCGAGCGGTGAAACGAACTCGGACAGGGTGTACGCGGTCACTGCCGCGATGAGTCCCGCCATCCACGCCAGCCGGACCCGTTGCCTCCACTTGCGCAGCAGTACGATGCCGCTTGCGAAGGCCGCGAATGGAATGATCAGGCCAGCCCGGCCGGACACGTGCGAGAGCCAGTCCCACCCCGACCAGGGCCGCGGCTGCGCCACGGCCAGCGTATGGAACACCACGATTGCGCACACCACCACCCCGGTCCACTGAAGGGTTGGCTTAAGTACGACCCTCATGGACTTCATGGTCGGCCATCTCATTGTGGACATGTCGTCACCTGCCGGGCCGGCAGTCACTGTCGTAATCGCAGTTTTCGGTGAGTAAACAGCACTGTCGGCAGCAGTATGCCTTTGCTCCTTCGCCCTGACAGCAGTCCGAAAGCGTGAACGACGACACCCAGCTTCGCGCCGGAGCCGCAAAGAGTGCGACCGCCAGCAGCACGTTCAGCAGGACCAGGCCCATCATGATTCCCTTGCGCATTCCATCTCCTCGGTTGGTAACGGTTCCATCCACGTGCTATTCCATCCATTCGGCGAGCCACCGGAGCCCGTCCGGGGACTCGTACGACCCGAGCAGTCCCCGAGCCGCTGCGGCAACCGGTTCGAAGAAGGCGGGAAACTCGATGGGGTCGACCGCACCGGAGCGGCTGACCCGCAGCCAGCGGCGACCCCGGCCCAGAGGGTCGGTTCGGTTGTCGAAGAGCCGCAGCCATGCGGTGCCACCCTCGGCGCAGACGACCTCGGTGGCAAAGGGCAGCTGGTCCGCGAACAAGGGGCGGGCCTCCCTGGCCATGGCCGTGAAATCGATGCCGGCATCGGCATAGTCCGGGCCGAGCTCCACTCGGGCCATTGCCTCCAGGTACGAGGCGATGTCGGCGTGGCTGATCGGCGACGGGCGCCCCGGAATACGCACGGTCGTCTGCACGCCGCCCTCACTGTCCAACCAGGCCAGGTCGTGGGCATCCGGCCGCCAGATCACCAGGTCGGACCCGCACGCATCCCACCGTGGAAGTGCCACGAACTCCTTCGGGTCGTCCCCGTCTTGCGCAAGATGCTCGGCGAACCGGACCAGCTCGCGTTCGGGGGCCAGCGTGGGGGTCACTCGAACCACCGCGCCATGTACAATGTCGGTCGCACGGTCCAGCCTGACGGAGAAGTCGGCGGCCAGGACGCCGTCTGCGGTCCTGCGTATCCGGTACGGATCGGCGTAGGAGATGTCCAGCATCCATCGACCCCCGGGTATGGCTCCCGGATGGATGGGTTGTGAGACCACCACGGAGAGCGTGGGGTCGAGCACGGTGTGACGCCGGATCCCAAGGTCCCACACATGAGCCGTGCCGTCTTCCGGGTCAACCTGCAGTGCCACGGGGAAGGAGAAGTCGGCGGGCCCCTCGCCGCGCCTCCCTCCTCGCCGCACGGAACCCGTCGAGCGATCGATACGGGTAAGGAAGGGTGGCGACACATCCAGGATCCAGATTGCCTCCGCGGTCTCGCCGACTTCCCGGACCTTCGTGAAATCCAGCTCCGGGTAGCGGGTGAAGATGGCCTCGGCCGGGATCTGGCGGAACTCGATTTCGAGTTGCTCGGGCGCCGGGCAGGCAGCGGCCGCGATCAGCAAGCCCATCGTTGCGGCCAGCCGGGAGGACAACGTTCGCGGCGTCATCGGTGCGACAGCCCCCTGGTCCCTGACCGGGCCGCGAATTGCGCCGTCGGGAGTCGCGTCACGGTTGCGGCGATTGCCGACAGGTCGCTTCCGTGGCCATCCGCGGTCACCCGGCCGCTCGCGTCCAGTGCGAAGATCCACGGCGTGCGACTGATCAGAGCGTGTTCCCGGCTTCCGGGCAGGCCATCGGCGACCGTCAGGACCGGTAGAGTCCATCCGTGGTCCTCCGCATGGTCCCGGGCCCTGGAAAACGGTCCGGGAGCGAGCGCGACGACGTTCAGGGGAGCCCCGGGCGACTGGAGCCAGGCACGCCATTTGGCGGCGACACGCCGGGAGTGCTCGCACTCGGGGTCGAAAACCAGAACGAGCACGGCGCCATTCCCGGCGAGCGTGCGCGGGATCGGGTCGGCGCCACGGACAAGCACGCCGGACAGGTCGTCGCCCACTGCCACATGGCCCTTGCGATTACTGTCCGGCGGTCGGCTCAGAAACGCAAACTGGATGACCGCCAGAGCAGCCAGCGCAATCGCCAGCCCCGCCCGGGTCATGAATGCCGGATCCCTCACCGTTCCTCCTGGAGTTCCGTTCACTGACAAGATGTGGCCTTCTACCTTAATAGACAGTTCTCAGGCCAAAACCGTGCAAAACCCGCTTGGCGCCGTATCGGGGCCGGCGGCCTGTGTTCAGCGGTTCCGACCCCGCCGCCGCGCCAGTATGACCGCCAACCGGATCGCCTCGATCATCGAGGACGGGTCGGCCATCCCGCGCCCCGCGATGTCGAAGGCGGTCCCGTGGTCGGGTGAGGTGCGGATGAAAGGGAGCCCGATCGTGACATTTACGCCCCGCCCGAACGCCGCTGTCTTGAACGCTGCCATCCCCACATCGTGATAGGGGGCGACGACGGCGTCGAACTCCCCTGAGAACGCCCGCTTGAAGACCGTGTCCGCGGGCACCGGACCCGCGACGGACCAGGGCTCCCCGGCCAGCGCGGCCAGGGCCGGTTTGTAGATGTCCCGTTCCTCCGACCCGAACAGCCCTTCGTCGGAGGCGTGCGGGTTTAGCGCACAGAGCGCGATTCGCGGAGTCCTCACGCCCCAGTCCGAGGCGAGCGCCGCCCCCAGCAGCCGCGTCTGGGACACAAGCAACTCCACCGTCAGCAGGTCGGGAACCTGCGCCAGTGGGACATGGATCGTCGCGAGTAGCACCCGTCTGGGCGAGCGTCCCTCCCCGCCGCCGCCCCCCTCGTCGCACATCAGCATCCCCACGCGCCGCGCCCCGGACAGCGCCAACAGCATCTCGGTGTGGCCCGGGTGGTACCCCTCCGCAATCAGGGCGGGCTTGTGCACGGGGGCGGTCACGATGGCGTCCACCTCGCCTGCGACCGCCAGCTCCACGGCGCGCCCGATGGCCAGCCCCGCCGCCCGTCCCGGCCCCAGCCCCACCGCACCGCCGTCCACCGCCTCGAACCGGCACGGTCCCCAGGAGTGCCCGCCACACTCCGCGGGGCCGATCACGCGGATCAGGTCGCCACCCAGCTCCGGCAGCAGTGCGGCCAGAGCCTTTCCGGTCACCTCCGGCCCGATCCCGCGCGGATCCCCCAGCGTGATGGCAAGGTGTACGGTACCGTGCTTCGCCACATCAGCCGCCGCCTCGACCATGGACTAGCCGGCTCAGTTGATCTGTCTTACGTAGGTCTTGGCGCGCAGACGGGCCAGGAGGGCTTCGAGCCGCTTCTGCTGCATCAGGGTGGACCGGATCTGCGGCTCGAAGTCGTCATACGTGTACTCACCGGCTTCCCGGGTCTCGATGATCCTCAGGACGGCGAAGTATTCCTGTCCCCGTTCGTTGAACTGCATGGGGCCGACCGTCTCTCCTGCCTCGCGACCGCTCAGGGCGGCCACGTACGCCGGCGCCAGGATCTGCGCCACCTGTCTCTGTGGGACCGTCGCCGAGTCGGGCAGGCTGGAGTCGTGGAATTCATCGATCAGCGCCTGAAAGTCCTCGGTTTGGGCCCGGTCGGCGACTTCCTGCGCCCGCTGCCGGGCGCGGAGGATATCCCCGGGGCCTACTTCGGGACGGATGAGGATGTGACGGGCTTTGCGTTCCGCATAGCGCACTCGCTCGACGATAATGATGTGATACCCGAAGATGGTCTCCACCACATCGCTGATCCCTCCCTCCAGCAGCTGGAAGGCGGCCTCGTCGAACGCATCGGCGAAGTTGCCCCTGCGGAACCATCCCAGATCACCGCCCGCCTGAGCCGAGCCCGGATCCTGCGAGTATTCCGTCGCGAGCTCCGCGAAGTCCTCTCCCGCGCGGGCCCGCTCCAGCAGACCCTCGATGATCGCGAGGGCATCTGCTCGCGACGAGTCGGAAGGGGCTGCCGTCATGAGCACCTGTTTGAACGTGACGGTGGCGGGGCGCTGCTGGATGCTGCTGCGTCCGGCTTCGAAGAAGTCGCGCATCTCTTCTTCGGTGACCTCGACAGCGGTCTGGTCCGAGTTGCGCGATACGTACAGGGATGCAAGCTGTTCCTGTGCGAGTTGGTCCCGGAGCATTTCGCGGTAGGTCTGGATCGACAGTCCTTCGAGTTCGAGTACCCGTTCCATCTCCGCCCGGCTGCCGAATCTCTCCTGCACCTGGGCCAACTGCTGCTGGAGCGCGTCCTCCACGCGCGCGTCGTCGACCTGAAGCAGGGTATCCTGAGTCGCGGCTTGAAGGATGATCTGCTGGGTGATCAACTCGTCCAGAAGGGACTGGCGGAAATCCTCCCACTCGTCCGATCCTTCCTCGGGTACGGGTCTCCCCATCGTGCGCCATTGGTTTACCTGCTGCTCCACCTGGGAAAGCACAATGACCGAATCGCCGACGATGGCCACCACCCGGTCCACCAGTTGGTCGCGACCCACCTGGGCCCCGGCTTCGGCGGGCGGGGCGACGAGCAGAAGGAGCGCGGCCAGGCCGTGCGCCAGGAAAACCGAGCTCCCCGCCAGGGAGGCGCTTCGCCGATTACGGTGCCGGGGCGTGGTTTCGAGGTTTTGCTTCACTGGGGTTCTCCGATCGGGAGTTCTCGCTATCGTCCTTGCGATGATAGGAGTTCCTCGATGCGCGCCACGGTTGCACCGATGCGGTTGCCGTCGATCCGCCACGCGTTCTGGTTCCTGAGGAGTAGTATAACCCCGCCCAGCGGAATGATCTCCTGTTCGCCGGAGACGATCTGCATGAGCGCTGCTTCCACCACCGCTTCGGGGGTCGCCGGCTCCACCGCCCGAGCGGTGTCCGGGGTGCCGTCCGCTCCGGCGGACCGGGGTGTGAGGCCAATGACTTCAGCCCGTCCCCGAATTGCCGCTCGTACCTCCGCCGAGACCGAATCGATCTCGGCTTGAGATGGCGTGAACCCCAGCGATTCGGCTTCGTGCAGCAGCAGCGCCTGCTGGCCGAGCCCCTGCAGTGCGGTCTCCAGTTCGTCGTCGGATGCGCCCAGGACGCCCTCCGCGAAGCCTTCCGGAGAATTGCGCGCCAGGTCGACGAAATCTCCGGCGGTGTAGTCGCCGTCGTTCCAGATCAGAAGAGGGCGGCGGGCCGCGCCGGCGGACAGCCGCGACGGGGTCGCCGTGGCGAGAGCCCGGGTGACTTCGAGGGCCCCTTCCGCAAGTCTCAGTCCCGAAACGGAGTCGAGCCGCGCAATGTAGGCTGCCTCTGCGGCGTTCATCCGCTCCTGCTGGATCCGGCGGCGGAACTCGCCGCCGACTTCCGCAAGCTCCGGGACATCGAGAGCGTCCAGCCGCAGCAGGTGGTAGCCGAGCCCCGTCTCGACCGGATCGCTGACCTCGCCGGGGCGCAGGCTGAAGACGGCACTGTCAACGGAAGAGAGCATCTCGCCGCGTCCGAACGTGCCCATGCTTCCGCCCCTGCGTCCGCTCCCCGGATCCCCGCTGTACCGCGCTGCCATGGCGGCGAAGTCGGCGCCGGCGGCGATCTGGGTGCTCAGCGCGGTCGCTACGGCGAGTACGCTGTCGCGCTGCCGCGTCGTCGAACTGCGTGGAAAGGGGAGAAGGATCTGGGCAGCCGTGGCGCGGGCGCCGGGCATTTCCACGGCGAAGCGCTCGGTGAGCTCCGCGTCCGTGACCACGGTGTCGACGTCGATCACCTGCTCACGCAGCCTGGACAGCATCAATTCGTCCAGTGGCTGCTCGGTAGCGAGTTCCACGTCCAGCGACTCCAGGGTCGTGTCGGTGTGGAGGAGGCCGGACAGCAGGGTGTAGTCGACCCACAGCTCGGCGACGGCCCTGACCACCTGTGTGTCGCCCGGCACGGTGCTGTTGTCGGCGATCAGGCGAGCGGCGTGTTCGACGGTGAAACGGTTGCCTCCGGCCTCGGCGAGGGGACCGGGGCCGCAGGCCGCGAACGGGAGCACCGCCGCCAGACAGAGGGCGAGCAGGGGAGTGCGCGACATGTCGTCCACCTTGTTCGTTCGAGGATCCGTCACACGTAACCTAACTTCCGTCAGGATGTCGCGATGGCGTGGAGCCCCGCGGCGGTGCCCGTGGTTGCGGGCTTGCCCTCCGTTCGGCTCCCCTTGTCGCCGGTGTACCCTCCCAGCGCGTCCATCGCACGTGCCACAACGTCTGCCAGCGCCTCCGCGTCCGCACATTCCACGATCATCGACAGCGGCATGACCCGGCGCACCTGGATGCGCACCGGGTCGCCCCGAAGCTCGCCTTCCAGCTCGGACATGCGTGGCAGCACATCGGGCCGGAAGTTGATCCGGGCACGGTTCCCCCGCACCAGGATCCGGTCTACGCCGGCGCGCTTCCCGACAATCCCGAGCAGAGATGTCTCCAGCAGCCGCCTCACCTCGGCGGGCGGGCGTCCAAAACGGTCGGTGATCTCCGCTTCCAGTGCGCCGAGTTCACGGCGCCGCGACACTCGCGAGAGGCGGCGGTACAGGTGCAGCTTCTGGTGCTGGTCGGCCACGTACGCGTCCGGCAGGAAGGCACCGGCTTCCATCGTAACCTCGGGGCGGGGAAACTCCTCCTTGTCCGGCCCGTCGCGCACGCGTTTGACAGCCTGCTCCATGAGGCGCATGTAGGTGTCCAGCCCCACCGCGTGGGCGAAGCCGGACTGATCCTCGCCCAGCAGATTGCCGGCGCCCCGCACCTCAAGGTCCCTCAGCGCGATCTGGTACCCGCTTCCCAGTTCGGTATGGTGCTCCAGCACCTGCAGCCGCCTCTCCGCCTCGGTGGTAATCTTCTCCGGCACGATCAGGTAGCAGTACGCGCGCCGGTCCCACCGGCCGACACGCCCACGGATCTGGTACAGCTGGGAGAGGCCGAACCGATCGGCGCGAGTCACGATGAGCGTATTGGCGTTCGCCACGTCCAGGCCGTTCTCGATGATCGACGAGCAGACCAGGATGTCGGTGTCCCCGTCCACGAAGCGGGTCATCGCCCGGTCGAGGGGCGCGGTGGCCATCTGGCCGTGGGCCACGTCGATGGCGGCGCCGGGGAGGAGCCTCCGCACCCGCTTGGCGGCCGCATCGATGGTTTCCACCCGGTTGTGCAGGAAGAATACCTGGCCACCACGGTCGAGTTCCTTCTGGCAGGCCTCGGCGATCAGATGGTCGCTCCACGCGATCACATGGGTCATGATCGGCATCCGGTCGCGGGGCGGGGTGCGGATCAGGGAAAGGTCCCGGATGCCCGCGAGCGAGAGGTAGAGCGTGCGGGGGATGGGCGTGGCGGTCAGTGTGAGCACATCCACGGTTGTGCGCAGACGCTTCAGCCGTTCCTTCTGGCGCACGCCGAGGCGCTGCTCCTCGTCGATGACCACCAGGCCCAGGTCGTGGAAGGAGACGTCGCCGGACAGAAGTCGGTGGGTGCCGACGACGATGTCCGTCGTCCCCCGCCTCAGCCCGGCCAGGACGTCACGCTGGCGGGCTGGCGGGTCGAAGCGTGAGAGTGACCCGACAACGACCGGGTAGTCCGCGAGCCGGTCGCTGAAGGTCTTGACGTGCTGGGCCACAAGTACCGTCGTCGGAGCGAGCACGGCGACCTGCTTGCCGTCCTGCACCGCCTTGAAGGCCGCCCGGATCGCAACCTCCGTTTTCCCGTAGCCGGCGTCTCCGCAGACGAGCCGGTCCATGATTCCCGACGACTCCATGTCGCGCTTGATATCCTCCACGGCGGTGTGCTGGTCAGGCGTGTCTTCGTAGAGGAAGGCCGACTCCATCTCGCGTTGCCAGCGGGTGTCGGGGGGGAACGCGTGACCGGGGCGTGACCGGCGGGCCGCGTAGAGGTCGAGCAGCTCGGCCGTCATCCGGTGGATCGCGTCTTCGGTTTTCCGCCTGAGGGTCTTCCACCGCTTCCCCCCGATGCGGTGGAGGCTCGCGGGCCTGTCTCCCGGGTGTGCGCCGACCCAACGCTCCACCTGGTCGAGCCGGTAGACGGGAACGCGGAGTACCTCGCCCCCGTCGTAGGCGACCACGAGGACCTCGATCGACTCCCCGCCGACCTGCATCCGCTCCAACCCGCGGAAGCGGCCGATGCCATGCTCCATGTGCACGATGTGATCGCCCGGCGACAGTTGAGCCAGGCTTTCCAGTGACGCCGATCCTCTGAAGCGCCGCCCCCGGCGGAGCTTTCGGCCGCGGTGGAAGATTTCGTGATCGGTGAGGACGTTGGTGGCGGGCGTGGAGTCGGCGATGCGAAAGCCGCGGGTCAGCGAGCCCACGACCAGGTGGCACAGCGGTGATGGCGCACCCCGCCGGTCGGACAGGATATCGTCCAGCCGGTTCGCCTGGCCGTCGTTGTCGCAGAGGATGAAGGTCTCGGCGCCCTCGCCGGACGCGTCGCGCAGGAAGGACCGGAGCCGGCGCATGTCGCGCCGGACCGGAGGCGGCCGGTGCGCCTGGAAGACCGGATCGCCCACATGCTCCTCCACGAAGGAGAGCCGGGGGTGTCGCGCGATCCTTTTGGCGATCCCCTCGGCGGTCAGGAGGAGGGTGGCGGGTTCGGTGGCGGGGTTGCCGTGGCGCCTCTCTTCCCGGTAGTGCGTCTCGGCGCGCCGCCAAGCCTCCCGCGCACCTTCGTCCCACGCCTCGGTTCCGATCCGCACAAGGATGGTGTCGCGCGCCAGCCGGTCCAGGATGGAGCAGGGAGTCTGCCGGGTTGTGTCCACCCGGCCCCCGAAGCGGACGGGCAGGATGTCGACACGGTCCACCTCCTCGGTCGAGCGCTGGTCGAGGATGCGAAAATGGCGTACGGACTCCACCTCGTCCCCTCGAAACTCGACGCGGGCGGGGCCCGCCGCACCAAAGGAGAACAGGTCGATCAGGCCCCCGCGCACGGCGTAGTGTCCCGCCTGCTCCACCATCGGCGCGCGCTCGAACCCCCGCGCGTCAAGCGCTTCGATCAGGGCGTCCCGGCGAAGCGCCCGTCCCGTCTGGACGGTCAGGCGGAGGTCCGCGAGGTCGTCCGGGATGGGGGCGACCTCCTGGAGCGCTCGTCGGGTGGCGACCAGGACGCGTGCACGGCCCGCCAGGAGGGACTCGACCGCCTCGACGCGCTGGCCCGCGATCTCCGGAGCGGCACTCTCCGCGGGGCCGGATTCGTCGAGGAGGTGCACGCCGTCCACGGCCGCGCCCTCCCGCTGCGGGTACAGCACGGCCGCGCCGGGGCCCAGCAGGGTATCGAGATCACCGAGATGCTCGCCCGCCTCGCCGGGTGAGGAGGCGGCGATCACCCACAGCCGGGTGGGCAGGTGGCCGGCGAGTGCCGCGACGGCGGTCAGGGACAGCGACCCGGCGGCGCCACCCACCGTGCGCGATTCGCCGGGTTCGGGCAGATCACGCTGCAGGGCATGGTAGGCGGCGGTCGTCGCCACGGCCGCCGCCGCGGGGTGGGGCGCGGATCGCGACGCAGGCTCGACCATGCGACTAACGGGTCCGGCCGCCACTTGCCCGGCGGGTGCGCAGGGTCCGGGAGGCGGCCACGATGGTCTCGGCGATCAGGAGCGCCAGAAGAAGCGCGGCGAGGGTGCGCCATGGCTCGGGGCCACGACCTGCGCGGAAGATATGTCGGGACCACGTCGCGGCGTCGTCGACAATCGAGGCGACCCCGGGGATTGCCTGGCGAACGTCCGTATCGGAAGCCGGGCTGAGATCCGTTTCGGCGGCCGGCGGGTTGACCGGGACCGCATCGAGAAGGCTGTCGGCGGCCAGCGCCCGGTACAGCCCGGCAGTGGCGGTGCCCAGGAATGGCTGGTCGCCGTCCACGGGATGCTCGGTTCCGTCGGGAGCCAGCACGACAGTGGTTGTGGGCGGAGGCCGGAAGTCCGTCCCGGCGGTGACCGGCAAGGTACCGGTTCCCCCGACGGACCAGCGCTCGATTGCCCACTCCAGCAGCGGTATCATCGCGGCCGAGACCGGCAGATTCGTGGAACGCTCGTCCAGGGGTGACGCCAGGAGTACGTACGGTCCCGTCGCGCCCGTGCCCGCAAGCAGCCACGGGTCGCCGCTGGAGAGGGTCACGAGAGAGCCCGCGCCGGTCACCGACTCCTCCCTCGCGCCCGTGCCCCGTGTGCGGGCGTTGACGTCTTCGTCCGTGGACACCAGGGGGAAGAAGCGGTAGATGTCGATCCCTTCCAGGTCGACCGCGAGGTCACTGGAGACGATCCGGGCTCCTTCCCCCGTGCCCGTTTCGTAGCGGAACGGGATCCCCGCCTCGGCGAGCCGGCGGTTGAGCGCGGGGAGTCTGGCCGGGTCGGATGGAGGAAGCACGAAGGCGTTCTGCGACGCGTCACGCCGGTCGAGTCCTTCGCCCCCGACGCTGATCAGGGTGGCTGCCGGTCCCGCGCTCCCGAGCGAGATGCGGTCGTTTTCCATGAGGACCGCCAGCGCCTCGCTCAGGAAGAAGGGAGCCGGGCCGAACACGCCGACGGGGGTCGGGTCGCGGACCATGAAGGAGAAGTACCGGCGATCGTCGGCCGTGAGGGGGTCCGGGTCGATTTCCACATAGCCGTCGACGCGCCCCGGCGGAAAGGGCCCGGCCGGCAGGCGGACGGTGGCACCCGTGGGCGCGTTGGCCGCGGCCCTGACCTGGCCGCCGATGTACAGGCGAACACCCACCGTATCGTCCGGAGCGCCGCCCGCGATCGACACCGCGGCTTCGGTGCGGCGGCCGGCCAGCGGAGGAAGACCTCCTCCAAACGACACACCTTCCACGCCACGGTTCGACTGATCGCTGGCCGGAGCCCCGAACACCAGGACGGGGATGTCCTCCTCGCCGTCGCCGAGGCGTTCGGAGAAGGCGGTGGCCTGGAGATCGGTGAAGACGTGTACTTCCCTGTACGGCAGGTCACTCTGCCCGACCAGCGTGCGGGCTCTGGCGATGGCGCTGCTCAGGTCGCCATGTCCGTGCCCGGCCACGGTCTGATCGATGGCCTCGAGCGCCTGCGCAGTCCCGCCGGGGACCGCCGGCTCCCACGGTGTACCGGCCCGCACCACCCAGATGACGTCATCGTGGCTGGCGCCCTCCACGCTGCGTCGAGCCACCGCCTTGAGCGTGTCCAGCCGCCGCCGCCCGTCCTCGATGATGGTGGTGCTCAGGGAGTTGTCGAGGACGAGGGCCAGCGCGGTGGGGTCGTGGCTGCCCCCCGGACCCGGGAAGTGGATGCGAGCTCCGAGCAGCACCACCACGATCACGATGGCGGCGCGGAGCAGGAGCAGGAGCAGCTGCTGGGTACGGATCTGGCGGGCGTGCTCTCTCTCGGTTCTCAGCAGGTACCGGATCGCGGGGAAGGTGAATGTCTTGCTCTCCTGGCGGTAGAAGAGGTGCAGGATGATCGGGACGAGCACCGACAGGCCTGCCAGGAGGAAGAGGGGGTTGAGAAAGCCCATTCAGGGAAGTCGCTGGCGTTTCCAGAGGTAGAGGCGAAGCGCCCGCGACAGGGGCTCGTCCGTGCCGATGGTGGAATAGGCGATGCCGCGGCTCGTCAGCGAAGAGGTCCACTCGGCGACGGCGTCTTCAACGGCGTCCCTGTACTGGCGCCGCATGTCCGCAACCGAGACCTGGAGCGAGTCTCCCGTCTCCGGGTCGATGAACCGGGTCTCTCCCGTCGTGGGCAGGTCGCGTTCACCGGGGTCGATCAGGTGAAAGACCAGCACTTCGTGCCCCGTGTGCTGCAGGTAGATCAGCGCCTTGGCGGTCGCCGCCGGGTCGACGAGAAGGTCGGAGATGACAATCACCAGCCCTTTGCGCTTCAAACGCATGGCGACGTTCCTGATCGCCGATTCCGAGTCGGTCCTCCCTCCTCCCTTCAGCGCGTTCAGATGCTGGAGAAGGAGGCGCCAGTGCACCTTGCCGCCCCGGGCCTGCGTCTGCTTCACGATCCGCTCGTGGAAGGCCATCAGGCCGACGATGTCACCCTGCCGGATGAGAATCAGCGAGATGGCCGCGGCGAGGTGCTTCGCATACCACAACTTGGAGGGGAGACGAGGTCGGGACGACCAGGCCATCGACTCGCTGATGTCGACGAGCATGTAGGCCCGCAGATTCGTCTCCTCCTCGTACTGCTTGACGTAGAAGCGATCCGACCTGGCGAACATGCGCCAGTCCAGAGTCCGCAGGTCGTCCCCTGGCTGATACGCGCGCAACTCCGCGAACTCCGCGGAGAATCCCCGGTTCGGAGACCGGTGAAGCCCCAGGAGGAAGCCGTGCACCACCTGGCGCGCGATGATGTCGATGCCCCCGAGCTCCGCCAGGGTCGCCGGGTCCAGAAGATCCGTGCGCCGGTCCCGGTGCGGCGTTACCGTCTCGTTTGTAGCCATAGCCCCTGAATCTGAGGGGACGGGACGGCCCGGGGAAGAGCCCCTGCTTCAGGGACGGTAGGTCACCGAGAGTTTCATGCGGCGGCCCTTGGGGCTGTGGGTGAAGCCGTCGTACGACTGCTCCCAGTTGACGAGCGGCGGCGGCGCATCCAGCAGATTGATCACGGAGAACGCGATGTCGGCCTTACCGGATGCGCGCCGGAGGAGGCTCGCGTCCCAGGTGATGAACCGGTCGATGTCTGCGAATTCGCTGTCGGGGAAGACTTCGTTTTCGTACGACGACACCGTGTTGATGTAGTTGACGAAGCTGTAGTCTCCCGCGTGGTATCCCAGCGAGGTGCGGGACTTCCACCGCGGCAGGGGAGGGGCGATGGGGTTGTTCCAGTTCAGTTTCCCGGCGGCGTCCTGGGCTGCGAAGACCTCGACCCCGTTCAGATCCAGGGCCTTGACGAAGTAGTCGCGAATGTACGTGCCGTCCGTGCTCATCGACACGACGGATTCTCCCCGCGGCAGCCGCGTACTCAGGTGCCAGTCGATTCCGGACAGTTCGATGCCCGGCCAGTTGGTGCTGTTGACCCGGATCCGTTCGACGGCCGCGACGTGGCAGGTTCCGGTGCCCGATCCGTCCGGACAGGTGATGAAGTCCTGGATGGCGACCCGTGAGGCCCCGCCCATGTTGTACAGGCGGGTGATGCCGGAGAACGGCACGACGTCGATGACGTCCTTGAAATCGTAGTCCCAGTAGTCGAGCGATGCCCGCACGCGCGGGAGCTCGAGGGTAACTCCGAGGTTGTAGGTCACGGCCCGTTCGGGCTCCAGCTGGCTGTTCCCGTAGCTGTCCAGCGCCTTGTAGATCCCGGCTTCGGACACATACTCCAGCGAGGTGGACTGGTCCTCGTTGAGGTCGTCCACCGAGGGAGTGCGGAAGGTGGTTTGCAGCGACGCGCGCAACGCCAACGGGTCGGCCACCTGGATGCGTACGGCGACCTTGGGGTCGAAGCTGCTGACGAGTTCGTGGGTCTCATAGTTGGCGGCAACGTGGGCCCGGACCCGCTCCGACAGCTCCAGGGGTACCTCGGCGAAGAGCCGGTGGACGAGCTGTGAGTCGTGATAGTCGTAGAATCCCGTGGTGAAGGTGAAGGCGCCGGCCTTCTCCAGGCAGCTCCGGTCTCCTGGAACGGGACAGGGATTGACCGACAGGTCCCCTGGGCGGTTGGGGGTGGCCGACACGTCCAGACGACGGAACTGGTAGCCGACTGCGAAGTTGGCGATGTCCTCCACCAGTTCACCCTTGAACAGGGCGTCCACGACAAAGAGGTTGGCCACGTTGTCGAGGTTGACTTCCTCGTTGATCCAGTCGATGAGATCGGGACTGTTCCCCAATCCCGCGGCGTAGTCCGGATTGGGCTGGTCCTGGTAGCGTGCGCCGGGCTGCACCGAATACTGGTGCGCGTTGCTGAAGGGGTTGTAATACATGCAGTTGCCCTGTCCGGCCGTTGCACCGTTCAGGGCTCCTAGTGCCATCCCGGAGTAACTCGACGGATCCGCGACCACGGACACGCCGCAGTTCGGGCCTCCGAAGCCCCGGAACGCAAGGAACTTCCTGTAGGCATATTCGGCGGGAAGGTTGACGTTGCCCGAAGCCCGGGAGTAGCTGGTTGCGAACTCCAGGGTCGCGTCCCGGCCCCCGAAGGCCTCGATGTCGCGCTCCAGCGTGGCCGCGATTCGCTGTGTGCGCGAGTCGCGTCTGAGTTCCCGTCCGGGGCCGCTGTTCCCGACCAGGCGGCCATAGAAGTACCAGTTGTCCTCCAGACACCCTTCCGTAGTGGAGAACCCGGCGCTCTGTCCATACGAGCGGCAGAACTCCTGCCTGCCGGGGTTGCCCGGCTCGATCACCTGGGCTCCGTTGTAGGGCGAGATCGGCGGGAAGGAGGGGGTCGTGACCCAGCTGGGGGTGGATGCCTGCGACCACAGCGCCTCGATGCGATACCTCGACGTCTCGCCCAGGTCGCCGTGCGCCTCCGCAAAGAAACGGGCGAGCCGGTTTGCCTGGATCAGGTTGTCCCACGGCTGGTACCGGAAACGGCAGGTCTCGCCCTCCATGTGGCCCCCGAAGGCCACGCATTGGGGGTCGACGAAGACACCGCCCCAGCCACCGAACTGGGCGTCCGAGAGCGCAGCGACAAAGTCTGCCCTGCTCTCGCCGCCTGTGAGCCTGGGCATGAGAAACGCTCCCGGATTCCCGGTGTAGGACCAGGCGCCGCCCCCGGACGTGAAGTTGCGAAGGGACCAGTCCCGTTCCTCCGGGGTCAATTCCTGCTGGACGAGCACCTCCCCGGAAACCACCAGGTGGGCGCTCTCGGAGAAATGGCGGCCCCAGATCGCGCCCGCATTGCTGTCACCCGCATCGGCGTAGTAGTCATGCGCGACGTCGATTTCGAAGCCTTCGAAGTCGCCACGGGTCAGGAAATTCGCGACACCTGCAACGGCATCGGAGCCGTAGACGGCCGACGCGCCCTCCTTGAGCACTTCGATCCGGTCCAGCGCGATCGACGGCACGGCGTTCACGTCCACGAAACGGCCTCCGGCCAAGCGCGCCGGAACATATACCTGGCGCCGCCCGTTGAACAGAACCAGGGTGCGGGACGCGCCCAGCCCCCGCAGATTGACGCTTGCCACCGTCTCGGGAACAGCCGCGGTCGGACGTGTGCTGTACCAGCTCTGCCGCTCCCCGAGAACGCCCGCCGAAGCCCCGAGGCTCCGGAAGAAATCCACTGCTTGCGGCGACCCCTGTTCCGCCAGTGTTCTCCGCCCGGCGACGGCTATCGCATAGGGCAGTTCGGTGGGAGACTCCGCGAACGCAGTGCCGGTTACGACAATCTCGTGCAGGTGAAGGACCGAGTGTTCCATCCTGAGTTCGACGAGCGCGGCCTCGCCCTCGCTCACCGTGACGTTCGTGGAAATCGCCAGATGCCCAATCATCTCGACCCGGAGTTCGTGGGTCCCGGCGGGCACCCCGAGCAGCACAAACCGGCCCGCCTCCCGTGAAAGCACGCCAGTGCCCAGCGCAGGCAGACTGACTTGAGCGCCCACCAGGGGCTCGCCGGTCTCCGCGTCGACCACGGTGCCCGTGATCGTACCGGTTGCCTGAGCCGCTGCCGGTCTCGCCGACCACGTCAAAATCAGGCTCATGACCGTCAGAACCAGCAAACCATTGATCCGGGTGCGCGCGATCATTTCGTCTCCATGTCTAAGTCCGACAACAAAAACCTGTTCCACCTAATCTTGTGGGTGGTGGTCACATCCAGTCAAGAAACATTGCCGGAATTGACCCGCCAAAATCGGTCCCGTTAGTTTCGTACGCCGAGTCTCGATGCCGTCGGCAGACTCGTGCGGAGCTTGTGCCGGCCGTCCCCGTCCAAAGGAATCGGGCCCTTTTTGCATGCAGATCGACTTCATTCGCAACTTCTGCATCATCGCGCACATCGATCACGGCAAATCCACCCTCGCCGATCGGCTTCTCGAAGCCACCGCCACGCTGAGCAGCCGGCAGATGAGGGACCAGGTACTCGATTCCAACGAGCTTGAACGCGAGCGGGGAATCACGATCAAGCTGCACGCCGTGCGCATGTCCCATCACCGCGCCGACGGCAGCGATTTTACCTTTAACCTGATCGACACCCCTGGCCACGTGGACTTCACATACGAGGTCTCCCGGTCGCTTGCCGCCTGCGAAGGGGCGATTCTGGTGGTTGACGCGACGCAGGGGATTCAGGCCCAGACGCTGTCCAACCTTTTTCTGGCCCTCGACGCCGATCTGGAAATCGTCCCCGTCCTCAACAAGATCGATCTCCCCGGAGCGGAACCGGAGCAGCGGCGCCATGAGGTGGCCGAGCTCATGGGCATCGACCCGGAGGAGATCCTGGAGGCGTCCGCAAAGGAGGGGTCGGGTATTGGAGCAATACTGGACGCCGTCGTCGACAGGATCCCGCCACCCGAAGGGAACGCCGCCGCTCCGCTGAGAGCGCTCATCTTCGACTCGTACTACGACCAGTATCTCGGTGCCGTCCCAAGCATCCGTATCGTCGACGGGACGCTTCGCTCCGGCATGTCCATCACTTTCGGGGCTGTGGACGCCCGCTACGAGGTCACGGAGGTCGGGCACCTTCGCCTTGGCCGGGTGCCCGCGAAGTCGCTGGGTCCGGGTGAGGTGGGGTACCTGGTGGCGGCGATCAAGGCTGTTGCGGACACCAGGGTCGGGGACACCGTGCTCGACGCCGCCGATCCGGCCGTAGATCTGCTTCCGGGGTACAAGGAGGCGAAGCCGATGGTGTTCGCCGGACTCTATCCGTCGGACGCGGACGACTACGAGGAGCTGAGGGACGCCCTCGACCGACTGCGGCTCAACGACGCCTCGCTGCACTTCGAGCCCGAGACGTCCAGGGCCCTGGGTTTCGGCTTCCGGTGCGGGTTCCTCGGCCTGCTCCACATGGAGATCGTGCAGGAGCGCCTCGATCGCGAGTTCGGGGTCAAGCTGATCACCACCGTGCCCAATGTGAAATACAGAGTCGCCCTCGCCGACGGCACCGTGCTCTCGATCGAGAACCCGACCGATCTTCCCGACCGGGCGTTGGTGGATTCGGTGGCCGAGCCGGTCGTTCTGGCCCGCATCGTCATGCCGGCGGCCTATATCGGGAACGTGCAGAAACTCTGCCACGAGCGGCGCGGCGTGTTCAAGGGTATGAGCTATCTCGATCCGCGCAGGGTCGAAATGGATTTTGAACTCCCCCTCGCCGAGATCGTCCTGGACTTCTACGGTCGGCTCAAGGGGGGAACGAAGGGACATGCGGGGCTCGAATACGAACTGCACGAGTACCGCGCCGGGGATCTGGTGAAGCTCGACGTGATGGTCAACCGCGAGCCGGTCGACGCCTTCTCGGTGATCCTGCACCGCGACAACGCATACCGCCACGGCCTCGCGCTGGTCAGAAAGCTCAAACAGCTGATCCCCCGGCAACAGTTCGAGGTCGCGCTTCAGGCCGCGATAGGGGGACAGATCATCGCACGCCAGACGATCAAGCCTGTACGCAAGAATGTGACGGCCAAGTGCTACGGTGGTGACATCACCCGCAAGCGCAAGCTTCTTGAGCGGCAGCGCGAGGGGAAGCGGCGAATGAAGCAGGTCGGATCGGTGGAGATCCCGCAGGAGGCGTTCATGGCGGTGTTGCAGCTGGACGACGAGAGGTCATGACGGCCGGCCGGCCGCGCCGGCTCGTCGATGCCGACATCGGGACCGGCCCGGTTCGCAGGCGCCTGGGCGTATTGGGAACCCTCGTATGGGACACGATTCGCCACCCCGGCACCCGCGAAAAGGTAGAGGCGTGGGGCGGGATTGCGTACGCACTCGCGGCTTTCGAGGAAGTCCTGCCGGCCGGCTGGGTCGTTGCCCCCATGATCAAGGTCGGAAGGGACCTGGCCGACGAGGCGATGGCCTGTCTCGGGTCTTATCCGGGGACCTGGGACATGCGGTTCGTGCACGTGGTTTCGGAGACCAACAACCGCGTGGAGCTGATCTACGTCGATCCCGCGGAGCGCCTGGAAATCCTCCGTGGAGGCGTCCCGGGCTGGTCGCCGGCGGAAGTGGCGGCGATCATGCCGGAGTTCGACGCCCTCTATGCCAACTTCATCTCGGGCCGGGAATTGACGCTGGAAGGCGCGCGGGTCGTTCGGGGCCGGTTGAGGGGTCCCTCGTACGCGGACCTGCACTCCCTCTTCCTGAACCGCGAGAGCGACGGGCGGCGGACACCACGTTATCTTCCCTCCTGTGAGGATTGGGCCGGGTGTTTCGACGCCCTTCAGATGAACCAGGAAGAGTTTGCGCTGTTCGCACGTGGTGACGGCGATCCATGGGCGGTCGCCGAGAGAGTCCTGGACGGACGTGTCGAGACGATCATCGTGACCCGGGGCGCGGAAGGGGTGGATCTCCTGAGCACGGGTGCTGCGCGAGGCGCGGTACACCGTGAGCGGATACCCGTCCGGGGCGGGGCTGCGCCCGGTGACCCCACCGGCTGCGGTGACGTCTGGGGCGCCACCTGCTTCGCGGGTATCCTGGCCGGGCTCGATGGGCGCACGTCCGCCGAGCGCGCCCACACGATGGCACGGAGCAAACTCGGCTGCAGCGGTGCAGAGGAGTTTCGCAGATTCCTGTCGGCCCGTGTGCGGCCATGAGACACCCACCCACCAGGGATGCGGCCACCCCGGGAAGCGTCGTCTGACATGCGGGTCATCGAGGTCCCGGCGTCTCTCGACTACGGCACCATAGAGGTATTGCTGGCCAGGATGGACGTTGACGTCTCCGGGCCGGTTCTCTTCGATGCCCGAAGGCTGCGCTGGATCGACCCCAACGGCATGCTGGCCCTTCTCGCGGCCGGCAAGGTCGTACGGGACAACGGGGGGGTGCCAAGGATATCGCTTCCCGCGGGGTCGGACGTCACCGGCTACCTCGATCGAATGGGGTTCGCGCGGGCCGGCGCCGAGATTTTTCAGCCACCTTCTGCCCGGTCCGGACGCCGTCGGGTGCGCGGCTCGGATGTGCTGCTGGAGATTACGTCGATCACCACGAATTCGGACGTGCACGAGGTGGTTGACAGGGTCCAGTCGCGAGCGGGGGCCATCTTGTCGCGAACGCTGCGCTACCCTGCGGCGGCCGTCGTCCAGTTTTCGGTGATCCTCTCCGAAGTCTGTCAGAACATCATCGAACACGCGGAGGCGCCCGGCTGGGTCGCCGCGCAATCGTACAACTGGACCAAACGTTTGGGGCGCCATGTGGCGGTGATCGCCGTCTCCGACCTTGGACGGGGCTTCCGAGCCTCCCTCGCCGAGGAACATTCCGCGCGCTTCGGGGATCGGTGGGGGGATGTCACCGCGCTGGAGGCGGCGTTCCTTCTCGGCCTGACACGTTTCCCGGACACCGGGAGGGGGCAGGGGATTCAGCAGATCCGGAAACAGGTTGCGCGCTGGCAGGGTCTGCTGTCGGTCCGAAGCGGAACCGCGCGAATCGCCGATGCCCCGTCCTGGAGCCGCACTCCACCGGTGGAAGAGGGACTTCGCCGCTTTCCCGGGGCGCAGATCAACATCATCCTCCCGCAGCGGCTCAATGACTGAACCGTCTCGCGGCCGCGAGCGATCCGCACGGACCCGGCCACTGAGCATCGACGTCGCCGCGATCGCGCGCGGCACGGTGTCGTCCCGGCGTCCAAACCTCGTGACGCGGCCGACCGGCAGAGCCGTGCGCGAGGCGATCGAGGCCCGGCTCGTGCACATGGCCCGATCGCTCTCGGTCGCCCTCATCGACCTCACCCGGGTCCGGATCCTCGACTTCAGCTGCGCCGACGAGGTGGTGGCAAAGCTCCTCCTGCGATACCTGGAGCCCGATCGTCCAGGCGACACCTTTTTTCTCTTTCGCACCGTCGGGGACCTTCACGGCCACGCCGTCGAGGAAGTCCTGGGGCGGCACGGGCTGGCCGCCGTATGCGACTTCGGTGATGGTCGCTTTCGCCTTCTCGGCCCGGCGTCGCCCGAGGAACGCGCCGCATGGTCCACGCTGGAGCACAGGGAGCGGATCCTCCCCGGAGATTTCGAGTCGGCTTTGGGGGACCGGGGGGAGACCGTGCTGGAGCGGCTGGCTGCGAGGCGACTGGCGCATCAGGCCGGCGACGGAAGCGCCGCGTCACTGAGCGCGTTGGCGCGCACAATGACAAACGACAACCATGGGGAAGCAAGATGACGATCACCCGGCAGGAGAAGGTGAACACTGCGCGCGGGGCGGCTACGGAGGCGGTTCACGCGGGACATCCCGACGCCCGTCCGGGCCAGCCGGTGGTGGCACCGATCGTACGGAGCTCCACCTTCCATTGGGCCGGTCCCGACGACGGCACGGATCTGCTCTACAGCCGCTACGGGAACAATCCGAACCAGCTCTCGGTTGCGGCGAAGATCGCCGCGCTCGAGGGGACGGAGGCCGCCCTTGCCCTGGCGAGCGGCATGGCGGCGATCTCCATGACGCTCCTCTCGGCCACCGGCGCGGGGGACCACATCGTCGCCAGCCGCCACCTCTACGGGGCCACCCACGCGCTGCTCTCGGGCGAGCTGCCCCGCCGGGGCATCGTCACCACCTTCGTCGATCCCGGCGATCCCGACGCGTGGGGCGCGGCTCTGACCCCGCGCACCCGGGTCGTTCTCATCGAACTGCCCACGAACCCCACCCTGCGCGTCTTCGACATCGGACCGGCGCGGGACGCCGCCTCATCCGCCGGTGCGCTCCTCGCGGCGGACATGACGTTCGCCACACCCATCAACATTCGCGCCGCCGACCACGGCGTGGACGCGGTGATTCACTCGGCCACCAAGTACCTCGGCGGTCATTCCGACCTGATCGCGGGCGCGGTCGCGGGGAGCGCCGCGCTGATCGATCGCGTCGCGAAGATGATGAAGCTGTACGGGGGCTCGATCGATCCCCAGGCGGCATGGCTTCTCGAGCGCGGCATCCGCACGCTCCCGGCCAGGATGGACCGGCACAATCGCACGGCGCAGGCTCTCGCCGAATGGTTCACCGGCGTCGATGGAGTGAGCGAGGTTGTCCACCCGGGCCTGCCGGACCACCCGGATCACGAATGCGCGGCCCGGATGCTCCGCGGCTTCGGCGGCATGGTGTCCATCGTCCTCGAGGGCGGGGCCGGGGCCGCCGATCGCTTCTGCTCCAACCTCACCCTTGCTGCGGCCGCCCCTTCACTGGGAGGGGTCGAGACGCTGGTCTCACAGCCACGCCACACGTCGCACGCCGATCTGAGTCGTGCGGCCCGGGAGGACCTGGGGATCCCCGACGGATTCGTGCGCATCTCGGTCGGCCTCGAAGACCTGGAGGACCTCAAGGCCGATTTCGCGGCGGCCGTCGCCAGCGCCGTGTAACCTTCGACGCTCCCTGCTACTCGGCCGCCATGAAGGGGTACTCGACATTCGTCGGCGGCGAGAAGGTCTCCTTGATCGTCCGGGGAGACAGCCACCTGATGACATTGAACTGGGATCCGGCCTTGTCGTTCGTTCCCGAAGCCCTCGCACCACCGAAGGGCTGCTGTCCCACCACCGCCCCGGTCGGCTTGTCGTTGATGTAGAAGTTCCCGGCCGCGTTGCGCAGGCGTTCGAACGCTTCGCGCACCGCAGCGCGATCCTGCGAAAAGACCGCCCCGGTGAGCGCATACGGCGACGTGGCGTCGACCATGTCCAGCGTTTCGGACCAGGCGTTGTCGGGGTACACGTGGATCGACATGACCGGGCCGAAGATCTCGTCGCACATGGTCTCGTGGTCGGGGTTCTTCGCATGGACGATGGTGGGACGGATGAAGAAGCCGTCCCGGTCCGAGTATTCGCCCCCGGCGATCACCTCCGCGTCCGTGCTCGCGGCGGCGCGGTCGATGTACCCGGTGATGCTATCGAACGCGCCCCGGTCGATCACAGCGTTGACGAAGTTGCGGAAGTCCGCGGGATCTCCCATGGACAACCCGTTGGTCTCCTCGACGAGGTCATCCCTGATGTCGCGCCAGACCGACTGCGGGATGTACGCCCTCGACGCTGCCGAACACTTCTGCCCCTGGTACTCGAAAGAGCCACGCACGATCGCGGTGCGGAGCGCCGCGCGATCGGCCGAAGGATGCGCGACGATGAAGTCCTTGCCTCCGGTCTCTCCCACCAGCCGCGGATACGAGCGGTAGCGGGCGATGTTCTTCCCCACGGTCGTCCAGAGCGACTGGAACACGCCCGTCGACCCGGTGAAGTGCAGCCCGGCGAAGTCGGGGTGCGCCATGGCCACGTTCGTCACCTCGACGGGGTTTCCCGGCACGAAGTTGATGACTCCCGGGGGAAGCCCCGCTTCTTCAAGGAGCTTGTACGTGCAGTACCCCGAAAGGACGGCGTGCTTGGACGGCTTCCACAGTACGCCGCATCCCACCATCGCCGGAGTGCCTGCCAGGTTCGCCCCGATGGCCGTGAAGTTGAAGGGGCTCACCGCGTAGACGAAGCCTTCCAGCGGCCTGTACTCGATCCGGTTCCAGATTCCCTTGTCGGACACCGGTTGCTGAGAGAAGATCTGATCGGCGAAGTGGGCACCGAAGCGGTAGAAGTCGATGATCTCGCAAGCCGCGTCGATCTCCGACTGGAAGGCGGTCTTGCTTTGGCCGAGCATGGTTGCGGCGTTGAGTGTGGAGCGCCACGTCGTCGAGAGGAGCTCGGCCGCCTTCAGGAAGACCGCGGCGCGGTCCTCCCATGGCCAGGAAGCCCAGTCCCGGCGCGCTTCCAGGGTGTTCGCGATGGCCCGGCGCGCCTCCTCGGCTCCGGCCTCGTGCCAGACCCCGAGGCTCAATTCGTGGTCGTGCGGCGCATGGATCGCGTGGGTCTTTCCCGTGCGGATCTCTTCTCCTCCGATGATGACCGGAATGTCCGCGTCCTGGCTGGAAATCCTTCTCAGAGCGGCTTTCAACTCGTCTCGCTCCTGCGTCCCGGGAGCGTAGGAGAGCACGGGTTCGTTGACGGGCGCCGGCACACGGAATCTTGCGGACATTCGGTTCTTCCCAGGTCTGTCGGTTGGCGGGAGCACCCGAACCTGCGGGAGCAGGCGCCGCAGCGGGTCGCCTCCGCCCGCGCACCCGTCACCGGACGGGTGTGCGGAGCCGGGAAGGCCCGGTTCGAGTGCGGTCCTTCCGGCTGTCGGCCAAGCCGGAAGCGCACGCAATTTCACCCGGCCCGGCGAAGTACGCAACCGGTGGCCTCCCGGTTGACGCTGTGAAAGCCCCCGCGGTAGCTTCCTGTGGTTGTACGGACCCGGCCAAGGGGACCGGTTCGAATCGCGTCAGTCTTTTGGACGGAGAATGGGCACCAGAGATCGGATCGAAACGGTTCTCGCATCGATTCGTCCAGCGATTCGTTCCGATGGGGGCGATGTCGAGCTGGTGGGGTGGGACGAGGATCAGGGCAGGGTGATTGTTCGGTTGATGGGCGCGTGCGAAGCGTGCCCCATTTCCATGTTGACACTGAAGGAGGGGATCGAACAGCGGCTCAGGGCTTCCGTGCCCGAGGTGCTGACCGTCGAAGCCAATTGAGCCGGCCATGAGCAAGAATGGACTCGTTGATGCCGTCACCCGTGCGCTGACCCGGGTGGTCAACCCGGTGACCGGCAAGGATGTCGTTGCCGGCGGTCAGGTTGCCGGTCTGACCGTCGACCCCGCCGGCAAGGCGCGTTTCGTGTTCTCGCTGCGTCGTGGCGACCCCGGGGCCCTGGTGCGACGGGCGCGGGCCGCCGCCGAGACGGTGAAGGGCGTTACGGGAGTCAAGGTGAACGTGCAGCTCCCCCAGACGCCCCCCGCGGCGACACCCCCCGACGGGAGCCAGCCCGCGCCGGGCTCTGCCCCTCGCAAACCCGGTCTGCAGCCCGGGTCCGTTCCGGCGCCGACCCCGAAACCCGGGATCCTCGCGGGCGTGAAGCGCATCGTGGCCGTCAGTTCGGGCAAGGGGGGCGTCGGCAAATCGATGGTCGCGACAAACCTGGCGGCCTACGCCGCGTCACGTGGGCTTGCCGCGGGCCTGATGGACGCCGACATCTACGGGCCGAACATCCCCGTCATGTTCGGCGAAGAGCGGCGCCCGGCGGTGACCGGAGAAAAGGGATCGGAGATGATCGTGCCGCTGGAGTCGCACGGCGTTCGCCTCATGAGCCTCGGGTTTCTGCTCGAGCGCGAACAGCCCGCGATCATGCGCGGGCCTCTGATCGCCGGCGTCCTCAAGCAGTTCATGGAGCAGGTGGCGTGGGGCAGCCTCGATCTGATGATCGTGGACATGCCTCCCGGTACCGGGGACGCCCAGCTGTCACTGGTCCAGACCGTCGACCTGGACGGAGCACTGATGGTGACCACGCCGCAAAAGGTTGCGACCGGCGACGTGCGCCGCGGTGTGAAGATGTTCGAGCGCGTCAACACGCGGGTGGTCGGGATCGTGGAGAACATGTGCGGGTTCCGGATCCCGGGCACCGAGGACGTGGTGGATCTCTTCGGGCGCGGCGGTGGAGAAGAGTTGGCCCGGGAGCTCTCGGTGCCGTTCCTGGGCAGGATCCCGCTCGACCTGGCCGTGCGAAAGGCGGGGGATGAAGGAAGACCTACCGTATTGTCGGATCCGGGCTCGGCGGCCGGTACTTCGCTGGCCGACATCGGGGAGAAACTGCTCGCCACCTTGAGCGGTTTGCCGCCGCGGGCGTAAGCAGCCAGACAAGTCCGACGCGGGCTTCGGCTACTCGCCCTCCAGCCATTGGCGGTCGGCGGTCGACAGAATGCCAGGCTTGCTGCGAACCTTCGCGAGCAGCTTGAGGACGACCCACCCTACGAACATCACCGGCGCAACCTTGAAGAGCAGAAAACCGGCGATTCCCAGCGTCAGTCCCAGGATCGAGCCCACCACGGAGAGGACGATCCAGATCACAACGATGCTGACAATGCCCATGGCCAGGAATGTCAACAGTGCTCCGATCATAGTTCCTCCTGTACCCCATGCCCGGGTCCGAGGTCCGGGACCCGTGCTGAACCGCGTGAGAAAACCGCTCTCCAATAATAATAAGTGTAACGACTCCCGATGATTGTCACCCCTGTGGCCATGAACCGGATCAGTTGATCCAGACCAGATCGATGCTTCCAAGGGCAGCGGAAATGTCGATCTCCACGTGGCGCTCGGCGCTGTCCCAATTGACCGAACGGTACACGTTTCCGTCCTTTACCATTCCCTCGGCATCGATCGAGGACAGGATCGACTTTCGGTGCTGGATCCTCACGCCCAGCGACTCCGGAACACGTATCTCCAAAGCGCCCAACCCCATTTCGACGACGAGAAACCCGTCTCGCGGCCACTCGCCGTCGAGTCCCAGCACTACCGAACCAAGGCCGGCCCTGATCTCTACCTCCTCGGCGTTCAGGTTGCCGAGCCCCCGCACCCTGAGATCGGCGGCCCCCACGCTGATCGAAGCCGACTCCATCTGTTCCGGGTTGACCTCGTCGATGTACACAACCGACTCGGATGCCCCGGTGTTCACTTCCAGCTCTCGCATGGCCAGCCCGGTCAGATCCAGTTCGGCGCGTCCGGCTCCAAAATCCAGTTGGATGTCCAGAGGGACTTCCGTGGAGAGTTCCAGATCGAGCGATGCCTCGGACGACCGGTTGCCGAAGTTGAGGCCCCGGTTTTCCCGCCTGGAGAGGTCGACGTTCAGGGTTCCGGGGTGATACTCCGTCCGGGGTACCGCCGTCTCCTCGTCAAAACGAAAAAAGGTCCGATAGAGCGAGCCCGATTCCGCGCGGCGGAGTTCGAGTACTCCGGCTCCGTAGCTGACGCGCACGCGGAGGTGGTCCTCGTCAGTGACCTGCCGGGAAGAGGTGACGGTCTTCCAGCTCTGCGCGTGAAGCTGCACGGAGGTGCCAAGCGCGACGGCGAGCAACGCGGCGGAAGCGGCATGCCGGATCATGGGGCGTCGCTCCCGTCCTCGTCTTGCCCGGAATCATTCGCTACGTCGTCCGGGGCCGCGCCTCCCGGTCCGCCGTCCTCGCCGCCAGCCGCGGGATCGGCGCGGTAACCGGCAGAGGACCAGGCGGCGGATTCGAATTCGTCGTCGTCGAACGCGTAGCTCCAGCCTGCCGGACGACTGCCACCGCGGGTCATGATGACTGCGCCGAGCCCCGTGACCGTTGCCAGAACGCCCACGACGGTACCGAGTGCCGCAATGAGTCCGCCGAACCACCCCAGCAGGGGGAGCACCCGGACAGTGCTTGCGATCAAGAAGGGCGCCAACATCGCCGCCACTCCCACCAGCCTTACATGAGTGTCGTGGTTGCGGTCGACCCAGGCGAGCCAGGGAATTTCCCTGTCGAGCACCCAGCTTCCCACGTGATGGCTCACGCCCAGGTATCCCATGAACCCTGCGACGGCCACCACCACCGGGAAGAACGGCACCCAGGCCAACAGCACGGGGATGCCCACAATCGAGATCGCGAGAACCAGCGTGCCGCAGATATAGACGGGCAAGGCCACGAAACCACCCGCGAGTCCGACGACCGCACTCCGGCCCGGTTGATGTCCGACCGCCCTGGTGACCACTCCCAGGCGCTCTCCCCAGAAGCGGGTCAGAACCAGGGTGAGGACGCCCACCACCAGGAAGGTCAGCACGGACTCCAGAATGCCGCCCGCGGCGCGGCCGACTCTCGAGAAGAAGCCCCGGCCCTGGCCGCGTGAGCTGCTCACGCGACCAAGTTCGCGCTGCAGCTCCTCGCGGATCCTGTCGCGGACCTGCGCCTCCTCCATGCGCAGTTCCCGGGACACATCGACGACCCTGCCCTCGATGGTCCCGCCGTCGCGATCCAACTCGGCCTCGATAAGCCTGACATCGCCTGCGATCGAGCCCTCCGCCGACAGGGTGAGATCTCCGTCGAGGACGATTACGTCGCCGCGCACCCGTCCGCGCACATCGAGACGGCCCCCGGCCAGGAGAACGTCTCCCATCACCGTCACTTCCGCGGGTATCGTGTGGTCCTCATGCAGCCAGATGCTGAGAGATTCGAGGTCCACATCGTCGAGAGCCTCTCCCAGCCCCTGGATGTTGTCGTTCCGGGCAATTACCTCGAGCAGGTTCTGCAGCCGCTCCGGATCTCTGGCCCGGGGCCTCTCCACCTCCGCGCCGGTGATCGCGCCTTCGAGCGCCAAATCGAGCTGGCGGAGAAGGCCCGTCCCGGCCCCGCCGCGATCCGTATCCGGGTCCCATTCACCGAGCTCCCGGGCGAGCGGGCCATTGGTCAGTGTCAGGATGTCGGCGAGGAGATCGCGCCACGACCGGTCCACGGGGCCACCGGGCTCGTATGTCCCCAGCACCTCTCCGTTCACGGTGGCCACACCGTCGGCGAGGGTGACCGCAAGAGCTTCGCCATCGGACAATTCGAGGTGGAGCGACGCGGCGTTGTTGGCGACCTCCACCTGATTGGAGACGATGGCGCGTTCCTGCGCGCGGGTTGCCGGGGCGGCGAGCAGCAGTGCTGCCCCCGCGGAGACGGCGATTCCCGTTTTGAGATGGCTAGGCTGGGACATATCGGCTCTTCAACTCCGAGACCTTGACAACGTTCTTGTACAGGACCCAGCCCGAAACAAGCGTGAGTCCTCCGAACAGGACCAGGCCGGCCACCAGCACGGGCGGCGGTGCGGCCAGAACATCGAGAATACCAAACGCGCTGCCCGATGGGCCGCTGAATGCCGCCTCGACCAGCCCGGACATCGCCGTGGAGAGCTTCGTCCACACGAAGCTGGCCACGTTGGACGCGGTGACCAGCGGATTGCCGCTGACCAGCATGTAGGCGGTGACACCGGCCAGGGCAGTTGGCCCGAAGGCGATTCCCGACGCCGCTGCCAGCCGGTTTCCGCGGCGGGGCCAAAGGGCGCGGAGCCGGTCGGTGAGTGTGTCACGGCGACGAACAGAAGCGGGAGCCGCCTTCACGTTTGCCATGACGCGGCCGGCAAAGTCCGCAGACGGAGCGAACCCGGCAAGGTGGTCGAGCCGGTGGCAGAGCCTTCGCCAGGATACCAGGGCGGCGGCGGCTTCCGGATCCCGCGCCAGAAAAGCGGAAAGAGTCCGGGCCTGTCCTCGGGAAAGCCCTTCGTCCAGGAGGTTTGCCAGCACATTCGGAGCGGCCGGGACCGCGTTGCCGTCCAGCCACGCGAACATCCGTGTCCACAAGGACCGCCGCGCTTGCAGAGCAGCCATCACGCGAACAGCGAAGTCATGCGACGGCGCGAACGCGGCCAGCTCGTCGAGGGTGGACTGCAGCGAGCGGAACGCCTCGGTCCGGGCGGATCTCACGGGGTCGGCGGCAGTCTCCCGCTCGAACAGGGCCTGCTCGGCGGGTCCCAACTCGCCGTCGAGGTACGAGAACATGCGCCTCGTCCACGGGTCCAGCGCCCCGGGTGTCCGGTCCGTCCGTTTCACTTGATTGCTCCTCCATGGTTGCCGTCCACTACGCATCCGGGATTTCCGCGGTTTCAGGGGAATGGCTACCGTGACGCTTCAAGGTGGGCCAACGCCTCTTTCAGTTCCAGACGTGCCCTGTGGATGTAGGTCTTCACGGTCCCCAGCGGCAACTCCATGATCTCCGCGATCTCCTTGTACGAGTACCCTTCCACATGGCGCAACAGGGTGACCGTCCGGTACTCGGGTCGCAACTTGCCGATGGCGGATTCGATCTGGCTTCCCAGCTCCAGGTTCTCGACGTAGGCGTCGGGGCGTTCATCGGGCGACTCCACGATCGGCCGGGTCCTGGCCTGCGCTTCTTCCGTCAGCGCGTGGGGAGAACCGTCCAGGGAAATCGTGTCGATTCTCTTCTTGCGCAGATGGTCGATGGTGAGGTTGTGGGCGATCTTGAAGATCCAGCTCGAGAACTTGTAGCCCGGGTTGTAGCTGGCGATCGCATTGAAGGCCCGGATGAATGCCTCCTGTGCCAGATCCTCGGCGAGACCGCGGTCACGGACCATGCGGTAGATCAGGGAGAAGACGGGCCTCTCGTACCGGCGAAGCAGTTCCCGGAAAGCCCTTTGGCGGCCCTCCGCGGCCTGGGCGGCCAGCGTCCTGTCGTCGGGAGTCTGGTTTTCCAATGGTCGGCGGGTCTTTCGGGCTCTTCCGTAAAGGCGGCCGAGGACTGTGATCCAGTGGTGGGCAATGGCCGGCAGGGCCGGACTACCGGATACGGTTCAACACGCGCCACTCATCATTGAACCCCGTTACCCATTGGAGCGGTCCGCCAGCCAGTCTACCTTTCGGCCCCACGGGAAATCCACTCTGGCACGAAGGAAGGTGACGCCTTGACGGCCTGCCGGGAAGCGGAGCCGGCCAGTGGCGGTGCGCGCGCCACACAGGTGAGGACGCTGTTCAGCGAGATTGCGCCCCGCTACGATCTGCTCAACCATGTGCTCAGCCTGAATATCGACAGGCGATGGCGCCAGCGGGCAATCGGCGAGCTCGGATGGGATCGCGCCGTCGCAGGGACCTACCTGGACGCCTGCGCGGGCACCTTCGATCTGGCCATGGAACTCACGGAGCGGCCGGGATTCCGCGGCAGAGTGGTCGGGGCCGACTTCGCCTTCCCGATGCTCGCTCACGGGCTGCCCAAGATCCGCCGGGCGCCGGTGAGCCCGGTGTGCGGTGACACCCAGCGCCTTCCCTTCGCGAGCGGGTCGTTTTCCGGCGCCACCGTAGGCTTCGGCGTCCGCAACCTCTCGGAGCCTCTGGCGGGTTTTCGTGAGCTCCACCGGGTGCTGCAGCCGGGCGGGCGGCTGGTGATCCTGGAATTCACGGTGCCACCGCGGAGATTCGTCCGGGCGGCCTACATGCTGTACTTCAATCAGATCCTGCCACGCGTGGGCAGGATCGTCTCGGGCCACCCGTGGGCCTACACCTACCTTCCACGGTCGGTTAAGGGCTTTCCCGGCCCGAAAGTCCTGGCGCGGCTTCTGCGGCAGGCCGGCTTCGGCACCGTCAACTGGTTCCTGGTGAGTGCGGGGATCGCGGCGATCCACGTGGCGGTGAAGAGTCGCTGACACCGGGCGGGGGGTCGGCGTCCAACACGGTTACCCGGCCCAGCTCCGACGGCGACCCGTCGAAGCGCGTGGTGTCGCCAACGAGCAGGATCGTCATGCGGGCCGGGTCCACCTCGGACCGGAAGACCTCCAGGACGGTCCGGGGCGTCACGGCCTGGATTCCGTCCATATACCGTTCCAGCCAGTCCGCGGGAAGATCCAGGCTCTGGTACGCCATCCCGCGGGCGATGACCTGGAACGGGGTGCGGAAGTTGAATACGAACCCGTTCACGACTTCATCGATGGCATGCGTGACCTCCGGCTGCGAAGGCGGGGCCGTTCGCATGGAATCGAGCGCCCCCAGGAGGAGCCGGGCAGCCGCCATCGTCGTCTCGGGCCTGGTGCGCGTGAGCGCGCCCACCAGCCCGTCGTTGCGGCGGGACGTGGTCCACAGAGAGGAAGCCCCGTAGGCGAGCCCTTCCCGGGTCCGCACCTCGATTGCGAGGCGGCTGGAGAGCCCCGACGCGCCCAGGATCGAGTTCCCGATCCGGGAGGCGAAGTAGCCCGGGGTGTCGCCCTGCCTCAGGCGGGAGGAGTGGGCGAGGACCACCACGCTCTGTTCGATCTCCTTGTGGATCACGAACACACCGGCTTCGGTACGGATCTCCGGGACGGGGTCGTCCTGGAGGTTGCCCGAGCAGGAGGGCCACGCCGCCAGCATCTCGTCGAGCAGCGGGGACACCCGGTTCCACTCGACGTCTCCGGCAACGCCCAGCACCATGTTCTCGGGGCAGATCACCGCCCGGTGCACGAATCGCAACCGCTCTTCGGCGAGGTCGCCGGATTCGAGGTCCGCGGGGGACATTTCCCAGCCGACGGGGTGGTCGCCATACATGATTCGGTTGAAGCGGCTGAATGCGAGGGAGGCGGGGTCGTCGCGCCGCCGCCGGACGCGCTCCATTTCCGCGCCGCGCCAGAGCTCGACCTGGGCCGAGTCGAAGCGGGGTTCGCGGAGCATCTCGCTCCAGAGTCGGACGGCTTCGTCCAGCTGGCCGGAGAGCGAATTGACCCAGGACGAAGCGCCCCCTCCCCCCTGGCCGAAGCTCATGGCCAGCGCGAGCGTCTCGATCCTCGCGTCGACGGAGTCGGGTGGCAGCGAGCGGGTGCCCGCCGTGCGAAGGAGGCTGGGGACCGCCGAGGCGGCCGCGAAGTAGTCGCGCCCGAAGCGCCGCACACCCCCCCGGAACGTGGCATGAACGGTCGCCAGGGGGAGCTGGTCGTCGTGTATGAAGTAGACCGTCACCCCACGGACCTCCTCCGTGCGGGGATGGACGGGGGTGAAGCGCAGTTCCGGGAAGGTCATCCGCGCGATTCGGTCCCGCACCGAGTCCTGGCTTGTCGCCGGGCGGGGCGCCACGACCAGCGCCAGAGTCAGGGCGACGATGGCCCGGCGGACCCGGCGCCAATCCCCGGGCGGCGTCATGACGGGTCCTTTCGCACCATGGTCGCGACCGTTCTCGAACGGGTTTCCAGGTACTGGATGGCGACCCGCCGGACGTCCTGGGGGGTCACATCCATGATCCGGCGCGACAGCCGGAAGGTCTCCCTCCAATCACCGAAGGCGGCCTGTGACTCGGCGATCTGCATTGCCAGTTCGAGGTTGGACGACAACCGGCGGAAGTCACCCGCGCGGAGCTGGTTGCCGATCCGTTCCAGGGCCCTCGGATCCGGAGCCGTCTCCTTGATCTTCTCGATCTCCTCGTACACGGCCTGCTCGATCTCGGCCGCGGTGTGGGGTGATCTCGGGACGGCGCCGACCGTGAACAACCGCGGGTGGGCAAAGCCGGGGCCCAGGTATGCCGCCACATGGACCGCGGACTGGTCCCCGGCGACGAGCCGCCGGTAGAGCCGCGTCGTCCTGCCGGCCGTCAGTACCGATGCGAGCATGGCAAGAGCGGGGGCGTCCGGATGAAGACCGGAGACCGCTCGCCATCCGATGAGCAGGCGGGGCTCCGCGTCGAATTCGACGGTGACCCGGCGTTCTCCGGCCTGTTCGGGTTCGCGGGCTAGCACGGCAGGAGGTTGCCGACCCGGCCGAACCGGGCCGAAGTACTCGTTCGCCCAGCGCTTGACCTCGTCCGCATCGACGTCCCCGACGATGGCGGCCACCGCGTTGCCGGCGCCGTAGTAGTCGAGGAAGTAGTCGAGCGCCTGCCGCCGGGTGAGGAACTCCAGATCGCTCGCATGCCCGATTACCGGTACGCCGTAGGGGTGAACCTGGAATGCCGTGGCCAGGAGGGCAGTCTCCAGGATCCCGCCAGGGCTCGTCTCCAGGCGCATGCGCCTTTCCTCGCGGACGACGTCCAGTTCGGTAAAGAACCCCCGGAAGACCGGGTGCCGCATCCGGTCGGACTCCAGGGCGAACCACAGTTCGAGGCGGTTGGACGGAAGTTCGACGAAGTACCGGGTGGCTTCGTGCGATGTCGTGGCGTTCAGGCCACGGGCGCCCTCGGCGGAGAGGATGCGGTCGAATTCGTTCGCAACGGTGTGCACTCGCGCCTGGTCTTCCAGCGATGAGATCACGTCTTCGAGCCGGCGGATCCTGGAGGTATCGGGGCGGGCGAGTCCCGCTTCCGCGATCATGGAGTCGCGGGCGGCGTCCACCGCGTCCAGCAGAGGAGATTCCCTGGCCCGGTCGCGCGTGCCGATCTCTTCCGAGCCCTTGAAGAGCATGTGCTCGAGGACGTGGGCGATGCCGGTGTTGCCGAGGTGCTCGTTGACGGACCCGACGGGGTAGTGGATGACCAGCGACACCGTGGGGGACTGGCGGCGCTCCAGGATCAGGAAGGTCATGCCGTTGTCGAGCGTGTGCCGGACGACCGGGAGCCGCTCGCCGGGGGCGGCAGGCACGGTCTGGCCGCCGAGTGGAGCCGCGGGAGCGGCCAGCGGCGCGCAGAGTATCGCCATCGCGACCGCGACCCGCAGGTGGCCCCGGGAGGTTGTCCGCGACGCGCGCCGGGCCGCGTTGGGGAGGGAGAGCGGGGTGGGGGTGGGCATGGTCACGGGAGGCCGCTCCCGTCCTGGCAGTCCGGGCAGCGGAAGGCGGAGCGGCCTCCGAAGACGATCCGCTCGATCGGGGCGCCGCACCGGGTGCACGGTCGCCCCTCTCTGCCGTACGCGTGGAGCGCTCGCCCGAAGGTGCCTTCGTCGCCGTTGGCGTCCCGGTAGTTGCGCAGCGTGGTGCCTCCGGCCCTGATGGCCCGCCGCAGAACCTTCCGCAAACTGCGATGCAGCCCGGCAGCCGCAGCGGCGCCGATGGTGTTGGCCGGGGCCCGCGGATGAATGCGTGCGAACCACAGCGCCTCGATGGCGTAGATGTTGCCGACTCCCGCGATCCGCTTCTGGTCGAGGAGGAGGGAGCGTACAGGGGACCTCGACCGGGTCAGGATGTCGTGGAGCCTCTTCCCCGTGAAGGAGCGTGCCAGCGGCTCCCGGGCGGGGGGGGGGGGCGCGCCGGGCCCAGCCGGTCCACTCGGCTCGCGGGACCCTCGTCAGGCGGCCGAAGCGGCGAACGTCGTCGTAGGTGACGCAACCTCCGTCCTCGAGGCGAAAGAGAACGGCAGGGTGTGTGGAGCGGGGGTGTGG